>Ga0160474_100004_pt1 | contig 663169 bp, 618 predicted proteins | sample HID1975K_E11MG_FD_108240 | JGI IMG/M metagenome (GOLD analysis project Ga0160474, IMG submission 108240) | Enriched soil microbial communities from UW Madison campus, WI, USA - HID1975K_E11 MG | ecosystem: Environmental > Terrestrial > Soil > Unclassified | place: USA: Madison, Wisconsin...
AGCGAGGCGCAGCCGAGACGAAACGCCGCACCCCCCTCCCCGGTCGTTGAGCGAGGCGCAGCCGAGACGAAACGCCGCACCCCCCTCCCCGGTCGTTGAGCGAGGCGCAGCCGAGACGAAACGGCCCACCGCAACGGGATGCAACGTTGCGCGACCTAGCGTTGTCGGCATCCGAACGCGGCAGAGCTGCCGCGACTCATGCCGTCGAAGGAGACAACATGACCATCGTCGAAGAGGGCGTCTCGAGCGTCTACGCCGCCCCCGGTCAGCGGGGCGCGGTCGCCGAGTACCGCGCCCGGTACGGCCACTACATCGGCGGCGAGTTCGTCGAGCCGATCAAGGGCGGGTACTTCGAGAACATCACCCCCGTCACCGGCAAGCCGTTCACCGAGGTGGGCCGCGGCACGGTGGAGGACATCGACCGCGCCGTCGACGTCGCCTGGAAGGCGTTCGAGTCGTGGAAGCGGACGACGCCCGCCGAGCGCGCGGTGATCCTCAACAAGATCGCCGACCGCATGGAGCAGAACCTCGAGAAGATCGCCGTCGCCGAGACGTGGGAGAACGGCAAGCCGGTCCGGGAGACCCTCGCCGCCGACATCCCGCTCGCCGTTGACCACTTCCGCTACTTCGCGGGCGTCCTGCGTGCGCAGGAGGGCAGCCTCAGCCAGATCGACGAGGACACCGTGGCCTACCACTTCCACGAGCCGCTGGGCGTCGTCGGCCAGATCATCCCGTGGAACTTCCCGATCCTCATGGCCACCTGGAAGCTCGCCCCGGCGCTCGCCGCCGGCAACTGCGTGGTGCTGAAGCCGGCCGAGCAGACCCCGGCCTCGATCCTCTTCCTGTTCGAGATCATCGGCGACCTGCTGCCGGCCGGTGTCGTCAACATCGTCAACGGCTTCGGTATCGAGGCGGGCGCGCCGCTCGCGCAGCACAAGCGCATCCGCAAGGTCGCCTTCACCGGCGAGACGACGACCGGCCGCCTCATCATGCAGTACGCGTCGCAGAACCTCATCCCGGTGACGCTGGAGCTCGGCGGCAAGAGCGCCAACGTGTTCTTCGAGGACGTCGCCCGCGACAAGGACGCCTACTACGACAAGGCGCTGGAGGGTTTCACGTTCTTCGCCCTCAACCAGGGCGAGGTCTGCACCTGCCCGTCCCGGGCGCTCATCCAGCGCTCGATCTACGACGGCTTCCTCGCCGACGGCCTGGAGCGCGTCAGCAAGATCGTGCAGGGGAACCCCCTCGATCCTGCGACCATGATCGGCGCGCAGGCCTCGAACGACCAGCTCGAGAAGATCCTGTCCTACATCGACATCGGCAAGGCGGGCGGCGCGAAGCTCCTGGCCGGCGGTGAGCGGGTCGACCTCGGCGGCGAGCTGAGCGGCGGGTACTACGTTGCGCCGACCGTGTTCGAGGGCACCAACGACATGCGCATCTTCCAGGAGGAGATCTTCGGGCCGGTCGTGTCGGTCACGAGCTTCGACGACTTCGACGACGCCCTGTCGATCGCGAACGACACCCTCTACGGGCTGGGTGCGGGCGTGTGGAGCCGGTCGGCCGACACGATGTACCGCGCCGGCCGCGGGATCGAGGCCGGCCGCGTGTGGACCAACACGTACCACCAGTACCCCGCGCACGCCGCCTTCGGCGGATACAAGCAGTCGGGCATCGGTCGCGAGAACCACCTGAAGATGCTCGACCACTACCAGCAGACGAAGAACCTGCTGGTGTCGTACGCCGAAGGGGCCATGGGCTTCTTCTGAGCACGCGCCGTCGGCATCTGCGTTTCGTCTCGTCGCGGCCCCTGAGCGTGTCGAAGGGTCGCTCCTCGCTCAACGACCGGATGGTGCGGGTGCGCTCCTCGCTCAACGACCGGTGGCGTCCCCCACTCCCGGTCGTTGAGCGAGCGCAGCGAGACGAAACGCAGAGACGAAACGCAGAGACGAAACGCAACCCCACGGAAAGGATCCCGTCATGGCCACCACCGACCGGTTCACGCGCGTCGACGTGACGGATGCGGCGGCATCCCTCCTCCGACAGCTCACCCTGCAGCACGGCCCGCTGATGTTCCACCAGTCCGGGGGCTGCTGCGACGGCAGCGCGCCCATGTGCTACCCCGTGGGCATGTTCCTGACCGGACCGAGCGACGTGAAGCTCGACGAGCTGTACGTCGGACTCGACGACCCGGTCGAGGTCTTCATCTCCGAAGCCCAGTTCGAGTACTGGAAGTACACGCACCTCACGATCGACGTCGTCCCGGGTCGCGGGGCGGGGTTCAGTGTGGAGGGGCCGACGGGGATGCGGTTCATCGTCCGCTCACGAATGCTGACCGAGACCGAGGCGGAGCACTTCGGGCTCGGACCCGGGCGCGTCAGCGGAGGAAGCCGCTGAGCATCGCCCCGAGTGCGCCGGTCTGCATGAGCAGCCAGAAGCCGACGAACACCGCCACGACGACGATCGCCCCCCACGGCACGCCGCGCTTGAGGCGGCGTCCTTGCGGGGCGACCCCCGGCGGCGGGCGGAGCATCGCGGCGGGCGCGGCGAACGGCAGCGGGCTCGTGCCCTCCGGGGTGGCGACATCGATGGGCGACCCGCTCGGAGCGGACGCCGCTGCCGGGCGCGCGGCATCGGCGGCGAGCCGGTCGTCACGCCACCGCTCCCACTGGGCGAACTTGTCGAGGAAGGCGCCGACGACCGAGAAGAGCCAGCCCCAGGTGCTCGGGTCGAGCGTGGAGAACTGCCGCTTGGCGTAGAGGAACATCCAGTCGTCGACGATCTCGACGTCGAGGGCGGCCGCATGGTCGACGAAGCGGGCCATGATGTCGGGCGTGAACAGGTAGAGCGCATCGGCCTCGTACCCGGTCGGGCAGTAGAGCGCGAAGTGCTTGTCGAAGTCGCCTTCGAGACTCAGACGCTGGTCGCGGTCGAAGGATGCGGGCAGGTTCGACCCGAACAGCGCATTGTTGCTCGTGGCGTCGAGCACGATGTGCGGGAGCGGCGTCGACAGCTTCACGGCGACGTAGCCCCAGTGGTGGGTGGTGCGGTTCTTCCCCGAACCGGTCGTGTACTGGTAGTTGCCGAACTCGACGAACCGGGGCCGGTCGCCGCGGACGACGTCGGTCGACTTCCGGGCACTCCCCTGACCGAAGACCATCCCCGGAAGCGGCGGATCGTCGGACACGGGATGCCACGTCATACCGTTCGCACGGGCGAACCGGTCGAGCCGGTACCAGCGCTCCGCGCCGCTGCCGTTCAGCATGCGCCATGCGCCGAACCCGATCAGGGCGAGCACCACGACCACGAACATCAGCGGCAGGACGGCGAAGACGCCCGCGCCCGTACCGCCGATGCCCGGGCTGGAGAGCATCGCGATCATGCCGCCGATGATCCCGACGAAGACGCTCCCGAACATGAACAGGAAGATCGCGCCGATCACGATGCCGATCACGATCCCCGCTCCGCCGATCCCGGCGGGGGCACGGCCGGTGCGGCGGAGCTCCTTCGCATAGGCGCGGGCCGTCGCGCGGTCGACCGGCTCCAGGAGAGGACGGGCGTCGAAGGCAAGCGGCGCGGTCATCGGTTCACCGTGTCGGCGTCGAAGGCGAGCGAGGCGTCAGCGGGGATCTCGCGCACTTCCAGGCGCGGATCGGCCACCAGCGCGGCGATGAGGTCCGCGGAGCCCCCGACGATGGTGGTGTCGTAGTCGACCTCGCTGACCGACACCCAGGAACGATCGGCCGGCCACACGATGCTCGGACTCTGCGCGCTCGGCGGGAACCCGTGCTCCTCCGAGACCCGGTCGCGCCAGGGCGCGTGCAGCACCCAGTCGGGGTCGGCGAGGGCGGCGAGGTCGCCCGCGAAGAGCACGTGATCGCGGCCGGGGAGCTGCAGGCGCGGCCCCTCCGACACGGTGCGGTCGAGGATGCCCTCCTGCCAGGTCGGCCTCCGGAAGACGTTGTTGAAGCGGTCGGTGAAGGAGCGCCCGAGCATCGCGTTGTGCCGGTCGAGCTCGGGGTCGCCGTCGCCGATCTGCAGGAACGTGCGCGACGGCGACGTGCCGAGATGTCCGACGAGGCCGCCATAGCCCTCCCACACCGTGGCGTAGCCGTCGGTCGACCCGGCGGTGTGACGGACGAGCACCTCCACCAGCGCGGCGGACACGTCGGCGGGCATCCCGCCTTCCTCGGGGTCGTGGTAGCGCCAGCCGGCGGCGTCCCGCGGATCGTTCTCACGGTTGGCGTACCTGTCGATCCCGACGATGCTCCCCCACTGCGCGAGCGGGTGCATCGTCGCGCCCATCGCCGCCGCCGTGGTCGCCCAGTCGACCCGCTCGTCGCGGATCTCCAGGTGGCCGTGGGTGGCGTGGAAGGCGTCCCACGCGCGGTGATCCGAGTAGGGCTCGACCGGCCACTCGGCACCGACCGGGCGGTCGCGGAGCGCCGGGTGGAACACGCGGGCGTAGGCGGGGAATCCGCGCGGCACGACCCCGTGCATGCTGCCGCTCCACTCCTCGACGTCGTCCAGCCGCTCGCGCAGCCAGTCGCCGGCCGAGACGTCCGCAGTCCACTCCATGCCGCCACGCTACCGGCGACCTCGCCGATTGGGCCGCTGACCGGGCGTCGGCTAGACTGTTGTGGTTGTCCGGCTGCACCCCTGTGTGCGGAAGTCCGCGACACGTGCATCAACCCTCCTGATGCCGGGAACCGCCCGGCATCCGTTCTAGTCCGAAGGAGGTGGGTTAGTGACGCACACGCACCAGTACGAACTCATGGTCATCCTTGACCCCGAGGTCGACGAGCGCCAGGTCGCTCCCAAGCTCGACGGGTTCCTGAAGGTCATCACCGCAGATGGTGGCTCGATCGACAACGTCGACGTGTGGGGCAAGCGCCGTCTCGCGTACGAGATCCAGAAGAAGAACGAGGGCACCTACGCCGTCGTCAACTTCACCGCCACCAGCGCCGCCACGCAGGAGCTCGACCGTCAGCTGAAGCTGAACGAGCAGATCATGCGCACCAAGGTCCTCCGTGCCGAGGAGGCGATCGCTCAGGTCGCCGCCGAGAAGGAGCGCGCCGAGGCCAAGGCTGCCCGCAAGGCTGCGAAGGCGTAACGACGATGGCCGGCGAGACCGTCATCACCGTCGTGGGCAACCTCACGGCAGACCCCGAGCTGCGCTACACGCAGAACGGCCTGCCCGTCGCGAACTTCACGATCGCGTCGACTCCGCGCAACTTCGACCGTCAGGCGAACGAGTGGAAGGACGGCGAAGCGCTGTTCCTCCGCGCGTCGGTCTGGCGTGAGTTCGCCGAGCACGTGGCCGGTTCGCTCACCAAGGGCATGCGGGTCATCGCGACCGGCCGTCTGAAGCAGCGTTCCTACCAGGACCGCGAGGGCAACAACCGCACGGCGATCGAGCTGGAGGTCGACGAGATCGGCCCCTCGCTGCGCTACGCGACCGCCCAGGTCACCCGCGCCGCCTCCGGCGGTGGCGGCGGTGGCCAGTCGCGTCCCCAGGTCCAGCAGGAAGAGCCGTGGGCGACCCCCGGCTCTGCTGCCCCGGACGCCTGGAGCGCTCCCGGCGCCGGCTACGGCGACGACACCCCCTTTTAACAATTCTCCCGGTCGTTGAGCGAGCGCCGCAGGCGCGAGACGAGACGCCGGAACACATCCACTAAGGAAGACACATGGCTGGAAAGGCTACTGGCGATCGCCGCAAGCCGCGGAAGGGCGCGAAGAACGCCGCTCCCGCGAAGGCGATCCGCGTCGGCGTCATCGACTACAAGGACGTCGCAACCCTCCGCAAGTTCATCTCGGAGCGTGGGAAGATCCGCGCCCGTCGTATCACCGGTGTTTCGGTGCAGGAGCAGCGTCTGATCGCCAAGGCGATCAAGAACGCGCGCGAAATGGCGCTCCTGCCTTACGCCGGCGCCGGCCGCTAAGGAGCACCCATCATGGCAAAGCTGATTCTCACGAACGAGGTTGCCGGGCTCGGAAGCGCCGGTGACGTCATCGAGGTCAAGAACGGGTACGCCCGCAACTACCTCATCCCCCAGGGCTTCGCAGTGGCCTGGACCCGCGGTGGCGAGAAGCAGGTGGCGTCGATCCGCGCCGCCCGCGAGTCCCGTGCGATCCACGACCACGAAGAGGCCGTGGCGCTCAAGGACGCGCTCGAGTCCACCAAGGTGAAGCTGGCCGTCAAGGCCGGCGCCGAGGGCCGCCTGTTCGGCTCGGTGAAGACCGCCGACGTGGCCGACGCCGTCAAGGCCGCCGGTCTCGGCGATCTCGACAAGCGCAAGATCCACATCACCTCGACGATCAAGTCGGTGGGCGAGCACGAGGCGACCGTTCGCCTGCGTGACGACCTCACCGCCGTGATCACCCTCCAGGTGGTCGCCGCGAAGTGATTCGCCGGTGAGACGGAAGGGCCGCGGGACATGTTCCCGCGGCCCTTCCGCTTTTGCCGGGAGCCCCGATTCCCGGGCGGCCGATACCGCAGAAACCGTCGCCGCGGGACCGAATCCGCGGCCGTTCGTGCGATCTCGACGAGGGTCGGGGATGCCGGACCAGGCAGTGCCGGCACCCCCGGGGTCTGTCAGGCTGTGCGACGCGTCATATGCATCACCCCGCCGGCGAACAGAAGGAGGGCGGCGAGGAGAGCGATCGGCAGGACGGACCCGCCGCCAGTCTCGGCGAGGGCGACGGCGTCACCCGCCGCCGACGGCGTGCCGACGATCGTGCCGCCGGCGCCCGGAGCGTTCGCGCCCGGAGCCGTTCCCGGGTCCGAGGGGTCGGTCGGCCCCGTCGGGTCCGTGGGATCGGCGGGATCCGTGGGATCGGTCGGGTCCGTGGGGTCGGTCGGGTCGGTCGGACCGGTGGGGACTTCGGTCGTGGTCGTGCTGTCTCCGATCACGGAGATCGCGTTGCCCCCGAGGTCGACCGGAAGCTCCACCGGCACGATGAGCTGGGTGCCCGAGCCGACTCCGTCCGTGCCGTCGGTCGTGCCGCCGGTGGTGCCTTCCGTGTCGCCCGCGCTGCCTGTGGTGCCACCGGTGGTGGTGGACTCGCTGTCGCCGAGGACCGAGATGGCGTTGCCGCCGACCTCGACCGGGACGCCGACCGGTGCGATCACTTGGCTGCCGCCGAGGATGCCGTCGGTGCCGTCGGTCGTGCCGCCGGTGCTGGCATCGGTGGGGTCTCCCCCGCCCACGCTGCCGGCGGTGCCGTTCGACGTGGACTCGCTGTCACCGAGAACCGAGATGGCGTTGCCGCCGACGGTCACGGGCACAGACACGGGGACGACGGCCTGCGTGCCCGACGCGGTGCCGTCCTCGCCCGAGGTCGACGCCTGCTCGCCCGAAGGCGCCTGCTCGTCCGAGGACCCGCCGGCCTCCGAGGCGTCGCCGTCGCCTTCGCTGCGCGAGGATGAGCTGTCGCCGACGACGGACACCGCGGTGTCCTCGACGGTGACCGGAACGCTCACCGAGACCAAGGCCTGTGTGCCCGACGCGGTTCCGTCGGAGCCGCTGGTGGTCGCCGACTCCCCCGCCGAGGCATCGGAGTCGGACTCCGTGTCGGCGTCATCGGCAGAGTCCGACGACGAGTCGCCGAGGATCGAAAGGCCGTTGCCTTCGACCGTGATCGGCACGGCGACGTCGATGAGTGCTTGCGTACCCGCCAGCAACCCGTCGTCACCGTCGGTTTCGGCCGCCATCGCGACCGAGGCGCCGGCGAGCGTGAGACCGCCCGCCAGCAGCGTGCCCCACAGGGCGCGCGTGATGAACTTGCGCATGATTCTCTCCTTGTGCTGAGTCGGTTACCGGCGCGCGCGCGCGCGCCGATGCGTCTTCGCGCACGACCGCGGATGCGGCGGCGCGAGCGGAACCGGCTCAGTCGGGAGCGACGTCAGGGGCGGTGGGCGGTCCGGGGGGTGCGTTCTCGTCGTCGTTCCCGGCGCCGCGCAACCAGGCGTTGTGCGCGTGCGGAGGGTCAGAGGACGGAACGGATCCGGCCGCGGCGGAGGCTCCGGGGGAGCCCGACGAGATCTGGGACGCGGGTGTTGCCGGTGCGGGCGGCGACAGTGCGGGGAGGGGCAGCTGACCGCGCTCCGCGCAGGTCGTGGCCGCGTCTGACGTTGCGGACGCGGCGGCGGTCGACGAAGCAGACGCCCCGTCGACCGCACGCCGCGTCGCCGGCACCGAGGTGACTTCCGCGGTAGCGATGGCGCTCGGGGTGGGGGGACCCGCGAGCGCGGACGCGGAGGTGCCGGGGCCACCCGCCGATGCAGCGGGTCCGGGGGGATCGGTCGGTGAGACGGGGGAGACCGCCTCGACCGCCGGGGTGCTCAGGATGAGGTCGACGGCCGTGTCGAGGGCACTGTCGACCTCGGTGATCAGTTCGCCGGCCACGTCGCCGACGGCATCCACGACGTCGGTCACGCGCAGGTCGTCGACGACATCCTCGACCATATCGCCGACCACGGGGACCTCGGCCACCGTCGTGCCCACCGTCTTTTCGACGGTAGTCGAGACGGCGTCGGCGACCTTCTTGACCGGCTTCGTCTTGTCGACGACATCGACGGTCTCAGCGATCGGGGCGACCGTCTTCGCGGCGACCTTCTCGACCTTCGCCACGACGGTGGCGACCGGCTCGGTGACGTCGTCCGGGAGGATGCCGGCGGCGTCCTCGACCGTGTCGACGAGTGAGCTCAGCAGACCGTCGCGTCCGTCGTCGTCTGCGGCATGACTGGCGGGGGCACCCGTGCCGAACGCGAAGGACAGGGCGAGCCAGCCCACGGCAAGGCCGAGGGCGTACATGACGAGCCTGACCCGATGGGTCTGACCGAGCGTTCGCACCGTGTCCACGTTCACCTCCGTCACAACTGACGTCGTCGCCGTCTCGGGGGGTGGGACGGCGATGGGGTGCCTGGTGCGAACGAAAGTAGAGCCGTGGAGCCGGTGTTGTCTAGGGGGTTGAAAAATTGGCCGGATGGTGCTGCGCGCCTTCCTGCTCGGCCTCTCCCGCGTTGATGGCAGTCGTTGTCGGATCCCGCCGGCCGACGCGGCAACAAGTGTCACCAACTCACCGCGCCGCGCGAGTCGATGGCAGTCGTTGTCGGACGCAGAGACTCGGGGGAGAGGCCTCGATGACGTTCCATGTTGCGGCGATTCCGCACTTGACAAATGCGCGCGACCTGCCCTCAGTTGTCCCCAGTCATCCCCAGAAGGCTCAACCTTCAACCGGCACTTCACACACGTTCGCCGTCCACAGGCTGTGGGAACTCAAATACCCGATCAGGGTACGAAAATGAATCGCGAGTCGACGACTTCCCGGGCGTTTTCCACAGGATCTGTACACAGCCTGTCCGGCGTTTCGCGCACCTTGTCCACACAGTTATCCACAGGGCGGTTTGCGACTGTCAGACCCCCTGCCTAGCGTGTCGTGTGGCTCGGTGAGTGGGGGTCGTGGAAGGAGTGTGCATGTCGATCGCCGACATCTCGGAGGAGCGACTCGGTGGACGTCGCGAACCCGACCGCACCCCGCCGCACGACCTGCTTGCCGAGCAGAGCACCCTGGGCGGAATGCTCCTCTCGGGTGACGCGGTGGCCGACGTCATCGAGGCGCTGCGCAGCACGGACTTCTACGTGCCGAAGCACGAGCTGATCTTCGAGGCGATCCTCTCCCTCTACTCGCACGGCGAGCCCACCGATGTGATCGCGGTCACCGACGAGCTGATCAAGACGGGCGACCTGCAGCGCTCCGGCGGCGCCGACTACCTTCATTCGCTGACCTCGATCGTGCCGACGGCCGCGAACGCCGCGTACTACGCGTCGATCGTCCGCGAGCGCGCCCTGCTGCGCCGCCTCGTCGAGGCCGGCACCCGCATCGTGCAGATGGGGTACAACGGGCAGGGCGACGCACTCGATCTCGTCAACAACGCGCAGGCAGAGATCTACTCGGTGACCGGGGCCGAGCAGGCCGAGGACTACGTGCCGCTGCAGATCGCCGTCGACGCCGCCGTCGAGGAGATCGAGGCCGCACGCGGTCGCGACGGGCAGATGACCGGCATCCCCACCGGATTCGCCGGACTCGACCAGCTCACCAACGGACTGCACGGCGGTCAGATGATCGTGGTCGCCGCGCGTCCCGCGATGGGTAAGTCGACGCTCGCGCTCGACTTCGCTCGGGCGTCGGCCATCAAGAACAACCAGCCGACGATCTTCTTCTCCCTCGAGATGGGAAAGAGCGAGATCGCGATGCGCCTCATGAGCGCCGAGGGCGCCGTGCCGCTGCAGAGCATGCGCAAGGGAAACCTCGACAGCCGCGACTGGACGACGATCGCCTCGACGCGAGGCCGCATCAACGACGCGCCGCTCTACATCGACGACAGCCCCAACATGACGCTCGTCGAGATCCGCGCCAAGTGCCGCAAGCTCAAGCAGCGCGTGGGACTGAAGATGGTGGTCATCGACTACCTGCAGCTCATGACGAGCGGCAAGCGCGTCGAGTCGCGCCAGCAGGAGGTCTCGGAATTCTCGCGTGCGCTGAAGCTCCTGGCCAAGGAGTTGCAGGTTCCCGTGATCGCGCTGTCGCAGCTGAACCGTGGTGCCGAGCAGCGCTCCGACAAGAAGCCGGCGATCAGTGACCTGCGTGAGTCGGGCTCGATCGAGCAGGACGCCGACATCGTCATCCTGCTCCACCGCGAGGCCGCCTACGAGAAGGACAGCCCCCGCGCGGGCGAGGCAGACCTGATCGTCGCCAAGCACCGCAACGGCCCCACCGACACCATCACCGTCGCCTTCCAGGGCCACTTCTCGCGCTTCACCGACATGGCGGGCGACTTCCAGTAGCGCGTGCAGGTTCCTGACAGCATGGTCGGATGACCATCACGATCAGGGAGCCGCGCCCAGAAGAGGCGTCCGCGATCGCCGATGTCCACGTCGCGACGTGGAAGGAGGCGTACTCCGACCTGCTCCCGGGCGACTACTTCTCGGAGGAGTACGTCGCGGGTCGCCGCCGGATGTGGCAGCACGTTCTGACGCACCCGCGCGACGACATGCTCGTGCGAGTAGCCGACGCCGATGGCGAGATCGTCGGATTCGCGTGGGTGGGTCCGGGGGAGGGTGTCGATGGCGAGGAGGCGCCTCGTGAGCGTCTTCTCTACGCGATCTACGTTCTGGCTGCGCACCACGGAACGGGGGTCGGCCAGGCGCTGCTGGACGAGACGCTGGGGGAGGGACCGGCGATGCTGTGGGTGGCGAAAGAGAATCCGCGCGCGACGGCGTTCTATCTGCGCAACGGGTTCCGTTTCGACGGCGTCGAACAGGTCGACCCTCACGCCCCATTGATCACCGACGCACGGATGCTGCGGTAGCCGTGTGGGAGCACGTCGGCGGCGAGCTAGACACAGCACACGGGTGCGTTACGCTCCCGCGTATGAAGCGTGGTGGGGTGCTCGCAGGGGTCGCGGCGGTCGTCGTGGCAACCTCGCTCACGGGGTGCGAGTCCCGGCCGTATCCGGACTGGTGCAGAGATCTCGACAGCTGGCGATCGTCGGTGTACCCACGGGCGGTGGCGGCGGGCATGGAGATCTCGCCTGAGCAGCGGCTCGACCTCATCTCAGCGCTCCAGGCGCACGAAGACGCGGTCGCAGAGTACCCCGAGCTCGCCTCAGCGTTCGGTGCGCTGATCACCTGGTGGGAGAACCCGCCCTCGGGGGCCGGCCTCGCCGAGCGGCGTGCGGTGGAACAGGACGTGTGGAACGAGTTCGAAGGCGCGCACGAGGCCTGTCCCGGCCCGTACTACTGACCGACCCCGGCGCCTTCCCGGAGGCGTCCCCTCCGTGGCGCGAGCCCGCGCGAGCCCGCGTCACGTGTCGAGTGGCGGCGTGGTGCCGGTCAGGCCGCGGTGACGCTGGCGCTCCACGTGACGCCGAAGCGGTCGGTGAGCATCCCGAAGCCGGCGCTCCACGCCGAAGCGGCGAGCGGCTCGATCACCGTCGCCCCGGCGGCCAGCGCATCCCAGTGGCCCTGCAGTTCGTCGAGGCTGTCGGCGCTGAGGGAGACGAACAGCGCCTGGTCGGTGATGGTCGTGCCATTTTCCCGACGGGTGGCGCCACCTGCGGCGAGGCCCCCGCCGGTCTGGCCGGGGATGTCGTAGCCCATGAGGCGGAACCCGCTGTCGGCGGCGACGAGGCCGAAGACGACCTTGTCGGCGCCGGGGAGGTCGGCCGGCATGCCGAAGTCGGCGTACGTGTTCACGACGAGGTGTCCGCCGAAGACGGACTGGTAGAACTCCAGCGCCTGGCGCGCGTCGCCGCGGAAGTTGAGGTGGGTGGTGGTCTGGATGGTCATCTGTACTCCTCGAGGATCGGCCACGGTGGCTCGATCTCCACTGTTTCGCGCGTATAGGTCCACTTCTGTCCTAAACCGGAACTACGGTGATCGTCATGGCGACGACCGACAGACTGCTCACCCTGCTGTCGTTGCTGCAGACGCGGCGGGACTGGCCGGGGTCGCTGCTCGCGGCGCGCCTCGACATCAGTCACCGCACGGTCCGGCGCGACATCGAGCGGCTGCGCGAAATGGGATACCGGATCCACGCGACGATTGGTCCCGAAGGCGGGTATCGACTGGATTCCGGAGAGGAGCTGCCCCCGCTCCTGTTCGACGACGACCAGGCGCTCGCGGTGGCGATCGCGCTGCGGGCTGCGCCGGCCATGGGCGCGGGGATCGGGGAGGCGGCGATCCGCGCCCTGGGCACACTGCGCCAGGTGATGCCCTCACGGCTCCGGCACCGGCTCGACGACCTGGAGGTGACGACGGTGAAGCAGCCTGGCGAGGCGGCGCCGGCGAACGTCTCCCTGGACGTGCTCGTCACGCTCGGCCAGACGATCCGCGACCGGCAGACGCTGCGGTTCGACTATCCCACGCGCGACGGCGGCGACCCGGAGAGTGACCCTGCGCTGACGCCGCGGCGAGCCGAACCGCACCACCTGGTCACCTCGCAGGGTCGGTGGTACCTCGTCGCATGGGACCTCGACCGGGAGGACTGGCGGCTCTATCGCGTCGACCGCATCCACCCGCGGATCCCGCATGGTGCGCGGTTCACGCCGCGGACCGTGCCGGGCGGCGACGTCGATGCCTTCGTCGCGGCCCGCTTCCGAGGGTCAGACGTCAACGAGTGGCCCTGTCGCGGCACAGTGATCCTCCATCTGCCGGCGCGCGACGTCCTGCCGTTCGCGGGGGAGGGGCGGGTGACGGCGATCGACGAGCACACCTGCTCGCTCGAGGCGGGCTCATGGTCGTGGGGTTCGCTGGCCGCGACGCTCGGGCGGTTCGAGGTGGCCATGGAGGTCGTCGGACCAGCCGAGCTCCGCACCGCATTCGCGACGCTCGCCGAGCGGTATGCGCGCGCGGGCGCGGCGTGAGCGGGTCCGCTCCCTCGGTCGTGTGATCGGGGCGCGTCACCGTGCCGGCGGCTGGATCGCGTCGGTGATGCGTGTGACGATGAGCCACGCCAGCGGAGCGGCGGCGACGATCGCCGCCTCGCTCACGATGCCGACGACCGAGGCGGCGGAGATCTCCTGGAGCGTCGAGGACGGCATGATCATCGCGCCGACGGTGCCGATGACGCTGGAGGCAAGCCACAGCGTCCACCACACGCCGAGGATCGGCGGACGCAGCGCGGCGCGCGACGCGCCCGCAAGGTCCGACACGTTCTGGAGGGGGAACCACCACGAGACGATCGGGATGAACCACGACCCCGCGTGCCAGGCCGGCGAGCGGCGCACCGATCCGGCAGGCAGCGCGGCGGCCGCGCGATACTGCCAGACGACCCAGCAGACGCCGGCGGGGATGAGCACGAGCAGCGACAGGATCGCGACCCCCAGGTAGACGGCGTCGTAGGCCTCGAGCGCCGCGAGGTCGGCCGAGCCCGAGAGGAAGGCGTCGATCGCCGCGATCCCGTACAGCTCGACGGCGATGGTGAGCACGGCGGTCGCGGTCGCCGCGACGATCAGCCATCGGACGGCGGTGGCGAGCGCACGGATCGGTCGCACACGCGGGGGCGCAGGCGGTACCCATCCCGTGGTCGGGTGGGGTGGGTGGACCGGGGGCTTGAGGGGAGTTGCGGAGTCGCTCAAGAGATCCTCTGTGTTCGTCGGGCGGCGAGGGGAGGGGTGCTGCCCGAACACTAACAGGCGGGCTCGGCGGCACTTCGAGGATGAATCAGAACGGCGGCGGATCCTCCGGATCCCGTGTGCTCCGATCGTGCGGCACGAACGCGACGACGGGCGGCGCATCGTTGAGGTAGGTGCGCCCGGTCGGCGAGCGGAACTCGAGGCGCCCGCCGCCGAGCTGCCGGACGCGCCACGGCGAGGCGTGCTTGAGTCGGTGATGTCGGCGGCAGAAGAGCGCCAGATTGGACCCGACGGTGTCGCCGCCCTCGGAGTAGGCGACCGTGTGGTCGGCGTCGCAGCGGCGGGCGCTTCGACGGCACCCCGGCCACCGGCAGTGCTCGTCGCGTACGTCGATCAGCCGGCGGAGCGCGGCGGACGGTCGATACCGATCGCAGGCGAGAACCTCGCCGGTGAGCGGGTGCTGGACGACGCGCTCCCAGCCGGGAGCGGCGGCCGCGAGTCGTCGGGCGGTCTCGGCGTCGATCGGGCCGTGCCCGGACAGGATCGCCGGTTCGTCGTCGACGCCCGCGAGAGTGAGGAGCGGCACCGTGACCTGAACGGCGGCGCCGCCCGCACGGAGGTCGGGATGCGCGGCCGGTGTGCCGCCGATCAGGAGGTCGGCCAGCACATCGGCGCGGCGCTCGTCGAGGCACCGCTCGTCGCGGTCGTCGTGCTTGCCGTCGCCGTCATCATCGACGGCCGCAGCGAGGTCGCTGACGCGCTCGAACGCGGCCCGCGCGAGGGCGGCGGGCAGGTCGGCCACCAGGCGGGTGAGGCCGTCTTCGATGTCGTACAGGCGCACGCGCCGGCGTTCGTGGGCCCGACGCTGACGGTCGTCGACGAGATCGCGCTGCAGGCGCCCCGCGATGGTGCGAGCCGTCACCCGCACCCGCGCGGCCGACTCCACCGCCGCGACCTCGAGGATGCGGCGCTCGTACTCGGCCCGGAGGTCGTCGTCTTCGATGGCTGCGCCGGCGTCGAGGATCGCCGCCGCGTGACGCTCGTCGATGACGCCGGCTCGGAGCGCGCGCAGCGTCAGGGGGTAGTGGTGGACGAGGGCTGAGCCGCTGCCGAGCCAGCCATGGACGGTCTGGTCGCCCACCCTCAGCGCCGCTCCGAGCTCGGCGACCACCTCGCGCAGCGGGATGTCGTCGCCGAGTGAGCCGCGATGCTCCACCCCCGCGGCGGCACGCTGGTCGACGCGATCGGCCGCGAGGTCGAGCGCCTCGGCGCACAGGACGGCCCGCTCGGCGTGCAGCCGCGCGATCTCCCGGCGGATGCGCTCCGCGCGCGACACGACCGCGTCGAGTTCGACCCAATGCGGATCGACACCGTGCGGATCGGCACGGCGGCGCTCCGGGGTGGTGATCGGTTCCATGGCTCTCCTGACGTCGAATGCGTCAGGAGGCTTTGTCCTGCTCTACCGACATCGCCCGCATGAATGGCGCCGGCGATGTCCTCTCAGACTAGCCACCCCCTCCGACATCGCCCGCGATCATCCGTCCCGCGCGACAGTACAGCATTCCGTGTACTGTCGGACCATGACCTCCGCGACGCTCACGCACACGGCAGCCCTCGCGCGACTTGGCCACGCTCTCTCCGATGCCACGCGCGCCGGCATCCTCCTCGCGCTGCGCGAGGGTCCCGCGTATCCGTCGGACCTTGCCGAGGACCTCGGCGTCTCGCGCCAGGTGATGTCGAACCAGCTCGCGTGCCTGCGCGGCTGCGGCCTGGTCGACGCCTCACCGGATGGCCGTCGCACCGCCTACCGCCTCGCGGACGAGCACCTCGCGCCTGCCCTGGCCGAGTTCCTGCGCGTCGTGCTTCTCGTCGAACCCGAGTGCTGCACGGGCGGGGAGTGCCGCTGCGCATGAGCACCGCATCCGAGCCCACCGCATCCGAGACCACCGCGTCCGAATCCACCGCCCGCCGCCACCTTCTCCAGCGTCGTATCCGCTGGATCGTCGCCGCCACGATCGCCTACAACCTCGTCGAAGCGGTCGTCGCGATCACGGCGGGCACGATCGCGTCGTCCGCGGCCCTCATCGGCTTCGGACTCGACTCCACCATCGAGGTGCTGTCGGCGGCCGCCGTCGCCTGGCAGTTCACGCGCCGCGACCCCGAGCGCTGGGAGAAGCCGACGCTGCGCGTCATCGCGGTGGCCTTCTTCGCGCTCGCCGCCTACGTCACCGCGAGCTCGGTGATCGCCCTGGTCGCTCGCGTCGACGTGGAGCACTCGACGGTCGGGATCGTGCTCACGGCGCTGAGCGTCGTCGTCATGCCGTTCCTGTCGTTCGCCGAACGCCGTGCCGGACGCGAACTCGGCTCCGCGACGGCGATCGCGGACTCGAAGCAGACGCTGATCTGCACCTACCTCTCGGCGGCGGTGCTCATCGGGCTGGTCGCCAACAGCCTGTTCGGCTGGTGGTGGGTCGACGCGCTCGCCGGGCTCTTCATCGCCGTGATGGCCGTCCGCGAAGGGATCGAGGCGTGGCGTGGCGACGCGTGCGCGACCTCCGTCGGCATGCTGCTCGACGGCGACCACGACACAGGACACGACACAGGACACGACCACTGACAGTCGCCCGGGTGGTCAGCCCTTGCGAGCTCCCAGACGCCGCAGGTACCGCGCAAGCCGAGTGGAGAAGCGCGTATCGAGCTCCTGCTTCTGCGCCGCGATCTTCGCCTTCAGGGCGACAGCCTCCTTCTCGAGCGCAGCGACTCTGCTCTCGAGGGGCGCCACTCGAGCGCTCTTCGTCTCGAGTGCTGCCATCTCCTTGCGCAGAGCGCCGAGTTCCTTGTCTTTCGCCCGGAGGGTCGTGAAGCGTCCGAGGTAGGCCCTCTCGACCTTCCCCATCTTGATGCGCAGGTCGGTCTCATCCTCGTCGATCTCTGACGACCGCTCGACGAGCGCGTCGGCGACGGCGTCGAAGTCGTACGCGACGGCGTGCCCGGCACGCTCACCCAGCACGTGGGCGCCGACTGCCTCGTGCAGGAAGGTGTATGTCGACATGAGGTAGTCCCTGTAGCCGTCGTCGTGCTCGGGGGCGACACCGGCGCGCTTCAGCGTGGCGAACGCGAGGTCCGGCGACCAGTCGTGGAACGGGAGCAGTCGTTCGGGATGACCGATCGCCTCGTAGAAGAAGGGCAGCTTGTCGTTCCACTCCAAAGCGACCGTGGGGATCCCGAACGAGTAGGCGATGATCGAGGAATGCATGCGGATCGACGCGATCGCCGATCGCGATGCGATGGCCTCGACGACCTCGCGGGTCGTCTGCGGCAGCACGACATGCTCGCTCGGAACCTCGTACTCGCGGGCGAAGAACCGCAGGGTGTTGTTGTCGTCGAGGCTGCCGTTCGTGTAGAACTGCGTCGTCAGCCCGGCCGTGCCCGCGTAGACGCTGAGGTTGTGGAGATACTCCATCTCCGCGGTGAGCCCCCACTTGCGTTGGTTGGCCTCGAAGAGGCCACCGCGCACGACGTTGATGCCCAGGGTGCCATCCGGGACGACATCGGTCATGCCGTAGACGTACTTCGTCCAGACGGCGGGGTCGGCGACCTGGCGGATCTCGAAGGGGAGGTCGGGGGCGAGGCTCTGGAACAGCGGCAGATTCTCGCGCACCGCGAGAGCCTTGACGCAGCTGCGGGTGACGATCTTCGCGATCGCGTCGCTGCTGCCTCCCTCGGCGCTCATGTTGTTGAGGCCCATCGAGCTGAACACGACGGGGATCCCTCGACGCTCCGCGATCGCCGTGATCTGGTCGAGATGCGAGAAGAAGTTGAGGTAGGACAAGCCGAACAGGCCGCCACCGGCGAACAGGACCGCATCCGCCCGCTCGAGCAGTGGCTCGTCGACGTGTTTGAGCGACATCGGCGTGATCTCGTACGCGTCGGCGGAGAGGCCGTGATTGGCCAGCGCGACGTCCAGGAGTGCCTGGAAGCTGATGCGGATCAGGTTGTCGCCGAAATTGTCGTCCACATACGAGACGATGACGATTCGCAGTGGTCCTGCCACTCTTGTTCACCTCAGCTTCAGGGGTGCGGATCGGGGGGCATCCTCCCTCGGGACCATGTCGTCCAGAGTGTGAGCAAGCACCCACACACTAACAGCGGCGCGTATTCCGTGCTCCTGAGTTCTTCGCGGATGGGACTCTCGGGTGCCTCCCGGGGTGCTCGCCTAGCGTCTCGCGGACAGCGGCCCATCCTCGTCGCTCTTTAATAAGTATGTCTAATATTCTGTAGACAACATTGAATATACTCGTTACAGTGTCGATATCCGACGGTGCGGTCGCACCCCGGATCACGACTATCAACGGAGATATTCATGAGCACTGTCCGCCACGCTGCCCGCCACGCTGCCCGCCGCGCCGCCGCCGGGGTCGTCCTGGCCGCCGGAATCGTTCTGACGGGCCTCGTCGCATCGGCCTCCGCCTCGACCACCGCCGACGCGGACGTCGCCTTCGACGCGTTCGTCGACGCGTTCTGGGACCCGACCGAGAAGTACTTCTTCACCAACAGCGACCACGTCATCGATCCGGCCCACGCCTACGGACCCGAGGACGGGCTCTACACCGACTTCTGGTGGGAGGCGCAGCTGTGGGAGACGGTGATGGATGCGTACGAGCGCACCGGCGACCCCGACCAGCGCGACCTCATCGACGACGTCTACGACGGGTTCGTCGCGTTCTACCCGACCTTCGCCAACAACTACAACGACGACATCGGATGGTGGGCGAAGGCCTCGATCCGCGCGTACGAGCTCACGGGCGACACGCGCTACCTCGACCGGTCCGAGGACCTCTTCGACGCCATCTGGGCGGAGTGGGACACGACCTACGGCGGCGGCATCTGGTGGCGGAAGGACCCGCACGACCAGAAGAACGTCGCCACCAACGCGCCGGCGGCCATCACCGCGACGCGCCTGTACCAGGCGACGTCCGATCCCGCCTACCTCACGAAGGCGGAGCAGCTGTTCGACTGGGTCGACGACCGGCTCCAGGTGGACGGTCACGTCTACGACCACCTCGAGGGCTCCGGCGCGGGGACGGTCGTGAAGTGGGACTTCACCTACAACTCCGGCAACTACATCGGCGCCGCCGTCGCGCTCTACGAGGCGACGAACGACTCGACCTACCTCGACAAGGCGATCGCGGCGGCCGACTGGACGACCACGTTCCTCACCAACGGCGGCACGTTCAACGACGAAGGGATCGATGACGGCGCCGGATTCAAGACGATCCTCATCCGCCACCTCACGCGCCTCGCCACGGTCCACGGCCAGACCCAGTATCTCCCGCTCCTGCAGGCCAACGTCACCCAGGCCTGGGACCACCGGCGCACCTCCGACGATCTCGTCGGGTCGAACTGGTCGATGCCGACCCCGGCCGGCCGGATCCAGAGCCTCACCGCCGCCGCCGTCGTCAGCGCGCTCCAGGTCGTGCCGGCCAACGGGTACTCGGGACCCCAGCCGGGCACCGGCATCCACGACGCCGAGAACGCCGTGACGACGAACCTGGACGCCGAGAGCACGAGCACCGGGTTCCTGGGACGCGGGTACCTCGCCGGCTGGAACACCGACGGCCAGGCCGTCACCTTCCACGTGAACACCGCCGCCGCCGGCGCCCACGAGCTGCGCTTGCGCTACGCCGCCGCGGCGGGGAACGCGACGCGGCGCATCCTGGTGAACGGCGTGGAGATCGGGGCGAACCACCTCTTCCCCGGCACCGGCTCGTGGTCGACCTGGGCCGAGACCGATCTCGACAACGTCGACCTCGACGCCGGACACAACACCATCCGCGTCGAGTACGCGAGCGGGTCCGGCAGCACCCAGTTCCTGAACCTCGACCGCCTCGTCGTGTCGCAGCAGCGCGAAGCGGAGAACGGCACCCGCCACGGCGGCATCGGCCTCGAGTCCTCGACCGCCGGGTACACCGGAACCGGCTACCTCGCCGGCTGGAACGGCAGCGGACAGTGGGTCGACCTCTCGGCGACCGTCGTGAAGGCCGGGCACTACGACCTCACCTTCCGCTATGCCGCCGGCGCCGGGAATGCCTCGCGCTACCTCTTCGTCAACGGCGCCTCCGTGGTCTCCAACCTCGCCTTCCCGTCGACAGGATCGTGGGGTCAGTGGCAAACGGTGACCGTCGAGGACGTCCCGCTGACAGCCGGCGCCAACACGATCTCGCTGATCTTCGAGACGGCGAACGGCAGCAGCAACTGGCTGAACCTCGATCACCTCACGCTGCGCTACGTGCAGCACTGATCCCGCCACACGCGCCGACCCCACACGCCCCGACCCGACCCGACCACAGGAGACCCGTGGACCACTTCTCCCCCTCCCACGCCGACCGCCTCGTCGCCCGCATCGCGGAGCAGCTGGGCGACGAGGTGGCGACGATCTTCCGCCGCTGCTACCTCGACACCCTCGAGAAGACGATCGAGATCCTCCCGGACGGCACCGCGTTCGTCGTCACCGGCGACATCCCCGCGATGTGGCTGCGCGACTCGGCCACCCAGCTGACGCCCTACCTCCACTTCGTGGCCGATGACCCGGTGCTGGCCGACACCGTCGCCGCCGTCTCGCGCCGACAGCTCGCGTTCGTCCGCCTCGACCCCTACGCCAACGCGTTCAACGGATCGGCGAGCGGCGCGGGCCACCACGGCGACAAGACGGAGATGTCGCCCTGGGTGTGGGAGCGGAAGTACGAGGTCGACTCGCTCGCCTACCCGATCCAGCTCGCCCACGACCTGTGGACCCTCACCGGCCGCACCGATCACCTGGCGGACTTCCCCGAGGCGGCCCGCCTGATCGTGGAGCTGTGGCGCACCGAGCAGCGCCACGAAGAGCGCTCGCCGTATCGCTTCGAGCGGTTCGACGGGGCTCCGACCGACACGCTGTCCCGCGACGGCCTCGGTGCGCCGGTCGCCGTGACCGGCCTCACCTGGTCGGCCTTCCGGCCGAGCGACGACGTCTGCTCATTCCCCTACAACGTCCCGGCGAACATGTTCGCGCACGTCGAGCTCGGCCACATCGCCGAGATCGCCCGCGAGGTGTTCGGTGACGAGCAGCTCGCCGCGGACGCCCTCGCGCTGCGCGAGGAGCTGGGTACCGCGCTCGCCGAGCACGCGACCGGCACCGCCCCGGCCGGCGACGAGATCTGGGCGTACGAGGTGGACGGCCTGGGCGGCGCCCTGCTCGCCGACGACGGCAACACCCCGAGCCTTCTCTCCCTGCCCCTCCACGGCTGGTGCACGATCGAGGACCCGCTGTACCTGCGCACCCGGGCGTTCATCCTGAGCCCGGACAACCCGTACTACTGCGTCGGATCGGCCGCGTCGGGCGTCGGCAGCCCGCACACCCCACCCGACACGGTCTGGCCGATCGCGCTCGCGGTCCAGGGACTGACCGCTCAGGACGACGCGGAGCGGCGGAGCGTGCTCGACACGCTGCTGCGCACCCACGCCGGCACGGGCGTCATGCACGAGTCGTTCCACAAGGACGACCCGACGATCTTCACCCGCCCGTGGTTCTCGTGGGCGAACGCCATGTTCTGCGAACTGGTGCTCGACATCGCCGGGCTGCGGACGCATCGGCGGATGCCGGTCGGGGCGGTGGCGGGATGACCACTCTCACCCGCCTCACCGAGACGGTCCGCGATCCCGAGACCGCGCAGGCCCAGGAGCCGCCGCGCTGGTGGCGGGTCCGCCGCGGCGACAACGGGGCGGTGCGCGCCACCCGGCGGCAGCAGACGATCAGCGGCTGGGTGTTCCTGGCCGTGCCGGTGCTGCTGTTCGTCATCTTCCTGCTGATCCCGCTCGTGGTCGCGATCGTCGTGAGCTTCACCGACTACGCCGTCGTCGGAGACTTCGAGTGGATCGGCATGGACAACTACGTCCGCGTCTTCCAGGATCCGATCTTCTGGATCGCCCTGCGCAACACCGCCTACCACACGGCGCTGTTCGTGCCGCTCGGAGTGATCGTCGCGCTCGGCACCGCCCTGCTGCTGAACCGCCGCAGTCGTGCGGTGCGCATCTTCCGCACCCTCTTCTACATCCCCGTCATCTCCTCCACCGTGGCGACCGCGTCGATCTGGTTCTGGCTGCTGAACCCGCAGTACGGCCTGTTCAACGTCGTGCTCGGCTGGTTCGGGATCGACGGCCCCGCGTGGCTCTACGACTCGCAGTGGGCGATGCCGGCGATCGTGATGATGAGCGTGTGGGCAGGCTTCGGCGCCAACATGCTGATCTTCCTCGCCGCGTTGCAGGGTGTGCCGTCGGAGCTGATCGAAGCGGCACGCCTCGACGGCGCAGGCGGCTGGCGCGTGTTCTGGCACGTCACCCTGCCCGCCATCTCGCGGACCATGTTCCTCGTCGTCACGCTGCTGCTGATCGCCGCGTTCCAGGTGTTCGACCAGGCCTACGTGCTCACCAAGGGCGGACCCGGCAACTCGACGCTGACCCTCGTCTACTACATCTACGACCGCGGCTTCGGGCGCTTGGAGATGGGCTACGCCTCGGCGCTGTCGTTCATCCTCTTCCTCATCATCCTCATCTTCTCGCTGGCCAACGCCCGCATCACGAACCGGAAGGACCTCTCATGAGCGCCACCTTCACGCCGAGACAGCGCGCCACGCGGCGCCGGTTCCTCCGGTCGGCCCTCTGGTACGTCGCGGTCATCCTCGTCAGCATCTCGACGGTGCTGCCGCTCGTGTGGACGCTGTCCACGTCGCTCAAGCCGGAGAGCGAAGTGCTCTCCGGGGCGCTGGAGATCATCCCCCGGAGCCCCACGTTCGACAACTACGTCGCGCTGTTCGCCGACGGCACCTTCGGCCGGTACCTGGTGAACTCGTTCGTGCTCGCCGTCGGCGGCACCCTCACGAACGTGTTCTTCGGCAGCCTCGCCGGGTACGCGCTCGCCAAGCTCCGCTTCCCGGGTCGCAGCAGCGTGTTCGCCACGTTCCTCGCCTCGATGATGGTGCCGGCGATCGTGACGATGATCCCGACGTTCCTGGTGCTCCGCTACTTCCCGCTCGCCGGCGGCAACGACCTGTTCGGCCAGGGCGGGGTCGGCATGATCAACAGCTACGCCGCCGTGCTGGTGCCGTTCGCCGCCGGGGCTTTCGCCGTCTTCTTCATGAAGCAGTTCTTCGAGTCGCTCCCCGACGAGATCGGCGACGCCGCGCGCATCGACGGGGCGGGGGAGTTCCGCATCTTCCTGAGCGTCTACTTCCCGCTGTCGACGGCGGGGGCGGCCGTGCTCGCCGTCCTCACCTTCCAGGCCGGGTGGAACAGCTTCCTCTGGCCGCTGATCGCCCTCAACAACCCCGAGATGTACACGGTGCAGATCGGGCTGTCGGCCTTCATCAACGAATACGAGACCGACTACGGCCCGCTGATGGCCGGCACGATCGTCGCCAGCCTGCCGGTGCTGGTGGTCTTCGTCCTCGCACAGAAGTACATCGTGCAGAACTTCACCGGCTCCGCCGTCAAATGACGGCCCCCACCACGTCCGGACGCACCCGGTCCGGCACGGCCCGCACCAACATTCAAGGGAGAAATGCAATGAAGACATCACCCCGGCGATTCCTCGCCCTCGGTGTCGTCACCGTGGCCGCGATCGCACTCGCCGCCTGCAGCGGGACGACCACCGAACCCGGCGACGGGGACGGCGGCCCCGAGAAGGTGACCTTCTGGGGTTCCTGGTCGGGAGACCAGGTCGCTCAGCTCGAAGCCCAGGCCGACGCGTACAACGCCGCCCAGGACGCCTACGAGGTGACCTATGTGCCGCAGGAACTCGTCGAAGAGAAGCTGCTCACGGGTCTTGCCTCCGGCGACGTGCCCGACGTCGTGCTCTGGGACCGCTACAACACCCCGATCTACGTCGACAAGAACGCGCTGGCCCCCATCGACGAGTACATCGAGGCGGACGGCGTCGACATGAGCCAGTTCTACGACCAGGCCCTCAGCGAGCTCGTCGTCGACGACGTCACGTACGGCATCCCGCTGCTGGTCGACAACCGGTCGCTGTTCTACAACGTCGAGGCCCTCGAGGAGGCGGGCGTCGAACCCCCGACCACGTGGGACGAGCTCGCCGCGGTCGCCGAGGCGACCACCGTCGACGAGGGCGGAGCGCTCGCCCGCGCCGGGTTCCAGCTCAACGACCCGGGACTGTTCAACATGTGGCTGACGCAGGCCGGCGGCCAGATGTACAGCGACGACGAGCAGACCACGGCCTTCAACAGCCCGGAGGGACTCGAGGTGCTGCAGTTCTGGCAGAGCCTGCTCGACGCGGGCGTGTACGAGCTCGGCTTCGGCGAGGGCGTCGACGCGTTCGCCGAAGGCAACGTCGCCATGAAGCTCGACGGCCCGTGGGCCCTCGGCGGCCTGGACGCTGCCGGGGTGGAGTACGGCATCGTCCCGCCGCCCTCGGGTCCCGACGGCGGCCAGGGTGCGGGCATGGGCGGGTTCGGCCTGGTCATCCCGCAGGGCGCGAAGAACGCCGAGGGCGCCTGGGACTTCATCACCTGGTGGACGACGCAGCCCGAGAACGGCGTGTCGTTCGGTGAGATCTCCGGCTGGATCCCGGCCAACATCGAAGCGGCCAACGACCCGTACTTCACTGACAACCCGAAGTACGCGGCGTTCATCGAGACGCTCGAGTTCGCGAAGGTCCGCTCCCGCATCCCCGGCGCCTCCGACGTGGAGGGCAAGGCCCTGATCCCGCAGCTGGAGCGCTTCCTCGCCGGTGAGATCAGCGCTGAGGACGCGCTGGCGGAGGCGCAGAGCCTCGGCGACCAGATCCTCGCCGACAACCGCTGACGCGGACGCGGCGGACGGGGGACTCCCCCCGTCCGCCGCACCCGATCCCCTCACCCCGATCCCTTCTGGAGCCTTCATGACCACCGCATCGCGCACCGCCCCGCAGACCGAATGGGACGACCGCGCGTCGCTCGCGCAGGACAGTCTCGACCACTTCTTCGGCGCCGACGGACCGCAGCTGCTGAACAACAGCCACCCCGCGGGCGACAACAGCACCTTCAACTACTGGTGGCTCGCGCACCTGATCGACGTGCGCATCGACGCGTTCGAACGCACCGGCGACCGGGAGTGGCTCGACAAGGCCGAGACGGCGTACCGCAACATCCTCGAACGCAACGGCGGGTCGCTGTTCAACGACTACTTCGACGACATGCTCTGGTACGCCCTGGCCATCCTCCGCCTTCACGACGCCACCGGCGACGCCGCGTACCTGCGCGACGCGGTCGCCATCTGGCACCACGTGGTCGAGCACGGCTGGAACGACACCATGGGCCCGAGCGTCGCCTGGCGCACGCAGCAGCTGTACTACAAGAACACCCCCGCCAACGGCCCGTTCGTGATCCTCTCGGCGCGTCTGTCCACGCGCGACGACGACCCGCGCTACCTCGACTACGGACTCGCCGCCTACCGATGGCTCACCGAGACGGTCGTGCGGCCAGACGGATTCGTCGAGGACGGCATCAACCGCGAGGAGACCGGGGAGCTCGACCTCCACTGGCGCTTCACCTACAACCAGGGGCTGTACGTCGGCGCCGGCGTGGCGCTCGCCGAGGCGACCGGCGACGCGCGCTACCTCGACGACGCGTCGCGGACCGCGCTCACCGCGCTCGTCGAGCTGGCGGAGAACGGGATCTTCCGGCAGGAGGGCGCGGGCGGTGACGAGGGCCTGTTCAAGGGCGTCTACTACCGGTACATCGGCACGCTGCTGGACGCGCTCGACCCCGGCACCGACGCCGCCCGTGAACTGGAGCGCTTCGTGCAGACCAGCACCGACGCGCTGTGGCGCAACGCCGTGCAGGACGGCTGGCTGCTCGCCGGCGACGACTGGTCGGCTCCCGCGGGCGAGAAGGTGGACTTCTCCACGCAGCTGAGCGCGATCATGGCGCTGGAGCTGCGAGCCCGCCGCGCTGCCCGCTGAATCCGTCCGTCCGGCGCCCCCCGCTCGGTGATACATTAAATATGTTGATTCGCGAGTGGGGGGGCAACCGGATGACGGCACTGTACCGGGCGGTGTACGACGACCTGCGCTCCGCCATCGAGCGAGGCGACCACCCGGTGGGGGAGCGGCTCCCCTCCGACGCGGAGCTCTCGGAGCGCCACGGCGTCAGCGCCATCACCGTCAAGAAGGCGCTCGACCTCCTCCGCGGCGACGGCTTCATCAGCAGGCGCCCCCGGGTCGGCACGATCGTCATCAGCGACGTCGCCACCGTGGCACCCGCCTCGCACTCGCTCACCCACCCCCTGGTCGGGCTGATCGTCACCAACTTCGACGACACGTTCGGCACCCGGATCATCGGCGGACTGCTCGACCGCGCGAACGCGAGCGCGAACCTGCTGGTCAAGCGCAGCCTCGGCGACGCGTCGGCCGAGGACCGCCTCATCCGCTCCCTCGTCGACGGCGGGGTGCGCGCCCTCATCCTGCAACCGAGCTCGTCGGTGTACATCCCGCCGGCCGTCCTCGAACTGGTGACCAAGGACTTCCCGGTCGTGATCCTCGACCGCGTCTTCGACGGTGTGCCGGTGGCGACGGTCTGCTCCGACAACGTCGTCGCCGGTCAGCAGGCGACCGAGCACCTGTTCTCCCTCGGCCACGAGGCGGTCGGCCTGGTGAGCTCCGACAGCACCGTCTCCACCCTCCGCGACCGCCGCGACGGCTACGTCAAAGCGCACGCGATGCACCACATCCCGCACGACGACGCGCTCGTGTTCGACCTCGTCCACTCCACGACTCCGGGCAGCACCGCCTCACCCGACGAGGACATCGACCTGCTGGAGGCCTACCTCCGCGCCCGTCCGGGGATGACCGCGGTCGTGGCGACCGAGTACAACATCGCCACCATGCTGCGCGCGGCGGCCCTGCGGCTCGGGCGCGACATCCCGGGAGACCTCTCGATCATCTGCTTCGACCACCCCGACGCGTTCTACGACCGCACCCACTACCGCTTCACCCACATCCGCCAGGATCAGGAGGGGATGGGCGAGGCCGCCGTGGAGCTGGCCCTCGACCTCATCCGCCAGCCCCGCGCGGTGCGCAAGGTCGCCCTCCCGACCACCCTCGTCATCGGCGAGTCGACGGCCGCGAAGGGCTGAGCGCGAACGCTCAGGGCACGCGGTAGCCGGCGGCGCGGAACAGCTCGTACCACTCGGCGCGGGTCAGCGGGATGTCCGACCCCTGCGCGGCGGCGCTCACTCGCTCGGGCGTCGTGGTGCCGAGCACGACCTGCATCTGGGCGGGGTGGCGAGTGATCCATGCCGTCGCGATGGCGATCGGCGGCACGTCGTACTGCGCCGCGAGACGGTCGATGACCTCGTTCAGCTCGGGGTAGTCGGGCGAGCCCAGGAAGACGCCGTTGAAGAATCCTGCCTGGAAGGGCGACCACGCCTGGATCGTGATGCCGTGGAGCCGGCAGTAGTCGACGATGCCGCCGCCGTCGAGGGTGACGGACTGGTCGGTGCCCTGCATGTTGGCCGCGACGCCCTGCGCGATGATCGGCGCGTGGGTGATCGACAGCTGCAGCTGGTTGGCCACGAGGGGCTGGCGCACGGCGGATCGCAGCAGGTCGATCTGGCCCGGCGTGTGGTTGGAGACGCCGAAGGCGCGCACCTTTCCGGCGGCTTCGAGCTCGTCGAACGCGCGGGCGACCTCCTCGGGCTCGACGAGGGCGTCGGGCCGGTGGAGCAGCAGGATGTCGATGTAGTCGGTGCGCAGGGCCCGCAGCGAGCCCTCCACCTGACCGACGATGCGCTCGTAGGAGAAGTCGAAGTACGGCCCCTCCTTCACGATCCCCGCCTTGGTCTGGATCGTGACCTCCGCCCGCTCGGACGGCGTGAACTGCATCGCCTCGGCGAAGCGCTCCTCGCACTGGTGCAGGTGGGAGCCGTAGATGTCGGCGTGGTCGAAGAAGTCGATGCCGGCGTCGCGGGCGACGCGCACGAGCTCGCGGATCTCGTCATCGGTCTTGTCGGTGATGCGCATGAGCCCGAGGACCACATTGGGTGCCTGCAGGTCGGGGCCGACGGGGACGTTCTTCATGGGGGAGCTCCTTGGGTCGTCTCCCTCCACGCTAGCCGGGGTCGGAGGGGCGGCCTAGGGTGGGGTGCCAGCACGAGCCGACAGACGAAGAGACGGACACGATGAAGCTGCTGCTCACCTCCGGCGGGGTCACCAACGAGGCCATCCGCGAACGACTCATCCACCTGCTCGGCAAGCCGATCGCCGAATCGCGGGCGCTCTTCATCCCCACGGCGCAGTGGGGGCATCCGATGTGCGGGCCGGAGTCGGTCTGGAACGTGATCACCGGAGCGTGGGAGCACGGCCCCGGTCTGGGAGGACTCGGCTGGAAGTCGGTCGGGGTGCTCGAGCTCACCGCGCTCCCCAGCATCGGAGCGGACCGCTGGATGCCGTGGGTCCGCGAGGCCGACGTCCTCCTCGTCGACGGCGGCGAGGCCGTCTTCCTCGCGCATTGGCTCCGTGAGTCCGGCCTGGCCGCGCTCTTCCCATCGCTCACCGACACGGTGTGGGTCGGCGTGAGCGCGGGCAGCATGGTGATGACGCCGCGCATCGGTCCGCCCTTCGTCGAGTGGCAGCCCGAGCGCGGCGACGAGACGCTGGGCGTGGTCGACTTCTCGATCTTCCCCCACCTGGACTATCCCGGGTGGGAGTCGAACACGCTCGCGCGGGCCCGCGAGTGGGCGGCGGAGATCGGCGTGCCGTCCTACGCCATCGACGACCAGACCGCCATCTCGGTCGTCGACGGCGACGTCGACGTGGTCTCCGCAGGGCACTGGGAGCGCTTCGACGGCCCCCTGTCTTCGGTGCGGGTGCGGCCCTAGGTGCGAGTGCGCTCGTTCAGGCGTCGACGTCCATGCGCTGCGTGCCGATCACGGCGAGCAGTCGCAGCTTGTCGTAGCTCTCGGTGCCCGGCTGCGCCGTGATCACGAGCAGGGTGTGCCCCTGATCGGGATCGACGAGCACCTGGCACTGCGCCTCGATGACGCCGGTCTCGGGATGCTGGAGCCGCTTGTCGAGCACATGGTGGTCGCGGAGCTCGTGCTGCTCCCAGAGGTCTCGGAACTCCTCGCTCCGCTCGAGGAGCTCCGCCACGATCACGCCCGCCCGCGAGCGCGGACCCTGCTGGGCGAACACGGACCGGATGTCGGCGGTGAAGGCGCGCGAGTGCCGTGCGTGATCCTCGGCGGGGTACACGTCGCGGGTGGGCGGGTGCAGGAACCAGCGGTAGCCGATGCTGCGCATCGCGCCCTCGAAGCGCGTCTCGTCGCCGAAGAGCACCCGCGCCGGGGCGGTCTGCGCGAGGGTCTCGCCGAGCGAGGTCATCACCTGGGCGGGCGTGTCGGCGAGGCGGTCCAGCACCCGCATGAGGCCGGGTGAGACGTGTTCGCTCCGCCCGGTGCCCCCCGTGCCCCCCGTGCGCTCGGGAGCACGATGCCCGGCAAGGCGGAAGAGATGGTCCCGCTCGGCGAGCGTCAGCCGCATTCCCCGCGCGATGGCGGCGAGCATCTGCTCGGAGGGCTGCGGGCCCCGCTGCTGCTCGAGCCTGCTGTAGTAGTCGACCGACATGTCCGACAGCGCCGCCACCTCTTCGCGCCGCAGGCCCGAGGTACGCCGGCGCGGTCCGCGGGTCAGTCCGACGTCCTCGGGCTGCAGCGCCTCCCGGCGTTTGCGCAGGAAGTCGGCGAGTTGCGGTCTGTCCATCCTCCGAGTCTCCGTTCGGGGCGGCGCGGCTGCAAGGGATTCCCGATCCCCCTCAGCCGCCGTCACGTCCGAGGCCGCGACGCATCAGGCGGGGAGCGGGGTGCCGAGCAGGCTCTCGCTGACCTCCCACGCCCGCCGGGCATCGTCCGCTCCGGCGAGCCGCGAGTACAGCGGCTGCTCGGCGGGCGGGCCACCCAGGTGGCGCCAGCCGCTCGGGCCGTACATCGTCCCGCCCGTGGCCGCGGGGTCGGTGCCGGCCATCACCGCCGGGAGGGCGGCCGAGGCGGGGGTGCCGACGATGAGGCCCCACCGCGACAGCGCGCGGATCACTCGGACGGCGCGCGTGTCCTCGTTGCGCCCGAGTCCCGGCTGGGCCGACAGGAGGTTCGTCGGCGTGATGCCGGGGTGCGAGAGCAGGCTGCGAACGCCCCAGCCGCCGGCGGTGCTCCGGCGGTCGAATTCGACGGCGAACAGGCCGAAGAGGATCTTCGAGGAGCTGTAGGCCTCCATCGCGTCGTACCCCTGCTCCCAGTTCAGGTTGTCCCAGTGGACCGATCGTTCGTCGGCCGCGATGCTCACCTGGCTCACGACCCGCCCGCTCGCTGCGCGCAGCAGCGGCAGCAGGGCGGTGGTCAGGGCCACGTGTCCGAGGTGGTTGGTGGCGAGCTGGAGTTCGAAGCCGTCGGCGGACTCCTGACGGGTCGGCGGGGTCATGACTCCCGCGTTGTTGACGAGGAGGTCGAGGGGCCTGCCCTCTTCGAGCAGGCTGCCGGCGAACCGGGCCACCGAGTCGAGTGACGCCAGATCGAGAGGCCGCACGTCGATCCGCGCCCCCGGCACCTGCTGCCGGATGCGGGTGGCGGCATCTTCGCCCTTGCGCACCGTGCGCACCGGCAGGACGAGCTCGGCGCCCGCGTGGGCGAGCCGCAGCGCGATCTCGACGCCGACGCCGTCGCTGGCGCCCGTCACGACGGCGAGCCGGCCGGTCAGGTCGGGGACGGTGATGTCGATGGTCTTCGGCACGGCTGCTCCTCAGGGGTCCGGGGCGCGTGTGCACCCGAGTCACCATGTTCGCCGCCGGGCCGGCCGGCGTTCAGGGCGCGCTCATCCCCGGATCGCCGATCCCCCGGTGAGCGCTGGCGGCTCAGTCCGTGTGGGTGGCGGCCTCGGCGGCGGCCTTCAGCTTGGCGAGACCGCGGTCGAAGTCCTTCCCGACGGACTGCTGGATGCGGAACAGGGGCGCCAGCAGCGCCATGATGCCGCGGTTCTCGCCCTGCATCGTCCAGCTCACGCGCGTGCCCGACCCCGCCTCTGCACCCAGCGACTCGAAGTCGAACCGTGTCGGGCAGACCGCCGCGAACGGCTTCACGAAGGCCAGCCGGATGCCGATCGACTGCGGGGTCGAGCTCTCGATCGTCATCTCCCCCTGCCCGACCTTGCCGTCGCCCTTCCACTCGTAGTGTGCACCGACGCCGGAGTCCGCGCCGCTGTAGGAGCGCTGCATCGTCGGGTCGAGGTCCTCCCAGGGCGACCACGCTGACCACTTGCGGAAGTCCTCGACGAAGGCGTGGACCTGTGCCGGCGTGGCCGACGTCTCGATCGAACGGGTGACGGTGTAGGTGCTCATGCCGACACCGTAGCCCCGGCGCGGACGTTGCCGTAGACGTAGTCGGCGAGACGCTCGCGCTCCCGGGTGGGGTCGATGATCGCGCGTGCGACGAGATACGCGATGACGCTGCGGTCACGCTCGGCCTGATCGCCCAGCGTGTCGAAGACCCAGGCGACGTCCTTGCCCAGGCTGTAGCCGGGGTCGTCGGCGTGGATCTGCGGAGAGTAGGTGATCGCCATGATGCCCGTGCGCTGCACGAGCTGGTCCGCCACGTCCTGATGCATGGAGTCGATGCTCCCACCGCCACCGGGGCGGGACGCGCGAGTGTGAGGGAAAAATCCTCTTCTCCGGCAAACTGCCGCCTGCCGCGTCATGAATCAGACGCGCTCAGGTCTCACTCCACGAGCGCCACTTCTAAGGCCCTCCGCCTCTTCCCGTGGAGGCGGTGGCGTCACTCCGGGGGGAGTGGTGGCGTGAGATCCGCCTCTCGGTGTGGGAGACGGGTCGCGCGGGGCGGCCGGGACTTCCCAGGGTTCCAGGCCGCCCCGCATTCCCGGCCGTGCGATCGGCCGCTACTGCACCGGCTGGTCGAGGATCGCCGAGGAGAGCGTGGTGCCGTTCAGCTCGAGGTAGATCCGCCGCTCCGTCACCGACAGTGTCATGTCGTTGCGGCGCTCGACGAGGGCGGCGGCCTGCTCGACGAAACCGGGCTCGAAGCTGTGCAGCACGATGTCCTCCGCGCGGTGGATCCGCTTGCCCGCCCACTGCGCGGCGACCTTCGCCGGGTCACGGTGGGTGTACACGGCGGTGCGCTCCGCCGACGAGCTGCCGCGGTGCAGACGCGCCGCGTCGGGGGCGCCGACCTCGATCCAGGCGATGAGGCGTCCGGTGAGGTCGCGCACCGAGACCGCCGGCTCGTCTGCCGATGCGATCCCCTCGCTGAACGCGATCCCCTCCTCGTACTCGAGGCAGTAGGCGAGCACGCGGGTCATCATGAAGGCGTCGGTCTCGGCCGACTGGCGCGCGGTGCGCAGCGAGAGCTCCTCGTAGACGCCGCGGTCGACGTCGGCCAGCTGGACGGTGAAGGTGTGCATTGTCGCGCCGATGGCCATGACGAATGAGCCTACGCGGACGGCGATGGTGCTGCGGTCAGCGGTCAGCGGTCAGCGGTCAGCGCGTCCGTCGCCGTCCGCGGCGAGCCAGGCGGGGACCGCCAGCGTCGCGAGCGTGCCGCCGCGCAGCGGAACGGTGTGCCAGGCGGCCGTCGGTGCGCCGTCGGGGGTCTGCCGCACGATCAGGCGGTGCGGCGACGTCGCCACGACGACGTGGATCAGGGTGCCGTCGGCGTCCGCCTCGCCGCGCGCGGCCACGACCACGTGCGTGCCTTCGTCGACGGCCGGTCCCGTCACGACGGGCTCACCGGGCTCGTGCGGCACCGGCAGGTCGAGCACCGTGCGCGTCCAGTCGGAGTCGCTCACCGGGATCGTCTGCGCGGCACCGCCGGTGATCGCCGGCGGAAGCGTCAGACGCCACCCGCCGGAGGCCGCCGCGAGAGCCACACCGGCGTCGCTCGGCTGCCCGTCGGGTGCCGGCGAGAGGGAGGCGCGGGCGTCCCACGCGTCGAGCGGAGCCACCGCATCCACGGGGGATCCGGGGTCGGGCGCGGCGGCGTCGTCCGCGGCATCGGCCACCTCGACGGCTTCGACGAACCGCCAGAACGCCCGCATGGTGCGCTGCGTGTCGAGCGTCGCGCCCTGGTAGGCGATCACGAGGTTCTGCTCGGGGAGCACCACCGCGAACTGGCCGTAGGCGCCGTCGACGCGGAAGCCGTGGCGCCCGCGCCACGCCTGATAGCCGTACCCGTAGGACCAGTCGTTCTCCGGGTCCGCGGGCTGGCCCGGGTCGCGGGTGTCCGACCACGGGCGCGCCAGCTCGTCGACATACGCGGCGGGGACCAGCTGCGTGCCGCCGTATCGCCCACCGCCGGCGAGGAGGATTCCGAGGTGCGCCAGGTCGCGGACGGTCAGGTGGAATCCCGACGCACCTTGCTCGATCCCGAAGGCGGGCTTCATCCACCGGCGTCCGATGCCGAGCGGATCGAGCAGTCGCGGCCGCAGGTAGTCGGTGAGGCGCTCGCCGGTGAGCGCGGTGACGATGCACGACAGGGCGTAGGTGGCATCCGAGTTGTACGCGAACGAGGTGCCCGGCGCCGCGGCCGGCGGCGTCGACAGCAATGCGCGCACGTCGAAGTCGAACTCGTCGACCTGCGGCTGGCTGTGGCCCGTGTTCATCGTCAGGAGGTGACGCACGGAGATGCCGTGGGGGTTCGGAAGCCCGAGCAGCTCCCCGGCGGAGTCGTCGAGCGAGAGGCGCCCCTCGCCCTGGAGGAGCCCGATCGCCAGCGAGGTGAACGTCTTCGACGCCGAATACGACAAGGCGGGACGGTCCGGGGACCACGGCGCCCAACTGTGCTGGGCGAGGATCGTGCCCTCCCGCGCGATCGCGATCGCGTGCGGGTCGAGTCCCTCGGCGGAGAGGCTGTCGATCAGGGCGCGGACGGCGGCGGAGGGGAGGCCGGGGATCGCGGAGCTCATGACTCCAGTCTGCCTCGCCTGCCCGCCCGGTCGGGCCGTGCGTCGCCGCAGGTCGGGATCAGTGCACGGCGTGCGGGGTCTCGCCGCCCTCGGTGAACGACGGGCGTCGCCCGAACAGCTTCGCGATCCCGAGCACGACGCCGACGATCGCGAGTCCGGCCGCGAGACCGGCGACCGCCGACAGTGCGGTGTCGCCCAGCCAGACGACGAGCCCGCCCAGGGGCTCCAGGGCATGTTCGACGGCGTGGAGCACATCGACGGGGAAGTGCCAGCCGACCTCGCCGAGGTTCACGAGCAGGAGATGCCCGCCGACCCACAGCATCGCGACGGTGCCGACGATGCTGATGACGCGGAACACCGCGGGCATCGAGCGGACGATCCGCATGCCGGTGTGGCGCACCCGCGCCGAGGGGTTCTTCGCCATCCGCAGGCCGATGTCGTCGATCTTCACGAGCAGTGCGACCGCGCCGTAGACGACGCCCGTCATGAGCAGGGCGATGAGCGCCAGCACCGCCAGGCGCATCCAGATGTTCAGGTCGGGATCGATGTTGGAGAGCGAGATGAGCATGATCTCGGTCGAGAGGATCAGGTCGGTGCGCACCGCTCCGGCCACGAGCCGTTTCTCGTCACGGCCGCCCTCGTCTTCGTGGCCGTGGTGGAATCCGAACCACTCCAGCACCTTCTCGGCGCCCTCGAAGCACAGGTACGCACCGCCGACGATGAGGAGCCACGGCAGCACCCAGTCGGCGAAGGCGGTGAGGAGCATTGCGGCCGGGATGATCAGCAGGAACTTGTTCGCGAGCGACCCGAGCGCGATCTTGCCGACGACCGGCAGCTCGCGGGCCGGAGTGATCCCCTGGACGTACTGCGGGGTGACGGCGGCGTCGTCGATGACGACCCCCGCCGACTTCGCCGACGCTTTGAGCGCGGCGCTGAGGATGTCGTCGACGACGGCGAGCAGACCTACGGACACGGCGAACCCCCGAATGTGTTCCAGCGGAGCCAACTTACGGCACGTCGGGCCGTGCCGCGTATCCTCGTGGCGTGAACGACGTCGCCGAGCAGCCCCTCGCGGTGTCCGCGCGCGTGCTGACGGCTCCGGAGTGGGCGGAGCTCGAACGGGAGCACGCGGCACGCGCCGACGCGCTGACGGCGGGGCGTCGCCACCGAGTCGCGCGAGGCGAGACCCACCCCGTCGACGACTTCCTCTACACCTACTACAGCTACAAGCCGGGGCTCCTGCGCCGCTGGCACCCGGGCGCGGACGTGCGCCTGCAGGACGCGGCCACCGCCCCGCGGGCCTCGTGGCGCGGGTACCGCGTCGACGGCGACGACGTGGTGGTCGACACCCCGGGGTTCGTCCGCGAGAAGGCGCTGATGCTCCGCGGCATCGCCGGCATCCTCCGGGCGACGGAGGGGCGCCGGGCCCAGTTCGGGTGCTTCGGCCTGCACGAATGGGCGATGGTCTACCGGCAGGCCGAGCACCGCCATCCCGTGCCGCTGCGCCTCGGGCGCGAGGGGACGGATGCCGTGGTCGACGCGCATCCCCTCGGCTGCTCCCACTTCGACGCGTTCCGCTTCTTCACCCCCGAGGCCGTGCCGCGCAACCGCGAAGCCCTCAGCCGCGATCGCCAGGCCGAGACCGAGCAGCCCGGATGCCTCCACGCGAACATGGACCTCTACAAGTGGGCGGTCAAGCTCGGGCCGCTCGTGCCGGGGAGCCTGCTGCTGGACGCCTTCGAGCTCGCCCGCGACATCCGCACCCTCGACATGCGGGCCTCCCCCTACGACCTCGCCGACTGGGGCTACCCGCCGGTGGCGATCGAGTCGGCCGAGGGCAAGGCCGAGTACGTCGCGCACCAGCGCGACTTCGCCGACCGCGCGGCCGGCATCCGCTCGACGCTCCGCGGCATCGTCGACGGCGCGCTCGCGAACTGAGCGCGCACGCAAAGTCTCCTCCCGCTCTTCCGCGACTCCGAATCGATTCGATACACTGGGGAAGCCGCGGTCGCGGCCCGCTCCCATCCCCCTGATCTTCCCGAGAGCACTCGCATGGCCAGAACACTCACCACCGGCAGCCCGTGGCGCGTCATCCTCGCGTTCTCGGTGCCGCTGCTGATCGGCAACGTCGTCCAGCAGCTCTACCAGGTCGCCGACGCCATCGTCGTCGGGCGCTGGCTGGGCGTCGACGCCCTGGCGGCGGTCGGCGCCACCGGCAGCCTCCTCTTCCTCCTGCTCGGGTTCGCGTGGGGTCTGACATCGGGCTTCGCGATCCCGACGGCGCAGGCATTCGGCGCGCAGGACCACGCCGCGGTGCGACGCTCCGTGGCCTCCGGCGCGGTGCTCACCGGCATCACGAGCGTCATCCTCACCCTCTTCGCCCCGATGCTCGCCCGCCCGGGGCTCGCGCTCCTCCAGACGCCGCCCGAGCTGATGGAGGACGCCGTCGTCTTCGCCCAGATCAGCTTCCTGGGCGCGAGCACGATGATGTTCTTCAACTTCCTCTCGGCGATCATCCGCGCCATCGGCGACTCGCGCACGCCGCTGCTGTTCCTCACCCTCGCGTGCGTGCTGAACGTCGGCCTCGTGGTGCTGATGGTCGGGCCGTGGGGATGGGGCGTGGCCGGCGCGGCGCTGGCCACCGTGCTGTCGCAGGCGGTGTCGGTGCTGCTGTGCCTCGAGTACGTCCGCCGGCGCGTGCCGGTGCTCCACGTCCGCCGACACGACTGGCGCGTCACCCGGCGCGACCTCGGCGAGCACCTGCGCCTCGGCCTCCCGATGGGATTCCAGGCCTCGATCATCGCGATCGGCACGCTCGCCGTGCAGGTCGCGCTCAACCGCCTCGGCGCGGCCGACGTGGCTGCGTACACGACGGCCTCCCGCGTCGACGGGCTCGCCGTCGCGCTCCTCATGTCGCTCGGGCTCGCGACGTCGATGTACGTGGCGCAGAACCACGGCGGCGGTCGTCCCGACCGCATCCGCCGCGGCGTGGTGCAGGCCATCTGGCTCGCGCTCGGCGCGGCGGTCGTGCTGGGGGCCCTCCTCATCGTGTTCGGCGCCGGCATCGTGCGACTGTTCGTCGGCGAGGGCTCCGACGAGGTCGTCGACCTCGCCGCGCTCATGCTCATCATCAATGGCGCCAGCTACAGCGCGCTGGCGGTGCTGTTCATCCTGCGCGGCGCTCTCCAGGGTCTCGGGCACACCATGATCCCCACCGTCACCGGCGTCGTCGAACTGTTCGCCCGCACCGGGGCGGCCGTCGTCCTCGGCGCCTCCTTCGGCTTCGCCGGCGTCGCCTGGAGCAACCCGCTCGCCTGGTTCGGAGCCGTCGTGATCCTGATCCCCGCCTACCTGCGGGCCCATCGCGAGCTCGGACGCATGCCCGTCACGCCCGCCGTCCCGACGCCGACGTCCGCCATCCCCGTCGTCGGCCCGAGCGACGGATCGATGGTCGTCGACGCGATCGTCACGCAGCCCATCGCCCTGCCGCAGCAGTCGTCGGCGACGCAGCGGGGCAACCTCGTGCGGGTGCTCGCGCGGCGCCGGCCGCGCAGGAGGAGCAGAATCAAGGGGTGACCACCTCCCTGCCCCAGCTGACCGAGATGCCCGATCCGCAGTACATCATGGTCGGCGAGGGGCATCGCATCGCCACCTACTCGTGGGGAGAGGACACGCTCCCGACCGTCGTCGTCGTGCACGGGTTCGCCTCCAGCACCCGCGACAACTGGGTGAGCACCGGATGGGTCCGCGACCTGCAGCGCGCCGGGTACCGCGTGCTCGCGCTCGACCAGCGCGGCCACGGCGCCAGCGACAAGCCCCACGAGGCGCGGGACTATCACCTGCGCCAGCTCGCCTCCGACGTGGAGGCCGTGCTCGACACCTACCTCGTCGACGAGGCCAGCTACGTCGGCTACTCCCTGGGCGCGCGCGTCGGCTGGGAGGTGCTGCAGGACATCGCGCCGCGCATCCCGCGCGCCGTGCTCGGCGGGGTACCCGACGGCATCCCCCTCGCCCGGCTCGACCTCGACCAGGTGCGCGCGCTCGCCGAGCACGGCACCCCGGTCACCGACCCCGTCACACAGAACTACGTGAAGCTGACCGAACGGGTGCCGGGCAACGACCTGCGGGCGCTGCTGGCGATCGCCACGGGGCTCCGCGCCTCGAAGCAGGTCGATCCCGACCCCGCGCACGCCCCACAGCAGCCCGTGCTGTTCGCGACCGGGTCGCTCGACGGCATCATCGAGGGCTCCAAGGCGCTCGCCGCCGCCTGCCCCGCCGGTCAGTTCCTCGAGATCCCCGACCGCCACCACTTCAACGCCCCCGGATCGCGGGTCTTCCGCGAAGCCGCCGTGGAGTTCCTCGCCGGCTGAGTTCAAGGGCCGGGATCAGACGGTGACGACGATCTTTCCGCGCGTGTGGCCCTCTTCCAGCTGCGCGTACGCCGCCGCGGCCTCGTCGAGCGGGTACTCGGCGGCGATCTCCACGCGGAGGGCGCCCTCGGCCACCAGCTGGGCGAGCTCGCCGAGCTGCGCCGGATCGGGCCGCACCCACACGTAGTCGCCGCCGAACTCGGACCGCGCACGGGAGTCGGCGATCGACACGACGCGGCCGCCGGGCTTCAGGAGCGCGGCGGTGCTGTCGAGCGACGTGCCGCCCGCGAAGTCGAGGATCACGTCGAAGCCCTCCGGCGCGAGGACCTTCGCGGCGTCCACGAGGCCCTCGCCGTAGGTGATCGGCTCGGCGCCGAGGTCTCGCAGGTAGTCGTGGTTGCGCTCCGAGGCGGTGCCGACCACGCGGGCGCCGCGGAGGCCGGCGAGCTGCACGGCGAACGAGCCGACGCCACCGGCCGCGCCGTGGATCAGGACGGTCGAGCCGTCGCCCAGTCCGGACCGCTCGATCGACTGGAGGGCGGTCAGCCCCGTGAGCGGGAGCGCGGCGGCCTGCGCGAACGAGATGCCCTCGGGCTTGCGGGTCGCGGTGCGCACCGGCACCGGCATGAGCTCGGCGAGCGAGCCGTGCTGCACGACGTCGGCGCGGGCATAGGCGAGCACCTCGTCGCCGACAGAGAACTCGGGGGTGTCCAGTCCGGTCTTCTCGACGACGCCGGCCACATCCCATCCCGGGACCGCCGGGAGGGCCGTGTCGATGAGGCCCCGCAGGTATCCCTCACGCACCTTGTAGTCGACGGGGTTGATGCCGGCGGCGACGACCCGCACGACGAGCGTGTCGGGGCCGATGTGGGGTTCGGGGAGGTCGGTGAGCTCGAAGCGGTCGGAGCCGCCGAAGTCGCGGTAGACGAGTGCCTTCATGCCGAGGGGCAACCCGCACGCGTCCGGCCGCATTCCCCGTACCGTGGACAGGTGATCAGAATCGCGACCATCGGCACCAGCACCATCACCGAGCGCTTCATCGAGGCGGTGTCGCGCGTCGACGGCGTGCGCGTCGACGTCGCCTACTCCCGCGATCTCGCCCGCGGCCAGGCCTTCGCGGAGCGCAACGGCGTGCCGGGCGCCGTCGACGACCTGGCTGCGCTCGCCGGACAGGTCGACGCCGTCTACGTCGGCTCGCCCAACGGCGCCCACGCCGACCAGGCGCGCGCGGCGATCGACGCCGGGCTCCACGTCTTCCTCGAGAAGCCCGCGACGCCCACCTCGGCCGAGTTCGCCGAACTGGTCGAGGCCGCCGCCGCGCGGGGCGTCGTCGTGTTCGAGGGGATGCGCAACGCCTACGACCCGGGCCTCCTCGCGGTGCGCGACCTGCTGCCGCGGGTGGGTGTCGTCCGCCGCGTCTCGTTCGCCCTCTGCCAGCGCTCCGCGCGCTACGACCTCGTGCTCCGCGGCGAGACCCCCAACATCTTCGATCCCGCGCTCTCGGGCGGCGCGCTGTTCGACCTGGGCGTCTACCCGTTGAGCGCCGCGGTCGCCCTCTTCGGAGCACCGGAGTCCGTGAGCGCCGCGACCGTGACGATCGCCACGGGAGCCGACGGCGCGGGAACCGCCCTGCTCGTGTACCCCGGCTTCGTCGCCGACATCGGCTTCTCGAAGATCACCGCGTCGTCGCGGCCGAGCGAGATCCAGGGGGAGCTCGGCACGCTCTCGATCGACCGCATCACCGATCCCCGCAGGATCGTGCTCACGCCCCTCGGCGGCGAGCCCGAGGAGCACCGCATCGACGGCGACGACAACAACATGACCTACGAGGTCGCCCGCTTCGCCGCGCTCGTCCGCGGTGAGGACGACCCGGCCGCCGATCAGCAGCGCACCCTCGCCGTGCTCCGCGCCGTGGAGGACATCCGCCGCGCCGGCTGAGCGGCCGCCGCCCCGGTCGCCCGCTGTTCACCCGCGGTTCTCCCTCCCGTCACCGCCACGGCGCACGCTGAGCAGCGTGACGCGCCGCTCCGCGCGCCCGGGAGGAGACCGCCGTGACCGAAGACGCCGCCGCGCCGATCACCGTCGCGATCATCCCCGCGCGCGGCGGGTCGAAGGGCGTGCCCCGCAAGAACGTCCTCCCCGTCGGTGGGGTGCCGCTGATCGCGCGCGCGGTGGCGTCGGCGCGCGCCGCGCGGCGCGTCGACGTGGTCGTCGTCTCGACCGACGACGCCGAGATCGCACGCGTGGCCGAAGACGCGGGAGCGCTGGTGGTCGATCGTCCCGCCGAGCTCGCGGGCGCCACGGCGAGCTCGGAGAGCGCCCTGCTCCACACGCTCGACGCGCTCGAGAGCCGCGGCATCCCGGTCGCGACGGTCGTCTTCCTGCAGGCGACGTCGCCGTTCATCACCTCCGCCGGCATCGACGAGGCGGTCGCCATGGTCGACGGCGGCGGGTACGACGCCGCGTTCTCGGCCTTCGAGACCTACGGCTTCCTGTGGGGGCGCGACGCGGATGCCGCGGCCACCGCGATCAACCACGCCGCCGCGCACCGCCCGCGGCGGCAGGACCGCGACCCGCACTACCTGGAGACGGGCGCCTTCTACGCGTTCGGTGCGGACGGCTTCCGCCGGGCGCAGCACCGCTTCTTCGGTCGAGTGGGCATCGTGGAGGTGCCCGAGCTGTCCGCCGTCGAGATCGACGACCACGCGCAGCTCGCCCTCGCCCGCGCGATCGCGCCGCTCGTCGACGACACCGCCGAGCCGATCGATGTGGATGCGATCGTCACCGACTTCGACGGCGTGCACACCGACGACACCGCCCTGATCGACGCGCACGGCGACGAGCGGGTGCGGGTGAGCCGATCCGACGGCATGGGCGTCGCACGCCTGCGGCGGGCCGGCATCCCCGTCCTCATTCTCTCGACCGAGACGCACCCGGTCGTCGGAGCGCGGGCGGCGAAGCTCCAGGTCGAGGTGCTCCAGTCGATCGACGACAAGGCCGCCGCCATCCGGCGCTGGGCGTCGGTCCGCGGCATCCCGCTGTCCCGCATCGCCTACCTGGGCAACGACGTCAACGACATCCCCGCGATGGAGCTCGTCGGGTGGCCGATCGCCGTCGCCGACGCCCGCCCCGAGGTGACGGCCATCGCGCGGCGGGTGCTGAGCCGGCGGGGCGGCGAGGGAGCGGTGCGCGAGCTCGCCGAACTGGTGCTCGGCGGCTGAGCGCCGGCGTCTCGTCCCGCTGCGCTCGCTCAACGACCGGGGGTGCCGATGCCGAGCCGAATCGACACCATCGGGCGACTCCCGCGTCACCGGCGCGTGGCCGTCCGTTCACCTTGCGAGCGGACACTGGCCGCACGAGGGCGCCGACCGGGCGTCGTCACGAGAGGACCACCACCATGACCGTCACCATCGGATCGCGCACGCTGGGCGCGGGACACCCCGCCTACGTCATCGCCGAGATCGGCCTGAACCACAACGGTGACGTCGAGATCGCGAAGCAGCTCATCGACGTCGCCAAGCGCGCCGGTGCCGACGCGGTCAAGTTCCAGAAGCGCACGCCCGAGATCGCGACGCCCGCGCACATGCGCGACGTGCCGCGCGAGACCCCCTGGGGCACGATGTCGTACCTCGAATACCGCTACCGCGTCGAGTTCGGCCACGACGAGTACGTCGAGATCGGCGACTACGCCACGCTCGCCGGCCTCGACTGGTTCGCGTCGCCGTGGGACGTGCCCTCGGTCGACTTCCTCGAGGAGCACAACGTCGTCGCGCACAAGGTGGCATCCGCCTCCCTCACCGACACCGAGCTGCTCGAGGCGCTGCGCGCGACCGGCAAGCCGATCATCCTCTCGACGGGCATGTCGACGCTGGAGCAGATCGACCGCGCCGTCGAGATCCTCGGCACCGAGAACCTCGTCCTGATGCACGCGACCTCGACCTACCCGATGGAGCCCGGTGAGGCGAACCTGCGCGTCATCCCCGCGCTCCAGCAGCGCTACGCGGGCGTGCCCGTCGGCTACTCGGGACACGAGCGCGGCCTCCAGATCTCGCTCGCCGCCGTCGCCCTCGGCGCCGTCGCGGTGGAGCGTCACATCACCCTGGACCGCACCATGTGGGGCTCGGACCACTCCGCCTCGCTGGAGCCGGCGGGCCTCGAGCACCTCGTCCGCGACATCCGCGTGATCGAGGAGGCCCTCGGCGACGGCGTCAAGCGCGTCTTCCCCGGCGAGCTCGCGCCGATGGCGAAGCTGCGGCGCGTTCCGGCATGATCCCCGGCGCGATCGCGCCGCGCCTGCGCGTGGTCGCAGTCGCCGACGCGGACTCCTTTGTCAAGTGGGCGGCGGCGCTCCTGGACTCCGTGCCGGACGCCGACAGCAGCATCGCGCTGATCCGCACCCCGCTCACCGTCAGCGCGGAGCAGGAGCAGTCCGCCCTCGACGGCACGCGCTTCACCCCCGACGACGTGACCCGGCTGCCGTTCGCCGCGCTCGCCGGCTGGCTCAGCCGCGAACGGGCCGACGTCGTCGTGATCGCCGGAAAAGGGCCGCTCGCGCGTCTCGTGATGCGCGAGGTCGACCGCGTCCACCCGCGCCCCGTCGTGGTGACCGGACTCCCCGGCATCTCGATCCCCGCCCAGCGCGGCGCGGTCACCTACCGGCGCGAGACCGACCTCTTCCTCGTCCACTCCCACCGTGAGGAGCGGGCCTTCCGCGACCTGGCCGCACGCCTGAACGCCGACCTCCGGTTCGGGCTGGCGAGCCTGCCGTTCGCGGCGCCCCGTCCGCCCGTCGCCGGCGGCACCGATCTCGTCTTCGCCGCGCAGGCGCTCGTGCCCCTGACGACCGCGGACCGCGTCGTCGTCGCCGACATGCTCCGCGACGCCGCCCTCGCCCGCCCCGACCGGCGCGTGGTCGTGAAGCTCCGCTCCCGCGCGGGCGAGAACGAGACGCACTACGACCGCGCCTCCTACGAGGGGCTGCTGCGCGAGCGGCCCCAGAACCTCGTCTTCTCCTACCAGCCGATGCGGGCCGCCCTGGCCTCGGCCGAGGGCCTGGTCACCGTCAGCTCGACGGCGGCCGTCGAGGCGATCGCCGTCGGCGTCCCCGTGATCGCACTCGACACGTTCGGCGTCAGCAAGGAGAACCTCAACACCGTGTTCCGCGGCTCGGGGCTCTTCGGCGACCGCGATGCCGTCATCGGGCGGCGCTTCCGGCATCCCGCTCCCGGCTGGCTCACCCAGAACTACTTCCACGACCCGGCCGATGCCACGTGGTGGGACGATGTCGCGGAGCTGGTGGCCGAGCGCCGCCGGGGGATGCTCCCCGAGCGGCGCCAGCCTGTCCGCCGCGGCGGCGCCCTGCGGGTGGCGTGGGAGCGCAAGACCGTGCTCGGCCACGAGGACCGCTCGCTCGCGGGGCTCGTCGCGCTGGCCGTCGGCGTCCCCGTGCGCGCGGCTCTGCTCGCGCGGCGCCGCCTCGCCGGCAACCGCGGCGCGTACTCGTGGGCCGACCCGACCACCGACATCACGGTGACCCCGGCCGTGCGGCAGGAGCCGCTGCTGCGCCGCCGGCCCGTCGGCGTCGACGGCTGAGTGCCTGTGCTTTGATCGAGTCGTGGCCACCGGTCAGGATCTCGACACGCTCGTCGCGCTGCGACGCGTGCGCGACCGGATGGACCGCGAATATGCGAGTCCGCTCGATGTCGCCTCCCTCGCCCGAGGCGTGCACATGTCGGCAGGCCACCTGAGCCGTCAGTTCCGGCTCGCATACGGCGAGTCGCCGTACTCCTACCTCATGACGCGGCGGATCGAGCGGGCGATGACCCTGCTGCGCCGCGGCGACCTGTCCGTCACCGAGGTCTGCTTCGCGGTGGGATGCCAGTCGCTCGGCACCTTCAGCACACGGTTCACCGAACTGGTCGGGGTGCCCCCGAGCGTCTACCGCGACCAGGGGGCGCCCTTCCGCCCGGGGATGCCGTCGTGCATCGTGAAGCAGGTCACCCGACCGGTCAGGAATCGAGAAGCGCCGGCGGCGCCCCGGTCGTAACGTGTTCGGCATGGAGATCACGATCCACTCGAGCTTCCTGCCGCACACCGACCCGGAGGCCTCGCTCGCCTTCTACCGCGACGTCCTCGGCTTCGAGGTCCGCCTCGACGTCGGCTACGAGGACATGCGCTGGATCACGGTCGGCCCGGTTGGCCAGCCGTCCACGGCGATCGTGCTGCACCCGCCGGCCGTGGGGTACGACGTGTCCGACGAGGAGCGGAGGCTGCTGCTGGAGCTCATCGCCAAGGGCAGCTACTTCGGCGTGAACCTCGCCACCGACGACCTCGACGGCACGTTCGCGCGCATCGAGGCGGTGGGTGCCGACATCGTGCAGGAGCCGATCGAGCAGGACTACGGCGTGAGGGACGCGGCGTTCCGCGACCCCGCGGGCAACCTCATCCGCATCCAGCAGACACCTCAGAAGGAGCAGGGACATGAGTGAGAAGCGCGACACCAAGAGCGGCTTCAGCGACGAGGAGCGCGCCGCGATGCAGCAGCGCGCCGACGAGCTGCGGTCGACGAAGGGGCTGAAGGGCGCCGCGAAGCTCGCGAAGGAGCTCGAGGCGTGCGTCGCCGCGATCGACGCACTCGAGGGGACCGACCGGGAGATCGGCGTGCGACTGCACACGATCGTCGCCGAAGAGGCGCCCGAGCTCTCCCCGAAGACCTTCTACGGCTTTCCCGCCTACGCCCGGGACGGCAAGATCGTCGTGTTCTACCAGCCGGCGTCGAAGTTCCAGACGCGCTACGGCACGGTCTCGTTCGACGAGGCCGCCCAGCTCGACGACGGCGAGATGTGGGCCGTGTCCTACGCGGTGCTGGAGATGACGGACGCCGCCGAGAAGCGGATCCGCGACCTCGTGCGCCGGGCCGTCTCCTGACGTCGGGGAAACCGCAGGAGCGTGTGTGACGGATGAGGCCGCGGTGCAGTCGGCCGCCCCATCCGTCCCCGGACTTCCTGCGGATTCGCGGACTCGCTCGTCGACGGTCAGTCGGCGGTGACCGAGGCCGGGTCGATCCGCAGGATGCGGTCGTCGCCCTCGCGGGGGTTGCCGCGGCCGTCGGTGTTGTTGGTCATGAACCAGACGGCGCCGTCGGGTCCGATCGCGACGTCGCGCAGTCGCCCGAGCTCGCCGGCGTAGTACTCGGTCTGCACTCCGGGATCGGCGGTCGACACCGCCCGCAGCACCTCGCCGCGCAGGTTCGCGATGAGGAGGGTGTCGCCGGCCAGCGCGATCCCGCTGGGGCTCGCGTCGTCGGTGGGCCACGTGGCGATCGGATCGATGAAGCCGCGTCCCTCGCCGCCGGTCCCCTCGACGATCGGCCAGCCGTAGTTGCCGCCCGGCTCGATGACGTTGAGCTCGTCCCACGCGTTCTGGCCGAACTCGCTGGCGTAGAGGGTGCCGTCGGAGTCCCACACGAGGCCCTGCACGTTGCGGTGACCCATGCTGTACACGGGTGAGCCCGCGGTGGGATTGTCCGCGGGCACCGATCCGTCGGGCTCGACCCGCAGGATCTTGCCGCGCCGCACGTCGGGGTCCTGCGCCGCCGACGGGTTGCGGGCGTCGCCGACCGGGACGTACAGCATGCCGTCGGGGCCGAACGCGATCCGCCCCGCGTTGTGGACCGGCGAGTAGGGGAGCTCTTCGAGGATGGTCGTCCGGTCGCCGAGGGCCAGCGATCCGGCGGACCCGCGCAGGTCGTAGCGCACGACGCGGTTGCCGTCGTCGGCCGTGAAGTACACGAACAGGTCGCCCTCGTGCACGGCGAGGCCGAGCAGGCCGCCCTCGGTGCCGTGGTTCACCCCGGCGACCTCGCCGACCTCGCGCGCGTCGCCGTCGGCGTCGAGCTCCAGGATGCGGCCGGTGTCGCGCTCGCTCACGAGCGGCGTTCCCTCGTCCGTCCAGGCGATCGACCACGGCGCGTCGAGGCCGCGCGCGAAGGTCTCGGCGTCCTCCGGCAGCGGCACCGCCGGCGTCGTGGGCGTCGGCGTGGGCGTCGGGGTCTGGCTCGCCGGCGCGGGAGAGCTCGATGCCGGGCTCGACGGCGCGGAGGAGCTCGGCGCCGCCTGCGGCTCCGCCCCGCAACCGCTCAGGAGCAGGGCGCCCGCCAGCAGCGCCGTCGTGGTGGTGGTGGTCCGTCCGGGATCCGCTCGCCTCATGACCCCACGGTAACCGCAACTAGACTGGAACGGTCCGCGTCCGTCGACCTGATGAGCTCCGCCGTGTCCGCAAGCCCCGCTCGCACCTTCGAGGTGCGTCACGTCCAGCTCGCGCGCGCCCTGTTCGCGGCGATGGCGGCCCTCATGGTCACCTTCTCGCCCGACCACTCGGCCGAGGTCGGGCTCGCCGTGTTCAGCGGGTGGGCGATCGCCACGGCCCTGGTGCTCCTGCTCTCGGTGTGGCTCGTCCATCCCGCAGGCGAGCGCGCGGCCGCCGTCGCGGTCGGCGTGCCGACGCTCGTGGCCGGCATGGTCGCGGGCCTTCCCGGCATCCGTTCGACCACCCTGTTCTTCGTGCTCGTGATCGCCTGGGCCCTCCTCACCGGCTTCCTGGAGCTGCTGATCGGCATCCGCCGCCGTGCCATCGACCCGGATGCCCGCGATGCCATCCTCATCGGTGCGCTGACCGTCGCGCTCGGCGTGGGACTGCTGCTGGTGAACCCCGCCTACAGCCTGGAGTACTTCATCACCGAGGCGCGGCAGAGCTTCGTCCTCACCGGCATCACGATCGGCGTCGGCCTGTTCGGCGGGTACGCGGCGGTCATCGCGGTCTTCCTCGGCATCGCCGGCTTCTCGCCGCGGCGCGCGGACGGGACCGCGGAGGCCGCACCCGCGACGACGACAGCCGAGGCGTCGACCGAGGCGTCAGGAGAGCACGCATGACAGATCCGCGACCGAGTCGGCGCGAGCTCATGAAGCCCGCCCAGCTGATCGGCCTCGCCTTCGCGGCGGCGCTGTTCGGAGGGGTGATCACGCTCATGTCGATGGGCGTCCTGCAGGAGCCGCGCCCGGTTCCCCCGGGGGAGATGCACCCCCACCTGAAGGCGTGGGTCGTGGCGGGAGTCGTCGCGGGGATCGTCTTCATCGTCACGCTCGTGACGATCGCCCTGCTGCTGCTGGCGGTCGACCCGGCGCAGCTGCAGAAGCAGATCGACCGGCCGGTGCTGCTTCCCGACGAGGAGGCGACGTCCGGCCCGGATGCCGCGGCATCCGCGTCCGGCGAGGTCCCCGGCGAGGTCCCCGGCGCCGACCCGCCTCAGCGCTGACGGCCGCCGCTCAGCCGAGCTCGTCGACGAGACGGTCGGCGATGCCGGTGTAGGTGGCGGGCGTCAGCGCCAGCAGGCGCTCCTTCGCCTCGTCGCCGACATCGAGGCCGCGCACGAACTCCGCGAGCTCCGGACCTCCCACGCGGCGGCCGCGGGTGAGCTCCTTGAGCAGCGCGTACGGGTCGGTGATCTGCGAGCGACCGGCGACGATCTCGGCGCGGACGACCGTCTGGATCGCCTCGGCGAGCACCTCCCAGTTCGCGTCGAGGTCGGCCTGCAGCACGTCGCGCGACAGCGAGATCTCGGTGAGCCCGCGCTGGAGGTTGTCGAGGGCCAGCAGCGAGTGTCCGAAGGCGACGCCGATGTTGCGCTGGGTCGTGGAGTCGGTGAGGTCGCGCTGCATGCGGGAGGTGACGAGGGTCGAGGCGAGCGTCGTGAACAGGCCGCCGGCGATCTCGAGGTTCGCCTCGGCGTTCTCGAAGCGGATCGGGTTGATCTTGTGGGGCATCGTCGACGAGCCCGTCGCCCCCGCCACCGGGATCTGCGCGAAGAAGCCCATCGCGATGTAGGTCCAGATGTCGGTGGCGAGGTTGTGGAGGATGCCGCCGGCGTGCCGCACGCGGTCGTACAGCTCGACCTGCCAGTCGTGCGACTCGATCTGGGTGGTGAGCACGTTGAAGTCGATGCCGAGGCCCTCGATGAACGAGCGGGACAGCTCCGGCCAGTCCACGTCGGGGGCGGCGGACAGATGCGCCGACCAGGTGCCGGTCGCGCCCGAGAACTTCGCCAGGTACTCGCCGCCCTCGATCTGGGCCGCGACGCGCTCGAGACGCCACGCGAACACCGCGAGCTCCTTGCCCATCGTCGACGGCGTGGCGGGCTGCCCGTGCGTGCGGGAGAGCATGGCCGCGTCGCGGTGCTCACGGGCCAGGTCGCTGAGCGCCCCGATCACCGCGCGGAGCTTGGGGAGCCAGACCTGCTCGACCGCGCGCTTGACGGTCAGTGCGTACGAGGCGGAGTTGATGTCCTCGCTCGTGCAGGCGAAGTGCGCCAGCTCGGCGATCGCGTCCAGTCCGAGAGTTGCCAGCCGGTCGCGCACGAGATACTCGACGGCCTTCACGTCGTGACGCGTGACGGCCTCCTTCTCGGCGAGCCAGTCGATCTCCGCCTGGCCGAACGCGCGGTAGAGGGCCCGGAGGGACTCCTTCTGCGCGTCCGTCAGCGGCGACGAGCCGAAGAGGGAGCGGTCGGTCAGGGCGATGATCCACTCGACCTCCACCTCGACCCGGGCGCGGTTCAGGCCCGCCTCGGAGAGGAAGTCGCCGAGGCCCGAGACCGCGGCGCGGTAGCGCCCGTCGAGGGGGCTCAGGGGCTGAGGCGGGAGAGAGGACGCAGAAGTCACAGGAACGGCTCCGATCGGGGAAGAACGGGCGCTCAGGACGTCGGGCGGATAGCGGGCTCGAGCTGCCGGAAGAGCGCCCGGCTCGCACTCTCGATCATACCGAGCACCTCGTCGAACATCGCCGGGCCCGCGTAGTACGGGTCGGGGACGTCGAGGTTGCCGTTCGCGTTCGCGTCGAACGAGAGCAGCAGGGCGAGCTTGTCCGTGTCGGACGGCGTCCGCGCCCACCCCGCGAGGATCCGCTCGTGGGAGCGATCGAGCGCGACGATCAGGTCGTGGCGGTCGAAGTCGGCGGCGGAGAACTGCCGCGCGCGATGGCGGGACCCGTCGTAGCCCCGACCCGCGAGCGCATCGAGCGTGCGGCCGTCGGCGCGCTCGCCGACGTGCCAGTCGCCGGTGCCGGCGCTCGTGGACACCACGCGATCGCCGAGGCCCGCCTGGTCGGCGAACCAGCGGAAGACGACTTCGGCCATCGGTGAGCGGCAGATGTTCCCGGTGCAGACGAACACCACCCGGAAGGGGTCGTCACGCGTAGCCACGATCCCTATTGTGCGGGACGCGGCGACTCCTGCACAGCGCCTCCTGCACAGCGCCTCCTGCACAGGCCGCGGTGTCGGATGCGTGTCCACGGAAGGGAGGGGATCGGCGTTGCCGCGCCGGTTCGCGGTCCACGGTGGGGTGATGGCCGATTCCGAGATGCTGACCGAGGCGCGCGCGATCCTGAGCCGCGCGCGCGACGAGCTCTCCCTCATCCGCGAGCGGGTACCGGGACTCGAGGCCGCGATGAGGTGGCGCTCGCGTGCGGCGGAGGAGTTCGTCGAGGCGCTGGCCGACTGGACGCGGAGCCTCCAGCGGATCGACGACGAGCTGGATCGCTGGGACGTGTCACTGGTGGCGGCGCTCGAGCGCGCGCGTGCGGCGGGGATGACGGGGTGAGCGGGGACGACCGGCAGGGTGAGGACCAGGGCGACGGCGGACTCGAGATCCGGGCCGGGGGAGTGATCGCGGTCGACACCGAGACGCTGCGACACGTCGCGGGGCTCCTCACCCGGCTGTCGGCGGACTGCGCCGCGCTCTCCGCGCTGCTGCTGCGGGCGGGACTCGTCTCCCGCGACGGCGGGCTGTGGCTCCCCGACCCGGCGGGGACCGCGGAGGAGTCCGAGGAGCGTGCCGCGATGCTGGCCCGGGCGCTTCGCCATCGGGCGGAGGTGTACGAACGGATCGAGCAGCACGCGACGCGCGCCATCGACCGGATCGACGCCGGTGCCGACGCCGTCGCCGTTGAAGCGGAGGCGCTCTGGGACCAGTGGCGGCACGGGCGCCACGACGAGGTCGGGCGGCAGCTCTTCGGTGCGGTGGCGCCGCTGTGGCAGGCGGCGCTCCTGCTCGGAGCGACCGGCGGGCTGATCCGGAGCATCGACAAGGGCGCGATCCGTCGCGGTGACCCGCCGCTCCAGCCGGCCGCTCGGGGGAGCGTGGTCACGGAGCTCTCTCGCTCGCCGGTTCGGGCACCGGCGTCGCTGGAGGAGATCGCCGCACGGATCCCCGCGGAGGGCGAGGGACGCGTTCGCGTCGAGACATACGAGTGGACGTCGGGACGACGCGAGCACGTCATCTACATCACCGGCACCAGAGACCTGGGAACCCCCTACGCCGAGCCGTGGGACATGGCGTCCAACATCGAGCTCTACCTCGGCTACGCCTCGTCCTCGTATGACGCGACCGGTCGGGCTCTCGAGGCTGCGGGCGCCGTGGCCGGCGACCGCATCCACCTCGTCGGGTACTCCCAGGGTGCCATGATCGCCACCCGCTTCGCGCGCAAGAGCGGCTACGACGTCGGGTCGCTCATCACCTTCGCGAGCCCCGTCCAGGCCGAGCTCGACGAGGCGCTGGCCGTGACGGTGCGGCACGCCGACGATCCGGTCGTGGCGCTGTCGGCGGGCGGTGTGCCGGTGGTCGGGGGCGGGCCGGGGAGCTTCGTGGTCGAGCGGGTCGCCGATCCGCAGCCGCGGCTGGGAGATCTCGCGCTCGGCGTGCACCACATGGAGGGCTACCGCGAGACGGCCGCGATGATCGACGCGTCGGACGATCCGCGCGTGGAGGCCGTCCGGGTGCACCTGGCGGGACTCGTCTCGGCCGGCGCGGCGACCGCGGTCGTCTACGGCGCACGCCGCGACCTCGGGGATTCGGGGGACCGAGCGACCGGGTCCCGCCGGGGAGTCAGCGGCGCTTCAGCTGGGGGCGGAGGATGATCCCGAAGATCCAGTTGATGAGCGAGATCACGAGAGCCGCCACCACGCCGAGCCAGAAGTCTTCGACGCGCAGGCCCCACGACCACCAGTGCGTGGCCCACGCCGTGATCCACAGCAGGAGGCCGTTGATGACGAGCGAGATGAGGCCGAGCGTGAGGATGTAGAGGGGGAAGGCGACGATCTTGATCACCGTGCCGATGACGGTGTTGACGATCGCGAAGACGGCGGCCACGGCGAGGAGCGTCAGCACCAGCTGCAGCGTCTCGCCGGGCGCGAAGGCGATGACGTCCACGTTCAGCGGCTGGATCAGCGTGACCACCCAGATCGCGAACGCGTTGACGATGACGCGGATCAGGAATCTCATGGTGACGTCATTGTGGCACGGAGTTCCGACGGAGAGCATCAGCGATCTCGTCCGGTCGCCCTCGTCCCGATCCCAGCGCATCGCCTCGCGTCCGTAGACTCGACGCGTGACCGAGCTGCCCGTCCGCCTCCGCCCCGAGATCGCCGCCCTCCCCGCGTACCGCCAGGGCAAGCAGGCCGGCGCCGACGCGTTCAAGCTGTCGAGCAACGAGAACCCCTTCGATCCGCTGCCGTCGGTCGTGGCCGCGATCCAGTCGGCGACCGGGGTGAACCGCTACCCCGACGCGTCGTCGCCTCGTCTGCGGGAGCGTCTCGCGGAGCGGTTCGGCGTGACTCCCGACGGCGTCCACGTCGCCGCCGGCTCGGTGTCGATCCTCTACCAGCTGACCCAGGCGACCAGTGGCCACGGCGACGAGGTGCTCTTCTCGTGGCGCTCGTTCGAGGCGTACCCCGGGCTCGCCGTCGTAGCCGGGGCGACCGCTGTGACGGTGCCGAACACGGTCGACGGGCGGCATGACCTCGTCGCCATGGCGGCGGCAGTGACAGACCGCACGCGCATCGCGATCGTCTGCAGCCCCAACAACCCGACCGGGCCGGTCGTCACGCAGGCCGAGTTCGATGCCTTCGTCGAGGCGGTTCCGAGCGATCTGCTCGTGGTGCTCGACGAGGCCTACGCCGAGTTCGTGACCGATCCGGATGCCGTCGACGGGCGTCGCGTGCTGGCATCCGGGCGCGAGAACGTCGTCGTGCTCCGCACCTTCTCCAAGGCGTACGGTCTCGCGGGGCTCCGCGTGGGCTACGCGATCGGCCACCCCCGCATCCTCGATGCTGCCCGAGCCACCGGAATCCCCCTGTCGGTGACGGCGGCCGCCGAGGCGGCGGCGCTGGCGAGCCTGGACGCGGAGCACGAGCTGCTCGACCGGGTGCGGGTGATCGCCGAGCGGCGCGACCGTCTGGCCGACCGGCTCCGCGACGCCGGTTGGGACGTGCCGCGGGCGCAGGGGAACTTCGTGTGGTTGCCTGCGGGCGAACGGACGGCTGAGCTGGCGACCGCCTTCGAAGCCGCCGGGCTGATCGTCCGCACGTTCGCCGGCGACGGCATCCGCATCTCCGTCGGGGAAGAGGAGTCCCTCGACCGCGTCGTCGAGGTCGCCACCGCCGCGTCACGTCCCTGACGATCCCACATCACACCGGACCGCTCACCGCCGAACCGACACGTTCCGCGCGAGCCGACACGATCCGGGCCGTGCGCAGCGTGTGGGTTCGCACGCAACGTGTCGGCTCGCGTGGGACGCTGAGCAGACGGCTGCGGATCAGGCGGGGGTTAAGCCCAGCTTGTCGGCGCCGCGGGCGATCCACGGGTGCCGCGAGAAGGCGTCCCAGACGAGCGTCGACCCGAGCGCCGCTGCCCCGAGGAGCGCCGTCGCGCCCTTGTTGAGGCCGTAGCGCGGGGGTGCGTACCAGGGCTCGTCGCCCTCGAGGTTCACCCCGTCGGTCGCACCCCACTCGTTCCACGCACCGGGGTGCTCGTCGCGGAGGATCCGCAGCGCCGGCGCGACCTCGTCGGGAGCCAGCGGCAGGGCGCCGAAGAGCGAGACCGGCGGCACGGTGCCGTCGGCGTGCGGCTCGCGGGCCGACGGGCGGGCGCCGTTCACGACATAGCCACCGGGGCCGAGGCCCGCGGCCGGCCCCCACAGCCCCGCGGCGAACGTCTTCCAGCGATCCGCCTGGTCGGCGCACCACGCCTTCGAGGCGAGCGAGGCCTCGCGGGCGTTGTGCCACCAGTCGCGTCCGTCGAGGTCGCGCACCCGCTGGAACGGGTAGAACGCGAGCGGGAAGTGGTACGTGAAGAGAGTCCCGCCGGGCTCGTACACGCACTCGTGACCGCCGTACGACCCGACGGGCTTGTCAAAGCCCCGCCACAGCCGCTGCGCGAACTCCTCCGAGACATCGGGATGCCCCGCGGCGAGGAGGTACATCGTCAGCTGCTCGGCCGTCATCGACCAGGCGCTCACGAACCCCGCGTCGTCGGCGCCGTCGGCGTAGTCGTCCTCGCGGTCGGACACCCAGGCCATCCGCAGCACGGTGCGGTCGTCCTGCTCGGCCGCCAGCCAGTGCCAATCGATCCGCGACAGGAGGCGCTCCAGCCGCGCGTCGAGTTCGGCGTCGTCGAAGAAGGACGCCGCCACCGCCGCGCCGCACAGGGCCAGCGTGGTGTCGATCGTCGAGTACTCGGAGCGCCCCTGTCGCTCGCCGGTGCCGGCGTCGACGAAGTGGGCGAGGAAGCCGCTCCGGTGCGGCACCGACTCCTCCAGGGTCCGGAGCGTGCCCCGGCACCGCTGCAGCACCTCATCGCGGTCGAGGATCCCCCGCTCGACGCCGATGCACCACGCCGCCAGCGCGAACCCGGTCGCGGCGACCGTGGCGACACCCGGGAGGTCGTCCCGGTCGAGCACGAGACCGCACCCGGCGCCGTCGGGCGTCGCGTGCGCCCACAGCCAGCGCACGGAGGCATCCACCTCCGTCTCGGTCAGCTCGCGGATGTCGGTGGCCAGGTCGGCGACCCGGAGGGTGGCTGTCATGCGGCGCTCCTGTTCTCGAAGGGGTTGGGGATGGCATCCCGCAGCTGCCGGGTGTACTCGTGGCGGGGATTCTCGATGACCTGCTCGGCCGAGCCCGACTCGATGACCTCGCCGTCCTTCAGCACGAGGGCGCGGTTGGCGAGGCTCTTCGCGCTCAGCAGGTCGTGGGTGATGTAGAGCATGCCCACGCCGTGATCCCTGACGAGGGCCTGGAGGACCTCCAGGATCTCGGCGCGGATGGAGACGTCGAGGCTGGCGATCGGCTCGTCGGCGATCACGAGCCGCGGCTCCGCGGCGAGCGCCCGCGCGATGACGACGCGCTGGCGCTGTCCGCCCGACAGCTCGTGGGGGAGGCGCCCGATGTAGCGGCCGGCGGGGGTGAGCCCGACGGTCTCGAGCAGGCTGGCCGCTCTCTCGATCGCCTCCCGCTTCCCGACGTGCAGGAAGTTCATGAGCGGCCGCGCGAGCGAGTACCCGACGGTGAGGGTCGGGTTGAGCGCCGCATACGGATCTTGGAAGACGTACTGCACGTTCCGCAGATACTCACGGGAGAGTTTGCCGCGCAGGGCCGTGACCTCCACCGGCTCCGGTTCCGCCCCCTCGGTCCGCCGCCGCGGGTGGTAGAGCACCGAGCCGGAGGTCGGCGAGTCGATCCGCGTGAGGATCCGCGCGATCGTCGACTTCCCCGAGCCGGACTGCCCGACGAGCGCCGTGACGACGCCCTCCTCGAGGGTGAACGAGACGTCCTTCACCGCGTCGACGTGCTCGACGCGGAACCCGCGCCTCTTCTCGAACCGCCGCGTGAGTCCCGAGACCTCGAGCACGGGACGGTGCTCGACCGGCGCCTCGAGCGCGACCGCTTCGGGATCCTCGAGCGCCGCGCCCTCGTAGCCCTCGACGTCCTCGCCGAGGAGCTCGGCGTACGAGCCGACGAGGTGGACGGAGTACGGATGCCGGGGGCCCTCGCTGACGGCCTGCTGTGCGCCGATGTCCTCGACGATCTCGCCCTCGTACATGACGGCCACGCGGTCGGAGAAGTCGAGCAGCGTGCCCATGTCGTGGGTGATGAGGATCGCACCGAACCTCTCGCGCTCCTGCAGCTCGCGGATCTTGTCGAGGATCGACTTCTGGACGACGACGTCGAGACCCGTGGTGGGCTCGTCGAAGAGCACCAGCTTCGGCTGGAGGGCGAGCGCCAGCGCGAGGTTCACCCGCTGGCGCATGCCGCCGGAGAGCTCATGCGGGTACATGTCGAGGAATCGCGCATCGACGCTGACGAGATCGAAGAGCTCCTCGGCGCGGGCGCGCGCCGCCTTGTCGTCGCGGCCGCCCTCGCGGTGCTCGCCGATGACGTCTTCAAAGACCTTCCGCACCCGGACGACCGGGTTCAGCGAGTTCATGCTCGACTGGAACACGGTCGACACGTACGACCAGCGGTGGGGCCGGACGCCGTCCTCGTCGAGGTCGGTGACGTCGAGGTCGCCCCAGTGGATGCGACCGCCGGTGATGTGGCCGGGGCTTCGGAGGAGCTTCAGCACCGCCTGGGCGAAGGTCGTCTTGCCCGACCCGGACTCGCCGGCGAGGCCCACGAACTCGCCGGGCGCGACCCGCAGCGACGCGTTCCGCACGGCGTCGACCGGGTGGCCGATCTTCGGCTCGTAACGCACCGACAGGTTCTCGACCGACAGCACAGGGGTGTTCGAGGCGGCTGTGGTGTTCGAGGAAGCAGGGGTGTTCGAGGTGGCGTCCATGTCACTTCTCCTCTTCGCGCAGGTGCGGGTTGCTCAGCATGTCGACGCCGAAGTTCACGAACGTCAGCGACGTCATGAGGAGCGCGAGCATGAGCCCGGGGGCGACGAGCCAGATCCACAGACCCTGGACGAGCGCGCCGTTCGCGTCGGCCTGGGCGAGCATCTGTCCCCAGCTGACCGTGTTGGGATCGCCGAAGCCCATGAAGGACAGGCCGGCCTCGGCGGCGATCGCGCCGGTCGCGGCGCCGATGAACCCCGACACGATGAGCGAGGACATGTTCGGCATGATCTCGCGGAAGACGATCCGGAACATCCGGTCGCCGCCGAAGCGCGCCGCGGTGACGTAATCGCGGTTGCGCATCGAGATGATCAGCGATCGCATCTCCCGCGAGGCGCCCGCCCAGCTCGTGATCGCGACGACGAAGACGAGGAGCATGAGCCCGCGCGTCTCGCTGTAGGCGACGATCACCATCATGAGGGGGAGCACCGGCACCACGAGGGCGAGGTTCGTGAGGAACGACAGTCCGTCGTCGACGACCGATCCCTCGGTGTAGCCGGCGATGAGTCCGACGACGAGGGCGATGAGGATCGTCGCCAGGCCGCCCAGCACGCCGATCGCGAGCGAGAGCCGCGTGCCGTGCACGAGCTGGGCCCACAGGTCGTAGCCGAGCGTGTTGGTGCCGAGCCAGTGGTCGGCGCTCGGATCCTGCACCGGCGCGAAGCTCGCGTCGGTGGGACTGTGCGGTGAGATCACGTCGGCGAACACGGCCACCAGCACGAAGAACGTCAGCATGACGATGCCGATGCGCGCCTTCGGACTCGACCAGATGACGGCGTACCAGCGCGGCGGCTGGACGACGGCGACGACCTCGCTCGTCGAGGCGTCGTCACCGGTGACGCTGCGCCGGTAGGTGCGGGTGGGCCGCGTGACGGTGGGCATCGAGGCGCGCGCCTCGGGCACCTGCTCCATGTCGTCGGGGGACATCGCTGTCACCTGCCTTTCAGGCCTTCGCCCGGCGCGCACGCGGGTCGATGAGCGGGTAGAGGAGATCGACGATGAAGTTCGCCGTCAGGACGATGACGATCGTCGCGAGCAGGATCGTCTGCATCAGCGGGAAGTCGCGCGCCGCGGTCGCCTCGCCCATGAGCCGGCCCATCCCGGGGTAGTCGAACACCGTCTCGATGAGGATCGAGCCGCCCATCAGCACGCCGAGCGAGAGCGCGAAGCTCGTGACGACGGGCAGCAGCGCGTTGCGCGCCGCGTAGCCGAGGGCGAGGGTCCGCTGCTTGAGGCCGGCGGCGGCGCCGAGGCGGATGTAGTCCTCGCCGAGCACCTGCACCATCGTGTTCCGCATCGACAAGATGAAGCCGATGGGGGCGGTGATCATCAGCGTGAGCGCCGGCAGGAAGCCGTGCGAGATGACGTCGGCCGCGTGGATGAGGCTGAACTCCTCGTCGGTGTACCCGTAGCCTCCGGAGGCGGGGAACCATCCCAGCTGGTAGGCGAAGATGTACAGGATCATCAGGCCGATCCACACCGACTGCAGGTTGCCGACGAAGGTGGAGCCCACCGAGATCGTCGCGTCGAACCGGCTGTTGCGCCGCCAGGCGGCGATCGCGCCGAGGAGCGTGCCCAGGACGAACGAGAGCAGCTGCGTCAGCCCGACGAGGACGAGCGTCCACGGCAGGGCCTTCCAGATGACGTCGGTCACCGGGAACGGGAAGTAGGTGAACGAGATGCCGAAGTCGCCCCGGATCATCTGCCCGAGGTACTTCACGTAGGCGACGAGGACGTTCTCGTCGCCGTAGCCGAGCATCGTGCGGATCGCCGCGACCTGCGCGGGGTCGACCTCGCCCTTGCCGGTGAGCTGCCGGACCATGATCTCGGCCGGGTCGCCCGGCTGCAGGCGGGGGATGATGAAGTTCAGCGTCACCGCTGCCCACAGCGTGAGGACGAAGTAGCCGATCTTGCGTGCGTAGTACACCATGGCTCAGTCCCCGCTCTGTCCGGCGCCCGACCCGGCTGCGGGCGGACGGAGCTTCGTCGCGAGCCGCAGCGGCTGGTCGACGGGGTACGGGTCCTCCTCGGTGGGCCAGCCGACCGCGTTGTCGGTGCGGTAGATGAGCCGGCTCGGCGCGTACTGGAGCGCGATGTAGGGGAACTCCGTCATGAAGACGTCGATGATCTCGTCCTGGTACGCCTTCGCCTCGGCCTCGTCGGTCGTGTTCGACCACTCGGCCACCAGGGCGTCGACGTCGGGGTCGTCGAAGCGCGCACGGTTCAGGAGCAGCTCCTGGTCGTGGGAGATCTGCGTCGACACCAGGCGCGAGCCGAGGTCGCGGGCGCGCTGGCATCCGCCGCCGACGAAGTCGAGCACCATGTCGAAGTCGCCCGAGCGCTGCATGCCGTCGACCGCGTTCGGGTCGGTGGCGACCATCTTGATCTGCACGCCCACGTCGCGGAGGTTCCGCACGATCACGTCGGCCATCGCGATGAAGTCCATCCACCCGGCCTGCACGCTGAAGACGAACGAGAGCGGCTCGCCGGCCTCGTCGACGCGCCAGCCGTCGGCGTTCTTCTCGTACCCGGCCTCGTCGAGCAGGCGGTTCGCCTCGTCGGGGTCGTAGGGGATGTACTCCTTGCCCTTCCACTTCTCGGGCACCTCGGCCTGCTGGAAGGGGAGGAGGAGCATCGTCTGGCTGGCGGGCTCCATGATCCCGTAGCTCGCGCGCTCGCTCAGCGCCTCGCGGTCGAGCGCGTAGGCGATCCCCTCGCGGAAGGCGGGGTCGCTCAGCACCGGGCGCTCGTTGTTGATCGCGATGACCGTCGAGGAGTCCGGCGGGAAGAAGTAGTGCGCGTTCTCGGGGTCGGCGGCCACGATCGAGCGCGGCGGGTTGGGGATGTCGCCGCGGTACATGTCGAGCGCCCCCGACCGGATCTTCAGGGCTCCCGAGTTGGCGTCGTACTGGCCTTCCATCGAGATCTGCTGGATCTTCAGGTTCTCGGCGTCCCAGTAGTTCTCGTTCCGCTCCATGACGAGCCGGCGGCCGTTGTACTCGCTGGGGACGAAGGGGCCGGTGCCGACGCCCTCGGTGTCGACGAACGCGGTCGGGTCGCCCTGCTCGGCGTAGACGTGCTCGGGCAGGATCTTCGTGTTCTGGAGGATGTCGTCGGTCTTCGGGACGGCCGGGCCGCCGAAGCGGAACTCCACGGTGAGGTCGTCGAGGGCGGTGACCGAGGTCGCTGCGGCGCCGTAGAACTCGCCCCAGACCCCGTTGCGGTCGGCCGCGGGGAACTCCTTGCCGGCGGTGAAGGTGTAGACGACGTCGTCGGCGGTGAACGGCTCGCCGTCGTTCCACTCGACGCCCTCGCGCAGGTGGACGATCATCCGGTCGGTGCTCGGCCACTCGTAGGACGTCGCCAGCCACGGCACCGCCTCGCACGTGAAGCGGTCACGGATCATCAGCGGCTCGAACAGCCACGTCTGGACGGTGGCGTTCGGCGCCAGGTAGTTGTAGTTGATGAGCCCCTGCACGGACGAGGTCGCCTCCGACGGCATCCGGATCTCGGCGATGTAGCCCTCTTCGGCCGGCGGCGGCGGTTCGAGCCCGATGTTGGCACAGCCCGACGTGGCGAGCAGTGTCGTGAGCGCTGCGGCGCTCACGATCGTCCTCGTTCGCTTCTTCATCGGAACCTCCTCGTTCCGTTGGGCCGGGCGCGCCCGGCGGGGGCTTCAGCCGGCCGCTCCCTCAGCGGCGCATCCGCAAGATTCGCGGATCACCAGGGTCGTGGCCAGAAGGTTGACAAGGGCGGCTTCTTCGCCCATCGACGGGTCGGACAGCGCCCCGGCGGCGGCGCGGGCGCCGAGCTCGACGATGGGCTGGTGGACCGTCGTGAGGCGGGGGGAGGCGAGCTCGGCGAGCGCCGTGTCGTCGAAGCCGGTGATGGCGACATCGGCGGGGATGCGGTGCCCGAGGCCGGGGAGCGTCGCGAGCAGGCCGATGGCGAGCTCGTCGTTGGCGCACACGAGGGCGTCGGGAAGGCTTCCGGAGCGGTCGAGGTCGCGGGCGGCGACGGCGCCGCTCGGAACGTCGAGTCCGTAGCGGAGGGGCTCGCCGGCCTCCTCGAGCCCGTGCGCGGCGAGGGCATCCCGGAAGCCCGCGTAGCGCTCGGTCGTGTCGGGGGATCCGCTGGGCTCGCCGACGAAGCGCAGCCGGCGGTGGCCGTGCGTCTCGATGAGGTGCGTGGTGATCTCGGCGGTGGCGGTCCGTCCGTCGGTGCGGACCCAGGGGACCCCCGGGGCCTCGCCGGCGACGAGGACCACGCGGCCGGAGCGCGCCAGGCGTGCGAGCTCGTCGTCGGGGAGCGTGCCGCCGGCGATGATCAGGCCGTCGGTGCGCTCGGCGAGCTGGCGGACCGCGGCGACGGCGTCGGGCCGCAGATGCGTGCCGAGCACGTTGATGACCACCCCGCGGGCGACGGCGACCGACTCCGCGCCCTCGATGAGCTGCGCGAAGTAGGGGCCGCCGAGGCCCGGGAGCACGATGCCGAGCGTGTTGGTGCGCTGATACGACAGGGCGCGGCCGAGCTCGGAGGGCCGGTAGCCGAGACGGTCGATCGCCTCCTGCACCTTGACCTTGGTGTCGCCGGTGACGCGAGGGTCGTCGTGGGTCACGCGGGAGACGGTCGCGACGGAGACGCCGGCCTCGCGGGCGATGTCGCGGATGGTCGGCCTGCCGGGGTTCGGGGGCCGCTTCGCCATGTCGCGCTCCCTTCGTCTCGTCACGTCGGTGTGTCGGTGAATCGCGGCCAGCCTGGGGCATGTAACCGGATACATCGGGTACTGTACGGCAGTGTAACCGGTTACATCAAGAGGAGTCTCCGATGACCGCATCACCGTCGATGCTCCCGTTGCGGGATCGACTGGACCGGATCGTGCTCTATCAGGCCTATCCGCAGAGCTTCGCCGACGCCGACGGCGACGGGATCGGCGACCTCGACGGCGTCGCCGCCCGCCTCGACTACCTCGCCTGGCTCGGGGTGGATGCCGTGTGGCTGAACCCCTGCTTCGTCTCCCCGATGCGCGACGCGGGCTACGACGTCGCCGACTTCGACCACATCGACCCGCGCTACGGCGGAGACGCCGCACTCGAGCGGCTCGTCGCGGCCGCCGACGCGCGGGGGATCGCGATCGTGCTCGACCTCGTGGCCGGGCACACCTCCGACCGGCACCCGTGGTTCCTGGCCTCCGCCGACGACCCCGCCGACGATCGCTACGTCTGGAGCCCGACCGAGCAGGCGGGCTTCGTCGCCGGGCCCGGAGCCCGAGGAGGCTTCTACAAGCCGAACTTCTTCGAGTTCCAGCCGGCGCTGAACTTCGGCTACGCGCGCACCGATCCTGCCGAGCCCTGGCGGCAGCCGGTGGACGCCGACGGACCGCGGCAGAACCGCGACGCCCTCGTCGAGATCATCTCGCGCTGGTACGACCGCGGGGTGCAGGGCTTCCGCGTCGACATGGCCGCCTCCCTCGTCAAGGACGATCCCGGCCACGTCGAGACCGGCCGGCTGTGGGCCGAGGTGCGCTCCCGCCTCGACGCCCGCCACCCGGGCAACATCCTCATCTCCGAATGGGGCGACCCGGCCAAGGCGGTGCCCGCCGGCTTCGACGTCGACTTCTTCCTCCAGTTCGGCGGCGACGACGACGGCGCACCCCTCAAGTCGCTCTGGAACAACGGCGCCGGCACGGTCCACGAGGCCTGGGGCGAGCCGCGCGCGTGGGCCGACGCGGCCGGGGCCGGCGATGCGTCGTACTTCATCGACGCGTGGCGGCGCGCGACCGAGGCGATCGCCGACGCCGGCTCCACCGGCATCCCGGGGCTGCCGACCGCGAACCACGACTTCACGCGGCTGGTCGCCGGCGACCGCGACGCCGTGCAGGCGCGCAGCGCGCTGCTGCTCGCGCTCACCTGGCCGGCACTCCCGTCGATCTACTACGGCGACGAGATCGGCATGCGCTACGTGCCCGGACTCGACTCGCTCGAAGGCTCGTCGCTCGGACCGACCTACGAGCGGGCGGGATCGCGGACGCCGATGCAGTGGGGCGAGCTGCCCGGCTCGGTGCCGGCGGCGCACGAGTCCCGCTATCTGCCGCAGGACCCCGACCCGCTGCGGCCGACGGTGGCCGATCAGCTCGACGACCCCGATTCCCTCCTGCGGTTCGTGCGGGCGGCGATCGCGCTCCGCCGCGGCGACGAGCGGCTCTCGGCGCGCGCGCCCGTCGAGGTCCGCTCCACCGGCTACCCGTTCGTCTTCACCCGCGGTTCGCTCCTGGTGGCACTCAACCCGTCCGCCACCCCGCGCACCGTCGACCTTGCCCCCACGACCCCCGACCTTGCCCCCGCGAGCCCCGACCTTGCCGGCAAGCTCGGCGAGGAGCGCGTGCGGCTCGCGTTCGGGGCGCAGGCCGCCGACGGCATCCTGCACCTCGCGGCGTTCGGCTGCGCGGTCGTCGACCTGGCGCCCGCCTGACGCGCACCGGCGGCGCTGCGGGCGAATCTGCAGGAGGGCCTGCGACGGGTGGGGCGGCGGCGGGCGTTCCGATCACACCCGTCCCACCTGTTCCTGCGGATTCCGGTGGATTTCTCCCGGCCGGATTGTCTCGCCGGCACCGCGAATCGCGGCATCCGTTGTCGAACTCATGCAGTGGTGCGCATGCGGGGAGCGTTAGCGTGGGTACATGACCCCGCCTGACGATCCGGCCCTGGTGCGCGTCCTGGCGGCGGACGGGACGTTCGCCCCCACGCCCGAAGCGGAGCGGTATCTGCCGCTCATCGATGCGCTCGCCGACAGCGAGCTCGAGACGTTCTACCGCGACATGGTCGTGGTGCGCGCCTTCGACCGGCAGGCCACGAACCTGCAGCGGCAGGGGCAGCTCGCCCTGTGGCCGCCGTCGTTCGGCCAGGAGGCGGCGCAGGTCGGCTCCGCCCGCGCGGCCCGCCCGCAGGACCACCTGTTCCCCTCGTACCGCGAGCACGTCGTCTGCACGATCCGCGGCGTCGACCCGATCGACATCATCCGGCTGATGCGCGGCCTCACGCACGGCGGATGGGATCCGACCGATCCGAAGAACGGCAACACCCGCATCTACACGCTCGTCCTCGGCTCCCAGACGCTCCACGCGGCAGGGTTCGGGATGGGTCTCGTCTTCGACAAGCGCACCGGCACCGGCGACCCGGAGAAGGACGAGGCGCTCATCGTCTACTACGGCGACGGGTCGTCGAGCCAGGGCGACGTGCACGAGGCGATGGTCTTCGCCGCGAGCTATCGCGCGCCGCAGGTCTTCTTCCTGCAGAACAACCAGTGGGCGATCTCGGTGCCGGTCTCCACGCAGTCGCGGACGCCGCTGTTCCGGCGCGCCGCCGGGTACGGGATGCCCTCGATCCAGGTCGACGGCAACGACGTCCTCGCCAGCTACGCCGTCACCAAGACCGCGCTCGACGAAGCGCGCGCCGGCGACGGACCGCGCGCGATCGAGGCCCTCACCTACCGGATGGGCGCCCACACCACGAGCGACGACCCCACGAAGTACCGCACCTCCGACGAGGAGGAGTCGTGGGCCCGCCGCGACCCCATCGCCCGCATGCACGCGTACCTGCGCTCGCGCGGCGCGTCGGACGAGTTCTTCGCGGGAATCGAGGAGGACGCCGCCGCCTACGCCGACGACGTCCGCATCCGCACCAACGCGCTCGGCGACCTCGACCGCGAGGTCATGTTCGGGCACGTCTACAGCGAGCCGCACCCGCTGATCGACGAGCAGCGCCGCTGGCTCGCCGACTACGAGGCGTCGTTCGAGGGAGGAAAGGCATGAGCGTCGTGGACCACGAGACGACCGCCGCCCCGGCATCCGTCGTCACCATGCCCTTCGCGAAGGCGATCAACGCGGGACTGCGCGCCGCGCTCGCCGCCGACGATCACGTCCTCCTGATGGGCGAGGACATCGGCCCCCTCGGCGGGGTGTTCCGGGTGACGGAGGGCCTGCAGGCCGAGTTCGGTCCCGAGCGCGTGCTCGACACGCCGCTCGCCGAGTCCGGCATCGTCGGCACCGCGATCGGCCTCGCGATGGCGGGGTTCCGTCCCGTCTGCGAGATCCAGTTCGACGGCTTCGTCTTGCCGGCCTTCGACCAGATCACCTCGCAGCTGGCGAAGCTCACCAACCGGCACGAGGGCGTGCTGCCCTTCCCGGTGGTCATCCGCATCCCCTACGGCGGGCACATCGGCGCCGTCGAACACCACCAGGAGAGCCCCGAGGCGTACTTCGCGCACACGCCGGGCCTGCGCGTGGTGTCGCCGTCGACGCCCAACGACGCGTACTGGATGATCCAGGATGCGATCGCCTCGAACGATCCGATCATCTTCCTCGAGCCCAAGGCCAAGTACTGGATGAAGGGCGAGGTCGACACTTCCGCCCGCGCGCTGCCGCTGCACGCCTCGCGCGTCGTCCGCCGCGGCACCGACGTCACCCTCGTCGGCCACGGCGCGATGGTCACCACGATGCTGCAGGCCGCCGCGCTCGCCGAGGGCGAGGGCACCTCGTGCGAGGTCATCGACCTGCGTTCGCTCTCTCCGATCGACTACGGCCCGATCCTCGACTCGGTGCGCCGCACCGGCCGCATGGTCTACGCGCAGGAGGCGTCGGGGTTCACCTCCGTCGGGTCGGAGGTCGCGGCGACCGTGATGGAGAAGGCGTTCTTCGCGCTGGAGGCACCCGTCCTCCGCGTCTCCGGCTTCGACACCCCGTTCCCGCCGGCCAAGCTCGAGGGACTGTTCCTTCCCGACGCCGACCGCATCCTCGAGGCCGTGGACCGCGCCCTCGCCTACTGACAAGGATCCCGGATGAGCACTCAGACCTTCCACCTGCCGGACGTCGGCGAAGGCCTCACCGAGGCGGAGATCGTGCAGTGGCGCGTCGGCCCCGGTGACACCATCGCCGTCAACGACGTGATCGTCGAGATCGAGACCGCGAAGTCGCTCGTCGAGCTGCCGTCGCCGTTCGAGGGCACGATCGGCGAGCTCCTCGTCGCCGAGGGCGACACCGTGACCGTCGGCGCGCCGATCATCACGATCAGCGGCGGTGCGGTCGATGCGTCGGCCGGGCAGAGCGAGCACGGCGAGAAGCCGGCAGAGCCCGACGAGGGCGGATCGGTCCTCGTGGGCTACGGCACCGGCGGAGCCGTGAAGTCCCGCCGCAGCAAGCCCGCCCCGCGGGAGGACGCCGTGCGCGCCTCGGCCGGCGTGGTCGCCAAGCCGCCGGTGCGCAAGCTCGCCCGCGACCTGGGTGTGGAGCTCGCCCAGGTGGTTCCCTCGGGGCCTGCCGGCGAGGTGACGCGGGACGACGTGGTGCGCCACGCCGACCAGGCGTCGGTGTTCCGCAACATCGCGACGCCCGACCGTCCCGCCGAACGCGAGCAGACGATCCCGGTGCCGCCGGTGCCTGCGGCATCCGCTCCCGCGCCGGCTCTGGTCGAGGGCCGCGAGGAGGCGATCCCCGTCAAGGGCGTCCGCAAGGCGACGTCGTCGGCGATGGTCCGCTCGGCCTACACGGCGCCGCACGTCTCGGTGTGGACCGACGTGGACGCCACGCGCACCATGGAGCTCGTCAAGCGCCTCAAGGCGTCGCCCGACTTCGCCGACATCAAGGTCTCGCCGCTGCTGATCATGGCGCGCGCCGTGATCTGGGCCGTCCGCCGTACGCCGCTGGTGGGAGCCGCGTGGATCGACCGCGAGGACGGCACCGCCGAGATCCGCGTGCGCAACTACGTCAACCTCGGGATCGCCGCCGCGACCCCGCGCGGGCTCCTCGTCCCGAACATCAAGGACGCGCAGGACATGAACATGCGCGAGCTCGCCAAGGCGCTCGAGAAGCTGACGATCAGCGCCCGCGAGGGGAAGACGAGCCCCGCCGACCAGCAGGGCGGCACGATCACGATCACCAACATCGGTGTGTTCGGGATGGATGCGGGGACGCCCATCATCAACCCGGGGGAGTCGGGGATCGTCGCGATGGGCACCATCCGTCAGAAGCCGTGGGTCGTCGACGGCGAGGTGCGTCCGCGTTTCGTCACGACGGTCTCGGGCTCGTTCGACCACCGCGTCATCGATGGTGACGGCATGAGCCGCTTCATCGCCGACATCGCCTCGATCCTCGAGGAGCCCGCGCTGCTCTTGGACTGATATGAGACCTCTGTGAAGGTGCTCCTTCTTTGCTCGAGGTGGGACCACGTCAGCGAGGTTGAGTCAACTCGTGGTCGTTGATCCAGGTATTGACAGGGAAGTCGGGAGGGAGGTCTCTCAGATGGATCGTATGCAGCCGCGTCCGTCCCGGGCGATGCTCCCCCGATGTGGCCCGCGAGCCTTCGAGTGACGGTGCCGGTGAGGCGGCGCATCGTTTTGACCGGTCTGATGGCAGCGACCGAGCCGCGTGCGGGAACCGGTGAGAGATGTCCGCCATGCCGCCGGGGGACGTAGCCTGGCGGGTCACCGGAGTCGGATGGTGAGGGTCTGCTGCAGGGTGCCGATGGGTCCGAGCTCGTCGTGGAGGATGCTGTGGGTCAGCCCATGACCGTGCGGTCCAAAGCTGACGGTGGTGTCGAACCCGATCCAGTCTGAGCCTGGCGCGCGGAACAGGTGCGCTGTGAGATCCAGATTCGGGAAGTAGGCCGACTCGGGCGAGACGCGCGGGGTGATGCCGTTGGCGATGTCCACCAGCCCGAGCAGACGCGATGTGGAGCTGATCGGTTCGTTCTCGAGCAGGGGGATACGGGGCCGCATCCAGAACCGCGCCCGGCCAGGTTCCGTCTCGTCACGGCGCACGTCGACGGTGGTGACGTACTGACCCGGCCACAACACCGACGCCGTCCAGGCCGGCATGGTGTCAGGTGAGGGGAGGGCCGGCAGGGCCGTGCCTGAGATCTCAGTGGTATCGGTGTCGTGGGAGAACCAGGCGCGGGCGACGACCGCGGCGCGGCCGCCGTGAACGACGGTGCCCTCGGTGAGCTCGATGGTGCGGCCGGCGCGGATGACTCGCGTGGCGATGTCGATCTCGTCGATCGGCAGGGTGCCGAGGATGTCGTACGAAATCCGCGACAAGGTGAACGGCTGGTCGTGCCGCTGCTGATGGTCGCGTTCGAGCAGGTGGGCGAGGAGGCCGAGCGCGGGAGCAATGTGCTGCTCGTCGGTGCTCCATGCGCCCTCGACCGCATCGGTGGCCTCGAAGGTGTACCTATCGAGGCGTTGGAAGTAGGCGGGCACGATCGGATCGTACGAGATCATGTCAGGTGCAGCATCCTCTCGGCGAAGAGGAAGACGCCGATGGCGATCATTGCGATGCCGGAGATCTTGCTGACGATCCGCGCGGCAGCGGGTCGCGTGCGCAGCAGGGCGTGTGCGCTGTAGCCGACCGCGAGGTAGACGATCGCGCAGCTCGCGACGTGGATGAGGCCGAGCATGGCGATCTGCGCTGCGAGTGGCCACGGTGCAGCGGGGTCGGTGAACGGTGGCAGGACGGCGAGGAAGAGCAAGAACACTTTCGGGTTGAGGGCGCTGACACCGAACCCCTTGAGCCACCAGCGTGCTGCGGAGCCGGATGCGGGGTCAGTCGCGGCGTGCACGGTGGCGGGGTGGCGGAGCGCGCCGACTCCCAGCCAGATCAGGTAGAGCGACCCGGCGACGGTGAGGACGGTGAGCGCTCCAGGGATGCTCATGACGACGGCGCCGACGCCGGCGGCCACGATCAGCGTCGCCACTAGGTGCCCGGTGAGGAGTCCCGCAACGGCTGACGGCACGCGACGGTGTATGCCGGCGGTGATCGCGTAGGCCCAGTCGGCGCCGGGGGTTATCACGAACAGAGCCGACACACCCCAGAACGCAAGAACGGCGCCGCCATTCATCGGACACATCCCGGGGTGCTGATCATGTAGCAAGGCTACGAAAGAGAACGGCGAATATGATTCTAACTTCGAGCGCTTTCGGCTCGCAGCATGGAAGGATTGTGGGCATGGATGCCGTGGATCGGAATATTGTTGCCGAGCTGCAGCGCGACGGCCGTCAGACGCTGACCGAACTAGCTGATCGCGTGGGATTGACCATGTCGCCGTGCCATCGTCGCCTGCGTGAGCTCGAGCGCAGCGGGGCGATAACCGGGTACAGGGCGACGGTCGCTCCCGGCGCAGTTGGACTCGGATTCGAGACTCTCGTGTTCGTCACGATGCGGGAGGCCACGCAAGAAGCAATCGCGGACTTCGAGAGCGCGGTCGCGGCGATCGCGAACGTCGTCGACGCGCAACGACTCTTCGGTGAGCCGGACTACCTGCTGCGGGTCGTCGCTACTGACCTGAACGGTTTCCAACGGATCTACGACACACAGCTCAGCGCGCTACCCGGCGTGCAACGTCTCAACACCACGCTGATCATGCGCCATGTCGTCGATGACCGACCGCTACCCCTCGCTGACTTCGAGCGCTCGTGAAGCGAGACGCGCATCGTCGCCCGACGCCACCTGCTCTTTGAGGCAAGGCCGTTCGACGACCCCCCGGCGGTCGTCGAGTCGACGTGCCGCACCGGATCACATAGTTCGACGATCTCGTTTGGGGCTCCATGTTGATCACCCCCGCAATCGCCAGGAGCAACTCCAGCACTTTCGGATCCCCTCGGCGGGACCGGGATGCGCTTGCGCGATTTGAGAATGATTATCACTAACCTCTAGACTCGGGGGCATGGCCCGGAAGACCCTCTCGATCAGCGCGCTGCTCGGCGCGACCGCCCTCGTCCTCGCCGGCTGCGCGTCGACGCCGACGGACTCCGCAGACGGCGACGCCGTCCAGGTCGTCGCGTCGACCAGCGTCTACGGCGACATCGTCACCGCGATCGCGGGCGACGCCGTCGAGGTCACCTCGATCGTCACATCCTCCAGCCAGGACCCGCACTCCTACGAGGCGTCGGCGAGCGACCAGCTCACGATCTCGCGGGCGGACCTCATCATCGAGAACGGCGGCGGATACGACTCCTTCATCGACGCGCTGATCGAGGCCTCAGGCTCGGAGGCTCACGTCATCACGGCCGCCGAGCACTCCCATGACTGGCCGGAGAACGAGGGCCACGATCACGCGGACGAGGACGCCGACGCCACCGAAGAGGCGGACCACGACCACGACCACGCGGGACACGACCACATCGAGGGCTTCAACGAGCACGTCTGGTACGACCCGCACACGATCGAGCACGTCGCCGAGGCGATCGCCGAGGAGCTGACGGAGCTGGTCCCGGACGAGTCCGCCACCTTCGAGAGCGGCCTCGCCGCGTTCGTCGACGGCATCGCCGGCCTGGAGACCTCGCTCTCCGACGTCGCGGCAGCCCACGAGGGCGAGAAGATCTTCGTCACCGAGCCCGTGCCGCTGTACCTGACGGCGGCGGCGGGCCTCGAGAACGTGACGCCCGAGGCGTTCAGCGAAGCCGTCGAGGAGGGCCAGGACGTGCCGCCGGCGACGCTGCTGGAGGCGACCACCCTGCTCAGCGACGGCGACGTGCGCGTGCTGATCGCGAACTCCCAGACCGGCGGCGCCGAGACGACTCAGGTGATCCAGACGGCCGAGGCCGACGGCATCCCGGTCATCGAGTTCTCCGAGATCCTGCCCCAGGGCCAGACCTACCTCACCTGGATGGCGCAGAACATCGAGACGCTCGAGGGCGCTCTCGCCGGCTGAGGCCGGACCCGCCCCGCTCCTGCGTCGGAATCCGCAGGAGCGAATGGGGCTGGTGGGACGCACTCGCCGGGTTCGTTCACACCCGCCCCGGGAGTTCCTGCGGATTCGCGGCCCCCGCCGCGGGCGTCACTCGGCGTCTGCGGCGGGGCTTCGGCGTGCCGCGAGGGCCTGCAGCAGCGCCTGCTCCTGATCCGCGGACCCCTCGGCCGCCGACCGGTTCTCGGTCTCGACCGCGGCGACGATCTCGGCGCGCTGGATGCGCGTCTCGCGGGGGGCCTGGATGCCGAGGCGCACACTGTCGCCGCGGATCTCCACCACCGTGAGCTCGATGTCGTCGCCGATGAGCACGCGCTCACCGATCCGTCTCGTCAGAACCAGCACTCGATCAGACTACTTTCCCTCCGCGCCCGGCGACCGATCGCGCGCGATCGAGGCGGACACTCAGCCCGCCTCGATCGCGTGCGGCTCGGCGGCGACGGCCCGCACGACGCCGATCGTGTCGATCGCGAGGCCTCCCGCCGTCGCCTCGGTGTACGACAGCACCGGCAGTCCGTCGGTCTGGGTCGACACCAGCCGGCGCACGGCGGTGCGCAGCGACGGCGCGCAGACGAGCACCGGCTCGGCGCCGGGTCCGGCGCCCTCGACGGCGGCCTTGGTCGAGGCGATGACCGCTTCGAGCCGGTGCGGATCGAGGGCGATGTGCAGGCCGTCCTCGGCCGGGCGGAGGGACTCGAGCATCGACTGCTCCAGCAGCGGATCGATCATGACGATGCGCAGGCGCCCGTTCTCGGCGAAGCGGGCGGCGACGGCGGGCCCGAGTGCGGCGCGCGCCGCCTCGATGAGGCCCTCCGGCTCGGTGGAGGTCTTCGCGCGCAGGGCGAGCGCCTCGTAGATGCGCACGAGGTCGTTGACGGCGACCCGCTCGGCGAGGAGCCCCTGGAGCACGCGCTGGATCTCCGCCAGCGACAGCAGCGCCGGGGTGAGCTCCTCGACGGCGGCGGGGCTCGTCTGCCGGAGGCCCTCGGTGAGCTGTCGCACGTCCTCGCGACTGAGGAGCCGCGCGGCGTGGGCCTGGATGATGCTCGACAGGTGCGTGATGATGACGCTCGCCCGGTCGACGACCGTGGCGCCGGACATCTCGGCGGTGTGGCGCATCTGCAGCGGCACCCACTTGCCCTCGATGCCGAAGACCGGATCGGGTGAGGCGGCGCCGGGGAGCGCGTCGAGCCCGGCGCCGAGCGCGAGCATCGACCCGCGCGGCGCGACGCCGCGACCCGCCTCGACGCCGGCGACCCGGATGACGTAGGTCGACGCCGGCAGCTCGATGCTGTCACGGGTGCGCACGGGCGGGACGATGAGCCCCATCTCGACGGCGGTCTTGCGTCGCAGCGACTTGACGCGCCCGAGGAGGTCGTCGGGCCCGCCGGTGACGAGGTCGACGATGTCGGGGGCGAGGAGGATCTCCAGTGTGTGGACGCGCATGCGCTCGGCGAGCTCCTCCGGCGCATCCACGGCGCGGGTCTCGGCCGGCGGCGCCTCCTCCTGCGCCCGCTGCTCCGCCGCTCCGACCCGCTGGGCGATGAGCAGCAGCACCCCGCCGATCGCGAGGAAGGCGAGCATCGGCATGCCGGGGATGAACGACATCGCGATCGCGGCGCCGCCGGCGATGAGCAGCGCGGTGCGCGACTGGGCGAGCTGGCCGGCCGCGGAGGTTCCCATGTCGGCCTCGGCATTGGAGCGGGTGACGATCATGCCGGTGGCGACGGCCATGAGCAGGGCCGGGATCTGGGTGACCAGGCCGTCGCCGATCGTCAGGATCGCGTACGTGCTGAGGGCTTCGTCGACCTCCATGCCGTGGGACAGGAGGCCGATCGCGATGCCGCCGACGAGGTTGATGACGATGATGACGAGGCCGGCGATCGCGTCGCCCTTGACGAACTTCGATGCACCGTCCATCGCGCCGTAGAAGTCGGCCTCGGCGGCGATCTCGGCGCGGCGCGCGCGGGCCTCGGCATCGGTGATGAGCCCGGCGTTGAGGTCGGCGTCGATCGCCATCTGCTTGCCCGGCATGGCGTCGAGGGTGAACCGCGCGCCCACCTCCGCGACCCGCTCGGCGCCCTTGGTGACGACGACGAACTGGATCACGATGAGGATCAGGAAGACGACGATGCCGATCACGAGCGAGCCGCCGACGGCGATGGCCCCGAACGCATCGATCACCTGCCCGGCGTGCGCCTCGCCCAGCACGAGCTTGGTCGAGGCGACGTTGAGCCCGAGGCGGAACAGCGTCGCCACGAGCAGCAGCGAGGGGAAGACGGAGAAGTCGAGCGGCTTCCGCACGAACATCGTCGTGAGGAGGATCAACAGCGCGAAGAGGATGTTGGTGATGATCAGCACGTCGAGGACCGCCGGGGGCACCGGCACGATCAGCAGCATGATGATGCCGACCACGGCGACCGGGATCGCGGACTTCTTCAGGATGCCGTTCATGGCGCCTTCCTCTCCGGGACGGTGTGCACGCCGCGGGCGGAGCCCCGGCGCTTGAGGCCGTCGACGAACACGAGGATGCGTGCGACGGCGGTGTACAGGTCGGCCGGGATCTCCTGACCGAGCTCGCACGCGCTGTGAAGGGCGCGGGCGAGGGGGATGTCACGCACCAGGGGCACGCCGGCCTCGGCGGCCCGGTCGCGGATGCGCTCGGCGACCACGCCCTTGCCCTTGGCGACGACGCGGGGGGCGGACTTGCCGGGCTCGTAGCGCAGCGCCACCGCGACATGGGTCGGGTTCACCAGGACGACATCCGCATCGCCGACGGCGGCGATCATCCGGTTGCGGCTCAGGGCCATCTGGCGGGCGCGGCGCTGGCTGCGGATGAGGGGGTCGCCCTCGCTGCTCTTGTGCTCGTCGCGCGCCTGCTTCTTGGTCATGCGGGTGTGCTTGCGGTTGCGGCGGGCGACGACGAGCACGTCGGCGAGGGCGAGGGCGATGCCGACGGCGACGGCCGTCATCAGCAGGCTCGCGATGCCCGAGGCGGCCACCTCGAGGAGGCGGCTCACGGGCGCCGCGCCGCTGGCGACCAGCAGCGGCATGAGTCCGGCGACGACCACGTAGAGCGCGAGGCCGATCGCCGCCGTCTTCAGCAGCGCCTTCGCGCCCTCCCACAGAGCCTGCAGACCGAACAGCCGCTGGATGCCGGTCACGAGGTTGAACTGCTCGAAGCGTGCCGGCACGCCGCGCAGGTGCACGCCGCCCTGCACCACCGAGATGATGAGCACCACGATCGACACGGTCGCGAGCGTCGTGCCGATGATCGCGGGGATGTCACCGAGGGCCGAGGACAGCAGCACCAGCGCGCCGTCGACGTCGGGGTGCCGGATGATCGAGGCGATCCCCACGAACTGCTCGGTCCCCGCGTCGGCACCCGCGCCGATGAGCCCGGGCAGCATCACGCAGAACGCGCCGATCGCGATCCAGGCCGACATGTCCTGGCTCCGGGTGATCCGGCCCTTGCGGTAGGCCTCGCGCAGCTGCCGGCGCGAGGCCATCTCGGTGCGCTCGCCGCTGTCGGCATCGCTCATCGCACACCCCCGATCAGCAGTCCGACGGCGTCCTCGGTGAGCGCGCTGACGACGGCGGGGAGGGCGAGGATCACGGTGCCCGCCAGCACGAGGGTCAGCATGATCTTCACGGGGAAGCCCATCGCGAACGCGTTCAGCGCGGGGGCGACCCGGCTGACGAGCCCGAGGCCGATGTCGGCGAGGAAGAGCACGAGCAGGAGGGGCCCGGCGATCTGCACGGCCGACAGCAGCAGCTGCGACGCGGTGTCGACGAGCAGCTCGGCGGGCCGCTCGAGGGCGAGCATCCCGTCGACGGGGACCGCGGAGAAGCTCCGGGCGAGCCCGGCGAGGATCAGGGCGTAGCCGTTCGAGGAGATGAGGAGGGCCAGCGCCACCATCTGGAACAGCCGGGTGAACTGCGCGCCGTTGACGTTCATCTGCGGGTCGAACGCCTGCGCCAGCTGGAATCCGCCGAACAGATCGATGAGCCCGCCCGCCGACTGCACGGCCGCGAAGCACACCGTCACGAGGAAGCCGAGGAGCGCGCCGGTCACCAGCTGCGCCAGGAGGGCGAGCAGGAACGCGCCCGAGTCGAGCGGCGTGTAGCCCGGCGCGACGGTGCCGCTCATCGCCAGCGCGAGGCCGACGCCGAGCATCGCCTTGATGCGCGTCGGGAAGCCGCGGTACGAGAACGGGGGCGCGAGGAAGAGGAACGCGGTGATCCGGGCCGCGGCGAGGCCGGTGGCCTCCAGCCAGGCGAAGTCGAGGGGGATGTCCACGTCATCGGCCCGTCATCCGCCGCTGAGGAGCTGCGGGATGCGATCGAACAGGGCGTGGGTGAAGGTGACCGCCTCGGTGATCATCCAGTTGCCGCACACCACGAGCGCCACCCCCACGGCGATCGCCTTGGGGACGAAGGAGAGCGTGACCTCCTGGATCTGGGTGATCGACTGCAGCAGCGAGATCGCGAAGCCGACGACGAGCGCGGTGACCAGCAGCGGTGCGGCGAGCTTCGCGGTGATCATCACGCCCTCGAGGGCGATGTCGAGGACGGCTTCGGGGTTCATCCGCCCCCCGCATAGCTCTGCATCAGGGTGCGCAGGATCAGGCCCCAGCCGTCGACGAGGATGAACAGCAGGATCTTGAACGGGAGCGAGATCATGACCGGCGGCAGCATCATCATGCCCATCGACATGAGCGCGGCGGCGACGACCAGGTCGATCACGAGGAACGGCACGAAGATGACGAACCCGATGATGAACGCGGCGCGCAGCTCCGAGATCATGAACGCCGGGATCAGCGTGATGAGCGGGGTGCTCGCCGGGTCGTCGGGGTTCTCGCCGCCGGAGAACCGGGTCATGAGGGCCAGATCCTCCTCGCGCGTGTAGGCCAGCATCCACGTGCGCAGGGGGTCGGAGGCGGCCGTGACGGCATCGGTGAAGGTGAGGCCGCCGTCGGTGTAGGGCTGCACGGCGATCGTGTTGATCTCGGTGAGCACCGGCCACATGATGAACAGCGTCAGGAACAGCGAGAGCCCGGCCAGCACCTGGTTGGGCGGGATGGTCGGGAGCGACAGCGCGTTCCGCGTCATCGCGAGGACGACGAAGATCTTCGTGAACGACGACATCATCAGCAGCAGGGCGGGCGCCACCGACAGCAGCGTGATGCCGATGAGCGTGAGGATCGACGCGGACGGCGTGCCATCGATGCCGTTGATGTCGACGGTGACCCCGGTCGAGGGCGCCGGCGTCAGCGCGGGGGTCGGATCGATCGTGTCGGCGTGGGCGGCCGGCATCGTGAGCATCTGCAGCGCGACGATGGTCAGCACGACGGCGCCCGCGATCATCCAGGCGCGGGCGGCGCGGGTGCGGGCGCCTCCGAGGCTGGGAACTGTCACGGGCGGTGGCCGATCAGGCGCCGAGCGCGCGCCGCAGCGCCTGCGAGGCTTCGCGCGACAGGGCCGCCGCGAATGTCGGGCGTGCCGGGCGCTCGGCCTCTCGACGGGCGCGGCGCAGGGGCGCCGGCGCCTCGGTCGGGAGGACGCGCGCCGGGGTGGCGGGGAGCGTCGGGCGGGCGGCGACCGGGAGCGTGGTGAGCGGAGCGAGGGCGCGGCGCTCCGCTCCCTCGTCCTGTGCGGGACGGCTGTCGAGGACGGAGACGGATCCCTCGCCGACACCGAGGAGATAGCGAGTGCCGTCGACCTCCACCACGACGACCTGCGACTTGGCGCCGATGCCGCGCTTGGCGACGACGCGGACGACGTCGCGCGGGCGGGTCTTCGCGCGATCGCCCGTCGCCCCGCGGGTCACGCGGCGCTGCACGAACCAGACGACGCCGAGCACCGCGGCGAGCGAGACGACGACGCGGACGGCCAGAAGCAGATCGTCCAGCTCAGGCCTCCGCGCTCTCGATGATGCGCGTGATGCGCACCGCGTAGTCCTGGTCGACGACGACGATCTCGCCGTGCGCGATCAGCCGGCCGTTGAGCTTCACGTCGGCCGGCGCGCCGGCGGAGCGATCGAGCTCGATGATGCGGCCGGGCTCGAGGTCGAGCACGTCGCGGACGGTCATGCGGGTGCGGCCGACCTCGACCGTCAGGTCCATCTCGACGCCGGCGATCCGCTGCAGGCGCCGCGGCGAAGCCGCCCGTGTCTGCGAGATGCGCACCGCGAGGCGGCCGAGCGTGCGACCGGACTCGTCGACGAGGTCGAACACCTGTGCGGACGGATGGGAGAACAGCGCCGATGCGTCGCCGACGACGGGCTCGCCCAGGACGCTCGGGCCGAACGCGGCCGCCGCCGCGTCGAGGGCGTCGCGCAGGCGGTCGGCCAGTGACGCGACGGGGTCTCCGAGCAGCGCCGACTCGTCGAAGATCACGACGGCCAGGGCCGCGCTCGTGTCGCCGACCGACGACACCATCAGGGCGTCGCCCGTCTCGCCGGAGCCGGAGGTCGGCCGCGCCGTGGTGCGGCTCGCCGTCGGCAGGCGGTCGGCGAACGCGGCGGCTGCGGCGGCTTCGTGGGTCGTCGTGCTGGTCATGAGGTCTCCTCGACGAGCGAGCGGGGAAGGTCGGATGAGGTGATGACGCAGGCGAGCCGGGCGCCGTTGGCGCCGACGGCCGCGGCCGCCACGACGTGGTCGCCGATGGCGAGGTCGAGGGGACGGTCCTCGCCGTGCGGGAGGGTGAGGACGTCGCCGACGGCGAGCTCGAGCACCTCGCCGGGCAGCACGGCCCGCGTCGCCAGCCGCAGCGTGAGCTCGACCGGGGTCTCCTCGACGTGGTGGCGCACGACGTCGGGATCGGGCGCGGCATGGGGCGCGGAGGTCGTGTCGGTGAGCCGCTCCAGCAGCACCGCCGCCGGCAGGGCGATGCTCGCCGACTCGGTGTGGTCGGCGAGTCGCATCGAGAAGCGGGCGACGACGACGAGCTCCTGCGCCGAGACGATCTGCGCGAACGCCGCGTTGTACTGCACGGCGGTGACGGCCAGCCGTTCCGACAGCAGTCCCCCGAGCGATCCGCGGAGGTGGCCGAGCGTCTCGTCCATGAGCGCCCGCAGGAGCGCGAACTCGATGGGGGTGAGGGAGCGCGTCTCGAGCGTGCGCGTCGCATCGCCGCCGAGCATCTTCACGATCCACAGGAGCGCCGTCGATACGGGGAACTCGATGATCGCGCGGCCGTCGGAATCCTCGTCGCTGCACAGGACGAGCGTGGTCGTGGCGGGCACGGTGGAGACGTACTCGTCGTACGTCTCGAGGGTCACCCGCTCGACCGTGATGTGGGAGCGCAGCCGCGCCTTGGAGGTCAGCTGCATCGCCCACAGGCGGGCGAACGCGTCGAAGGCGCCGGCCAGCGCGCGGGTGTGCTCGCGCGACAGCGCCGCCGGGCGGCCGAAGTCGTAGCGCGCGGGCTCGGAGGGGTCGGCGGAGGTCGAGGTCGCGCCGTCGGCGGGCGACGCACCGTCGTCCGTCCGCACGCTGTCCTCGATCTGCACGAGCGGGACTATCGGTCGCTCGGGCGACCGCGTTAGGCCGGTGCCGCCCGCGGCGCGGGCGACGACGGAAGCAGGCGAGGGTCAGCGGCCGGCGGCGACCGCGTCGAGGCGGGGGAGCTGTTCGCGCACCTCCTCTGCGGCCGACGAGAGGACGACGATGTCGACGCGGCGGTTCTTGGCGAGCGCGGCCGCGCTGGTCCCCTTCGCGAGGGGGCGGGACGAGCCGTACCCGACCGAGCTGATCCGGTCGTGGTCGACCTCGCCCTCGTTCGCGAGGTAGCGGAGCACCCCCGTCGCGCGCGCGGAGGACAGCTCCCAGTTGTCGCGGAACGGTGCGGATGGCCGGCGGTAGTCGGCGTGACCCTCCACCGAGATGTCGTGCGTGTCGTCGGCGAGCACGGTGCCGGCCGCATCGAGGACGGCGCGGGCCTTGGCGCTCAGCACGGTGCTGTTGGTCGCGAAGAACGTCTCGGCGCTCTTGAGACCCATCGTCAGCCCCCGCTCGTCGATCGTGAACGTGGCGGTATTGCCGAGCCCCTCCTCGTCCAGCGCGTCCTGCAGGCGCTCGCGCAGGAGCGCCAGGCTGTCGTACTCCTCCTCGGCGGCGTTCGGCGGGAGCTCGTAGAACGCCTCGCCCTCGTCGTCGACCAGGTCGGCGGGGACGACGACGCCCTCGGACACATCGACGGCCGCGGTCTCCTCCGCCCCGAAACCCGTCGCCAGCGACGCCCGCAGCGCCTCGAACTTCTCCTGGTCGACGGTCGACATCGCGAACATCACGATGAACATGCACATGAGGACCGTGATCATGTCGAGGTACGACGCCATCCAGCGCTCGTCGGGACCGTCATGTCCGCCCTGGGCGCCGTGGGCGGGGATGCGGCGGCGGCGCGGCACGCTCATGCCTCCTCCTCGACCGGAGCGGGCGCCGGCTTCTCGCGGCGGCGCTTTCCGCCGGTGTCGGGAGTGAGCGCGCGCAGGCGCTCCTCGACGAGGTGGTGCGGGCTGCCGGCCTGCACGGCGAGCATCCCCTCGGTGAGGAGGGTCATGCGGTCGATCTCGAGCTCCGCGAGGCGCTGGAGCCGGGCTCCGATCGGCAGCCAGATGAAGTTGGCCGACAGCAGGCCCCACAGGGTGGCGACGAAGGCGGCGGCGATCAGCGGGCCGAGGGTGGAGGGCTCGTCCAGCTTCTCGAGCACGTGGGTGAGCGAGACGACGGTGCCCACGATGCCGACGGTGGGCGCGTACCCGCCGAGCGTGCTGAAGAACCGTGCCGCGGTGCGACGCTCGGCGGCGACGGTGGCGACCTGATCCTCCATGAGCACGCGGAGGTCCTCGGCATCGGTGCCGTCGGCGATGTTCTGCAGCGCCTGGCGGAGGAACGGGTCCTTCTCGTCGGCGACCGCGTCCTCCAGGGCGAGCAGCCCCTCGGCGCGGGCCTTCTCGGCGTAGCCGACGACCGTGACGATGAGGTCTTCGGCCGAGCCCTTGAGGCCGCGCAGTGCGCGTGGCAGCGCGCGGACCGCCTCCTTCGCGTCGTGCACCGTGCCGCCGGCGAGTCCGATGGCGATCGTCGCGCCGAAGACGAGGATCATCGGCGCGGGCAGCAGCAGCGCCTCCACGTGCGCGCCTTCGAGCGTGATCATCGCGTAGAGGCCGGCGAAGGCGAGAAGGACGCCGATGATGAGCATCAGCCCTCACCTCCCGGAGCATCGGCGGAGGGCGCGGCGGGCGGATCGGTGGAGGCTGCCGGGCCGCGGAGCGCCGCGGAGAGCACGCGGGCGCGGAAGGCGACGACCGCGTCGATGACGGCATCCATCGTGTCGGCCACGACGAACGTCGCTCCGTCGACCATCACGAGCGTGGTGTCGGGTGTCGCCTGGATGCGTTCGATGAGGTCCGGGTTCACGGCGAACGGGGTGCGGTTCAGACGTGTGAGGACGATCACGAGCACCCCTTCCCTGGTTGATGGTCGGTGAGCGTGCAACGCCACCGGCGAACCTGCGACATCGTGTCTTCGGCTCGAGGAGCACTGTCGGCCAGCCGCGCCCGTGCGTTAGGCGCGTCGTCGCCGCCGCCGTCCTCGCCGAGGGCTCGCGAGGATCGGTCGAGGGAGGAGGCGGCCGTCAGCCGGTCTGGGAGGAGAAGTACTGCTCGCGGCCGTTGTGGGAGATCGTCCACGTCTCGAGGGTCCACCCGCGCGGGACCGTCACGGTCGCAGTGAAGGTGAAGCCGCGCGACCATTCGCCCTTGAGGCCGGACAGCTTCGCGCGATGGGTGCGGTCGTCGTCGTCGGTGCGCGAGACGACCGTCACGGCCAACGCGCTCGTGGGCTTCGTCTTCACCCAGTCCCACATCCAGCTCGTGATGTATCCCGAGTACGCCCCGATCGTCACAGTGACGCGATCCGTCGTCTCGGACGCCTTGACGCGACGGGTCGGCTGGATGGCGACCGCCCATTCGTCGACGAATGCGACTTCACCCGGCCGGAACGGCTTCCCCGAGGGGCGCGTGGGCGTGATGTACGGCCCGTTCAGATAGCGGTTCCCCACGAGCAGGGTCGCGGACGAACTGGTGACCTTGCCTGCGGAGTTCGAGACCACGACCCGATACTGCGAGCTGTGGAATCGGATCGCGCCGCTGACCGAGTAGGACGACCGGGTCGCGCCGTCGATCGCCCGCCAGACGGGCTTGTACGACGACCCGCCGGCGCTCAGCCCCCGCGCGAACGGCTGGTAGTTGCGGTACCACTGGTACTTCAGCCCGGAGCCTTTCGCCGACACTCGGAAGGTCGCCGTGCCGCCGCGCGCCACATAGGTGCGGACGGGCTGGGTGACGATCGCCGGTCTGCTCGTCTTCGCCGACTCGATCAGGCGTATCGCGGCGGACGGTGAGGCGGGAGACGCGACCGCGGCGGGCGGCGTCATCCCGAGCGCGAGGCTCGCCGCCACCAGCGTCGTCAGCGCGATCCGGGACTTCCGTGCGTGCATCATTCCTGCCTCCGGGGCAATGCTAGGGGAGTGGCCGCCCGGCCCCCGCCGAGCCGACACGATAGCGCGAGCCGACACGATGCGAACCGCACATAGCGTGTGGGTTCGTACGGATCGTGTCGGCTCGCGAGGATCCCCGGTGAGCGATCTGGGGGAGATCTGGGGGATCCGGCCGGGACCTGGGGGGATCCCGGAGTCGGTCAGCGCTTGAGGCTGGTGAGCTCCTGCAGCACCTCATCGCTCGTGGTGATGATGCGGGCGTTGGCCTGGAAGCCGCGCTGGGCGACGATGAGGTTCGTGAACTCCTGTGAGAGGTCCACGTTCGACATCTCCAGCGCGCCGCTGACGAGGTCGCCGAGTCCGTCGCTGCCGGCGACGCCGATCTGCGCCGCGCCGGAGTTCGCGCCCACGCGGTACTGCGACGAGCCCGCCTTCTCGAGACCCTCGGGGTTGTCGAAGGATGCCAGGGCGATCTGCGCGAGCACCTCGGTGGCGCCGTTGCTGAACGATCCGACGAGGCTGCCGTCGGCGGTCAGCGTGTAGGACACGAGGGCGCCCGAGGCGCGGCCGTCCTGATCGGTGATCGCCACGGTGCGGAGGTTCGCGAAGCCGGTGACGCCCGACAGGTCGACGGTGACGCCGCCGGCCGTCAGGGAGGCGGGACCGGTGAGCGCGCCGTTCGTGAAGGCGAGCGAGGTCGTGGCGGCGCCGTCGGTGACGTCCCAGCCGGCCGCGGTGCGGGTGAAGGTCAGGGCCAGCTGGCTCGCGGTGCCCTCGGCGTCGTACACGGTGATGTCGCGGACCAACTCGTCGCCGACGGCGGCGTCGGCGGGGAGGTTGCCCGTCACCGTCGCCGCGTCGGTCGCGATCGCCGGCGAGGTCGCTCCGACCGGGAGGGCGACGGTGCCGATCGGGGAGCCGGTGGCGATGACGCCGTTCGTGGCGGTCCAGCCCTGCACGAGCGCGCCGTCGGCGGTCGCGAGGCGGCCGGCGGAGTCGAAGGAGAAGCCGCCGTTGCGCGTGTAGAGCGTCTCGGCGCCCTTGCGCACCACGAAGAACCCGTCGCCGGCGACCATGAGGTCGGTGGGGACGCCCGTGGTCTGGGCCGACCCCTGGGCGAAGTTCGTGCGGATCGCGGCGATCTGGGTGCCGAGGCCGACCTGCGCGGCGTTGGAGCCGGCGGCGCCGTCCTGCGGAGCGCGGGAGTTCTGCACGATCTGCGAGAGCGTGTCCTGGAACTGCACGGATCCCGCCTTGAATCCGATGGTGTTGACGTTGGCGATGTTGTTGCCGGTCACGTCGAGCATGGTCTGGTGGGAACGGAGGCCGGAGATGCCGGCGTAGAGCGAACGGAGCATGGGGGTGCCCTTCTTGTCTGGGGGAGATTCTGCGGGGGTCAGGAAGCGGTGATGCCCGACACGGCGTCGAGCGGGACGGTGGCGTCGCCGATGGTGACGAGGGGGATGCTGTTCTCGAACGAGACCTTGGTGACGAGGCCCGACTGAGTGACGCCGTCGGCGTCGACGTAGGACGCCTGCGTGCCGACGAGGGCGGCGGCGGTCTGGCGCATGCTGAGGGCGAAGCTCTCGGTGAAGGTGTCGGCCAGGGCCGTCAGCTGCTCCATCATCGCCAGCTGGGTGGTCTGCGCCATCATCTCGTTGGTGTCCAGCGGGGAGCTCGGGTCCTGGTTCTTCATCTGGGCGACGAGCAGCTGCAGGAACACCTCCGCGTCGAGCGCCTTCTTCGGGGGCACCACGGTGCTGGTCGCGGTGGGCGCGGCCGCCGTGGCGGTGACGGATTCGACGGGCATGTGTCTCCTCGGGGTGTGCGGCAGGTGGCCGGTGGCGGCAGGGTGGTCGGTGGCGGTCAGGCGAACAGGTCGATGCCGGTCGCGGATGCGGCGGTCGGCGCGGGGAGCGGGGGAACGTCGGGCGGGAGCGGGACGACGGGCGCCGCGGGAGCGGTCTGAGCCCCGCGCTCGCGCGCGGATCCGTCGGACGCACCCTGGCCGAAGGACTGTCCCGATGTCGAGGCGCCGATGGCCCCGCCCGACGAGCCGCCGGCTCCCAGCGGGTCCGCGCGGGGAGCGTCGGCGGCCGTCACGGCGATCGAGGAGTGCGGGACGAGGACGGCAAGGTCGCGGCGCAGGTCGACGAGCAGTGCGCGGAGGGCGTCGCGTCCGGCCGTGGTCGCCGACGCGAGCTCGATCGTGACGGACGACCCGGTGATCCGCGCCTTGACCGTGACGGGGCCGAGGTCCTCGGGCGACACGCGCAGCGTGAGTGTGTGCTCGCCCTGGCCGCTGCGGGCGAGGCTGACGAGCGGCGTGGTGAGCTGCGGGGCGAGCGGGGGCTGAGCGGAAGCGGGCGAGGCCGGCGGCGCAGAGGGCGCGGAGACGATGGCGGGGGAACCGGCGACGGGGGTGAGACCGGCCGCGGCGACAGCGGCGGACGGGACGGCGGAGGAGGAGGCCGGCTCGGCCGACGTCGCGGGCGTGGTCGCCGTCGCCCCTCCGCCGGACCCGGTGACCGTGGCGCCGGTGACCGTGGCGCCTGTGACCAGAGACCCGGGGATCGTGGCGGAGGGTGCGGCGGCGGGGGTGACGGAGAGGGCGGCGACCGCGCCGGCATCCGTCCCACCGGAGGTCGCGGGCGGCGTCGCGAGCGTGGTGCGGGCCGTGACCGCGGTCAGCGCCGCGGCGGAAGGACCGCCCGTCGCCGTCGTCGCCGAGGCCGGGCTCGCGGACGCCCCGAGCCCGGACGCCCCGAGCCCGAACGCCGACAACGCCGAAGCGGGAGCGGATGCCGCGACGCCGGCACCGCCCTCACCGGGCGGCGGCACGACGCGGCGGATGGTGGCGATGTCGCCGTCCTTCAGCCAGTTGTCACGGAGCTCGACGTACTTGCCGGGGCTCGGCGCATGGATCACCATGCCGTCGCCGGCGTAGATGACGATGTGGCCCTCGCCCTGGGTGACGATGAGGTCGCCCGGGCGGGCGTCGGCGAGCGAGGGGACCTCGACGCCGATGTCGGCCTGGTCCTGCACGACCCGCGGCGCGTCGATCCCGAGGTCGGCGAGCACCCGCTGCACGAGGCCCGAGCAGTCCATCCCCGAGCGGTCCTCGCCGCCGAAGACGTAGGGCACACCGAGGTACTCCTTCGCCTGCGCGACGATGTCGGCGCCGTCCACGGGCCCGGCGGGAAGGGCGGGCACGTCGCCCACGCCGCCGGCGTCGCGCACCGCCGAGGCGAAGGCGTTCGCGGTGGCGCTCCCGGTGCCGCCCGTGCCGCCGGTCGTGCCGGCCGCCGCAGCGGCGGTGTCGGTCGTCGCAGCCTCCGGTGAGAGGCTCCGGATGCGCTGCTGGATGTCGTCGATGCGCCCGAGAGCGGCGACCAGGGTCATGAGGGCTCCTCCGTCGGGGACGTCGTGGGGCGCGGGGCCGCCGCCGGTCGCACGGCGATCTCGTCGAGGGTCGCCTGCTCTTCGCGGAGGGCGCGGGCCTGCTCGCGCTGCGCGTGCGCCTCGGCGAGCCGGCTGAGTCCGTGCTCTTCGACACGCGCGTTCGCGTGCTCGACGCGGGCGAGGTCGAGCGCCGCGGCCTGCGCGTCCTGCAGGGTGCGCAGATCGGACAGCAGGCTCCGCGCCGCGACGCGACTGGCGGCCAGCGCCGCGAGGGTGCGCACATCCTCGGGACCTTCGGCGGACGAGGTCAGCGAGGCGCGCACCTGTCGGTCGCGGGCTTCGGTGTGGGCGTGCTCCAGCGCCGCGCGCGAGAGGCGCTCGGCCGCCGCCCGCTCCTGCAGGCCGCGCACGCGCAGGAGGCCGGCGAGCGGGAAGGCGCGGCTCATGAGAGGTCTCCGAACCCGTGGACGAGCTCCTGCAGGCGACGCCAGGAATCCTCCGGCGCGGCCCGCTCGTCGAGCGGCTGGGTGAGGAAGGCGGTGATGGCGCGTTCGTGGGTGAGGGCGGCATCCACGCGAGGATCGGCTCCTTCGCGGTAGGCGCCGATGCCGATGAGGTCGCGCGCGTCCTGGCGGGCGGCCAGCACGGTGCGCAGCCGCGACGCGAGCTCCCGCTGGGCGGTGCCCGAGACCTTCCCCTCCAGTCGTGAGACCGAGCCGAGCACGTCGATGGCCGGGTGGTGACCGGTGATGGCGAGGGCGCGATCGAGCACCAGGTGGCCGTCGAGGATGGAGCGGACGGTGTCGGCGACCGGCTCGTTGTGGTCGTCGCCTTCGACCAGCACGGTGTAGACGCCGGTGATCGACCCCTGCCGATCGGTGCCGGCGCGCTCGAGGAGCCCCGCCAGCACGGGGAACGTGGAGGGCGGGTAGCCGCGGGTGGCGGGCGGCTCGCCGGCGGCCAGTCCGATCTCGCGCTGGGCCATCGCGACGCGGGTGAGGGAGTCCATCATGAGCATGACGTGCCCGCCGGCGTCGCGGAACGCCTCGGCGATGCGCGTGGCCGTCGACGCGGCCCGCAGGCGTGCGAGGGCGGGCTGATCGGAGGTCGACACCACGACGACCGAGCGGGCGAGGCCCTCGGGGCCGAGGTCGTCCTCGATGAACTCCCGCACCTCGCGGCCGCGCTCGCCGACGAGGGCGATCACGTTCGCGTCGGCGGCCGATCCGCGGGCGATCATCGACAGCAGCGACGACTTGCCGACGCCGGAGCCGGCGAACAGGCCCATCCGCTGCCCGCGTCCGAGCGGGGTGAGCATGTCGATCGCCCGCACACCGGTGGCGAGGGGCTCGGCGATGCGCGTCCGCTCCATCACGGAGGGCGGCTCGTGGTCGAGCCCCACCCGCAGCGCGGCGATGGGTCCGCGGTCATCGATCGGGCGGCCGAGTCCGTCGATGACGCGGCCGAGCACACCGGGACCGACCGGCACCCGCAACCGCCCCGACATCGATCGCGCGCGCTCGCCGACCCGCAGTCCGTCCGTCGCCGACAGCGGCATGCAGCGCAGGGCGCCCTTCTCGGCCGCCACCACCTCGGCGACGACCTCGGCCGCGCCGCCGCCGATGCTCACAAGGTCGCCCACGGCGCCGATGAGGCCGCGGACCTCGACGCCGAGCCCGACCACGCGCGAGACCGTGCCCGACCGCTCCGGCCGCGCCGCATCCAGGACCGCGCTCCAGCCGCTCACCCGGTCACCTCCGAGAGGGCGGCGCGTGCGCGTGCGAGGGCCCGCGTGACCTGGAGGTCGATGTCGCCGTCGGCCAGGTGCACCACGGCGTCTCCCGCAGACAGGGCGGCGGAGGACTCGATCGCGAGCGCTTCGGGACGCTCGCCGAGTCGATCCAGGGTCGCGAGGTCGGCCTCGCTCAGGATGATGACCGCGTCGCCGGCGTCGCCGGCCGCGCGCTCCGCCCGGGAGACCGCCGTGCGTGCGGCGTGCACGGGGTCGGAGAGCTCCCGGCCGAGGATCGCCTCGGCGACATCGATAGCGAGGCTCCAGATCTTCTCCTCCGCGAGCTCGGAGATGAGCGCCACGCGGTCCCGGAGGGACGCCGCCGCCTGCTCGAGCGCCTCCCGCGCCGCCGCAGCCGCCGCCGCGTCCTCGCGCCGCGCCCGGCGCCGCTCCTCCTCCGCGCGCGCGGCGTCGGCCTCGGCACGACGGGCGGCGTCGCGCACGCCCTCGGCGAACCCGAGCGCGTGGCCCTGCACCCGGGCGCGTTCGCGCTCGTGATGGTGGGAGGCGGGGGTCAGGCGCGGGATCTCGCGGCGGACGAAGGACTCAGGCGACATACTCGTCCTCGTCGCCGCGGCGCACGCGGATCTCGCCCGCTGCCTCAAGGGTACGGATCGTCCGCACGATCTCGGCGCGCGCCTCCTCGACCTGCGAGACGCGGACCGAGCCCAGCACCCGCGACTCCTCGTCGAGCGTCTCGCGGTTGCGCTCGGTCATGTTCCGGCGGATGACCCCGGCGACCTCCTGCGGTGCGCCCTTCAAGGCCAGCGCCAGCACGCGGATCTCGATCCCGCGCAGCACCCGCTGGGCGTCGCGGTCGTCGAGCACGACGAGGTCGGCGAAGGTGAACATCCGCGAACGGATGTCTTCGGCCAGTGCGCTGTCGCGGGCCTCGAGGTTGGACAGCAGCGCCTTCTCCACCGTCGCGTCGGAGCGGTTGATGATGTCGACGAGCGGCTGCACGCCGCCGAGGGTCTCGCGCGCGTCGCGGGTGGCGAAGACCCCGGATCGTGCCCGCAGCGCACCGGCGACGATCGAGACCGCGTCCTGCGAGGCGGTGCCCATCGTGGCGATCGCGTGCGCGACGTCGGTGCGGGCGGGATCGGAGAGCTCGGCCAGGACGGCGGCGGCGCGGTCGACCGGCAGGTGGGCGAGGACCAGGGCGATCGTCTGCGGCAGCTCGCTCTCGACGACGCTGGCGATCTGCGCGGGCTCGATCGCGGTGAGGAAGTCGAACGACGACCCCGTCATCGCCGACGACACCTTGGTGAGCACGCCCGCGGCGCGCTCGGCGCCGAAGGAGGCTTCCAGGAGTCCCGTCGCGACGTCGCGGCCGCCGCGGGCCGGCGGCAGGTGACCCTGGGCGACGCGGTGGAAGTCGGTGAGAGCGGCGTTGGTCGCGTCGGCGTCGAGGTCGCGGAGGCGGATGATCTCGGCCGCGATCGCTTCGGCCTCGTCGTCGCCCAGGTGCTTCATGACCTCGACCGCCAGCGCGCGGTCCAGGTTCATGACGACGACGGCGGCGGTCTGCGCGCCCGTCAGGGCACCGGTGGGGGCGCTCATGCGTCCTGCCGATCCCGCACGAGCTGGCGCAGCAGGTCGGCGGCCTTGGCCGGGTCGCGGCGGGCGAAGTCGCCGATCTCGGCGCGGCGGCGGTCGAGGGTCATCTGGCTGAGCTCGGGCTCCGGATCGGGCTCGAGGGCGGCGGCCGCGGGCGACGCGCCGGCGACGGACTCCAGTTGCGCCGTCGCGAGCCCGGTCGGGAGGCCGTGGGTGAGCGCGTCGAAGCCGTCGATGGTCTCGCTGACGGGCGAGAGGGTCAGCACCGCCGGCTCGGCGGCGGCCGTGCGGCGGCGGCGCGCGATGACGACGGCGGTGACGATCGCGAGCACGACGACGAAGACGATCGCCCCGGCGATCATCGCGATGCGGGTGGTCAGCGCGGCGCGCTCTGCCTCCTCCGCGGCGCGGGCGGCCTCGAGCGCGGCCTGCGCATCGGCGGCGGCCCCCACGCTGAAGGGCACGAGCTCGACGGTCACGGCGTCGCCGCGATCGGGGTCGATCCCGGCCGCCGACGTGACGAGCGCGGTGAGCTGGGTGAGGTCGACGCCCTCGGCCGCTCCCTCGTCGACGGCCACGGCGACCGTCTGGCGCGTCACGGCACCGGCCGGGGTGGTCGTGCTCTCCACCGACTTGTTGATCACGTTGGTGCGGGTGGACTGGGTCGACTCGTACGTGCCGCCCTCGCCGGCGCCCGCCGCGACCTCGGCGCCGAGCACGCCCGGGTCGGCGCCGGTGCCCGTGTAGGTCTCGGTCGAGGTCTCCTCCGTCACCGACGGCGCACCGTCGACGGGCTCGTAGGTCTCGTCGATCCGCTCGCTGACGGCGTGCTCCATGACGGCCGACACCGACACCGTCGCGTGGCCGGTGCCGACGACGGTGTCGAGCATCTGCTGGATGTTCGCCGCCGTCCGCGCCTCGTACGCGCCCGTCTGCTGGTCGGCACTCCGGGTGAGGTCGCCGCCGACGGCGGAGAGGGTGCGTCCGGTGCTGTCGATGACGGCGACGTCCTCGGGCTTCATGCCGCTCACCGCCGCGGAGGTGAGGTGGACGATCGCCTCGACCTGTTCGGTCGCGAGCGTCGTCCCGTTCGCGGTCTCGATGAACACGGAGGCGGTCGGATCGACCTTCTCCGAGACGAACACGCTCTCCTCGGGGATCGCGAGCTGCACCGACGCGGTCGTCACGTTGTCGAGGGCGCCGATCGTGCGGGCGAGCTCGCCCTCGATCGCGCGCTTGTAGGTCACCGTCTGCTGGAACTCCGAGCTCGTCACGCCCATCGCGTCGAACAGCGAGTAGCCGTCCGTGCGCCCCTGGGGGAGCCCGGCGGCGGCGGCGGCGAGACGCTGCTCGTACACGTCGGCGTCGGCGACGAGCACCGTGGAGCCGCCGTCGGCGAGCTCGTAGGGGACGGACGCGGCGCGCAGCTGCTCGACGACGGCGCTCGCGTCCTCGGCGCCGAGGCCCGAGAACAGCGGCGACATCGCGGGGCGCGACAGCCAGCTGGTGAGGGCGAAGATCCCCATCGCGAGGACGGCCACCCCGATGATGGCGATCGTCCGCTGGGCGAGGGTGAACGATCCGACGGCGGCGCGGAGCCTGCCGAAGACCGACGAGACGGCGGCGGGCATCAGGCCTGCATCCTCATGATCTCGTTGAACGCCTCGACGCCCTTGTTGCGGACGGCGGCGACCAGCTCGAGGGTCACCGAGGCGCGGGTCGACGCGATCATCGCGGAGTGGATGTCATCGAGGTCGCCGGTGACCGCGGCGACCGACAGCTCGTTGGAGGTCGACTGGAGCTCCCGCAACTGATCGATCGCACCGGTGATGCTCTCCCCGAACGAGGCGCCGTCGTCGGTCGAGCGCGTGTTCAGCGACGGGAGCGTGAAGGCGGAGGGGTCGACGCCCGAGACTCCGGAGATCGGCATCAGCGCCTCCCGATCTGGAGCGCGGCCTCGTACGACGTCTTGGCACGGTCGACGACCGCCGCGTTGGCCTGGTAGCCGCGCTGGGCGAGGATGAGGTAGCTCATCTGCTCGCCGAGGTCGATGTCGGGGTAGCGGACGTAGCCGGCTTCGTTCGCGAGCGGGTTGGTCGGCTCGTAGGCAAGGCGGCCTTCGCCGTCGCCCCACACGACGCCGCTCACGGCGATGCCACCGCGCTCCTGGTCGGCCTGGACGGCGATGTACCGCTGACGGAACGCCTCCTCGTCGGCCGAGACGGCGGTGTTCATGTTGGCGATGTTGTCGCTGAGCGCGTCGAGCCACGTGCGGTGCGCCGTCATGCCCGAGCCCGCGATACCGAGGGCGTCGAAGGTCATGACGTCCTCAATGCGGTCTGGACAGACGAGAACGCCCCGCCGACGGCCTGCGAGGCGAACTGGAACCGCAGCACCGTGTCGATGTTGGCGAGGGTCTCGGTGTCGAGGTCGACGTTGTTCCCGTTCAGGCGGGTCGGCGCCGCCGACTCGGACATCCGCGCCGCGACGTGCCCGTCACCCTGGGCGACGGAGGCGGCGAGCTCCTGCTCGAACGAGACGACCTTGGCGTGGTAGCCGGCCGTGTTGACGTTGGCGATGTTGTCGGCGATCGCGCGCTGCCGCTGCGACAGGCCGTCCAGTGCGCTCGTGAGCGCGGCGGTGGTCACTGATTCGAGCACGAAACTGCTTTCGTCTTCGGATGAGTGGCCGATCCGTGGCCGGGGGGTGAGCGATCCGTGCTCGTCTCCCTCTATCGGCCGGTTCGCGCCCCGCGTTAGCCGTCGCGCTCGACGTAGGCCGCGGCGTCGGTCTGCGAGATTGCCGGTGAGGCTGCTCTGGGCCTCACCGGCCGCCGCGGCTACGCTCGCCCCGATGCCGATTGAAAGGAGCGATCGATGAAGCCGAGAGGCGCCGCCCTCCTGCTCCACAAGCTGACCGTGGTCGGCGCCGCCTTCGGTCTGGCGCTCGTCGGACTCGCGGCAGGCTCCGCAGTCGCCGGAGGACTTCTCACTCCCGCCGACGGAGCCGCTACTCCTTCGTATGCCACCAACGACGCGGGCCTCACCTACGGATCCCTCGCGGACGCGCACTCCCCGGAGACCGAGCCGGACCTGATCCTGGTCGAGACCGTCGACGGCAAGACGGGGTACGCCTACAAGAAGGACCTCGACGAGGCTTCCGGGGCGAATGTGCAGTCGCCGGAGGAAGCCGCCCGGTGGGAGCCGAGGACGACGGAAGTCCCGGTCTATCTCGCGGACGGAAGCACCCGGATCGGTGTGTTCGTCGTGGGCGGCGGCACGGTCAGCTACGACAAGTAGCGGCGGCCGCCCTCGGCCCGTTCGCGCCCCGCGCGTCAGGCGTCGCGGTCGAGGTAGGCCGCGGCGTCGGTGCGGGCGCCCGGGATCAGGCGTGCGGCGGATTACCCGGCAATCTGGATCACGCCCACCATCCCGCGAGCGTGATGGGTCGATGGGACGCTGCGACACCGTGCCGCCTCGGAAAGCACGACGGGAGCCAAGTTCGACCTCTCACGAGAAAGCTACCCAGCGAGCGGGCGATGGACCTGCGTGCCGCGTGCTGATAACGAGGTAGTCATCGTGGCCATTCGGGCGACGAGACCATGGACCCCGGGACGGCGAATGCTTCATGTCATCGGTCGTTGACGACGAGCACGTGTGATCGGGCTCGCGATGGTCGCATCCGCGGCGTTGTGCTCCTCGGGCGGCCTCGCTGCCGCGGCTCACGATAGTCCTGATGTGCTCGAGGCACTTCAGAACGTCAGCAGCGCAAGTGACCGTTCGGGGACGGTCTTGAGCGATGTCGCCGATGACGCAACCTTGAGCGTGTCGGCAGAAGGTTCCCTGAAGATGGCAACAAGGGAGGTAACGATTCCCGGAAACGTCGCCTTACCTGTCGAACTCGGATCGATCGCAGTACTACTCCCGTTTTCCGAGACGCGCGCCAGCTCCAACAGGGTCGCGCCCGGAATCACAAGCTTCAACAATCACAACGGATCCACGACCGCGCCCATCGTCAAGAGTGACGGCAGTGTTCAGATCACGACGATCATCGAATCTGCCGACGCGCCCCGTGAGTACATCTACAAGCTCAAGCTACCCGAGGGTGCAGTTGCGCATCGCGACAGCGAATCGGGCGCCGTACTTGTGACCGTTGGCGAAAAGCTCGTTCTGGGGATTGCACCGCCGTGGGCGTTCGATGCAGGCGGGAAGGAAGTTCCGACCTCGTACCAGATGAGGGGAAGCGAGCTCGTCCAGTTCGTCGACCACTCGAGCGGGCAACATCGCTATCCGATCGTTGCGGATCCGTGGCTCGGCATCAATCTGTTTCAGTACGGCACCGTGACTACCGAAAATGGCCAGCCAAAGGTGAACCTCTTGCCTTCCGGGTGGGGGGCGTCGATGTGGGCGAGCGTCAGCGGCCACATCATCATGAACACTGCTGGCTGGGACGAGGCACGGAGTCGGTGGTCTCAGATTCGTTCAGCCCTTGATAGCAAGGCGACAATGAGACAGCAGTATGAATGCCACGTCGCGGGATCCCCTTTCGCCGGAGGCTGGTGGAACCTAGAGAAGTGGCGCCCCTCCCGCACAACCCACTGGTCGTACGGTGTAGCAGTCCACCGGTGCAACTGGACGACTGCCACACAGCTATGAGCCAAAGGAGGCATTCGACATGAGAAGTCAAGGTGCGATCGCCCCGCTCGCCATGATCATCGCCGCGGTGATGGCGGGCTGCGCCGCGCAGTCTGCCGTGACGCTTTCCGACGTGCTCTCCAATCCCGACCTGAACAATTTCACCAACCCACAGGACAGGACGACGGAACTCTGCGCCGATGTCGAAGGGTGCGTGGAGGGTTGGTCGACGGCGGAGGCGAAATTCTTGCGATTCGCCGATGTCGAGAGTGCAACACAGTTCACTCTGGATACGGGGAGCGACCTATTTCGATCCCACCAGCTCGTCGTCGACTTCAGGAACTCCGACCTGACGCCGCAGGAACGACAGGCCATCACACAGGTGATCGAAGGAGCCCACCAAGACACCTGAGAAGGACCTCGACGAGGCATCCGGGGCGAATGTGCAGTCGCCGGAGGAAGCCGCTCGGTTCGCGCCCCGCGTTAGCCGTCGCGTTCCACGTAGGCCGCGGCGTCGGTGCGGGCGCCGGGGATGAGGCGTGCGGCGTCGAGCTGCGCGCGGACCGCGGCGAGCTCGCCGCGCAGCTGCGCGGTGCGGCTCAACTGGCGGGCGGCGATGCTCCGCGCCCGCTCCACGAGATGCGGCGGCAGCGGCCCGAGGCTCGGGCACGGGGCCCAGGGCCCCGGCTCGGGGGAGTCGAGGTCGCGCTCGAACCGGTCGAGCTCCGCATTCCAGTCCGACGCGTTCATGCGACGGTCATCGACTCGGCAGCGGTGTGCCAGGCGTCGCGCAGCGGCAGGACGATGTCGAGGCAGTCCCGGGTGCGGGCGGCATCCCGGGCGATGTTGGCCCCGATGAGCTCCCGCGTCAGGTAGCCGTAGAGTGCACGCAGCCCCGCGCTGCCCTCCCAATCGGCGCTCAGCGATCCCGCGAGCTCGGTCACGATCTGCTGGGCGTGCTGCAGTTCGGTGTTCGCCGTCTCCCAGGCGCCGCGCTGCTGCGCCGCCTCGCCGCGCTCGATGTCGAGCACGAGTCGGTCGTAGAGCATCGTGAGCAGGCGTCCCGGGCTCGCCGAGAGGATCGCCTCCTCGCGGTAGCGCTGCTGCGCGCGCAGCGCCGGGTTCACGAGTCGCTCCCCGAGCTCGACAGGCCGTCGAGCTGCGAGGTGAGGTACGACGACTGCGACTGCAGCCGCGACAGCATCGTCTCCATCGCGGCATAGGTGCGCTCCAGCGTGGCGCGCCGCTGGTCGAGGCGCACGTCCCACCGCTCGAGCTGCTCGGCGATCCGGGAGACCTCGTCCTGCTGCCCGGTGATGCGGGCGGTGAGGAGCCCGTCGTACTTGTCCGAGTACTGTGCGGTGACCTCCTGGACGCGGCCGGCCATCCCGGTGAAGATCGCCTCGACCGCCGCCGGATCCTCGGCGAGCGCGGCCGCGAACGCATCCTCGTCGAAGGAGAGCACCCCGGCCCGGTCGAAGGAGATGCCGATCGTCGACGGCGAGCGGCCGTCGACGGGATACTGCACCGCATTGGCGAGGCCCTGCCGGAGGGCGCGGACGGTGCTGTCGCCCGTGAACACCCCGAGCGTCGTGTTCTGACCGGAGGAGGTGGCGGGTGTCGCGCTGGAGCCCTTCGCGATCGTCGTCATGATCGCCGCGATCTGCGTCACGAACTCCGACGCGGCCTTCGTGCGCGCGTCGCTGTCGGGCGAGACCGTCACGGTGACCGGCGCCGCGGTCGGAGCCGTGACAGTCACGTCGATGCCGGGGAACAGGTCGGTGAAGACGTTGCCGGTCGAGGTGACGGTCTGTTCGGCCGCCGTCCCGGCCCACAGGCGGATCTGCGCGTCGGCGCCGGCGGTCACCACGGCGGCGCCCGACTCGGCGGCGAGGTCGGTGGCGGTGCCGGCGGTGACGGCCGCCGCATCCCCGAGGTAGACGCGGAACGTCCCCTCCGCCCCGGTCTCGGCCGCGGTCAGCTGCAGGCGGAAGACGGGGGCGCCGCCGCCGTCGACACCGGCGGCCACCGCAGTGGCGACGATCCCGACGCCCGCCGCGGTGAGGGCGCGGGCGACATCGGCCGGCGCGCCGCTGGTCGGCCGCACCTCGACGAGTGCACCGGCGGAGTCCTCGACGGTCAGCACGGGCGGACTCCCCGGCAGCGCGGTGTACGCGGCCGACACGACGCTGTGGGCGGTGGCGACCCGGTCGACGACGATCTGCGTCGACAGCGGCGCCGCGCCGGCGCTGGGAGTGACGGTGACCGAGGCGTCCGAGCTCGACGCCGACACCTGCGCGAGCGCGGTCTGCCCGGCGGCCGTCTTCGCGCGCGTGAACAGGTCCTGCAGGGCGGTGTTGAGCGATTGCAGGTGCGAGATCACGACCTTGCGGTCGTCGGACTTGGCGCTCAGCAGCGTGCGGGGGATCTTCTCGACGTCCATCAGGGCGTTGATGATCGCCGTGGTGTCGAGTTTCGACGCGAGGCCGTCCAGCGAGATCGCCACCGCACCACCCCCAGGAGTCGCCGATGCCGGAGGACGTCCCCGGCATCCACCCCTATCGGCCGGGTGGGCGCGCGCGTTAGCCGTTCACAACTCCTTCGATCCGGCGCGTCCACGGCCGGAACGCGCGGTTCGGGGCAGGGATAGTCGCGGATCGGAGGAGTAGTGCAGACGCCGACGAGGACACCGGTGCCGGCAGGGGCGTGGCGACGCGGCCAAGCGGTCAGGTGGGTCAGGCGGTGGCGGCGCGAGGGACGGCGCGGGGCGGCGTCGCGGCGGAGGCGGAGGCGGCCGTGCGGCGGGCGGGATCGAGCGCGTCGATCCGGGCGAAGAAGGCGTCGCGGGTCTCGACCGACACGCGCGAGACGGGCACCATGTCTGCACCCTCGGTGTGCCGTTCCAGGGCATCGTGCAGGAGACGGACGGCCTCCGCGCGCTGCTGCGACACGGCCGAGTGCGAGACACCGAGCTCCTCGGCGATCTCCTTGACCGTGCGCTCCTGGACGTACACCGCGTGGACGATCAGCCGCATGCGCTCCGGAAGGGCGGCGACGGCGTGGGCCAAAGCCTCGCGTCGCTCGCGGATCAGCGCCGACTCCTCGGGCAGCACCATCCCCGAGGGGACGTCGTAGACGCTCTCGTCGTCGAGGCTGGTGACGGTGCGGGCCGCGTCGTCGAGCGCCTCGACCACGTTCTCGCGCGGGACGCCCATCGTCGCGGCGATCTCGTCGACGGTCGCCGTGCGGCCGAGGCGCGCGGTCAGGGTGTCGCGGACGGCGGTCGTCTCCTTGATCCGCCGGCGCGTGCCGCGCGAGGCCCAGTCCATCGAGCGCATCTCGTCGGCGAAGGCGCCGAGGATGCGCCGGCGGGCGTAGGCACCGAAGGGCACGCCGAGGGCGGGGTCGAAGGCGTCGGCGGCGGTGACCAGAGCGAGGGCGCCGACGGCGGCCAGGTCTTCGAGCGGGACGTGCGTCGCACGCGAGTGGAGTTCGCGCGCGAGGTAGCCCACGAGGGGGAGATTCTCCTCGATGAGGAGGTTGCGTTCGGCACTGCCAGGCATCGGGGGATGTCTGCCTTTCGTCTGACGAGCAGGGGGGATACTCAGACGTCGCCGCATCGACGGGGGGATCGCGCGGCGTCGGACTCAGACTATGAGAAAACTCTCATAAAACTGAAGTACCAACGGTTTCCGTCACGTTACGTATCGGCGTCGCGTGCCGATAGACAGGTACGAGCCCGTCGCGGGTCCGGCGCAAATTGGGGTTGCGTCCTCCGCGGCACGACAGGGAATCCACTGGGGAGGAAGAACATGGGAGCCAACGAGTTGTCGATGCAGCTGTGGCGTGAGCGCGAGCTGCTGGAGATGCTGATCTTCAAGCTCGAGGAGCAGCGCCTGCTGCTGGAGTCCGGCGGCATGCGCTGGATCCACTTCGCCACCCGCGAGATCGAGCAGGTGCTGGAGCGCCTGCGCGAGTCCGGCCTCGGGCGCGACGTCGAAGTCGCCGCCCTCGCCCGGGAATGGGGCGTGACCGAGCCGGTCACCCTGGCGCACCTGCTCGACGCGGCGCCGACGGACTCCTGGCGCGACATCTTCACCGACCACCGCGCGGCGCTCACGTCGCTCATGGCGGAGGTCGCGCAGCTGAAGGGGTCCAACGAGGTGCACCTGCGCGCCGCGGGCCGCGCGGTCGAGGAGACCCTGGCGGGCCTCGCGGCGGGCGCCGGGGTGTACGACACCCACGGTGAGCGTGCCCGCGAGGATCAGCCGCGGATCGTGGACAGGGAGATGTGAGGGACGCGATGTCGACATTCAGCGGGCTGGGGACGGCGGCCAGTGCCCTCTCGGCGGCACGCCGGGGGATGGACCTGGTGGGGCAGAACATCGCCAACCAGACCACCGCCGGCTACACCCGGCAGCGGCTGGAGACCTCCGCCGTGGGAGCCGTCGCGGTCTCGGGGCGGTTCTCCGCAGGGGTCCAGCCCGGTGGCGGTGTCTCCGTCGACGGCATCGCCCGCCTCGGAGACGCCGTCCTCGACGCCCGCGTGCGCGACACGCTCGCCGCCTCCGGCTACTGGTCGACCCGCGCCGCCGCATCCGCCGCCGCCGAGGCGACCCTGGGCGAGCCGACGAGCGACGGGATCGCCCATCAGCTGTCCGAGTTCTGGGCCGCGTGGCAGGACGTCGCCAATGCACCGGACTCGACGGCCGCGGCCGCCACCGTCATCACCCACGCCCAGACCCTGGCCGCACGGATCGCCGACGGATACCGCACGGTCGCCGGCCAATGGGCCGACGCCCGCGCCTCCGCCGACATGACGGTCTCGCGCATCAACGCGGCCGCGACCGAGATCGCCGAGCTCAACGGCGCGATCCGCGACGCCACGTCCGCCGGGGGCGCTCCGAACGAGCTGATCGACCGCCGCAACCTGCTCGCCCAGAACGTCGCCCGGCTCTCGGGGGCGACGGCGTCGGTCGAGACCGACGGCACCCTCACCCTGCGCATCGACGGCAACGCACTCGTGTCGGGATCCCACGCCCGGGCCCTCGCCCTCTCCGGCCCGCCGTCGCTCGAGTCGCCCGATCCGCTGGCGCTCTCCTGGGTCTCGGACGGCGACCTCCCGGTCTCGACCGTCGGCGGCGAGCTCGGCGGACTCCTCGCCGTCCTGGCGCCCGCCGCCGAGGACGGCGTCCTGGCAGGCCTCGCCGCCGACTACAACGCGCTGGCCACCGCGCTCGCGGACGCGGTCAATGCGCAGCACGCCGCGGGCGTCACCGCCACCGGCGCGCCCGGCGGGGACTTCTTCTCCCTCGCCGCGGGGACCCCGGCAGCGCTCGGCCTGAGCGTCGTTCCGGCCGGACGTGCCGACCTCGCCCTGGCGGCTCCCGGCGCCGGTCCCCTCGACGGCTCGAACGCCGACGCGCTGTCGGCCATCGGCGGTCGCGCGAACGGTCCGGACGCACTGTGGGGCGATGTCGTGGCCCGCCTCGCCGTGGGCACGGCGGCCGATGCCGGCCGCGCGAACCGCGCCGAGGCGGGGGCGACCGCGGCCGTCATGGCCCAGCAGTCGGTGGCCGGCGTCGACAACGACGAGGAGACGGTGAGCCTGCTCACCTTCCAGACCGCCTACCAGGCCGCCGCGCGCGTGCTCACCGCCGTCGACGAGGCGCTCGACGTGCTCATCAACCGCACCGGCCTCGTCGGCCGCTGACCGTCAGGAGCCCCATGATCTCCCGAGTGACCTCGCAGGCGATGACCCAGACGGCCCTGCGCAACCTGCAGTCCGGCCTGTCGACCCTGTCGCGGCTGCAGGATCAGGCGACGTCGCAGCGGGCCTTCGCCGTGCCCTCCGACGACCCGGCGGCCGCCTCGACCGCGCTCGACATCCACGCCGCCCAGCGGCGCACGACCCAGTACTCCCGCAACATCGACGACGGCCTGGCCTGGCTGACGACGGTCGACAACTCCCTCACCGCCTCCACCGACCTCCTCTCCCGGGCCCGCGACCTCACCGCGCAGGGCGCCAACTCGGGGGCACTCGATGCGACCGCCCTGGAGGCGATCGCCGTCGAGCTGGAGGGCATCCGCGCCGAGCTGCTCGCCCAGGCCAACACCCGGGTGCTCGGCCGGTCGGTGTTCGCGGGAACCTCCGATGCGCCCGCGTTCGCGGCGGACTACTCCTACTCGGGCGTCGCCGGCGGCGAGGTGCACCGGCGCATCTCGGACGGCGAGACGGTCCGTGTCGACGCGAACGGCGCCGAGGCGTTCGGCGTCGGTGCGGACTCGATCTTCGCGGTGCTCGACGCGGTGGTCGCCGACCTCCGCTCCGGGACGAACGTCGGCCCCCGGCTGGCGCAGATCGACGAGCGGCTGAACACTATGCTCGGGGTGCAGGGCGCGGTGGGCGCCCGTCAGAACCAGGTGCTGCGAGCCAAGGAGGCTGCATTGGATGCCACTGTCTCCCTCGAGGCCCAGCGCGCCGCCGTCGAGGACGTCGACACGGTCGAGGTGCTCGTCGCCCTCCGCGCGCAGGAGCTCGTCTACCAGTCCGCGCTCTCGGTGACCGCGCGGGTGCTGCAGCCGACCCTCCTGGACTTCCTCGCATGAGTGCGGTCGCCTTCCTCGCGCCGCCGCCCGGACTCGCCCCTCACGTCGACTTCTCGATCGATCCGGTGGCCGGCGCCGACGGGCTGTTCGCGCTCACCGCCGTCGCCGACCCCGCCGTGCGGCTGTTCGCCGTCGATCCGGCGGCCATCGTGCCCGACTACGCGCCCGTCCTCACCGACGCGCAGGCCGACGAGCTGGATCTGCGCGCCGCCGAGGAGGCGCAGCTGCTGGTGATCGCCCGGATGACCGAGGAGGGCATGGGCGTGAACCTGCTCGCGCCGGTCGTGATCAACACGCGCACCGGTGGGGCCGCGCAGGTGATCCTCGAAGGTCAGGACCTGCCCGTCCGCGCACTTCTCGGCTGAGCGGAGTCTTCGCGGCCGGTGCCGGTGGTGCGCCGTCGGCCGGTGGTGCGGCCTGTGCGGTGGTGTGCCCTGTGCGGTGGTGCGCCCTGTGCGGTGGTGCGCCCTGCGCGGTGGTGCGCCCCTGTGCGGTGGTGCGCCCCTGTGCGGTGGTGTGCCCTGTGCGGTGGTGTGCCCTGGAGCATGTCCCAGGTTGTGTTGTTGCAGGCCGGGTGAATCGACCGGAAGTGGGACATGCCTCACCGGAAGTGGGACATGCCTCGCCGGAAGTGGGACATGCCCGGGGATGCGGAGCCGGGAGGGCGCCCCGCCCGGGGACGGTCAGGCGGCGACCGGCTCCCGCACCGGGGTGACCGGCTCCAGAGGGGGTACCGCGGGGGCGGTGACCGGCTCCAGGGCCTCCACCGCGGGGGTCGCGACCGGCTCCACCGCGAGGGCGGTGACCGGCTCCAGGGACTCCGGGGCGCCGGCGATCGCGGCGAGGTAGCGGCCGCGGTGTCCGGTGCGGATGCCGGTGGCGCTCGGCTTGTTCTCGTACACCCCGGCCGCCCAGTTGCCTTCCACGAGGACGGGTCCCTCGGGGGTCACGGCGACGTCCCAGCCGACGTAGCGCACTTGCGGCACGACCCGCGCCGCGCGGTCGACGAGCGCGAGCACCTCGTCGAACATCGGCAGCCGGAAGTCGGCGATGGTGACGGCGGTCTCGGGATGCGACACATGCACCTGACCGCACGAGTCATACCCGGCGCCGGTGGCGCGGCCGGCCTCGTCGAGCATCGCGTAGAAGCCGCCGAACGCGTTCTGATCGCTCACGGCCCCGCGGCCGAACTTCTGCGCCACGGCGAGGATGTGGGTCGTGCGCCCGTCGAAGAACGCGGTGACGCGCGTGGTGTTGACGGTGCCGGCGCACAGGGCCGCCAGGTCGGCGTGCTGGCGGATGACCTCCTCGACGAGGGTCTCTCCGCGAGCCAGCAGCCCCCGGTGGAACGCCGTCCAGTCGGTGACCTCGTCCGCGTGATAGCGGTGCACCCCGAGGCCGGCGCGACCGAGAGGCTCCTTGGTGACGATCGTGCCGTGGCGGAGGGCGAACGCGCGGAGGTCGTCGGCGCCGCCTTCGGTGACCACCATCCACTCACGCCGCAGGAAGGCATCGAAGGTGCCGTTGAAGGCGATCTTGTCGTGGAAGAGGTGACGGTAGGCCGGGTCGTCGAACTGCATCGCGAGGCGGTCCGAGAGCGGGCTCGTCATGTAGGTCGCGCGCTCGGCGCGGGTGAGGATCGCGAAGTCGTAGTCGATGTAGTCCTGGAACCCGACGGCCCGGAACGCGGCCTGCCAGAGCATGTCGGCCACCACGGCGGGCGTCCACCGGCCGTGCTGCCGCGCGGCCTGGCGGGCGCGGGCGACGAGGGCCGCGGCGTCGAGACGACGAAAACGCCGCGCGAGGTAGCGGAGGCGCGGCGTGATGACGGGGGCGGATGACATCGTGCTCCTGGGCGGGTCTCGGGGGTCGTGCGGGTGGAGCGTCCCCGAATCGACGGTGGATCCCGCAGCCGGATGCCACGGGATCCACCGTCCAGGTCGTCAGCGCAGCAGCTGCAGGACGCCCTGGTTCGACTGGTTGGCCTGAGCGAGCATGGCGGTGCCCGCCTGCGACAGGATGTTGGACGCGGTGTACTTGACCATCTCGGCGGCCATGTCGGTGTCGCGGATGCGGCTGTTGGCCGCCGACAGGTTCTCCGCCGACACGTTGAGGCTGTTGATGGTCGACTCGAAGCGGTTCTGGAGCGCACCGTAGCTGGCGCGTGCCGTGGAGACCGCCGTGATCTGCGTGTCGATCGCCGTGATCGTGGCCAGCGCGTTGGCCGACGTGTCGACCGTGAGAGCACCCACGGTCGCGCCGAGGGTGGCGAAGTCGGTCAGCGTGATCGCGATCTGGTCCTCCGCGGCGGTGGCGCCGGCGCCGACCTGGAAGGTCAGCGTGGAGCCGCCCGACAGCAGCTTGATGCCGTTGAAGTTCGTGCTCGAGGCGAGACGCGTGAGCTCGGAGCCGAGCGCATCGATCTCGGTCTTGATCGCGGAGCGCGAGTCGGCGTTGTTCGAGTCGTTGCCGGCCTGGACCGCGAGGTCGCGCACGCGCTGCAGGATCGAGTGCACCTCCGTCAGGGCGCCTTCCGCGGTCTGGATGACCGAGATGCCGTCCTGGGCGTTGCGGGCGGCGACGTTCAGTCCACCGATCTGGGACTTCAGTCCCTCGGAGATCGCGAGACCGGCGGCGTCGTCCGCGGCGCGGTTGATCCGCAGACCGCTCGAGAGCTTCTCGAGCGACTTCGACAGGTCGTTCTGCGTGCTGGACAGGTTGCGGTAGGCGTTGAGCGCCGACACGTTGGTGTTGATCTGCATACCCATGGTGTGTTCCTCCGTGACTGGGGTCAGCGGGCGCCCGTCCTGGACACCCGGGAGTCCATCCGTGGACTCCGTGATTCCCCCTATCGGCACGAACGCGGATCGCGTTAGGCGACGGGGCGGATCGCGTGAGCGACGTCGCGGATCCGCCGGCCGGAGCGCTCGCCGCGCAGATAGGCTGAACCGGTGAGTCTGCTGGAGATCCGTGGCGCCGCCCTGCGTCGCGGCTCGCGCGAGCTGTGGAGCGGCCTGGACCTCGACGTCGCGCCCGGCGAGCTCGTCGCCGTGCTCGGGCCGTCGGGATCGGGCAAGACCACACTTCTCCGAGCGATCCTCGGGCTCGAACCCTTGAGCGCGGGGACCATCACCGCCCTCGGCGAACGCGTGCACCGCCGCGGCAGCCGCCGCATCGGCTACCTGCCGCAGGCGCGTCCCCTCACCGACGAGACCTCGATGCGCGGACGCGACCTCGTCGCCCTCGGCGTAGACGGCCACCGGTTCGGCCTCCCCTTCCCCCGGCGCGGTGACCGCGCGCGCATCGACGCGCTCGTCGACGCCGTCGGCGCCTCGTCGTTCGCCGATCAGCCCGTGGGTGTGCTCTCCGGCGGCGAGCAGCAGCGCCTGCGCGTCGGGCAGGCGCTCGCCGACGACCCGCGGCTGCTGCTGTGCGACGAGCCGCTCACGAGCCTCGACCTCGCCAACCAGCAGGCGGTCGTCCGCCTCATCGACGACCACCGCAAGACCGGCGCCGCCGTCCTGCTCGTCACCCACGACATCAATCCGATCCTCGGCGCCGTCGACCGCATCCTCTACATCGCCAACGGCCGCTTCACCCTGGGCACGCCCCAGGACGTGCTCACCTCCGAGGTGCTGAGCGACCTCTACGGCGCCCCGGTGTTCGTGCTGAGCGCGGGCGACCGGCTGGTCGTCGTCGGCGCCCCCGACGCCGAGGCGTCGCACCACCATCACCACGAGGAGGACCAGTCGTGAACTGGTCCGATGTGGGAGATGCCATGTTCGGCGGACTCTCGGAGTACGGCGCGATCCTCGCCCTCGTCTCCAACTCGCTGTGGGCCGGTGCCGTCCTGGGCCTCGTCGGCGGGCTCATCGGCGTCTTCGTGATGCAGCGCGACATGGCCTTCGCCGTCCACGGCATCAGCGAGCTCTCGTTCGCCGGCGCCGCCGCGGCACTGCTGATCGGCGTCGACGTCGTCAGCGGTTCGGTCGTCGGCTCCCTGATCGCGGCCGGGCTCATCGGCTGGCTCGGATCGCGCGCCCGCGACCGCAACTCCATCATCGGCGTCCTCATGCCGTTCGGCCTCGGCCTCGGCATCCTCTTCCTCTCGCTCTACGACGGGCGCAGCGCCAACCGTTTCAGCCTGCTCACGGGCCAGATCGTCTCGGTGCAGAACGCGCAGCTGGGCTGGCTCGTCGCCATCTCGGCGTTCGTGCTGATCGCCCTGCTGCTCATGTGGCGCCCGCTGCGCTTCGATTCGCTCGATCCCCAGTCCGCCGCCGCCCGCGGGGTTCCCACCACCGCGGTGTCGCTCACGTTCATGCTGCTGCTCGGCCTCGTCGTCGCCGTCGCCGTCCACATCATCGGGGCCCTCCTGGTGATGGCGCTCCTGGTGACCCCGGCGGCCGCGGCCATGCGGGTGGCGACCGGGCCCGTCGCCGTGCCGCTGCTGTCGGCGCTGTTCGGCGTGACGGCGGCCGTCGGCGGCATCCTCCTCGCCGTCATGGGCACCCTGCCGGTCAGCCCCTACATCACGACGATCTCGTTCCTCATCTACCTCGTCTGCCGGGTCGTCGGCGGCCGCCAGGGCCGCGTCGTCCGCGCCCGCGCCGCCTGAGTCAGCGGCATCTCCCCGCCGCCGACCGGACCGCGCTCGCTCATAACTCCGCAAGAATCGGCGGCGCACGTCCGAATCGGCCGTTCTGAGCCCCCGGAGCGCCGGATCGAAGGAGTTATGCGCAGCCGCCCGCCCCGCCCCCCGCTCCCAGCCGCCTCCGAAACCGCGGCGGTAGACTCGCCCGCATGGCTCAGCGCAACACCTGGCAGCGCGATCGCGTGCGCGCGGCGCTGTCCGACACCCCCGGATTCGTGAGCGCGCAGGACCTCCACGCGGCGCTGCGCGACGACAACACCGGCATCGGCCTGGCCACCGTGTACCGGGCGCTGGCGACGCTCGCGGCCAGCGGCGAGGCCGACCAGCTGCAGAGTCCCGAGGGCGAGGCCATCTACCGGGCGTGCTCCAGCGAAGGCCACCACCACCACCTCATCTGCCGCAACTGCGGCACCACCGTCGAGATCCAGGCGACCGACGTCGAGGAATGGGCCCAGCGCACCGCCGCAGCCCACGGCTTCACCCGTGCCGAGCACGTCGTCGACATCTTCGGTCTGTGCGCGACGTGCAGCGCCGCGGCAGGCCGTGACGACTGACCTCCGCCCCGCGCCGACCGGCACGCGACGCACCGCCGGGCTGATCGCCGCGGGCGTCGCGGCCGTCGGCCTGCTCATCGTCGTCGCCGTGCTGTCGCCCGGTCCGGCGCTGGCCACACGCGCGCAGGACGGGCTCACCCTGGCCCTCAGCGTCCTCATCGAGTCGCTGCCGTTCGTGGTGCTGGGCGTCATCCTCTCGATCGTCGTGCAGGTGTGGGTGCCGCCGGGGGCGATCGAGCGCTGGATGCCGCGGAGCGCCTGGGGCCGGCGCGCGGTGCTGTCGCTGCTGGGCATGCTGGTCCCCGTGTGCGAGTGCGGCAACGTGCCCTTCGCCCGGGGCCTCCTGATGCGCGGATTCCGCGTGCCCGAGGCCCTCACCTTCCTTATCGCGGCGCCGATCGTGAACCCGATCGTCATCATCACGACCCACCAGGCGTTCGGGTTCGACGACGGCATCCTCATCGCGCGCCTCCTCGGCGGATATGCGGTCGCGAACCTGATCGGCTGGCTCTACAGCCGGCACCCCGACCCGGACTCCCTCCTCACCGACCGATTCCGTGCGACGTGCGAGATCGCCGACGCCGAGAGCCTCACCGCCGGGCGCGGCCGCCGGAGCCTCGCGCAGTTCGTCGTGGAGCTGCGTGCCGTCATGCCGGCGCTCGTGATCGGCTCGGCGCTCGCCGGCGCGGTTCAGGTGGTCGTCCCGCGCGACGCGCTCCTCGCGATCGGCTCGAATCCGGTGCTCTCGATCGTCGCGATGATCGCTCTCGCGATGATCGTGTCCATCTGCTCGAACGTCGACTCGTTCGTGGCGCTCTCGTTCGCGTCGACGTTCACCCCCGGCTCGATCGTGGCCTTCCTCCTGGTCGGGCCGCTCGTGGACGTCAAGATGCTGGCCCTCCTCCGCACGACCTTCCGCACGAAGGTGCTCGCCGGTCTCGTCGTCATCGTGGTGCTGTTCGCCATCGCCGTCGGAGGGGCGGTGAACCTCCTTGCGTGAGTTCCTCGGCCGCTTCGGCACACGACTGCTCGGGGTCGGGCTCGCCTCGGGGCTGGCGGCCACCACCATCGCGCTCGCGCTCACCGACCAGCTGGCGCTCTACATCAACCCGTCGTCGAACGTCTTCGCGGTCTCGATGTCGGTGCTCGTCCTCGTCGGCGCGGCGGCGAGCTTCGCCCTGCCTCTCGGTGCCGAGGCGGACCACGGTCACGACCACGGTGACGCGCACGCGCGCGGGGATGCGCATGACACGGTGCACGACCCGGGCCACGCGCACGACCACGGCGACCCGCACGGGCACGGGCACCCGTCCGCTCCCTCGCGGCCCGCCGCGGTCGTCGGCCGCGCGGCGATCGCCGCGGGGGGTGTGCTGGCGACCGGGATCGTCGCCGCGATCGTGCTCGTGCCGCCGGCGACGCTGTCGGCCGAGCTCGCGATGTCGCGCGACACCGGGGCGCCGCCGCTCTTCCAGGGCGCCGACACGATCGCCCTCGCGGCGACGGGTGACACGGCGTCGTTCGGTGTCGGCGAGTGGGCGAGCGTGTTCGCGACGGCCACCAACCCCGAAGCCTTCGACGGCGACGAGGTGACCCTGACCGGCTTCGTGACCCCCGAGGACGGCGGATTCGGCCTCACCCGCCTCGTGATCACCCACTGCGTCATCGACGCCCAGCCGGCCACCGTCCCGATCGCGCTCGAGACCCGGCCGGGAGACGGAGTGGAGACCGGCCAGTGGGTCACGGTCACCGGGACGATCCGCGACACCGACGGCCGGCTCCAGATCGAGGCGTCGTCCGTGGCCGCGATCGACGAGCCGCGGGACCCCTATGAGTACTGAGCAGCCGGCGCACGAGCAGACGGTTCGCCGCGACCCGGGCACGCGGCGCGGCCGCACCCGCCGTCGCCGCGGGCGCGCCTTCGCCGTCGCGTTCGCGGCGGTCGTCGGCGTGCTCGCCGTGCTCGGTCTCGGCGGCGCCGCCCTGACGTCGGTGCAGGGGCCGCGGGTCACGAGCGTGCAGTTCGACCCCGATGCGGCGGTCACCGCCTCCGGATCGCGCGTCATCTTCACGACCAGCCAGTCGCTCGACGAGGTCGACCCCGCGCAGGTCACCGTGACGCCCGCGGCCGACTTCACCGTCGACACCTCCGGGCGCAGCGTCGGACTCCGCTTCGCGCTGCCGCTGTGGGACGACACCGAATACACGGTGCGGATCGAGGACGTCACGGGGCTCGGCGGCGGTCCGCCGGTCACGATCGAGCGCACCCTCACCACGCCGCCGCTGGAGGTCTACATCCTGCAGCGCCAGGAGAGCGGCGACACCGTCTACCGCACCGACCTCGCCGGCGATGCCGCCGTGCCGGTGTTCTCCCACCCGCACATCGAGGACTTCCGCGCGACGGCAGGCCACCTCGTCATGTCCACGGTCGACGACGACGGACTCTCCCACCTGATCGTCACCGACCTCGAGGGCGAAGGGGAGCGGGAGCTGCCGCTGCCGGGCGAAGGCACCGTCACCGACCTGCAGAGCGCCGATCGCGGGAATCTCATCGGCTACCTCTTCACCGACGCCGACATCAGCGCCGACTCCGGACGCGAGGCGGCGCTGTTCACGGCATCCCTCTCCGCGTCGCGCGGCGACGAACCGCCGACGGCGGTCGAACGCGAGGGTGGCGATTCGCGGGTGGACGACTGGCGGTTCGTGCCGGGCACCGACAGCCTCCTCATGCTGACCTTCGACGGATCGCTCACGCTCGTCACTCCGGGGGGCGGCGCTCCCGTGGCCCTCGGCAACGCCATCGCGATCGACGGGATCGCGCGCGGCTCGGCCACCGCGATCGTCGAACGCGTGACCGGACTGGTCGCGATCGACCTCGCCACCGCGGAGGAGACCGAGCTCCCGCCCACCGATCCGTCGCTCGGCCAGGCCTGGTCGGTCGTCGGCCTGCCCGCCGGATCCGGCGACACCGTGCGCGTGCTGTCCAAGCTCGACGACGCGGGGATCACCGTCGAGTCGACCTCGGTCGCCGTCGTCGACGCTGCCGGCGAGGCGCGCACCGTGTTCGACGTGCCCGCCGACGCCAGCCTGATGCAGGCGTGCGTTTCGCCCAGCGGCCGCTACGCGGCGCTCCTCATCGCGCCCGAGATCGTCGACAACCCGTACGACGGCTACCAGCTGCCGCTCCCCGAACGGCTGCAGACCCACGTCGTCTCGCTCGCCGACGGTGCCGAGGTCGTGGCCCTGCGCGGCTTCGACGTCTCCTGGTGCCAGTCGGCGCCGCGGCCGTGAGCGCCGGTTCGTCCGGCGGTGCGTCGGAATCCGCAGGAACTCGTGGGGCTGGTGGGGCCGACGCCGCGGCATCCGCCCCTTCTGTCACAGGGACTCCTGCAGATTCGGATCGCTCGGTGCACGCCGGCTGGGTGCCCGCGACGCGGGAGGCTCTCGAGGGGCTGCCGGTCGAGGTGGCCCCGCTGCTGCTCGGCGGGCTGCTGCGGGTCACCGTCGGCGGCGCCACCGTGGCCGTGCGCATCACCGAGGTCGAGGCGTACCACGGCCAGGGGACCGGCCTCGTGCCCGACCCGGGTTCGCACGCCCGCAGCGGCCCGACCGCGCGCAACGCCACGATGTGGGGCGAGCCCGGCCACCTCTACGTCTACCTCAGCCACGGCATCCACTCCTGCGTCAACGTCGTGTCCGGCCCCGAGGGCGTCGCCGGCGGGATCCTGCTGCGCGGCGGCGAGGTGGTCGAGGGAGCGGATGCCGCGGCGGCGCGGCGACCCGCCGCCCGGTCCCCGCGCGACCTCGCCCGCGGGCCGGGGCGACTGGGCGACGCCGTCGGTCTCCGGCATCCTCACCACGATGGCATCGACGCCGTGACGGGGGAGGAGCGGGCGGGGGCGGTCGCGCGGCTGCTTCTCCCGACGAGGCCGCCCGTCGATGTGTCGACCGGCCCGCGGGTGGGCGTGGCCGGCACCGCCGGAACCGCCGCCTTCCCGTGGCGGTTCTGGATCACGGGCGATCCCACGGTCTCGGCGTTCCGCTGGGGGCGCGGTGCCGCTGAGGCGGCCCGCTGAGGCCTGCGGGCGTGTGATGCTGGATCCGGGAAGCCCATCGGAGGAGGAAGTCATGTCGACGTTGCGTGTGCTGTTCATCGGGGGCACGGGGATCATCAGCACGGCGTGCGTCGCCGAGGCGCTCCGCCAGGGGCACGAGGTCCATCTCCTCCACCGCGGCCGGGAGCAGCGGCGGGCCGTGCCGGAGGGCGTCACCGTGCACCTCGGCGACATCCGCGACGAGGCGTCGGTGCGCGAGGCGCTCGGAGAGCTCGACTTCGACGTGGTCGCCGAGTTCCTCGCCTTCACTCCCGCCCACATCGAGACCGACCTGCGGCTGTTCGCGGGACGGACGCGGCAGTACATCTTCATCAGCTCCGCGTCGGCGTACCAGACCCCGCCCACCCACCTGCCGATCACCGAGTCCACGCCGCTGCGCAACCCGCACTGGGCCTACTCGCGCAACAAGATCGCCTGCGAGGACGCGCTCGTCGCCGCGTACCGCGCGACCGGGTTCCCGATGACGATCGTCCGCCCGTCGCACACCTACGATGCGACGCTGCTCCCGATCGACGGCGGCTGGAGCGCGATCGAGCGGATGCGCGCCGGCAAGCCCGTCATCGTCCACGGCGACGGCACCTCCCTGTGGACGATCACCCACAGCAGCGACTTCGCCCGGGGCTTCGTCGGGCTGTTCGGGCGTGCCGACGCCATCGGCGAGCCTTTCCACATCACCGGCAGCGAGGCGCCGACGTGGAACCAGATCTACACCGAGCTCGCGCACGCCGCCGGGGTGTCCGAGCCCGACCTCGTCCACGTGCCGTCGGAGGCGATCGCGGCGCTGGATCCGGAGTGGGGCTCCTCGCTCCTGGGCGACAAGACGCACTCCGCGGTGTTCGACAACGCCAAGATCACGCGCATCGTGCCCGGGTTCGGGACCACGGTCCCGTTCGCGCGCGGCGCGCGGGAGATCGTCGAGTGGTACGACGCCCATCCCGAGGCCCAGACGGTGGACGCCCACTACGAGGAGCTCGCCGACCTGCTCGTGGAGCGCTACCGCCCCCGCGCTCGTTGAGCCCCCACCCTTCCCCGGTCGTCGAACGAGCGACCCTCCCGGTCGTTGAGCGAGCGCAGCGAGACGAAACGACCACCCCACCCGTCGCCGAACACCCGATGCCGCCCGTGCTAGACTGACTCTTTGTCTGCGCGCACTCCAGCACGCAGTTCGCGCCCTCCCTCATTCTCCGGCCGATCTCGGATCGGTCCCTGAGCTTGTCGAAGGGTGCAGACAAGGGATCTTGGGTGGGGCCGTCCGGCCCCACGGTACTAAGGAGACATCACTATGGCAGCAGTGTGCCAGGTGACTGGAGCAGTTCCCGGCTTCGGTCACAACATCTCGCACTCGCACCGCCGGACGAAGCGCCGCTTCGACCCGAACGTGCAGAAGAAGACCTACTACGTTCCTTCGCTTGGTCGCAACATCAAGCTGAACGTCTCGGCTAAGGGCATCAAGGTCATCGACGCCCGCGGCATCGAGTCGGTCGTGAAGGACCTCCTCGCGAAGGGTGTGAAGCTCTAATGGCGAAGAAGGCTCAGGACGTCCGTCCGATCATCAAGCTGCGCTCGACCGCCGGCACGGGGTACACCTACGTGACGCGCAAGAACCGCCGCAACAACCCCGACCGCATCGTGCTGAAGAAGTACGACCCGGTGATCCGCAAGCACGTCGAATTCCGAGAGGAGCGCTGATCTCATGGCTAAGAAGAGCAAGATCGCGCGCAACAACCAGCGCGAAGAGGTCGTGGCCCGGTACGCCGAGAAGCGCGCCGAGCTGAAGAAGACGCTCGTCGACCCGAACGCGACCGACGAGGCCCGCGAGGCCGCCCGCGTCGGCCTGCAGAAGCTCCCGCGCAACGCGTCGCCGGTGCGTCTGCGCAACCGCGACGCCATCGACGGTCGCCCGCGCGGCCACCTGTCGAAGTTCGGCATCTCGCGTGTCCGCTTCCGCGACATGGCGCACCGTGGCGAGCTGCCCGGCGTGACCAAGTCCAGCTGGTAAGCACCCGCACAGCACACGAAGGCCGGAACCCCTCGGGGTTCCGGCCTTCTGCGTTCCTCGGCGGCGGCGGCGTTCGTCAGGCGGCGTGCGCGGTCGCCCAGTCGAGGGCGAAGTCGGCGACTTCCTCCCAGCCGTCCTGGCTGACGATGCGGTGGGTGCGGCCCGGGAACTCGCGGTAGTCCACGACGGCGGGGCTGCCGGTGGCACGGTACTTCTTCACGATGGCGCGGCCGATCGCCGGCGGCACGACGTGGTCGATCTCGCCGGTGATCACCAGCAGCGGGGCCCGGTCGGTGCGGCCGTAGTCGACGTGCGAGGCGCCGCCCTTCTCGTTGAAGGCGGCGGCGACGCCCTCGAAGAACACGCGGTTGTAGGAGTTGACCGCGTACTTCTCCCACAGCTCATCGGAGGCGGCGCGGTCGAGGTCGTTGCCGAAGGTGAAGTGGAAGTGGCGCTTCGACAGCGGCTTGGCGCCGCTGCGGCCGAAGGGGTTGGCGAGGATGGGCGTGCCAGTCCACAGGGTCGACAGGGGAAGCGTGGTGATGCCGGCGGGCTGTCCGGGGGTCACGCCGACGTACGCGACGCCGAGCCCTCGGTCGGCGAGCATCTGGGTGAAGAGGCCGCCGAAGGAGTGGCCCATGATGATCGGCTTCTCCGGGAGCGCGCGGATGATGCGCTCGTAGTGGTCGACGATCTCGCGGATCCCGATGCCCTTCACCGCCTCGGGGTGGCGGCGGATGTCGTCCACCGTGCGGTCGTCGATGCCGGGCCAGCCCGGGACGATGACGTCGTGACCGGCCGCGCGGAAGCGGTCGGCCCAGGTGTCCCAGCTCTTGGGGGTCATCCAGAGGCCGTGGATGAGGACGATGGGGGTCTTGGTCGAGGCGGTCATGTCGTGCTCCTTGGTGATGTGTGTGTCGGTAGTGCGTGTCGGTGGTGGTGCGAGGAGCCGGTCCGTCCCGGCTGATGTATCCTGATGGTAGACCGAACGTTCTATCTACGCAAGACTATTCCCGATATCCCTCACGAGACGAAGGCCGGCATCTGAAATGGCAGAGAATGTGACGATGAGCACTGCACCCGTCGCCGTCGACGAGATCGCGGCCTCCGGGCTGCCGGCACGTGAGCGGCTGCTGGCCGCGGCGACCGCGCTCTTCTACCGCGAGGGCATCCACTCGGTGGGGGTGGACCGCGTGATCGAGGTCGCCGGAGTGACACGCGCAACCCTGTACAAGCAGTTCGCCGGCAAGGAGAACCTCGTCCTCGCCTACCTCGAGGGGGAGGATGCCGTGCTGCGCGCGCTGTTCGCCGCCGCCGCGGCGAGCGGGGGCGCCCCCGATGAGCTGCTCGACCTCGTCGTGGCGGGCATCCAGGCCGACATCGCCCAGCGGCACACGCGCGGGTGCCCCTTCATCAACGCGGCGGCCGAGTATCCCGATGAGGGCCCGGTGCGTGCCCTCATCGCGACCCACCGCGACTGGTTCCGCACGACGCTGCGCGATCTCGCCGTCGCGGCCGGGCTCCGCGACCCCGACGGTGTCGCCGGTGCGCTCGTGCTGCTGCGCGACGCTGCGCTCGTCGGCGGCTACCTCGACGGCACCGACGTCGTCGCTCCCGTGTTCGCGCAGTCCGCGCGCACGATCATCACCGCGCACCGCCCCGAGTGACCCCCGCCATTCCCCGCGAGCCGACACGTTCCGCGCGAAACCACACGATCCTGACCGCTCGGAGCGTGTCGGTTCGCCACGAACGTGTCGGTTCGGCGAGGTGGCAGCGAGGTGGCAGCGAGGTGGCAGCGAGGTGCCGGAGAGCATGCGGTCGCATGCGTACGGCGCCCGAAAACGTCACAGAACGACCAATCGGGCGCGACACGCCGCCCAAAGCGCCGGTTCCGGGGCGGAAATCCGCGGAATCACGCGGATCGTAGGTATATTCGGGTGCGGTCCAACCGACCAGCCGGGGGCGTCAGCCTCCGGTCCGAAGTAACTGAAGGCGGCCATCGCCGTCTGGAGGACAACCCCATGGCTATCACCAAGACCGAGCTCGTCGCCAGCATCGCATCCGCGACGGGCCAGAGCCAGTCCGCTGTCTCGGGCGTGCTCGACGCGCTGTTCTCGACCGTCTCCGAGGCCGTCGCCAAGGGTGACAAGGTCACGATCCCCGGCTGGATCGCGTTCGAGCAGGTCGAGACCTCGGCTCGCACCGGCCGCAACCCGCAGACGGGTGCGGAGATCAAGATCCCCGCGGGCAAGCGCGTCAAGGTCACCGCGGGCTCGAAGCTCAAGGCTGCCGTCAAGTAAGACTGCCGCCGCAGCTCGACTGCTGCACCGAAGGGGGATGCCGAGAGGCATCCCCCTTCGTCGTTGCGCCCTCTGCCCGCGAACTACGCTGGAGAGGTGAACTCCCGCGCGCTCCGACTCGCCGGGCCGGTGATCCTGGTCGCGGCCGCGCTGGTGACCCTCCTCCTGGGCCTCGCGTACGGCGGGGGCGCCGCCCCGCTGGTGGTCGCCGATCCGGGTCCGATCGTGCGCTGGGGTCTGCCGGCCGTGAAGCTGCTCGTCAACCTCACCGCTGCCGGCATGGTCGGCTCGCTCGTGCTGGCGCTGTTCGCGCTGCGGGCGGGCGATCGCGCCTTCGACGCCGCCCTCGACACGGCGTCGGTGTCGGCGGCAGGCTTCACGATCGGCTCGGCACTCACCGCCTATTTCACCTTCCTCAGCATCTTCAACGCGACGCCCAGCGCCGACGCGCAGTTCGGCCAGCAGCTCGGCAGCTTCCTCGTCGACACCGATCTCGGCCGTGCGTGGCTCCTCACGACCATCGCCGGCGCGGTGCTGACGGTGCTCACCTTCGCCGTCCGCGGCTGGACCGCCACGCTGGTCGTGGCAGGGGTCGCGATCGCGGCCCTCATCCCGATGGCCTCCCAGGGTCACTCGGGCGAGGAGGCGAACCACAACACCGCCGTAATGGCTCTCGCCCTGCACATCATCGCCGCGGCGGTGTGGCTCGGCGGGCTCCTGCTGCTCGTGATCGTCCGCCCCGTGCTCGAGCGGGCGGAGCTCACCGCCGTCCTGCAGCGCTATTCGAGCATCGCGCTGGCCGCCTTCATCGTGGTCGCCGTGTCGGGAACCCTCCGCGCCCTCGCCGGCGGGATCGGGCTCGCGCAGCTGGCGACTCCCTACGGCATCCTCCTGCTGGTGAAGATCGTCGCGCTCATCGCGATGGGCGTGCTGGGCGCGTCCTACCGTGGTCGGCTGATCGCACGGCTCGGAAGGGATGCCGCGTCGCGCGCGTTCTGGGGCCTCATCGCGCTCGAGATCGCCTTCATGGGAATCGCGAGCGGTGCGGCGGCGGCCCTGGCCCGTACGCCCCCGGCGGTCGACACGACCCTCCCGGAGGTCCAGACCCCCGCGCAGGTGCTGACCGGTGCGCCCCTGCCGCCCGAGCTCACCCCCGAGCGCTGGCTCACCGCGTGGGACCTCGACCCCCTCTGGGCCTTCGCGGTCGGATTCGGACTGTTCTTCTACCTCGCCGGCGTGCGGCGCCTGCACCGCCGCGGCGACCGCTGGCCGCTCTACCGCACGGTGCTGTGGGTCGCGGGGCTGCTGCTGCTGCTCTGGGTGACCTGCGGACCCGTCAACGCGTACCAGGACTACCTCTTCAGCGTGCACATGGTCGGCCACATGCTGCTGACGATGGCGATCCCGCTGTGTCTGGTGTTCGGGGCGCCGGTCTCGCTGATCGCGCGCGCGGTGCGCAAGCGCGACGACGGCACCCGCGGTGCCCGCGAGTGGGTGCTGTGGGCGGTGCACACCCCGTTCTCCCGCGTCATCACGCACCCGCTGTTCGCGGCGGCCATGTTCATCGGGTCGTTGTGGGCGTTCTACTACAGCGAGCTGTTCCGCTGGTCGCTCTACGACCACCTCGGTCACGAGTGGATGGTCGCCCACTTCCTCGTCTCGGGCTATCTGTTCGTGCAGTCGCTCGTCGGCATCGACCCGGTGCCGTACCGGCTGCCGTACCCGTTCCGGCTCGTGACCCTCATCGGCATCATGGCCATGCACGCGTTCTTCGGCATCGCGATCATGATGTCGTCGGGGCTGTTCGTCGCCGAGTGGTTCGGCGCGATGGGACGCACGTGGGGCGATCCTCCACTGGTGGATCAGTACACGGGCGGCGGCATCGCCTGGTCGATCGGCGAGATCCCCACCCTGATCCTCGCGATCGTGGTCGCGGTGCAGTGGAGCCGTTCCGACGAGCGGGCGCAGCGCCGCTCGGACCGGCAGGCGGACCGCACCGGCGATGCCGAGCGCGAGGCGTACAACGCCCACCTCGCGGAGCTGGCCGAGCGCGACGCCCGCCGCTGACGCGACGCCCGCCGCTGTCGGGTCAGTCGTCCTCGGGTCAGTCGTCCTCGGGCGACGCGATTCGCCGATAGGTCTCGACGACGCGGGTGAGGTAGTCGGTGATGACCCGCTGCTCATCCTCGTCGAAGTTGTCGATCTCGGCGTCGATGGCCTGGATCATCGGCATCAGCAACGACATCGCGTGCGTCCGCGAGGACTCTGTGGGAACGACGAGGATCCGGCGACGGTCGGTCGGATGGGGCTCGCGCGTGACGTGCCCGAGGGCGACGAGACGGTCGATCGCGGTCGTCATCGACGCGGTGGAGATGGACAGCCGGTCGGAGAGCTCGGAGGGCGGGAGCGGACCCGAGGCGATCAGATGCTCCATCATCTCGAGGTCGGTGGGGTTGACGTCGAGCTCGCGCCGCATCATGCGCTCGAAGGCCTCGCTGACCTCGAGGAAGTCCCTCAGGAGCATGGTGGCGGGCCGAAGGGGCATCCCCTCCGGCCGGACGAATTCCTCGGGATATTCGTCGACGGGGCGCGGTCGAAATTCCGCCACGTTCCGATTGTAGGGGTCTGTACACTAGTTTAACTGGTAGCTAGATAATCTAGTGATATTCACCTCACGCGAAAGAGTCGACATGGCCTCCTTCCTCCGCCTCATCACCTCGGCGAAGACCTCCTGGATCGTCCTGCTGCTGGCGGCCGGCGCCGTGGCCGCGCTGTTCGCGTGGGGGTCCACCGAGGAGGCGGAGACCGCTCCCGCGGTCGGCCTCCCGGACTCCGCCGAGTCGGTGCAGGTGGACCGGCTGCTGGAGGAGTTCCCCGGCGCCGACACGACCTCGGCCCTCCTCGTCTTCGCCGCCGACGACGGGACGCTCACCGACGCGCAGCGTGCCGCGATCGAGGCGAAGGCCTTCGGCGAGCTCACCGACCTCACCCCGGAAGGGTTCATCCCGCCGCCCCAGGTGTCCGAGAACGGCGAGGTCGCCCTGCTGGTCGTGCCCCTGGACCCCGAGCCCGACGTCGAGAAGCAGGCCGAACGCGCACAGGAGATCCGCGACCTCGCCGCTGACGACCTCGACGGCGTGCGCGTGTACCTGACCGGCGCCGAGGGCTTCGAGGTCGACGTCGCCGCCGTGTTCGCAGGCGCGGACTTCACTCTGCTCCTCACCACCGTCATCGTCGTCGCCGTGCTGCTGCTCATCACCTACCGGAGCCCCTGGCTGTGGCTCGTGCCGCTGGTCGTCATCGGCGTCGCCGACGCCTCGGCGGGGATCGTCGCGCGACGGGTCGCAGCGGCCGTGGGCGTGCAGCTCGACGCGTCGGTGACCGGCATCCTCTCCGTCCTCGTCTTCGGCGCCGGGACCAACTACGCGCTCCTGCTGATCGCGCGCTACCGCGACGAGCTCCGGCTCCACGAGGACCGGCGCGAGGCCATGCGCCGGGCCGTGCGCGGGGCGGGACCGGCGATCCTGGCGAGCGGATCGACCGTCGCCCTCGCCCTGGCGACCCTGCTGCTCGGCGAACTGGCGGGCAACCGTGCGCTCGGGCTGGCGTGCGCCGTCGGCGTCGTCGTCGCGATGGCCTTCGCGCTGATCGTCCTCCCGGCCGCGCTGGTACTGTTCGGCCGCGGGCTCTTCTGGCCGTACATCCCGCGGTTCGGCTCGCCCGACGCGATCTCCCGCAGCCCCTGGGGCAAGCTCGGCGTCGCCGTCTCGCGTCGGCCCGCCGTGGTCGCCGCCAGCGGGTTCGTCGTGCTCGCGGCACTGGCCAGTGGCATGTTCTTCGTGCAGACGGGACTGTCCCAGAACGACCGCTTCCTGCAGAAGCCCGAGGCCGTCCTCGGTCAGGAGGTCCTCGCCGAGGCCTTCTCGGCCGGCACGACCTCGCCCGCCGTCGTCGTGGCGCCGCGCGACGAGGCGACGGAGACCGTCGACGCCCTCCGCTCCCTCGATGGCATCGACACGGCGAACGCCGGCGACGAAGCCGGCGACCTCGTGCGCATCGACGTCACCCTCGCGGCCGATGCCGAGACGGCCGAAGCGTTCGCCGCGGTCCGCGAGATGCGCTCCCAGCTCGACGAGGTGGGCACCGGCACGGCGCTCGTCGGCGGACTCGACGCGCGCGCCCTCGACGTCTCCGACGCGCAGGCCCGGGATCAGGCGCTCATCATCCCGCTGATCCTCGTGCTCGTCCTGTTCGTCCTGATCGTGTTGCTGCGTGCCCTCGTCGCTCCGCTCCTCCTCCTGCTGGCGGTCGTCGCGAGCTTCTTCTCGGCCGTGGGCGCCAGTTGGTGGCTCTTCCAGACGCCGCTGTTCGGGTTCCCGGCCATCGACGTCAACGTGCTGCTGTTCAGCTTCCTGTTCCTGGTCGCTCTCGGCGTGGACTACAGCATCTTCCTCGTCACCCGGGCGCAGGAGGAGTCCCAGCACCTCGGCACCACACGCGGCATGATCCGGGCGCTGGCGGCGACCGGCGCCGTGATCACCAGCGCCGGAATCCTGCTCGCGGCCGTCTTCGCGGTGCTCGGCGTGCTGCCGCTGATCACCCTGACCCAGATCGGGATCATCGTCTGCATCGGCGTGCTGATCGACACGCTGCTCGTGCGCACCGTGATCGTGCCCGCCCTGGCCTTCCTCACCGGCGACCGCTTCTGGTGGCCCCGTCGGCCGGCCGTCAGCGACGCTCAGTCGGCGGCGGAGACCGTGATGGATGCCGTGCCGTCGGGCAGCACGACGATGTCGCCGTCGATGAAGAACGGCACGTCCTCGTCGACGTGACGGATCGATCCGTCGTAGATCGACTGGATGTCGACGACGATGTGCGCGACCGCCTGAGTGCGTCGGATGCGCCAGTCGGCGCCGTCGGGCTCGAGCGTGACGACGGGCTGGTCGGCGATCGACCACGTGGGCTCGTCGACGATGCGGTTGCGCACCGGGAAGCCGAACGGGCATCCCGTCGGCTGGAGCACGCGCTGGGTGGCGCACTCGTCGAGGAACGCGTCCACCTTCTCCTGCACGACGTCCACGAAGGTGTCGGTGGCCTCGGTCTGCAGGTCGACGGGGATCTCCGCCCGCGGCTTGTCGGACAGGACCGCGACGCCGGGGCTCGCCGAGAGGGCGGTGTCGACGGCGATCGAGTACAGGCCGGGGGAGAACACCAGGAGCGACACCGCATCCAGCGGATCGGCCTCGGTCCCCGCCGGATGCACCTGTCGCTTGTCGATGTCGAAGCCGTTGACCGAGAACTGCATCGCCCCGCGGACGGTCAGATCGATGACGGCGAGGGGAGTGGTCGCGAAGCGCCAGGCCGGCACCACGCCGATCATGCCGGCCTGCTCCACGGCGAAGGTGGACCGGGCGCGGTGGGGTCCGGCGTCGTACTCGACCGTGACGGCCGCGACGCCGTCCTCCTCGGTGGTGGACACGATTTCGATCTCGTCGAGCGGGGCCAGCGCATCGCGCCGCAGCAACGCGTCGGCGGCGTCGGCGGGGAGCCCCGCCTCCTCCAGCTGGGCCGCATCGACGCGGACGCCCGGTACCTCCAGCGCGTCGGCAGCCCGGCCCTCCGCGAGCATGTCGAGGTAGCGTCCGACGAACGCGGCGGGGCTGTAGAGCTGCTGGTAGAGCACGGCGCCGGTGGCGGCCAGAGCGCCTACCAGGAGCAGTCCGACGACCGCCAGAGCGGTGAGGTCGAACGCGAGGGGACGCCTGCGCGCGCGGCGGCGCGCCCCGCGTGCTCGTTCGCTCGTCGCATCCACCACCGTGTCAGTCTAGGAAACCCAGCCTGACAACTAGCATGGATCCGGTGAGCATCCCGGCCCTGTCACCCGAACAGGAGGAGCTCTTCCGGCTGATCGAGGACACCCGCGAGCACGTCTTCGTCACGGGTCGCGCGGGCACCGGCAAGTCCACGCTGCTGCAGCATCTCGCGTGGAACACCCACAAGCAGATCGCCGTCTGCGCGCCCACGGGCGTGGCCGCGCTCAACGTCGAGGGCCAGACGATCCACTCCCTCTTCCGGCTGCCCATCGGGCTCATCGCCGACAGCGAACTCGAGCAGTCGGAACCCGCGCGCAAGATCATGAACGCCATCGACACGCTCGTCATCGACGAGATTTCGATGGTCAACGCCGACCTCATGGACGCCATCGACCGTTCGCTCCGTCAGGCCCGCCGCCGTCGCGCGGAGCCGTTCGGCGGCGTGCAGATCGTCATGTTCGGCGACCCGTACCAGCTCTCGCCGGTGCCGCCCCGCGGCGACGAGCTGCGCTACATCAACGACCACTACCGGTCGTTCTGGTTCTTCGACGCGCAGGTGTGGGCGGGCCCCTCGACAGGCTCGGGGACCGGGGGCGGGGGCGGCTCGGGGGGCGGGGGCGGCGGGTTCATCCGCTCGGACGGCCTGCTCGACCTCGGCCGCGTCGGCGCGCCGCTGCACATCAAGGAGCTGCGGGAGATCCATCGTCAGTCGGACGACGGCTTCAAGGCGATGCTCAACGCGGTGCGCCACGGCATCGTCACCGCCGACATCGCCGAGAAGCTCAACGCCGCCGGCGCGCGACCGGTGCCGGAGGCGGTGGAGGGCGAACCGCCGATCATCACGCTCGCCACGCGCAACGACATCGTCAATCGCATCAACCAGCGCCACCTCGACGCCCTGCCGGGTCCGGTGCAGCGCGCCCGCGCCGACGTGAGCGGCGACTTCGGGCGCGGCGAGAACTACCCGGCCGACGCCGAGCTGCAGCTCAAGGTGGGCGCGCAGGTCATGTTCCTGCGGAACGACCTCGGCGCGCGCGGACCGGCCTCCGGCGGCGGCCCTCGCTGGGTCAACGGCTCGATCGGCACGGTCACGCGGATCGCCGGCGGGACCGTCCGCGTGGAGATCGACGGCGAGGAGCACGACGTCGAGCCGGCCGTGTGGGAGAGGTTCCGCTACGCGTACGACCCGGGCAGCCGCAAGCTGACGCGCGACATCGTCGCCGAGTTCACGCAGTTCCCGCTGCGGCTGGCGTGGGCGGTCACGATCCACAAGTCGCAGGGCAAGACCTACGACCGCGCGATCGTCGACCTCGGCTCGGGCGCCTTCGCGCCAGGCCAGACCTACGTGGCGCTGTCGCGGCTGACGAGCCTCGACGGGCTCTACCTCACCCGGCCGCTGCGCCCGAGCGACATCCTCGTCGACCCCGACGTGCGCCGCTTCATGGCGGGCGTCCGCGCCGCCGGCGGCTGACCGGGCGGCGGGAGCGTCAGGCCGACGCGGCCGCGGACTTCGCGGCGGCGAGGTCCGTGAACAGGTCGGTGTTGAACTGATACGCCACGAGGACCTCGTCGATCACCCTCGCCTGTTCCGCGGCATCCCACGGGGCTGCGTCGAGCTGCTCGCGGTAGACCTCCTTGAAGGCCTGCGGATCGGCGATGTCGGCGAAAAGGTAGAACCCGATGCCGTTGGTCTCGAACCCGAACTGGCGCGCCATGAGCCGGCCGATGAACTGCCCCCCGGAGAGGTCGCCGAGGTAGCGCGTGTAGTGATGGGCGACGAACCCGCCCGCCCAGGTCGCCGCGACCTGACGGATGCGGTCGACGTAACGGCGCGTGGTGGGAAGCGGCTCGATGCGCTCACGCCAATCGGCGCCGATCAGGAAGGCGAGGTCGGCCTCGAGCGCCGGCAGCCGGGTGAGCTTGTCGCTGATGAAGGAGGCGGCGACGGGGTCGGCCTTCATCCGCTCGGCGGCGGCCTCGAGCGCCTCGTAGATGAACCAGTGCTGGGCGACGAGGGCGATGTAGTCGTCGCGCGTGCCCTGGCCGCGCATGAGGTCGGCCATGAAGCCGGCGTGCTCGCTGCCGGCGTGCGCGGACGACGATCGCTCGCGGAGGGCGGTGGAGAACGGGATCAGCTCGGCCATGAGCCCGAGCATAGCGGAAGTTAGGTACAGCTAACCTGAAGGTTTCGTGCGATGTCGATCACTCGTGCGGCCGCGGCGTGACCCCCAGCCGCGCGCAGGCGAGGTCGTACAGCGCGACGATCTCGCGACGGACCTCGCGACGCTCGGTGATCGCCCCACCCGGCCAGGGGATGCGCACCACGTCCTCCTCACCGGCGGCGGTGAGGATCCGCCACTCCCCGCCGTCGCCGTCGAACGAGATCATCTCGGCCGAGACGACACCCGGCACCGTCGAGAACGCGCCGGCGATGAGCATGTTGTCGTCCGTGTGGTCGTTGTTCATGTGGCCGAGCACGCCCCGTAGGGTCGCGTCGTCGAAGACGTGGGTCATGAGCAACACTGTGCCAGATCGGGGTCGGGCCGCCGCGCTGTCGGCCGGGCCTCCGGGGTGCCGCGAGGCATGTCGTAGGCTGGAGACTGATACTCATCGGGGGGTGACGGATGCCGCGCAGCCATCGTGGACGCAGTCTGCTGGCCGTGCTTGCGGTCGCCGCTCTGGGGCTCACGGCTTGCGCGCCGGGACCCTCGGTCGAGCTCGAACCCGTCACGCAGGTGGATGCCGCGCTGCCCGGCGACATGCAGGAGCAGCTGCAGGCGGCGGTCGAGACCGCGATGGCGGCCACCGGTTCGACGGGCGCGATCGTCGAAGTGCGCGCCCCATGGGCCGGGGTCTGGTCGCAGGCGTTCGGCACGACGACGCCCGAGGGTCCGGCGGTCACCGTCGACATGCCGTTCCGCGCCGGCCCGGTCACCCGCACGATGACCTGCGACGTGCTCTACGGCATGGCCGACCGCGGCATTGTCTCGGTCGACGACGCGCTCGGCGACTGGCTCACCGGCTACCCGTCGATCGCGACCATCACCCTCGGCGAGCTGTGCGACAGCTCGAGCGGGCTCGGCACCTACGCCGGCGCCGTCTCCGCGCGCTGGTACGCCAACCCGCCGCGGCGCTGGGCGCCCAAGGAACTCGTCGCCTACGGTGTCGCCCCCGGGGTGAAGGGTGAGCCGGGCGTCGCGTATCGCGACTCCGACACCGGCTACCTCCTCCTCGGCCTCGCCCTGGAGCGCGCCGGCCAGCAGTCGGCCGCCGAGCTCTTCTCGGAGTACGTGTTCGAGCCGCTGGAGATGGAGGCGAGCTCGCTGCCGTCGACGACGACCGGTTCGGGCGCCTGGCTGAACGCCCTCCGCTCGGGCAATACGAAGGGCAAGGTCGACTGCGCCGCACCCGACGACCTCACCGCGCTGTCGCCGACGACGGCCTTCACCGCCGGTGGCGCCGTGTCGACCGTGGGGGACCTGAGCGACTACATCCAGGCCGTCGCGCTCGGGGCCCGGTCGTACGACAGTGACGACCGTTTCGCCGACCCGCTGCCGATCTCGGCCAGCGCGCCGTCGTGGTTCACCGCGGGGGGAGGAGCCTTCCAAGCGGGGACCCTCGTCGGAAGCTCCGGCGCGGTGCCCGGCTACCTCACCGCCGCGTACGCCGACGTCGAGACCGGACTGTCGGTCGTCGTCGTGCTCAACAACTCGCGCGCCGGCGGCACCGTTCCCCGCCAGCTCGCCTGGCAGCTCGCCGCGCTCGCGTCGAAGGCTCCCGCCGCTGAGGGGCAGAGCGCCCCCGAGGCCGGCGGACTGCCGTGGGAGGCGGCGACCTTCGGCGACGCGATCGTCGACGACGCCATCTGCCCGCTTCCGTGAACCCGCGCTCGACCTCCGCGGTCGCGCTCGTCGTCGTCGGACTCGCCTGCCAGGAGGTCGGCGCCGCCCTCGCCTACCAGCTCTTCCCACAGGCGGGCCCGCTCGGCATGGTCATGCTGCGGCTCGTCTTCTCCGCGGCGGTGCTCCTGGCCATCGCGCGTCCCCGGTGGCGCGGCCACAGCCGCGCGGCGTGGATCGCGGTCCTGCGCTTCGGCGCCGTGCTGGCGGTGATGAACGGCTTCTTCTACCTCGCCCTCCAGCGGCTGCCACTGGGTGTCGCGGTCACCATCGAGGTGCTCGGCCCGCTGGTGCTCTCGATCCTCGCGAGCCGCCGTGCCTCGGCGTGGCTCTGGGCCGCTCTGGCGCTGGCCGGGGTCGTGGCCCTCGGCGGAGGGGGGTGGGACCGGCTCGACTTGTGGGGCGTGCTGTTCGCGCTCGGGGCGGCGGTCAGCTGGGCCCTGTACATCCTGGCCTCCGTGCGGGTGGGAGCGGCCTTCCCGCGGCTCGACGGGCTCGCCCTCGCCATGACCTTCGGTGCGGTGCTGTCGCTCCCGTTCGGGATCGCGGATGCCGGGGCGGCGCTCCTGCGGTGGGACATCCTGGCACTGGGTGCGGCGGTCGCCGTGCTGAGCTCCACGATCCCCTACGCGCTGGAGCTCGTGGCCCTGCGGCGCCTCCCCGCGTCGGCCTTCGCGATCCTCATGAGTCTCGCGCCCGCGACAGCGGCGCTGGCCGGCCTCGTGCTCCTCGGCCAGCGGCTGACGGTGCTCGAGGTGCTCGGGATGGGCCTCGTGATCGCCGCGTCGATCGGCGCCGTCCGCGCGGCGGGGCGCCGCGCCCGGGAGACCGCGGAACCCGTCGGCTGAGCCGGCCCGTCGTCGGCGCGGCGGTGCGGCGGGCGACTCAGGTCCTCGCGACGCATGCCGTGAAAGTTGCAGGAGGACGCGGGCCAGGAGTGAACCGCACATCCCTTCCGCCACACCCGTCACGTCGGCTCCTGCGGATTGCTCGCGCTACTTATTCTTCATGCTTGACAAAGACGAAGAATAAGCGCGAGACTGTGGCTGGGCGCGAGTCCGAGCCCGCACAGCATGCGCGTCGCATCGCCGCACGCGCACGAGAACCCTTCTGGGAAGGAAACCTCAATGAAGAGCATCCGCATGGCGGCCCCCGCGCTGATCGTGGTCGGCGCGCTGGCGCTCGCCGGCTGCACCTCGTCGGAACCCGAGGGCGAGGCCGCCGACCCGGGCAGCCTGACCGTCTGGATCATGGGCGACAGCTCCGAGAACTTCGACGCCCTCGTCGCGCCGTTCGAGGAGGAGTCGGGAGTCGACGTCGAGACGGTCGCCGTGCCGTGGGACGCGATCGATCAGAAGTTCACCACCGCGGTGGCATCGGGCGAAGGCCCGGACGTGCTGCAGATCGGCGTCTCGAAGCTGCGCACGTTCGCCGACAGCGGCGCCCTGCTCGAACTCGACGCCGACACCGTCGCCGACTACCCGAACCTGGCCGCCGGCAACTTCCTCGACGGCGTCGCCGGCGAAGCCACGGCGATCGGCGGGAAGGTCGTCTCGCTGCCCTGGGTGTCCGACACGCGCGTGCTGTTCACCCGCACCGACATCCTCGCCGAAGCGGGGATCGATGCGCCTCCCGCGACGTGGGACGAGCTGCGTGCCGACGCGAAGACCCTCGCGGGCCGCGGCGACGGCCAGTACGGCTACTACATCCCGCAGTGGGACAGTGCGCTCCCGGTCGTCATGACCTGGGACCAGGGCGGCGAGATCGTCGACGCCGACGGGATGATCGACTTCGACACCCCGGAGTTCCAGCAGGCGGTCGACCTCTACACCGGTCTCTACGCCGACGGCAGCGTGCCCACCAACAGCGACTTCGACCAGACGCAGGGCTTCGTCTCGGGCGCCGCGCCGATGCTCGTGAGCGGACCGTACCTGGCTGGCGCCATCGCCGATGCCGCGCCCGAGCTCGAGGGCAAGTGGACGGTGTCGACGCTGCCCACCGCCGCGGCCGGCACGTCCCTCCTCGCCGGCTCGAACCTCGGCGTCTGGGGCTCCACGAAGAACGAGGAGGGGGCGCTGAAGCTGCTCGACTTCCTCTCCGCGCCCGAGACGCAGGTCTCGTGGTTCGAGTCCGACGGTCAGCTCCCCACGGTGAAGGCGGCGCTGTCCGATCCCGCCCTCGCCGCCGACCCGCTGGTCGAGGTGTACTCGCAGCAGCTGGCCGACGCCCGGCTCCTCCCGCTCGTCCCCAACTGGGACGGGGAGACCGGCAAGGCGCTCCTGGACGCGCTCAACAGCATCGTGCTCACCGGCGCCGATCGCGACCAGACGCTCGACGCCCTCTTCCAGACGACGAGCGGCACGTCGGTCAACTGACCCGACGGCGGGGCGCGGCCACCACCGCCGCGCCCCGTTCGCCCGCCGCCGAGATCCGAGCCCACGGAGGGCCATGAAGACCCGACTCACCGGCTACGCCTTCATCACGCCGGCGATGCTGCTCCTGATCACCTTCGGGGTGCTGCCCATCGCCGTCGCGATGGTGGTGAGCCTCACCGACATGAACCTGGCGGGCCTCGGCGACTGGTCGCGGATCCGCTTCATCGGCGCCGACAACTACACCGCGCTGTTCGCGGACCGTGCGTTCTGGCAGGCGATGGGCAACACGGCGCTGTTCGCCGTCGTGGGCGTGCCCGCGGTCGTCGGCCTGTCGCTGCTCATCGCGCTCGGCCTGAACTCCTCGCAGGGGCGGTTCTTCCGTGCGCTCCGCTCGTTCTACTTCGTCCCCGCGATCACCGCGATCGTCGCCGTCGCCCTCGTCTGGGGCTACCTCTTCAACACCCAGTTCGGCCTCTTCAACTACCTGCTCTCGCTCGTCGGGCTGCCCCCGGTGCCGTGGCTGTCCGATCCGGTCGTCGTGAAGTTCTCGGTGGTGTGGGTCGCGGTCTGGCGCGGGATCGGCCTGAACGTGATCATCCTCCTCGCCGCCCTCCAGGGCGTGCCGAAGGAGTACCTGGAGGCGGCCTCGATCGACGGCGCCTCCCGCGCCCGGCAGACCGTCTCGATCGTCCTGCCGCTCCTGCGGTTCGCCCTCTTCTTCGTCACGATCACGACGATCATCGCGTGGCTCCAGTTCTTCGACGAGCCGTTCGTGCTCACCAAGGGCGGTCCTCTCGGCGCCTCCACGTCGATCTCCCTGTTCCTGTACCAGAAGGGGTTCTCGGCGAGTCAGTTCGGCTACGCGAGCGCCGGCTCCGTGGTGCTGTTCGTCATCATCGCGGTCGTCACCGTGGTGCAGCTGCGTGCGCGGAGGGCCGATGTCGACTACTGAATCCGCCCGTCGCCGGAACACCCGTCCCCGGCGCACCCGGCACCGGGTCCGCCCCGGCACCGTCGTGCTCGGCGCGATCCTCGCCGTGGGCGCGATCCTCACCGCCTTCCCGTTCCTGTGGATGATCTTCGGATCGCTCAAGCCCCGCAGCGAGTCCGTCGCCTATCCGCCCCAGCTGCTCCCGCAGGAGCCGACGTTCGAGTTCTTCGTCGAGCTCTTCACCAAGCTCGACTTCGGCCGCTACCTCGTCAACACCCTGCTCATCGTCGCCATCTGCATGGTGGGGCTGCTGCTGATGGCGGCCGCCGGCTACGGCTTCGCGAAGTTCTCGTTCCCCGGGCGAGACGTGCTCTTCTTCCTGGTGCTCGTGACGATGATGATCCCCGGGCAGGTCACGATGATCCCGAGCTACCTCATCCTCAACGGGCTCGATCTGACCAACACGCTCATCGGCATCGCCCTGCCGATGCTGGTCTCGGGGTTCAGCGTGTTCCTCTTCCGCCAGTTCATGACGACGATCCCCGACGAGGTCATCGAGGCGGCGCGGATGGACGGCGCGGGGGAGTGGCGGATCTTCCTCCGCATCGTGCTCCCCATGTCGGGGCCGATCCTCGCGGTGCAGGTCGTGCTCACCTTCATCGCCGGGTGGAACAGCTTCCTGTGGCCGCTCATCATCGCGAACGACCAGCGGCTCTACACGCTCTCGGTCGGACTGTCGCTGCTGAACCAGCAGATCGCCACCAACCCGGCGCTGCAGATGGCCGCCTCGACCCTGATGGTCGTGCCGATCCTCATCGTCTTCGTCGTCTTCCAGCGCTACATCGTGCAGGGCTTCGCCCTCTCCGGACTCAAGTGAGGAACGCCCCCCGATGACCACGACCCGCACCGGATTCGTCCACGCCGAGGGCGCGCAGCTCGCCGACGACCAGGGCCCGCTCCTGCTGCGCGGCATCGGCCTCGGCAACTGGCTGCTCCCCGAGGGGTACATGTGGCGCTTCGGCGACGCGCTGGCCTCGCCGCGTCAGATCGAGGCGCGCATCGAGGCGCTGGTCGGCGCGGAGCGGGCGGCGCAGTTCTGGCTCCGGTTCCACGACGGCTTCGTGACCGTGGACGACATCGCGATGATCGCCGCGCAGGGGTTCGACCACGTGCGCCTCCCCCTGAACGCGCGCATGCTCCAGGCCGAGGACGGCACGTTCCTCCAGCGCGGGTTCGAGCTCGTCGACCGCGCGGTGCGCTGGTCGCGGGGCCACGGCCTGCGCGTGCTGCTGGACCTGCACGGCGCTCCCGGCGGTCAGACCGGCACGAACATCGACGATTCCCCCCGGGGGATGCCGGAGCTGTTCATGGACCGCGGCTACCGCGACCGCACGATCGCGCTGTGGGAGGAGCTGGCCCGCCGCTACCGCGACGAGCCCGGCGTGCTCGGCTACGACCTGCTCAACGAGCCGCTGCCGAACGAGTGGCAGCACCGGTACGAAGACGAGCTGGTCGCGCTGTACCGCGACCTCACCGACGCCATCCGGGCGATCGACGACCGTCACCTCCTCATGTACGAGGGCAGCCACTGGGCGACCAACTGGGAGCCGCTGCGGGACCGCTTCGACGCCAACCAGGCGCTGCAGTTCCATCGGTACTGGTGCCCGCCCGACCGCACGAGCATCGCGCCCTACCTCGCCGCGCGGGACGCGCTCGGCACCCCGATCTACATGGGCGAGGGCGGAGAGAACACGCCCGCCTGGGTCTACGCGGCCACCCGGCTGTACGAGCGGCACGACATCGGCTGGAACTTCTGGCCGTGGAAGAAGCTCGACACCCGCACGTCGCCGCTGTCGATCCGCACCCCGGCCGCCTGGGACCTCATCGCCGACCCGAACGCCGACCTCGACGGCGATCGGGCCTGGGCGATCCTCGACGACTACCTGACGTCGATGGCCGCGGACCGCTGCGAGGTGCAGACGCCGGTGCTCGATGCCCTGTTCGCCCGGCCGCGCCTCACCCTCCCCGGCTGGGCGGGCGCCCGGGCCGACGAAGCGGCCATCGCCGACACCTCGACGACTCCGGTCCCGGACGCCGTGTGGGACCGCCCGTCCGGGGCGCCCTACGCCGACCTCGAGGTGCCGGGGAGCCGCCTCGCCGCCGGCGAGACGCTCCGGTACGCCCTCGCGGAGCGCCCGGCCACGTGGGAGGTGGACGCCGCCGAGCCCGGCGCGATCGCGCAGGAGTGGCGGGACGGGAGCCTCATCGTCACGGCGCTCGCCCCGGCCGTCGTGCGCGCTGTCACCGTGGGGCCATGACCGGATACCTTCGGAGGATGAGCTCACCCGGCGGCCGGCACCTCGTCGCGGCGGAGTCGCTGACCGTCACCGACCTGCGCCAGCGCAACCGCTCGGCGGCGCTGCAGTTCATCATCCGCGAGCGCGAGACCACCCGCGCCGACGTCGCCCGCCACTGCGGGCTGTCCACCGCCGCGGCGGCCAACATCGTCACCGAGCTGCTGGCCGCCGGCCTCGTGTCCGAATACGGCAGCCGTGCCTCCCGCGGCGGCCGCCCCATCGCGATCATCGGACCGCGCCTGGACGGTGCCTTCGCGATCGGGGCCGACGTGGGCGAACGCGGGGTCGCGGTCGAGCTGTTCGACCTCGGCCTGAACCCGGTCGACCGCGAGTTCCGTGGCGGCGCCCACCAGGAGTCGCCCGACGACATCCACCGCGACCTGCGGGAGGCCCTCGAGGCGCTGCGCGTGCGCAACCTGGAGCGATGGCCGAAGGTGCTCGGCATCGGCCTGGGTCTTCCCGGCGTCGTCGAGACCGCACCGGACGGCACCCAGACCCTCTACGCCCAGTCGCTCGGCTGGGAGGCGCACGCGATCCCCACGGATCTCGCCGGGGACCTGCCGGTGTTCGCCGAGAACGGCGCGAAGACGCAGGCGCGGGCAGAGCTGTGGTTCGGTGCCGCGCGCGGGTCCGCCCACGCCCTCGTCGCCCTGCTCGGCCGCGGGGTGGGGCTCGGCGTGATCAGCGATGGCCAGCTCGCGCACGGTGCGTTCAGCAGCGCGACCGAGTGGGGCCACACCAAGATCCGCTTCGACGGCGAAACGTGCCGGTGCGGCGACCGCGGCTGCGTCGAGGCGTATGTCGGGGCGGATGCCGTGCTCGGGGCCTGGCGCGCCGCCGGCGGGACGTTCGAAGGGAGCGGCTGGACCGCCCTCGGCGCCCTCCTGGACGCCGCCGTCTCCGGCGACGAGGCCGCGGCGGGGGTGGTCGCGGACGCGATCGACGCCCTCGGCGCGGCCCTCGGCAGCATGGTGAACCTCCTCAATCCGCAGCGGATCGTGATCGGCGGGTGGGTGGGCCTGCGGCTCATGGAGCGTCACGCCGACGACGTGATGGCGGCGACGCGCGCGCGGAGCCTCCGCCGGCTGTCCGAGCAGTTCGACATCGTGCCCGCCACCTTCGGCGGCGACACCGTGGCGCTCGGCTCGGCGCTCATGCCGATCGAGCAGCTCATCGCCCAGGGCCGATCGGCGGACCAGGGGCGATCGGCGGACCAGGGGCGATCGGCGGACCAGGGGCGATCGGCGGGCGGCGAGGGCTGACGGGTGAGATCCGCAGGACGGAGTGGGGCGTGAGGGGCATGGTCGCCCCGCCCGCCGCACGCGTCACAGGTGTTCCTGCGGATTCCGCGCGCCGCGGCGCCACGCCCCTTTACGCATTCGATTGCGCACTTCTCGGAATATGCCGTTGACCGATCTTCTGGCAACTTCTATAGTGATGCTTCAAGCGGTAGTGAAATCGATTGTGCAACGTGGGTCCTCCCTCCGCCCGATCGCACTGCGCCCCTGACGCGTCGTACCCGTGACGCGGCGCCGCCAGAGTTCAGCAACTCTCAATGAAGAGAAGGAAGACACAGTGTTCACACGACGCAAGACACTCACCATCGCCGGGATGGCTGCGGCCGCCCTGGTGATCGGGCTCGCGGGGTGCTCTTCGGAGCCCGCGGCCGAAGAGGGGCCCGTCGAGATCCGCTTCACGTGGTGGGGCGGCGACGCCCGCCACGAGCTCACCAACGAGGCCCTCGACGCGTTCGAGGCAGCCAACGACGACATCACCGTCGTGCGCGACTTCGGCGGCTTCGACGGCTACCTCGACAAGATCACCACCCAGTACGCCGGCGGCAACTCCCCCGACGTCATCCAGCTGTACAACGAGGTCCTCGTGGAGTTCGCCGACCGCGGCCAGCTCTACGACCTCAACACGGCCGTCGACGAGGGCACGCTGAGCCTCGAGGGCTGGCCCCAGGACGTCGTGGACATGACCACCGTCGGCGGCGAGCTCGCCGCCCTGACCTTCGGATCGACGACCCACGCGTACTTCTTCGACGAGACGAAGTCGGCCGAGTTCGGCGTCGAGACGCCGGCCGAGGGCTACACCTGGGACGACCTCGGCGCCTACTCCGCCGCGATCTCGAAGGCCAGCGGCGGCAAGGTGTGGGGGACGACCGATCTCTCGCACAGCTACCAGATCTTCGAGGTGTGGGCCAAGCAGCACGGCGAGGAGTTCCTCACCGCCGACGGCATCGGCTTCACCCAGGAGACGCTGGAGTCGTTCTGGCAGTACTGGGCCGACCTCCGCGACTCCGGTGCGGTCCCGAGCCCCGACGTGTCGACCGAGTACCTCGGGACCCCGTACGACGCCGTGGTGCAGGGTGTCGTGACCTCGACGTTCCTGTTCACCAACCAGTTCCAGTCCGTCGCCGACAGCACCCCGTCGGAGCTGTCCATCGCGCGGATGCCCGGGGAGAGCCCCACCCCCGGCCAGTACCTGCGCTCGGCGATGAACCTCACCGTCTCGAGCCAGTCGGAGCACCCCGAGGCCGCCGCGCGCCTCGTGGACTTCCTCCTCAACAGCGAAGAGGCCAACGAGATCCTCGGCACCGACCGTGGCTTCCCGTCCAACGCCGACGTGTTCGGCGTGGCGACCACCGGCCTGGAGGGCCCGTCGGCAGAGGCCGCGGAGATCTTCGAGTCGGTGCGCGCCGACGGCTCGCCCGCACCGGTGCCCGCGCCGATCGGCTCGGCCGCGGTCAACACGCTGTTCAGCGAGTACGCCCAGCAGGTCCAGTTCGGACAGCTGAGCGTGAGCGAGGCCGCGACGCAGTTCCTCGCGGCCGCCGAGTCGGAGCTCGGCTGACCACGATGAAGAGCAACGCCACCACTCCGGAGCGCGCGAACACCGTCGACGACGGCGCGGCGCGCCCGGGGAGGGGCCGGGTGCGGGTCTCCTCGAGGCCCGCACCCGTTCGCTCGGACTCGCTACGCAGAGCCGTCCGACGCAACAAGATCGCCCCCTACCTGTTCCTCCTGCCGTGGCTGATCGGCTTCTTCGTCATCACGCTCGGCCCGATGCTGTACTCCTTCTACCTGTCCTTCACGGACTTCAATCTGCTGGGCTCGGCCGAGTGGGTCGGCATCGACAACTACATCGAGCTGTTCACCTCCGACCCCAAGTACCTCGAGTCGGTGCGCGTCACCCTCGTCTACGTCTTCGTGTCGGTGCCGCTGCAGCTCGCCTTCGCCCTGCTGCTGGCCGTCCTGCTCAACCGCGGGCTGCGCGGGCTGGCGATCTACCGGTCGATCTACTACCTGCCCTCCCTCATCGGCGCGAGTGTGGCGATCGCCGTGCTCTGGCGGCAGATGTTCGGTCGCAACGGACTGGTCAACCAGGTGCTGGAGTGGTTCGGCATCGTCGGGGAGAGCTGGATCGGGAACCCCGACACCGCACTCGGGACCCTCATCATCCTGAACGTCTGGACGTTCGGGTCGCCGATGGTCATCTTCCTCGCGGCGCTGCGCCAGGTGCCGGAGTACCTGTACGAGGCGGCCGCCGTCGACGGGGTGTCGAAGTGGAGCGCCTTCTGGCACATCACGCTGCCGATGCTCACGCCGGTCGTGCTCTTCAACCTGGTGCTCCAGCTGATCGGAGCCTTCCAGGCGTTCACGCCCGCCTACGTCGTCTCCGGCGGCACCGGCGGGCCCGTGAACTCGACGCTGTTCTACACGCTGTACCTCTACCAGAAGGGCTTCGCGAACTTCGAGATGGGCTACGCGAGCGCCATGGCCTGGGTCCTGTTCTTCTTCATCGCGATCGTGACGGCCGTGAACTTCTGGCTGTCCAAGTACTGGGTGCACTATGACGACTGAGACCGCCGCTCTGATCACCGCCACCGGGCGACGACGCCGCTCGGGAACGGGGCGTTCTCGCCGCAACGCCGACGGGAGCGCCCGCCCGCCGCGTCCGCGGCCCCTCGCCCACCTCATGCTCATCGGATTCGGCGTGCTCATGCTCTACCCGCTGATCTGGATGCTCGGCGCCTCGTTCAAGGAGAGCGAGTTCATCTTCTCGGAGGTGAGTCCGTTCCCGAACCCGGTGACGCTCGACAACTACCGGCAGGGGTGGCAGGGCTCGGGCGTCGGATTCGGCACCTACTTCCTGAACTCCACGATCGTGTCGGGGCTGTCGGTCGTCGGGAACATGTTCGCCTGCTCCCTGGCGGGCTTCGCCTTCGCCCGGATGGAGTTCCGCGGCCGCAAGTTCTTCTTCGCGGCGATGCTCGCGACCCTCATGCTGCCCACGCACGTGCTGCTCGTGCCGCAGTACATCCTGTTCTCGAACCTGGGCTGGGTGAACTCGTTCCTGCCGCTCGTGGTGCCCAAGTTCCTCGCGGTCGACGCGTTCTTCATCTTCCTCATGGTCCAGTTCCTCCGGGGGCTGCCGCGCGAGCTCGACCAGGCCGCGATGATCGACGGTGCGGGGCCGTGGCAGACGTATTGGCGGATCATCCTGCCGCTCACGCTGCCGGCGCTCGCCACGACCGCGATCTTCACCTTCATCTGGACCTGGAACGACTTCCTCACTCCGCTGCTGTACCTGCAGGACCCGCGGATGTACACCGTTCCGCTCGGCCTCAACGCGTTCCTGGACGCCAGCGGCGAGAGCGCCTGGGGCCCCATGTTCGCCATGGCCGTCCTGTCCCTCGGTCCCCTGTTCGGCTTCTTCCTGGCCGGGCAGAAGTACCTCACCTCCGGAATCGCGACCACAGGTCTGAAAGGCTGACCCCCCGCATGTCCCCTCTTCCCCTCGCCCGCATCGCCGTCGTGGGCGCCGGCGGCATCGGCGCCGCCGCTCACCTGCCGGCCGTCGCCTCGCTGACCGACGACGCCGAACTCGTCGCCATCGTCGACCTCGACGAAGGCCGCCGCACCGAAGCCGGAGAGCGGTTCGGATGCCGGAACCTCTACGCCGACATGGCCGTCATGCAGGCCGAGCAGCGTCCCGACCTCGTGATCGTCGCGACGCCCCCGCACCTCCACGAGCCGCTGTCGATCCAGGCCATGCGCGCCGGCGCGTGGGTGTACTGCGAGAAGCCGCTGACGGGCTCGCTCGCCAGCGCCGACCGCATCATCGCCGCCGAGCGCGAGACGGGCCAGTGGACGGTGAGCGTGTCGCAGTTCCGCTACGCGGGCGGGTCGCAGCAGGCCCGCACCGCGCTCGCCGACGGCCGGTGGGGCCGCCCGCTCATCGGGGTCGCGCACACGAACTGGTACCGCGGACCGGAGTACTGGGACATCCCGTGGCGGGGGAAGTTCGCCACCGAGTTCGCCGGCGCGACCACGACGCAGGCGTACCACGCGGTCGATCTCCTCCTGTGGCTGATGGGCGGCGACTGGCGCACCGTGACGGGCATCGCCGACACCCTCGCCCGTCCGATCGAGGTCGAGGACGCCTCGGCGGCGGTGGTGCGGTTCGACTCGGGGGCCATCGCGACGCTGCTGTCGACGGTGCTCAGCAGCAAGCAGGAGACCCACCTGCAGGTGATCGCCGAGCGCGCCACCGTGGACCTCGACACGCTGTATCTGCCGCAGGTGGACGAGTGGTCGCTGCGCCGGGTGGACGAGTCCGGGGCGTCGGTGGTGGCCACGGAGTGGCCCGAGCCCGAGCCGGCGCTCGAGGTGAACGCGCACCGCTCGCAGTTGCGCGCGATCCTGGCGGCGTGGCGCGAGGGGCGCACGCCGGAGGTGACGGCCGCCGAGGCGCGCGGCACCCTCGAGTTCCTCACCGCGCTCTACAAGAGCTCGGCGGTGGGGATGCCGGTCGCCCGCGGCGACATCGCCGCCGGCGATCCGTTCTACGAGGCCCTCGACGCAGCCGGTCCCGCACGCGCGCAGGCGGTGTCGCATGTCTGAGATCCGCATCGCGCAGGACGGGGAGGACCGTACCCTCCACCACGACGCCGGCGAGATCGGGCGCTACCGGGTGGCCGACGACACCATCCCCGCCGGGAACACCCCCAAGCCCTACCTGCATCCGCTCCGGACGCTCGGGGGAGTCGCGTTCACGGGGTTCGCGCCGGAGGACCACCCCTGGCATCACGGCCTCTCCTTCGCCTTCCCCCGCGTGGGCCCCCACAACCTCTGGGGCGGCGGCACGTACTTCGGACCCGAGCAGGGCTATGTGGTGGTGGAGGATCAGGGGCGGATCGTGCACGACGGGTGGATCCCCGCCGACGAGCGGCACGGCGCGTTCGCGCACCGGCTCCAGTGGCGCGGACACGGCGACGAGCTCCTCCTGACCGAGCGTCGCGCCCACCGGCTGAGCCTCGTGGAGGCCGCCGGGTCGCCCGGCTGGATGCTGGAGCTCGACACCGTGCTCCACAACCCGGGTCCGGACGACATCCGCCTCGAGACGCCCGCCCAGCGCGGCCGGGACGACGGCGGCTACGGCGGCTGGTTCCTGCGCTTCGCCGAGGGGTTCACGGCCGCCGCCCTCAGCGCCGATGGACGCCCGGTCGAGGCGTCCGGCGCATCGGGGTCGACCTTCGTCATCGACGGCCGCACCATCGACGGCGAGGCCGTGACGATCGGGATGCACGACGGGCCGGGCGCGAGCGCAGGTCAGCAGCGCTGGCTGTACCGGTTCGAGCCCTTCTCGCTCGCGGGCTTCGCGGTCGCGTACGAGGACGGTCTCACCGTGCCCTCCGGTGGGGAGCTGGCCTTCTCCCATCGCATCGCGGTGTTCGACGGTTCGATCGACGCGGACCGGGTCGCGCGCGTGCTCGCCGGCTGACCGCTCGCGGTCAGGCCCCGGGAGGCGCCGACGTCGACTCGCGCGCGATCAGCTCCGGCGGGGGATCCGACACGAGTTCGTCGGTGAGCGGCTCGCCGCCGAGGTGATCGAGCAGCATGGTCGCCGCGCGCGCGCCGGCTTGACGCATCGGCATGGCCACGGTGGTGAGCGTCGGGACGGTGTACTGCGCCATCCACGCGTCCTGGATGGTGACGATGCTGAGCCCCGATGGCACCGCCACCCCGGCCTCGTGTGCGGCGCGCAGCGCGCCGATCGCGGCGTTGAGGCTGGCGGTGACGAGGGCGGTGGGCCTGCGCCGGCGGGAGAGCACCGTGGTCGTGGCGGCGGCGCCGGCGGGTGCCTCCCAGCCGGCCGGGACGATCCATTCCTCGTGCACGGGCAGGTCGGCGGCGGTCATCGCCTGCCGGAAGCCCTCGAGGCGCCGCAGCGCCGCGTCGTGGCGGGGCGCGCCGGCGATGAAGCCGATCCGCTCATGGCCGAGTTCCCGCAGATGGGCGATCGCGATGGCGACGGCACGCCTGTCGTCGAGGGCCACCGAGCCGAGATGCCCGGCGAGACGGGTGTTGAAGAGCACCACCGGCACGTCGAGCCACGTCGCGGCCAGGAGGTCGTCGTCGGTGAGGTGCTCGTTGCGCTGCAGGATCACGCCGTCGACGCGTCCGTTGCCGATCACGCCCGCGAGCGCGTGCGCATCGGCGGACTCGCCGTCGAGCTGGGCGAGGAAGACCGAGGAGTTCCGCGCGTGCACGACGCTCTGCACCCCCTGGTGGAGACTCGAGAAGATCGCGTTGTTGACCTCGGGGACGATCAGCGCGATGGCCCCCGCCCGCGACAGCCGGAGGGCGCGGGCCCGGTGGTCGGGGACGTACTGCAGCTCGGCGGCGGCGGCCAGCACCCGCTCCCGCGTCTGCGCGTTGATCCGCGCCTCGGTGTCGTTGTTGAGCACGCGGGAGGCGACGCTCACCGACACCTGCGCGCGCGCAGCGACGTCTTTGAGCCGGGCCATGCCGCTGATCCTATCGATTGCGCACCGCGCCCACCGTCATATCGTGCTCCCCGAAGCGACGAGGTCGGCGCGCACGTCCTCGCCGGCGATGTCCCGGTATGCCCGGTCGGCGCGCAGCGATCGCACGGTGGCCCACGCAGCGGCGTTGCCGTACTCGAAGCACTGCGCGGTCACCCGGGCCGAGGCGAGCGCGCGGTGCTCCGCGCCGAGGCAGCGCCCCGCGACGATGACGTTCTCCCCGGTGCGGGGGACGAGGCTCAGGTAGGGCACGTCATACCAGTCGTCGATCAGCCAGTGGAGTGTCGGCTTCGCTCCGTCGTGCAGCTCGATCGGCCAGGGCGAGCGCGCGATGCCGTCGGGGCGCTTGCGACACGCGACGACGTCATTGTCGCGGAGCGTCTCGACGGCCTCGATCGAGCGGGTCTGACGGATGCCGGCTTCGACCCCGGTGTCGACCACGTAGGCGCCGGCACACCCGGCCACGTTCTCGCGCAGGAAGGCCGCGTAGGCGCGCACCTGACGGCGGCCGCGGATCTCGGCGATCGTGAAGTCCTCGGGATCGACGACGTTGAGCATGCGCCCGTCGGCGGCCTCCAGCCGGGTGGCGTTGACCATGAGCTCGCCCGGCCGGGTGGTGGCGAAGATCCAGATCTTCTCGCGCGGAAGGTCGGCCCCGCCCGTCCGCGCGCGCAGGATCGCGTCGGTCACGTGCGGCGGGCTGATCGTGTCGTCGCCGAACTCCCGCCAGAACGCCGCGGTATCGACACCGCCGAGGCGGAAGAACATGGTCGGATTCTGGATGCGCCCGTCCTCGCCGTAGCGGTAGGCGCCGCCGGCGCGGGCGACGACCGCGGCATCGCCCGACGCGTCGATCGTCCGGGCCGCATGGATGGCGGTTCGCCCCGCCTTCGACTCGATCGCGACGCCGACGTGACGGTCGCCGTCGAGGATCGCCGCGACGACCGAGGCGTGGAAGATCACGCGCACGCCGGCCCGCACCAGGAGATCGTCGGCCGCCTCGCGCCACACGAGAGGATCGTGGGCCGACGCCCAGGTGCGACCGTACCGCTGGGGCGGGGTGAGCCCGCCGCGATCGTGAAGGGCGCCGCGGAAGCGCTCGGTGAAGCCGTGGACGACCTGCACCGGTGCGGCGTGGTCGCCGGCCAGGTAGAGGCCGCAGATCGTGCCGCTCATCCCGGCCACCGCGGCGCCGCCCGCGAACCCGTACTGCTCCACGAGCACCACCGACAGACCCTGCTCGGCGCAGACGGTCGCCGCCGCGACGCCCGCCGCGCCCGCGCCGACCACGACGACATCGACGTCGGCCAGGACGGGCAGGCCGTGATCGGGGCCGAGGACGCTGCGCTCGCGCCACCGGTCGCCGTGCGGGAGCGCGCTCGCCGCCGGCGAGGCGGTGCTCATCGTCCCTCGAACTGCGCGGGGCGCTTGTCGACGAAGGCCGTCACGCCTTCCCTGCCGTCTGCGCTGGCGAAGAGGGCGAGGAGCGCGGCGGTCTCCCGCGCGCTTCCCGCCGTCGCGGGATCGAGCTCGTAGGCCGCCGTGATCGCACCCTTGGCGGCGGCCAGCGCCAGCGGCGCCTGCGCCTCGAGAGCGGTGACCAGCTCGTCGGCCGCGGCGGTCAGCTCTTCCGGCGCCGCGAGGCGAGCGACGAGACCGGCCCCGGCGAGCTCGTGCGCCGACATCACGCGCGCGAGCAGGATCGCCTCCTTCGCCCGGTTCGGGCCGAGGTGGCGCACGAGGCGCTGCGTGCCCTCCCACCCGGGGATGAGACCGAGGCGGATCTCCGGCAGGCCGAAGCGCGCGCGATCGCTCGCGACGACGAGGTCGGCCGACAGCGCGAGCTCGAAGCCTCCGCCCATCGCCACCCCGTCGACGACGGCGATGACGACGGCGGGACTCTGGGTGAGGCGGTGCATGAGCGACTTCGCGCGGGCCCCGAACGCGGCGAGCGCCTCGAGGTCGTCGAGCGATCGGGCGTAGGTGGCGATGTCGGCGCCGGCGCAGAAGACGCCCTTGGAGCCCGAGATGACGAGCACGGACAGGCGTTCGGACTCGACGCGGTCGACAGCCGCGTGGAGCGCGTCCAGCATCTCGAGGGTGAGCGCGTTGCGCTTGTCCGCACGGGTGAGGGTCACGCGCAGGGCACGCCCCCGGGTCTCCACGGTGACGGCGGACGTGCTCATCAGACCACCGCCCGCGTGGCGACGAGGTCATCGACATCGGCCTCGGAGTACCCGAGGTCGCGCAGCACCTCACGGGTGTGCGCGCCCAGCTCGGGCGGCGCCGTGCGCACACCGGGGCGGACGCCGCCGTAGGTCACGGGGTGCTTCAGCACCCGGACCGTTCCGGCCTCGGGATGCTCGTAGCTGTCGAAGCTGTCGTTGTGCCGTACCTGCGGATCGTCGATGACGTCGTCCTGGCTGTTCACCGGCGCCCACCAGACGGCGGAGGCCGTGAAGAGCTCGGCCCACTCCGCGGTCGGGCGGGTGCGGACGTGCGCCGCGACCCGCTCGTTGACCTCGTCGCGGCGGGGGTAGGCCTGCGCCGGCTCGATCCCGCCGAACCACTCGTCGTCGAAGACCGATCGCAGGACCGCGGGTGCGGTCAGCGACAGGCAGATCCATCCGTCCGCCGTCGCGAAGACGCCGTAGGGGGCGGTGTAGAACGGGCTCGAGATGCCGCTGGTCGAACGCGCTCCGGTGAAGCCGTTGAGCGCGTAGGTGAGCGGCTCGATCTGCAGGTCGAGGGCGGCGTTCAGCAGGTTGCTCTCGACCTTCACTCCTTCTCCGGTGCGCTCGCGGCCGTGGAGGGCGGCGAGGATGCCGAAGGCGCCGAGCACACCGGCGTGCTGGTCGACGATGCAGGCGCCCGCCGGCTGCGGCGGCCCGTCGGCGCGTCCGGTCGCCATGGCGATGCCGGAGAGAGCCTGGACGAGCACGTCCTGGCCGGGGCGGTCCACGTAGGGGCCGTCGGAGCCGTAGCCCGACAGCGAGGCGTAGACCAGCCGCGGGTTGCGGGCGTGGACGGTCTCCCATCCGAGGCCGAGGCGATCGAGGGTGCCCGGCCGGAAGCTCTCGATCAACACGTCGGCGGAGTCGATCAGCTCGAGCAGGGGCGCCATCGCCGCGGGGTTCTTCAGATCGACGACCATGCTGCGGACGTTCCGGTTGCCGAGGGCGAAGAACGGGCTGTGGTCACCGTCCAGGAACCAGCCGGGGGCGGTCCAGGTGCGTTCGAAGGCGCCGGTGCCCGGCTCGATCTTGATCACGTCCGCGCCCAGGTCGGCCAGCAGCTGGCTCGCCGAGGGGCCCTGCAGGAAATGGGTGAAGCTGATCACCCGGATGCCGGAGAGCATGGCGGTGTCTCGTCTCGCTGGGTCGGGAGTGGCGGTCGGGGGGTCGGGGGCATCCATCGCTCAGAACACCCCCGTGCGCACCTGGAACTTGCTGGGCTTTCCGTAGAGCGGCTGGCCCCGCTCGACCCAGTCGGCGACCCAGTCGATCATCTGCTCGACGCCCACGACGGGGTTTCCGAGCAGGTGCTGCGCGCGCTCGCAGTTGACGTAGAGCACGCTGTCGCTCTCCTCGCCCTCGAACACCGGCGTGACACCGAAGCGGCGACCGAACTCCTCGGCGACATGGCGGACGCTCACGCACTCCGGTCCGCCGATGTTGATCGGGGAGGCCGGTGTCTCGCAGTGACGCAGCAGACGCGCGAAGTGGTTGATCGCGTCGCCCTGCCACTGGATGTTCACGTTGCCGGTCGCCAGCGGGATCGGCGTGCCGGTCTTCACCCAGTGCGCGATCTCCTGCAGCACGCCGTAGCGCATGTCGATCGCGTACACGAAGCGCACGATCCGGCCGGGGGTGCCGTGGAGGCGGGAGAAGTACTGGAACGTGCGTTCGCGGCCCACCACGGAGTTCGCGTACTCACCCGGACGGGCCAGGGGTGCGTCGTCCTCGTCGACGCCGCCGCGGCGCGGATCGCTCCACGGGTACACGTGGATCGTCGACAGCGCCACGATGCGGCTGTCCCGGAAGGCGTCGGCGACGTACCCGGGGACGAGCGTGTTCATCGCCCAGAGAAAGTCCTCACGCCCCCGGAAGTCGAACTTCAGCCCGGCCATGTAGATGACGTTCGGCAGCCGGGGGAGATCCTCGACGGCGCGGCGGTCGAGGAGGTCGGCGGTGATCGCTTCGACCCCGTGCTGCTCGAGGTACTCGCGCGAGCCCTCGTCGCTGAAGCGGGCGACCCCGACGACCCGCTTGTGGGGGGCGGCGCGCTTGATGAGGCGGGCGAGGCCGAGGCCCATCTTCCCGGCCACACCGAGGACGATGACGTCGCCGTCGAGGGCGGCCAGGTCGGCGACGGTGGCCGAGGTGGGGCGGGACAGGAACTCGTCGAGCGCGTCGACGTCGTCGAAGCGCTCGGGGAGCGGGTCGACGTCGAGCAGGGGAGCGGTTTCGGTCATCGGGTGTTCCTCCAGGGTCACGAGAGCCAGGCGGCTCGGTGCGCGGTGACGAAGTCGTCGTCGGTCAGATGCGGGTAGGCGGCCATGACGCGGGTGATGTCCTCCTGCTGACCGGGGGAGAGCGTCTCGGTGTCGTCGAGGCACCAGACGCCCTCGAGCAGCCCCTGCCGGCGGAGCACCTCGTGGACGCCGGGGATGCAGCCGGCGAAGTCGTTCACGGCGTCGTAGACGGCGCGGTTGGCGTCGGTCACCTGGCTGTCGAGCGCGAGCAGCTCGCGCGGCACGTCGTCGGCCGCGCCCGCCGCGCGCAGACGCTCGAACAGCGCCACGGCGCGGTGCGTCCAGACGCTCCAGTGGCCGAGGAGCCCGCCGACGATCCGCACGGTCACGTCCTCGTCGCCGCGTCGGAAGACGAACGGCTGCAGCAGGTCGAGCACGATGTGGTCGTCGTTGCCGGTGTACAGCGCGATCCGCTCCTCGGCGCCGGCATCGACGACGGCGCGCACGATGTCGAGCGTGCGGTACCGGTTGAACGGCGCCATCTTGATCGCGATGACGTTGTCGAGTTCGGCGAAGCCGCGCCAGAAGTCGTAGCTCAGGTGCATACCGCCCACCTCGGGAAGGAGGGCGAAGCCGATCACGGGGGCGGTCTCGGCGACCGTACGGCAGTGGGCGAGGATGTCGGCTTCGAGAGCGCCGCGCCACGCGGCGAGGTTCAGGAGCACGGCGTCGTAGCCCGCCTCCCGGGCCGTCGCGGTCTCGGCGAGCGCCTGCGGGGTGCGGCCGGTCACCCCGGCGATGAGGGCGACGGGCCGGTCGACCCACGTCGCGGCCTCCTCGGCGGCCAGTCGGAGGACCTCGGGGTAGAGGCCTGCCGCGCGGATGCCGAACTGGGTCGTGTGGACGCCCACGGCCAGTCCGCCCGCCCCCGCGTCGAGGTAGTAGCGACTGAGGGCGCGCTGGCGCCGCTCGTCGATCCGCCGGTCCGCGGTGAGGGCCAGGGGGTGCGCGGGGATGACCGCGCCCTGCGCGATGATGCGCAGCGCGGCGGCGCGGGTCGCCTCCTCGGAAGAGGCCTCGGGGTGATGGAGCGGCACTGCTCGCCTTTCGTTCTGAGGGGAATCAAATCACAGCGGAGACGCGGAGCGCAACCGTTTGTTCACCCGAGTGACCCGCGTGGCGCCCCATCCTGCACAATCCATTGCTCAGGAGGGTGCGCGGTGCGCGGTCCGCGGGTCACACGGCGGCGCGCGCCGCCTCGAGGGTCAGCTCCGGCAGTGCCGACACCTCGAGCTCCGGGGCGTACCCGAAGGGCGCCGCCAGCGCGGTGCCGAACTCGATGAGGCCGCCGCGCACCCGCAGCCGGGCACCGGTGTCGGCATCGGCGCGGTACAGGTCGGGATGGCTCTCCCGCGCGATCTCGGCGACGCCGGGCATGAGCGGGGCCAGCCGGCCGAAGTAGTGGTGGCCGTTGCGTTCGATGTGGGTGAGTCCCAGGGTGGCGGCCACCACGAGGTCCTGCGCCACGGTGAGGGGCGGGAGGGTGGACAGATCCTCCGCCGTCATGATCGTCGGATGCCCCGGAGCGTCGCGGTGCCGGGTCAGCACGCCGTTCGCGAGGCCCCGGAACACGCCCTTGCAGCCCTTGTACGTGCCACCCGCGTAGCCGAGGTCCATCGCACGCCGCACGGCGTCGACGGCGTCGTCGGACTCGTCGATGATCACGGGCACCCCGCGGGCCGTCAGCTCGCGGAGCACACCGCCGAGCTCCGGCGCGAAGGCGGCATCGCGGTGCACGGGCTGCTCGACGGCGATGAGCGCGTCCCGCAGCCGCGGACCCACGTGCGCGTCGCCGAGCAGGGCGCGGGCCCAGCGATCGAGATGGTCGCCGTCGCGCATCGACTCGTTGGCGTCGACCGTCAGCCGGGGCTCCACCCCGAGCGCGTCGCAGACGGCGAAGAGGCGGCCGAGGCGCAGGAGGTCGGCATCCGCGTCGCCGGCGGTCTTCACCTTCAGGTGGTGCACGCCGTCACGGACGATCACCTCGTCGAGGCTCACCGGCAGCCCATCGTCCGGCCGGTCGGCCACCTCGTCGGCCGTGAGAGCGTCGGCGAAGCCCACGGTGTGGCGCACCGCGATCGTCGCGGCCGGGTCCGATCGCAGGTGGTCGCGCCAGTCGACGGCCGCGAGCTCGGGGTGGAGCGCTCCGGGATCGAACCCCAGCTCGCCACCGTGGAGGGCGGCGACGAACGGCGTGCCCGACCCGCGGCAGACGGCATCGATGACGGCGCGCTCCACGAGCGCGGTGCCCAGCCCCGCCAGAAGACCGGGCACGCCGGCCCCCGCGGCCCATCGCGTCTGGGCGTCGTCGAGCGCGCGCCACAGCGCGAACGCGCTGGCGGCGCGCAGGCCCGCCGCCGTGTCGACGGCATGGCGGACCACTCCGACGAGGCCGACGAGGTCGTCCGCGAACGCGGTGTCCGGATCCTTGGTGAACCACTTGGGCGGCAGGTGCTCGGAGGCCCAGCCGCGGGCGGACGTGCCGTCGGCCGTCTGCAGCCGCACCTCGACCACGACGTGCGGCGCCGCGGTCATCTCCGCGATCCCGTACCGGAAGGGGAGACGCGTCCGCACCGGCACGACCCGGGCGGTGGCACCGGTGACCTCGATCATCGCGCTGCTCCTTCCGCCGTGCGAGGCTGTCGCACCCATCGCACAGTAGCGAGTTGGAACGGGCGGAGCTCGATGTCGACGGTGCCGTCGGCGGCGCGTCCTCGGATGATCGCCGGCTCCGTCCGCCGTTCGAGCAGGTCCGTCTCGACGACGTCCGACACGGCGAAACGCGGAGTCAGCGTTCCGCGCGTCCGCGTCCCCCAGGCCTCGTACAGCCGGACGATCACGTCGCCGCTGCCGTCGTCGGCCGCCTTCACGGACTCGATCATCACCCCGGGCGCCGCGACGGACACAAGCGGTTCGAGCTCACTCTGCCCGGCGTCCGGGATCCGCCGCAGCGGGACGCCGAGCCGGTAGCCCTCCTCGACCGCCTCAGCTACGCCCGAGCCCGGCCGCAGGGTGAAGTGGAAGGAATGGCGTCCCCGATCAGACGTCGGGTCGGGATACCTCGGCGCCCGTGCCAGCGAGATCCCGATCACCGTCGCCGTCCGACCGCCGGCGCTCTCACGGGTGATGTCGTAGCCGTAGGTGGCCTCGTTGGCGAGGGCGACGCCGTAGCCGGGCTCGCCGACGTGCAGCCAGCGGTGGGCGACGACCTCGAACCGGGCCTCGTCCCACGACGTGTTGGTGTGGATGGCGCGGCGCAGGTGGCCGTAGGCGATCTCCGCCGTGGCGTGGTCGGTGTGCAGGTCCAGGGGGAGCTGCAGCTTCAGGAGCTTCTGGTCCTCGTGCCAGTCGAGGTCGACGTCGATCGCCAGCCGCGGCTCACCGCGCCGCACGGTGTAGTCGACGGCGATGCTCGACGCGCCGAAGGCGCGGCGCACCCGGACGGTCACGCGGTCGTCGGTGCGCGCGATCGCCGACACCTCCACCGCGCCGGTGAGTGCCACGGGCCGCGCCCGGTAGTGCTCGTCCAGATCCCACGCGTCCCACGTCGTCGGGGTGTCGTGGTGCAGGCGCAGCCGGCCCGCGCTCATCCCTGTCGGAACCAGTTCCCGTCCGGCGCGGAGATCGATCAGCGATGCGATCTCGCCCACCGGATCGATCGTCAGGCGGAGGATGCCGTTGTCGACCCGCGTGCCCGCGGCCGTCTCCGCGATCGTCACCGGGGCCGACGCGGTCGACGCCGCGGCGGTCAGCGCTGCGCCGCCGGCGAGGGGCGCGACCCCGTCCTGGGCCACGGGCGACGCGTTCGCGGCCAGCTCGCGGTCACCGCTTCCTGCGAGTGCGCGCAGCGCGGTCGCCACGATCTCCTCGAGCTCGGCGTGGATCCGCTCGTACGCCTCGTGCGCCTCGCGGTGCACCCACGTGATCGAGGATCCCGGGAGGATGTCATGGAACTGCAGCAGCAGCACTTCGCGCCACAGCGCACGCAGGCGCTCGCCGGGATACTCGGCGCCGGTCTGGACCAGGGCGGCCGTCGCCCAGAGCTCGGCCTCGCGGAGCAGCCGCTCGGCGCGCCGGTTCCCGCGCTTGAGCGGGATCTGCGTCGTCGCGACGCCGCGGTGGCGCTCCAGGTACAGCTCGCCCACCCAGACGGGTGGGTCGACGAGGTCGGCTGCCGCCTCGGTGAAGAACCGCTCCGGCGACGACATGATCACCCGCGGTGCGCCCTCCAGGTCGGCGTAGCGGGCGGCCGAGGCCAGCATGTCCTCGGTCGGGCCGCCCCCGCCGTCGCCCCAGCCGAACGGGAGCAGCGACAGGTTGGTGACGCCCTTGTCGGCGAACTGGCTCTCCGCGCGCCGCAGGTCGGCCGCCGACACCTCGGCGTGATACGTGTCGGCCGACGGGAAGTGCGTGAAGATCCTCGTGCCGTCGATCCCCTCCCACAGGAAGGAGTGGTGCGGGAACGTGTTCGTCTCGTTCCACGAGATCTTCTGCGTCAGGAAGTAGCGGGCGCCCGCGGCCGCCGCGATCTGGGGGAGACCGCCGCTGTAGCCGAAGGAGTCGGGGATCCAGACGTCGTCGGTCTCGATCCCGAACTCCTCACGGAAGAAGCGCCTGCCCTCGATCAGCTGCCGGGCCAGCGACTCGCCACTGGGGAGGTTGCAGTCCGGCTCCACCCACTGTCCGCCGGTGGGGATGAACCTGCCCTCGGTCACCCGCGCCGCGACCCGCGCGTAGAGCTCGGGGTAGTCCTCCTTCACCCAGGCGAACTGCTGGGCGGACGTGGCGGCGAAGACGAAGTCGTCGTGACGGTCCATGAGCGCCAGGACGTTGGCGAAGGACCGGGCGACCTTCCGGCGCGTCTCACGCAGCGGCCACAGCCACGCGCTGTCGATGTGGGCGTGGCCGACCGCGTGCAGCCGATGCGCCGACGCGGCGGCGGGACGGGCGAGCACCTCGGCGAGCTCCGCGCGGGCGTTCTCGGCGCTCCCTGCGACATCGCCCGGGTCGAGCCGGTTGAGGGCGCGTTCGAGCGCCGTGAGGATCTCCTCGCGCCGGGCGTCGGCCTGCACCGACTCCCGGACGAGCCCGGTGAGCGCGTCAAGATCGCGCAGCAGCTCGGTGGTCGGGCGGTGACGGCGGGCGAGCTCGATCCTGCCCCACCGGTACAGCTCCGCCTCGCCTGCCGTCTCGGGATCGCCGAGGGTGGTCGGGCGGAAGCTGAAATGCTGCGCCACGTCGGGGTTGGCCGCCGCCTCGATGTAGTAGACGAACTCCTCGCCGGCCGCCTCGGCCACGACCACTTCGCGCTGGGCGGGCTCGATGCCCTTCAGCGCCCGGCCGTCGGCACTCCACACGAGCGCTTCGCACTGGAAGCCCGGGCGCCAGTCGAGGAAGCCGAGGTCGACCACGAGCTCGACGCGCGCCTCCGGGCCCGGCCGCCAGTGCGCCGGCACGGTCCCGCTCACGCGCACCCACACCGTCCCCCACGGCCGTCCCCACGGGTCTCCGGCGGCGATCGGGGCGAAGGTCTGGCCGACCGCGTCGGCGAACGGCACGGGTTCGCCGGGTGCCGCCCAGGCGGCCAGCGCCACGGGGGCCGTCTCGAGGTGGAGCGCGGGACGGATGTCGTCGCGGATCGCGCGTTCGGTGCGGGCGAGGACGCGCTCTCGGCGGTCACGCATGGTCGGAGTCCTTTCGGCGGCGAGAGCCGCAGTCGTCGGGGGCGGCGGGAGGGGGAGGGATCAGTCGCGCGCGCCGCGGGGCCCCGTCACGGGGGCGGCGGGTAGGGCGAAGCGCTCGAGAGCGACGGCCATGATGCCGAACTGCTCGGTCAGCTGACCCTCGTAGCCGCACGGGGCGCCGTCCCAGTAGCGCCAGTCGACACCGGTCTGCGATCCGCCGAAGGCGGTCCCGTCGGCGAGGGTCGTGCAGAGGGCCTCGAGCAGGCGGTCGGCCTCCTCGGTCATCCCGACGCGATACAGCGCAGCCACGAAGTGCCGTGACTGCGAGTGCGAGAGGGCGCCGTTCAGATAGAACCCGTGGGGGAATCCCTGCATCGGTGCGGTGAGATCGGCGTCCGGAATCGGCCAGAGGTTGTTCGGCAGTCCCCAGTGCGGGTCGGGGGCGCCGACGCGCAGATACTCCCGCCACAGCGCACCGATGATCGGGCGTTCGAGCTCGGCGGGCAGTACTCCGCTCGTGACCACGATCGCGTTGACGGCCAGGAACGCGTGGTCGTGCAGGCGGTCATCGGCTGAGCGCCAGCCCGCGATCCAGCCCGAGTCGGGGTGGCGGAACGTCGGAACGAAGGCGGCTGCGATGCGGTCGGCCCATGCCGTCAGGCCCTCGGCGAGCTCGCCCGCCCCCTGCGCCGGGAGCACGTCCGCCAACAGGCGCAGCGCCCGGAACAGCAGAGCGTTGACGTAGGCGTCCTTCCACCCGAACGAGACGACGTCGTACCAGTTGGTGCTCCAGTCGTGCTCCCCGCTGACGCCGCGGCGATGGGGGCTCTCGATCAGGCCGTCGCCGTCGAGATCGCGCGCCATGAGGCGGTCCAGGACATCGCGGATGCGGGGACGGTAGCGGGCGACCCACGCCGGATCGGGGGCGGCCTCGAGGTACTCGGCCAGTCCGAGGAGGGTGCCGACGCCCGAGATGAGGTACTCGTCCTCGGCGGCGCGCAGCCGGCCGCCGTCGCGCATGGTGCCGCTCGCGTACCCGGGACCGCCGTCGAGCCAGCGCTCCAGCGAGTCCCGCAGCATCCGCCGGGTGTCGATCCCGTGGACCGTTCCCCGGCGCAGCGCGAGCGCCGACCACGTGTCCATGCTCATCGGGCAGTGGATCGAGACGCTGTTGTTGCTGAACGTCCCCGTGTCGGCGCGGTAGGACAGGCCCGTGATCGCCGTGCGGCGCAGGGCGCGGGCCACGCCGGCGGGCGTCCCGTGCCGCGCGGGCACCCCGCCGTCGACCGGTCGCCATGTGAGGTCGGCGTGGAACGTGCCCGCGCGCAGGATCGTCGTCCCGCGCTCGGTCGGCTCTTCGCCGAGGCGCAGCTCGCCCAGCAGCCAGCCTTTCGCCCGGTCGGCGTCGGATCGCCACGTGGCGTCGGGGCTGTCGCTGTCGTCGGCGGTGACGCTGAGCGATCCGTGCCCGGGGGCGTGCAGCAGCAGCGGCAGCGCCAGCATCCCGGTGCGTCCGTCACGGCAGAGCGTTCCGAGGGTCGTCGTGGCCGCGACCCCCGGATCGAACGCGGTCTGCCAGATCGCGCTCTCCCACGCCTCGACCTCGGTGGCGCCCTCCCGCGTGGCGGCGAGCTCGATGCGGTCGGGGAGCATCGTCCAGACCAGGTGCAGGCGCTGACCGGCATCGGGCAGGGCGATGTCGTACGTCACGGTGCTGCCCGACACCTCGACGGTGCCCTCCACCCGGCAGCGCAGCGCCGGTCCGATCAGCGACGACCCGCCCACGGGGTGGAGCATCGGACCCTGCAGGTCCACGCCCGGCCGGTGCAGCAGCAGGTCGCGATCGACGCGGCCGGTGCCCTCGTCGTCGAGGGCCAGGAAGCTGAAGCCGGCCCGCCCGAGGGAGAAGCCCACGGCGTAGCCGGCGGTCTCGAACCGCACCGTCCCGCGATCGGCCGTCGCTCGGACCCCGGCGGGAGCAGCGGAGAGGTCGATGGGCCCCGTGCGGAGGCGGGTCTCGCCCTGCACCGGAGCGGCCGGCGGGTCGCCGAGCAGCTCGAACGCGTCGTCGGCGAGGTTCCACGGCGTCCACGGGCCGTCCAGCCCGCTGCGGCGGATCTCGATCACCGCCGCGGCCGACACGATCCCGCCGAGGTCGTACTCCCGCGCCTCGGCGTCGGGCCCCGACGGTGCGGGCAGGTCGTGCACGTCGAGGACGGTGCGCCAGTGCCCACCGTCCTGGACCAGCACGCGGAACGCGGCGACCCAGTCCCACTGGTCCTCGCTGCCGCACTTGTGGTACCCGCGCCCGGGTCGCACCCGCAGAGTGCGCAGCGCCGTCGGCGCCGCCAGGCGCAGAGTGCGGGAGTGGACGACACGGCGCCCGATGATCTCGTCGGCCTCGTCGCCGTCGGCCCACGTCGCGATCGTCACGCCGGCGGCAGTGCGGAAGCCCATTCCGCCGAGTGGCGGCGGGCGCTCGATGATCGCCAGCAGGTCGGTCGAGGTGTCGTTCATGCGCATCCCGGGTCTCGTGCACGTCGTCGTGCGATCACTCACCTCCTGGTGCGCAATCGATTTCCCACATGCTAGCGCATGTCCTCCCGGACGCAAGCCCGCGAAAGCCGCAGGAGGTGGTGGGGCGGGAGGGGTCGGGCCACCCCTCCCGCCCCACCGGTCACGTCCGCTCCTGCGGTTTCGCCGGCAGTCGGCGGTGCTAGACGACCGACCAGCCGCCGTCGGACGGCAGGATCACGCCGTTCACGTTCGTGCCGTCATCGCTGAGCAGGAAGGTGATCGACGCGGCGAGCTGGTCGGGCTCGGCGATCGGCGGCAGCATCGTCATGGCCGCCGCGATCCGCTGCTGGTACTCACCCGACATGTCGGGCCCCGCGATGTTGGTCGCGACCGGTCCGGGGGCGACGGCGTTGATGCGGATGCCGCGGGGGGCGTACATGAACGCGGCGCTCCGGGTGAGGCCGACGACGGCGTGCTTGGAGGCGGTGTACGCGGCGCCGGCGGCCGAACCGCGCAGGCCCGCCTCGGAGGCGATGTTCACGATCGACCCCGTGCCGGCGGCGAGCATGAGCGGCAGGACCGCGCGGGTCAGGCGGAACATCCCGTCGACGTTGACCGCGAACACGCGCTCCCAGATGGCGTCGCTGACCTCGTGCAGCGGGCTCATGTCGTCCATGATCCCCGCGACGTTCGCGAGGCCGTCGATCCTCGGCCCCGCCGCGGCCACGATCGCGGCCACGCCGTCGGCGTCGGTGATGTCGGCCGTGACGGCGACGACGCGCTCGCCGCCGTGCTCGGCCGTGAGCTCCTCGAGCCGGGTGGCCGACACGTCCACGGCGATCACTCGCCCGCCCTCGCGGACGATGCGGTTCGCGGTGGCGCGGCCGATGCCCGAGCCGGCGCCGGTCACGATCACGGTGCGTCCCTCGAAGCGGCCGGCGGTGACCTGCTCGCGCCACGTCGCGGCGTCGGGCTCATCCCCGTCGTCGGTCTCGACGGGTGCCGTTCCGCCGTTGGCGCGGAGCACCATGTCGTCGACGACCTCCTGGGGCAGCTGACCCTTGCTCATGCTGACCAGACGCTGGAGCGAGAGCAGCCGGACCGGGGCCAGGGCCTTCTCGGTCTGCCCGCCCTGGGCCAGCAGTTCGCGCAGCAGCGGGCCGCCGACGGGATGCTTCAGCCAGTCGCCGATCGAGCTCTTCGCGGTCAGGGGCTTGTCTGCCATGGTCGTTCCTCTCGGGTGCCGGCGCCGTCGCCGGATGTGCACGATTGTCGGCCGGGAATAATCAAATGTCAACGCTGTTGACACCGTGCACGGCGACCGCTCAGGCTTGGCATACTCGGGGGAGGAGGTGGGCATGGGCGGAGCGCGAGGACGCACCCGGGAGGCGATCGCGGATGCCGCGGCCGACCTGTTCACCCGCAACGGCTACACGGCCACCTCCGTGCGGGAGATCGCGCGGGCCGCGGGAGCCGATCCGGCGATGGTCATCCGCCACTACGGCTCGAAGGAGCAGCTGTTCCTCCACACGATGCAGCTGCAGCCCGGTGACGAGCTCCGCTTCGACGAGCCGTGGGAGACCCTCGGCGCACGGATCGTGGAGTACGTCCTCGATGCGGACGAGCGTCTGCGCGCCGTCTACCTCGAACTCATCCGCGGCAGCGACGCCGGCCACGTCGGCTCGGCGCTGACCGCGGCGCACGAGGAGAACTTCGTCGCGCCGCTCGTCGCCGTGCTCCCCGGGGCGGACGCCGAGCTGCGCGCACGGCTCGTCGCCGCCATGGTCGGCGGCCTCATGTACGCGCTGTGGATCGTGGAGGACGAGACGCTCACGGGCACCGACCGCGCCGCCGTCATCGCGCGGTACGCGCCGGCCCTGCAGACCCTCATCACCCCGGACTGAGTCTCACGCCGTGCGCGCCGGCGCATCCGCAGGAGGAGCTGGTGCGGGAGTGACCCAGGCGCCACGTGTGCACCACGGGTCACACCCGCTCCTGCAGTTTTCGCGGCACCCCGCCGCAGGGTGCGGGCTCAGCCGGCCGAGGCCACCCTGCGGTAACGGACGTGCGTCGCCAGGACGGACGGCAGCACCTCGACCGGCTCGTAGTCGAAGGTCTCGCCGCCGTCGAAGATGCGCTCGCCCGAGCCGAGGAGCACGGGCGCGATGTCGAGCGTGAGCTCGTCGATCACGCCGGCCGCGAGGGCCTGCCGCACGGTCGACGCGCCGCCGGCGATGTCGACGCCTCGGCCGTCGGCCACCTCGAGCGCCTGCGCGTAGGCGGCGTCGAACCCGCCGGTGATGAAGTGGAAGGTCGTGCCGCCCGCCATCTCGATCGGGGCGCGCGCGTGGTGGGTGAGCACGAAGACGGGTGCGTGGTACGGCGGCTCGTCGCCCCACCAGCCGCGCCACTCCTCGTCCCACTCGCCGCGGATCGGGCCGAACATGTTGCGGCCCATCACGTAGGCGCCGCGGGGGCGCCCGAGCCAGGCGGAGGCGGCGGCGTCGGCCGCGGTCGCCCGCGGATCGCCGAGGTGCCAGCGGTGGAGCTCCATCCCGCGCCGGCCGAGGGGCTGGTCGAGGGACTGGGACGGTCCGGCGACGAACCCGTCGAGCGAGATCGACATGTGACAGGTGGTCTCGGACATCGCCGTCTCCTCATGATGTTCGCAGGTCATGACGTTCGCACGCCGTGACCTGCGAACGCACCGTATCGCACCGCGTCGACACTGCGCCGACACGGCGTCGGCACGGCTGCCCCGGCCCCGCCGCCGCCGGCGTCAGCGGGGCGAGGCAGGCCGGGCGGTCGATGCGCGTGGGATGAGCGTGGGCAGTGCCCGCCGCGTCGCCGAGGCCACAGTGCCGTCGAGAGTGCCGTCGACAGTGCCGCCCATAGTGCTGTCGAGCAGCAGCTCGATGGCGGATGCCGCGATCTGGTCGAAGGGCGTGTGGACGCTCGTCATCGGCGTGGGCAATCGCGAGGCGAGGGGGATGTCGTTGTAGCCGACGACGGAGAGGTCGCGGGCGACGCGGATGCCGAGGGACAGCGCCGCGCTCACCACCCCGATGGCGAGGTTGTCGTTGGCCGCGAAGAGCGCGGTCGGTCGGCGCTGCGGGTCGGTCAGCAGCTGCCGTCCGGCCTCGACGCCGTGGTCGACGCCGTAGCCGGCCCAGACGATGCGCTCGTCGGGAACGGCAAGACCCGCCTCCTCGAGCGCGCGGAGGGCCCCCGCGTGCCGGTCGACGCCGGTGGACGTGAACAGGGGTCCGTTGACGAGGGCGATCTCGCGATGCCCGAGGTCGATGAGGTGGCGCACGGCCAGGTAGCCCCCGGCCTCGTCGTCGCCGAGCGACGAGGGGCTCACGCGGTCGGTGCGCAGGGCCAGGACGTGGGGGATGCCGCGGGAGCGGAGGGAGGCGGGAAGGTCGTCGTCGAGTCGGGCGGTGGCGAGGATCAGTCCGTCGAGGCCCCGGTCGAGGAGTGTCTCGGTGGCGCGGCGCTCCTCGGCGGGGTCGTCGCCGCAGGTCGCGACCACGGCGAAGTAGCCCTGCCGCCGGGCCGTGCGCTCGATCGCCTCGAACATCAATGCCATGACCGCGTCGGTGAGCCGGGGGACGAGCACGCCGATCGTCGCGGTCGCGCCCCGCCGCAGGCTCGACGCATACATGTTGCGCCGGTAGCCGAGCCGGTCGGCCGTGTCGCGCACCTTCTGCGCCGTCGCGCTGCTCGAGGAGGGGATGCGCTCGTCGAGCACCCGGCTGACCGTCGAGATGCTGACGCCCGCCGCATCGGCGACGTCGCGCAGTGTGACGGTGTGCCGTTCGGCCATCGCTCCTCCTCTCTCCCGAGTCTAGGTGTCTCGGGAACGTTTGCAGACCCACTCTTGACACGGCCGCACGAGGGTCGCATACTCGTCTTGCAAACGTTCCTGCAAACGTTGTCGTGAACGTTTCCACACCGTCGTGAAACGCAAGGAGAGAATCATGGTCCTCGACCTCCGCGGCCTGAACCCCGCCCCCGTCACCCCCTTCACCGAGGACGGCGAGGTCGACTTCGCCGCCATCCAGCGCCTGGGCTCCTGGCTCGGCTCGATCGACGGAGTGAAGAGCCTCGTCGTGCTCGGGCACGCCGGTGAGGGCACCTTCCTCACGGAGCCGGAGCAGCTCGACGTGATCCGCGCGTTCCGCGACTCGGTCGAGGGGCGGCTGCCGATCATCGCCGGCATCACGAAGGAGGGGAACAAGACCGCCGCGCTCGAGGCCAAGGCCGCCGCCGACGCCGGTGCCGTCGGTGCACTCGTCTACCCCTCGCACGGGTGGCTGCGCTTCGGATTCCAGCCCGGCGCGCCGCAGACCCGCTACCGCGCGATCTGGGAGGAGTCGGGCCTCGAGGAGATCCTGTTCCAGTACCCCGACAACACGAAGGCGTCGTACGACCTCGACACCCAGCTGGAGATCGCCGGGCAGGAAGGCGTCAACCACACCAAGAACGGCGTGCGGAACATGAAGCGGTGGTACACGGAGATCCCCGCCCTGCGCGCGGCGTACCCCGAGCTGCAGGTCCTCTCGTGCCACGACGAGTACCTGCTCCCGACGATGTTCGACGTCGACGGCCTCCTCGTCGGCTACGGGAACATCGCCCCCGAGGCGCTCGTCGAGCTGATCGAGGCCGGGAAGCGGAAGGACTACGCCGCCGCCCACGCGATCCACGAGAAGCTGCTCCCCGTCACGAAGGCCGTCTACCACCGCGGCTCGCACATGGAGGGCACCGTCGCGCTCAAGTGGGGCCTCGTGAACCGCGGCATCCTCAGCCACGCCACCGTCCGCACCCCCCTGCTGCCGCTGCCCGACGGCGCGTCGGCCGAGATCGCCGCGGCGTTCCGGTCGGCCGAGCTCGCGCCGGTCGCCGTCTCGGCGTGACCGCGTGATCACGCGCCCGCGGCGGTGATGCCCTCGCCGCCGCGGGCTCCCCCTTTCGTCGCACCGGAGCGACACACCCCCTCGTCGTCAATGAAGACCGAGCGGCCAGTGGCCGCCCTCCTCGAAGGAGAGCAACACGCATGAACGAACACGTCACCTCCCGACCGCCCGCAACCCCGGGCACCGGGCACGGCCGCATCGATACTGAGACCGTGCGAAACATCGTCGAGTCGCGGAAGACCCGCCGCACCCTCTGGCGCCGGCTCGCGCTCATCGGGCCCGCCTTCGTCGCCGGCGCCTGGCAGTTCGGGCCGGGCAACCTGACCACCGCGATGAACGCGGGCGCCGTCTACGGCTACGCGCTCATCTGGGTCATCATCGTGTCCACGATCCTCATGATCTTCCTCACCGACATGAGTGTGCGCCTCGGGATCCGCACGCCCGTCTCGCTCATCTCCTCGATCAAGGAGCGCCTCGGGGGATGGGTCGGCGTCGTCGCCGGATTCGGCGTCTTCCTCATCACCCTGTGCTTCTCGGTCGGCAACGCGGTCGGCTCGGGCGTCGGCCTGTCCATGCTCATCCCCGGGACCTCCCCCGTCATGTGGACCGTCATCTGCACCGTCGCCGTGGCGTCGATCCTGCTCCTGAAGGGCATCTACGGGATCGTCGAGAAGATCCTCATCGTGATCGTCGCGCTCATGGCGGTGAGCTTCATCGTCTCGGCGTTCGTGTCGAACCCGGACTGGTCCGCCGCCGGGGCAGGTCTGATCCCGGTCATCCCGGACGGCGCGTGGCTTCTCATCATCGGTCTCGTGGGCACGAACTTCTCGATCAATGCCGCCTTCTACACCTCGTACGGTACGAAGGCGCGGCGTCGCACCGAGACGGACTACCGCGACATCACCGTGGTCGACACCGTGCCCGGGATCATCGCGCCCGGCATCATGACCGCGCTCGTGATCGTCGTGGCCGCCGCCGTCCTCAACTCGACCGGCACCGACGCACCAGGCGCCTTCGGGGGTCTCGCGAAGATCTTCGAGCCGGTGGCCGGCCCCGTCGGCGCCTGGATCTTCGCGCTGGGCTTCTTCGGCTCGGCCTTCTCGTCGATGATCCCGAACTGCATCGCGGGCGGCACGATGCTCTCCGACGCCCTCGGGAAAGGCGCCTCGGCCGACACCCGCACCGCACGGCTCGGGAGCGCGTTCATCCTCGCCTTCGGACTCACCGTCACGATCATCTTCGCCGGGTCGTCGCCCGTCGAGCTCATCATCATCGCCCAGGCGCTGACCGTGCTGTTCGCGCCGATCCTGGCCGCGCTGATCCTCATCATGGCCAACGACCGAAAGCTCATGGGGCAGCTGCGCAACCGGTGGTGGCAGAACGCGTTCGGCGTCCTGGGGCTGGTCTCGGTGCTCGCCCTGTCCGTGCGTCTCATCGTCAGCCTCGTCGGCGGCTGAGCTCCGCGCATCTCCCGAGTCGAACGGCCCCCGCGTGCGAGCGGGGGCCGTTCCGCTGCCCTGGTTCGTTCCGCTGCGCTGGGTCCGCGGTGCCTCCCGCGGGACGCGGCGGTAGGATCGGGGAATGCTTTCCGTGTGGCGCACCTCTCAGGTGCAGGAGGAGGTCACCGGCGCGCACTGCGCCGGCGGCACAGACTGACGCCCTCGCCGACACCGATCCGGTCGTCGGCTCCTTCGTCGTCTCCTTCCTCGGCGCCCGCGTGGCCCGGTATCCCGGGTTTTCGCTGGTGCGCGCCGTCCTCACACCGCCTCCTCCGAGGCAGAAAGCTGCAGCCATGCTCCCCGTCGACGAGCGCACGATCCGTGCGTCGTTCCTCAACGCCTCCCGCAAGGAGGCCGCCTCCCTCACCCTTCCCCCCGGCTTCGACGACGTCGATTTCGACGCGCTCGACTTCCTCGGCTGGTCCGATCCGAAGATGCCGCGCCGTGCGTACGTCGTCGCGCAGGACGACGCGGGCGACACCGTCGCCGTGCTGCTGCAGCAGGCCGAGCAGCGCACGCTCGCGCGGGCGCAGTGCGCCTGGTGCGATGACGTCACCCTCCGCAACGACGTGCAGTTCTTCGCGGCACGCAAGGCCGGTCCGGCCGGGCGGCGCGGCGACGTGCTCGGCACGCTCATCTGCACGAACTTCGCGTGCTCGGCGAACGTGCGTCGCCTCCCGCCGCTCGCCTACGAGGGGTACGACCGCGAGGCCGCGCGCGACCTGCGGATCCTGCGTCTGCAGGAGCACGTGCAGGGCTTCCTCCGCGAGCTGCGCGGCTGACGCGTCCGAGGGTTCGGGGGCGTCAGGGCGCGACGCGCACCCGGCGCCCCTCGAACCCGACGACGTCGCCGCCCTGCAGCTGACGTCCGCGGCGGCGGTCGACCTCGCCGTTGACCGTCACAAGGCCGTCGATGATGGCCTCCTTGACGTCGCCGCCGGAGTCGAGGACGCCGGCGAACTTCAGGAACGCGCCGAGGCGGATCATGTCGCCGCCGATCGAGACGTCGTCGATGGGTGCCGCGTCGGATGCCGGGGTGCTCACCCTCGAATGGTAGGCCACCGATCCGGTGGCATCGGCAGGCCGGATCCGTCGTTGCGGGCGGATCCGGCCCGGAACAGTCGATCCAGCCTGCTTTTCGCACACCGCCCGCCGGGATGCGCCGACATCACCCGTGCGGGCGCGGACTAGCGTGATGTCATGGCATCTGTTCTCGTCACGGGGTCCGCGAGCGGACTGGGTCTGAATGCCGCCGCGCAGCTCGCGCGCGGCGGTCACGACGTCGTCGTCCACGCACGACGTGCCGACCGTCTGCCGGCTCCGCCCGAGGGTCAGTCGTGGGCGGGTGCGGTCGTCGGCGACCTGTCGTCCCTTGACGAGGTGCGCGCCGTCGCGGCGGCGGCCGAGGAGCACGGCCGCTTCGACGCGGTCATCCACAACGCCGGGCTGCTCGACGTCGCCGGGATGATCGAGGTGAACATCGTCGCCCCGTTCGCGCTGACCGCGCTGATGACGCGGCCGTCCCGGATCATCGCCCTCAGCAGCTCGATGCACCGCGGCGGCGCCCCGGACCTCACGCGGATGGCGCGGGGGAACGCCTCGTACAGCGACACGAAGCTATGGGTGACGGCGCTGATCATGGCGTTCGCGGAGCGATGGCCCGACACCCTCAGCCACGCCGTCGACCCGGGATGGGTGCCGACACGGATGGGCGGGGCCGGAGCTCCGGACGATCTGGAGGCCGGCCACCTCACCCAGACTTGGCTCGCGACGGCCGACGACATCGAGCCGCGGACCGGCGGCTACTGGCATCACCGCGCCACGCAGCGCCCGCACGCCGCGGCGCTCGACCGGGACTTCCAGCGTGCGCTCGTCTCCGCCCTGGAGGAGCGCACCGGCCTCACGCTCCCGGCGTAGCGGCCGGGCAGGAGTGCACGCGTCGTCGCGGGTCTTCCCCGGTTCATGAGAAACCTCTAACATGGCCCTGGGTCAATTTGGCCCTGGGTCATCTGGCCCTGAGGTCGCTGCGGGGTCTCGAGAGTCCGCACCGATGACGGATGTCGCCGCCCTGCTCACGGACGTGTTGTGTGTTGCCGCGAACGTTCTTGGTCGACGCGAGTGGGGTGGCAGTGAGCAGCACGAGCAGCACGGCGCATCGGTGGCGAGCGAGCGCGTGGGGCGCGGCGCTGGTCGCGATCGTCGTGTGCGTGGCGCTGATCGCCGCCGCCCCGTTGCCGGCGTGGGCCGCCGAGCCGACCGGGGAGATCTCCGGCGTGGTCTCGGATACGACGGGGACCCCCGTCCCCGAGACGACCGTCTCGATCCGCGGACAGGGCAGTGACGGCAACTGGATCTATAGGGAAACGGTGACCGGCCCGGACGGCGCGTGGCACTTCGGCGCACTCCTCGGCGGACGATACCGGCTCACCTTCACGCCCCCGGCGGACTCCGGTCTCGCGGCGCAGACGTGGCACGACCTCACGGTGCATCACAGGGGCGCCGAGATCGTCCTCCCCGAGCACGGCCTGGTGGAGGGCATCGACGCCCAGCTCCGGCCGGCGGGATCCATCTTGGGCACGGTCATGGACAATCAGGGCGCGCCGCTGACGGCCTGGGCGAACCTCTACATCCAGGTGGACGGCTCCTGGGAGTATGTCGAGCGGGCGACCACCACCGGCGGGGAGTTCGGGTTCTCCGGGTTGCACCCGGGCGACTACGCTGTCCGCTTCGATGGGCTGAACTGGAAGGGCTACCTCAGCGAGTGGTGGGATGCGGCGACGGGGAGCCCGGATCCGACGATCATCCGGGTCGACACCGGAAGCGAACTGCGGATCGAGGCCCACCTCACTGCTGAGGCGATCCTCGTCGGAACCCTGAGCCCACCCGAAGGCGTGACACTGGACTGGCCGTCCGTCGGCGTCTACGAATTGCTCGATGGGCAGTGGCACTACGTGGATGAGCCCGACTACTTCGCCTCCGGCGGCTTCCGTCTCGCGGGACTTCGGCCGGGCACGTACACGCTGCGCGCCGAAGCGTACATCCCCCACCGGGGACACGTGTGGTGGGGAGGATCCGACGACGCGGGGACTGCCGAGCCGATCGTTCTCGCCGAGGGCGAGACGCGGGCCGATCTCGACATCCGCTTCCGCCCGCTCGTACCCTCGACCGAACCGGCCCTCCGGGGGCGGACCTACGTCGGCGAAACCCTTTCCGTGGATGCCACGGGGTGGCCGCCGGAGACGACGCTCGAGTATCGATGGGGTCGCGACAGCGACCCCGTGCCCGGCGCCACCGCCTCGACGTACGCGCTCACCGCCGCCGATCTCTACGACGACATCTACGTGTCCGTGGTCGCGCGGCATGCGGACTACACGACCGTGCAGTACTACCTGCGGACGTCGTCGTACGTGCTCCCGGGTCAGCTGGTCTCGACGAAGCCGGTCATCCGCGGAAAACCGTGGGTGGGCGCCACCCTCGTCGCCGACATCGGCCAGTGGAGCCCCGGAGCGGAGCTGGAATACCGGTGGTACTGCGGCTCCGGCTCCTCCTTCCAGCTCCTCGGTCAGGGGCCGACCCTCGTCGTGCCTGCGGCGGCCTCGGGTGCCCGCATCTCGCTGGAGGTTGAAGGGTCCGCCCGGGGATACGACGGGTACGAGTACTACGAGGCGGAGCCGACCGGCTACATCACCTCCCCGCCGGTAACCTCCTCCACGCCGACCGTGACGGGAACCGTCGCGGTCGGCCGGACGGTCACCGTTGCCACCGGATCATGGTCCCCCGGCACGGCGTTCTTTTACGAGTGGAGGATCGATGGAGAGCCGATCGCGGGCGCCACGGGACGCACGCTCTCGATCGGTCCCTCCCTGGCGCGGCGAACACTGACGGTGACGGTCGCGGGTCGCGCCTCCGGCTACAACGATGTGAACCGCACCTCGCAGGGGATCGTCGTGGCACCGGGCACGCTCACCTCCGGCTCGCCGAAGGTGACGGGCTCGCTGAAGGTCGGGGGGAAGCTGACCGCCTCACCCGGAGCATGGACGAGCGGGACGCGGATCTCCTACCAGTGGTACGCATCGGGCACGGCCATCCGCGGGGCCACGGGGTCGTCGTACGTCCCGACGTCGTCCACGGTGGGAAAGAGCTTCTCCGTCCGCGTCTCAGGGTCGCTGACGGGCTACACGACGGTCGCGAAGACCTCCCCGGCAACGCTGAAGCTGTTGGGGCACGGGACTCCGACCGTCACGGGCACCGCGAAAGTCGGGCGCGTCGTGACGGCGTCCCCGGGCCGATGGACGTCGGGGACGACCTACCGCTACCAGTGGTATGCGAACGGGACCGCGGTGAAGAAGGCCACATCGTCGAAGCTGCGCATCACGTCGTCCTTGGCCGGCAAGCGGCTGGTCGTGAAGGTCACCGGTTCGCGCTCTGGATTCGGCACGGTCACCGTCGCGTCGAGCGCCACACGTGCCGTCGCCCGGTGACACTCCGCGTCACCGGTCAGCCCGTCAGCGTGGCCCGGCCTCGTCACCGTGCCGCGCCGCGACCGGCGTCGCTGGCTGCATCGACGTCGCTCGGCGATGACGCGCGCTCGCGGCGGATTCGGATGTTGAGCATCTCCGACATGACGAGGCCGAGGATCACCAGCCCGGCGAGGAATGGCGGGAAGACCCACATTCCCGTGCCGGCCGCGAGCGCGCCCAGCACCGGTGGCGCCAACGTCGACCCCGTGTAGGCGGCAGCCATCTGGATGCCGATGATCGCCTGGGAGTTGCGGCGGCCGAAGTTCACCGGGGTGGAGTGGATGATGGCCGGGTAGATCGGCGCGCAGCCGAGGCCGAGGAGCGCGAGCCCGACGAGGGCGGGCGCGTCGGCGGCCACGGGGAGGGCGAGCAGGACGACTCCCACGCCCGCCGCGATGAAACCGCCGCGGATCATCAGGGTGTCGCCGACCCGATCGGCGAAGAACCCCGCCAGGAACCGCCCCGCGGTGATGCCGAGGAGGAAGAGCGACGCGAACGCCGCGGCGGTGGCGGCGTCGATGCCACGGTCCGTCACGAGATAGGACGACGCCCAAAGGATCGCCGTGCTCTCGAGACCGCAGTAGGCGAAGAACGCGGTGAGGATGAGGCCGACACCCGGAATGCGGATCGCGTCCGCCAGACGCACGTGGCTTCGGGTCCCGGGTTCGCCCGAGGCGGTGGCCTCACCGGCTGGGTCCGGAGTCGTCGGATTGACCTTGCCCCAGAGGGGCAGGCTGATCAGCAGCGCGATGCTCAGGACGACCTGCACGATGCCGACTGCGGCGTACGCGCTGGACCAGCCGTGATCCGCCGACAGGGCGTAGCTCATGATGAACGGGCTCACGCCGGCACCGAGCCCCCAGCACGCGTGCATCCAGTTCATGTGGCGTGCGGCGTAGTGCACGGCGACGTAGTTGTTGAGCGCCGCGTCGACGGCGCCCGCACCGAGGCCGTAGGGGATCGCCCACACGCACAGCATCCAGAACGAGCCGGAGACGGAGAAGCCCAGGAGTGCGGCCTCGGTCATCCCGACGCTCACCGCCGTCACGACTCCCGCGCCGAACCGGCGCGTCACGCGTTCCGATGCGAGGCTCGAGAGGATCGTGCCACCGGCGATGATCATGGCGACCAGGCCCGCGAAGGCGATGGGGACATCCAGGTCCCGATGCATGACGGGCCACCCCGCGCCCAGGAGGGAGTCGGGAAGCCCCAGGCTGACGAAGGCGATGTAGATGATCGCGAGAAGGAGCGAGTACACGCGGGTGGGACCTCTGACGGCGTTCGGACGGGGGTGCTACGAGGCCGGGAGGCGGGCGATCGCGGCGTCGAAGCCCCGTCGCGCCGCCTCGATGAACTCGGCAGCGGCGTCCCGCGGCGATCGCGCGCCGAGGACACCAGAGGTCGAGCCGGTTCCCGACGCTCCGACCTTCATGATGTCGTAGACGTCCGCGGGTGACGAAACGCCGCCGGCGTGCATCACTCAGCGCGCCGGGAGGGTCGGGATCAGCGCCTGCAGGAACCGCGCGGTGTCCTCCCAGTTCTCGACGGCCTGACACGCGACGCCGAGAGCGAGCACCGGGTAGTCGTTGCCGTGCACGTCGAGGCGGTCGCCGACGAACAGCATGTCGTCGAGCGGAATGCCGGTGGCTGCGGAGAGCCGGCGCATTCCGTAGGCCTTGTCGATCCCGCGCTCCGTGACATCGATCGAGGTCGATCCCCCCGAGCGCACCTCGAGGTCGGGGAGCGCGGCGGACACCGCTCGCCGCAGCTCGTCCTTCTTGCGTCCGTCGACGTCCCAGGCGCTCTTCGCGTCGACGGGGGCGTGCTGCCCGAGTGCGGAGAAGGTGACCTGGGATCCCCGATCTTCGAGGATGGGTCCCCAGGTGCGGGTCTCCCAGAGCCCCAGGCGCCGCGCCTCGCTCTCGAGAGCGGCGAGCGCACGCGCCGTCTGATCGGGGGCGAGCACGTTCGCGTACACCTCTTCCGGGCCGTCCGATCCGACCCGGTAGTACTGCGTCCCGCAGGTGGGGAGCAGATGGAGGTGGGCGAGGGCGGCGTCCGGGAGGGGCGGGAGGTGGTCGACGACCTGCGCGCGGAACTGCTCGAGCGTGCCTCCCGAGATGATCGCGACGTCCACGCGCTGCACGAGGGCGGCGAGGAGATCGCCGATCCGGGGGGCTATCTGCGACTTCGAAGGGGCGAGGGTATCGTCCAGGTCGAAGGCGACGAGGCGCAGCGGTGCCACGATGTTCACTCCGAGACGGTCACAGCTGCTTCGCGGGGCCGGTGCTGCCGCGGACGATGAAGTCCACGGGCGGCAGAGCCGGCACCTCGGGCGTCGTGCCCTCCACGATGGCGACGAGAGTCTTCGCGCAGACGCGCGCCCACTCGAAGACGTCCTGTCGCACCGTCGTCAGCGGCGGCACCACGTACGGAGCGAGGGGGATGTCATCGAAGCCGACGACCGACAGGTCGTGCGGCACGCGGACGCCCCGGTCGTTCGCGGCGGACATCCCCGCGATCGCCATCAGGTCGTTCGCGTACACGATCGCGCTCGGGGGACGGGCCAGGTCGAGGAGCTCATGGGTGGCGCGCGCACCCGACGCCCCGGTGAAGTCCGCGTCGATGACGGGTCCCGGCTCGAGCCCGAGCTGGTCCATCTCATCGAGCCACGCGCGACGGCGCGCCTCCGAGTGCACGTAACGGTCGGATCCGGCCACGTGGGCGATCCGGCGGTGTCCGAGCGCGTACAGGTGCCGGACGGCCCGTCGGATCCCGGCGGCGTCGTCGAGTCCGATCAGCCGGCTCGCGTCGGAGCCGGCCTCGGTGGGGCCCACCATGACGCAGGGAAGACCCAGCTCGTCGAGTTCCCGGGGCCGCTCGTCGTCGATACGGAGGTCGGTGAGGAACACCCCGTCGACCCGCGCCTCGTGGGCGAACCGTACGTACGCGTCGCGCTCGGTCTGCTCGTTGTCGACCACCTGGAGGACGAGCGCGTACTTCACCTCGGACAGGCCGCTCTCGACGCCGGCGACGAACTGCGGAAAGAACGGGTCCGTGCTGAGCAGCTCTGCCTCGCGACGCACCACCAATCCGAAGGCCTGCGCACGGCTGCGCGAGAGTGCGCGTGCCCGTGCGTCCGGTCGCCAGCCGAGCTCCTCGGCGGCCTGCAGGATCCGATCACGAGCGGCCTCGCCCACGCCGGAGCGGCCGTTGAAGACGAAGGACACCGCGCTCTTGGACACCTTCGCCCGAGCGGCGACATCGCCGATGGTCACCCGTCGCTCCCGGGCCTCCGGTCGTGAGGGCCGGGAGGGGCCGGGCCCGCCGGGGGGCACGATGCCGTTCGCTGCGTCTTTCACACTCGCGATCATAGCGCGCGTTTAGGTGAGATTTAGGAGACGTGCTCACCCCATCGCCCACGATTTCCCTGTTGTGAGGGCGAGCACTCGATGAAATTGACGTGCTCGAACAAAACCGGTTTACTAGCCGTGTCGCCCGCAGGATCAGCAAGCCCGACGGCCGGGCGGACGACTCAGGAGACGAGGAGTACGCAATGGCGCGCAGCGACGTGCAGGCACCGACGGCGACCCCGTCCGCGGCGACGGCCCCGCGCACGGCCCGCCCGCCTCGACGGGCGCCGCAGCGACGCCTTCAGCGCTGGCTCGGGGAGAACCCCCTGGGCCTGCTGCTGAGCACGCCGTATGTGGCGTTCGTCGTCGTGATCTTCCTGATCCCGTTCGGCTACGGGATCTGGATGGCGTTCCACGACTTCTACTTCACCGCTCCCGGTGTGGAGGTGCCGCACCCGTTCGTCGGCTTCGACAACTTCGCCGCCGTGCTGGACGACCCGGTCGTGCGGCAGTCGTTCCTGAACCTCCTCGTGTTCCTCGTGATCAACGTGCCCCTGACGGTCGTCCTCGGACTGCTCCTTTCGTCGGGCCTGGACGCGGTGGTCCACTGGAAGGGGTTCTTCCGGGTGTCGTACTACATCCCCTATGTGACGGCGTCCGTCGCGACCATCTCGGTCTGGATCTTCCTGTTCAACGGCAACGGTGTCGTGAACAACCTGCTGGGCTCGCTGGCGCCGGAACCCTCGTGGCTCGCGAATCCGGCGCTCATCATGCCGCTGATCGCCGTCTACGTGACGTGGAAGAACCTCGGGTTCTACATCCTCCTGTACCTCGCGGCGCTGCAGAACGTCCCCGCGGAGCTGCACGAGGCGGCGCAGCTCGACGGCGCCGGTCGCTGGCAGCGCTTCCGTTCGGTGACCCTGCCCGCCGTGCGGCCGGTGACCTCGCTGGTCGTCCTCCTCTCGATCATCACGACCGGGCAGATCTTCACCGAGCCGTACCTGCTCACCGGCGGCGGTCCCAACGGCGCGTCGATGACGCCGGCGCTGCTCATGTACCAGAAGGGCATCCAGCAGGGACAGCCCGACATCGCCGCAGCCATCGGCCTGATCCTCGTCGTCGGGGTCATGGTCGTCTCGCTCGTGTCGCGTCGGATCACGGAGGGAAGCAAATGACCATCACCTCGGATGCCGAGACATCGACGCCCGCGTCCGCCGAGGCGCGCGGCGCTGCGACGGCACCCGCTCGACGGGCGCGGCGCGGCGTCCTGCCGGTGCTGCGGTTCGCGCTGCTGCTCGTCGGCGCCCTCGCCGCTCTCATCCCCTTCTACTACATGGTCATGGGGGCACTGCAGGAGCGACGTGACACCAGCCTCGTGGGACTCCTGCCGCTCCCCGGCAACCTGACGCTCGACAACTTCGCGGAGATCAACGCGTCGATCGACCTGCTCCGCTCGCTCCTGAACTCCTTCATCATGACGGCGGGCGTCGTCGCCTGCACCCTCGTGTTCGGCCTCCTGGTCGGATACGCGCTCGCCGTCCTGTCGTTCCGCGGCCGCGGCGTGGTCTTCGCGATGGTCCTGCTGGTCCAGGCCATCCCGTTCCAGCTGCTGATGATCCCGCTCTATGTGATGATCGTGCGCTACTTCAACCTGGCCGACACGTTCCTCGGCATGATCCTGCCGTTCGCGATCAACTCGGTCGCCGTGCTGATCTTCCGCCAGTACTTCCTGCAGATCCCGCGCGACATCTTCGACGCGGCCCGCATCGACGGCGCCGGCGAACTGCGCATCCTGACCTCGATCGCGGTACCCCTGGTGCGACCGGCGGTTCTCACCGCGATGCTCGTCACCTTCATCGGACCGTGGAACGAGTTCCTCTGGCCGTTCCTCGTGACCAAGGAGGCGGCCATGCAGCCGCTCGCGGTGAGCCTGGCGAACTTCTCGCAGACGAACGGATCGTTCCTCGCCAACCCGATGGGCGCCGTGCTCGCCGGCGCCTGCGTGCTGGCGGTGCCGGTGGTCGTGCTGTTCCTGCTGTTCCAGCGCTCCTTCACCTCCGCCAACCTGGGCTCGGCCATCAAGGGCTGACGCCCGCCGAGCCGGCGCCCTCGACGCCCCCCGTTCGACCTAGGAAACGACATGACTGACCTCGACATCCGCACCGTCCCGTACCAGCTGCACCGCATCGCGACGATCATGACCGCAGACCCCCACGAGCCCTTCGAGGCGGAGGGAGTGCTCAACCCGGGCACGGCGTGGGGCGCCGACGGTCAGCTCTACCTCTTCCCGCGCATCGTCGCGAAGGGGAACGTGTCCCGTATCGCCCGTGCTCGCGTCATCATCGAAGACGGCGTGCCCGTCGGCGTGGAGCGCCTCGGGGTGGTGCTCGCGCCGGACCAGGGCTGGGAGCACGGCCGGCTGAACGGCGGCGTCGAGGATCCGCGCATCACCTACGTCGAGCCCCTCGGCATCCACGTGATGACCTACATCGCGTACGGACCCCTGGGGCCGAAGCCGGCGCTCGCCGTCTCGGAGGACACCGTCACCTGGCGGCGCCTCGGCCCCCTCCACTTCGCCTACCAGCCCGAGCTCGACTCCGACCTCAACCTGTTCGCGAACAAGGACATCGTGTTCTTCCCCGAGGCGGTCACCGGCCCCGATGGGCGGCCCGCTCTCGCACTCCTCCACCGGCCGATGTGGGACCTCGACTGGCTGCGCCCGGGGGAGGGGATCCGCACGCCGGCCGGCGTCGACGACGAGCGCCTCTCGATCTGGATCGGCTACGTCGACCTCGAGGCCGCGCGGCGCGACGTGCGTGCCCTGACCCGCGTCGAGCATTCCGCCATGATCGCCGCACCTGAGGCGGAGTACGAAGAGGCCAAGATCGGCGCGGGGCCCGCGCCGCTCCGGGTCCCCGAGGGCTGGCTGCTGCTTCACCACGGCGTCTCCGGTCCGGTGCCGAAGGGGTTCGAGCTCGCCCATGGGTCGCGGTACACCGCGGGGGCGATCCTGCTCGACGCGTCGGACCCGCGACGGGTGGTCGCACGCACGCCTGAGCCCCTGCTGGCGCCGGAGACGGCCGAAGAGACGAGCGGGACGCTCGGCAACGTCGTCTTCCCGACCGCGATCGAGGAGATCGCCGGCCGTCACTTCGTGTTCTACGGCATGGCGGACTCGTCGATCGGCGTCGCCGAGCTCGTCCGCGCCGTTCGGTGAGCGGCTCTAGCTTCAAACTTTAGTTATCGTTTAGTGAGCAACGACGCGCGGTGTGCCCACTTCATGCCCGTAATTCCGGGCATTTCGCGGTCTTCGCTGCCTTCCGACTGTCGCCATTGACAGGTTCGATAAAAACCGGTTTACTGATCACGCACACACCGGATCCCGACCGGTCGCGTCTGACGACGACATCGGTCCACTCCGACCAACACAGCCGGAAGTCCGTGGGCGACTTCCCAACGAAAGAGAGATCTGCGCAATGAAGCGTTACGCAGCTGCAGTCATGTTCGTCGCCGTCGCGCTGCCCCTGGCCGCGTGCGGTGCGACCAGCCCGGGGACCGGTGACGCGAGCGAGCTCACGTCGGGTCCGATCAAGATCTGGTACTCCACCAACGAGCAGGAGATCGCGTGGGGCGAGGCCGTCGTCGAGGCCTGGAACGCCGAGCACCCCGACGAGCAGGTGAGCGCGGAGGCCATCCCCTCGGGCAAGTCGTCCGAGGACGCGATCTCCGCGGCGATCACCGCCGGCAACACTCCCTGCCTGGTGTACAACACGGCACCCGCAGCGGTGCCCGCGTTCCAGAAGCAGGGCGGCCTGGTCAACATCTCCGAGACGTTCGAGGACGGCGATTCGTTCATCGCCGAGCGGTCGGGAGACGCCGCGGAGGGCTTCCGCTCGCCGGACGGCGGGCTCTACCAGGTTCCCTGGAAGGCCAACCCGTTCATGCTGTACTACAACAAGACCGCGTTCGCCGAAGCCGGCCTGGACGCCGAGAACCCGAAGCTGGCCACCTACGACGACGTCCTCGCGGCGGCGAAGGCCCTCAAGGAGTCGGGCGCGACGGACTTCGTGCTCTACCCGCCGGCATCGAGCGACTACACGAACTCGCTGTTCGACTTCTACCCGTTCTTCCTCGCCAACTCCGGAGGCACCCAGCTCGTCGTCGACGACAAGGCCGCGTTCACCAGCGAGGAGGGACTCGAGACGCTCGAGTTCTGGAAGACCATGTACGCCGAGGGCTACGCCTCGGCGGAGGCCTACAGCGGCGACGCGTGGGCCGGCCCCTTCGCCGACGGCGTCTCGGCCCTGGGCATCGCAGGCCCCTGGGGTGCGGGCGCGTTCGACGGCAAGGTCGACTACGGCATCGTTCCGCTGCCCACGGCCGAGGGAACCGCCGCCGATCAGACCTACACCTTCGGCGACTCCAAGAACGTCGGCCTGTACACCTCGTGCGAGAACAAGCGGACCGCGTGGGACTTCGTGAAGTTCTCGATGAACGCGGACAACGACATCGCGCTCCTGGAGACGACCGGACAGTTCCCCATCCGCTCGGACATCTCGGAGATCGCGGCGGACTACCTGGCGTCCAAGCCCGTGCTCGAGACGTTCTCGCTGTCGGTGCCGCTGACGGTCGACGTGCCGAACATCCCGAACACCGTCGAGATCTGGCAGACGTTCCGTGACGCCTGGAGCACGGGCGTCATGTCCGGTGAAGGCGACCTCGCCGAGGTCATGCAGACCGCGGCGCACACGATCGACGGACTGGCCGCGCAGGGCTGATCCCACCCAGGGCTGATCCCATCCAGGGCTGCCCCCCAGCCCCAGGGTTGACCACCCCCCCCAGGTCTCGCCGGCCGGTGCCGAACCGCCGGCCGGCGAGACCCCTTCCCGCATCCCGATCCGCCCGGCCCGCCCGCGCGCAGATACCCGCAAGACATGTTCCGGCGACCCAGATCAGTGGGAGCGCCGTCGGCAAAGGAGCCTCATGAACCGCGTCAGATCGTTGCTCGCCCTCGCTCTCGTCCTCGTCCTCAGCGTCACAGGGATCGTCGCGGGACCGGCGCCCGCCGCCACCGCCGACGACGACGTGGACACCGTCATCGCCCGGCTGCAGGAGTACTACCTGAGTCAGGGCGACGAGATCATCATCGCGAACGGCATCTACCTGGCCCGGACCTCGGAGGCCCTCGAGTACGTGGCGAGCCAGAACTCCGACGGATCCTGGTCGGACGTCGACTACGCCGACCGCACGAGCTCGGCGAACGGCGCCACGTGGTCGGCCTACATCGCGCTCTACCGGATGCTGGCTCTCGCCCACGCCTACCGCGATCCGGCGGCCGCCGGCTTCAACGATCCGACGGTGCTGCTCGCGATCGAACGCGCGCTCGTGCACTGGGATCGCGTGAACCCGGGCAACTCGAACTGGTGGGAGACGGAGATCGGCGAGTCGATCGCCATGGGCCGTCTCTCGCTCCTGCTCCGCGACGTCCTCAGCGAGGAGGCGTTCGCCGTGACTCTCACCCACAACACGGGAAAGCTCGACCCGGCCGGCGCCAACGGCGCCTGGCGCACGACGAACTACCTGTTCGAGGCCTTCGCCACCGGGAACACGCAGAACATCGCCGCCGGCTTCGCGACCATGGTCGCCACGATCGCCGTCGACCACTCCGGCGCCGTCAATGAGGCGGTGCAGCCGGACGCGAGCTTCTGGGCGCACGGCGCGCAGCTCTACAGCGAGGGATACGGGATGGTCCTGCTGACCTCCGCCGCGCTGTGGGCGGACGTCGCACGCGGCACCTCCCTCGCCTTCACCCGGGAGCAGCTGGACTCCATCGCCTTCTACGCCATCGACGGCACGCGGTGGATGATCCGCGGCGAGATCGGGATGCTCTACCTCAACTACCGAGCGCCCAAGACCATCCAGCGCATCACAAGTCATGCGTCGGAGTTCATCGAGGCGTACCAGCGGATGGCCCGCACCGACCCCCTCTACAGCACGGCGTACCAGGCCGTCCTCGATGGCGTGCTCGGCACGACCCGCACGAACGGAGTGACGGGCGACAAGTACTTCTGGCGGTCGGAGTTCAGCTCCCACCTGCGCGACGAGTACGGCATCTTCATCCGGCTGAACTCCTCTCGCACGTTCGGCGCCGAGTTGCGCACGGCGTACGACGACGCGATCGGCAACCCCGTCTACTGGAACGCGATGGGCTCCACCGCCATCCAGGTCGACAACCGCGAGTACCTCGACCTCGGACCGACGTTCGACTGGTACCACTACCCGGGCGTCACCGCTCCTTACGTCAAGCGCACCGAGCGCGGCGTGGAGAACCGCGGACGCAACGGCGACGGCGGCAGCTTCACCGGCGGCGTCTCGAACGGCCGCTACGGGCTGAGCGTGCTCACCCTCGACACCGCCGGCACCACCGGGCAGAAGAGCTACTTCACGTTCGACGACGAGATGGTGGCGCTCGGAACGGACATCCGCTCCACGTCCGCCTCCCCGGTGCACACCACCATCAACCAAGCGGTGGCGGAGGCGAACGCCGCGGTCGGGGGTGCGGCGGTCGCCGCCGGCACCGATGCGCAGAGCGCGGGGGATGCCCGCTGGGCGTACAACGACGAGATCGGCTACGTCTTCGCCGCGGGCCAGGACGTGAAGGTCTCGAACAAGGCCCAGACCGGCTCGTGGCCCGACGCGGAGCCCGTCACGCGCGACGCGTTCAGCCTCTTCATCGACCACGGCACGGCGCCGAGCGGTGGGTCCTACGACTACACCGTGCTCCCCGCTGCCGAGCCGGCGGACGTCGAGGCCTATGCCGCCGATCCCGACGTCACCACCCTGCGAAACGACGCCGCGGTGCAGGCGGTTCGCCACGGCGGGCTCGAGGTCACGATGGCGACCTTCGCCGCCGCGGGATCGCTCGACCTCGGCGGTGGCCGCTCCCTCACGGTCGATCAGCCGAGCCTGGTCCTCCTCGACGAGAGCGGCGACCAGCCGGTGGTGAGCGTCGCCAACCCCGACCGACCCGGCCTGACGGTGCGCGTCTCGCTGACCGACGGCGACCGCTCCGCCTCCGGCGTGTTCGCCCTCGGCGCGGGCGCGAACCTGGGCAAGACCGTGACCGCGGCTCTGGTCGCCGGTGAGCTGCCCGACGATTCCGCGTACTCCGCGAGCAGCAGCGCGCCAGGAGCCGACGTGGCCGCCCTCGGCGACGACGACCGCGACACGCTCTGGACGTCCGACGACTACCCCGTGGCGTGGGTGGACACCCGCCTGGCGCGCGGGTCATGGGTCACCGGCGTCACGATCGACTGGGCGGACGAGTTCGCCACGGACTTCGTCGTGCAGACGTCTCCCGACGGCGTGAACTGGATCGACCACGCGCACATCGTGGACGGGTCGGGTGGCGTGACGGAGGTGCCGATCACCCCGACCGCCGCAGCGCATGTCCGACTCGTCATGCAGGACGGCGATGCCGATCGCTACGGCATCCGGGAACTGACTGTGAGCTCGGGCGTGAACCTCGCGGCCGATGCCGCGACGCGCGCATCGGGATACGCCGGCTACAACCTCGTCTACCTGATGGCGGACGGCGACCCGAACACGCGGTGGCGGGGCAACAACGCGAACAGCGCATGGGCGCAGGTCGACCTCGGCAGCTCGCGCCCCCTCGGGGCAGTGCGGCTGCGCTGGGAGGCGGCCTACGCGAAGACCTACAAGATCCAGCTGTCCGACGACGGCGCGTCCTGGCGCGACGCCTATACGACCCCGACGGGCGGCAGTGACGGCGACATCGACGTGATCGCGATCGACGGGGAGAGCGCCCGCTTCGTCCGGATGCAGACGCTCACCCGCGCACTGGACTACGGCCCGTCGCTCTGGGAGTTCGAGGTGTTCTCCGACCGCACTGTCGTCGACGCTCCCAAGGTCCCGACCAACAAGGGCAATCTGGCGCTGAACCGCCCGACGACCGCGGACAGCGTGTACAACAACAACGCGACGATCGTGGCGTCGAAGGCGACCGACGGTGCGGGATCGACCAAGTGGTCATCCGCACGCGCGGCCACCGAGCACTGGCTCCAGGTCGACCTCGGGGCGACGCTCTCGGTGTCACGGGCGATCGTGAAGTGGGAATCGGGAACCTCGAACAACTACCGCATCGAGGGCTCCGTCGACGGGACGACGTGGACCACACTCACCAGCGTCACGTCGGCACAGTCTTCTCTGCAGCACACTCTGGACTTCCCGACGGCCCACGTGCGCTACGTCAAGCTCACCGGGCTGCCCGCCACGCAGTACGGGTTGAACATCTGGGAGCTCGAGCTCTACGGCGGCTCCGCGCTGGAATGCGTCTCTGCGATCACCGCAGAGGCCGACGGATCGGCGACCCTCTCGGCGACGATCCAGCCCGCGGAGGACGGCGACGTGATCCGCGCCGTCTCGCTCGACGACAGTGTCGCGCGGGTCGTCGGCGACGGTCGCTCGGCCGGCTCGGGACGGACCGACTTCGAGATCGCGACGGGCGCCCCCGGCGCGACCGACATCCTCCTCACCCATGCGGCGGGGAACGAGACCGCGTGGTGCCACGTGGTCGTGACCGCCGACCTGGATGGGCTCACGACCCAACTCGACCGGTCGGCCGCGCTGGAGAGCGCGACGTACACGGCCGACAGCTGGCAGCCGGTGATCCTGGCACGGGATCGGGCGCGGGCGATCCGCGGCGAGGTCGGCGCTACCCAGGCCGAGGTCGACGCGGCGACGGCCGCGCTGCGCTCGGCGATCGATGAGCTGGAGGTCAGCGCCGTCGACCCCGAGCCGACGGTCACGGTCTCGCGCACCGAGGGACTGGATCCCGACGGTGAGACCATCGTCGTGACGGGCTCCGGGTTCACCGAGCGGGGGACCGACACGGACGCGACCGACGGGCCGCTGGCGGGATCGTTCGGAGGCGTCGCGGTGGTCTTCGGCAGGTTCTCCGACGACTGGCGGCCGAGCCAGGGCGGCTCGGGGCGCCACGTCATCGATGAGAAGTGGGCCGTCCACGCGGACGATCTGGCGGCGATCGGAGGCGAGGAGGCCGGTGGCGTCGTCGTCGACGAGAACGGCGACTTCCGCGTGGAGCTCCGCGTGGCTTCGGGTCAGTTCGAGGAGGACGGGGAGTACGGCGTCTACACGTTCGCCGGCGGCGGAGCGGTCTACGCCCCGTTCGAGACCGCGACGCCCGTCACCCTCGCCGAGGAGGCGGCGGCCATCACCGCGCAGCCGACCGACGCCACCGCCACGGTCACGGCCGCCGCGCCGACGTCCACCGTCACCTTCACGGTCGGAGCGACCGGCGCGCCGACGCCGACGATCGCCTGGCAGGAGCGCCGTCCGGGCTCGGACACGTGGACGGACATCGCCGGCGAGACCGGTGCCACCGTGATGCGCACGGTGCGGGCGGCGGATGACGGCGGCGCCGTCCGAGCCGTCGTGTCGAACGGACTCGCGACGGTGACATCCGACGCCGCGTCGATCACCGTGCAGACGGCGCCCGCGGAGCTGATGTCCTCGGTGCCCACGATCTCGGGCACGGCGAAGGTCGGTGTGAAGCTCACGGCCTCCGCGGGCTCGTGGACGCCCGGCGCCACCCTGAAATACCAGTGGCTGCGCAGCGGTGCGGCGATCTCGGGCGCGACCTCCTCGTCGCACACCCCGGTCGCCGCCGACTACGGCAAGAGCCTGTCGGTGCGAGTGACCGGAACGCTCGCCGGGTACACGACGGTCTCGAGGACGTCGGCGGCGAAGACGGTGGCCGCAGGCACGCTGACCTCCGCCGTGCCGACGATCTCGGGCAGCGCGAAGGTCGGCGTGAAGCTGACGGCCAAGCCGGGCACGTGGACGGCGGGCACCTCGCTCACCTACCAGTGGCTCGTGGGCGGCAAGGCCGTGAAGGGGGCGACATCGTCGACCTACACGCCGAAGGCCGCCGACCTCGGCAGATCGGTCCAGGTCTCGGTCACCGGCTCGAAGGCGGGCTACACCTCGGTGGTGAAGACGTCGGCGGCGAAGAAGGTCGCGGCGGGGAAGCTGACGTCGTCGAAGCCGCGGATCACCGGCACGCCGGCGGTCGGCAAGAAGCTGACCGCGGTCACGGGCACGTGGACGGCGGGCACGAAGGTGACCTACCGGTGGTATGTGTCGGGCAAGGCCGTGAAGGGTGCGACCTCGTCGACCTACACGGTGCGCTCGGCCGACCGCGGCAAGTCGGTCGTCGTGAAGACGACAGGCGTCAAGGCGGGGTACGCGAGCGTCACCACGTCGTCGACGCCCAAGAAGATCGCCCGGTGAGGTGACCGCGGGAGCGGCGCGGACAGAGAGTTCCCCGCCACTCCCGCGGTGCCTCCGATCATCGAGGGAAAGAGGATCGCATGTTCACCGTCACCCATTCCGCCACGCGGCTCATCGGGATCGCGGCGCTGCTGCGCGCGCTGCCCTGGGCAGGAGGCCGAGCGCGCAAGACGGCCGGGGATTCGGGCGCTGCGCCGGTCAGGCGCCGTCCCTGACGCACGTGCACCCGGGTCTCGGGGTCTCCGCGCCCCGGCCTAGCGCTCCTGGCCTAGCGCTCGCAGACGACTCCATCGTTGTCGCGATCCTGGTACCAGTCGTACTCCGGGTCCACGCCTTCCCGATAGTTCGCGTAGCCGTTGGCGTTCGCTTCCTTGCAGGTCCCGAACCTCGGGTCGGTCTCCGGTTCCGGCTCCGGCTCTGGTTCCGGTTCGGGTTCGGGCTCGGCGGGCATCTTGTGCGCCTCGTCGGAAGCGATGTACTTCTCCTGGAGAGGGTGATACCCGTACCCGTCCCGGTCGTCGTACCTGGCGGTCGCCCATCCGGTGCGGATCAGGTGTGCGCCGGCATCCTTGCCGTCGACGCGGACGTATCGGAGTAGCCGGTCGTACTGGTCGGTATCGTCGCGGCCGTCGACGGCGACGAGTGTGACGTCTCCCGAGGCGAGGAAGCCCTCCAGCGCCACGGTCGCCTCGGCGTAGCCCCACTCTCCGTCTTCGGGCGCATCGATCCCGATCAGGCGGACCTTGCCGGCGTCGGTGACGATGGTGTCGCCGTCGGTGACGGACAAGACTTCGACGGGTAGATCGGTCGGAGTGGGTGTCGGGGTCGGCGTCGGGGTGGGTGTCGGGGTGCGGGGCGCGACCGACGGGGACTCCGTCGGTTCCGTTGCGGTCGTCGGGACGCCGGCGAAAGCGGCAGGGTCATCCTTGGCGTGCGTGTTCAGAACGCCGTTGGCGACGCTTCCCGTCAGGACGAATCCCAGTGCGGCCGCCGCAGTCACCCACGCAGCGACCTTGCGGTTGCGGAACCGCAGCCACGTGGGTCGGTTGCGGGCGAGCCCGACGATCCCGGTGACGAGCACCACGAAGAAGAGGACCGCGAAGATCGGCGACAAGATGACGCCCACGCCGAGCGCGACCAGCGACACGACCACCCACACCCACGTCGGCACGGATCGCTTCGCAGGTGGTCTCGAGCGGGTGGAGGGCTGCGACGGGACGGAATGTGCGACGTCCGTCAGCGGAGCCCCGGCAAGCGGGGCCGTGTGCGCGGTCCACCTGGTGCCGTCCCAGTACCGCTGCTGAGGCTGACCGTGCGGGTCCGGATACCACCCAGCGGGCGGCGGTGAGGACGAGGACATGACGAAACTCCGAACCAGACGAACCGGTTCGACGGCGCCGTCGACCGGGCGGATGTGAACCGCATCCTCAATCTAGATGAGAGCGCTCTCATGTGAAACGTGTCCGAGGCGTGAGAAAAGGACGTGCGCCGACGTGCGCCTGAAGGAGCTCGCCAGGGAGAGCGCCGGCCGAGAAGGTCCGTGAGGCCCGGCTACTTCGCGCGCGCTTCCGCGCGGTTCTTGACCAGGAAGATCGCGACGAGCGCGAGCAGGATGTACACGATGTTGAAGAGGCCCGCGACCGTGATGAGGCTCGACGTGCTTCCGGTATCGGAATGAGCGTCGATCCCTCCCGTTGCGAGGATCGTGATCGGATCGGTCGCTGCGTGAAGCAAGATCACCCAGACGAGGCGTCCCGTGATGCGGAGGGAGATGTACATCATCGCGCCGAAGCCGAAGGTGTAGACGACGATGATCGCCACCGTGGCGAACGCCTGCCCGGTGACAGCGTTTCCGACGTGGAGCAGGGCGAACAGGAGAGCGGAGACGATGAGGACGAGTCGCTCACCGTGGCCGCCCTTGCGCAGCATGCTGACCACGAGTCCGCGGGTGAGGAGCTCTTCCGCGAATCCCACGCAGAGTCCGACGAAAAGCAGCGCGAGCACGACGCCGACCGAGTACGCGGACCAGTTCGTCCCCACGAGGCGCAGGATGATCGGAATGACGACGAGAACGACGGCGAGCCACATCCATCCCTGTCCGCGCACGGGTTGGCGCGCGAAGAGCTCGCCGAGCCACCCGACCGACCAGGCGAACAGCACCAGGCACAGGCCCGCCAGCAGAATCGGCAGAGCGAGCGAGAAGAAGATGCTCGCCGGAGTAGACAGAGGGTTCGACGGGTCCACGAAATCGTGGAACACCGACCCCACACCGAGTCCGATGAGTTGATACACACCCCAGTACACGGCGACCAGGAGGAGAGCCTTCCACCAGGTCCCCTGACTCCAGAAACGCGCCCACGCAGACTCGAGGTCGACCATTCCCGTGTTCCCTTCGCCGTACATCGCCCGGTCGCCCGACTCTATCGGCGCGAACAACGATCGCGGGAGCGGGCTCGCACGGGGCACCTCGCTCTTCGCGAGTGCGCTGTGCGACCGATGCCACCGCATCGTGGCGCTACACCGTCGGTGCGTAACCCTTCCCCCAGCGCAGCATCCAGGATGATGCGTCCCTGAGCTGTTCGAACCCGAACTGTGCGTAGAGACCCTGGGCGTCCTCGGTGAACAGCGCGGTGCGCTTGAGTCCGAGAGGCTCGAGGTCTTCGATGATCCCGGCCATGATTCGCTTCCCGACGCCGCGGCCGCGCGCCGCAGGATCGACGAACACGTCCGCGATCCAGGCGAATGTCGCGCCGTCGGTGATCGCTCGCGCGTAGCCGAGTTGCTGACCGCTGTCCGCGTCAAAGACGCCGTAGTTGCGGGAGCCGGACATGGCGGCCTCGTGTGTTTCGCGGCTCCGGCCACGTGCCCAGTACGAGTCCTCGGCCAACCAGCGATGGACTCGGTCGACATCCATGGCGGATAGGTCGGTGGAGAAGATCAGGTCCTGAGTCACGGTCCGATCCAACCAGCAAGGTCTTGCCGGACGAGAAGGCCGCTTGCGATCGAGTGGACCGGAGTGGCGGCGAGTTCCGTGAAGGTCAGGGCGTGGAGCGGGGTCGAGATTTGGAGCTCGATTCGCGAGTACGACATTGCGGGATGCATCGCGGCTGTAGTTTCGGGCCATGGAGAAATGGGAAGGGTTGACGATCGCGACATCCGAGTTACGCGATGTGTTCGACCGTCTGTTGGCACATCTGGAGTCCCAGAACGGGGCATCGGTCACGCTCACCGAGGACTATTACTACTCGATCCCTTTTCCGCGCATCTACGACGTCTCCAAGCCAGCGCCGGAGCCCACCATCGGCCAACTCACCGAGTCGTGGGACAACATCCACGACAGGGACGCCGACTCGACCATCACGTTCGAGCTGGTCTGGCTTGGAGACCTGCTCAAAGCGATCGGCCATCTAGCCAGGTAGCTAGAAGGCTCAACAAGGCGAACTTGTCCCTCGGGTCTGGATCCTTATACGGGCACCGCGCGAAAGCGGTCCTAGAACGCGCAGCGGTCCGACTGCTATGCCTGGTGAGCGACGCGGACCTGGAAGTCCCTGTTCATCGCCATCGATAGCAACCCGGAATACTCACTTCCGAACGGCACTGCGCGAAGGTACTCAAGCAACACGCGTGGATGAATCGCGAGGGCGCCCTCCTGGCCGAGCAGGCGACCCTTGGCAACAGTGTGGATCGCGTCGATCTCGTCGGCGAATGCGTAAGCCAGGGCGAGGTTGTGGGATGGGAAGGCGAACTGAACGGTCTCCCGCCAATGCTGCGTGTCGCCCCCCGAACCCGGCAGCTTGTTCAGGAACCTGATCGACGATCCATGGTGGTCAATGATCACGCCGGCAGGATGGTCCTCGCTGCCGACGCGCATGCCGGACTTTCGTGGCTGTACCGCGAGCCCATGCTTGCTAGCGTTGTAGACGTTCGCCTCGTTGGCCATCAGCTCAGCCGCACGGCGCAGAAGGAAGAGGAGCACATCGGCGTCCTCTTCCCACGCCTCGTCAGACACATCCGGAGGAGCGTCGACGCCGCCGCGGAACACGCGGCGAAGTGACTCGAGGCTCGGAGGCTCGGAGATCAAGGCGGCCGCGTGCTGCTTGAATTTCGCGTAGCTCGTTAGACCAGACAGACGCAAAGGTGGGCACGAGTTCCCGTCGGCATGTGCGAAGTACAGTCGGAGCAGTGCCTCGGCAGCCAGGTACATAATCGACATCGACTCGACAACCGCGAACCCGTCGATCTCATCTTGATCGGGGGCGGCTCCCGAGTGAGCACGCAGATTCCACGCCTCGACACCATCGGAGAGCGCTTCGTGGATGGGAGCTCGTGCATCACTGAAGGCAATCAGCAGCGTGATGCGAGTGCGCAGATACTCGGAGGGAGAGTGCGCGTAGAAGTCGCGGATCAAGTCGTCCCTGACATCTGTTGAGCTCATGTTCGGAGCGTATCGATAGTCCCCGACACGATGCTCCATCCCTAAACGGGCACTGCCGGTCAGTTGCGAGATCAATGTCGCTGGAAGCGGTTCGGAACACAACGATGTCGGCACCCGTTCGTAGACTAGCGGTGACGCATCATTCGATGCGCTCGGCAACGGAGCGGGGGATGAATTGGCGTCACAAGAAGTCAATGCGCGTTCGGTATTTGTGGTGCATGGGCGGAACGAGCCGCTTCGGAAGTCGATGTTCGATTTCCTCCGCAGCATTAACCTCTCCCCAATGGAGTGGAGCCACGCCGTCGAATTGACGGGTGAGGGCTCGCCGTACATCGGACAGGTCCTCGACGCCGCGCTCGACAACGCCGCCGCGATTGTCGTGCTCATGACCCCAGACGAGATCGCGTATCTCCAGCCACAGTTCGCCCATGGCGACAATGACCCGGAGACGTCGCCCGCAGCACAGGCACGCCCGAACGTGTTGTTCGAGGCGGGCATGGCGCTGGGCCGCGATCCGCGCCGCACCGTTCTGGTCGAGATCGGAGGCGTCCGCCCGTTCAGCGATGTCGCAGGGCGCCACGCGATCCGGTTGACGAACGATCCCGCACACCGCCAAGAGCTGGCCCGACGGTTGAAAACCGCCGGGTGCGATGTGGACCTTGCTGGCACGGACTGGCACACAACCGGGGACTTCACGCCGCCTCCGCCGCCCGGTGGCGGTCTACCACTTGGACGTCGTGTGCCCGTGAACGCGCGCAGCCGAAAGCCCCTCGACTTCGACGTCAAGTACTTCAATAGGGGCGGCAACCGCATGGACAAATTGCAGATCATCAACCGTGGCGCTGAGATCGCATACGACGTCGAAGTCGCCCTGCCAGAAAGGGCGTCTCTCGAGTTGCATGGGTTCCAGCCGATCAAGAAGATTCCGGGCGGCGGTCGGTCGGTAACGATCGACGTGATGGGGATGGGCCGGATGTTTGGCGGCGGGGCTACAGAGGATGCGTTCGACGTGACGGTCACCGGCCGAACTGAGGCCGGTGACGTCTTCAAGCAAGACATCTTTCTCGATACGAACAGCTGAGAGGAAAGAGAGCATGAACGATGAAATTCGAATCCCAGTGAGCCTCCCCCTGGATTCCGATGGGTTCCTTCGTCGCGAGTGTCCAACCTGCGAGCGGGAGTTCAAGTGGTTCAGCCACGAAGAGGGTGATACTGACGCTGAGATCGTTGACCAATACTTCTGCCCCTTGTGTGGAGTCGCTTCTGGCACTGACTCGTGGTGGACCCCCGCACAGCTCGAGTACATGAACGGGGTGAGCGGACCGGCCATCGATCAGTACGTGCAAGATTCGATCAACGACATGTTCAAGGGCGTCAAAGGGATGAAGTTCAAGTCGAACCAGTCCTTCACGTTTGGCATCGAGACCCCGGATGCGCTCGTGGAGCCGGACGACATGATTATCGCTGAGTCCCCCTGTCACCCCAACGAGCCCGTGAAGGTTCCCGATGAGACGACAAAGGTGCACTGCCTCGTGTGCGGGAGCGCCTTCGCCATTTAACTGTCCGGCAACCTCCTCAACTGTCCGGAAACCTCCGCAGGCCAATCCCCATCCGGGCGGCGCAATGAGGGCACTGGCTGAGAGCCGTTGCACGGGACCTCGACGAGGCCAACGCGGGGGGTCCATCCTTATCGCCACCACGATTGGGGCGACGGTGCGAGTCAGCTGGAGGGGCTAGGCGAGGTGGTCATCCTCGTCACCCGGCGAACCCGTGTCCACGTGCTCTGGAGGTAGATCAACGACGAGCCCGTTCGGTCCGTACCAGCGGACCTCTCCTGAGCTGAATTGAACCTTGCCGACTAGCCGGTCTCGGAGTTGCCAATCAGTGAGATCGGGCTCGATCCCCCCTTCTTCTGGCTTGAACCCCCAGATGCGGCGATCCTGGCGAAGCACGTCCGGCGCGGGATATTGAGGCAGCATCGGATAGCCCTCACTCACCGCGACCAGGGAACGGCGCACGTACTCGATGTAGTTGAGCAGGTCGCTGTAATCACGCCGACGGTCGATATCCGCCCGCTCGGGCTGTTGTTTGATGTTGAAGCGAACCAGCCATATCAGGGCATCCCACCTCTCGCGCACCTCTTCGGGGAGCGCGTACGCGTAGCTGGCGCCCGCCTGCATCAAAACTGAGGATCGACGCTCGCGTGCTCGATGGACATCTTCGGTTGCCGCGATCCGGACGAAGTACGCCGCCTTCTCACTACGACTCTCGCTCAAGGTCACATACTCGCCGAGGGCTGCTATCAGATGGTCAGCTGCGAGCGACTGTCGCCGCTCCTCGTCAACGCGCTGCGATTCCCGTCGCTCAGCCGCGGCGAGTTCGGTCTCATGCTTCAAGACCTTGCCGGTTTGCCACGAGCCCGCCCACGCGGCGAGACCGCCTCCAACGAGTGCACCCAACAAAGCCGCAACCAACTCAGTCATGCTGAGCACAATATCGACGGCATGGATTGCGCGGGTTTCCGGCGTTGCCAAAGGCCTGTGGCGCGTGGGCGCTCACCGTCGCAGGTGCCGGCGAAATGGTGAAGGGCCATGCCCTACGACCTCGACCGGCAGGACATCTCGGCTATTCGGACACTGCTCGGACCGTGCCTCGACGAGCCCCTCGTGATCATGCTCGACATGGATGCATTCCCAGCTTTCCTGCTCGCCGACGACCGCCCGCGTCTTGTCCAGGCTCGTGAACGTGCTACAGAGATCCTCACTCGGTGGGTCGCAGCAGACCCCGAGTTAGCACAAGGCATGTTCTCGCGTCTCCCCGACACCATTCAGGATCGATCTGTTGCTGAGTCCCTGCTCGAGGCGGCTACGTGTACAACATCCTTCGCTCCTTCAATCGAACTCTTCAGTAACCCGTCGACCGACTCGCGGGTCCTGCGTGCAGCACCGCACCTTATCCCGCTGCTCGATGAGAGTGGTCTCGTCACTGTCATCGGCCTGGATGCTCGCCCATGGGGTCTGCACACGGGCGAGTACGCATTCCAACACGATCAGCTCCTTCGCCGCAGCTTCAGTTCGCGCATCCACTACGGCCTCATCGGAACCGTCCTCCGTGTCAGCGACCAACACCAGCTCACGGCGCGACTAGCGATTGACGAACGTCGGCTGCAGTTCAAGCACGAGTACCAGGAGATACACGAATTCGACTACTGGTTCGGTCGCTCACTGCGCGAAGACGACCTAGACCTCCTATCAGCAGTGGGCGAGACATTCCACGGAGACCCCCGATGGAGGAGCTTCGTGGCTCCACCCATACGCGGGACTATCCATCCGATGGACAACCGACGGGCACCTAAAGGGCGTCGAAATAGAAGAGTTCATGCCGGCACCCTCCTCGGAGGATAAGTGGGTCCTTGCGATACCTCCACGCAATCCGTGACACCGACAAGGGAGCCTTCGTTCACTGTGACGGCGCAGTGAAGGCGTTCGCCGCCGACACCTACCCGCGGCCAGCGCAGGAATTCAAGCAGAGGGGCAAGGGTGATCACTACCGCAAGCTGTTTCGGGTCGACGGGCAGTTTCCCGCCAGAGTCTGGTCTGAGATGGCGTGCTCATGGTTCCGCGGAAACAGCCTCATCAACAAGTACTTCAGCAACGAGGCGACGAGGTATTTGCCGGGACGAGCGTTCCGACCCCCTGGCGAGAAGCGCTCCCCTCGGGGCGCAGCGAGGGTTCGCAGTCGGCAGCGCCGTCGCACTCCTCGGCAGCCATGTCCCGCGATCCAGACGACTCGTCCACCTCGGGCAGCAGCAAACTCTCGCCTGCGACCGCCACAGTGTCGTTGATGGGTAGCGATGCGCCTTGTCATGCTCGACATCGCGTGATCGATTGAAGGCCGAACTCCACAACCATGAGATCGAGCATCGATGTGACGCCGCGAGCGGGGCAGACAGCTCCGACCTCTGCACGCTCTCGATGATCGCAAGAATTGACCCGTTAGACGGGCCGAGGTTCGAGTACTCGTCGGCGAGTTCAGACAACGGGCGCGGGTGAGCCGGGTACGGCCAACCGAGAGTCGTCACTCGTGCATTATCGCGGACCCCTGCCGGCGCCGGATCCTCGCACGACGTCGGACTCTCGCACGCCGTCGATGATCGCACCGTTGTGCTGACACTGCCTCGTGCTCCGCGCATGGGTCGCGCGATCCAGACTCGTGCACCCGGAGACCTCTAGGTGACTGGATCCGGCGTGTTAGTCCGCGCGATCCGATGAGAGGCCCTTGGTCCGCCCATCCTCAGCAGGCCACGCGGACTCACGCGCGATCTCCTCTTCGAGGCTTGCCATCGACTTCTCCGCCATGTCCGGAAGCCAGCTGTGATCGGTGTCCTTCTGCTCGAGTGGCTCGAGGCGACGCAACCGACGCAGGCGGTTCTCAAATGCGCGCGTAGCCTCAAGTTGCTTCTGGAGAGCGAAGAGTTGTCCTTCGTTCTGGAACGGTGGCGTGATCACCATCGTCGTCCAGCCCACGAGGTCCTTCAGGTCACTCTCCCAATCAGGTGGCATGACGAGTGCGACGCGCCGGCTCTTGGGGATGAGCTCCTCGGCAGCAGCCATACCTCTAGTGCTGACAACCCGCGCGAACTGGCTCGACGTCCGATTCAACGACAACAGCCCGACGCCCCTCACGGCGTCCGCTGCGTCAAGCAGTTGCGCGCCCCTATCCAACAGGTCCTCGTTCCAGGCCGCTGTCTGTTCGCGGGAAGCCTTTCGATCGTCATTGCTACGCGTGAACAGAAACGTGAGCAGACCACCGGCCAGAAGGAAGAGCCCCGCAATCACCGGCACACCCCACCAAGGAGTGGAAGTTCCATCTCCGACTATCTCGATCAGAATCGGTGAAGGGGTCGGTGTTGGCGACGGCATTGCCGAACGCTATCAGCACCGACGGAGGGCGAGGCTCGCTGGGTAGTGACCGGTTTCTGTCGTCGGTATGCCGGTCCTGTTGCGAGCGAGCGAGCGCGGTTCGCGCTATAGGGCGGTCGCGGCATGACTCGTGTCTCATAAGACCGGCGCGGTGGTTGGCTCGAAGGCGCCCCCCTATTGGGGCGTGGGGGCCGTGGCTCGCGGGTCACCAGCCCCGAAGGTCGAAGTCCTGAAGCTCGTCGAACCGATCAGCCCGAACGACCTCCGGACCTGACAGACATGTTCGTGGAGGGGCTGACGGGAATCGAACCCGCGCTGTCTGCTTGGGAAGCAGAAGTTCTGCCATTGAACTACAGCCCCGGAGCCCTGCGGTCGCAGATCCGGAGATCTCCGCAGAGCACGACCATCAGCATAGCCGCTCAGGCTGAGGTGCTCTCGCGCACGACCAGTCGGTGGGGCGCGACGATGCTCTGCGCGGCCTCGGCCGGGTCGTCGATGCGGGCGAGGAGCCGGCCGATCGCTTCGCGGGCGATGAACGGGGTATCGAGCGAGACAGTGCTGAGCGAGGGGCGGCCGTAGCGCCCTTCTTCGATGTCGTCGACGCCGATCACGGCGATGTCGTCGGGCACCCTGAGGCCCGCGTCGAAGATCGCCCGGATGGCGCCGACCGCGAGCAGGTCGGAGAAGCAGAAGATGGCGTCGGGACGCGCCTCGCGCTCGCACAGCTCCATCGCGGCGCGGTAGCCGTCGGCGCGGCTGTAGTGGGGGGCGGGGAGCATCCACGCCGGATCGACGGGAAGGCCGGCGTCGGTGAGCGCTGCCTCGTAACCGGCGGTGCGCTGTCGGGGAGTGGCGTACTCCTCCTCGGGCTGGGCGCCGATCGCGGCGATGCGGCGGCGGCCGATCGCGACGAGATGTCCGACCGCCTCGCGGGCGGCGGCGACGTTGTCGATGGCGACGTGATCGAAGCGGCCGTCGAACTCGTGCTCGCCGAGGAGGACGAGGGGCACGCCGCTGCGCGAGTGCTTCATCTCGAGGAGCTCCGACGAGGTGACGAGCGGACTGAACAGCATGCCGTCGAAGAGCATCGTGCGGTCCTCGCCGAGGAGCAGCTCGCGCTCGCGCTGGTGGTCGTTGCCGGTCTGGTCGATCATGACCCGGTAGCCCTGGACGGCGGCGGCATCGATCACGTCGCGCGCGAGCTCGCTGAAGTAGGGGACGTCGATCTCGGGAACGACGAGGGCCAGGGCGCCGGTCCGGCCGGTGCGGAGGGTGCGCGCGACGGGGTTGGCGCGGTAATCGAGCTCCTCGATGACGCGCATCACGCGTTCGCGCATCTGCTCGCTGACGTGGGTGTATCCGCTCACGACGTTGGAGACCGTGCGAACGGACACCCCGGCGCGGTCGGCGACGTCGCGGAGCGTGGCTGGCATTCTCACATTCTAGACTTGCAACGTGTGCAAACCACAGGATACTGTTTGCATCGTTGGCAAACACGAAGGAGTGTGAGATGCACCTCACCCGCACAGCAACGGTGCGCACGGCAGCAGCCGGCGCAGCAGCGGTCTTGGCCACGGTGGCCCTGACCGCCTGCGGTCCCGACATCTCGGCGCCCGCCGAATCATCGGACCCGAACGTCCTGCAGGCTCCCACCGAGGAGAGCCCGTCCGGCGAGATCACGATCTGGGATCGAGAGGGCGACCTGTTCACCGTCTTCGAGAACACGATCGCCAAATTCAACGAGAAGTATCCCGACATCACGGTGAACCATGTCGCGGTCGACATCGACGCGAAGCTCCAGAACACCCTCATCACCGGCACCGACGTCCCTGACGGCGTGTTCCTCGACGACGCACGTGTGTCGAGCTTCACCGACTTCCTGTGGGACCTGTCGGACGTCCTCGAGCCCTACTCGGCCGACATCGCACCGCAGAAGCTCGCGGTGAACACCGCCGAGGACGGCATCTACGGCATCCCGTTCGACCTCGACCCGGGCCTGCTCTACTACAACGAGGCGGCGCTGACGAAGGCGGGCGTGGACGCTACGCAGATCGAGACCTACGACGACCTGCTCGATGCGGCACGCGCCTACCAGGAGGCGGTGCCGAGTGCACGGCCCATCCACCTGGAGCAGGCGCCGTTTCTCGCTCAGCTCCAGTTGGAGATGTATGCGAATCAGCTCGGCACGTCGCTCGGCGACGAGGCGGGCGAGCTGCGTCTCGACAGCCCGGAGTACGAGCGGATCCTCACGTTCCTCGACACCGTGAACGACGAGGGCCTCGGCACGCGCGCCGAATACCTCAGCCCGACCGATATCGGCGAGCTCGAGAACGGCAACCAGGTGTTCTACCCGTGGGCGATCTGGTTCAGTTTCGCCCCGCAGCAGCTGCTCCCCGAGACGAGCGGCGATTGGCGTGCGATGGAGCTCCCCGCATGGGAGGCCGGCGGGGCCCGCAGCGGCGCGATGGGCGGCTCGTCGTTCGTGCTGCCGAAGGACGGCGAGAACTCCGACCTCGCATGGCTGTTCTACGAGTTCCTGATGTTCGACGAGGCCGGCTACTCGGCCGTGTGGGGTCCGAACGAGGTATACCCGAACGGGCTCAACACCTCGATCCCGAGCTACCTGCCCGCCGCAGACCCGGCCACTCCGCTCTTCGGCGAGGTCGAGGCACTGGGCGGGCAGGACCTCTGGGAGGTCGCCACGTCGGCAGGCGCCGAGATTCCCGCCGCCGGCCCGATCCCGACGTGGTGGGGCGGTGCCGTGGACTACCTCGGCAACGACCTGCAGCGCATGCTCGACGGCGACCTCGACCCCGCCGAGGTGATCTCGCAGTCCACCGAGCAGATCCAGACGAATCTCATCGACCGACAGTGACCGCCGTGACCGCCCACTCCGCCCCCACGCCACGCAGGCGACGCCTGTCCGGCGCACGAGTCCGGAGGCTCTCCGCCCCGTACGTCTTCGTGCTGCCGTTCGTCGCGATCTTCCTCGCGTTCAGCGTGTACCCCTTGATCTACACGTTCCGGCTCAGCTTCACGAACTGGCGCGGATCAGGGGCGGCGGAGTGGGTCGGTCTCGGCAACTACAGCTACCTGCTGACGAGCCAGCAGTTCTGGTCGTCGATCGGCAACTCGGCGGTGCTGTGGCTGCTCATCGTGCCGATTCAGCTGGTGATCGGCGTCGTCATCGCGGTGCTGCTGAACTCGGCCACGCTGAAGTTCCGCGGCTTGTACCGGATCGCCTACATCGTGCCGTTCGTGACACCCCTCGTCGCGATCGCGCAGATCTGGATCGTGCTGTTCGACCAGGGCTACGGCGCGGTCAACGCCGTGCTGGGCCTCTTCGGCATCCCGGAGGTCGGCTGGCTCACGACGACGATGTGGGCCAAGCCCACCCTCGCGCTCCTGTTCCTGTGGAAGACGACCGGCTTCATCGTGATCATCCTGCTGTCCGGTCTGCAGTCGATCGACGGCTCGATCTACGAGGCCGCCGCGATCGACGGCGCCAGCCGCCCGCGGCAGCTCTGGAGCATCACGGTGCCGCTGCTGCGCCGGACCATCATGTTCTGCGTCGTCCTGCAGACCCTCGCGGTGTTCCAGATGTTCGCCGAGCCCTACGTGATGACCCAGGGCGGCCCCTACAACTCGACCACGACGGCGGGCTACTACCTCTACAACCACATCACGCGGGCCGACCTCGGCACCGGGGCGGCCAACTCGTTCCTCCTCGTGATCCTGGTCCTCGCCCTGTCGCTCGGTTTCGTCCGGCTGCTGCGAGCGAAGGACTGAGCCATGACCACGACACGCACCCGATCCGACCGCGTCCGAAGCGGCGTCTCGCACCTCTTCCTCGTCCTGCTGCTCCTGGCCTTCCTCGGCCCGGTGATCTGGGCACTGCTCTCCTCGTTCAAGCAGCCGGCCGACATCATCCGCTACCCGCTGCTGTTCGACCCGTCCACGTTCACCGTCGACAACTTCGTGCGGGTGTTCCACGACGTCCCGCTGGCGACGGGCTTCCTGAACACGGGGATCGTCCTGCTGTTCAAGGGCGGGATCACGATGTTCTTCGCGCCGCTCGCGGGCTTCGCGTTCGCCAAATACGACTTCCGGGGCAAGAACCTCATCTTCGGCGCCGTGCTCATCACGCTGATGCTCCCGACGATCGTCCTCATCATCCCGCTCCTGCTGCAGATGAAGGCGTTCGGGTGGATCAACACGTACCAGGCGCTCATCCTCCCCGGCGCGATCGATGCGTTCGCCATCTTCTGGATGCGGCAGGTGATCTCGGCGGTCCCCGATGAGCTCGTCGATGCCGCGCGGGTCGACGGCTGCAGCGAGTTCGGGATCTTCACGCGCATCGTGCTGCCTGTGATCCGACCGGGACTCGCGGGCCTCGCGGTGCTCACGATCATGAACATCTACAACGATTTCGTGTGGCCGGTGATCGTCGCCAACACCGAGCAGATGGCGACGATCCAGGTCGTGCTGTCGGGCCTGGCATCGACCATCAGCGGCAACCGGGTCGGTGCCGACTACGCCACGGTCACGGCAGAACTCCTCGCGGCGAGCTCCGTCGCACTCATCCCGCTCCTGATCCTGTTCATGGCTCTGCAGCGGCATTTCATCAACGGCATCCTCGCCGGCAGCGTGAAGGGCTGATCACCTATGACGACGACCATCCCCGACCAGACGACGGACGTCGACACCGCCACGGTGCCGCGCCCCGAGTACCCCCGACCGGATCGGGACCGCTCCGAGCGCTGGCTGACGCTGAACGGCGCGTGGGACTTCGAAGCCGACGGTGCTCCGGAGAGCATCACCGTGCCGTTCGCCTGGGAGACGGAGGCGTCCGGCGTCGGACGCACCTGGCTCGAGAACGCGACGTACCGTCGAGGGGTGCAGGTGCCCGGCGCCTGGGCGGGGAGCAGGGTCGTCCTGTGCTTCGGCGCCGTGCACCACCACGCCGCCGTTGAGGTGAACGGCGTCCGCGTCGGCGAGCACCGCGGCGGCTACGAGTACTTCGAGTTCGATATCACCGACACCCTGGACGGCACGGGGAACATCGCCGAGATCGCCGTCGCCGTCCACGCGCCGGCCGACAAGCGGGAGATCCCGCACGGCAAGCAGCGGTCGATCCCGCGCGACGACTACGACGGGGTGTCCTTCACCCCGACCTCGGGTATCTGGCAGAGCGTGTGGCTCGAGGCGCGGGGTCGCACCTATGCGCAGTCGGTCGCACTGCGCGGCGACAGTCTCGACGGCTTCGACGTGCGTGTCGTGCTCGACGGCGACCGCCCGGCCGGCGCCGAGGTCGAGCTGTCGCTGAGCGGGTCGGAGGAGCGGATGCGGATCGTCGCCGACGCCGACGGGGTCGCGGTCGCGCGGATCGAGCCGGCGTCGCCCAGACTGTGGTCGCCTGCGGACCCGCACCTCTACCGGCTCCGCGTGCGCACCGGCGACGACCTCGTCACCGTGACCGGCGGACTGCGGCGCATCGAGGCGCGCGGGGAGGAGCTCTACCTCAACGGTGAGCGCCTCTACGTCCGTGGGGTGCTCGACCAGGGGTACTGGCCGGAGACGGGCCTCACCGCTCCGACGGCGGACGATCTCCTCCGCGACGTCGCGTGGGCGGCGGATCTCGGCTACAACCTCGTCCGCAAGCACCTGAAGTTCGAGGAGCCGCTGTGGCTGGCCGAGGCGGACCGCCGCGGGATGCTGGTGTGGGCCGAGCCCGCATGCCCGAGCCGCTACTCTCCGGCATCCGCGGCCGCGTTCGAGGCGCAGCTGGAGGGAATGGTCGAGCGCGACGGCAACCACCCGAGCATCGTCATCTGGGGTCTCTACAACGAGGAGTGGGGCCTCGACTGGGATATCCCGGGGAGCCCGGCGCGTGCCGAGGCCGCTCGTCACGTGTACGACCGGCTGCGAATTCTCGACGACTCGCGTCTGATCGTCGAGAACTCCGGTTGGTCGCACGTGAAGACCGACCTCCTCGACTGGCACTACTACGAGCCCGATCTGGGGGAGTGGGCGCGGGCCGTCGCAGCGCTCGCGAGCGGGGAACAGGAGTCGTTCCCGGTGCGCCTGGGTCCGGACTTCATCGTCGACAAGTCGCTGTACGGGGCCGACGACGTGCCCCGCACCGGTATCCCGCTCATCAACAGCGAATACGGCGAAGGGTTCACGAGCCTGGAGCGGATCTGGCACCTCCGCTGGGAGACGCAGGAGCTGCGGCGCCACGACAGATATGCCGGCTACGTCTACACCGAGTTCGCCGACGTCGAGCACGAGGCGGCCGGGCTGCTGACGACCGACCGGCGGCTGAAGGACGGCGCGGGCCTCGTGCCGAGCGACGTCAACGCGCCGACCGTGATCGTCGTCGATCTCGTCCCGCGCGCCGCGGGCGCCGACATCGCTCCGCCGGAGACCGCCCTGACGGTCGACGTGCACGTCTCCCACCACGCTGGGGACGCCGTCACCGGCACGATCGTCGGAGCCTGGCTCGCCCCGAACGCGCCGCTGCCGGCCATGCCGCCGCGTACCGACGTCGTGTCGGACGCGCTGACGGCCTCGCCGTTCCGGCTGTCGCCCAAGGTCGCTGTCGAGGTCCCGGCGCACCCCACGCCGGGACGGTTCGGTCTCTGGTTCGTCGACGACGCTGGCTCGGTGCGCGCGCGCGCCTACCTCGATGCCGCCGACGTGGAGTCCGTGAATCGTCGCGGCGCGCGCCCGGGGGAGTTCCCCGGGCACGCGCAGCCGGGCTGGACCGCGAGCTGAGCGCAGCCGATCGCCGCCGTCACCGTCAGCGGTGGCGGCGGGCGATCTCCTGGAACACGTCGAATGCCGCGTTCTTCCGCCGCGCGAGCTGCTGGTCGCCGCCGCGCACGAGGTTCACGAGACCGAAGTCGAGCATCCAGTCGTCGACGGGCTTGTCGTCGAAGCGGTAGAGCCAGTCGACGAGGTCGAGGAACGGGAACCAGGTGTATCCGACGACGGGGATGCCCTTGGCGCGCAGCGCCTCCACCTCGGCCTCGGACTCGTGCAGCCACGCGATCTTCTCGTCGGGCGTGCCGACCAGCGAGGTCTCGGTGATGATGATCGGCAGCCCGTAGCGCTCGCTGTAGAGCTGGACGAGGTCGCGGAGCCCCGCGGTGCCCGCCTGCACCGGCGACTTCACGCCATCGGCATCCATGGAGATCGTCGTGAAGGCGGGGTAGTAGTTCACGCCCATCACGTCGGGCCGCACGGCGTTGTCGGCGAACCAGGCGAGGTCGGCGTCGGTGTACCCGTGCTCACCGAGCCAGGCGCGCAGCGGATGGGCGTCGTCGACCCGTCCGGTGATGAGGTCGAGCGCGAGGAAGCGGCGCTCCTCGAGGATCTCTCGCGGCGGGACGGTCTCGCCCTCGTAGCGGAAGCCGGCGTCGACGTGCACGAAGACGGCGTCGGGGTCGGCGGCGGCGATCTCCTGCTGGGTGCGGACCATGCCCTTGGCGAGCGCCTTGGTGACGGTGAGGAACCCGTCGATGCCCGTGAGGTACGGCGGCCATTTGCCCATCTCGCCGCACCACTCCGCGTTGACGATGGGTTCGTTCAGCGGCGTGTAGTCGGTCCAGACGCCGCGGTACCGTTCGGCGACCGCGCGGCCGTACGCGGCGACCCGCTCGGGGTACTGGGAGTTGAGGAACGAGTTCTCCAGCCACGTCGGCGTGCCGTAGTGCATGAGGTCGACGATGCAGCGAATGCCGCGCGCGGTCAGGTGCTCGGCCACCTGGTCGGTCCACGACCAGTCGAAGACACCCGGCTCCGGCTCGACGAGGTACCAGGGCACGCCCCAGCGGACGAACTCGGCACCGGACTCGGCGACGAGGTCGAGGTCCTCCCGCCAGTGCGTGTAGTGCTGGGTGAGCTCGTACTCGTCGAGCGCGCGGTGACCCGGGCGGATCTGCGGGATGAAGGTGTCTTCGATGCCGACGCCGTAGCGGAGGCGGCCGTCGTCGTACCAGCGGTCCATGGATTCCTTTCGTTCGCGGACGAGCGCGTTCACTTGAGCCCGGTCGTGGCGATGCCCGCGACGAAGCTGCGCTGGATGAGGAGGAAGAAGACGACCACCGGCAGCAGGGCCAGGAGCGATCCCGCCATGAGGAGTCCGTACTCCACGACGTGCTGACCCATGAACAGGGCGAGACCGGCGGGGAGCGTCGAGGACTCCAGGCTCGACGACATGACGAGCGGCCACAGGAGGTCGTTCCAGTTGTACTGGAAGTGGAAGAGGCCGAGCGTCAGGAGCGCGGGCTTGGCCAGCGGCATCACGATCTGCCGGTAGATGCGCCACTCCGAGGCGCCGTCCACCCGCGCCGCCTCCTCGAGGTCGCGCGGCAGCGACAGGAAGAACTGCGTCAGGAAGAAGATGCCGAACGCGTTCGTCATCCGCGGGATGATGAGGCCCGGCAAGGTGTTGGTGAGCCCCATGCCGTTGAGCATGTCGTAGAGCGGGATCAGCGTCACCTGGAACGGCAGCATCAGCAGGATGAGGATCAGCACCATCACGACGCCGCGCCCGCGGAAGGGCAGTCGCGCCAGCGCATAGGCGGCCATCGAGTCCAGCAGCAGCGAGATGATCGTCACGCCGCCGGCGAAGACGATCGTGTTGACGTAGAGCTGGGCGAACGGGATCCGCTCCCACACGTCGACGAAGTGCTCGAGGGTGAACTCGCGCGGCCAGAGTGTCGGCGGGTAGGTGACGATGTCGGATTCCGGCTTGAACGCCGTGAAGACGAGCCACACGATCGGCAGCAGCATCAGCAGGGCGATGAGGATCGCGACGATCGCGAGCACCCACTTCGACGCACGGTAGAGGGTGAGGCGCCGGCGGTCGAGGGCGCCGAGGTCGCGGGTGACGGGACGGTCGAGGGTGGCGGTCATCAGTACGTCACCGCCCGGCGCCGGAGCCAGCCGTACTGGACCATCGAGAGGGCGAAGACGAACAGCAGCAGCACGAACGAGATCGCCGAGGCGTACCCGAAGCGGAGCTCCTGGAATCCCTCGCGGTAGATGAGCATGACGAGTGTCTCCGTCTTGAAGTAGGGACCGCCACGGGTCATGACGTAGATCTGGTCGAACGCCTGCAGGGTGGCGATGAGCGCCAGCACCGAGACCAGAAGGGTCTGGTTCGACAGGAGCGGCAGGGTGACGTTGCGGAAGCGCTGCCACGCGGTGGTGCCGTCGATCTTGGCCGCCTCGTACAGCTCGGCCGGGATGGACTGGAGTCCCGCGAGGTAGATGACCATGTAGAAGCCGACGAACTTCCAGACGCCGACCATCATGACGGCCGGCATCGCGAAGCGCGGGTCGCTCAGCCATCCCTGTTCGGTGACGATCCCGAGCTGGCCGAACCAGTAGGAGAGGAGGCCGATGTTCGGGTCGAGCAGGAACGACCACGCGATCGCGATGATCCCGAGCGAGACGATGAACGGCAGGAAGATCGCGGTCCGGACGAACGTGCGACCGAAGAAGGCCTGGTTCAGCATGACGGCGAACACGAGAGCCAGGACGACGGTGACCGGGGCGACGACGACGGCGTACAGGACCGTGTTCCAGAACGCGTTCCAGAACGCGGGGTCGCCGGCGAGCTCGAGATAGTTGTCGAGCCCGATCCACTCGGCAGCCGCGATCAGGTTGTAGTTCGTGAGCGACAGGTACACCGCCTGCGCCATCGGGTAGAGCGTGAACGCCACGAGCACGATGAGGGCCGGGGCGAGGAAGAGCCACGCGGTGAGCTGCCGCCGCGAGGCGGGGCCCCGGCGCCGGCGACGCGGAGTGGCGATCGGGGCGGCGGGCGGGGCTGACGTGGTGGACGGGGCCGGATCGGTGACCGTCATCGGGGATCTCCTAGGGGTGCGACTCGCAGGGGCGGGCCGGACGCGCGGGCCGGAGCATCGCGCTCCGACCCGCGCGCGGGTGTCACTTGTCGAGTTCAGCCTGGACCTGCTCGGAGGCGGCGGGGAAGATCGAGTCGACCGTCCCGTCGCCGTTGAGGGCCTTCTGCAGCGACGGCCAGAAGATGGTCTCCGTGATCGTGCCGCCCGCGGCGACCCCGGCCAGCAGGATCTTCGCCCGGCTGGCGACCGCGGCGTCTCCGAAGATCGCCGGGTAGGGGCTCGCCGTCACCTTGTCGGCCACGTCGGCGCGGTTGGGCGGGAAGCCCGAGCCGTCGGCCCAGGTCGTCTGTCCCTCGGCCGAGTTCCAGTACGCGAAGAAGGCGTACGCGGCCTCCTTGGTCGCGTCGTCGGTGCCGGCGGGCAGCCCCATCGAGACGACGTCCGCGAGGACGGCGTCGCTGGTGGGACCGGCGGGCGGGGGAGCGATGCCGAAGTTCAGGCCTGCATCCTCGAAGCCGGTGGTCATCCACGGTCCGACGATCTCGGTCGCGGCCTTGCCGGTGAGGAACAGCTTGTCGGCGTCGGCTCCCGACAGTCCGATCGGCGACGCCTTCTGGTTCTTCACGAGGTCGACCCAGAAGTTGAGCGCGTCCAGGCTCGCGTCGTCGCCGAGCATCGACGTCGCGCCGTCGTCGGAGACGACCGCGCCGCCGGTGCCCCACAGCAGGGCGGGGAAGACGGGGACCGTCTCGTGGTCGCCGAGGGCGGTGGCGTACTGCTCGGGCTTGCCGTCGCCGTTCTCGTCGACGGTGAGCTTCGGGACCATCGCGGCGAACTCGTCCCACGTGGTCGGCGGCGCCTCGGGGTCGAGCCCGGCAGCCTCGAAGAGGTCCTTGTTGTAGTACATCATCATGGGCGTGTAGTTGACGGGGACCCCGTAGTTCACGCCGTCGAAGACCGACGCGTTGATGGCCGCCTCGGCGAGGGCGGCGGAGTCGTTGCCGGCGTCCTCGTAGTAGTCGTCGACCGGCAGGAACATGCCCTGCTTGGCGAACTGCGGCATGCGGGCCGCCGACATGGCGATGATGTCGGGGCCGTCGTTGCCGGCGACCGCGGTGAGCACCTTCTGGTAGAGCGTGTCCCAGGGCATGATCTCGGCCTTCACCTCGACCTCGTCCTGCGACGCGTTGAAGTCCTCGATCACCTTCTCGAGCGCGGGCCCGTCGGGTCCGGTGAATCCGTTCCAGAACGTGAGCGAGATCTTGCCGCCGTCGCCGGTGTCGCCGTTGTCGCCGTTCCCGCTGGTGCCCTGTCCTGCGCAGCCGGTGAGGGCGAGCGCCAGGATGCCGGCGCCGGCGGTGGCGAGGCGGAGGCCGCGGGTGAGGCGGCGCCGCGGTGAGTGCTGTGTCTCCATCGATCTTCCTTTCTAGTTCAACGTTGAACGTGCGGGGTGCAATCTGTTATACCTGACGTGGTAATCGTTGAACAAGACCCTTTTGGTAATCGTTGAATGATGAACCCGGGTGTGACACTGTGAGTCGCACGAACGCATCGAAGGAGGTGGACCGAGTGGGCAGGACGACCCTGAAGGACGTGGCCGAGCGCGTGGGCGTCTCGGCCAAGACGGTCTCCAACGTGGTCAACGGCACCGGGTGGGTCACCGACGAGCTGAAGGCCCGCGTCCAGGCCGCCATCGTCGACCTCGGCTACCGCCCGAACGTCGCCGCGCGGAACCTCCGCAGCGGCCGCACCGGCATGGTCGCCGTCGCCCTTCCCGACCTCAGCCAGCCCTACTTCGCCGAGCTCGCCTCCGACCTCGTGCGCGCCGCGCAGGAGCGGTCGATCACCGTCCTGATCAACCAGACCGACGGGCGGAAGGACGCCGAGGAGCGGATCGCCCACGGCATCGACCTGCCGCTCATGGACGGGCTCATCCTGAGCCCCCTCGCGCTGACGGCCGCCGACCTCGAGCACCGCGAGGATCCGACGCCCCTCATCCTGCTGGGCGAGCACATCGGCGAGACCTCGCTGCCCCACGTCGCCGTCGACAACACCGCCGCCGCGCGCGCCGCGGTCGAGCACCTGCTCTCGCGGGGGCGCCGTCGGATCGCGGCGATCGGCATGCAGCAGGACGGCCCGAACGAGACGTCCGTGCTCCGCCTCTCGGGGTACCGCGCCGCGCTGGAGGCGGTCGGCATCCCCTTCGATCCCGCTCTCGTCGGCGTCGTCGACGGCTACCACCGCGCCGACGGCGCGGCCGCCGCAGCGCACCTGCTCGACACCGGCGTCGAGTTCGACGCGATCTTCGCCTTCAACGACCTGCTCGCCCTCGGCGCCCTGCACGTGCTCGGCGCACGCGGCGTGAGCGTGCCCGAACAGGTCGCGGTGATCGGCTTCGACGACATCGACGAGGCGAGCTACAGCACCCCCTCGCTCAGCTCCGTCGCCCCCGACACGAGGGCCCTGGCGCGCGCCGCCATCGAGCTGCTCATCACCCCGTCGCCGGCAGGGTCGCCGGCGATCCCGTTCACGATCGCCGACCGGGCGAGCACAGGAGGAGACACGTGAGCGCCACGCCGCTTCCCGTCGCATCGACGCAGGACGGGACCTATCCGCGGCCCCAGCTGATGAGGCGGGAGTGGGCGGATCTCACCGGGACGTGGGACTTCGCGCTCGGCGCCCCCGACGCGCAGCCGGCCGACGTCGCGTTCGACCGCACGATCACGGTGCCGTTCCCGCCCGAGTCGGCCGCCTCCGGCCTGGCGGAGGGCGGCATGCTGCACTCGGTCTGGTATCGCCGCAGGATCACCGACGCCGACCTCGCCGCCGCAGGTGCGGGTGCGGGTGACGCGGCCGGCGGCCGGGTGCTGCTGCACTTCGGAGCCGTGGACTGGGAGGCGACGGTCTGGGTCAACGGCGTCGTGGTGGCCACCCACCGCGGCGGCCAGTCCCCGTTCACCGCCGACGTCACGGCGGTGCTGCGCGCCGACGGCACCGACGAGATCGTCGTCCACGCCGTCGACGACCCCGAGGACGTGTCGATCCTCCGCGGCAAGCAGGACTGGCGCGACCAGCCCCACGCCATCTGGTACCACCGCACGACGGGCATCTGGCAGCCGGTATGGCTGGAGGCCGTGCCGCGCACCGCGATCGCCCGCCTGGGATGGAGCTCCGACATCCCCGAGGCCGCCGTGAGCGTCGACGTCGAGCTGTCCGGCCCCATCGACGAGGATGCCTGGCTGCACGTCGAGCTGCGCCACGACGGCGAGGTCCTGGCGGAGGCCCGCACGAAGGTCCTGTCGCGGTTCGAGACCGTGCGACTCACGCTCCCTCGCCAGACCAACGGCCAGCAGCACGAGGAGCTCCTGTGGAGCCCGGAGAGCCCGAACCTCATCGACGCCGTGGTGCGGCTCGAGTCGGCGAACGGCAGCGACGCCGTCGCGAGCTACCTCGGCATGCGCAGCGTCGCCGCCGACGGCACCGCCTTCCTCCTCAACGACCGGCCGGTCAAGCTCCGGGCCGTCCTCGCGCAGAACTACTGGCCCGAATCGCACCTGGCCGCGCCGAGCGCCGGCGCCCTCCGCCGGGAGGTCGAGCTCATCCGCGAGCTGGGGTTCAACACGGCGCGCGTGCACCAGAAGGCCGAGGATCCCCGCTTCCTCTACTGGGCCGACCGGCTCGGCCTCATGGTGTGGGCCGAGACCGCCAGCGCCTACGCGTTTGACCGGCGTGCGGTGACCAACCTCGTCTCCGAGTGGACGAGCCTCGTCGGGCGCGACCTCTCGCACCCGAGTGTGATCGTCTGGGTGCCGCTGAACGAGAGCTGGGGCGTGCAGCACATCGCCCACGATCCCCGTCAGCGCGCCCTCAGCCGGTCGGTGGCCGACATCACCCGCGCCCTCGACGGCACGCGGCCGGTCATCTCCAACGACGGCTGGGAGCACACCCGCTCCGACATCTGGACGATCCACGACTACGAGGCGCGCCCCGAGGTGCTCGCCGCCCGCTACGGCGACGCCGCCTCGCTGGACGAGATGATCTCCGGCTTCGGGCCCGCCGGCCGGCGCATCTCGGTCGACGGCGACACCGGCATCAAGCCGATCATGCTGACCGAGTTCGGCGGCGTCAGCCTGCGGCCCGCCAACGGCACCGACTGGGGCTACTCCACGGCCGACACCCCGGCGGAGTTCGGCGACCGGGTGTGCGCCCTCATCGCCGCCGCCGAGGCCGCTGTGCCGCTGAGTGGCTTCTGCTACACGCAGCTCACCGACACCGGACAGGAGACCAACGGCCTCCTCTACGACGACCGGTCGCCGAAGGTGCCGATCGAAGCGATCCGGGCGGCGGTCCTCGGACAGTAGGCTGGCCGCGTGCTGCTCAGTGATCGCGACATCCGCCGGGAGATCGACCTCGGACGGGTCGGGCTCGACCCCTGGGACCCCGCCATGGTCCAGCCCTCGAGCGTCGACGTCCGCCTCGACCGGTACTTCCGGCTGTTCGACAACCACAAGTACCCCTTCATCGACCCGGCCGAGGACCAGCCGGACCTCACCCACCTGATCGAGGTCGAGCCCGACGAGCCCTTCGTGCTCCACCCGGGCGAATTCGTGCTGGGGTCCACGTTCGAGCTCATCACGCTGCCCGACGACGTCGCCGCGCGCCTGGAGGGGAAGTCGTCGCTCGGCCGCCTCGGGCTCCTGACCCACTCGACGGCCGGCTTCATCGACCCGGGCTTCTCGGGGCACGTGACCCTCGAGCTGTCCAACGTGGCCACCCTGCCGATCAAGCTCTGGCCCGGCATGAAGATCGGCCAGCTCTGCTTCTTCCGGCTGTCGTCGGCCACCGAGTCGCCCTACGGCTCGGGCCCCTACGGCAACCGCTACCAGGGCCAGCGCGGGCCGACGGCATCCCGCTCGTTCCAGAACTTCCACCGCACCGACGTCGGCACGACCGACGCCGGGGCACCCGGGCACTGACCCGCACTGCGGACCGGCGACGTCGAAGCGGGCGCCGCCGCGGATCCGCGGCCCTGTGACGACGGCGGCACCCCACCAACCGGTTCATAACTCCGGAGAAACCGGCGCGACGAACGGCGCCGACCGCGCAACGGCAGGGTCGGCGCCGTCACGGCGCCCCGATCTTGCGGAGTTATGCACGCGGAGAGCGGGGGACCGGTGGGTCAGGCGGTGCGGTCCTCGCGGCCGCGAGCGAACCCGGCCTCGAAGCCGCGCTCGTACGCGCGCTCGCCGTGACCGTGTCCACGGTGGTGAGGACGGTGGCCGTCGTCGCATCCGCGGGCGTGCGGGCCGTGCCCCGGCTCGCCGAAGCCGGGACCGAAGCCGCGCCCGCCGAAGCCGGGACCGAAGCCGCGCTCGCCGAAGCCGGGACCGAAGCCGCGCCCGGGACCGAAGCCGGGTCCGAAGCCGCGCCCGGGTCCGAAGCCGCGGCGGCCGAAGCCGTGCCCGCGGCGGGGAAGCGGCGCCTCCCCGTCTCCGCCGAGCTCGCGGACGATCGCCTCCAGCGAGGCGACGGTCGTGGCGAAGTCCTCGTCCGACACGGCGCCGGCGACCTTGGCGCGGATGCCCTCGACCGTCTCCGACAGGTGGGCCTTCGCGGCTCGGCCTTCGTCGGTGAGGGTCCAGGTTCCGTCCTGCTCGGTCACCCATCCGCGCTCCGCGAGGGAGCGAAGCTTCTTCCCGCCCCGCTGCAGGCGCTCGCTGAGGTGAGGGGCCTCGACGGTGCCGTCGAGCACGTTGAGGATCATCCACTCGCGACGGGTGACGTCTTCGCCGGCGAAGGCGGAGGCGAACTCGCGGGAGATGATGCGATCGGCGGCGCGCAGCCAGTAGCCGATCGGGCGGGGGTCGTTGTGTGTGGTGTTCTCCATGAGGAGTCCTTTCGTGGGGCGGGCATCTGTCCCGCCGAGGTATATGTCTAGGTGCATGCATATGTAGTGTGACATGGATGTGAGAAGCATGTCAAGTGGCATGTACCGTGGAGACATGACCGATGCCACCGACCTCGACGCGATCGTCGCCGCCCTCGCCCAGCTGCGCGGCCGGCCCCGCCCCCCGTTCGGGCCCGGTGGACCCGGTGGACCCGGCGGTCATGGCGGCAACGACGCGCACGATCGCGGCGCCTCCGGCGAGCGGGGCGACGGCCACGGCGGACACGGACGGCCGGGTCGGCCGGGCGGACCGGGCTGGGGGCACGGACCCTTCGCGCCCCACGCGCGCTTCGGCGGAGGCCCGGCGCGCATGCGTCTGCTCGACGCACTCGCCGCCGCGTCCCATCCCCTCTCGGTCAGCGAGGTGGGCGAGGCGATCGGGGTCGATCAGCCGCGGGCGTCGCGCCTGATCCAGCAGGCTGTCGAGCTCGGGCTGGTCCAGCGCGAGGCCGATCCCGATGACGCCCGGCGCACCCGGGTCGCCCTGACCGCGCAGGGCTCCCGCATCGTGCGCGGCTTCCGGGGAGAGCGCCGCGAGCGGCTCGAGACCGCGCTCGCCGGCTTCAGCGACGAGGAGCGCGCCGAGCTCGCCCGGCTGCTGTCCAAGCTGGCCGCCGCGTGGCCGCAGTCCTGATCAAGACGCGAACGCGTCAGCTCTCCACGCGGTGCGCCGGCAGGCGGACGAACAGCAGCATGATGAGCCCGATGAGGAGCACGAGACCGATGCCCAGCACCCCGTAGACGATGCCGCCGAACCACGCGAGGAACAGCGACCACGCCAGCGGCGACAGGAACGACGCGACCCGTCCGGTCGTTGCGTAGAGGCCGAAGATCTCGCCCTGCATGCTCGGCGGAGTCAGCCTCGTGAGCATGCTGCGACTCGCCGCCTGCGCCGGGCCGACGAACGCGCACAGCAGGAGTCCGCAGACCCAGAAGACGATCGTGCCGAGATCCTTGAGGGCGAACACGACGAAGGCCATCGCGACGAGGCCGCTCAGCGCGATGATGATGAGCTTCCGGGCGCCGATGGCGTCGTCGATGCGGCCGGCCAGGATGGTCGAGATCCCCGCGACGAGGTTCGCGGCGAGGCCGAAGATGATGACCTCGAGGAAAGAGAAGCCGAAGCCCTGCGCGGCGAGCACCGCCCCGAACGCGAACACCCCTGCGAGGCCGTCGCGGTAGACGGCGGCGGCCACGAGGAACCAGAACGTCGGCCGGTTCGTGGTGAACAGCCTCCTGAGGTTCTTCGCGAGCACGACGTACGAACGGAAGAAGCCGACCTTCTCGGAGCCGCCGTACGCCGGCGACTCCGGGACGTTGCGGAAGAAGGGGATCGCGAACACGATGGTCCACACGGCGCAGACGACGGCCACCAGCTTGTAGGCGAGTGGATTGGCCTGGCCGAGACCGAACAGCACCGGGATGCAGACGATGAGCGCGACGACGCCGCCGATGTAGCCGAGACCCCAGCCGAGCCCCGAGATGCGCCCGACCGTCTTGGGCGTCGACACCTCCGAGAGCATCGCGTAGTAGCTCACGTTCCCTATCTCTGCCACGACGGCGCCGAGGGCCACCGCGAGAGCGCCGAACCAGAAGTACCGGGGGTCGGCTTCGACGAAGAACAGCGAGAACTGCACCAGCGCGATCGCGAGCGTCGCACCGATGATCCACTTCTTCTTGCTGCCGCGTGCGTCGGCCTGCTGACCCAGCACCGGCGCCAGCAGCAGGATGAGGATCCCGGCGGCGAAGTTCGCCCATCCCCACCACTCCGCGAGGTCCGTGAGGCCCTGGCAGTAGGCGCTGCCCATGCTGGCCGTCTCGTTGCAGTTGAGGTAGCTGCCGTCGGCCTGCAGACCGGACTCCCGCACCGCCGGATCGAGGAACTGACGGGAGGTCAGGTACAGCGCGACCCAGACGAACGTCAGGATGACGGTGTTGAAGGGCTGCATCGCCCAGTCCCACATCGCCCAGGACAGGACCTGCTTGCGCGGCACCTCGCGATCGCTCGCCGAGTTCTGGAACGACGTTCCGATCGCCCCGAGCGCGCGGGTGTTCGCGGCGGTCGGCGGGGTGGCGTCGGACGAAGGCTGATCGGGAGACGACATGTGGGTCACGCTAGGACTCTTCCGTGAACTCTTCGGTGAACGGAGGGTGCCGCATCCGGTGGATGATGCCGCGCCCCTGCGACGGTGCGGGGGTGTGCTCAGGCTAGCGGGGCATCATCCGTACGCGTCGCCCATTCGCGTTCGAGGATCGCGTACCGGCCGGTGTCGGTCCACTCGCCCTTGAGGAACATGTCCTCCACGAAGTGGCCCTCGTGCCGCATGCCCAGGCGCAGGCACAGGGCGACCGACGCGTCGTTGCGCGGATCGAGCTCGGCGTAGACCCGGTGGAGGCCCAGCTGGTCGAAGCAGAAGTCCAGGAGGAGTGTGGCCGCTTCGGCGGCGTATCCCTTGCCCTGCGCGGACGGGAGGAGGATCCAGCCGATCTCGGCGGTGCGGTCCTCGATGCTCTTCAGCACGAGGTACATCGTGCCGAGGAAGTGGCCGTGCTCGTCGCGGATGGCGGGCTGGAGGTAGTCGTCGGCCTCTGCGAGGCGCACGGCGCCCGCGTCGCGGGCGAGCACCTCCTCGACCTTCTCGCGGGAGCGCGGCTCGTACAGGAGGTAGCGGCACACCTCCGGGTCGGACTGCATCGCGTACAGGGGCTCGAGGTCGTCCGGACGCAGGGGGTCCAGCGTGACGCGCGGGCCCACCAGCCGGGTGAAGGTCCAGGGCAGAGGCATGGCACCATCCTGCCCGCCGACGGCCCTGCCCGCCCGGTGCTCGCCCGGCGGCGTGCGGAAAGCAGGCCTCATCGCCGCCGCGGCGGCCGTGGGGGGCACCTCCCGCCGATCCAGCCTGCTTTCGGCACCATCCGGCCGTCCGCCGCCGCAATCGGTCCACGTGCCTGCCAGCTGGAAACTTGATATGAGTCATGTCAAGTTGGTTTGACAGTGCCGGAGACGCCGTCTATCGTGGAGGCAGAACGAACTTGAGTCACCACGGCTCAATCTCGACAGACTTCACCCAGATCCGTTCCACAAAGGAGAAACACACATGGCACGTGCAGTGGGAATCGACCTCGGCACGACGAACTCCGTCGTCGCCGTCCTCGAGGGCGGCGAGCCGAAGGTCATCGCCAACGCCGAGGGCTTCCGCACGACCCCGTCGGTCGTCGCCTTCACCAAGGACGGCGAGGTGCTCGTCGGCGAGACCGCCAAGCGCCAGGCCGTCACCAACGTCGACCGCACCCTGACCTCCGTCAAGCGCCACATGGGCACCGACTGGAAGACCCAGTCGATCGACGGCAAGAACTACACGCCGCAGGAGATCTCGGCGCGCATCCTCCAGAAGCTCAAGCGCGACGCCGAGCAGTACCTGGGCGACACCGTGACCGACGCGGTCATCACCGTCCCCGCGTACTTCAACGACGCCGAGCGTCAGGCCACGAAGGACGCCGGCGAGATCGCGGGACTGAACGTCCTCCGCATCATCAACGAGCCGACCGCCGCGGCCCTGGCCTACGGCCTCGACAAGGGCAAGGAGGACGAGCTCATCCTCGTCTTCGACCTCGGTGGCGGAACGTTCGACGTGTCGCTGCTCGAAGTGGGCAAGGACGACGATTTCTCGACGATCCAGGTGCGCTCCACCGCCGGTGACAACCGCCTCGGCGGCGACGACTGGGACCAGCGCGTCGTGGACTACCTCATCAAGCAGTTCAAGGACACGACCGGCGTCGACGTCTCGGGCGACAAGATCGCCCTCCAGCGCCTCAAGGAGGCGGCGGAGCAGGCCAAGAAGGAGCTGTCGGGTTCGACGAGCACCTCCATCAACCTGCCCTACCTGTCGCTGACCGACTCGGGCCCCGTGTCGCTGTCGGAGACGCTGACGCGCGCCAAGTTCGAGGACCTCACCAAGGACCTCCTCGACCGCACGAAGAAGCCCTTCGAGGACGTCATCCGCGAGGCCGGCATCAAGGTGTCCGACATCGACCACGTGGTCCTCGTCGGCGGTTCGACGCGTATGCCCGCCGTGAGCGAGCTCGTGAAGAAGGAGACCGGCAAGGAGCCCAACAAGGGCGTGAACCCGGATGAGGTCGTCGCCGTCGGCGCCGCCCTGCAGGCTGGTGTCCTCAAGGGCGAGCGCAAGGATGTGCTCCTCATCGACGTCACCCCGCTGAGCCTCGGCATCGAGACCAAGGGCGGCATCATGACCAAGCTCATCGAGCGCAACACGGCCATCCCGACCAAGCGCAGCGAGACCTTCACGACCGCCGACGACAACCAGCCGTCGGTCGCCATCCAGGTCTTCCAGGGCGAGCGCGACTTCACCCGCGACAACAAGCCGCTCGGGACGTTCGAGCTCACCGGCATCGCGCCGGCGCCCCGCGGCATCCCGCAGATCGAGGTCACCTTCGACATCGACGCCAACGGCATCGTGCACGTGTCCGCGAAGGACAAGGGCACCGGCAAGGAGCAGTCGATGACGATCACCGGCGGCTCGTCGCTGCCGAAGGACGACATCGAGCGGATGGTGCGCGAGGCCGAGGAGCACGCGGCCGAGGACAAGAAGCGCCGCGAGGCCGCCGAGGTCCGCAACCAGGCCGAGACGCTCTCGTACTCGATCGAGAAGCTCATCGCCGACAACGCCGACAAGCTGCCCGAGGACGTCAAGTCCGAGGTGCAGGCCGACGTCGACGCGCTGAAGACGGCGCTCGCCGGAGACAACGACGACGCCGTCAAGGACGCGTTCGACAAGCTCAACGCCTCTCAGGGCAAGCTCGGCGAGGCCATCTACGCCTCCTCGCAGGCCGAGCAGAGCGCTCCCGCCCAGGACGAGCCGGCGGCCGATGCGGCATCCTCTGAGGAGGACGTCGTGGACGCCGAGGTCGTCGACGACGAAGACCCCTCGACGGGCTCGGGGCAGGCGAAGTAAGCATGACGAACAAGGACTTCGACAAGCCTGAAGACGGCGACGAGGTCCTCGGCGAGGAGGGGTCGGAGGCCTCGGCTGCGCAGCAGCCCGAGGCCGCCGGCCCTCACTCGCAGGGGGACGGGTCGCACGCCGACGCGCACGCCGACGCCGACGAGCTCACCATCGAGGACATCCTCGCTGCGGCTCAGAGCGACGAGGCGGCGGTGGCTGACGCCCCCGCGGAGGAGCACGACCTGCTCCTCGACCTCAAGCGCCTGCAGGCGGAGTACGCGAACTACCGCCGACGCACCGAGGACCAGCGCGAGCTGGAGATCGAACGTGCCAAGGGCGCGGTCGCGAAGGGCCTCCTGCCCGTCCTCGACGACCTCGACCGTGCCGAGAAGCACGGCGACCTGGTCGAGGGCTCCGCACTGACCGCCATCGCCGAGAAGCTGCGCACCGTGGTGAGCCGCCTGGGAGTGGAGACCTACGGCGCGGCGGGCGAGGCCTTCGACCCGCAGCAGCACGAGGCGATCTTCCAGGCCCCGACGCCCGGCACCGAGACGCCGACGATCCTCGAGGTCGTCGAGGTCGGCTACCGCCTCGGCGCGATCGAGCTGCGGCCGGCGAAGGTCGTCGTCGCCGTTGCGGCGGACCCTTCGACCGGCTCAGGGACCGACTAGGAGACGTATGGCCAGTCAGGACTGGTTCGACAGGGACTTCTACAAGGTCCTGGGTGTCGCCAAGGACGTCTCCGACGCCGATCTCAAGAAGACATACCGCAAGCTCGCGCGCCAGTACCACCCCGATTCGACGCAGGGCGACCCGGTCGCCGAGGCGAAGTTCAAGGAGATCAGCGAGGCGTACGCCGTGCTGAGCGACAAGGAGCAGCGCGAGGAGTACGACCAGATCCGCGCGATGGGATCGGGCAGCGCCCGCTTCCAGGCGCCCGGGTCGTCGGGCGGCGGCTTCGAGGACGTCTTCAGTCGCTTCGGCGGCGGGGGGCGCGCGCAGCAGGCCGACTTCGACGATCTGTTCGCGATGTTCGGCGAGCAGTCGGGGGGCCGTTTCGGCTCGGGCCGGTTCGGCCAGCCGACGGGCGGCTTCCGCGGATTCGGCGGCCCGCAGCGCGGTGCCGACGTCTCGGCGCGCACGACGCTGGACTTCCAGACGGCGGTCAAGGGCGAGACGATCACCCTGCAGGGCGAGGACGGCAAGCCGTTCAAGGTGCGGATCCCCGCCGGCGTCTCGGACGGTCAGAAGATCCGGCTCCGCGGCCGCGGGCGTCCCTCGCCCGACGGCGGCGAGGCGGGCGACATCGTGGTGTCGGTGACGGTGCGTCCGCATCCGGTGTTCACCCGCGACGGGCTGAACCTCCGCGTCACCGTGCCGGTGACCTTCACCGAGGCGGCGCTCGGGGCGACGATCGAGGTGCCGACGCTCGGCGGCGATCCCGTCAAGCTGCGGGTGGCGCCGGGCACGCCCTCGGGGCGGGTCCTGCGCGTCAAGGGGCGCGGCGTGGAGTCCAGCAAGGGCACCGGCGACCTTCTCGCCGAGGTCCAGGTCGCCGTTCCGGCGCATCTCGACGACCGCGCGCGTGAGGCGCTCGAGCGGTTCCAGGATCTGGAGCCGAAGGAGAACCCGCGTGCCGAGCTGATGAGCAAGGCCCGCGAATGAGCGACGCCGACGTCGACGAGGAGACCCCGATCTTCGCGATCGCGGTCGCCGCCGAGCTCGCGGGCATGCACCCGCAGACCCTGCGGCAGTACGACCGCCTCGGGCTCGTCGTCCCGGGGCGCACCCAGGGCGGGTCGCGCCGCTACTCGCTGCGTCACGTGAAGCAGCTGCGCGAGGTCGCGGCGCTGTCGGCCGAGGGAATCAGCCTTCCCGCGATCGCGCGGATCATCGAGCTCGAGAACAGTGTGCGCTCCCTGCAGCGGCAGGTCGGCGAGCTCGAGCAGCGCCTCCGCGACGAGGTCGACCAGCGCCGCGGCGCACGGGTGTTCGCCGCTGGAGCCACCGGCTCGGTGGTGACGCTCCGCCACGGCACCCGCGTGCGCCGGGCCACCGAGGTGGTCGTCTGGCGCCCGCCGGCGTCCGACGCCGACTGAGGTCGCGCCGGGCTCAGGCAGCGGATCCTCTGATCCGCTACGCCCGGGCGGCGAGGAACGCGTCGTAGTCGGCGCGTGACAGGTCGGCGTACGCGTACGCCCAGGTCGTCAGCGCCTCGGCCAGCGTGCGACCGCTCCCGACGTAGCCGGCCACCGTCGCCGCGTTCGGCGACTGGCTGTGCGCGCGGGCGAGCGTCGCCGCGCAGGCGCGCGCGTAGAGCTCGAAGGGCCCGTCGTCGAGCGTCTCGATGTCGATCCCGCCCTTCATGTCGCGGAACTGGCGGACGTAGTAGTCGCCGGTCCGTCCTCGGAGATGTCCGAGGAAGGGGTCGGAGACCCCCTGCAGGATGCGCTGCAACGACACCACCCGAGCGCCCTCGCCGTCCTCGGCCCACTGCTCCGCGAGCCCTTCGGGCTGCGGGCTGCGACCGTACGCGACGAGCACACTCGCGCCGGCCTCCTTCGTCTGGAGGAGGAGTGCGTTGCCGTCGCCGTCCTGCAGCACAGTGACGTAGCAGCGCGTCCCGACGCTTCCCACCCCCACTGCGCGGCGCACCGTGTCGGACACGCGGTAGTGCCGCAGCAGCAGGCGGATGTCGACCCCGGCGGTCGCGAGATAGCCGACGACGGCGTCCTCGACGAGCGACGCGGTCTCCTCGTCGAGGTGCGTCATCGCCGGCGGCGCCTCGACGAAACGGAGCCGGCCGTCGGGATCGGTCCGGGTGAGCTTGCGGGCCGCGCGCTCGCCGGTGCGGCGCTCGGCGTGGCGGACCGCTGCCCGCACCACGCGTCGTCCGGCCTTGTCGCGTACGGCGCCGCCCCCCGATACGTCGAAGTGCTCGTAGTAGCGTGCCAGCGCGCTGCGGCGGGTGAAGGCGTCGATCGCCTGTGCGTACGAGCGGACGGTGGCGCGCGCCGCCTCCGTCACCACGCGGTCCTCGCGGCCCGTCGCGCGCCCGGCGATGACGACGCTCGCGACGAGCCGCTTGAGGTCCCACTCCCAGGGCGCCCATGCCGCCTCGTCGAAGTCGTTGAGGTCGAAGACGAGACGGCGCTGCGGTGAGGCGTAGAGCCCGAAGTTGGCGACGTGGGCGTCACCGCACGACGCGACGCGGAGTCCGCTGTCGACGTCGCGGGCGAGATCGGCGGCCATGAGGGCGGCGGTCCCGCGGTAGAACGCGAAGGGGCTCGCCGCCATGCGCTCCGCCCGGAGCGGAATCAGCTCGGGCACGCGTCCCGCGTTCTGCTCCGCGAGAATGCCGAGAGGATCACGGCCCCGCGTGGTCAGCTCGGCGAGCCGCCGGCGGGGGACCTCTCGGCGCGCGTCACGTCCCGCGGCGGCACGTGCGGTGCGGGACGGCGGCGGCGTCCAGGCAGGATCGGTCATTCGGCCATTATGGCGCCGCGCGTTCCGTCGTCTCCGGAGTCGACGGGTCGTCGTCGCGCTCGTGCGCGCGGCGCCTTCCTGCGCGCTGAATCTGGTCGTTCAACGCCGAGATGATCGTCGCGCTCGTGACGCCGAGCACCACGAGCCCTCCCATCATGAGTCCGACCGCGATCGTCCGCCCGGCGAAGGTCACGGGTGCGAAATCCCCGTAGCCGACGGTGGAGATCGTCGTGAAGCCCCACCAGATGGCGTCACCCAGGTCGACGATCGTGGCGCGCGGATCGTGGCGCTCGGCAAGCCACACGAGCGTCGAGCCGGTGAACACGAACAGGAGCGTGAACATGGTCACCATCGTGATCAGGCGCGCGCGCTGACGTGCGGCTGTCACGCGGAACCACGGGAGGCGCCAGACGTAGGCGATGATGACGAACGGTCGGAGATAGACGAACAGGAGCGAGATCGCCTCGAACCACCGCGAGCGGAGGAACGTGCGGTGCGCGCCGCTCAGCCCGAGCCGGATCAGGAAGTCTGCGATGAAGATGGCCCACGACACCGAGACGAAGACTGCGAGAGCGCCGCGGTAGCCGCGATCGAGCTCCGGCTCGGCCAGCAGCCACACCCACGCCGCGAAGAAGGCGAGGGAGAGGAGGAACAGCGGCCAGGCGGATCTGTCCTCCCAGGTGAGGGTGCGCGAGGAGATCCGGCGGTGCGAGCTGCCACGGGTCTTCATGCGCTCATCCTGGCACCGTGCCTGGCACCGCGTCGGTTCGGCGCCGCGGGTCAGCTCGGATCCGCGGATCAGCTCGCATCCGCGGGTCAGCTCGGATCGAGGCGCAAGACGTCCGGGGACTCGCCCGTCGAGAGGTCCTCGATGACGCGGAGCGAACGGGCGAGATCGTCGACCGCGCCGATGACCGTGCCGAACCGCTCCCGATCCGAGCACACGGCCGTGACGGTGACGAACAGGGCGCCGGTATCCCAGGTGTAGGTCGCGAACGGGGGAGCGCTGGCGCCATCGGGGCGCGCGGGCGGAAGCGGCATCACGAGCCGCTCGCCGACGCCGAGGTGGGTTCCGCGGAACGACTCGGTGTCGTCGTACTCGATCGGCATCATCGCGCGCGCGGCGCGCAGCTGCGTCGTCGCCTGCTGCACCTGCGCCATGACCACCAGCAGGTCGGGCTCGTCCTTCCAGACCCACACGAGCACCCGGCCGGCGGCCTTGCGCATCAGGGCGGGAGCTGCCTGGCTCATCGCCCACGCGGCGAAACCGCTGCCCGGACGAGCGGCGGCCCCGAACGACGCGTTCGCCTGCGTCAGCAGCATCCGGATCGCCTTCTTGCGTGCGCGACGGCTCCCGAACCCGAACGAGCCCGTGACCGGCACCCATCGTCGCCGGTCGGCATCCGCAGAAAGTCGCACCATTCCTCCAGCGTAAGTTGCTACTCTCCCTCCATGCGCCTCCTCTCCCCCCGGGGGGCCGTCGCCGTGCTGGCCGCCGCCGCCCTGCTCACCGCGACGCCCGTCGTCACCGCCTCCGCCGCCACCCGCCCTGCGCAGGTCGGCCTCGTCAGCTTCGTCGGGGCATCGCTGACCTCGACGGGTGCGACGCTCACCATCGACTGGGCCGACGTGCCCGGCGCGAAGAAGTACGAGGTCTTCGCCTCGACCTCGTACGACGGGCTGCCGGAGAAGACCACACCGTCGGTCACCGTCACCTCGTCACGTGCGACCGTGACGAAGCTCGCGACCGGCCGCGACTACTACGTGCAGGTCCGCGCGGTCTCCACAGGCGGAACGGGTCCGCGGTCGGCCCGGGTCGGTCACGGCACGATCGTCGACGAGGTGGAGCTCCGCTCCGGCGCCCCCGTCTACAGCCTGCTCACGTGGAACATCTGCTCCAACGCCTGCGGGTCGCTCTCGACCCGGGCGAAGGTGATCAACTCCCGGATCAAGGAGCTGACCCCCGACATCGTCGCCCTCCAGGAGGCGTCGAAGTACACGACGGCCCCCACCGGCTACCGCCACGTCGTCAACGGCCAGAACGACATCCTCGTGCGAAGCGGCGAGTTCTCCCTCGTCGCCAAGCGCACCGGCGGCGCGACGAGCGGCTCGGTCCGCTTCTCCAGCAAGTACGCGACGGCCGGAAAGGGCGTGGCCTGGGCGGCGCTGCGTCACCGCACCGGAGCGTACGTCCTCGTCCTCGACGCGCACCTGGTCACCGGCACCTCGCGCTCGGCGGTCGCCCAGCGCGAGTACGAGGCGGGGCGGCTGGCCGCCTTGATCACCTCGACGCTGAAGAAGCTCGACTCCTCCCACGGGTCCCTCACCGACTGGATGTCGGTGCCGGTGGTCACCCTCGGCGACTTCAACACCCACAAGTCGCGCACCGGCGACGACACCATGACGATCCTCGAGAAGCGGGGATGGTACGACGCGTTCGACCAGGCGCGCTCGCTCAAGCGTCAGCACCACAACACGGCGAATCCGGACTGGAGCACGCGTCCGGTGATCGGGCACACCTGGGGTTCGCACGTCGACAAGGTGGTCGTGCGGCCGTGGCGGTCGGTGGTGTACCGCTGGGTCAACGTCGGGGAGATGACCTCGACGGGGCGCTATGTGACCCCGCTCGGATCGGATCACCACCCGCTGCTGGTGCGGGTGTCCCTCCGCTGACGTCCCCCCTTCCGCTGCAGTTGTCCCACTTTCCGCTGCCGTTGTCCCACTTTCCGCTGCGGCGCAGCCGTCGATCCGACAGAAAGTGGGACAGGGCCGCCCGGCCTTCGCTCCCGACCGCGTGAGGGCGCTCCGGTAGACTCTCAGCGGCGCGCACGCGACCGCGTTCCTCCGCCGCACAGATTGGCCCCGCACCCCGTGACCGAATCCGCGAGCCCTGCCGACGACCCGCAACCCGCCCGCAGCCCGCTCACCATCGTGATGGCCGCCGACACCTTCGCCCCCGACGTGAACGGTGCCGCCCGGTTCGCCGAGCGTCTGTCGGCGGGACTGGCCGCGCGCGGACACATCGTGCACGTGGTGACGCCGAGCGTCGGACACCGCAACCACGGCGTGTTCACCGAGCGCATCGAGGGTCAGGACCTCACCGTCCACCGCCTCCCCGGGGTGCGCTGGCCTCCGCACGACTGGCTTCGCTTCGTCTGGCCGTGGCGGAGCAAGCACTACGCCCGTCGGGTGCTGAGCGCCGTCAAGCCCGACGTGGTGCACAGCCAGTCCCACATCGTCATCGGACGCGGACTCACCCGCATCGCGCGCCAGCGTGGCATTCCGGTGATCGCCACGAACCACGTGATGGCCGAGAACATCATCGACTTCACCACGCTTCCCCCGATGCTGGACAAGGTCGCCCTGAAGCTCGCCTGGGACGACGCCGAGCGCACCTTCAAGATGTCGCGGGCGGTCACCACCCCGACCCGCCGGGCCGCGGAGTTCCTCGAGTCGACGATCGACATCCAGAACGTGATCGCGATCAGCTGCGGGATCGACAAGCGCAACTACACGCCCGACCTCACTCCCCGCACGAGCCGCCGGGTCCTGTTCGTCGGCCGCCTGACGACCGAGAAGCACGTCGAGGTGACCCTCGAAGCGGTCGCCAAGCTCGCCCCCGAGCTGCCCGACATCACGTTCGACATCGTCGGCGGCGGCGACCAGCGCCGCAATCTGGAGCAGACCGCCCAGCGCCTGGGCATCGCCGATCGGGTCACCTTCCACGGCCGGGTGGAGGAGGAGCAGCTGCGTGCGTCTTACTCCAAGGCCGACGTGTTCGCGATCGCGTCGATCGCCGAGCTGCAGTCGATCGCCACGATGGAGGCGATGGCGTCGGGGCTCCCCATCGTCGCCGCGAACGCCGTCGCCCTCCCGCATCTCGTGCAGGACGGGGTGAACGGATACCTGTTCGAGCCGGGCGACGTCGACGACCTCGCCGACAAGCTGCGCCATGTGCTGACCGCCGCCCCCGAGGAGTACCTGCGCATGCAGCAGGCGTCGCTCGAGGGTGTGAACGTCCACGACATCGAGAAGACGCTCGACACGTTCGAGAAGCTGTACCGCGGCGAACCGCTGTGAGCGGCGTGTGACACGGCTCTTCTTCGACGCGCGCTACATCCGCACGGACTTCCACGACGGCATCAGCCGCTACTCGGCGGAGCTGGCGGCGGCCGTCGCGGCGCAGGCCCCCGAGCGGGGGGTGGAGGTCACCTTCCTCGTCTTCGACGACCGCCAGCGCGCGTTCCTCCCGGAGAGGGCGGCGACGCTCACCATCGGGGCGCCGACAGCCCTCACCGAGCCCCTGCGCGCCCGTGAACTGAACCGCCACCGCCCCGACGTGGTGTTCTCGCCGATGCAGACGATCGGCACGATGGGGCGCCGCTACCGGCAGATCCTGACGCTGCACGACACCATCTACTACCGTCACCGGACGCCCCCGAAGGACCTGCCGTGGTTCGTGCGCCTCGGCTGGCGGCTGTTCCACCTGTCGTACGTGCCGCAGCGGCTCACGCTGAACGCCGCCGACGTCGTCGCCACCGTCAGCGAGACCAGCGCCCGCCAGTTCGAGGCCGTGCGGCTGACGAAGCGGCCGATCGCCGTCATCCCGAACGCACCGCAGCGGCTGACCGAGCTGCTGCCCGACGGCGTCGCCGTCGAACCGGGCGCGCGGAACCTCGTGTACATGGGCTCGTTCATGCCGTACAAGAACGTCGAGACGCTCGTGCGGGCGATGGCGGAGCTCCCGGGTCGCACGCTGCACCTGCTCTCGCGGATCACGCCGGCGCGGCGCGCGGAGCTCGAGGCGCTCGCGCCCGCGGGGGCCGACATCGTCTTCCACGGCGGCGTGACCGATGCCGAGTACGCGGCGCTCCTGGCCGACGAGGCGGTGCTCGTGAGCGCGAGCCTCGACGAGGGCTACGGCCTTCCGCTGGCGGAGGCGCTCGCGATGGGCGTGCCGGCGGTGGTCACCGACATGCCGATCTTCCGCGAGGTCGCCGGCGACGGTGCGCTGTACGCGCCCGGGACCGATGCCGCGGCGTTCGCGCGGGCGGTGCGCTCCCTCGACGATCCCGACGAGCTCTCGCGGGTCGTCGCGGCGGGCACTGCGCATATCGCCCGCTTCGACTGGGCGTACTCGGCCGGGATCCTCCTCGACACGGTCGAGAGCCTCGCGCGCTGAGTCCCGCCTTCCGCGGCTCGCCGAGGGCGCCTGGCAGGATGAGAGCATGACGGTCAGCGCGCAGGACTCCGAGCAGGACTCCGAGCAGACCGCGGCGGAGCCCGCAGCACCGCGCGTATCGATGCCGGCTCGCCGCGTCGGTGTGCGGGTCGCGGGAGTGCTGACGGTCCTGGCCGTCGTGGGGGTCGTGACGTGGCAGATCCTCGCGCAGACCGCGCTCGGCGGGGTGCGCGTCGTCTTCGACGTCGACCCCGTGCGCTGCGAGGGGGCGACCGTCGGCACGATGCCGGACACACCGGTCCTGGCCGACGGCGCATACCGGGATGACGTGTACTTCGACGAGGAGTTCTACGAGCCGCGCGTCGATATCACCGAGGGGATGCGGTGCGCGCTCCGTCTGCACGTGTTCAATGACGGCTGGGCCGATGTCGCGGTGGAGGCGGTCGGCGTTCCCGGCATGGCGGAGCGGATGGCGTGGCCGCTGCGGGTGAGCCACGTCAACCCGAACGGACAGACGCAGCTGGCGGATGTGGACGATGCGGCTCGATTCGAGATCGAGGGGATCTCGATTCCCCGCGGCGAACGGCAGACGTTCCTCGTGATCGTCGAATACTCGGGTGACCGCACGACGATGGAGGAGTGCTCGTCGTTCTGGCCGCTGCCTCCGCATGTGGTCGCCGCCGCCGGGGGAGCGACGCGTGTGGTCGCCCCCGCCGACGGCGTGGGCATCTGGTATCGGATGGGGAAGGCTGACGGGTCCGACTGCGCGTCGGGGTGACGGCAGTCGACGGTGCGCGATCGACGCGCGGCCGAGGAGCTCAGGTGCGCGATCGACGCGCGGCCGAGGAGCTCAGGGAAGCCGCGTGGGATCGGTGGGTACGGCGCGGTAGCCGTCGGTCGGGAGCGCGCGCAGCGTGGCCACGGCGCCCACGATCGCGAGGCCCGCGATCAGCAGAAGGATGAACATGGCAGAAACACTACGGATGCAACAATCCCGCCACTAGTGGCAGGACTGCACATGAGAGTAGGATTTCTGCCATGAAGACCGTCGCCCTCGTCGTCCTCCCCGGATTCGCCCCGTTCGAGTTCGGGCTCGCGTGCGAGGCGTTCGGCCTCGACCGATCCGACGACGGCATCCCCAACTTCGACTTCCGCATCGTCACCCCCGATCCGGGAGCCGTGCCCAGCAACCTGAGCTTCTCGATCAACGTGGAGCACGACCTCGCCTTCGCCGACGAGGCCGATCTCGTGGTCCTCGCCCCGATCCCGCGCGCGGCGTGGACCTCGGTCGATGAGCGGGTGTCCGGCGTGGTGCGCCGGGCGGTCGCCCGCGACGCCTGGGTGCTCACCGTCTGCAGCGGCTCGTTCGTCGCGGCCGCCGCCGGCGTGCTGAACGGACGCCGCGCGACCACGCACTGGCGCTACGCCGACACCATGTCGGAGATGTACCCGGCCATCGAGGTCGACCCGAACGTGCTCTACGTGCAGGACGGCCGCATCATCACGAGTGCCGGCACCGCCGCCGGAATCGACGCGTGCCTGCACCTGCTGCGGATCGAGCTCGGTGCCGAGCTCGCCAACAAGATCGCCCGCCGCATGGTCGTTCCTCCCCAGCGCGACGGCGGGCAGGCGCAGTTCATCGACAAGCCGCTCCCCGAGACGACCTCGCTCTCGCTCGCGCCGGTGACCGACTGGATGCTGGAGAACCTGCGGCTCGACCTCTCCGTCGACCAGCTCGCCTCTCGCGCCCACATGTCGCCGCGCACCTTCGCCCGCCGGTTCAAGGCGGACTTCGGGACGACTCCGGCGGCCTGGCTGGGCCGGCAGCGGATCATCCACGCCCAGCGGCTGCTCGAGCAGACCGGGCTCGGGCTGGATGCCATCGCCTACGAGTGCGGCTTCGGGTCGGCGGCGGTGCTGCGGCAGAACTTCGCGCGGGCGCTCGGGACGACGCCGACCGCCTACCGGGCGCGCTTCGCCTGCCCTCTCCCCGCTGCGACCGAAGCGGCCCTCGCCTCCTGAGTCCCCGCCGGGTGCTGCGTTTCGGTCGTTGAGCGAGGAGCGCAGCGACGAGACGAAACGGTCGCTCCCGGGGTGGTGCGTTTCGTCTCGCTGCGCTCGCTCAACGACCGGGCGGTGCGTTTCGTCTCGCTGCGCTCGCTCAACAACCGGGCGGTGCGTTTCGTCTCGCTGCGCTCGCTCAACGACCGGGTGCTGCCCCCCGGTCGTTGAGCGAGGAGCGCAGCGACGAGACGAAACGCTCCCCCCAACCCGGCGCACCGTCGTGGTAAACTTGAGCCACAACGACTCAAGTTTGAGTCCCACCGATTTCCAGGAGCACGCATGAACGCACAACCCGCACCCGGGCAGGAGGAGCAGCAGAGCGCCCTCGAGCAGTTCGGGATCAACCTCACCGACCGCGCACGCCAGGGAAAGCTCGACCCCGTCATCGGACGCGACAGCGAGATCCGCCGCGTCAGCCAGGTGCTCACCCGGCGCACCAAGAACAACCCGGTCCTCATCGGCGAGCCCGGCGTCGGCAAGACCGCCGTCGTCGAGGGCCTCGCCCAGCGCATCGTCGCGGGCGACGTGGCCGAGTCCCTCAAGGACAAGGAGCTCGTCACGCTCGACATCTCCGCCCTCGTGGCCGGCGCCATGTACCGCGGCCAGTTCGAGGAGCGGCTGAAGAGCGTCCTCAAGGAGATCACCGAGTCCGAGGGCCGCGTCATCACCTTCATCGACGAGCTGCACGTGCTGATGGGCGCGGGCGGCGGCGAGGGGTCGGTCGCGGCCTCCAACATGCTGAAGCCGATGCTCGCCCGCGGCGAGCTCCGGCTCATCGGGGCGACGACGCTCGACGAGTACCGCGAGTTCATCGAGAAGGACGCCGCGCTGGAGCGTCGTTTCCAGCAGGTGTATGTCGGCGAGCCGTCGGTGGAGGACACCGTCGCGATCCTGCGCGGACTCAAGGGTCGCTACGAGGCGCACCACGGCGTGACCATCAGCGACAGCGCGCTGGTCGCCGCCGCGGCCCTGTCGAACCGGTACATCCCGTCGCGCCAGCTGCCCGACAAGGCGATCGACCTCATCGACGAGGCCATGAGCCGCCTCAAGATGGAGATCGATTCCAGCCCCGTCGAGATCGACCAGCTGCGTCGCCGCGTGGACCGCATGCGCCTGGAGGACCTGGCGCTCAAGAAGGAGAAGGACGACGCGTCGAAGGAGCGCCGCGCGGCGCTGCGTGAGCAGATGGACGCGGCGGAGTCCGAGCTGCGCGTGCTGGAGGCCCGGTGGGAGCGCGAGCGCGCCGAACTGAACCGTGTCGGCGACCTGAAGAAGCAGCTCGACCAGGCCTACACCGACCGCGACCGCGCCCTCCGCGAAGCCGACTACGCCCGGGCCTCCAAGCTCGAGTACGAGACGATCAAGCGGCTCGAGCAGGAGGTCGCCGACGCGGAGCGCGCCGACACCTCCGCCGGTCCCGACGGCGAGGGTCGCATGGTCAACGAGCAGGTGACCGACGAGGACATCGCGGCCGTCATCGCGGCCTGGACGGGGATCCCGGTCGGACGCCTCCTCCAGGGTGAGGGGGAGAAGCTCGTCCACCTCGAGGCCGAGCTCGGCAAGCGTCTCATCGGGCAGAAGGACGCCGTCAAGGCGGTGTCGGACGCCGTCCGCCGCTCACGGGCGGGCATCAGCGACCCGAACCGGCCGACCGGATCCTTCCTCTTCCTCGGCCCGACCGGCGTCGGCAAGACCGAGCTCGCCAAGGCGCTGGCCGACTTCCTCTTCGACGACGAGCGCGCCATGGTGCGCATCGACATGAGCGAGTACGGCGAGAAGCACTCGGTGGCCCGCCTCGTCGGCGCCCCTCCGGGCTACATCGGCTACGAGCAGGGCGGTCAGCTCACCGAGGCCGTGCGGCGCCGGCCCTACTCGGTCGTGCTGCTCGACGAGGTCGAGAAGGCGCACCCCGAGGTGTTCGACATCCTGCTCCAGGTGCTCGACGACGGGCGGCTCACCGACGGGCAGGGGCGGACGGTCGACTTCACGAACACGATCCTGATCCTCACGAGCAACCTCGGCTCGCCGATCCTCATCGATCCGACCCTCTCGGCCGAGACGCGGCGCGAGCAGGTGATGGCGCTCGTGCGGCAGGCGTTCCGTCCCGAGTTCCTCAACCGTCTCGACGACATCGTCATGTTCCAGGCGCTCAGCGAGGACGACCTCGCGCAGATCGTCGAGCTGTCGGTCGACGCCCTGCAGCGGCGCCTCAAGGACCGGCGACTGACGCTCGCGGTCACCCCCGATGCCCGTGCCTGGCTCGCCGAGCGCGGGTACGACCCGATCTTCGGGGCGCGTCCGCTGCGTCGGCTCATCCAGTCCGAGATCCAGGACCGCCTCGCGATGGCCCTGCTGTCGGGCGGCGTGCACGACGGCGACCTCGTCCGCGTCGACGTGGCCGCCGACGGCTCCTCCCTCGTGCTGACCAGCACCGGCCCCGCCGCCTGATCCCCGCCCCCCTGATTCGCCCTCCCTGATTCGCCGAGCCGACACGCTTCGCGCGAGCCGACACGTTCCACACCGCGCGCCGCGTGTCGGTTCGGCACCATCGTGTCGGCTCGGCGAAGAGGTGAGGGCGGTAGCGTCGGAGGATGCAGTTCGCCTCCTCCGGTCGCATCGTCGTCGTCGCCCAGTGGGTGCTGGCGGTGCTGCTTCCCGCCTTCGTGTTCCTCGGCCGCGGCTTCGTCGGAGCCGAGCTCGGCTGGATGGCGGTCATCGGGATCGTCTACGGCTGGGTGACCATCCCGCTCCTGATGATCCCGCCGGTGATCACCCTGTTCGACACGGAGGCGCGGAGAGCCGGCACCGTGCGCGAGCTGTACGCGATCTTCTCGGCGCTGATGTGGTTCGGGCTGCTGCTGGCGGGAGTGTCGATCCCCGACTCGGGCGACAGCGGCCATCTGCGATCCGCCGTGTCGTCGTGGACCGGCGCCTCGTACGAGTTCTCATCGTCGCTGTTCACCGCCGGCGCCGGTGTCGCCGTGCTCGCCTGGATCGCGGCGATCGTCGTCGCCGTCCGCGGCGCGCAGCTCGGCCGCCGCTGACCTCCTGACCTCGTCCCACCCCACCCCGTCCCGTCCCGTCCCCCACCCCCTCTGCCGAGCCGACACGCTGCTGCCGAGCCGACACGCTCCGGGCGGCACGCAGCGTGTCGGCTCGCGCGAAGCGTGTCGGCTCGGCGAAGGGGAACGCGGCGGGACGGAGGCGGCGGGACGGAGGCGGGGGCGCGGCGGTGGGGGTAGCGTCGAGGAATGCCGAGACCGTCCCGCACCCTCGCGCTCTGGGGTGCGTCGCACCCGGGCCCCTCGCTGGTGGTCACGGCGCTCGCGGTCGCGCTCGGCCTCGCCGCGGGCCTCGCGCCGTGGCGGGTCATCGTGCTCGGCGTCGCGGTGCTGGCGGGGCAGCTGTCGGTGGGGATCTCCAACGACGCCATCGACGCCGTCCGCGACCGTGCGGTCGGACGCACCGACAAGCCCATCGCACGCGGCGACGTGTCGGTGCCGACGGCGTGGATCGCCGCGTCCGCCCTCGTCGTCGCGGCGCTCGCGCTGTCGTTCGCGCTCTCGCCGGCGATGGCCCTCGCCCACGCGGCGGCCCTGGCCTCGGCGTGGGCGTACAACGCGGGCCTGAAGAACACCCCGCTGTCCATCGCGCCGTTCCTGGTGAGCTTCGGTCTCTTCCCGTCGCTCGCGACCCTGTCCGCCGCCGAGCCGGACCTCGCCGCCCCGTGGGCGTCGGTGGCGGGAGCGGCGCTGGGCGCCGCGGTGCACCTCACGAACGTCCTCCCCGATCTCGACGACGATGCCCGCACCGGAGTGCGCGGGCTGCCGCATCGGCTCGGCGTCCGCACCTCCGTGGTGCTCGCGGTGGCCGGCGTCCTCGTGGGAGCGGTCGCCGTGCTCGTCGGACCCGTGCTCCTCGACGGCGCGGACATCACCGTGCTGTCCTGGCTGTTCTTCGCCGTCGCCGTGCTCGTGGCCGCCGCGACGCTGTACCTCGCCGTCGGCCGCCCGCCGGCGCGGGTGCTGTTCCGGCTGACGATGCTCGCGGCGCTCGTGCTCGCCGCGCAGCTGGTCGCCACGAGCGGCGCCTGACCGGGCGAGAGCCCGGCGGGGCCGCCCGACTCGCGTCACCGCGGGCCCGGCACGTCACGCGCCGCGGTCGAAGCCCATCGCATAGGTGTGGGCGAAGAGCTGCCCGCCCGGTCCGGAGATCGCGGCGCCCAGCAGACGCGAGCGGAGCAGATGGGACGCCGGCCCGCGCGGCCTGCCGAGGCCGGTGTTGGCGGCGGCGATCGCGGCCGCGATGCGCGCCGACTGCACCCGCCGCCGCTCCCACCGCTCGAGGGCGGCGTCCGGAGCGGATCCCGTGAGCACCCATTCCGCGAGAAGGGGAGCCAGACCCATGGCATCGAGCAACCCGAGGTTCATGCCCTGGCCGCCGATGGGGCTGACCTCGTGTGCCGCATCGCCGACGACGAGCACCCGGCCCCGGCGCAGGCGCGGCGCCACCGCCCGGCGCACCCGGAAGGAGGTCGCGCCGGTCACGCGATCCGCGGCCTCCGCCTCGTCCCGATCGCGCAACGCCTGCCGGAGCCGCTCGTCGCGGGTGGCAGGGTCGTCGTCGCCGCGCCCGTCCCAGGCGACGAAGCGCCGCCGCTGACCTGGCAGCGGGAACGACTCCAGCACGCCCCCGCGGGCGAGTGTCACAACGGCCACGTCGGCGTCGTCCCGGGCACCGACCTCCGAATCGGCCATGAGGTAGCGGTCCGGATACGCGCGGACCGCGACCCCACCCGGTCGGTACACGAGATCCCGTCCGCCCGACCCGGTGGCCACGACGACGACCGCGGCATCCCACTCGTGCTCGCCGCCGGGACCGGTCGCGCGCACCCGCACTCGCCCGGTGCGCTCGTCGGTGCGCAGCGAGGTCACCGCCACACCGCGCAGCGGCTCGGGCGCCCGCGCGCCGAGGGCGGCCTCGGTGACCGGCTGGGGGAGGGTCGCCACGAACGGGAAGCGGTGCGAGAGGCGGTCGAACCGCACGACGCCGAGCACCCGCCCGTCGGCGCGGCATTCGCCGCGGTCGACGCGCACGGCCTCGGCGAGGAGGCGCTCGGTGATCCCGCTCGGCTCCAGGGCGGCGAGCACGGGCGCGTGCAGCCCGATCGCGCGGGAGCCGGGACCCCGCTCCGGCCGTCGTTCGAGGGTGAGCACATCGAGGCCGCGGCGCGCGAGCTCCGCGGAGAGCAGGATGCCGACCGGTCCCGCCCCGACGACGATCACGTCAGGCATGGCCGGCCCCCACCGCGAGCAGCCGGAACGGCGCGGGTCGCTGCACCGTCCAGGAGGGCCCGAGCGCGGTCGCCAGCTCGGCCGGCCGGTAGCTGCGGCGGATCGAGCGCAGCCCGTCGGTGCGGAGGAAGGTGCCGGGCGCGAGCGGTGTGATCCCGATGGCGTAGAGCGCGTAGGCGGCGGATGAGCGACGGATGTCGCCGTGCAGCACCGGCCCGCGCGAGAGGGCGAGCGAGTCGGCGGTGAAGGCGCGCAGCTCCGCATCGTCGAGGTGATGGAGCACGTGGTTCGACAGCACGACGTCGAACGCCTCGCCCTCGGCGCGCAGCGTCGTGGAGTCGGCGCACCGGAACTGCATGCCGCGTCGCGACCGGGCTGAGGCCACGGCGTGCGCCCGAGGGTCGGGATCGACGCCGAGCCACGTGACGTCGAACCCGTCGCGGTGGGCGAGGGCAGCGAGGCGGCCGACGACATCGCCGCCCCCGGAGCCCAGGTCGAGGACGCGTGCGGGGCGACCGAGGGAGGCGAGGTGCGGGGCGAGCGTGCGGCGGTAGACGCCTCCCCATCCCGAGACGAGGCGGTTCACCGCGGTGAAGCGTCGCAGGGTCGCGGCGAGTCGCTCGGGATCGCAGTCGGGATCGTCCATGAGTTCGCGCAGCTGTCCGTCGCGCGAACGCAGGTTCACGCGCGCACCGCTTCGGCCACGCCCGCGGCCGGGGCGAGGATCGCGCTCACCGGGGCGCGACGCGTGAGGAGCGCGGACTCGACGGTGAGGCCCGGCCCGAACGCCAGGGCGGCGACGGATGCGGCCGGGGCTCCGGGGGCGGCATCGGCCATCAGCCGCTGCAGGATGAACAGGATCGTCGCGCTCGACATGTTGCCGTGGCTGCGGAGCACCTCGCGCGAGACCGCCAGGGCGCCTGCGGGGAGGTCCAGTCCGCTCTCGACGCGGTCGAGGACGCTCCGTCCGCCGGGATGCACGGCCCAGATTTCGGGCACGGGGCTGGTTTCGGGAGCGGCGCTGGTACCGGGATCGTCGCCGGCGAGGAAGCCGCCGACCGCGTCGCGGATCTCTCGTCCGATGATGCGGGGCACCTCGGCGGTGAGGGTCATCTCGAAGCCGGCGTCGCCGACGGTCCAGGCCATGTCGCGCTCGCCGTCCGTCGTGACCGTCGTCCCGAACCGATCGAGGTCGAGGCGCGGTCCCGCGAGTCGGTCGCGCAGGTCGCTGCGTGCGCTGACGACCGCGGCGGCGGCGCCGTCGGCGAACACGGATGCCGCGACGATCTGCTCCGGGTCGTCCGACGGCCGGAAGTGGAGGGTGCACAGTTCGGCGCAGACGACGAGGACGACGGCATCGGGCCGCGCCGCGCACAGCGCGTCGGCGAGGCGAAGGGCGGGCATCGCCGCCGCGCACCCGACGAAGCCGAGGTGGAAGCGCTCCGTGGCCGGCGGGAGACCGAGATCGCGCACGAGGCGGTAGTCGGGCCCGGGGGCGAACATCCCGGTGCAGGACACCGTGACGACATGCGTGACCGCGGACGCCGCAACCCCGGCGCCATCCAGGGCGTCCCGCGCGGCAGCGGCGAACAGGGGCGGGGCGAGTCGCACGAATGCCGCGTTGCGGTCGCCCGTCGACGGCTTCTGGAGCACGCCGGCCTCGTCGACGACGGGCAGGTCCTCATCCGTTCGCGCGGGGGCGCCCGGCCCCAGGGCCTCCAGCACGGTGTGTCGCACATCGATCGCGGCCGCGTCGAAGGCGGCGTGGATCAGGCGCTGCGTCAGCCGGCCGATTCCGGGCTGCGCGGCGAAGAGGTCGCGCACGTGGTTCTGGGCGAGGCGCGTCGGAGGTACGGCGGTTCCGATCGACAGGATGCTGGCGGGCATGGTTCACCGTAACCGGGTTCGCTCGAATACGGCTGGGGGCTTGCGCTCGGCGCTGGTGCGCGACAGACCCGGTCAGTGCTCCGCCTGGGGCAGGTCGCGCACGCGCCAGAACGGTCCGAGCACGACCGGGAGGGCGGAGGCGAGCGAGCCGATCGCGCCGATCCACAGCGCCGGCACGGTGCCGAGCCAGGTTCCCAGCCATCCGGCGGCCAGCGCCGACAGCGGCATCACGCCCCACACGCAGAAGCGGATGGAGGCGTTCATCCGGCCGAGGAGGCGCGAGGGCGTGATCCGCTGCCGGAAGGTCACCTGGGTGATGTTGTAGACGAGCACGGCGAAGCTCATGACGAACCCCTGCGCCACGAGCAGGCCGAAGGCCGCGGGGGTGGGGAGGAGCACGGCGAGCGGGAACGGGATCACCGAGAGGCTGAAGGCGATGGCGCTCAGCGGGATGGCGCGTGCTTCTCCGACGCGCGCCACGATGCGCGGCGTCGCGATCGCGCCGAGCAGTCCGCCGACGGCGGTGAGGGAGAAGATGAGGCCCATGACGGCGGGGGTGAACCCGATGATCCGCAGGTAGTAGATCGGCATGAGCGTGAAGATGAACGTGCTGAACAGGTTCGAGATCCCCGTAGTGGCCACGATCCTCCGCAGGAACCGGTTGCCGAACACCCACGCCAGCCCTTCGGCGATCTCCCGATGCAGCGGCGCGTGGTCCTCGGGCGCCCGGAGGGTCTCGTGATCGCGCGTGCGCAGGAGCGCGACGAGGGAGGCGATGTAGGTGCCGACCGTCGCGAGCACGGCCAGCGGCGCGGTGATGAGGCCGACGAGTCCGCCGGCGACGGCCGGCCCCGACAGTCCCGCGAGCTGCTGCGTGGACTCGAGCTTTCCGTTGGCCTCGGCGATCTGGTCGGGGCGCACGAGGGAGGGGACGATCGACTGGTACGACACGTCGAAGAAGACGGTCGCGATGCCGACCACGAGGGCGACGGCGTACAGATGCCACATCTCGAGCCCGCCGGTGAGGAACAGCACGGGCACAGCGGCGAGGGCCAGCGCGCGCACCGCGTCGGCCCAGATCATGACGTGGCGCTTGCGCATGCGGTCGATCCACGCGCCCGCGGGAAGGCCCACGACCAGGAAGGCGGCCATCGCGGCGGCGTTGAGGTAGCCGACCTGCGCCTCCGTGGCCTGCAGCACCAGGACGGCCAGCACCGGCAGGGCGAGCTCGGTGATCTGCGAGCCGAACTGGCTGAGCGCCTGACCGCCCCACATGGTGAGGAAGTTCCCGTCGCGCCAGAGCGATCCGCGTGCGGCCGGTGCCGGCGGCGCTCCCTGGTCGGACTCGACCGCATCGGCGGCGTCGGCGCGCGACATCCCGGACGGCGACTCGGCGCGTGCGGCCGCGACGACCTCGGGCGGCGGATCCGATTGGGACATGCCAATCAGTGTCGATCACTGATTGGGAATTGTCAATCGGGCGGTAGACTGCGGCACATGGCCGATGCGAGCGACACCCCGGATCCTGACCCGGACACCCCGTCCGACGCGGAATCCGAAGCCCTCGCCCGCGCGCTCAGCTCGCCGCTGCGCCTGCGGATGCTGCGGCTGTGCGCCTGGGAGGCGCGCACCAACAAGGAGCTCGCCGACCTGCTCGAGGTCAACCCCGGCACCATGCTCCATCATGTCCGCACGCTCGTCGACACCGGGCTCCTCGTCGCCGAGCCCGCCCGCGCTGGCACGCGAGGAGCGCGCGAGGTGCCGTACAAGGCGACGGGGCGGTCCTGGCGCGCGCCGCGGGTGCCGAACCAGTCGATCGTCCTGCTGGAGACCATGCGTCAGCAGATCGTCGGCGTCGACCCGGTCGACATCGAGACGTCCTGGCTGGGCCTCCGCCTCAACGAAGAGCACCTCGACGAGCTCCGGGAGCGGCTCTACGGTCTCCTCGAGGAGTTCAAGCAGCGCGGGCCCGATGCCGACGGCGAGACCTTCTCCCTGGTCACCGTGCTCCACCCCGACCTGAACCCGCCAGCGCCCTGAACCCGCCAGCGACCTGAACCCGCCAGCGCCCTGAAGCGCCGGCGCCCGGGTCGTGGGGATCAGGCGTTCGCGACGACGGTGGTCTCCAGCGGCAGCCGGGTGCGCGGGGCCAGTTCGCGCTCGCGGAGCGCCTCGGGGGCGGCGTCGATGTCGCCGAGGGCGCCGACGGCCATCACGGTGACCGCTGCCAGCTCAGGGCCGAAGGTGAACGCGCGCGCGATCGCCTCGCGGTCGAAGCCGCCCATCTGGTGGGTGTGCAGCCCCGAGGCGTGCGCCTGGATCGTGAAGTACGCGGCCGCCTGACCGGCGTCGTACGAGGCCCACGCCAGAGGCTTGCCGTCGACCGAGGTGGTCGTCGCGAAGACCACGAGCGCACCGGCGTCGCCGGCCCAGGACTGGTTGAAGCCCATCAGGGCATCGACGATCGCCGCATGCTCCTGGCTGCCACGACGCGCGACCACGAAGCGCCACGGCTGGGTGTTGTTGGCGGACGGCGCCCAGCGGGCGGCCTCGAGGGCGCTGCTGAGCGCGTCCTCGTCGATCGGCGTCTCGGGGTCGAACACGCGGGTGCTCCAGCGCTCGGCCAGGACGTCCAGGATGGGCGCGTCGGTCTGGGCGGTGTGGACGGTGGTGATGCTCATGGCGTCTCCTCGTTCGGCTTTCTCGGAAGGGGACGCCATCGTCCTGGTGCATGCAACCGCATATGAAGCCGATCTGTTCCCGCAGTAGCGTGATCGCATGACGATCGCGACGGCCGACCTCTACGACGACCGCGGCGACGAGCTGGACTCGGTCGCCGTGCAGTTCCAGGACATCGGCGGACGCGTCGCGTTCGACGGACCGGTGCGCACGGTGCGGTGCCATCGCGACAACGCGCTCGTGAAGTCGGTGCTCGCGGGGGCGGGCGAGGGTGCCGTGCTCGTGATCGACGGCGGCGGATCGCTGGAGTCCGCACTCGTCGGCGACCTCATCGCGGCCTCGGCCGTCGACAACGGATGGTCGGGGGTCATCGTCTATGGCGCGATCCGCGACCGCGAGGAGATCGGCCGGCTGCCGCTGGGAGTGAAGGCGCTCGGCTCCAATCCGCGCAAAAGCGCGAAGGACGGTGTGGGCGAGGTGGATGTGCCCGTCGAGATCGGCGGCGTCCGCTTCCGGCCCGGCGCGCATGTCTGGGCGGACGCGGACGGCATTCTCGTCGAGCGCTGACGCGCGGGCCGTCGCGCCGGCGCCACCCCCTGGCGGATCGGCCGCCCGAGGACGAAGCTGAGGTCACGGCTGCCCGCCGCAGCCCTCGACCTCACCCAACTCACCGAACTCACTGAACGCCAGGAGCAGCCATGGTCACCATCAGCTCGTCCTTCGCGGGATTCTCCGTGGACGACATCGACGCCGCCGCGACGTTCTACCGCGACACCCTCGGTCTCGCCGTCGAACGCAACGAGATGGGCATCCTCGACATCTCGCTTCCGGGCGGAGGCCATGTGATCGCCTACCCGAAGGACGACCACGAGCCGGCCACCTTCACCATCCTGAACTTCGTGGTCGCCGACATCGACGTCGCCGTGGACGAGCTCAACGCCGCCGGGGTGACCACGAAGATCTACGACAGCGACGACCTCCCCACCGACGAGCGCGGCATCGCCCGCGGCAACGGCGGCCCCGACATCGCGTGGTTCCGCGATCCCGCCGGCAACGTCCTCTCGGTGCTCGTCGACTGAGGCGTGTCGTCTCGTCGCTGCGCTCCTCTGCGTTTCGTCTGCGTTTCGTCTCGTCGCTGCGCTCCTCGCTCAACGACCGGCCGGAGTCACCCCCACCGGTCGTTGAGCGAGCGAAGCGAGACGAAACGCAGAGACGAAACGCAGCCGGCTAGGCCTTGAGGGCCTCGGAGAGCTTCACACGGGCGCCCATGCGCAGCAGCGAGTTCTCGTAGATCTTGGCACCGATCACGATGGCGAGCGCGCAGGTCGCGAGCAGGATCGCGAGCGCCACGAGCGGCTCCCACCACTGCGCCTCGCCCAGGAAGATGCGCACCGGCATCCCCACCGGCGCCGAGAACGGGACGTAGGACATGATCGACATCACGACGGGGTTGTCGTTGAAGAAGATCACGAGGAAGTACGGCGCCATCACGAGGAACGTCAGCGGGGTCGTCGTCGAGCCGATGTCCTCCTGACGGGAGACCATCGCGGCCGCCGCGGCGAACAGCGACGCGAGCAGGATGAACCCGAACAGGAAGAACACCGCGAACCACACGAGCGGAGCGCCGAGCCCCGTCAGCAGCGCCCCTTGATCGGTGACCGTCAGACCCACGATCGCGATGGCCGCCAGTCCGATGATCTGCCCCATGGCGAGGATCGTGTTGCCGAGGACCTTGCCCGCCAGCAGCGCCCGGGTCGGGATCGCCGAGATCAGCAGCTCCACGACGCGCGTCTGCTTCTCCTCGACGACGCTCTGGGCGATCGTCGAGCCGAAGGTCAGCGCCGCCATGAAGAAGATCAGGCCGAAGCCGAGGGCGACGAAGTAGCGCAGCGCCCAGTCCACCCCGCCGGTGTCGAGCAGCTCGACCGCGGGTGTGATGCTGAGCAGCTGCATGAGGCCGCCGGGGGCGGACTCGTCGGCGACGACCGTGAAGCCGAACGGATCGGCGCCGCCGGGCACCAGGGCCGCGTCGACGTCGCCCGAGCGCACGAGCTCGCGGGCCTCGGTCGCGTCGGCCGCCTCCGTGAGCTCGACCGCGTCGGCGTACGGCTGGAGGGCGCTCGCGGTCTGCGGCGTCACCGCCACGGGGATGCGGTTGTCGCCGCCGGCGGCGAATCCGCCCCACAGCACGGAGGCGAGAGCGATCACGAAGAGGATCCCGGTCGAGATCAGGAAGGCCTTGCTGCGGAGTTTCGAGCCGATCTCACGCTCGGTGACGAGCCAGACGCTCTGGGCGAAAGAGGGGGCGGACGCGGTCACTGGATGACCTCCTTGAAGATCTGGGCGAGAGAGGGATGCCGCGGCGAGAAGCTCGCCACATCGCCGGTGTCGACGGCGCGACGCAGCACGCGCTGCGCCGACTCGTCGCTGTCGGCGTCGAATAGCGCGTAGCCGCCGTCGAACTCCAGGACCTCGATCCCGGGCTCGTCGCGCAGCCAGCCGGCATCTCCCGCCGACACGAGTTCGAACCGCCGCTGCGCGTGCTGGCTGCGGAGCTCGTCGCGGGTGCCGGCCGCGCGGATCGTGCCGCCGGCGATGATGACGAGGTCGTCGCAGAGCCGCTCGACGACGTCGAGCTGGTGAGACGAGAACAGCACGGCCGCCCCATCGGCGGCGCGCGCCTGCAGCACGCCGGCCACGACGTCGACGGCGAGGGGATCCAGGCCCGAGAATGGCTCGTCGAGGATCAGCACCTTCGGGTCGTGGACGAGTGCCGCAGCGATCTGCGCGCGCTGCTGATTGCCGAGCGACAGCGTCTCGATGTTGTCGGTGAGGCGCTCGCCGAGTCCCAGCTCTTCGAGGAGCGCCGTCGCGCGAGCCGTGGCGTCCGGCTTGGAGAAGCCGTGCAGGCGCGCGAGGTAGACGACGTGCTCGAGCACCCGCATCTTCGGGTACAGCCCGCGCTCCTCCGGCATGTAGCCGAAGCGGCGACGGTCGGCCGCCGTGACGGGGGCGCCGCTCAGGGTGACGGTGCCGCCGTCGCGCGCGAGGACACCCAGGACGATGCGCATCGTGGTCGTCTTCCCGGCTCCGTTGCCTCCGACGAAGCCGGTGAGACGGCCCGGCGCGACATGGAAGCCGACGTCGTCGAGCACACGGCGCCCGCCGTAGCCCTTGGTGATCCCGCTCAGTTCGAGCATGCGCTCCTCCTCCGCTGACGGGCCGCTCCCGACCCTCTGCCTCCACGGTAGGCAGACCGGCCCGCGCGCACCTCCGTCCGCCGGGGGAGATCGCCCGCTCCTCCCCGCTCCTCCGCGCGGCGGACCCCCTTCCTCCCCTTCCCCTTCCGCCCAACCCACGGGGTCTGGGCGGAGATGGCGGGGGGAGTGTGTGGACGCGCGTCAGGCGAGACCGTGGCGGTGGGCGTAGACCACGGCGGCGACCCGGTCGCGCGCGCCGAGCTTCTGCAGCACGTTCGAGACGTGGGTCTTCACCGTCGCCTCGCCGATGAACAGCCGCTGGGCGATCTCGGCGTTGCTGAGCGCCTGCGCGAGCAGCGTCAGCACCTCCGCCTCGCGCTCGGTGAGGTCGGGCGCGGGGGCGGCATCGCCGGCCGGCGGACCGGATGCTGTCGCCGCCTGCGCGCCACCCGCCGCGTCGAGGGCCGTCGCGCCCGCGGCGAACCTCTCGATCACCCGCCGCGTCACGGCCGGCGCCAGCAGCGCATCGCCGTCCGCCGCCACCCGGACGGCGGCGATGAGCTCCTCCGGCCCTGCGTTCTTGAGCAGGAAGCCGCTCGCCCCGGCGGCGAGCGCCTGGAATAGGTAGTCGTCACGGTCGAAGGTCGTCACGATGACGACGGAGGCGGTGACCGCCGGGTCGGCGACGATCCTGCGGGTGGCCTCCAGCCCGTCCATGTCGGGCATCTGCACGTCCATGCAGACGACGTCCGGGGCCAGCGCCTTCGCCGCGGCGACCGCCTCCACGCCCGTCGCCGCCTCGCCGACGACGGCGATGCCGTCGTGGCTTTCGAGGATCATCCGGAAGCCCGCCCGCATGACCGCGTGGTCGTCGACGAGGAGCACCCTCACGTCCGTCATCGTGCTCCTACCGCCTGGGCGACGGGCACCCGCACCCGCACGAGCCAGCCGTCGCCACGGGGACGCGGCCCCACCTCCAGCGTCCCGCCCGAGGCGGTGGCGCGCTCCCGCATGCCGACGAGCCCGAGGCCGGGCCGTCCGCCGCCCCGCACCGCTCCGGTGCTGGCGATCTCGAGCTCTATCGTGTCCGCGCCATAGCGCACGCGCACCTCGGCGGTGGCATCGGATCCGCCGTGGCGGCGGGCGTTGGTCAGCGCCTCCTGGGCGATCCGATAGAGGTTGACCTGCACCAGCTCCGACGCCGGGACGGGATCGCCGACGACCGTGAGAGTGGTCGGCAGGCCGTTCGCAGCGGCGTGTGCCACGAGGTCGGGAAGCGCGGTCAGACGCAGCGTCGACGCGCCGGGTGCATCGCCGGCGGTCTCGGCATCCGGGGTCCGGAGGGTGTCGAGCAGGTTCCGCAGGTCGGTCAGCGCCCCGCGAGCGGAATCCTCCACGCCTGCCAATGCGCTGCGCGCCGCCTCGGGATCGCGATCGAGCACCGCCCGCGCCGCGCCGGCCTGCACCCCCATCGCCGACACGTGGTGGGCGACGACGTCGTGCAGCTCTCGCGCGATCCGCACCCGGTCGAGCGCCACGGCCTGCGCGGCCGTCCGCTCGCGTTCGAGCTCGAGCTCGGCGGTGCGCTCCTCGAGTGCGCGCCGCGATTGCGCGTCCGCCCACGCCCGCTCGCCGAAGAAGTAGGCGCCGCCGAAGAAGGCGGCGTTGACGAGGAACTGGATGAGGATGAAGGCCGCGAACGGCGAGAACAGTCCGGCGCGCGACAGTCCGTCGTCACTCTGGTCGGTCGCCGTCTGGAAGGTGGTCACCAGCAGCCAGACGAACATCCCGACGATGACGAGGAGTCTCACGACGGTGGCCCGGCGGCGGTCGGCGACGTACGCGCCCACCGTGTACATCGCCAGGAACAGGGCGACGTTGGCGACGTAGACCTCGGGGATGCGGAGCGTGACGCCGACGAAGAACGCGACGGCCACGATCACGAGGACGACCTCGGGCGCCCGTCGGCGCAGCGCCAGCGGAAGGGTGAGGGCCGCCGCGTAGAGGAGGGCCCAGGTGAACGGCGGCGACTCCTCGCCGTAGAAGCCGGCGACCTGGCCGAGCCAGGCGCTCACGATCGCGGCGACGCAGAGCCCCGCGGCCAGCCACAGGTCGCGGCGCACCTGCGGGTCGGTGAGCGCGCGCAGCGGAGCGTTGGCGGTCATCCCTCCACGCTACGGGGGAGAGGTGGCCGCGGCATCCCCCGCGCGGGGGAGCCGGGGCCGCCGGCGAGGACTCAGAGGTGAGGGGCTGAGAGGATGGGGAACCCGCAGAGCACCAGGAGGCACGGCATGGGCTATCGCGTCGGAGTCATCGTCGGATCGGCGTCCGAATCGTCGCTGAACAGGCGGCTGGCCGAGGGGATGGCCGGCCTGGCCGGAGACGCCGGCCTCACCTTCGTGGACATCCCGATCGCGCACCTGCCGTTCTACGGCACCCAGTTCGACGCGGACTTCCCCGAGATGGGGTGGGAGTTCAAACGCGCCATCGAGGACGTCGACGGCCTCCTCATCGTGACGCCGGAGTACAACCGCTCGATCCCCGGGGTGCTGAAGAACGCGATCGACTGGGCCACGCGTCCCGGTGGAGCGTCGTCGCTGCCGGGCAAGCCGACGGCCGTCACGGGGGCGACCAAGGGCGCGGTGTCGACCGCGGTGGCGCAGGCGCACCTGAAGGCGATCCTCTCGTCGCAGGGGGTGCCTCTCGTCGGTGTTCCGGAGGCGTACATCCGCATCGATGACGGCTTCTTCGCCGCCGACGGATCGATCGCGAGCGAGGGCACGCGCCAGTTCCTCACGACATTCCTCCAGGCTCTCCGCGACCTCATCGCCCGGTGGGAGGAGAGCGATCCGGGACTCTGACCGCCCGCTTCGCCCTTCTAGCGCGCCGCGGCCGCCACCCGATACGGTCGGCTCATGGCAGAGCAGCCGCAGGCGCGCCGCACGATGTCGCTCGTGGGCGCGGTCGTCGCCGACACGGCGGGGGCGGTGTTCGTCGTGACGGCGGTGCTGCTCGCCGTCGTCTGGACGTCGCGGGGCATGGTGCCCTGGATGGACGGCGGGTTCGCGTTCTGGTGGTTCGCTCCGCTTCTCGGCCTGCTCGCGGTCGCGATGTTCGCCGTGGGCACGAGCTTCACGCGCGACTGGCGACGGTCGCGCACCGTCTGACGGCACGGGTACGGCGGCGACGCGTGCGGAAGGGAGCCGGGCCGTGACCGGTCGCATCCACATCGACATCTTCAGCACGCTCGACGGCGTCGGCCAGTCGCCCGGGGGGATCGAGGAGGACACCTCTGGCGGATTCCGCTACGGCGGCTGGCAGGGCCCTGTCACCGACGACATCGTCGGCGGCGAGATCATGGCGGGCATCGACGCGCTCGACGCGCTGCTGCTCGGTCGCCGGACGTATGACATCTGGGCGGACTACTGGCCGAGGTACGGCGAGGGCCCCGCCCATCCCATCGCGGCGAAGTTCAACGGCGTGCCCAAGTACGTGGCTTCTCGCGGCCGGCCGGCGCTGGAGTGGCAGGGGTCGGAGCAGCTCGGCCCCGACACCCTCGCCGAAGTGGCCGCCGTGCGGGAACGGCACCGCGAGATCCACGTCGTCGGCAGCCTCGACTTCTCACAGACCCTGCTCGAGGCGCAGCTGTTCGACGTGCTGAACCTGTGGGTGTTCCCCGTCGTCCTCGGCGAGGGCAAGAAGATCTTCCCGGAGGGGGCGGCCGCCGCGCGGCTGGAGCTGCTCGAGCCTCCGGTCGTCGCAGGGACCGGCGCCGTGCTGCTGCGCGACGGCCCGGCCGGACGTCCGCGGCTGGCCGACATCGACCCGCGCGACTGAGCCCCGGGGGCACCGCGCGCCCGCCGGGCGGGCGGGGGATCCGCGGCGAAGCGATCCGCTCCTGGAAGATCCGCTGCTGGAAGATCCGCTGCGAGAAGATCCGCTCCTAGAAGATCATGGGTCGGTCGTCGTCGTCCGTCTCGTCGAGGTCGAGGTCGACGACCACCGGGACGTGGTCGCTCGGGATCTCGCCCTTCCGCTCGGCTCGGTGGATCTCCGCGCCGGTCACCGCGTCGGCGAACGCGTGGGAGCCGAGGATGAAGTCGATGCGCAGTCCCTCGTTGCGGGGGAAGCGCAGCTGCTTGTAGTCCCAATAGGTGTAGCCGGTGGGCACGAGCGGACGGACGGTGTCGGACAGTCCGGCATCCAGGAGCGCCTGGAAGGCCGCCCGCTCGGGCGGTGAGACGTGCGTCGTCACTCCTTCGATGACCGTCGGATCGCCGTTGTCCGCGTCGGTCGGGGCGATGTTGAAGTCGCCGGTCAGCGCGAAGGCCAGGTCGGGTGCGGCGGACAGCGTCTCGGCGGTGTAGCCGCGCAGGGCTTCGAGCCAGTCGAGCTTGTAGCGGTAGTGCGGGTCGTCGAGCGAGCGCCCGTTCGGGACGTACAGGCTCCACACGGTGACGCCGCCGATCGTCGCGCCGAGGGCGCGGGCCTCCTGCGGGGCGTCCGGGCCGTCGTGTCCCTTCGCGAAGCCGGGCATCCCGGGGAATCCGATCTGCAGGTCTTCGATGGGCTCGCGGCTCGCGATCGCGACGCCGTTCCACTGGTTCAGCCCGTGCGCTTCGACGGTGTAGCCGGCCGCTTCGAACTCCGCGTACGGGAACTGCTCCGGCTTGCACTTGATCTCCTGCATGGCCAGCACGTCGATGTGCTCGCGGACGGCGAACTCCACGGTGCGGGCGACGCGGGCGCGGATCGAGTTGACGTTCCAGGTGGCGAGGCGCATGCCCTCCAGCGTATTGTCCCCCGCCGACCCTCCCGCCCCCGCCCCGCGCCCTCCCCCTCGCCCCCGCCCCCGCCCCCGCGCCCTCGCCCCGGGCCCGCCGAGCTTGCCCCGGGCCCGCCGAGCTTGCCCCGGGCCCGCCGACCTTGCCGGCAAGCTCGGGGCGCGAGGGGCAAGCTCGCGCTCGCGGGGGCAAGCTCGCGGAGGGGGGGGGGATACTCACGGCGGGGGTGGGATGACGGGGGGTGGGTGGGCGCGTAGCTTCGGCCCCATGACACGCGCACCGCGGTGGGTCGGGATCTCGCTGCGGGTCGTCGCCTGGTTCAACCTGGTGTCGGCCCTGATCGGCATGGCCGGTCTCACGATCGGGGGCGGCATGGGCCTTCCCCGGGAGTGGATCGCGGGCAGCGTCTTCGACTCGTACGTGTGGCCGGGGGTGATCCTCGGCGTGGTGGTCGGCGGCATCCAGGCCCTCGCCCTCGTCGCCGATCGTGGCCGCTTCGCCCTCGCCCACGGGCTGCACGCCGCGGCGGGGCTCGTGATGATGATCTGGATCTTCGTCGAGATCGCCATCATGCTCGTGTGGTCGCCGCTGCACGGCGTCTACTTCGTCGCCGGTCTCGTGCAGGTGGTGCTCGCCGTGCTCGCCCTCGGCGCCTGGCCACGGCCCTTCCTCTCCCGCACCCCGCGCTGACCCTCGCTCCACCACCCGAGCCGACACCCTTCGTGCGAGCCGACACGCTGCGCACCGCCACGAGCGTGTCGGCTCGGCACAAACGTGTCGGCTCGGCGGAAAGGGCGCGGCGAGGCGAGAGCGCGGCGGGCGCGGGATCAGGCGGAGAGGGCGCGGAGGATGTCGTCGACGCGGTCCTTCGCGTCGCCGAAGAGCATCTGGGCGTTCTCGCGGAAGAAGAGCGGGTTCTGCACGCCGGCGTAGCCCGAAGCCATCGACCGTTTGAAGACGATCACGTCGCGGGCCTCCCAGACGTGGAGCACCGGCATCCCCGCGATGGGCGAGCCCGGGTCCTCCGCGGCGGCGGGGTTGACGGTGTCGTTGGCGCCGATCACGAGCACGACGTCGGTGTCCGCGAAGTCGTCGTTGATCTCATCCAGCTCGAGGACGATGTCGTAGGGCACCTTCGCCTCGGCGAGCAGGACGTTCATGTGCCCCGGCAGTCGCCCGGCGACGGGGTGGATGCCGAAGCGCACCTCGATGCCGCGCGCCCGGAGCGTCGAGGTCAGCTCCGCGACGGGGTACTGCGCCTGGGCGACCGCCATGCCGTAGCCGGGCGTGATGATGACCGAGCGCGCGGATGCCAGCAGCTCCGCGGCGCTCTCGGCGTCGATCTCCCGGTGCTCGCCGTGGTCTTCGTCGCCGCCGCGGGGAGCCTCGATGCCGAAGCCGCCGGCGATCACCGACAGGAAGGAGCGGTTCATCGCCTTGCACATGATGTACGAGAGGTAGGCGCCGGAGGAGCCGACGAGCGCGCCGGTGACGATGAGGAGGTCGTTGTTGAGCAGGAAGCCCGCCGCCGCGGCAGCCCAGCCGGAGTAGCTGTTGAGCATCGAGACGACCACCGGCATGTCGCCGCCGCCGATCGAGGCGACCAGGTGCCAGCCGAGGGCGAGGGCGAGGGCGGTGACGGCGACGAGCAGCCAGATCGACGGCGTCACGACGTACCAGACGGTGAGCGCGACGAACGCGACGAGCGCACCGACGTTGAGGATGTTCTTCCCCGGGAGCATGAGCGGCTTCGAGCTCATCCGGCCGGAGAGCTTCAGGAAGGCGACGATCGAGCCGGTGAAGGTGACCGCGCCGATGAAGACCCCGATGAACACCTCGGCGTGGTGGATGTCGATGAGCTCCGCCGACACGTGTCCGGCGTCGAGGTGCCCGTTCCAGCCCACGAGGACGGCGGCGAGCCCCACGAAGGAGTGGAGGAGTGCGATGAGCTCCGGCATGCCGGTCATCTCCACGACCCGCGCACGCCACAGCCCGATCGCCCCGCCCACGAGGACGGCGGCGATGAGCAGCACGAGGCCGACCGTCGCTCCTGGCGACCCCCACGCTCCGGCGGCGGTCAGCCACACGGTGGCGCTCAGCGCGATCGCCATGCCGGCGATGCCGAACGCGACGCCGCGGCGGGACGTGTCGTGCTTGGAGAGGCCGGCGAGGCTCAGGATGAACAGCAGGGCCGCGACGACGTAGGCGCCGGCGGAGACGGACGAGGCGATCTCGGGATTCACTGGCCCGCCCCCTTCTGGAACATGGCGAGCATCCGCCGGGTGACGGCGAAGCCGCCGAACACGTTGATGGACGCCAGCAGCACCGCGATCGCCGCGAGCACGCGCACCAGGGGGTCCTCGGCGGTGATCTGCACCATCGCGCCGACCACGATGATCCCGCTGATGGCATTGGTCACGCTCATCAGCGGGGTGTGGAGGGCGTGGGCCACCTTGCCGATGACGTAGAAGCCGACGACCACCGACAGGGTGAGCACCAGGAAATGCTGTGGGAGCGGGGGCGGCGCGACGGCGCAGACGAGGAACAGCGCCGCGATCCCGGCGACGATGAGCCCGGTGCGTGCCCGGCTCGACAGCGTCTTCCGCGGGGCCGCGGCCGCCGGTGCCGGCTCGGATGCCGCCGCGGCAGGCGCGGCCGACACCTGCACGGGCGGCGGCGGCCAGGTGACCGCGCCGTCCCGGGTCACGGTGACGGCGCGCTGCACGACGTCGTCGAAGTCCAGCGTCAGCTCGCCGTCCTTCGCGGGGGTCAGCAGGGTCAGGAGGTTCACGAGGTTCGTGCCGTACAGCTGCGAGGCCTGCTGCGGGAGCCGGCCGGGAAGGTCGGTGTATCCCAGGATGACGACCCCGTTGTCGGTGACCACGCGCTCGCCGGCCACCGAGCCGACGACGTTCCCACCCTGCGCGGCGGCCATGTCGACGATGACCGAGCCGGGCTTCATCGCGGCGACGTCGGCGGCGGTGAGCAGCACGGGCGCGGCGCGCCCCGGAATGAGGGCGGTGGTGATGACGATGTCGACGTCGGCGGCCTGCTCGGAGTAGATCTCGGCCGCGCGCCGGTCGTAGGCCTCGCTCGTCGCCGTCGCATACCCGTCCCCGGCCCCCCGGTTCCCGGCCCCGGCCCGGTTCCCGAGCTTGTCGCGGTTCCCGAGCTTGTCGAGGGACACCTCCAGGTACTCGCCGCCGATCGAGCGCACCTGGTCGGCGACTTCGGGGCGGGGATCGGTCGCCCGCACGATGGCGCCGAGGCTGGATGCCGCGCCGATCGCCGCGAGCCCCGCCACCCCTGCGCCCGCCACCAGCACCTTCGCCGGCGGCACCTTTCCGGCCGCGGTGACCTGGCCGGTGAAGAAGCGGCCGAACTCGTGCGCGGCCTCGACGACGGCGCGGTATCCGGAGATGTTGGCCATGGAGCTGAGGACGTCCATGGATTGCGCCCGTGAGATGCGGGGCACGGCGTCCATCGACAGCGCCGTCACGCCCTGCGCCGCCAGCCGGTCGAGGAGGTCAGGGTGGAACGCGGGGGCCAGGAGTCCGATGAGCGTCGCGCCCGGACGCAGCAGCGCGATGTCGGCTTCCGCCGGTGCGCCGACGGTCAGCACCACGTCGGACGCCCACGTCTCGGCATGACCGTGGATCGCGGCGCCGGCTTCGACGTAGGCCGCGTCGGGGAAGGACGCCGCCGCGCCCGCGCCCGCCTCGACGACGACCTCGTGACCCAGTGCGCGGATCTTCGCGACCGTCGACGGGGTCGCGGCCACCCGCGTCTCCCCGGGCTGCTCGGCGACGACGGCGATACGGGCCATGGTGCTCCTTCGGGTTCGCTGCCGTCCGCGGGACCGGCCCCGGGCGACGTTCCCGACTCTAGGGCCCGGGCACCGACACGCGGCGGAAAAGTCTCGTGAAAAACCGCGGTTCTTGCATCCGTAGACTCTGAGTCATGACCGCCGCCTCCACGCCCGCGCTCGAAGCCGACCGCCAGGCCCTCATCGGCCTCATCCGCGACGAGGCCGTCTTCCACGGCGACTTCACGCTCTCCAGCGGCAAGAAGGCCTCCTACTACGTCGACATGCGGAAGCTCACGCTCGACCACCGTGCCGCACCGGCGATCGGGCGCATCATGCTCGACCTCATCCGGGATGTGGACGGCATCGTCGCCGTCGGTGGGCTGACCCTCGGCGCCGACCCGATCGCCAACGCCGTCATGCACGAGTCGGCCCGCACGGATGCGCCGCTGGACGCATTCGTCGTGCGCAAGGAGCCGAAGGATCACGGCCGCGGACGCCAGGTCGAGGGCGCCGACGTCGTCGGCAAGCGCGTCGTCGTCGTCGAGGACACCTCCACCACGGGACAGTCCGCGCTGAAGGCCGTCGAAGCCCTCCGTCGCGAGGGCGCCGAGCCGATCGCCGTCGCGGTGATCGTCGACCGCAAGACCGGAGCACAGGCCGCGGTCGAGGCCGCCGGGCTGCAGTGGCTCGCCGCGATCGACCTCGACGACCTCGGCCTCCAGCCCCAGTGATTCTCCGTGGCCGTGACCTCGCCGCAGTGACGCGCGCCGGGCGCCGACACCCTTCCAGGAGCACCCCGTGACCACGTTCGCCCTCGCCCTCGACCTCGGCGGCACCAAACTCGATGCGGCCCTCGTCGATCCCTCCGGAACCGTGCTCGCCGGTTCGCGCGCCCGCCGGGCCACCGGTCGCGACATCACGCCCGACGGCCTCGACGCCGCGCTGGTGGCGGTCGTCGCCGAGGCGCTGACCGCGCTGCCGGCCGACGCCGAGGTGGTCGGTGCCGGCATCGGCAGCGCCGGTCCGGTCGATCGCCCGACCGGCGGCATCGCGCCGGTGAACATGCCCGCGCTCGCCGGCTTCGACCTGGCCGCCGCCGTGACCCGCGCCGTCGGCGCCGCCGGTCTCGATGTGCCGGTCGTCCTCGGTCACGACGGCGGCGCGCTGGCCCTCGCCGAGTCGTGGATCGGCGCCGCCGCGGGCGCCGTGGCGTCGCTGACGATTGTCGTCTCCACCGGCATCGGCGGCGGCTTCGTGCTCGGCGGCGCGCTCATGACCGGAGCGTCGGGCAACGCCGGCCACCTCGGGCAGACTCTCGTCGGCGACATCACCCTCGAGGAGATCGCCGCCGGTCCCGCGAGCATCGCGTGGGCGCAGGCGCAGGGATGGACCGGCACGACCGGGATGGAGCTCGGTGCCGCGGCCGCCGCCGGCGACCCGGTCGCGCGGGCCGCCGTGGAGCGCTCCGCCCGCGCCGTCGGGATCGGGCTCGCGAACGCGTCGACCCTCGTCGACCTGGACGTCATCTCGATCGGCGGCGGCTTCTCGCACGTCTCGGACGACTACATCGACCTCGTCGCCACCTCGCTCCGAGAGACCGCCGTGCTGGAGTTCGCCCGGCGCGTGCGCGTCGTCCGGAGCGCCCTGGGCGATGAGGGGCCGCTCATCGGCGCCGCCGCCCTGATTCTCCGACGCGGCGCGGCCTAGGTTCTCCGACGCGGCTGAGTGTCAGTCGTCGTCGCGTCCGCGATTGCGGAAGTACTGCACCGCGAACACGACGAGCGTGCTCACCAGCACGAGGCCCGTCGCGGCGAACAGGAGCGTCTGCTCGAACTCGCTCACAGCAGCTCCGGCATCTCGGACTCGACGGGATCGGTCGACAGCAGATCGGCCACCGAGTCGAGGATCTCGTCAGGGCGGAACGGATAGCGCTCGACCTCCGCGTCGTCGGAGATGCCGGTGCGCACGAGGATCGTGTGCAGACCGGCCTCGATCCCCGCGATGACGTCGGTGTCCATCCGATCGCCGATCATGCCGGTGTTCTCCGAGTGCGCACCGATCCGGTTCATCGCGGAGCGGAACATCATCGGGTTCGGCTTGCCGACGACGTACGGCGCCTTGCCGGTGGCATGCGTGATGAGGGCGGCGAAGGAACCCGTCGCCGGGACCACGCCCTCCGGAGTGGGGCCGGTGGCGTCCGGATTGGTGATGAGGAAGCGCGCGCCCGCGTTGATGAAGCGGATCGCCTGGGTGATGCGGTCGAACGAGTAGTTGCGCGTCTCGCCGACCACGACGTAGTCGGGGTCGGTCTCGGTCATGACGAACCCGGCCTCGTGCAAGGCGGTGGTCAGCCCCGCCTCGCCGATCACGAACGCCGTACCCCGCGGGTGCTGCGACTTCAGGAACTCCGCCGTCGCGAGCGCCGAGGTCCAGATCCGGTCCTCGGGGACCTTCAGCCCCGACCGTGCCAGGCGGGCGCTCAGATCGCGCGGCGTGTAGAAGGGGTTGTTGGTCAGCACCAGGAACGGCGTGCCCGTGTCGCGCCACTGCGCGAGAAGCTCGGCCGCCCCCGGGATCGGACGGTTCTCATGGACGAGAACGCCGTCCATGTCCGTGAGCCAGCACTCGATATCGGCGCGTGTCCGCATGGGGCCAGCCTATCCGGGCCGAGCCGCTCTAGTGTCGGTTGCGTGGCGCGCGACCCGTGGGACCCCGAACGGCTGCCGGACCTCTCCGGCAGGCGATACCTGGTGACCGGCGCGACGGCGGGACTCGGCTTCTTCTCCTCGCTCCAGCTCGCCGGCGCCGGCGCCCACGTCATCATGACGGGACGCAACCCCCACCGCCTCGCCGCCGCCCGCGCCGCCGTGCAGCGCCACCATGCCGAAGCCGACGTGGAGACCCTCCTCCTCGACACGAGCAACCTCGGATCTGTGCGCGCCGCCGCCGCGACCGCCCGCGGACGGACGGGGCTGCACGGGCTGCTCCTCAACGCCGGGATCGTGCACCCGCCCCGCGACCGCGAGGAGACCCGCGACGGGCACGAGATCGTCTTCGCCACCAATGCCCTCGGCCATTACGCACTGGCGGGGGAGCTGCTGCTCGCACTCGCCGCCGGGCGCGGCCGGATGGTCTGGGTCGGCTCGATGTCGACGTCGCTGACGCCCATGGAGCTCATCGACCCCGAGCTGCAGAACGAGTACACGCCCTGGCGCGCCTACGTGCAGTCCAAGATCGCGACGACGGCGCTCGGGTTCGAAGCGGATCGCCGCCTGCGTGCCGCGCACGTGCCGATCTCGAGCGTCGTCGCTCACCCCGGCTACTCCCTGAGCGGGCGCACCCGCGGCATCATCGGGATCAACGCCCCCGGCCGGCTGAAGCGGTTCACCGCCAACCTGCAGGCGCCGATCACCCAGTCCAAGGAGCAGGGCGCCTGGACCCTCGTGCGCGCCCTCGTCGACCCCATGGTCGAGGGGGGCCAGTTCTGGGGGCCGGCACGGGGCGTCAGCGGCCCGCCGCGGCTCGCCACGCCCGCTCGCGGCACGCGCGATCCGGAACTCGCCGCGCGACTGTGGCACTACTGCGAGCACGCCACCGGCACCGTCTGGCCGTATCTGAAAGCGAGCAAGGCCCGCCGCCGCTGAGCCGTCCGCCGCGTGAGCGCCGCCGCCGGGTCGCCTCCGCGGGGTCGCCTCCGCTGAGCGCCTCCGCGGTGCATGTCCCGCGGTACATGTCCCCACGGTTCATGTCCCACTTTCGGTGGCTTCGCGGCCCCGGAAGCGGCCGAAAGTGGGACACGCCCTGCAGGAAGTGGGACATGCCCTGCAGGAAGTGGGACATGCCCGGTGGGGGCGGGGGCGGCGGGTCAGGCGGTGAGCCATACCGCGGCGGAGGCCTCCGCGGGGAGCGTGATCGGCGCGCCGCCGTCGACCGCGACCGCGCCGGGCGCCGTGACGGTGACCGTGTGCCCGACGTCGATGCCCGCCCGCTCCAGAGAGCGCAGCAGCTCCGGATCGCGATCGCTGACACGGAGGACGCGCCCGGTGTGGCCGTCGGCGGCCTCGTCCAGGCGGAGGAACGGGACCCGCTCGACGAGCCCCTCGGCATCGGGGATCGCATCGCCGTGCGGGTCGAACCGAGGATGACCGAGCCGCGCCGAGATGCCCTCGAGCAGCCGGTCGCTGATCGCATGCTCGAGCACCTCGGCCTCGTCGTGCACCTCGTCCCAGGCGTAGCCGAACTCACGCACGAGCCACGTCTCGATGAGGCGATGACGGCGGATGATCGCCGCCGCGCGGCGCTGCCCGGTCGCCGTCAGCGCGATCGGTCCGTACGGGCGGTGCGAGACCAGGCCCTGCGCCGCGAGCTTCTGCACCATCTCGGTCACGCTCGACGGCGCGAGCCCGAGCTCGGCGGCCAACTGAGACGGCGTGATGTGCGCGCTCTGCCACTCGGTGTGGTGGTAGATCGTCTTCAGGTAGTCGTCGATCGCGGCGGAAGGCACGCTCCAGGCTATCCGCCCGAGAACACCAGCCACAGGAGCACGAGGTTCAGGGTGATGAGGAACGCCGACGCCGCCACCCCGACCGCCGTCGTCACCAGGCGGTTGCGGTACGCGCCGAGCACGTCGCGGCGGGCCGTGAGCGCGACCAGCGGGACGAGGGCGAAGGGGATGCCGAAGCTCAGCACGACCTGGCTGAGCACGAGCGCGAGGGTCGGATCGACTCCCGCCGCGAGGATCGCGAGCGCCGGGACGAGGGTGATCAGGCGCCTGGCGAGCAGCGGGATGCGCACGCGCAGGAGGCCGTGCATGATCTCCGCGCCCGCGTACGCGCCGACCGCGGTGCTCGCCAGACCGCTCGCGAGCAGACCCACCGCGAAGAGCGTCGCCACGACCGGTCCGATCCCGTCGCGGAGGGCCGCGTAGGCGCCCTCGAGACTGTCGGTGCCCGGCACCCCCGACAGCGCCGACGCGGCCAGCAGCAGGATCGCGAGATTCACGGTGCCGGCGATCGCCAGGGCGATGGTGACGTCCCAGCGGGTCGCCCGCAGCAGGCGAGGGGTGGCGATGCCGCGATCGGCCGGGGCGGCGGTAGCGGCGGTGAAACGGTCGCGGGCGAGCGCGCTGTGCGCGTAGATCGCGTGCGGCATGATCGTCGCGCCGAGGATGGACGCCGCCAGCAGTACGGAGTCGGTGCCCTCGAAGCGGGGGACGAGGCCGGCGACGACGCCCGCGGGGTCGGGTGGCGACGCGAACACCCCGTAGCTGAAGCCGAACGCGATGATCAGCAGCAGTCCGATGACGACGAACTCGAAGCTCCGCGCACCGCGCCGCTGCTGCACCAGCAGGAGGGCGAGGGAGATCGCGCCGGTCGCCAGGCCGCCCCACAGGAGCGGGACGCCGAACAGCAGCCATAGCGCGACGGCTCCGCCGATCACTTCGGCGATGTCGGTGGCCATCGCCACCAGCTCCGCCTGCAGCCAGTAGGCGCGACGGCCCCAGCGGTTGCCGATCCGCTCGCCGAGGGTCTCGGCGAGGCTCCGGCCCGTGACGACCCCGAGCTTGGCGGAGAGGTACTGGATGAGCCAGGCCAGCACGTTCCCGAGTACCACGACCCACACGAGCAGGTAGCCGTAGCGGGCGCCAGCGGTCATATTGCTCGCGACGTTCCCCGGATCGAGGTAGGCGACGCCGGCGACGAGGGCGGGCCCGAGCAGCCACGCGGCGCGGCTGGGGCGGGGAGTTTTCGGCATGCCGAAAACTATATCCGGAGATTTCGGCAAGCCGAAACCTGACGCGGATCGTCCCAACTCCTCTGATCCGTCGACGCAGGCGGCCACGCCGCCGTGGCTCCGCGGCGGGCGCCGTCGTCACTCACTCGATCGGACGAGTTGTGCAGAGGGGTCGACCGCGAGGGATGGTCTCGACGGCGGTAGCCTGGGCGCGTGAGCGACCCCGCCGGAGACCCGAACCCGGAGCCGGAGCTCCCCGTCGGGGTCGGCCCCTGGCCGGGCGGCCCCGGCTCGTGGCCGGACGACCCGCGTTACGACCCGCAGCTGCTCGCCGACGGCGACCGGCGGAATGTCATCGACCGCTACCGGTACTGGACCATGTCGGCGATCGTCGCCGACCTCGATGCGCACCGGCATCCGTTCCACGTCGCCATCGAGAACTGGCAGCACGACATGAACATCGGCTCCATCGTCCGCAGCGCCAACGCGTTCGGGGCCGCCGAGGTGCACATCATCGGCAAGCGCCGCTGGAACCGCCGGGGCGCAATGGTCACCGACCGCTACCAGCACGTGCGCCACCACGAGGACGTGGCCGCGTTCGCCGCGTGGGCCCGAGGCGCGGGTGTCCCGGTCGTGGCGGTGGACAACGTCGACGGGTCGGTGCCGATCGACCGCGCCGACCTGCCGGAGCGCTGCGTGCTCCTGTTCGGACAGGAGGGGCCGGGGCTGTCGCCCGAGGCCCTCGCCGCCGCGGAGCTCGTCGTCGAGATCACCCAGTACGGCTCCACCCGCTCGATCAACGCGAGCGCAGCGGCAGCCGTCGTCATGTACGACTGGTGTCGCCGCTGGGCCTGATCCCACCCGGCGCCCCCCGGCCCCGCCGCCGTTGTCCCACTTTCCGCGGGGGCATGTCCCACTTTCCGCGGGGCATGTCCCAGGTTCGGTCGGCTGCGGGCCCCGGAGTCAGCCGAAAGTGGGACATAACCCCGCCCGCACGAGCTTCAGCCACCCCGCCCGCACCGCCACCCCGCCCACCCCGCCAGCCACTCAGGCTCCCCGCCCTGGGCATGTCCCACATTCGGTCGATTCAGCCCTGCCAAACCACCGAATGTGGGACATGCTCGCGCCCGCACGAGCTCCCGCCAGCCCACCCACACCGCTGCCCACCCGCACGGCTACCCACCCCCACCGCCAGCCGCTCAGGCTCCCCACCCTGGGCATGTCCCACATTCGGTCGATTCAGCCCCTGCCAAACCACCGAAAGTGGGACATGCTCGCGCCCGCACCAGCTCCCGCCAGCCCACCTACACAGCAGCCCACTCGCACAGCCAGCCCGCCCACAGCGGCCCGCTGCCGCAGGCGGCTAGACCGGGACGGCGAGCCACTCGGATCGGCGCACGCGCCAGCCGAGTGTGAGCAGACGGGCGAGCATGTACACGCCGAAGAAGCACACCGACAGCCAGGCGAGGCCGGCGGCGCCGGTCGGTCCCAGGATCGCCACCAGGGCCAGCGCGGGAGCGTAGGGGAGGAGGTTCAGGGCGCCGACGATCGCCAGATACCGGACGTCGCCGGCTCCCATCAGCACCCCGTCGAGCACGAACACGACGCCGCACACCGGCTGCGCGACGGCGAGCACGAGCAGCGACGGCTGCACGAGACCGGCGACCAGCGGATCCCCGGTGAACACGAGGCCGATGACGCCCGACAGCGCCGCGATCGCCGCTCCGACGAGGACGCCGAACCAGGCTCCCCACGCGACCGTGCGGCCGAGCACCCGCCGCACGAACGGCTCGTCGCCGGCGCCGAGGCCCCGTCCGATGAGCGCCTGCGCCGCGATCGCGAGCGCGTCGAGGGCGAACGCGGCGGTCGAGAAGATGGTGAAGGCGACCTGCCAGCCGGCGAGCTCCTCGGTGCCGAGCCCCGTCGCGACGACGACCGTGGCGAGGAAGGCGACGCGCAGCGAGACCGTCCGCAGGAACAGCCAGCCGCCCGACCGTGCGGAACCGCGCATCCCGTCTCGCTGGGGCAGGACGGATGCCGCGTGCCGCCGCGCGAGGCGGCCCACCACGAGCGCGTAGGCGCCGACCATGCCCCATTGCGCCGCGACGGTGCCGGCCGCCGATCCGGCGATCCCCCAGCCGAATCCGTAGATGAAGAGCCAGTTGAGGAGCGCGTTGGCGGCGAAGCCGAGCCCCGCGATCCACAGCGGGGTGACCGTGTCCTGCATGCCGCGGAGGAGCCCCGTTGCGGCGAACACGATGAGCATCGCGGGAAGGCCCCACATCGACAGCTGCAGGTAGATCCGCGCCTGCTCGGCGACGTCCGGGGTCGCCCCGAACAGGCCGACGAGCCCGGGGGTGAGCACCGAGCCGGCGACGGCGAGCAGCGCGCCCAGTCCGAGTGCCAGCCAGAGTCCGTCGATGCCGGCTCGCACCGCGCTGGTGTGGTCGCCGGCACCGAACCGCCGGGCGACGGCCGGGGTGGTGGAGTACGCGAGGAACACCATCAGCCCGACGATGGTCTGGAGCACCGCCGAGGCGATCCCGAGGCCGGCGAGCGGGACGACGCCGAGGTGCCCGACGAGGGCGGCGTCGACGATGAGGAACATCGGCTCGGCCACGAGCGCACCGAGGGCGGGTACGGCCAGGCGCAGGATCTCCCGGTTGAGGGTGAGCGCGGCCATGACTCCGAGCCTAGGGGCGCGCGGCGACACCGGCCCGCCGCCGGAGCCGCTCCGCGCCACGCCTAGGCTGGAAGGACCGACGGACGACCCGCACGACCGCAGGAGGAAGGGCATGACGCTGCCGTGGATCGCTCCGCGCCTGAACCGGCTGCGTGGGCGCCTGCCCGTGTGGCTGCGGATCGTGCTCGATCTCCTCGCCGTCGTGCTCGGCGCCGTGCTGGCGGTGCGGCCGACGACCGCGCTCGATGTGCTCGCGCTGCTGCTGGGCGGCGGCATGGTGCTCGCCGGGATCCTGATGTTCTTCGAGGATGCCGGGGCTGACGCGCCCCGGGCCCGCTGGCGGTTCGCGCTGGTGGGGGTCTGGCTGATAGCGGGACTGTTCGTGCTGCTGTGGCCGGGACTGACCGTGCGGGTGGCGGCGGTGCTCGTCGGCGGATCGCTGCTGCTGGCGGGGGTGCTCGGCGTCGTCGGCGCGTTCCGCCGGGGCCGGGGTCCCGACGCGCGGATCGCCGACGCCGCCTTCGGTGCCTCGGGGCTGATCTTCGGGGTCGTGGCGCTCGCGTGGCCCGACATCACGCTGCTGGTCGCGGCCGCCGCGTCGGGCGTCTGGCTGATGGCCCAGGGGATCGCGGGGCTGTGGACGCTGCTGCGTGCCCGACGCGATCGTCGCCGTGGCGACGCGCAGGGGCGGCAGGCGCCCGTGCGCCGCTGGGGGCGGACGGTCGTCGCCCTCGGAGCCGTCGCCCTCGCGGTGACCACGGCGCTCGTGATCACGCCGCTCGCCGAGGGGTCGACCGTCGTCGACGAGTTCTACGCCGCGCCGCGTGATGCCCCGGACGAACCCGGCCGGCTCATCCGCGCCGAGCCGTTCACGAACCAGATCCCCGCCGATGCCACGGCCTGGCGCATCCTGTACACGACCACCGGCGTCGAGGGCGAGGTGCGGGTCGCGAGCGGCCTCGTCGTCGTGCCGCGCAAGGGGGAGGGCCCCTGGCCGGTCATCGACTGGAACCACGGCACGACCGGCTACGCGCAGCACTGCGCGCCGTCGCTGATGGAGCGTCCGTTCTGGGCGGGGGCGCTGTTCCAGCTGCCGCAGGTGATCGATGAGGGCTGGGCGCTCGTGGCCACGGACTACATCGGGCTGGGAACGGAGGGACCCCATCCCTATCTCGTCGGACCGGCGAGCGCCTACGCCTCCCTCGACGCGGTCCGCGCCGCGCACGAGCTCGAAGAGGCTCACCTGAGCGTGAACACCGTGGTGTGGGGGCACTCGCAGGGTGGCGGGGCGGCGCTGTGGACCGGCGCGCTGGCCCGCTCCTACGCACCCGAGCTCTTCCTGCGCGGGGTGGCGGCGCTGGCACCCGCCGCCGAGCCCGCATCGCTCGTCGCCCATCTCACGGACGTCGTCGGCGGGAGCATCTTCACCTCGTTCGCCTTCGCGTCGTACGAGGCGATCTACGACGACGTCACCTATCGCGAGTACATCCGCCCCGGCGCGGAAGTGACGGTGCGCGCGATGTCGGAGCGCTGTCTGAGCGATCCGGGAACACTGGTGTCGGCGGTGGCCTCGATCGGCCTGTCCACCGACCCCGAGCTGTTCGCGACGTCGCCGGCCACCGGGCCGCTCGGCCGTCACCTGCGCGACAACGCCCCGCCGCCGACGGTGAGCGCGCCGGTGCTGGTCGCGCAGGGCGGCACCGACGGGATCGTCCGCCCGGCGACGCAGCGTCCCCTCGTGGAGCGGTTCTGCGAGGCCGGGCAGCTGCTGGACTACCGGCTGTACGAGGGGTTCGGGCACACCCAGATCGTCGAGCTGAAGTCCTCTCCGCTGCGGGAGGACCTCCTCGCCTGGACGGCCGACCGCTTCGCCGGCGTCCCGGTCGCATCGGGATGCCAGGAGAGCGTGATCCCTTCGCCGTGACGATCTTCGCTCTGGGTGGCGGACCGGGGTGATCTTGGCCCCGGGTGATCTTGCCCCGGGCGGGCGGACCCGGGGAGGTGGCGCCGTATCCTGGATGCCATGACCGATACCTCCCTCCGTTCGGGCATCGTGCTCGCCGAACTCAGCTCTGAGATCCGCCCCCAGGACGACCTGTTCCGTCACGTGAACGGCGCCTGGCTGGAGCGCACCGAGATCCCCGACGACAAGGCACGGTGGGGCTCGTTCCACCTCATCGCCGAGCAGGCCGAGAAGGACGTCCACGCGATCATCGAGGAGGCGCAGTCGGCCGAGCCGGGCACCGAGGCCCGCAAGGTCGGCGACCTCTACGCGAGCTTCATGGACACGGACCGCATCGAGGAGCTCGGCGCGGCGCCGCTGCAGGAGCAGCTGGCGCGGGTCGACGCGATCGACGGCATCCCGTCGTTCCTCCGCACCGTCGGCGAGCTGGAGCGCGAGGGGGTGGGCGGGTTCGTCGGCACGTACATCGAGCCCGATCCCGGGAACCCGCAGCGCTACGTCGTCTTCTTCGTGCAGGGCGGCCTGTCACTCCCCGACGAGAGCTACTACCGGCTGGAGAACTTCGACAAGACGCGCGTCGCGTTCCGCTCGTACGTCCAGACGGTGCTCGGCCTTGCCGGGGCCGCCGATCCCGACACGCAGGCAGACCGGGTGCTCGCCCTCGAGACGGAGCTCGCCTCGCACCACTGGGACAACGTTCGCAGCCGCGACGCGGTGGCGACCTACAACCTGATGTCGTGGGAGGGCGTCCGGGAGCTCGTCGGCGTCGACCTCGATCCGTGGCTGACGGCCGTGGCGTCCGGGCACGAGGACGGCTTCGCCGAGATCGACGTCAACCAGCCGAGCTACCTCGAGGGCCTCGGCGCACTGCTGACCGAGGAGCGCCTCGAGGACTGGAAGGCGTGGCTGCGGCTGCACATCGTCCGCTCGTCGGCGCCGTTCCTGTCGGCCGCGTTCGTCGACGCGAACTTCGCCTTCTACGGCACCGAGCTGACCGGCGTCCCCGTGAACCGGGAGCGCTGGAAGCGCGGCGTGGGCTTCGTGGAGGCGGCGATGGGCGAGGCGGTCGGCAAGGTGTACGTCGAGCGCCACTTCCCGCCGGCGGCGAAGGAGGCGATGGACGAGCTCGTCGGAAACCTCATCGAGGCGTACCGGCAGTCGATCTCGCGGCTGGAGTGGATGACGGAGGAGACCCGGGGGCGGGCCCTGGAGAAGCTCGCCGCGTTCACGCCGAAGGTCGGCTACCCGGTGACGTGGAAGGACTACGACGCGCTGGTCGTGGATGCCGCCGACCTCATCGGCAACGTCCGCCGCACCAACGCGTGGGAGCACGAGCGTCAGCTCGCCAAGCTCGGCCGGCCGATCGATCGCGACGAGTGGTACATGACGCCGCAGACCGTGAACGCCTACTACAACCCGCTCATGAACGAGATCGTGTTCCCGGCCGCGATCCTGCAGTACCCGTTCTTCGACCTGGAGCGGGACGCCGCCGCCAACTACGGCGGGATCGGCGCCGTCATCGGCCACGAGATCGGCCACGGCTTCGACGACCAGGGAAGCGCCTTCGACGGGACCGGCGCGCTCAACGACTGGTGGACCGACGCGGACCGCGCGGCCTTCCAGGAGCGCACGGCGGCCCTCATCGAGCAGTACAACGCGCTCGTCCCCCTCGGCCTCGGCCCCGAGCACACGGTCAACGGCGCCCTCACGATCGGTGAGAACATCGGCGACCTCGGCGGTCTCGGCATCGCGATCAAGGCCTACCGGCTCCACCTGGCCGCCACCGGCGAGGGCGGCGACGGCCCGGTCATCGACGGCCTCACCGGCATCCAGCGTCTGCTCCTCAGCTGGGGACAGATCTGGCAGCAGAAGGGCCGGGATGCCGAGACGATCCGGCTCCTCACCATCGATCCGCATTCGCCGAACGAGTTCCGGTGCAATCAGATCGTGCGCAACGTCGACGAGTTCTACACGGCGTTCGATGTGAACGAGGGCGACGGGCTCTGGCTCGACGCCGACAAGCGCGTCACCATCTGGTGACGTGCGCCGCGTGAGCGGCACCCGCAGGCCCCGGGCACGGACGTGCAGGACGATCGGGGCGAACCCCCCAGCGGAAGGATCAGCGTGAACGCGGCCGAGCCGTTCGAGTCCCACGCTCCCACCGTCGCGGCCTCCGGGCTGCGACGCGACCTCGCCCGAGGCGACCTCCGTGCCGGTTCCCGACGCCGGTCGGGCGCGGGGCGGCGGTCGTTCACGGCGACGCTGCGCGCTCTCGACGACCTCGCCGCCTCGGGTGCGCAGGTGTCGGTGCGTGTGACCGACCTCGATCGCGGCACCGAGGTGCTCGCGGGCGATGACCATCTGACGCTGCCCGTGGGCGGCATCGGCGTGGTCCCGCTTCTCATCGAGGCCGCCTCGCAGCTGGAGATGGGGACGCTCGACGCCCTCGAGATCGTGGACCGCTCCTCGGTGGATCCGGTCGATGTCGGCGGGCTGTGGCGGCATCTGAAGGCGCCCGCGCTGCCGGTGTGCGACCTGGCGGTGCTCGCCGCCGCCACCGGGGACGCGATCGCCGCCAACGCGCTCCTGTCCCGGGTGGGGCTCGAGGCGGTCCGTGAACGCATCGAGCGGATCGGCCTGGTGCGCACCGCGCTGATGGACGGCTTCCGCGACCGTCGCGGCCCCGACGACGCCCCGCACGTCGCGTTGGCCTCGGCGGGGGAGCTGACCACGCTGTTCCGCGCGCTCGTGAACGCGCAGGTCGTCTCGCCCGCCGTCAGCGCGCAGGTGTCGGAGTGGCTGAGCCTCGGACACGACCTGTCGCTCGTGGCATCCGCGACCGGGCTCGACCCGTTCGCCCACGACGACGACCGGCATCAGCTGCTCTTCGTCAACAAGACGGGGCGCGCAGACGGCGTCCGCGCCGAGGCAGGGGTGCTGGCGGGCCCGCGGGCCGGGGTCGCCTATGCACTCATCGTCTGCTTCGACGACCTCTCGATGGGCCACCGGCTGCGCGCCCATGAGGCGTTCCGCACCCTCGGCCTCGAGCTCATGGAATACGTCTACTGACCCACCCCGCGGCGCCCCCGCGGCGCCCCCGCGCGGCGCCCTCGCACACCGCCCCCGCACCACCGCCCGTTGTCCCACTTACCGCGGCTGTTGTCCCACTTTCGGTGGACCATGTCCCACTTTCAGTGGCTTTGGCAGCTCCCAAACAGCCGAAAGTGGGACGCGCCGAGTCGCGCACGACGGATGATCCGACTCGCTGCGCTCGCTCAGCCTGGGTCGCACACGCATCAGCGCACGCCTCGCGCGCGGCGATCCGCGGCGACTCAGAAGATGATGGTGTGGTTGCCGTGGCGGATCACACGGTCCTGCGCGTGCCACAGCACGGCGCGGGAGAGCACCTGGCGCTCGACGTCGGCGCCGCGGCGGGCGAGTTCGGTGGTGGTCTCGGCGTGGGTGACGCGGATGGTGTCCTGCTCGATGATCGGACCCTCGTCGAGGTCGCTCGTGACGTAGTGGCTGGTCGCGCCGATGAGCTTCACGCCGCGCTCCTTCGCCTTCTTGTACGGCTCGGCGCCGATGAACGCGGGCAGGAAGGAGTGGTGGATGTTGATGACCGGCACGCCGAGCTGATCGAGGAAGTCCGGCGAGAGGATCTGCATGTAGCGGGCGAGGACGACGAAGTCGACGTTGCCGACCAGCAGCTTCAGGATCTCCGCCTCCGACGCCGACTTGTCGGGCCCGGCGACCGACGGCACGTGGAAGAAGGGCACGCCGAAGCTGCGGACGTCCTCGGCGGTCGTGGTGTGGTTGGAGATCACCATCGGGATGGTCACCGGCAGGTCGCCGCGACGGTGACGCCACAGGAGGTCGAGCAGGCAGTGGTCCTGCTTGGACGCCAGGATCGCCATGCGCTTGGGCACGGACTGGTCGGTGAGCGACCACTCGAGCTCGAAGTCGGCGAGCGTGCGGTCGATCTCCGCTTCGATCTGCGGCCGGTCCGCCGCGAAATCGGGACGGTGGAACACGACCCGCTGGAAGTAGGCCCCACCGCGCGGATCGTCCGAGTACTGGTCGAACGCGACGATGTTGCCCCCGATCCGGGTGATCATCGCCGAGACGGCGGCGACGATGCCCGGCGTGTCCTTGCCGTGCACGATGAGGCAGGCGTGGGCGGGGAGCAGGTGCGGGTTGTGCACGGGAGGCATGCATCGATTCTGCCGTGTCCGGGTGGATGCCGCGGCATCCGCCCGGCAGAGCAGGCCCCTGTCGGGGCTAGCGGACGCCCTTCATGAGTGCGAGCACGGGCTTGACCGTGAGCAGCAGCGCCACTCCGACGCCGACGGCGATGAGGCCGAGGGTCGCGAAGTAGGGCACCTCGTTCTCGGGGTCGTACAGGGTCGCCAGCTGTCCGGCGACCGCGGTGCCGAGCGAGACCGACAGGAAGAAGAGCGCGACCATCTGGGTGTGGAAGCGCTCGGGCGCGAGCTTGGTCGTCACCGAGAGCCCGACCGGCGAGAGCAGCAGCTCGGCGATCGTGAAGACGAGCAGGATGCCGACGATCGCCAGCAGCGGGGTCGAGTTCGCGCCTCCGCCGGAGAAGGGGAGGAACAGCAGGAACGCGGCTCCCATGACGATCGCGCCGAGACCGAACTTCACCGGTGTCGAGGGCTGACGGTCGCCGAGTTTCGTCCACACCCACGCGAAGACGCCGGACAGCACGATGATGAACACCGGGTTGATCGACTGCACCCACGGGACGGGCATCTCCCACCCGAAGAGGTTCCGGTCCAGTCGCTGGTCGGAGTAGAAGGTCAGCACGGTGAACTGCTGCTGGTAGAGCGACCAGAACGCCACCGAGGTGAGGAACAGCGGCAGGAAGCCCCAGACGCGCGAGCGCTCGACGGTCGTGATCCGGCGGCTCGAGAGGATGACCGCGAAGTAGGCGATGGCCGCCGCGATCACGGCGACGATGACCACGAGGGCGAGGTTGTCGGCGCGGATCACGCCGACGAGGACGAGCAGCACCACGGCCGCGAGCGCGGCCACGGCGATCCCGCTCATGAGCGGGTAGCGGCTGCGGGGCAGTGGGTTCGGCACCCGGCGGGCCGCGTCGGGCAGTGCGCGGCGGCCGAACGAGTACTGCAGGAGACCGGCCGCCATGCCGACGGCGGCGAGCCCGAAGCCCCAGTGGAAGCCGAGGTTGTCCTGCAGGAGCCCGGTCAGCAGGGGGCCGGCGAAGGCGCCGAGGTTGATGCCCAGGTAGAACAGCGAGAATCCGGCATCGCGCCGCGGATCTTCGGGTCGGTACAGCGTCCCCACGACGCTCGTGGCGGTGGCCTTGAGGCCGCCCGAGCCGATCGCGACGAGCACGAGACCGACCCCGACGCCGACGAAGCCGGGCAGGAGCGCCAGGGCGATGTGCCCGGCCATGATGACGATCGCGCTGAGGAACAGCACCCGCTCGGCGCCGAGCAGACGGTCGGCGATCCATGCGCCGAGGATCGTCGAGAGGTAGACGGCCCCGCCGTAGGCGCCGACGATGCTGGCGGCGACGGTCTGGTCGACCCCGAGACCGCCGTCGGCGACCGAGAAGTACAGGTAGATGAGCAGGATCCCCTGCATGCCGTAGAAGCTGAACCGCTCCCACATCTCCACGCCGAACACATGCGCCAGCGCCCACGGCTGGCCGAAGAACCGGGTGTCGCGGTCCCGGTCGCGGTCGGTGATGTCGGTGCGGATGCGGGGGTCGTCCATCCTTCGAGGCTAGCCCCGGCCCGGGTGCCCTGTCAGGCGGGGTGTGCTGTCAGGCCGGGTGTGCTGTCAGGCGGGGTGTGCTGTCAGGCGGGGCGGATCAGGACGGCAGCGACGGGTGCGCCTCGGCCGCGGGCCGGGTGGGGATGAAGGCGGCGACCACGAGCGCGACCACGGCCGCGCCGCCGCCCAGGATGAACGACAGCTGGAACGCGGCGGCGGTGGGCACCTGCACGCCGTCCTGCGTCGTCGACATCGTCGCCAGGACGGCGCCGATGATCGCGGCGGCGGTGCTCGTGCCGAGCGAGCGGAACAGGGCGTTCAGCCCGTTGGAGGCCCCGGTCTCGCTCTGCGGCACGGAGCGCATGATGAGCATCGGCATCGCCGCGTAGCCGAAGCCGATGCCGACACCCACCAGGATGTTGGCGATCAGCAGATGCCAGACCTCCGAGGAGAACAGCAGCGTGAAGCCGTAGGCGACGATGAGGGCCACCGCGCCGAGGATGAGGAGGCGCCGCGGGCCGACCGTGCGGGCCAGCCGGCCGGAGTAGGGCGAGAGCACCATCATCACGAGACCCGCGGGCATGATCACCAGGCTCGCCAGGAGCAGCGACAGGCCGAATCCGGCCGGCGGCGGAAGCTCCAGCAGCTGCGGGTACGACACGTTCGAGGAGAAGAGCGAGAACCCCATGGCCACCGAGGCGATGTTCGTCAGGAGCACGGGCCGCCGCGCCGCGACGCGCAGGTCCAGCAGCGGCTCGTCGATCCGCAGCTCGAACCACCCCCACACCAGCAGCACGATCACGCCGCCGATGCCGAACGCGAGGACGGGCGGTGACGCCCATCCCCACTCGTTGCCCCGGGAGATCGCCAGGAGGATGCCAGTGAGCCCGACGGCGAGGCCCGCGGCGCCCACGTAGTCGAATCTGCCGGCGGTGCGCAGCACGCTCACCGGGACGATCCACACGACGAGGGCGAACACCACTGCGCCGAGTCCCGCCGACATCCAGAAGAGGGCGTGCCAGTCGGCGTACTGGGTGACGAGCGCACTGAGCGGCATCCCGAGCGCACCGCCCACGCCGAGCGTGGCGCTGATGAGCGCGATCGCGCTGTCGACGCGGTCCTCGTGGAGGATGTCGCGGAGGATCGAGATGCCGAGCGGCACGACTCCCGTCACGGCGCCCTGCAGCCCGCGACCCACGATCACTCCGACGATGCCGGGGGAGAGCGCCGCGATCACCGAGCCGACGACGAGGGCTGCCAGCAGCGCCAGGACGATGCGGCGTTTGCCGTACATGTCGCCCAGGCGCCCCGCGATCGGGGTGACCACGGCGGCGACGAGCAGCGTGACCGTGACGACCCACGCGGTGTCCTCGCGGCTCGCGTGGAGGAGTTCGGGCAGGCGCGCCTGGATCGGGACGACCAGCGTGAACATGAACGACGAGCACAGGCCCGCGATCGCGAGGACGGCGACGACGGCGCCCTGACGGGGCTTCCGGGTGAGGCGGCGGCGGGCATCCTCATCACGGTTCACCGGTTCAGGCTATCCGCGCCGCGGGGGTGCGAGGGCCGTGCCCGGAATGCCGGCGCGAACCGGGGGTGGGGAGGCCGCGGCGCGGACTAGGGTGCTGGCATGGCCGACTTCGAAGACGCCGCCGCCCCGGAGGGGATCGAGATCCGCCCTCTCGACACCGTCGAGGAGGTGTTCGCCGCCTCCGACGTGCTCTCCCGCGTGTGGGGCGGCGACCGCACCGGCATGCCGCCGAACCTGCTGCGGGCGCTCGCGCACGCGGGCAACTACGCGGTCGGCCTCTACGACGGCGACCGCATGATCGGCGCGTCGGTCGCCTTCTTCGCCGCACCGGCGGCACGGTCGATGCACTCGCACATCACCGGCGTGCTCGACGGCTACCGCTCGCAGGGGCTCGGCCGCGTCCTCAAGCAGCATCAGCGCGCCTGGGCCTTCGCGCACGACGTGGGACACATCACCTGGACCTACGACCCGCTCGTCGCCCGCAACGCGCACTTCAACCTCTACGTGCTCGGCGCGCGGGCCACCGAGTACCTCGTCGACCACTACGGACCGATGGACGACGGCGTCAACCGTGGCGACGAGTCCGACCGGCTGATGATCTCGTGGGCGCTCGCCGCTCCGGCCGCACCGCCGCGCGAGGAGGACGTCGTGACCACGGTCGCCGTCCCACGCGACATCGAGCAGCTGCGCCGCGACGATCCCGCGGAGGCTCTCGACTGGCGCTATCGCGTCCGCGACGCGTTCCAGGGACTCCTCGCCGACGGGTTCGCCGTGGGCGGCTTCGACGACCGCGGCTACCTCTTCGTCCGCGCGTGAGGCGTCCGCGCGTGAGGCGTCCGGGCGTGAGGCGTGCGGGCGACGCGGAGGCGCACGCCTGCGCCGGACCCGGAGCATTCCTGCCATTCGGTCCGGTTCCGGTGCCATTGTCCGGATCGGGACATGCTCGCGGTGGAGCACGGTCATAGGCTGACGCGCATGTCCGACCTCATCGAGCCCTCCGTCGACCGCGCTCAGGGAGCGGGCGTCGCGCGCCCGCGCGTCGTCGACCTCAGCCATCCGATCCGCGCGGGACTCGTGACCTACCCGGGCCTGCCCGCGCCGACCATCACACCCCACCTGACGCGCGAGGCCTCGCGCGGCACGTACGCGCCCGGCACCGAGTTCGCGATGGACGTCATCACGATGGTCGGCAACACCGGCACGTACCTCGACGCACCGTTCCACCGCTACGCGGAGGGTGCCGACCTGGCCGGTCTCGACCTCGCCACCCTCGTGGGCCTGCGCGCCGAGGTGTTCCACCTGGAGCAGGCGTGGTCGGCGGATCGCCGCGGCATCCCTGTCGAGTCGCTGCTCGGGCGCGACGTGCGCGGCGCCGCGGTACTGCTGCACACCGGGTGGGACCGCCACTTCGCGACGCCCGCATACGCCTCGGGTGCGCCGTACCTCACGGCGGAGGCGAGCCGCCACCTCATCGACGCGGGGGCGGCCCTCGTCGGCATCGACTCGCTCAACATCGACGACACCGAGGGAGGCGGAGAGCGTCCGGCGCACACGCTGCTGCTCGCCGCCGGCGTGCACGTCGTCGAGCATCTGACCCGTCTCGACGCCGTCCCCTCCCGCGGCGCGCGGTTCACGGCCGCGCCGCCGGCCGTCGAGGGCTTCGGCACCTTCCCCGTGCGCGCGTTCGCGGAGCTGCCGTGATCGACGCGGACTGGACGGTGCACCGTCGCGACGACGGCGAGCTGCTCGGCTGGATCCGGCCGGACGGCGACGCCTGGGTCGCGGTGGACCTGCTCGGGCGCACGGCGTCGGCGCCGACGGAGTGGCTCGAGGCCGAGGCGGCGCTCGAGGCGCTCGGCATCGCCTACCTCGCCGAACCGTGGATGCTGGAGGGCGAGGGGATGCTGGAGGGCGAGGGGGACCGCCCCGTCCGGGTGCGGTTCGTGGAGGTGACCCCGGAGCGCATCGTCGTCAAGGGCGAGGACTTCGGTGCGGTCGATGCGATGACACGACGCTGGGAGCTCCCGTGGCCGCTCCCCGCCCGCCTGCGTCCGCCGCGTCCCGGCGACCCCGACGCGTTCGTCATCGACCGCTGACGCGGCGCGCTCTCACGGCGTGCTGTCGACCGCCCGCAGGTCGGGGACCGAGAGCCGCACCGGCGCGTTGGTGACGCTCGTCGACGTGTAGGCCTCGAAGCCGAGGCTGCCTCCGCCCTGAAGACCCGCTGTGGAGTCGGTCGCGCTGCGCTGCCACACCGTCGGCTCGGTCGCCCCCGTCCACACGCGCGCGCTCAGCTGCGTCGGCGAGGCGCCCGTCGCGGTCAGTCGGAGGTTCAGAGGAGTGCCGGCCGTGAGGGTGAGCCCGGTGATCCGGGTCTCCGAGGCGAGCGAGGTCTGCGCGCCGCCCGCCGAGACGCGGGCGAGCGAGAGATACACGGCGCCGCCCGGAGCGACGCGGATCTTCGCCCAGTAGCGACCGTCGGTCGTCCGCCGGACGAATGTCGAGACGGTCGTCCCCGTGCTGCCGCCGACGGGGATCCTGTCGAACACGAACGCCGTGCGGAGGTCGACGTCGGCGGCCGACACCGTCGACAGCGTCGTCGACGGGACGGCCCCCGCCGCCGAGCTGATGATCCCCGCGCCGCCCGTCACCGACAGGGCAGAATTGCCGCTCCAGGTGCCGCCGGTGTCGGCGGTGCCCCACGATCCGGTGAGGGTGCGGTCGAACGCATCCGCCGCGTAGACCGTGACGGCACCCGGGTCGACCACGGTCAGAGTGCGGGTGAGGGTGTGGCTCGCGCCGTCGTCGTCGGTGACGGTCAGGGTGACGGTGCGGATGCCGGGCGAGGCGTACGTGTGACTCGCCACGGCGGTCGTCGCGACGGTGCCGTCGCCGAAGTCCCAGCGGTGCGACGCGACGGTGCCGTCCGGGTCGGACGATGCGGAGCCGTCGGCGGTGCACGACAGCCCCGTGCAGCTGAGGTCTCCGCGGGCGGTGGGGGCGATGTTGGCCGGTTCGCCGCCCGCGCCGATCGTGAAGGCATCGGTGAACGGGCCGACCGCGTTCTCGAAGTGCGCCGTCATCGTGGTCTCGGTGAGCGTCGTGGAGAGGAAGCCGTACGACGACTCCAGGTTCTGGCCGCTCAGCGCGGCGAAGTACGGCGCCTCGGGGTCCGCCTGGTTGACGGTGCGGTTCTGCACACCGCCGAGGCCGACGGTGAGGAAGACCGTGCCGGCGCCCTTGGTGAGTGCACTGTCGGCGTCGACGACGCACGCCGCCTGGTATCCGGCGATGGTGAGCCGGGTGCAGCCGGCGCTGTGGGCGAGCTGCTTGGTGCGCTGATAGAGGTGCTCATGGCCGGTGAGCACGAGGTCGACGCGCTTGGCGACGAAGAGGTCGGCGAGGTCTGCGCCCATCGGGCAGTCGTACATCCCGACAGACAGGCACTGGTAGTGCATGCCGGCGACGACCCAGGGGATGCCGGCGTCGCGGGCGCCGTCGATGGCGGCCGCCGTCCACGCGTAGCGGGCGGATCCGGCGCCGTAGAACCACGCGGACGCCCCGTTGAAGGCCATGTTGGGCGACACCATGACGAAGCGCACGAGCGGATGGTCTTGCGGGTAGTCGACGTAGTACTGGCGACCGTAGGTGCCGACGAGGCCCGGGAGCTGGTTGGGCAGGCACGCCGAGAAGTCGTTGATGTTGCCGTTGCTGCCGTTGTCGTGGTTGCCGGCGATCAGCTCGAACGGGTAGCCGGCGCCGACCCGCGCGGTCACGTAGTCGCAGAAGGTCTGCTCGGTGCCGGTGACCCCGCCGGCACCGAGCATGTCGCCGAGGGCCAGGGTGAGGTCGTTCCCCGAGGCCCGCATCCCGCGCAGCACTGCATCGCCGTTGACGTTCATCCCGTAGTCGCCGGCGGCGCTGAAGCTGACCTCCGGGTCGGCCGCTTCGGTGGGCGCGCCCCCGATGGCGGTGCCGGCGGTGAACAGCACTGCGCCGGCGATCGCGGCGGCGGCGAGCCGTCGCACGCCGGAAGCGCTGGTCGGGCGTGCGGCGCGGTCGGCCATGATCGTCCCCCCGGAGATCGGAGCGTCCGCGGCCCCCCGGCCGCTGCTCGCGTTCATCGTGTGCCTCCCGGCGTGGCACGTCAAGAGGGGTGACCCGGGTATCACGCCCGCCCGGTCGTGCCTCTTCAGGAGAGAGTCGGAAGTCGCGTCATAGCCGCGCGGGTTCTCCGTCTCTTCTGTGGGCCGATGAAGGAAAGGGACGCCATGCACATTCTGATCGACGCGCTCGTGCGTCGCCTGCGGTCTCCGCGATCCTCACGCGTGCGGCGATCCACGTATGTCCCGCAGCGCGACCGCCTCCTGGCGCGCGCGCTCCGCTGACCGTCGCCGCGGGTGAGACCGTGCGGCGGGACCCTGGTCGATGTCGCAGCCCGGTGGCATGCTGTGCGGGACAGCCCAGGAGGAACCCATGAGCAGCTTCCCCGACCGTGAGGGCACGGCCCTCGTCGTCATCGACATGCAGCGCGGCGTGATCGCCGGCAACCACGAGGTCGATCGCGTGACCCGCAATGTCGCCGCGCTCGTCGATCGCGCGCGCGAACAGGGCGCGCCGGTGGTCTGGGTGCAGGACCATCACGAGCTCGAGAAGGGCTCCCCGGAATGGCAGCTCGTCGACGCCCTTGCTCCGCTCGACGGCGAGGCGCGCATCGACAAGGTCTACGGCGACTCCTTCGAAGACACCGACCTCGAAGCCCGCCTGTCGGAGCTCGGCGTCGATCGCCTGGTGGTCGCGGGCGCGCAGACCGACGCGTGCATCCGCTCGACCCTCCACGGCGCGCTCACCCGGGGCTACGACGTCACGCTGGTGTCCGACGCGCACACCACGGAGGACCTGCGTGAGTGGGGCTCGCCGATCAGTCCGGAGCAGGCGATCGGCTACGCCAACCTCTACTGGACCTTCGCCCGCAGTCCGCACGCCGAGGGGACCGTCGTCGCCACCGATGAGGTGGCCTTCGCCGCTCGCTGATCCCGCGGCCGCGCGGCCGCTAGCCTGACCCCATGCCGATCGCCCGTCCCCTCGCACCCGTCGCCCTGGAGGCGATCGAGCTGCGCGTGCTCCATCTGCCGCTCGTGGCGCCGTTCACGACGTCGTTCGGCACGGAGACCGTCCGCGAGGTGATCGTGGTCCGCGCCCGAACGTCCGACGGCGACGGCTGGGGCGAGATCGTCACCCAGCAGGCGCCGCTGTACTCCTCGGAGTACACGCGCAGCGCGTGGGACGTCGCGCAGCGGTTCCTGGTGCCCGCGCTGCTCGACCGGAGCACGGTGTCCCCCGAAGAGGTCTCCGGCGTCCTCGCGCCCTTCGTCGGTCACCGGATGGCGAAGGCGGGACTCGAACTGGCCGTGCTCGATGCGGCCCTGCGCGCGGAGGGGCGCACGCTCGGCGCCCACCTCGGAGCCGTGCACGAGCGGATCCCGAGCGGCGTGTCGGTCGGGATCCAGCGCGATCCCGCAGCGCTCGTCGACACCGTCGGCGCCTACCTCGCCGAGGGATACGCGCGGATCAAGATCAAGATCAAGCCCGGGCGCGACCTCGGCGACACCGCGGCGGTGAGGGAGGCGTTCGGCGATATCCCGCTGCAGGTCGACGCCAACTCGGCGTACACGCTCGCCGACATCGACGTCCTCGCCGCGCTCGACCGGTTCGACCTGCTGCTGATCGAGCAGCCGCTGCAGGAGGACGACATCGTCGACCACGCGACGCTGGCCGCCCGGCTGCGCACGCCCGTGTGCCTCGACGAATCGATCGTCTCGGCGAAGGCGGCTGCCGATGCGCTGGCGCTGCGGGCCGCGTCGGTGATCAACATCAAGGCGGGCCGCGTGGGCGGCTACCTCGAGGCGGTGCGCGTCCACGACCTGTGCCGCGACGCGGGGGTGCCGGTCTGGTGCGGCGGCATGCTCGAGACCGGCATCGGGCGGGCCGCGAACGCCGCCCTGGCCGCTCTCCGGGGCTTCACCCTCACCGGCGACGTGTCGGCGTCGGACAGGTTCTACTCACGAGACATCGTGACCGAGCCGATCGTGTTGGAGGACGGTCACGTGCGCGTTCCCACCGGTCCCGGGATCGGCGTCGAGATCGACACGGCGGCCCTCGACGAGGTGACCGTCGACCGGGTCGAGCTGCGGCGCTGACGTGTTCACAACTCCGGACGTTCGTGGGGCCCGCGGGCCGGGCAGTGCCGCGGCGGGCCGGTCACGACGGTTCTTCCGGAGTTGTGCGCCGCTGATGGCGGTGCTCGTCCTGCTCGCAGGGTGCGCGGCGCCGGCTGAGAGCCCACCGACCCCGACCGTGGCGGAGCAGGGTCTTCCCGCCGGGGTCACCGTCGAGCTCCGCCAGACCCGCGCCGACGTCGCGCTCCGGCAGGCGGCGGTGGCGGTGCACAACGGTACCGACGAGACGCTCGTGGCGACGTCGGTGTCGGTGGCCGACCCGCGTTTCGGCGCGCCCGCCGAGCGCGTCGTCGACCGCGCGTCGCGGATCGCGCCCGGAGCGTCCGTCGATGTGCGCGTCCAGCTCGCGGAGGTTTCGTGCGACGCGCCCGACGACGCCTCCGCCGTGGCCACGATCGCCTACTCCTGGAGCGGAGCGGACTCCGTCGCCGTCGTCCCCGTGATCGACACGGTGCCGTTCGTCGCCGCCCTGCACGAGAACGAGTGCCTCCAGAAGTCTGCCGAGGAGTCCGCGGCCGTCGCCTTCGGCGACTTCGTGCCGTCGGCTTCGGGAGATCCCGCCCGTCTGGAGCTGACCGTCACCCCGGGCGCCGGTGAGGGGCACTTGCGGATCACGGGCATCCGCGAGACGAACCTGCTCACCTTCCCCGAGGTGGTCGACTCGGTGCGGGCGCTCGACATCGACCAGACCGGCACCGGACGCCAGCCGGAGGTGATCGATCTGCCCCTGCTGCCGGCGCGCTGCGACGCGCACGCGGTGCAGGAGGACAAGCGCGGCACGGTCTTCCGCCTGCAGGTGGAGGTCGACGGGCGTGCCGGGTCGTTCGACCTCGTCGCCTCGCCCGAGCTGCGGGGACGCATCCTCGCGTGGATCGCCGACTGGTGCCGGTTCTGAGCAGCTCGCCGGTGGATCATGCGGACGCGCGCCATTCCCGCGCGTGAAGCTCGGGCAGAGCAATCAGTCGATCGAGCAACGTATCCGGACCGAGGACGATCGTCGCGGCGGTATCGGGTGGTGACGCGACGAGCACCGAGTGATCGTCGCTCCAGAGGAAGCTGAGCTCGACCATCGGGATGGGTGCTCCGGCGGCGAAAGGTCGCCCGGACCCCCACCGCTGGTCGACGCCGGCGTAGGCGCTTTCGTGCAGTTCTCCGGAGAAGAGCACGAAGTTCAGCCGACCCCGATGCCAGGTCCCGCTCGGCTCGTCGAAGCCGTCGGAGCGTCCGTGATCGCTCTCGGTGAGGAACCCCGCGTACAGCGCGAACGAGCACCGCGCGCGCGGCCCGATGGCTTCGTGCAGGCACTCTTCGAGCACACGCTGCTGCTCGTCCGACGCACGCGCATCGTCCGGACCGTGCTCGTAAGGGAGTTCTCCGGGTGACGCTTCGCGGGAACCCCACCGCGTGCCCGGGTGGAGGATCACGACCCGCCGCGCCGCCTCTGCATACCGGACCGGGTGATCCTGCTCGATCCACCGCTCGAACCATTCGAGCTCCGTACGGAAGATCTCGCCGATCATTGTTCCTCCCACTCGCCGATCGCCAGCCCGCGAGGTCGCCGATGGGGGGAGTTTGTCATGATACGTGAAGCCGATCGCGCCGTATCCGGAGTGTTGCTGGTGGCGGTGGTAGCGGCGCTGATGTGGTCACACGCAATGGTCGAGCCGCAGGCCGCGTCGGCGGCAGAACAGGAGTCAGACGGATTCGTCATCGGTGAGGCGGTCCGAGGAGACGGAATCTCGGGGGCTGGATCGCCGACTGGTGCCGGTACTGATGCCACCCGGGCCCCCGGCTCGGATCTTCGGGGTAACCGGATGTGCCGCGGCACCGCGCGGCTCTAGGCTGAGACCGTGACCACGCCTCCGCAGCCCCCGCAGCAGCCTCCCTACCAGCCCCCGTACGGCGGTCCCGTGCCTCCGCAGCCGTTGAACCCGGCCGACGAGAAGCTCTGGTCGACGCTCGTGCACATCGGCGGCATCTTCTTCGGCTTCCTCCCGGCCCTCATCGGCTACCTCGTGATGAAGGACCGCGGTCCGTTCGTGCGCTCGCACACGTCGACCGCCCTCAACTTCCAGCTCACCCTGCTGATCGCCGAGGTGGTCGGCTGGCTCACCAGCTGGCTGCTCATCGGCTTCTTCATCGTGTTCGCGGTCTACATCGTCCGGATCGTGTTCTCGATCATCGCCGCGGTGAAGGCCAACCAGGGCCAGTGGTACAAGTACCCGCTGGCGATCACCTTCCTCAGCTGACCCGCGCTCCCGGATCCCGCCCGCCGAGCGGGACGATTCTCCGCGGCTAGACTTGACGGATGCCGACGTGCGCGACGCGTCGTCGGCATCCGTCTTCCTCGCTTCCCGCGAATCCGACCATTTGGAGCCACCTGTGGCCGAGCAGTCCCGTCTCGACAAAGTCATCGCCCTCGCCCGTCACCGCGGGTTCGTGTTCCAGGCCGGTGAGATCTACGGCGGCTCGCGATCGGCGTGGGACTACGGCCCCCTCGGCACGGAGCTGAAGGAGAACATCCGCCGGCAGTGGTGGCAGACGTTCGTCCGCGGCCGCGGCGACATGGTGGGCCTCGACTCGTCGGTCATCCTCCCCAAGCGCGTGTGGGAGGCATCGGGCCACGTCGCCACGTTCACCGACCCGCTCGTGGAGTGCCTGCAGTGCCACAAGCGCTTCCGCGCCGACACCCTCATCGAGGACTTCGAGGCGCGCAAGGGCCGTCCGGCCGAGAACGGCCTCGCCGACATCCCGTGCCCGAACTGCGGCACGAAGGGTCAGTACACCGAGCCGAAGGCGTTCTCCGGTCTCGTGAAGACCTACCTCGGCGTCGTCGACGACGAGTCGGGCCTCTACTTCCTGCGCCCCGAGACGGCACAGGGCATCTTCGTGAACTTCTCGAACGTGCTCACGGCGTCGCGCAAGAAGCCGCCGTTCGGCATCGGCCAGGTCGGCAAGGCGTTCCGCAACGAGATCACGCCGGGCAACTTCATCTTCCGGACGCGCGAGTTCGAGCAGATGGAGATCGAGTTCTTCACGCCGCCCGCCGAGGCGCAGCAGTGGTTCGAGCACTGGGTGCAGGCGTGCTGGGACTGGTTCATCGACCTCGGCCTCAACCCCGAGAACATGCGCCAGTTCGATGTGCCCGAGCACGAGCGCGCGCACTACTCCGCGGGCACGATCGACTTCGAGTACCGCTTCGGTTTCCCGGGCAAGGAGTGGGGCGAGCTCATGGGCGTCGCCAACCGCACCGACTTCGACCTGACGAGCCACATCGAGGCGTCGGGTCAGTCCTTGACCTACTTCGACCAGGCGTCCGGTGAGAAGTACGTGCCGTACGTCATCGAGCCCTCCTTCGGTCTGACGCGATCGATGATGGCGTTCCTCGTCGACGCCTACGTCGAGGAGGAGGTGCCCAACGCCAAGGGCGGCACCGACACCCGTACGGTGCTGAAGCTCGACCCGCGCCTCGCACCGGTGAAGGTCGCCGTGCTGCCGCTCAGCCGTAACGAGAACCTCTCGCCGCTCGCGCGCGAGACGGCTGACTCCCTGCGGGCACAGGGATGGAACGTCGACTTCGACGACGCCGGCGCCATCGGGCGCCGCTACCGCCGCCAGGACGAAGTGGGCACGCCGTTCTGCGTCACCGTCGACTTCGATTCGCTCGAGGACCGTGCGGTCACGGTGCGCGACCGCGACACCATGGCGCAGGAGCGCGTGCCGCTCGACGCCCTGCAGGGCTACCTGGCCGAGCGGCTCCGCGGCGCCTGACCCGCGGGGCGCTTGGCCCGCGGGACCCGGGGTTAGGGCCGCGCGCGGCCGACTACGCCGCGCCGTCGCGCGCATAACCCCTCCAATCCGGTGGCGCGCGGCGCCGAGGCCCGCGCCGATCCGGGCATCTCGGTGCCCTAGCGCGCGGGATCTCCGGAGTTACGGACGATCGCCCGCCGTCACCGCTTGACGGTGGCCGTCTTCGCGCTCGTGCGAACGGTCGTCTTGTACCCGCTCTTCTTCGCCGTGACGGTCACGGTGATGCGGGCGCCGGCATCCTTCGAGGTCAGCTTGTAGCTCGACTTCGTCGCGCCGCTGATGCTCTTGCCGTTCCGCTTCCACTGGTACGAGAACGACGGCTTGGGCGACCAGGTGCCGACGGAAGCCGACAGCGTCCGTCCCACCTTCACGGTGCCGCTGATCTTCGGGGTCGGCGCCTTCGTGAACAGCTTCGCGATCGTCGCCGTGTACGACGAGAACGCGCGCGCGGTGGTGTACGTCTTGCGCTCGCCGATCGCGATCACCCGGATCTTGGCCCCGCCGTCGGCGGTGGTGAGCTTGTAGGTCGAGCTCGTCGCTCCGGAGATCGCCGAGGTTCCGCGGTACCACTGGTAGCGGAACGACGTGGCCGCCGGTGACCAGGTCGGCTTCACCGCGGTCAGGGTGGACCCCACGGCACGCGTGCCGGTGATCTTCGGGCCGGGTGTGGCCGCATAGACGCGCGGCGTCATCGCCAGCTCGCCCGAGCCGAAGATGTTGTCGCCCCCCGTCTTCCCGCGGTCGACCGTGTTGTTCTTCTTCAGTCGCGCGACCAGCTGTGCCGGCGTCATGTCGCCGTAGCGGGCGAGGACGACCGCGGCGGCACCGGCGACGATCGGCGTCGCCGCGCTCGTGCCGTTGAACCGGCCGCCGTAGCCGCCGTAGGCGTAGGCGCGGCTGGTGAAGTTCGAGCCGGCGCTGAGGGCCGGGATGATGCGGCCGTCGTTGCTCGGCCCCTGCGAGCTGTAGTTCGCGATCTTGATGCCGGCGACGGGGTCGACCGCGCCGACGGCGGCCATGCCCGGATTCTTGCTGTCGGTGAAGGCCTCACCGGCGCTGTACGGCGAGGAGGCGGCGCCGTAGATGTCGGCGGAGTTCCCCTGCAGTTCGAGGACGTCCTTGCTGATGCCGCTCCCCGAGGACGCCCGGTAGATCCCCACTTCGATCCACTGTCCCTCGGAGCAGCGGAAGTAGGAGTCGCTGCCGTCCTGCAGCTCCAGCGGCGCGTCGCCGTTCGTGTCCTGCGTGTTCGGGGCGTACCCGGGGGTGACGACCTCTCCGTCGGAGATGCGGTAGATGTCGTAATCGGTGGGGACCGTGGAGGCCCAGTCGCTCCAGCGGAGCCGGAAGTACGGCGAGCACAGGATGTACATCGTCTCGAAGTACTTCACCTTGCCGGTGCGCTTCCCGGTCTTCGGGTCGATCTGGTACTCGCCGAACTCCATCCAGCGGTCCCCGTCGGTGTCGCGCCAGGTGCTGCGCCAGTAGCCGCCGCGCCATTCCTTCGAGCCGTCGCTGTAGGTGACGGCGTAGGCCGCGGAGTTGCCGGCCGAGTTGAACCACGTGATGCCCTGGGAGACGGCGTAGTCGACGAGTTCGGCCGAGGGGCCTGTGCCGTTGCCCGGACCGTCGTAGAACCCACCCAGCGACCGGCTGATGATCTTCACGCCGTTCGCGGCGAAGTAGTCGATCGCGCCGCGGAGGTCCTCGTTGGTCGAGACCATCGCGAGGTGGAGCGAGGCGCCGGGGGCCATGTCGTGGATCGCCTCGGCCACGGCGACGCCGTGCAGTCCGGTGGGCTGGGACATCCCGAAGACGTTGCAGGAGACGCCGTTCTCGAGGCAGAACGTCCCTGCCGGAGCGGGGATCTCCCCTCTGCTCTGCGCATCGTTCCACGCGGCCTGGTTGAAGTAGTCGACGATCCCGACCTTGATGCCCGTCCCGGTGAATCCGGCGGAGTGCCAGCGATCCATCACGGTGGTCGACGTGATGTCGCCGCCGTTGGCGCCCACCGCGGTCGGCACCGCCGCGCCGAGCTCGGGCGGAGCGCTCAGGAGCGCGGGCAGCCCCACCGCTTCGATGTCGGACGTCGCGGCGAGATCGGAGACGGCGTCGGCGGGGACGTCGGCGGCGTACACGGTCGGCGTCACTTCGATGATGTCGCGACCGCCGGCATCCTTGATCGCCTCCTTGGCCGCCCCGTCACCGTCGTGGGTGATCTCGACGCGGATGCGGTCTCCGGTCACCCGCACCTGGGTGGCGAGGTCGTCCGGAAGCTCCTCATCGGCGAGCACGGCGTCGACGACCGCGTCGAGCGCACCGGTGGTCGCGGTCTGTTCCTTGCCGGGCGGAGTGAGTCCGCTGAGCTCGCTGCGTCCGGTCCGCGCGGGGGCCGGCTCGTCGTCCGCCGCGGCGGACTGCACCGGCGCGGACGAGCTCGGGCCGGCGGCGGTGACGGCAGCGGTGGGCGGTGTCTCGGCGGTGGGTGCGACCAGCGCGCCCCCCGCGGTGACGGCGAGGGCGGTCAGAACGGCCGCAGCGCGAAGCTTCATGTGTGACTCCCAGATCCCCAGCGCGCGGCGTTGCGCGCGACGTCGGCGACGCCTCCCGCAAGGCGTCCCGTCCACCCTCCCGCACCGGTGCGGCGGGGGCAAGCACGAATCGACGAGCGGTCAGCCGGCCTTGGCGGCGGCCTTCATCGCCCGCTTGTGCTCGCGGACCTTCGTCAGCGACTCGGGCGAGACGATGTCGGCAACCGACCGGAAGGAGCCCTCCTCGCCGTATGCGCCCGCCGCCTCGCGCCAGCCGTCGCCGGTGAAGCCGTACTGCTTGCCCAGCAGGGCGAGGAAGATCTTCGCCTTCTGCTCGCCGAACCCCGGCAGCGCCTTCAGTCGCTTCAGCACGGTCGGACCGTCGGCATCCCGCCAGATCGCGGCGGCGTCGCCGTTCCAGTCGTCGACGAGGGCCTGGCACAGCGACTGCACCCGTGCGGCCATCGATCCCGGGAAGCGGTGCACCGCCGGTGTCTCCTTGAACACCGCGGTCAGCTCCTCGGGGTCGAACCCGGCGAGGGCAGCGGCATCGAGACGGTCGCCCGACCCCGTGCGCGTGGCGATCTTGCGCGGACCGCTGAACGCCGTCTCCATCGCGATCTGCTGATCGAGCAGCATGCCGATCAGCAGGGCCAGCGGGTCGTCGGTGAGCAGGCGGTCGGCGTCGACGTCGCCGGTGATGTGCAGGGACATGGAGATATCGTCCCACCGAACGCGCAGATGCAGAGTGGAAGGATGGATGTCATGCCCGACGCCGCCGATCTGATCGCCCATGCGCGTGAGACCCGCGTCGTGGTGATCGGCGCCACGGGGGCAGTCGCGGCGCTGGAGTTCGCGAAGGTCGGAATGGCGGTCACGGTCCTCGACGACGCGGCGAGCGGCGCTGTTCCGCCGGAGACGGTGGACCTCGGCGGAGTGACGGTCGACGTCGTCGCCGACGGGTTCGCCGCCGATGTGCCGGCGTTCACCGCCCTCGTCTCCGAGCTCGGCCTGACCGAGCGCCTCGAGGCGCTCCGTCCGCTGCGGACGTGGATCGCCGATCTCTCGCCGGGCGCGACCGCGGCACCGCTTCCCGTGGAGGCCGTGCTCGGCATCCCGGCGAACCCGTGGGATCCCGCGGTGCGCCGGGTGATCGGCTGGGCGGGGACGTGGCGGGCCTACCTCGACCGGGTCCGTCCGCCGCTCACGATCGGACGCGAGCGCAACCTCGCCGCTCTGGTGCGCTCTCGCATGGGCGACCGCGTGTGCGACCGCCTGGTCGCGCCGGTGACGCGCGGACGGTGGGGACTGGAGCCGTCCGAGGTCGACGTCGAGGTGGCGGCGCGCGGCCTCAACAGCGCGCTCACCCGGGCCGGCTCCCTGGCCGGGGCGGTGGCGGAACTCGCGGGGGAGGCGCCCACCGGCGCCGTCGCCTTCGACGATCCCGGCGCCTGGACCGCTGCGCTGAGGTCGCGGCTGGAGGACCTCGGCGGACAGTTCCGCGTGGGTGCGCGGGTGCAGGCGATCACCAGAGAGGGTGACGCGTGGCGGATCGAGCTCGACCAGCCGGCGGGGGACGGCCGGGCCGACGGATCGGCCGCATCCGAGTCGTCGACCGTGGCGGCCGACATCGTGGTCATCGCGGCCGATGAGGGCCGGAGCCGCCGGCTGCTGGCGGACGTGGTCGACCTGCCAGCGGTGGCGGTGACGCCGGCGGTCGACGTCGTGCTGCTGCGGGTGCGAGCGAGCGGCGTCTCCGGCGCGGAGCGCGCGTCGGAGGTCGTGGCCGGTTCGGCCGGGTCTGCCGGGCGTGCGGGCGGCGCCATGCGGCGAGTCGTCGACCTCACGGCCACGCATCCGTCGCTCGCCGATGCGCTCGGGGAGCGGGAGCGCGTGCTGCACGTGACCCTCGAGGCTGCGGAGACCGATGACGCCGCGATCATCGTGGCGGCGCGGCAGGCGGCATCGGTCGCCCTCGCCGTCCCGCTCACGGCGTCCGACGTGGTGGCGGCGCATCGGGTGCGCGTCGCGGGGTCGGTCGCCCCGATGCGGCTCGGGGCGGCGGAGGAGATCGCCGCGCCGCGCACCGTCGTCGAGTCGGTGCCCGGCCTCGGCCTGACCGGATCCTGGCTCTGCGGAGGCGAGCGCGCGCAGGCTGTGGCCGACCAGGTCGCCGAAGCGCTCCGACTCCGTCGTTTCGTGCTGTGGGGCGAAGACGCGGAGGGTCCCTCCTAGCATTCCTGCCCTCCCGAGTGAAGGGGGCATGCCGGAGTCGGCATACGGGACTACCCTGGGGGGAACGGACGCAACATCGCCACCAGCGTGAGGAGACCCCATGAGGGGCAAATTCGGACTCATCGTCGGACTCGCAGCGGGCTACGTGCTCGGCTCGCGTGCCGGACGCGAACGGTACGAGCAGATCAAGTCGGGCTTCCTGCAGGTCTGGAACACGGAGCCGGTCCAGAAGCAGGTAGACAAGGTGGCCGGGCTCGGCAAGTCGGCAGCTCTCGCGCTTCCGAGCGCGATCTGGGACGGTGCGGTCAAGGTGACCAAGGCCGCGACGAAGAACGGCACGCCCGGTCAGCGCCTCGACGCCGTCATCAGTGCCGGCAAGGACTCGGCCGACGAGGTCAGCCGCGGGGCGGAGACCACCGCCGCCGCGGTGAAGAACGAGGTGAAGAACGAGGTGAAGAAGGCGACCGGCACCGCGACCGGCGGGGCCAAGAAGTCGACGCGGTCGACGCCCACTCGCACCAAGAAGGCGGCGGAGAACTGAGATGACCACGCCTCGCGGCTTCCGCGATCGTGCGGACGACGGACTCCTCACCCTCCTGGGCGAGGTGCCCGAACTGGTGCGCAACCTCGTCGTGGCCGAGGTCGACTCGGCCAAGAAGTGGGCCGCCAGTGCCGGCAAGGACGTGGGGATGGGTGGCGTCTGGTTCATCGTCGCCCTCTTCTTCCTCTTCTGGTCGCTGCCGGCGCTCGGCGCCTTCGCGATCATCGGACTCTCGTCGTGGATCCCCGCCTGGCTGGCGAGCCTGATCGTCCTGGTGGTCGGACTCCTGGCCGTCGTGGTGTTCGCGCTGCTGGGCCTGCGACGCATCCGGCACCTCCGCCGCTCCGAGAGCCCGACGAAGGCCCTCGCCACCGACACCCGCATCGTGAAGGACGTCATCGATGAGTTCTGAGATCTCTCGCCCGCGCGCCACTGCGGCGGGCGCCCCCGTCGCCGGGGCGGTCGTGCCCCGCACGGCCGTGCCGCTGGGCATCACCGACCCGGTCGAGAAGGCCCGCGCCGAGCTGAAGGCCGCGCTGGCGGCCATCGAGGAGAAGTCCAACGTGCCCAAGCGCGTGGCGCGGGCCACCGATCGGGGCGTCGCGGCCGCACGCCGCTTCCACCGGGAGAACCCCTCCGCAGCCGTCGCCGCGGCGGTCGCGGTCGCTGCGGCAGCAGGGCTCGCGGTCTGGGGGATCGTGCGCCTCTACACGCGCTGAGGCGCATCCCGACCGGTATCCCCTTCGCGCAGGCCCGGCTCGTCCTGCCGCCGCCGGGGGTAGTATCCATCTACAGGCAGTGGCAATGAGGCGGATGCTGCCGGCGATGCACGCCCGAGGCACGCGCTCATCCGCGCGAGGGCATCGCGTTGTCGGACGCCTTGTGCGTCCGGTCCCTGCACCACGAGAGTCGACGATGAACGCACACAGCACGGCCACTGCGCCGCACAAGCCCCTCAAGGGCTGGCGTGTGCTCGTTCCCCGTGGCGGTCCGTGGGGCGACTCGGTCGCCGCCACCCTCCGCGCCCAGGGCGCGACCCCGGTGATCGCGCCGCTCATCAACTTCGCACCCTCCACCGATCAGGCCACGCTCGAGCAGGCGCTGAGCGACCTGGCGGCCGGCGCGTTCGACTGGGTCACGCTCACCAGCGCCACCACCGTCGATGTGCTCTACGCGTATCGCGCGGCGATCCCCGCGTCCACCAAGGTCGCCGCGGTGGGAGAGACGACAGCCACGGCGCTCACGGCGGTCGGCTACCGGGTGGACCTCGTCCCCGACGAGGACAACTCCGCCGCGGGCATGGCCGCCCAGCTCATCGCCCTCGAGCCCGAGCCTCGGCGCATCCTGACCCTCCGCAGCGAGATCGCCAAGCCGGTGCTCACCCGTGAGCTCAGCGCGGCCGGGCACGACGTGCGCAGCGTCGTCGCCTACCGGACGGTCGGCGTGCCGGTGACCGACCGCATCGCGGCCGACGTCCGTTCGGGCCGCATCAACGCGATCCTCGTGACGAGCGGCTCGGTCGCCGAGCAGGTGCATCTCCAGTTCCCCGACATCCCCGATGAGACCGTCATCGCCGCGATCGGTCCGCGGACGGCCAAGGACGCCAAGCGCGCCGGTCTCGGGGTGAGTGTCGTGGCCCGTGAGCAGACGGTGGACGGCCTGATCGCCGCCGTCTCCGGCTTCCCGCTCCCGCACGCGACCGACGAGTTCGCGGTCTGAACCCTCCCCGCGGCCCGGGATGCTTCTCGGCCCGGGGATCGTTGCCGCTCTGTGAGGAAACGCGCAGCGGAAACCGGGCAGACTGGGGGGCATGGTGACTCTGCTGCTCGATTCCGCGCAGCTCGAAGTCGTGCTGTCGCCGATCGAGCGCGCCCTGTCGTTCCGACGGTCGAGACTGCGGATCGAGCGCGCGCACATCACCCGCGTGCAGTTGACGGATGATCCGTGGACGTGGCTGCGCGGCGTGCCGAGTCCCGGCACCCAGGTGCACGGCATCGTCGCGATGGGCACGTGGAAGTCGGCGGGTGCGGCGGACTTCGTCGTCGTGAAGCGGCGGAAGCCCGCCGTCGTCATCGACCTCGACCCCGATGCGGGGGCCGCCGCGGAGTTCCAGCGACTGGTCCTGACGACCCGTCACGGTCTGGCGCTGGTCCAGGCCCTGCGGCTCGAGACCGACGCCGAGGCGCTGGAGGTCACGGAGATCGTGACCGGCGCGATCCCGACTGCGGTCGTCACCCCCCGTCCCGCCCGCCCGCCGAAGATCGCTCCCGTCGCGACCTGATCAGCTGACGTCGCGGCGCCAGCTGACCAGGTAGCCGAGGACGATGAGGACCAGCGCGTACGCCAGCAGCACGAGACCGCCGGCCCACCATTCGAGGGTGTCGGCGCCGCCACCGCCGGGCACGGTCAGCGTCGAGTAGAAGCTCGCGCCGACGAGCGCGTCGGAGGTGGCCCCGGGAAGGAACCGCGCGGCGCCGGCCACCCCCTCGACGAGGCCGGCCACGGTGCGCAGGATCGGCTCGAGGAACTGGGTGAACGCGATCACGCCGACGACGGCGGCGACCTGGTTGCGCACCAGCGCGCCCACCCCGATGCCGATCAGCACCCACAGGACGAACGCGAGGACGATCCGGCCGAGCATGGCCCACGTGTCCGCCGCGGAGAGCTGGGTGTCGATGCCCATGAGTGCCAGGACCGTTGCACCGAGGCCGACGGTCGCCACGAGCGCGACGGCCGCGAAGACCAGTCCCATCACGACGCCCGCCAGCACTTTGCCCGCCAGGGCGATCCCGCGCCGCGGAGTCGCCAGGAAGGTCGGCGTCAGCGTCTTGTGGCGGAACTCGCCCGTCACGAGCAGCGTGCCGATCAGGAGCGGGAAGATGTAGCCCACGGCCGTGGCGAGGCTGTAGATGATCGGCGGGAGCGCCTCGGCCGGGATCGCCGGCGCGTTCGTGCCGCCGGCGGCGAGCGTGCCGTTCGAGAGGGCGGCGAACAGTCCGGCGAGACCGCCGGCGGTGCTGCCCACGTACACGATCAGGACGAGCGCGAGCACCCACCACATCGAGGTGGTGAACTGCTTGGTCAGCTCGGAGCGCGCGGCGCGGAGGAGCGTCATCGCTGCTCACCTCCCTGCGTGTCGTCCGCCTCGGCGTCGGTGGCCGGGGCGGGGCCTGGGTCCGGCTCGCCGCCGGAGGCCGCGTCGGCCGCGTCGTAGCGAGAGAAGAAGCGATCAGCCTCGGCGTCGGCGTCGGTCGGAGTGTGGTCGGCGTCCCAGGTCTGGCCGGGCCCAGGAGGGTCGGACGGAGCGGGATCCGGATCCGGCTCTGGATCTGGCTCCGGCTCCGGGGTGGCGGTGGCCTGTTCGGCGGGCGGGATGACCGGAGCCGGTGCGGGCTCTGCCGTCTCGGGCTCCTCGGGGGTGGGGACGGCGGCGGGGACGGGGTCCTCCGGTGCGGGGTCCTCGCGTGGAGCGTCCGGAACCGGGTGCTGCTGTGCCCCGTCGACCAGCGCCAGGAACACCTCCTCCAGCGCCGGGCCACGCCGCTGCAACGTGGAGAGGGCGACCCCGGCGCCGGCGGCGATCGCGCCGATCGCCGCGGTGTCGGCGCCGCGGACCGACAGGCCGCTGCGGAGGACGTCGAAGCTCAGCCCGGCGTCGGTGAGCGCGGCGGCGAGGGCGGCGCGGTCGGGGGCGTCGACGATCGCGACCTGCTCATCCTGCGCCGTCAGATCCGCGAGCGCACCCTGGAAGACGAGGCGCCCGCGCGCGATGATCAGCAGCGCCTCGGCGGTCTGCTGGATCTCGGTGAGCAGATGGGACGACACCAGCACGGTGCGTCCCTGCCGGGCGAGTTCCCGCAGGAAGCCGCGCATCCACTTGATGCCCTCGGGATCCAGGCCGTTGGACGGTTCGTCGAGGACGAGGACACCCGGATCTCCGAGAAGGGTGTAGGCCAGCCCGAGCCGCTGGCGCATCCCGAGCGAGAACCCGCCGACCTTCCGGCCGGCGACGTCGGCGAGGCCGACGGTGCCGAGCGCCTCGTCGACGCGGGAGAGCGGCAGGCCCGCCGCGCGCGCGTAGACGGCGAGGTGGTTCGCCGCACTGCGACCGGGGTGGAAGCTGGAGGCCTCCAGCGCGGCACCGACGGTCTGGAGGGGCTGACGGAGCTGCGAGTACCGCCGGCCGCCGATCGTCGCCGTGCCCTCGGTCGCCGTGATGAGGCCGAGGAGGATGCGCAGCGAGGTGGTCTTGCCGGCGCCGTTGGGGCCGAGGAACCCGGTGACCACGCCGGGATCGACGCGGGCGCTGAAGTGATCGACGGCGGTCACGGGGCCGAAGCGCTTGGTGACCCCGGCGAACTCGAGGACATGTCCGTCGGGCATGGCGAACCTCTCGTCGGTGCGGTGTCCTCCCATCCTGTCGGATCCTCCGCTCCGCCGTGTCACGCCGGGTGAGTGTCGGGTTGTCGAGCGGCTCGGGAGAACTCCCCCATCCGGCAGCGGCGGCGCCACCGACGGCGCGCCGCGCGCCACGCAGGACCCGGCGGACGGCACGGAAGACCCGGCGAGCGGTGCGGAGGAAGCCGGTCGGCGGCACGGCTCTCCCCTCGTGGTGTCGGGATCGCGGCCCCTCCGCGAAGAGCATGGGCGCCATCGGGGCTGTGGACAACTCGCATCACCCCGACATTCATCGCACTACTTTGAGCATGTTGCATTAATGAGCGTGTGCAAAAGCGTTGGTCCAGACGGACGCCGGCGTGCAGCGCTCCCGCGAGAGCGCCGGTGCGGCGCTGCAGAGGATGGAGTCAGACATGGTCACGATTCGCTCGTCGAAGAAGGCGTCGTGGAAGAGGGCGGTCGTGGGGGTGATGATGGCGGCGGCTCTGATCGCAGCGCCGGCGCTGTCGGCCTCGGCGGTGAGTTCGTCCTCGTCCTCCAAGCTGCCGAACACGGGGGCGGTGATCCAGGCGAACGTGTGGCTCTGCAACACCTGGACCACCTCGTGCGGCTTCCAGACCTCCGCGAAGGCGCTGAAGTCCGGCTCCGCCTACAAGGTCTACAAGATCCGCAACACGGCGGACTTCAACGCCTGGGGCATCGGCACCGTCACCGTCGGCGGCGTGACCGTCGCCGGCACCAGCGGCACGGCGCGCAACCTCGTGTGGACCAACTACAACACCTGGATCTCCGACCACTCCGGCTCGGCGTCGGCCACGTGGTCGATCGTGGCGCTCGGGCTGTGCTCGGGCGCCTACGCCGAGGTGTCCGGCGTGCGCGCGAGCTCCAGCGCCTGCGTCGGGGTGTGAGAGCCCGTACCGGAGCGCTGTGCGGCGGCCTCGCCGTGGTCGCGTGCCTGCTCAGCGCATGCACGCCCACGGCGGGGCGGCCGACGACCGCCTCCCTGGCAGAGCTCGACACGTACCGCGGCGACAACGGGCTGTTGTCGAATGTCGCGGTCGCGTCGTTCGACACCGCACGCGTGGCCGATACGGCGTACGCCGTGCGCATCGACCGGCTGATACCCCCCGACCTCCGCGACGACGATCGTGCGGCGGAGGGCGACGTCCTGCCGTCGAGCTCCCGGTGGCGGCAGCTGTGGCAGCAGGACGCCGACGACCCGCTGTGGAAGGCGCATGCGGTGTGCTCCGTGCTCGACCCCGCGGCGGCGCGCGCCGTCGTCGGCGCGGAGGCGGCAGCGATCGTCGACGACGCGCGGGAGAAGGGTGTCGGGCTCGCCCGGATCGAGGAGGCGGCCGTCTCGCTCGACGTGCTCGCCGCGGTCCACGTGACCTGGTGTCTCGCGGGCGACGACCTGCTCGGTTCTCGCCCGCGCCCCGTCGAGCGGATCATCGCTGCGGTCTCGTCCAACGCCGCGCTCGCGCTCCAGTGGATCGACGTCCTGGAGGCGATGGGCCGGCCACCGGCGCGGATCGAGGTGTCCAGCGCCTACCTGGAGGGCTCCCCGCCCGCGGCCTGCGACGACCGCACCTCCCTGGAGGCCGCCGCCGCGCTCCTGCTCACTCCGTCCACGGCGACGCCCGCGCGGGAGCGCTGTGCGATCGACGACGCCCTCGACAGCGACGACCCCCAGGTGCTCCTCTCCGCACTGCGCGCCGCGGTCCGGGGCGGGATCGAGCGGCGAGCCGATGCGGTGCGGTCGATCGCCGCGGTCGTCAGCGCGCGTCGCGGCCCGGACGGCGCGCATCGGCGTCCGGCCCGGGTGTCGGGCTCGCTCAACGGCACCCTCGCGGGACTGCGGCTCCTGACCGCTGACGGCCGCGTGTTCGGGGCCGCCGAGACCGCTGACGTGCTGGACCTCATGACGCGCGAGGCGCGTGCCGGATCCGGCGACGCGCTGCTCGTCCTCGCCGCCTGCGCGACGCTGCGCGGCACGTGCGGTGCGCTCGTCGAGGAGGGAGCCCTCGCCGGCGAGGCGATCGCGGCGGATACGGACGACACCGCCGCCGCCCTCGACGGCCTGCTCGCCGCCCTCGCGCTCGCCCGCCCGGTGGACCCGGAGCGGGTCGACGCGATCGTGGACGCGCTGGCGGCTCGCCCCTTCCGTGGGTGCGCGCGCACCCAGGTCGCCGTGTTCCGCGAGGTCGCGGCCACCGGCGCCTGGCAGGCGGCCGCGCGGGCCGCCGCGCGCGCCGACTTCCGCGAGGCGGCGCTCGCCGCTGACCTCACCGGCTACTGCGACTTCTCCTGGGCGGCGCGCCTCGCGTCTCCGGTCGCGGCCACTGCTCCGGCCACGCCGTCCACGCCGTCCGCGCCGTCCACGGGTGAGGAGGCCGTGCGGACGCTCCCGATAGGCCCCGACGGCCTGCTCCCGTGGGGCGACCAACCCGCGCCCCTGTCGGTCGCTGCGGCCGCCGCGGACCTCGATCTGTACGAAGGGAACCCCACCGATGAATGACCCGCCCCGGCGGCTTTCCGCCGCACACCGCCCGGCCGCTCTGAGCGTCCCGAGTGCTCTGAGCGGCCCGACTGCCGTGATCGTCCGGGCGGGCGAGATCGTGCGGGCTTCCGTGAGCGTCCTGGGTGTCGTGCTCCTCCTGGGTGGCTGTGCGCCCGCCCCCACCGCGACCTTCGACGCGTCGAGCCTCGACCGCTTCCGAGGCACGGACGGGCTCCTCCACGACCACGACGTGCGGGGTCTCGACGGCGACGTGCTCCCCGAGGGCAGTCTGGAGGAAGGCCTCTGGGCGACGGGTGCCGCGATGCGCCTTCTGCAGACGCAGGGAGTCGAGCCGCAGCTGGACGCCGTCACCGCCGCGCGCGTCGACGACGTCGCGACGTCGGCTGCCACCTCGGCGGACGCACCGCAGACGCTCATCGCCGTGGCGAGGGTGTGCGCCCTGACGTCGCGCGCGTCGGCAGGGTGCGAGAGCGCGGTGGCCGCGGCGACGACCCTGTTGGCCGATCCGGACGCCGACGCGCTCGACACCGCCGACCCCGTCACCCTCATCGAGACGGCCTCCGACCTCGCGGTGGTCGGCGGCGTGCCGGGCACGGCGCTGCACCGCGCGCTCACCGCGGACGACGACGATCCCTGCATCCGCAGCGCGGTGATCCGCCATCTCGTGCGCGTCGACGGCCTCGGCCGCCTCCGCGCAGTTCCCGACCCGCGCGCGCTCACCGACGCCGTGCTCGACGCGCTCGAACGCGGTGACCTCGACGCGGCGCTGTGCCGCTCCGGGATCGCCGCGGCGGCCGCCGGCGCGACGCCCGACCGCGACGAGGACTGGCTGCAGGAACCTTTCGAGGCCGCCGTGGCCGCCGGATTCTCGAGGCTTTCCGACGGCTGGTATCGCGCGGCGAGCGGTCGCGGAGCCGTCGACGTCACCCGGATGCTGAGCCAAGTGTCCTTCGATCTCAGCGTGGAGCTGAACGTGAGTGTGGAGCTGAACTGATGCGATCCTCGTCCCTCATCCGACTGGACGATGTCCGGTTCGACTACCCCGGCGGCCCCGGTGCGCCCTCCCTCGGGCCCTTCACCCTGGCGCTCGACGCGGGGGAGTTCGTCGGCATCACGGGTCCCTCCGGCGCCGGAAAGAGCACCCTCCTCGGATTGATCGGCGGTCTCCTCCAGCCGACCTCCGGGGTGCGGACCGTGCGCGGCACGGGGAGCTCAGCGGCGCCCGCGTTCGTGCTGCAGACGCACGCCGTGCACCCCTATTTGCGGGTGTGGGAGAACGTCGCGACCGCCTGGGGGCTTCCCCGCCGCGCGATGTGGGCGCGGGCCGAGCGGGTCCTCGACGCGTTCGACCTGGGCGGACTCGCCGACCGCCGCGGGTACGAGCTCTCCGGAGGCCAGCGTCAGCGCCTTGCCGTGGCCCGGGCGATCGCGTCGCGCGCCGACGTCATCGTCGCCGACGAGCCGACTGGCAATCTCGACGCCGTCAACACCGCCCGCGTGCTCGATGCGCTGGAGGCGGCGACCCGTCGCGGACGCGCCGTGGTGGTCGCCACGCACGACGATCACGTGAGACTCCGATGCCGACGCGTCGTGGACCTCGCCGCGGGAGGTGCGACATGAATGCGTCCCCACGCCGTCGCGGCGACATCCTGGCGTGGGCGCTGCTGCGCAGTCGCCGGGGCACGCAGCGCGCGGCCCCGATGATCGCCGCACTGGCGACCACGCTCCTGGTAGCCGTCCTGGGCGGCCTCGCGTGGAACGTGCAGGCGACCATCGCGAGCGATCTCATCGACGGCGGCAGCCTCGCCGTGATCGACGTGCGCGCCGACACGGCCGACGCACGTCCGCTCACCGCGTCGGCGCTCGACGCCATCGCCGCGCTGGCGGGCGTCGCCACCGTCGAACCCGCGCTCGACGGTGCGTCGCTGTATGCCGCCGACGGGGGATGGGTGCTCCCGATCGCGGCGTTCCAGGCGTCCCAGCCGCCGCCGGGCGTGACGGAGCCGCCGCGCCCGGGCACATTCCTCGCGCCGGCCCACGCGCAGGGAGTCGACTTCGCCGCCCGGGTCGGGGAGCGGCTCGACCTCGAGATCACCACCCGGACGGGTGACGACGAGGGGGCATCGACCCCGATCGTCCTGACCCTCGCAGGCTCCTACGATCCCGCCTGGCAGGTCTACGGGCCCGGGGTGGCGCTCCTCCCGTTCGAGACGGCACTGGAGATCGTGGCCGCACGCGAAGGCATGGCGCCGGACGCCTACCTTGACAGCACGGGCGTCGTCTCGGCCCTCGTCGTCGCCCGCAGTCCGGCCGACGTCGACCCGCTCACGGCGGAGCTCCGCGAGCGAGGGTTCGCCGCGAGTCCGCTCGCAGACCGGCTGGGGCGGTTGCCCGGGGTCTTCGCGCTGCTGCCCCTCGCCGCAGCCGTCGCCGCCGGGCTCGGCATCCTCATCCTCCTGGCGACGACCGCCACCGGCATCACGACCATGGTGCGGGGCCAGGTGCGCGACCTCGCCCTCCTGCGTGTCAACGGCTGGAGCGTCATCGACATCCGCCGTCTCGTCGTCGCCGAGAGCGTGCTCGCGACGGCGGTGGGAGCGCTGGCGGGTGCCGCCGTCGCCACCCTGGCCACGCCCCTCGCCGCCGCCGCGGCGGCCGAGCTCCTCGGCAGCGATCCGGAACTCGCCGCCCTGGCCTGGCGCCCGGCGGTCGTCTCGACGGTCGTGGTCGTCGTGGGCGTCGCCGCGAGCGCCCTGGTGGCGCGAGTGGCCGCGCGTCGCTCGCTGCGCACCGACCCGTACCTCGTGATCGGTCGCGACGGTGCGTGACCGCCCCTTCCCACGGCAGCGGGGTCGGCCCCCTCCGGGTCTGCTCGGGTAGCGTGAGCGGAGTGAGTGAACCGGCCACGACTCCCGATCCGTCGCCCTCCCACGTGCGGGCGCACACCGACAGCAGTGTGGGCCACCTGACCCTCGACCGACCCGAGGCGATCAACGCGCTGGACCTCGCGATGATCCGTGAGATCGACGCGGCGCTCGACCTCTGGGAGCGCGACACCGACATCCAGGTGGTGCTGCTGGACGGCGCGGGCGACCGCGGGTTCTGCGCCGGTGGCGACGTCCGCGGCCTGCACGGGCAGATCGTCGCCGGCCGTGCCGACGAGACGGCGACGTTCTTCCGCGCGGAGTACGCGCTCAACGCGCGCCTCGCGGAGTTCCCGAAGCCCATCGTGGCGATCGCCGACGGCATCACCATGGGGGGAGGGGTGGGCCTCGCCGGTCACGCCGCCGTGCGCGTGGTGACCGAACGCTCCACGCTCGCCATGCCCGAGACGCGCATCGGCTTCACCCCCGACGTCGGCGGATCGTGGCTGCTCGCCCGCGCCCCGGGCCGGACGGGCGAGTACCTCGCCCTCACCGGCGCGACGATGGATGCCGCCGATGCGATCTACGCGGGCTTCGCCGACCACCTCGTGCCGTCGGAGCGACTCGGCGACCTGCACGACGCGCTCGTCACCCGCGCCGACCCGCACACGCCGACCGAACTCGTCCTGCTGTTCGACGAGACGGCACCGCCCTCCGCACTGGAAGCCGCGCGCTCCTGGATCGATGACGCGTTCTCCGCCGACACCGTGCCGGAGATCGTCGACCGCCTGGACGCACGCCCCGAGCCCGAGGCGCAGGCGACGGCCGAGACGCTGTCGGCACTGACGCCCACGGGCCTGGCCGTGACCCTGGCCGCGGTGCGATCGGCGCGGCAGCTGTCCGATCTGCGCGCGGCGCTGGCTCAGGAGTACGGCCTGGTGATGTGGTTCGCGACCAGCCAGCCCGACCTCGTCGAAGGCATCCGGGCGCAGCTGATCGACAAGGACCGGTCACCCGCCTGGCGCCCCGCGACCTTCGCCGACCTGCCGTCCGACATCGGCGCCCAGGCGCTCGCGTACCGGCCCGACGTGGCGCTCTGGAGCTGACGCCGTGTTCGACAGTCCCCTGTCCGCCTCGGCGTACGAAGTCCTCGCCGTCGCGCCCGACGTCGACGAGGACGCACTCCGGCGCGCCTACCGCCTGCGACTGCGGCAGACCCACCCCGACACCGGTGGCGACGCCGCGCTGTTCGTGCAGGTGCAGCGCGCGTGGGAGCTGATCGGCACGCCCGAGGCGCGCGCCGCCTACGACCGCGGGCACGGGTTCGGCGACGCGGCAGCACCGTCGTTCGCCCCCGGAGGGAGTGGCGCGGGATCCGCTGGCCCCACGTGGCGTCCGCCGTCGGCCGCGGCCGACACGCGACCCCGTGCGCGGTCGTTCGGGCAGCCGGGAGGCTGGCGCCGCGAGCGATACCTCACTCTGATGCGCGAGTGGGTGGGCCGTGGGGTCACGCTCGAGAACCCGTACGATCCGGCCCTGGTCCGCACTGCCCCGCGGGAGCTGCGTCGCCTCCTCGCCGACGCGCTCGCCGAAGAGGCGACCGCCCGGATCGTCGGCGATCTTGGCATGGGATACACGGTGTGGCACGACGTGGCGGCGGACCCGCGCGAGCCCGACGCGAAGCTCGATCACATCGTGCTCGGTCCGAGCGGGCTGTACTCGGTGCTGTCGGAGGACTTCGGCGGCCCCGTGCGCACGCGTCGCGGCGAGCTGATCGGCGACGCCGTCGGCCGGGGCGCGCCCGTCGCATCCCTCGTGGCCCGCACCCGCACGGTCGGACGTGCGGCGCGCGTGAAGTTCAGCGGCGCCCTCGTGGTGCTCCCCGACGACGACGTCGCGGCGGCCATCGAGGAGCTCGGCCGGGTCCGCGGCATTGCGGTGGCGGTGGTGTCGCGCTCGGCGCTGGCGACCGTGCTGCGCCGCGGCGTGGCGGGCGCCCGCGAGATCGGTGGCAACGAGCTGTTCGATGTGCGCACCCGGCTGCAGCACACCGTGCGCTTCGTCTAGCCCCCCCGCCCTGCACCCCACGGCCCCGCCGAACCGACGCAGAATGCGGGTCGCGGGCCGGATCGCCCCGCCGATCGCGTCGGGTCGGCCATCCCCGGGCGACACGGGCAGCGCCTAGAGTCGGGGCATGGACCCGGCATCCTGGACGTTCGTCATCCTCGGCGCCGCCATCGTCGCCTTCCTCAGCTCGCGCATCCCGCTGGCGGTCGTCGCGCTGGGGGTCGCCCTCGCGCTGTGGGCGACTGGTGTGCTCACCCTTCCCGAGGCGCTCGCGGGCTTCGGGGATCCGACCGTGCTGTTCATCGCCAGCCTCTTCGTGGTGAGCGAGGCGCTGGATGCGACGGGGGTCACCGCGTGGCTCGGGCACCAGGTCATCACCCGGGCGGGCACGGGACGGCGCACGCTCACGGTGATCGTGATCCTGCTGGCCGCCGCACTCTCGGCCTTCATCAGCATCAACGGGGCCGTCGCCGCGCTGCTCCCCGTCGTGGTCGTCGTCGCGGTGCGCGCCGGCATCGTGCCGTCGAAGATGCTCATCCCGCTCGCGTTCGCCGCCAGCGCCGGGTCGCTCCTGACCCTCACCGGGACGCCCGTGAACATCGTCGTCTCGGATGCCGCGGCCGCCGCCGGCGGGAGGGCGTTCGGATTCTTCGAGTTCGCCCTGGTGGGGCTGCCGCTGGTCGTGCTGACCGCGGTCGTGGTCGTGCTCCTGGGAGACCGGCTCCTGCCCGTCCGGGTGGCGGAGCGTCTGCTGGCGGACGCGCCCGATCCCCGCGACCACGCCCGCGCGCTGCGCTCGTCGTACGACGTCGACCTCGACACCGGCACGCTGTTCAGCGCTCGGGAGGGCGCCCTCGAGGTGCTCGTCGCCCCGCGGTCGCCGCTGATCGGGCGTACGGTGTGCGCCGGGATGACCACACGTGATGAGAACCTCGTGATCCTGGCCGTGCGCCGGGGCGAGGACGACGGGCCCAACGCGTCCCGCGGCACGGCGGTCGCCGGCTCGCTGACCTTGCGGGCCGGCGACGCGGTGCTCGTGCAGGGTCCGTGGGATGCCCTCGAGCGTTACGCCGCCTCGCCCGATGTGATCGCCGTCACGCCGCCGCAGTCGCTGCAGCGCGCGGTGCCGCTCGGCCGAGGCGCCCGCCGTGCCCTCGTCATCCTCGCTCTCATGGTCGTCCTCCTCGCGACCGGTCTGGTCCCGCCGGCCGTGGCGGGTCTCCTGGCGGCCGGCGCGATCGTGCTCACGCGCGTGCTGACCACCCCGCAGTCCTACCGCGCCATCTCGTGGACGACCGTCATCCTCATCGCGGGGATGGTGCCTCTGTCGTCGGCGTTCGTCTCGACCGGTGCCGCCGGGATCATCGCCGACCGCGTGCTCGGCGTGATCGGCTCGACGTCGCCGCATCTGGCCCTGCTGGTGCTGTGCCTGCTGACGATGGTGCTCGGCCAGTTCATCTCGAACATCGCCACCGTGCTGGTCGTGGCCCCCATCGCGGTCGCGGTGGCGGGCGGGCTGGGCGCCAGCGTGCTGCCGTTCATGATGGCGATCACCGTGGCGGGGGCGGCCGCCTTCCTCACGCCGATCGCGACCCCGGTGAACCTCATGGTGATGCAGCCCGGCGGCTACCGGTTCGGCGACTACTGGCGGCTCGGCCTGCCGCTCATGGCGGTGTTCCTGGCGGTCGCTGTGCTCTACGTCCCGCTCGTCTGGCCGTTCTGAGTCAGGACGACGCGCCGCTCAGGCCGAACAGCGCGAGCGGGTGGGTGAAGCGCCACCAGGCATCGGGCTCGCCGAGGGCGGCGGTGAGGGTCACGTCGGTCGTGGCGGAATCGAGCGGTCCGGTGAGGGTCATCGTTCCGCCGACGTCGCCGGCGGCGCGCGCCTCACCCAGCGCGAGATCGGGCGTGCCGGTGGCGGCCGCACCGTCCCACAGCAGCACGGACGCGTCGGAGGCGGTGACGAGGTCGGCCGTCGTCCCCCACGCCGTCGTGACGGTGCCGACGCGCGTTCCCGCGGCGATCGTCTGCGGCACCGACGCCTCGGCGGCGATCTGGTCGAGCAGCTCGGCGGTCTCGTCGGCGCGGAGCTGCTCGGTCGGCTGGCCGACGACCACGGCGTAGACCCGCACCGTCGTGTCGCCGACGGCGACCTCGCGCGCGGCCAGGAGGTTGTAGTGGCCGAACAGTCCGCCGGTCTTGATGCCCACGACGGTGTCGTCGGACAGCAGCGGGTTCGTGTTCTCGATCTCGCCGACGCCGGGGATCTCCGCGCTGCGAGTGGCGACGATCTCCGCGACGACCGGGTCGGCGAGCGCGATCTCGCCGAGGCGCACGAGGGAGGCGGCGTCGGCCGTGTTGCCGCGGTCGATCCCGGTCGGCTCGACGACGGTGATCCCCTCGAGCCCCTGGGCGTCGAGCCACTCGCGGGCCGCGGCGGCGAACTCCTCGTCGGTGGGCCAGATCTCCCGCACGAGCATGTCGGCGTAGTTGCCCGCCGACGCGATGAGGGCGCCCTGCATGAGCTGATACTGCGTGAGCGTGCCACCGACGGGAACGTCGATGGCGGACTCGCCGCGTCCCAGGAAACCCCAGTAGTCGACACGGTCGGCGTAGGCGATCTCGCGTGTCGGTCCGTCCTCGCCGGCGGCGAGGGGTTGGCGGTCCTGGACCATCAGCACGGCGACGAGCTTGGTGATGCTGGCCATGGCGTCGGTGTCGCCCGACGAGGCCTCCACGGTGGTGACGCCGTCGACGCCCACGGCGCCGAGGCCGTCGGCCGGCCAGGAGATCGCCGAGTCGGGAGCGCGCACCGTGGGAGCCTCGGCAGGCGTCGCGACCGGCGCGACGTTCTCGAGACCCCACAGCTGGGTCGCCGCGGTGTAGCCGAGGGCGAGGACGAGCGCCAGGACGACGAGCGCGGGCACGAGCGAGCGCCGGCGGCGACGCGCGGGAAGGAGGTCGGGCAGCACCGGCACGTAGGGGCTCGTCGCCGCCGCGAGGTCGCCGGGCGCGCGACGGACGCCGACCGCGTCGTCGAGGACCCACCCGAGCGCCACCGGCCGCGCAGCCGCGATCCTCTCCGCGGACAGGGGGGTGGGGCTCTCCTCGGACGGCGCCGTGGCGTTCTCCGTGGGCGGCGGGACAGCCGTCTCCGCGGCCGCGGGAACGGCCGGGATCGGCGCCGACTCGCTGCGCGCACGCTCCTGGGCCTGGGCGCGCAGCTCGCGCCGCGACGTGGGGGGTGCGTCGGACGAACTCACGCACTCCAACGTACCCCGGCGTCGGCTGACTATACTCATCGACAGAAACCACGGGAGTCCGGTGAGCCGGGCTGAGAGGAAGCGATCCACGCTTCGACCGTCGAACCTGATCCGGATCATGCCGGCGCAGGGAGGAGAACACATGCACGCGTCCGCGTCACCGACCACCGTCCGTCCCCCGAAGACGGGTCGCTTCCGCTGGCGGATCGTCGACATCGTCGTCGCCAGCGTCCTCGGGGTCGCCTCGGGCCTCATCTTCTGGGCGTGGGGGGTCGGCTACGTCGGTCCCAAGCTGCTGCTCGAGCCTCTCCTGCCGGGGCTCCAGGGCCTGCTGGACGGCCCGTGGCTGTTCGCCGGCGTGCTCGGCGCGCTGATCATCCGCAAGCCCGGCGCCGCCCTCTACACAGAGACCGTCGCCGCCGTGCTGTCGTCGCTGGTCGGCAACCAGTGGGGCGGCTTCCTCACGATCGAGGCGGGGCTCGTGCAGGGCCTCGGTGCGGAGCTGATCTTCCTGGCCTTCTTCTACCGGGTGTGGACGCTGCCGGTCGCTATCCTCGCCGGCGCCGGTGCCGCGCTCGCCGGGGGCATCAACAACCTGCTGCTGTGGTGGCCGGGCGCCGACCTCACCTTCGTCGTCGTCTACCTCATCAGCACCGTCATCTCGGGCGCGGTGATCGCCGGCGCCCTGTCGTGGGTGCTCGCGCGAGGGCTGGCGGCCACGGGTGCGCTCGACCGCTTCGCCGCGGGGCGCGAGCGACGCGAACGCGTCTGACGCGGCGATGACAGGCGGCGTCCTCGGCGCTCCCGCCGCCGTCGAAGCACGCGGCTGGGGCTGGCGGCATGCCTCCCGGCGCGCCTGGGCGCTCACGGGGGTGGAGTTCCGCATCGAACCCGGTGAGCGGGTGCTCCTCCTCGGCGCGTCGGGTGCGGGCAAGTCCACCCTTCTGCAGGGCCTCGCGGGCGTGCTGGGCGGCGACGACGAGGGCGAGTCAATGGGCGAACTCCTTCTCGACGGGACCCCGGCGACCGCGTCGCGCGGGCGTGCCGGTCTCGTGCTGCAGGATCCCGACTCGCAGGTCATCCTCGCCCGGGTGGGCGATGACGTCGCCTTCGGGTGCGAGAACCTCGGCGTCGCGCGCGCGGAGATCTGGTCGCGGGTCCGCGAGGCGCTGGATGCCGTCGGCCTCGACGTGCCGCTGGACCGGCCGACCAAGGCGCTCTCCGGAGGACAGAAGCAGCGCCTCGCACTCGCCGGTGCGCTCGCGATGCGACCGGGACTGCTGCTGCTCGACGAGCCGACCGCGAACCTCGACCCGGACGGCGTGGTCGAGGTGCGGGAGGCCGTCGGCCGCGTACTCGACCTGACGGGGGCGACCCTCGTCGTCGTCGAGCACCGCGTCGATGTGTGGCTGCCGCTCGTCGACCGGGTGATCGTCCTCGGGCCGGCCGGCGTCCTCGCCGACGGCGCCCCCGACGACGTGCTCGGCGACCGGGCGGGCGCGCGCCGTACGCGGCTCGCGGAGGCCGGGGTGTGGGTGCCCGGCATTCCGCCCGCCTCGCCTCCGCCTCCCGCGCGCGCGCCGGGCGAGACCCTCCTGCGCGCCCACGACCTCGCCGTCGAGCGGGTGCGGGGCGTGCCGGTCGCGGACGGCATCGATCTCACCGTCGCCGCCGGCGAGGCCCTCGCCGTCGTCGGGCCGAACGGGGCGGGGAAGTCCACCCTCGGGCTGACGATCGCCGGGCTGCTGCCGCCGGCGGCCGGGCAGCTCGTGGCAGCCGACGCGCTCGCCGCGGGGGCCGGCGCGTCCCCGGTCCGCTGGCGCTCGCGCGAGCTGCTCACCCGGATCGGCACCGTCTTCCAGGACCCCGAGCACCAGCTGCTGGCCCGCACGGTCCGTGAGGAACTGGAGGTCGGCCCGCGCGCGCTCGGGCTCGACGCGGAGGTCACGGCATCCCGCGTCGACGAGCTGCTCGAACGCCTCCGTCTCGCTCCGCTCGCCCGCGCCAACCCCTACACGCTCTCGGGCGGCGAGAAGCGGCGCCTGACCGTCGCCGCGGCCCTCGCGACCGCCCCCCGCGTGCTCGTGCTCGACGAGCCGACGTTCGGGCAGGATGCGCGCACGTGGACTGAGCTCGTCGCCCTGCTCGCACGCCTCCGCGACGACGGTGCGGCGATCGTCACGATCACCCACGACGAGGCGGTCGTCGCTGCGCTCCATGCCCGGCGATTCGCCCTGCCGGGGCGGGAGGCGGGCTCGTGACCCTGTTCGACGCCCGTGCGCGCACCGGCGCGGTCGCCGCGATCAACCCCGTCGCCAAGCTCGCCGCGAGCGCACTGATCGCGGTGCCGCTGATCCTCACCCTCGATGTCGTGTCGGCCGCCGTGGCGCTCCTCCTCGAGTGCGTGCTGTTCCTGTTCGCCGGGCTCGGATGGCGGGAGTTCTGGCTGCGGACCTGGCCCGTGTGGCTCGCGGCGCCGCTGACGGCGGTGACGATCGCCCTCTACGGGGAGACCTCGGGCGAGGTGTACGCGGAGTGGTTCGTCGTCCGGATCAGCGAGGGCTCGCTCATGCTCGCAGGGGCCACGTTCGTCCGGGTGCTCGCGATCGCGCTCCCCTCCGTGGTCCTCTTCGTCACCGTCGATCCGACCGACCTCGCCGACGGCCTCGCGCAGATCGTGCGCCTGCCCGCCCGCTTCGTGCTCGGCGCCCTCGCCGGCCTGCGGATGGTCGGCCTGTTCCTCGACGACTGGCGGGCCCTCGAACTCGCCCGCCGCGCGAGAGGGGTCGCGGACCGAGGACGCGTGCGCCGCTTCGTCGGGATGGCGTTCGCGCTCCTCGTCCTCTCGATCCGTCGCGGCGCGAAACTCGCCACGGCGATGGAGGCGCGCGGGTTCGGTGCCCCCGGCCGCCGCACGTGGGCGCGGGAGTCGCGCTTCGGTGTGCGGGAGTGGGTGCTCATCGCACTCGGCGCGGCGATCTCGGCGATCGCGATCAGCGCCGCGGTGCTCGCCGGCACGTGGAACTTCATCCTCGGCCCCTCCTGACCGCGGCGACGCGCTGCCGACAGTGCGCGAATTGCTGCCGCCGGGGGCTTCCGACGACATTTCGCGCACTCTCGACGCCGGGTCAGGTGGCGTTCCACAGGTCGCGGTAGTAGGCGACGCGTACGGGGTCGGGATCGATCCCGTAGGCGGCGAGGAGAGCGTCCTCCCACCCGGGGCCGTAGTTCCACTCGGTGCTCATCGCGGCGACGGCGATGTCGGCCCAGCGGTCGGCGACCCCGAGCGCCCCCAGGTCGACGTGGGCGAGGGGTGCGCCGGCGTCGTCGAGCAGGGTGTTGGGGCAGCAGGCGTCGCCGTGGCAGACGACGAGCAGATCGACCGGGGGAGCCGCGTGGAGCGCATCGGGGATCCGGATGCCGCGGGCGGCGGCGTTCGCGACGCGGGCGGGGACCGACCAGTCGAACGGGCACGCCGCCACGGGAAGCGCGTCGTGGAGGGCCCGCAGTCCCGCCCCGACGGCGGCGACGGCGACACCGGGCTCGGCGACCCAGCGCGGGTCGACCGCCGACAGTCCCGGGAGCGCGCGGGTCACGAGCCACTCGGACGCCCCGTCCTCGCCGGTCTCGATGACCTCCGGTACGAGGGTGTGGCGCCGCGCCCACCGGAGCCGCTCGGCTTCGCGGGCCATCGTCGTCTCGGCGTTCCGCGGCCCGTGCTTGATGTACCGGCCGTCGTCGGTCCGGTAGGTGTGCCCGCCGAGACCGTTACGCCACACCGGCACCAGCCGGGCACCCGCGGCCAGGTCGCGCACCCGCGGCGGCACGGGCACGGCCTCGGTGGGGATCGACATGGCATCCATCCTGCACCGCTCGTCCGTCGCGCGGGAGGCTCCGCTCGCGCGGTACGCAGTCCCGGCTAGACTGGGATGCGGTTTCACCCGTTCGAAGGAGAGCGCATGGACATCAGCGGGACCTCCGCCCTCGTCACGGGCGGCGCGAGCGGCCTCGGACTCGCGACGGCCCGGCGGCTGGCGGCCGCGGGCGCGCACGTCGTGATCGTCGACCTCCCCTCCTCCACCGGCGCGGCGCTCGCCGAGGAGCTCGGCGGCTCCTTCGCCCCCGCCGACGTCACCGATCCGGGTCAGATCGCTGCCGCGGTCGCCACGGCCACGGCCGTCGCACCCCTGCGCGTCGTCGTCAACTGCGCCGGGATCGCGCCGCCTGCGAAGGTCCTCGACCGCGAGGGGGCGCCCACGCCCCTGGCGGACTTCGAGCGGATCGTCCGCGTCAACCTCGTCGGCACCTACAACGTCGTCGCGCAGGCCGCCGCGGCGATCGCGGCGACGGCTCCGACGCCCTCCGGAGACCGCGGGGTCATCGTCAACACCGCCTCGGTGGCGGCGTTCGACGGGCAGATCGGTCAGCCCGCATATGCCGCGAGCAAGGGCGGCGTGCACGCGATGACGCTCCCGATCGCCCGCGAGCTGGCGCGCCACGGCATCCGCGTCTGCACGATCGCCCCCGGGATCATGGAGACCCCCATGCTCGCCGGCCTCCCGCAGGCTGCGCAGGAATCGCTCGGCCAGCAGGTCCCGTACCCGGCCCGGCTCGGGCGTCCCGACGAGTACGCGGCGCTCGTGATGTCGATCGTCGACAACGGCTATCTGAACGGCGAGACCATCCGCCTCGACGGCGCGATCCGCATGGCACCGAAATGAACGAGGACCACGTGACCGACTCGATCCTGTACACCCGTGACGGCGCGCTCGCGCGTCTCACCTTCAATCGCCCGGCGTCGCTGAACGCCATGGGCTTCGAGATGGGACGGCGCTGGCGCGACCTCGCCCACGAGATCACCGCCGACCCGTCGGTGGGCGCCGTCCTCCTCGACGCGAACGGCCCGGCGTTCTGCGCCGGCGGCGACGTGGTCGAGATGGCGACCTCCGGTGCGACGGGGGCCGCGGTGACCGACGCGGCGCACACCATCCACGACGGCATCCGTGCGCTCGTCACCTCCGACAAGCCGATCGTCGCCGCGGTGCGCGGCGCGGTCGCGGGCGGCGGACTCGGGCTGATGCTCACCGCGGACTACATCGTTGCCTCGCCCGACGCGAAGTTCGTCAGCAAGTACGCGAACATCGGCCTCACTCCCGACCTCGGCGTCTCCACGCTCCTCCCCGCCGCGATCGGCCAGCGTCGCGCTCTCCGGCTGCTCCTCCAGGACCTGACGATCGATGCCGAGACCGCGCAGGAGTGGGGGCTCGTCACCGAGATCGCCGCCGATCCGGGGGCGCGTGCCGACGAGGTGGCGCGCTTCTGGCTGTCGGGGGCGACAGCGGCGTTCGGGCAGGCCAAGCGCCTTGTCCGCACCGGGGCGGGGCGCGATTTCGCCGACAACCTCGACGACGAGGCGCGCTCGATCGGCACCCGATTCGACACCGAAGAGTCCCGCGTGCGCGTGGCGGCGTTCGCCGCGGCATCCCGCACCCCGAAGGAGAACCGATGAGCAGTGCCACCCCGAACCTCGCGGGCAAGACGATCCTCATGTCCGGCGGCAGTCGCGGCATCGGCCTGGCGATCGCGCTCCGCGCGGCACGCGACGGCGCCAACATCGCCCTGCTCGCCAAGACCGACACTCCGCACCCCAAGCTCGAGGGCACCGTCCACACCGCCGCAGAGCAGATCCGCGCCGCCGGGGGCCAGGCGCTGCCGATCGTCGGAGACGTGCGCAACGACGACGACATCACCGAGGCGGTGCTGAAGACCCAGGGCGAGTTCGGCGGGATCGACATCGTCGTCAACAACGCGTCGGTCATCGACCTGTCGGGCACGCTGGAGCTCGCAGCCAAGAAGTACGACCTCATGCAGGACGTGAACGTCCGCGGCACCTTCCTGCTGTCGCGCGCGGCCCTCCCGATCCTCAAGGACGCCGAGAATCCGCACATCCTGTCGCTGTCCCCGCCGCTGAACACGACGCCGCGATGGCTCGGCGCCCACACCGGCTACTCGCTCGCGAAGTTCGGGATGACGATGGCGACCCTCGGCATCGCCGCGGAGTTCGCGAAGGACGGCATCGCCGCCAACACGCTCTGGCCCGAGACGACGATCGCCACGGCGGCCGTGCAGTTCGCCCTCGGCGGCGACCGGATGATGAAGGTCAGCCGCACGCCGGAGATCTACGCGGACGCCGCGTACGAGGTGCTGCGGAGGCCCGCCCGCGAGTACACGGGCCAGACGCTCATCGTCGAGGACGTGCTTCGGGATGCCGGTGTCACCGACTTCTCCGGCTACGCAGCGACGCCCGGTACCCCCGACTCGGAGCTGTTCCCCGACATCTTCCTCTGACGCGGCGCCGCGATCGGTGGCACTCGTTGTCGCCTCCGCGTGAGGTGATGACACTCGTAGTCGCCTCCGCGCGCCGGAGGCGGCAACGACTGTCCACTTCTCGGGGCGGGGGAGTCAGATCAGGGAGAGGGCGGCGAGGGCGTTGTGCACGCCGTCGTCGAGCACGCCGGTCGTGACGTGGTCGGCGAGCGCCTGCAGCTGCGGGTCGGCACCGGCCATCGCCACCGAGGTTCCGCAGACCTGGAACATCTCGACATCGTTCCAGCTGTCGCCGATGCCGATCGCGTCGGCGGGGTCGAGGCCCAGCTGGTCCAGGATCTCGAGGATCGCAGCGCCCTTGTTGATGCCCCGCAGCGAGATCTCGCCGTTGGAGCCCCCGGGCATCGGCATGCTTCCCGGGATCACGTGGAAGCGCTCGCCGAGCTCCGCCTGCATGTGGTCGACGCTGTCGGAGCGCTCGCTGACGAACACGGCCTTGGCGATCGCGTCCAGTGGTGCCTCGCCGATCGGCCGGTAGCGGTCGGCGGCTTCGCGCAGCACCGCATCGAGCAGGTCGTCGTCGTCCTCGACGCCGAGGAGCTGGAGGTCCTCCGCTCGCCGTGCGGCGCGCTGGGTCAGGAAGCCGGACATCAGGGTCAGGATGCCGGGACTGGCGTACACGTGCTCGTGCGACTGCAGGAAGTACTGGATGCCGCCGTCGTCGAAGGTGCGGATCAGCCGCTCCACGTCCTCTCGCGGCATCGTGTGCTGCAGCACGAGCTCGCCACCGCGGGTCGCGAATCCGCCGCCGTTGGTGATGGCGCCGTCGAAGCCGATCGCGCGGACGTCGGGATGGATGTCGCCGTCGGAGCGGCCGGTGCACAGGTAGACGAGGTGACCGCGGGCCCGGGCGGTCCGGATCGCCGCGATCGTCGAGGGAGCGATCACCGACCCGTGCTCGAGGATCGTCCCGTCGACGTCGATGAACACGATGCGGGGGGAGGAAGCCGGGGAAGTCACGTCCTCCATCCTCTCAGCCCCGGATGAACGGCTCCTGCACAGCCTCGCAGCGCCGGCCCATCCCGCGCCGAGGACTCAGTGCTGCGGACCGGTGACCAGCAGAACCCCGCCGAGCCCGATCATCATCCCGCCACCGGTCGCGGTGAGGGTCTCGATGCGCCGCGGCGACCGCGCGAACCATGTGCGGGCCGCTGCGGCGGCGAACACCCAGATGCTGTCCGACAGCAGTGCCAGCGCTGCGAACACGAGGCCGAGCTCCATCATCTGCCACGGCACGCCGCCCGCCCGGACGTCGACGAACTGCGGGAGCACGGCCACGAAGAACGCGATGGTCTTCGGGTTGGTGACCCCCACGAGGAAGCCCTGCCACAGCTGCCGGCCGGGGGAGCGCGGCAGGCTCGCAGTCTCGACCTCCCGTCCGGCGCGCGTGCGGTGACGGATCGCCTGGACTCCGAGGTACACGAGGTACAGCGCTCCCGCGATCTTCAGCGCCGTGAACAGCTCCACGGACCGGGCGATGATGCCGCCGACGCCCAGCGCGACGAGAGCGACGATCGGAATGAGGGCGAGGGTGACTCCGGCCACGCTCAGCAGTCCGCCGGTACGGCCGAGCGCCAGCGTGCGGCCCACGGAGAACAGCACCGCCGGGCCGGGGATGACGATCAGGACGATCGCGGCGAGGGTGAAGGCGAGGAGGTTGTCGAGCGGGACCACAGCGCTCAGCGTAGACCGCCGCCGCGGGCGGCGTCATAGCCCCGGTGGTTCGGAGTCCCTTCAGATGCGCGCGGCGCGCGTACGACCGATCCGGACGGGTCGACAGGGGGAGATGTGGAAGAGATGAAACCGCGATCGGCGACCTCCGAGCGCGCGCAGGCCGCGCACGCGATGCGGCGCACCCGGGAGCATCTGGGTCTCAGCCAGGAACGGCTTGCGCGCCGGGCCGGGGTGAGCGTGCGCACCATCCGCTCGCTCGAGCTCTCGGCCACCGGGAGCCCTCGCGCCGACACGCTCTCGCGCATCGCCTCGGCGCTGGATCTCGACACGGTCAGCCGTGGCCGCGTGATGGCGGCCTGGGGCCACCGGAGCGAGCCCGGGGACGAGCCGTTCTCCTTCGGCCGCTCGGCGCTCCTCGACGAGGCCCGCCGGTTCTCGGCCGCGGTCACGCTGCTCCACGTCGATCAGACCGTGCACGTCGGGCCGCTGCGCACCCAGCTGGCGACCACGACGCGGCTGACGGGTCGGGTGCGGCGCGGCACGGTGACCCACGCCTACTTCGTGGAGGAGCCCGATCCGCGCCCGGCCGTCTTCGATCTCGCCGATCTGGAGGGGTGCGCGGTCAGCACCGACGAGACCGCGGGCAACGGGGTGCGCGTGGTGCGGCTGGCCCTGGAGACCCCGACGCGAGAGCACGACATCTTCACCCTCTCCTACACGCAGGTGCGTCGCCCCGTTCAGGCTCCGGCGCCGGTGGTGGACTATGCGGGATGCGGGTTCCAGACCCCCACCGAGCTGTACACGCTGCGCGTGCGCTTCGATGTGCTCGCGCTCCCGAAGCGTGTGCATCAGTGCGCGCAGAACCAGCCCTTCGCGGAGCGTCGCGCGGTGCGTGCGATGCCGCTCACGCGGGCGGGGAGCGCGCTGCTGGCGCTGGAGCGGCCGCGGCGCGGCGCTCACTCGCTGCGGTGGCAGTACTGACCGGGGTGAGCCGTGACGCCCCGGTCGGCTCAGACCGACTCCTCGGCCGCCGCGAGCTCGGAGAGCAGATGCCGCGCGCGGTCCTCGGGAACGAGTACGGGCCCCAGAGAGTATTCGAACCCGTCGGAGTCCAGCACCGTCAGCGCCGACTGCGTGAGTCCGGGGGCCGGGAGCGCCTCGGGCGGGACGCCCGCGAAGCGCACGTCGTCGAACACGGCAGCGCCCGCCGGTCGGCGCCGCCGCGCCGCGACCGCAGCCGCCGCGCGATAGTGGGTCTCGGCATCAGGCCCGATCTCGGCGACGATGAGCAGCGCCCCGAGGTGCTCGAGGAGGGCACGCTCGCAACCCGCGGCGATCACGCAGTGCGGGCAGGCGGAGGCATGCGCGCGCAGCCGTTCGGGGAGCGGCCGGTGCGCGGCCAGCAGCTCGTGCCGGCGGACGCGGGCGCAGTCCCCGCGCAGGCCCCGCGCGCGGGCCTGTGCCAGCCAGCGACGGAAGAGTCGGCGTCGTGTGGACGTGGCCCAGTGGACGAGGCGAGGCTCGGGAACGCCCAGCAGGGCGGCGAGCTCGCCGGGATCGAGACGTTCGGCGGTCAGGTACCACAGCATGGTGCGCGACCGGGTGGGCAGTGCGGTGTAGGCGCGCAGGATCGGCGACTGCCGGTCGAAGGAGCCCTGCGGAACGCTCAGCCTGCCGACGATCCGCAGCACGTGCCGGCGAACGGGGTCGGCGAGATCGGCCCGCCGCCGCAGCGCCACCGAGGTCGCGGCGCGCACCAGGGGGAGGTCCGAGTCCACGTCGCCGCCCACCGCTTCGAGCGCGCGGCGTGCGGCGTCCTCGTGTCGGGCCCAGAGCGCGGAGAACGCCGCGGCGTCTCCGCTCTGGCTCCGCCGAGCGAGCTGCGCGTCCGAACGCGTCGACGTGTCGCTGCCGGGCATCGATGGTCTTCCCTTCCGGGGGGATCCCCGATCCGACCCGTCGTCTGTGGGACTCCGCATCCGCCGCGCTATGACGCGGAGACGGTCCGAAAGAGGAATCTCGAGGCGCGCGTCATCTTCGGGTCCCGGCGGAGTCTCTCTCTATATCGCCTCGACTCAGAGGTGCGAGTCCGGCTGGCGCCGGATGCCACGCGCTCGGAGAGCGCCCGCGCACGTCGCGGATGCCCTCCCGCTCCGACCCGAGGAACGACACGCCATGACAGATGAGCCTTTGCTGCGCAGGGCCTGGCGCGCGACCGACGCGTCCGACGCGGAGCTGGTCGAGGCGACGCGAGGCGGCGACCGCTCCGCCTTCGCGACACTCTGGGCGCGTCACGCCGACGCCGCGCACCGGGTCGCCCGGGCGGTCTCGTGGAGCAGCGAGCCCGACGACCTGGTGTCGGAGGCGTTCACGCGGATCCTGCGTGCGACGACGGCCGGCGGCGGGCCGACCGAGGCCTTCCGCCCGTACCTGTTCACGACGATCCGCAACATCGCGACGACGTGGGGCAAGGAGCAGCGCACCGTCTCCATCGACACCCTCGACGACAGCGCCGATGAGAGCATCCCCGATCCCGGATCGCTCATCGCCGACCGCACCTCGCTCAGCCTCGCGTTCGCGACGCTCCCCGAGCGCTGGCGGACCGTCCTCTGGTACCTCGAGGTCGAGGGCCTCTCCCCGCGAGAGATGGCGCCGATGCTGGGGATGAAGCCCAATGCGGTCGCTGCGCTCTCGTACCGCGCGCGCGAGGGATTCCGCAAGGCGTGGCTCGCGCAGCACGTCGACGACGCCGACCGCACGGGCGAGTGCCGGTGGGCCACGAGCGAGCTCGGCAGGGCAGAGGGCGATCACATGTCGCGGTCCACGCGCCGCCGCCTCGACGAGCACCTCGACGAGTGCGGGTCGTGCCGCGTCATCGCCGGTGTGGGGGCGGATGCGCGCCAGAACCTGCGCGCGGTGCTGCTGGTCGGCGTGCTCGGCGGGGCGGCCGCGGCGACCTACGCGCAGCTGCATCCCCTTCCGGCGTCGGCGGCTGTCGCCGCCCCGCTCGGCGGCGGCCCGGGCGTCCTGACCGGGATCGGCGGCGTCGTCGTCGTGGCCGCGGTGGCGGCGGCGATCGTCTGGGGTACGGCACTCACCGGCCCTGGTGCCGACGTGACCGACCCCATCGCCGGCGACGACACGACCGGACAGGTTCCCGGGGCCGTCGTTCCCGCGGCCACCGTCTCGCCGGCGGCGCCGTCGCCGACGTCGTCACCGACGCCCGCGCCGACGCCGCTCCCGACGCCGACCGACGCCCCGGCTGATCCGGCCGATCCCGATGACCCGGCCGTCCCCGGTGACCCGGCCGTCCCCGGTGACCCGGGTGCCACGCCGCAGCCGGCACCCGCTCCGAGCACCGCGCCGACGGCGCTGCCGACGTCCGCGCCGTCACCCAGCACCTCGCCCGTCCCGGCTCCCGCGCCGAGCATCACCCCGCGGAGCACCCCGACGTCGAGCCCCACGTCGACTCCCACCTCGACGCCCACCGCCACGCCGGCGCCCGTCGTGGCCATCGCTCTCGACGCGGTCGACACCGCCGCGGCGATCCCCGCGCCGCTCACCGGCACCGGGGAGCCCGGTGCGGCCGTCGCGGCGCTGTCCTCCGGCGGTGCACGCGTCGGAGAGGCCGTCGTGGGCGACGACGGATCGTGGTCCATCCCGCTCGACGTCGACCTGCTCGATCGCGCGTCGACCGTCGCCGTCGTCCAGTCGATCGACGGCACCGAGCAGTCCACGTCGGAGGCGATCGGCCCGTACGCCCTCCCCGCCCCCGATGTGACCGGGGTCGACGGGCGGACCATCTCGCGCACCGACGAAGACGGCGACGGTTCCGCCGATGATGTGGCCGTCCTCGTCTCGGGCGAGTCGGGACGCTCGGTCACGATCTCCGTCGACGGGGTGTCGACCGGACGGCTCCACCTGCTGACCGGCGAGCCGCTCAGCCGCTACGTGCCGGATATCGCCCTGGGCGAGCACACCCTGGGCGTGCGCTACGTCGACCCCGACACGGGACGGTTCGGCTGGCTGAGCCAGGTCACCGTCGTGGTCACCGCCGCCGCGAACGGCTCGTGATCCGGCGGCGACCCCGCGTCAGATGAGTCCGTTGCGCAGGAACGCGTGGCGGATCCCGTCCTCGTCGATCGCGCTCGTGACCTGGTCGGCGCGCTCCTGCACGCCCGCCACGGCGTTGCCCATCGCGATGGACACCCCGCACACCTCGAACATCTCGATGTCGTTCCAGTTGTCGCCGATGCCGATGGTGTCGGCCGCATCGATCCCGAGGTGCGCGAGGAGCTCGAGGATCGTGGCGCCCTTGGTGACGCCGGCGGCCGCGATCTCGCCCGAGTTGCCGACCGGGAGCGGAATCGTGCCGGTCACGACGGAGTAGGCGCCGTCGAGCTCCGCGAGGGCAGCGGCCACGGCGTCGGAGTCCTCGCTGAGGATCACCGCCTTGGCGACATCGGCGGCGACGAACCCTTCGGGGTCGTCGAACACCTTCATGCCGACACTCACGAACTCGACCTCATCCGGATCGAGCCCGGCCGCGGTCGCGCGTGCGACGTGCGCCGCGCGATCGCGCTCGACGTAGCCCGCCATGAGCTCGGTCAGGCCGTCGCCGGCGAACAGCCGGTCGTACGTCTGGAAGAACCAGTGCACCCCGTGGGCCGCGAAGCGCTGCTGCAGATGCGCGACGTCGCCGGCGGTGAGCAGGCGGGCGACGATCACCTCATCGCCGACGCTGGCGAACCCGCCGCCGTTGGTGACCGCGCCGTCGAAGCCGATGTCGAGGATGTCGCCCTGGAGCTCCTTCATCCCGCGTCCCGTGCTGAGGAACACCAGGTGCCCGCGGGCGCGCGCGGCGCGGACGGCGTGCACGGCCGATGCCGGGATGTGGCGGCCGTCCTGCATGAGGGTGCCGTCGACGTCGAGGAAGACGGCGCGGCGGGTGATGTGGGTGGTGCTCATCGATGACTCCGGGAAGAGGATCGCGGTGCACCCGAGCGCCGGGGGCGCGCTCGGGTGCACCGCGGAGGGACGCTCAGGCGGTGAGGCTCGCCCCGTTGGTGCGGATGACCTCGGCGTACCAGTCGAACGACTTCTTCCGGTAGCGCTCGAGAGTGCCCGAGCCGTCGTCGTTCCGGTCGACGTAGATGAAGCCGTACCGCTTGCTCAGCTGCGCCGTCGATGCGGAGACGAGGTCGATGCAGCCCCACGTCGTGTAGCCCATCAGGTCGACGCCGTCTTCGAGCGCCTCGCCGACGGCATCCAGGTGTGCCTGCAGGTAGGCGATGCGGTAGTCGTCGACCACGGTCTTCACACCGTCGATCTCGACGAGCTCGTCCTTCGCACCCAGACCGTTCTCGACGATGAACAGCGGCTTCTGCCAGCGGTCCCAGAACTGGTTCAGCACGAGGCGCAGGCCGACCGGGTCGATCTGCCAGCCCCACTCCGATTCCTTGAGGGTCGGGTTCTTGACGCCGCCGAAGAGGTTCCCCTCCCCGACCACGCGCTTGCTGTCGTCGACCGTCTCGCAGATCGACGAGTAGTAGCTGAACGACACGAAGTCGACCGTGTGCTCCTTGAGAAGGGCGCGGTCCTCGTCGCTGATGTCGAGCTCGACACCCTGCTCGCGCAGGCTCCGGAGGTAGTAGCCGGGGTACTCGCCGCGCACGTGGATGTCGCCGAAGGCGAGGTTGACGCGCTCGGTGGTGAGGGCGGCGAAGACGTCGTCGGGGTCCGGGGTCAGCGGGTAGACGGGCATCGACAGCACCATGCAGCCGATCTGCGCGTTCGGCGCCAGCTCGCGGGCGGCCTTCGTCGCGAGCGCGGATGCCACGAGCTCGTGGTGCACGGCCTGGTACAGGTCGCTCTTGGACAGTTGGTCCTTGGGGGTGTTGATGCCGCCGGACATGAACGGCGCGTGGACCACCGAATTGATCTCGTTGAACGTCAGCCAGTACTTCACGCGGGCGCCGTAGCGGGAGAACAGCACGCGGACGTAGCGCTCGTAGAAGCCGATGAGGTCGCGGTTCACCCAGCCGTCGTAGTGCTCGGCGAGGTGCAGCGGGGTCTCGTAGTGCGAGATCGTGACGAGCGGCTCGATGCCGTGCTTCTCGAGCTCATCGAGCACGCGGTCGTAGAAGGCGAGGCCGGCCTCGTTGGGCTCGGTCTCGTCGCCCTTCGGGAAGATGCGGCTCCACGCGATGGAGAAGCGGAACGTCGTGAAGCCCATCTCGGCGAACAGGGCGATGTCCTCCGCGTAGCGGTGGTAGAAGTCGATGCCGACCTGCTTGAGGTTGTCGTCGGTCGGTCCCTCGGTGCGCGGCGTCATGATGCCCTTCGGCATGACGTCCTGGATCGAGAGGCCCTTGCCGTCCTCGAGGTACGCGCCTTCCACCTGGTTCGCGGCGGTCGCGCCGCCCCAGAGGAATCCGTCGGGGAAGCGGGTGGTGCTCATGGTGTGTGTCTCCTGTTCGGGAGCGGGAGGGGTGCCACGGACGATCGGCCCACGGCACCCCACCCGCCGGTTACTGCGAGGTGCGGGATGCGCGGGGTGTCACTTCGCGACAGCGAGGGAATCGACCGACACGGCGGTGAACAGCGGATCCCCGTGGGCGATCGGACCGGACGCCGCGGCGGCGACCTCGGGGTAGAGGTCGGGGTTCGTGATGATGACGGGCGTCGTCAGGTCGTAGCCGGCCTTCTCGATCGCGTCGCCGTCGAACTCGACGAGGAGGTCGCCCGCCTTCACCTGCTGGCCCGCGGTCACCTTGACGGAGAAGTGCTCCCCGCCGAGCTTGACCGTGTCGATGCCGATGTGGATGAGCAGCTCCGCACCGTCGGCGTGACGCAGCCCGAACGCGTGCCCGGTCGGGAACGCGGCGACCACCGTGGCGTCGAACGGCGCATACACCGCGCCGGAGCGGGGCTGGACGGCGACGCCCCGACCGAGCGAGCCGTCGGCGAAGGCCGCGTCGGGCACCTCGCTGAGGGGGACGACGGTGCCGTCGACGGGGCTCAGGACCGCGACGTCGTTCGCGGCGACCGGCGCGGGCGCGGCCACCTCTTCCGGCTCGGTGAAGCCGATGATGACGGTGAGCAGGAACGGCACGAGGATCGCGACGGCGAGACCGAGGACGAGCATCAGCATGTTTCCGTTGCCGAACAGGGCGGGCAGCGCCAGACCGGACGGCACGACGAAGGCCTGGGAGAAGACGCCGCCGATGGCGATGATGGCGCCACCGACCGCGCCGCCGACGATACCGAAGGCGAAGGGCCGCTTGAGCGGGAGGTTGATGCCGTAGATCGCGGGCTCGGTGATCCCCGCGAGGAAGCCGGACAGGGTGGCCGGCGCGGCCAGCGACTTCAGGCTCTTGTTGCGGGCGCGCACCCAGACGCCCGCGACGGCGGCGGCCTGGGCGAGGACGGCGGCGAACACCGGGCCGAGGAGCAGGATCTGACCGGTCGTCTGGAACTCGATCTGGAACAGCGGCACGAGACCCCAGTGCAGACCGAAGATCACGAACACCTGCCACAGGCCGCCCATGATGGCGCCTCCCAGCCAGGGGAGGGTCGCGAAGACCCAGCCGATGCCGTCACCGAGCAGCCCGCCGAGCAGGTCGGAGATCGGGCCGATCACGACGAACACCAGCGGAACGGCAACAAGGACGACGATCATCGGGGTGACGAAGCGGCGGACCGCTCCCGGGAGCGCGGCGTAGAGGAACTTCTCCGCGTGGCTCTGCAGCCAGACGACCACGATGATCGGGATGACGCTCGAGACGTAGCTGACCATCGTGAAGGGGATGCCGAAGAAGGTGAGGTCGGGGGTTCCGACGAGCGCCGTCATCGTGGGGTAGAGGAGCGCCCCGGCGATGGCCAGCGCGGTCCACTCGTTCGCCTTGAAGTACCGCGCGGCGGTGATCGCGAGGGCGAGCGGCAGGAAGTTGATGAACGCGTCCGAGAGGGCGTTCAGCACGGCGTAGGTCGACGTGGTCGCGTCGATCCAGCCGAACGTCACGGCTGCGGCGAGGAATGCCTTCAGCAGGCCCGTGCCCGCGAGCGCCCAGAGGACGGGGGTGAAGATCGACGAGATCATCGAGATGAACCGGTTGAAGAGGTTCCCCTTCGGTCCGGACGCCGCCTCGGCGGAGCCCGCGCCGCCGATGCCGGAGATCTTGCCGATCTCCGCGAACACCTCGGGCACGTCGTTGCCGATGACGACCTGGTACTGGCCGCCGGCCTGAGCCACCGTGACGACGCCGGGCGTCGACTTGACGGCGGCGGTGTCGGCCTTCGCCTCGTCCTTCAGGACGAAGCGCAGCCTCGTCGCGCAGTGCACGAGCGACTGCACGTTCTCTTCGCCGCCGACGCCGGCGAGCACGCCGGCCGCGGTCTTCGCGTAATCCGCCATTGGGATCCGCCTTCCTTTCGCCGCAGCTCTGCGGCACTTCTGTGTGTTTCTCGCGAGGTCGGATGCCCGCTTCCGGGCAAAAAAAAGACCTGGACTCGTTCATCCATCGATTCGGAAATCGATGCGATGTGAGTCCAGGTTTCGCCCGCTGACGCGGTAACGATCCGGAGATCTCGGCAGGACGGGGGCCCTGCGGAGGTCAACCTACCACAGGCTCGCCGCCCCCGCCACCGGTGACGTGGGTGCGGAGTCGCTCGACGTGCACGATGAGGTAGAGCACCTCCTCGTCGGTGAGCGCCGCCTCGGTCGCCGCGAACACGTAGCGCTTGACCTCTTCGGCGATGGCATGGGACTGCGGGTAGCTGTGCTTGGCGAACTCGAAGAAGGAACTGTCGTTGCCGACGAGCATCGTGCGGTTGACGAGCCTCTGCAGGAGGAACTGCACGTGGAGGATGAACCGCGCGTAGTCGGCGCTGTCGGCGTCGAGCGTCACGCCCAGCCGCTGCTCGACGACATCGACGACGTGCTGCAGCCGGCGCAGCAGCAGGGCGGCGGTGCCGTTGGGCTCGTCGCGCGTGGCGTTGAGCAGGTGCATGGTGAGGAACACCGCCTCCTCCGGCGGGAGCGGCTGGCCGAGGGACTCCTGGAGCGACGCGGCCATCCGGTCGGCGGCGGCGAACTCGTGCGGATAGAGCACGCGCAGCTCGGGCATGCTGGTGGTCGGGATCCGCAGCCCCTGCGCGAGACGCTCCATCACGTAGTGCACGTGGTCGATGACGGCGATCGTGAGGTGGCGGTCGAGGTGGCGACCGAGCATCCGCTCCGCCTCGTCGACGGCGCGGGTGACGGCCTCCACGGTCGGATAGGGGACGTCGACGAGCAGTCGCCGCTCCCGCTCGCCCTGGGCTCCGCCGTCGAGGATGAAGGTCTTCTCGACTTTCGCGGGGTCGATCACGTCGTTCGGCTTCAGCTGGAATCCGAGCCCCCGGCCCATCAGGACGCGCTCCCGGCCGGTCTCGTCGATCGCGATGACGACGTTGTTGTTGAGCACCCGGTGCACCGGCACCGGGTGGGCGACGTCGCCGGGGGGACTCATGCCGAGCATTCTAGGAGGCGCGGGGCTGCGGACCGATCTCGCCCGCCATCGATCGCGTCGTTTCCGAAATGTAAAGGTTTCATTTCGTATTGAAAGTTCGAAAAGCTCAGCCCCTATGGTGAGCGTACGTACTCACCCCGTACTGCCGCCGCGGCCCGCGCAGCCCGGCCCGTGCTCACACCCGGCACCGTGTCCCGCACCATCCCTGTCTCAGTGATTCCTTGTGAGGAAAAATGAACAAGAGGCTCATCGCGGCGGCAGCAGCCGTCGCCGTCACCGCCCTTGCGCTGTCCGCATGCAGCGCCGGCACCACACCGACCGACGACGACGCACTCGCAGAGATCCGCGTCGCCGCCACCGACCCGCAGCTCATCATCCCCGGTCGTCAGTCCGTCGCCTACGACGTGAACATGGCCGTCTGGGCGCCGCTGGCGTTCCTCGAGTCCGACGGCACGCTCGAATACGTCCAGGCCGAGTCGATCGAATCCGACGACGCGATCACGTGGACCGTCACCCTTCGCGAAGGCTGGACCTTCCAGGACGGCACGCCGGTGACCGCGCAGTCGTACGTCGACAGCTGGAACGCCGTCTCCTACGGGCCGAACGCGTTCGAGAACTCCGGCCAGCTCGCCAACATCGTGGGCTACGCCGACCTCAATCCGGCCGAGGGGGAGCCCTCGACCACGGAGATGTCCGGTCTCGCCGTCGTCGACGAGCGCACCTTCACCGTGGAGCTCACCGGCGCCGACAGCCAGTTCCCGCTGCAGGTGACACAGGCCCAGACCGCGATGTTCCCGATGCCCGCCTCGGCGCTCGAGGACTTCGACGCGTACAACACCCACCCCATCGGCAACGGTCCCTTCGCGTTCGCGGAGGACTACGTCGAGAACGAGCCCATCGTCCTGGAGGCGTACGAGGACTACCAGGGCGAGGCGCCCACGGTGGACCGCATCACCTTCGTCCCCTACACCGACAGCGAGACCGCCTACACCGACGTCCTCGCCGGCAACCTGGACGTGGCCGGCGTCCCCGCCTCCAAGCTCACCCAGGCCGGCGGCGACTTCGGCGAGCGGCTGTACTCGTTCGAGGCGCCGGGGATCTCCTTCCTCGGGCTCCCGCTGTGGAACGACGCGTACGAGGACATCCGCGTGCGTCAGGCCATCTCGATGGCCATCGACCGCGAGGCGATCATCGACGTCATCTACGGCGGCACCTACGACCCCGCCACCGCCTGGACCCCGGCGATCGAGCCGGGAACCCCGACCGGCATCTGCGGCGAGTACTGCGAGTACGACCCCGAGGCGGCCAAGGCCCTGCTCGACGAGGCCGGCGGATTCGACGGCTCGCTGGAGATCTACTTCCCCGGCGGCGGCGGTCTGGACCCGCTGTACGAGGCGATCGCCAACCAGCTGCGCCAGAACCTCGGCATCGAGGCGACGGCCAAGCCGAGCGCCGACTGGGCGGAGTTCCTGCAGAACCGCAACGACGAGAACATCGACGGGCCGTTCTTCTCGCGCTGGGGTGCGCTCTACCCCAGCCAGCAGGCGACGCTGCGCGTCTTCTTCATCGAAGGCGGCGGGTGCACGAACTGCATCCCCTGGTACAGCGACGAGGTCGCCGACGCGATCGCGACCGCCGACGCGGACCTCTCGACCGACGGATCGGCGTACGCCGACGTGCAGGAGCTCATCCAGGCGGAGTTCCCGGCCGTGCCGCTGTTCTTCGAGAAGTACTCCTACGTCACCTCCGAGAGGGTCGCCGAGCTGGTCACGTCGCCGGTCGGAAACCCCACCTACCGGTCGATCGTCCTGAGCGACTGACCCGGACGTGCGGAGCGCCCACCCCCCGGGGCGCTCCGCACCCTCCGGTCACCACCCGGTCATCCCCCCGATCGCCACCCGCCTGACCACCGCGTGACCACCACCCGGCCACCGCGTGACCACCAGACACGAGAGCTCCCCATGACGCACGATCCCCTCCTCGCGTTCGCCCAGCACCTGCCCGCCATCGACGGATTCCCCACGGTCGACGAACTGCGCGCCGACCTGCTCGCCCGGCGTGACGCGCAGCCGGACCGCATCGGCCACGCCGTCATCGGACACTCGCGTCTCGGCTCGCCGATCGACCACTTCACGATCGGCGACGGACCGCTGCAGGTCGTGATCGCCGGGGGCGTCCACCCCAACGAGCCCATCGGCTTCCGCACCGTGCAGCAGCTGGTGCGCCTGCTGCTCGAGGCCCCCGAACTCGGCGGGCTCGACGCCACCTGGCACATCGTGCCCTGCGCCGACCCCGACGGCGCGCGCCTGAACGAGTCGTGGTTCGGCTCCGCCGATCGGCTCTCGTACTTCGAGGGCTTCTACCGGCCCGCGCCCGGCGAGCAGGTGGAGTGGTCGTTCCCCTTCGACTACAAGGAGGCGTGGTTCGACCATCCGATCCCGGAGACCCGGGCGCTGATGGCGCTGTTCGACCGCGTCCGCCCCGACGTGTTCGTGGGTCTCCACAACGCCGAGTTCGGCGGCGTGTACTTCTACCTCAACGAGCACGACGCCGCCCTCGCCCGCGAGCTGCGCGACCTTCCCGCCGCCTTCGGGCTGCCGCTGGATGTCGGCGAGCCCGAGATGGACGGTCTCGCCCGCCTCGACGACGCGGTCTTCCGGGCGCCCCTCGCCCGGGAGCGCTACGACCATCGAGAGGCGCTCGGCCTCGCGCCCGAGAAGCGCTCGGGCGGTGCAGGCACCGCCGACTACCTCGAGCGCTACGGCACGACGACGATGATCGCCGAGCTCCCCTACTGGACCCACCCCGACGCCGCCGACACCACTCCGACCTCGCGGGTGTACCGCGACGTCATCGCCGAGAAGGCCGACGCGCTCGACGAGCTCCACGTGCTGCTGCAGCGGGTGCTGGACGCCGCGCGTCCGTCGCTCACGATCGACTCGCCGTTCCGCCGCGCCAGTGAGGCGTTCGTCCCCGGTATGGGCGAGGCGGCCAGCGCGGAACGCGCCCGCCTGAGCGATCCGGCGCTGGAGCGTCCCGCGACGGTGGCGGAGGTGTTCGGCAACCGCGAGGTGGTGCGGACCTTCCGGCTGCGCTTCGGCGGCATCCTGCGTCGCGCGCTCGCCGCCGAGGTCGCCGCGGGCGTCGCCCACGAGGCGGTGCGCAGCGCCTCGACCGAGCTGGAAGCGGTCTTCCGCGGGTGGCTCGCCGCCGAGCGCGACACCGACCTCGCCCCCGCTCCGGTCTCGGCTCTCGTCGGCGTGCAGCTGGCCGCCGTGCTGGCGACGGTGAGACGGAGGCGCGGATGATCCTCGCGCGCCGGATCGGCGCCCGCATCGCCGAGTTCGCGCTCGTCTTCGTGGGCGTGACCTTCATCATCTACGCCACGGTGTGGGCGCTGCCGGGCGACCCGATCGCCGCGCTCGGCGGCGACCGGCCACTGCCCGACAACGTCGTGGCGCAGCTGCGGGAGCAGTTCCACCTCGACGACCCGCTCTGGCAGCAGTACCTGCGCTACCTCGGCGGACTGTTCACCGGCGACCTCGGCACGACCTTCTCGGGGGTGCCCGTCGCCGACCGGATGGCCTCGCGATGGCCCGTGACCATCACGCTCGCCCTCACGGCGTGGGTCATCGAGGTCGTCATCGGCGTCGCGCTCGGCCTGATCGCGGGACTGCGCCGTGACAGCGCGATCGACCGCACGGTGCTGTTCGGCACCATCCTCGCCACGTCGATCCCGATCTTCGTGGTGGCCGTCTCGGCGCAGCTCGTCTTCGGGCTCCACCTCGGCTGGCTCCCCATCGCGGGGACCGACGCCGGCTGGCCGGTCGCCTACATCCTGCCCGCCACCGTCATCGCGCTGTTCGGCCTCGCCTCGATCGCGCGCCTCATGCGCGGGAGCGTCATCGACTCGATGGAGTCGGACTTCGTCCGCACCCTCCGCGCCAAGGGCATGCCCGGCTCGCGCATCGTCGGGCTGCACGTGATGCGCAACTCGGTGGCGCCCGTGCTCACCTTCGTCGCGATCGACCTCGGCTTCCTCCTCGGCGGCGCGGTGGTGGTGGAGGGCATCTTCAACCTCCCGGGGATCGGGCAGCTGCTCTTCAGCGCGATCCGCACGCACGAGGGCCCCACGGTGGTGGGGGTGGGCACGACGCTCATCCTGATCTTCCTCGTGCTGAACGTGGTGGTCGACCTCCTCAACTCGCTGCTGGACCCCCGGAGCCGTCATGACTGAGACCGCCGCCGCCGCCCTCGAGCACGTCACCGTCAGCCGGGGGGTCTGGACGAGTCTGCGTCGCCGACCGCTGTTCTGGATCAGCGCCGCCATCCTCGCCGTGCTCGCCGTGATCTCGCTCTTCCCCGATGCCGTCGGCGGGCTGTTCGGTCAGCCCGATCCCCGCGCGTGCGAGCTCCGCGACAGCAAGCTTCCGCCGAACGCCGCGCATGTGTTCGGCACCGACCTGCAGGGCTGCGACATCTACTCCAACGTCATCCACGGGGCGCGTACGTCGCTGTTCATCGGCGTCATGGCCACCGTCATCGCGCTCGTCATCGCGATCGTCGTCGGAACGCTCGCCGCGTACTTCGGAGGCTTCGCCGACATCCTCATCTCGCGCCTCACCGATGTCTTCCTCGGCTTCCCGTTCATCCTCGGCGCCATCATCGTGCTCAACAGCGTGGGGGAGCGGACGCCCTTCGTCGTGGCGGTCGTGCTGGCGGCGTTCAGCTGGCCGACACTCGCCCGGCTCGTGCGCACCTCCGTGCGGACGGTGCGGAACATGGACTACATCAGCGCCGCCCGGGCCATGGGGATCTCCCACACCCGCACGCTCGTCTCCCACGTCGTGCCCAACGCGATCGGGCCGGTGCTGGCGATCACCGCCACCATGGTGGGGAGCATCATCGTCGCCGAATCGACGCTGACCTTCCTCGGCGTCGGACTGCGCTCGCCGTCGATCTCATGGGGGCTGCAGATGGCCAACGCGCAGTCGTACTTCGGCAGCTCGCCCCACATGCTCGTCTTCCCCGCCCTGTTCCTCAGCGTGACGGTGTTCGCGCTCATCACCCTGGGCGACATCCTGCGGGATGCGCTCGACCCGAAAGGACGCCGACTGTGACCGTGACCCCTCCCGAGGCGGATGCCCGCCGACGCGATGCCGTGCGCGACGCGGCCGAGTACGCGGCGCGGTGGTTCGCCTTCGCCGGCGAGACCCGCGAGGTGCCCGGCATCCAGGCGGCGATCCGCTACCGCGGCGAGCTCGTCCTCGAGTTCGCGTGGGGCGCGGCCGACCTGGAGACCGGTGAGGATCTCACCACCGAGAGTCTCTTCCGGATCGCCTCGCACTCGAAGACCTTCACCGCGACGGCGGTCTTCCAGCTCGCCGAGCGCGGCGCGCTGCGCCTGGACGACACCGTCGCGCAGTGGGTGCCCGAGCTGGCGGAGTCAGACCTCGCCGCCGTCACCGTGCGCGAGCTCCTCGCCCACCAGGGCGGCATCGTGCGCGACGGTCGCGACGCCGACTACTGGCAGCGCGGCGCCGCCTTCCCCGACCGGCAGCGGATCGTCGACATCTGCCGGGGCGAGGGGCGCATCTTCGCGCGCAACGAGCACTTCAAGTACTCCAACATCGCCTACTCGGTGCTCGGACTCATCATCGAGGCGGCCTCGGGCACCGACTACGACACGTTCACGCGGGAGAACATCTGCGGGCCGCTGGGGCTGGAGCGCTCGGGTTCGGAGTGGCAGGCGGCCCGCGCCGACGAATACGCCGCCGGCCACACGGCGCGTTTCGCGCTCGGGGGGAAGCGGCGCGTGATCCCGCACGTCGACACGCGGGCGATGGCCGCCGCGACCGGATGGTTCTCGACGGCCACCGAGACCAGCGCCTACCTGGCCGCGCACGCTCTGGGCGACGACCGGCTGCTCGGCGACGACAGCAAGCGTCAGGCGCAGTACCGCGTCTCGCGGATCGAGATCGGCGGCGCGCACCGCCACTACGGTCTGGGCTTCGAGCTATTCGAGCTCGACGGCGGGCTGCTCGTCGGCCACAGCGGCGGCTACCCCGGTCACATCACGCGCACCTGGCTCGATCCCGAGAACGACCTGGTCGTCAGCGTGTTCACGAACGCGATCGACGGTCCCGCCGACACCCTCGCCACCGGCGCCATCGCGCTCCTGCGTCTCGCGCTGACGCACGCGGACGACGACGAGCGCGTCGAGGGCGTCGAGGGCCGCTACGCGAGCCTGTGGTCGGTGCTCGATCTCGCCCACCTCGGCGGCGCGACCTTCGCCCTCCACCCGCAGCTGGACGACCCCGCCCGGCTGGCGGAGAAGGTGGAGTCCGATGCCGACGGCACGCTCCGCCAGCCCGCGCGCGCGAGCTTCGGCGCGGCGGGAGAACCGGTCGAGGTGGCGCGCGGCGGGTCGGGTGCGGTGGAATCGATCACGTGGAGCGGCATGTCGATGTGGCCGTTCGACGTCTTCACCGAGGCGATGGCTCAGCCGGACCCCGGACGGATCCTGGAGGGCATGGCACTGTGACGGACCTGGACAAGGACGAGTCGGCATCCCTCGACCTCCCCGAAGAGCTGCGCACCTTCGTGGAGGACTTCGCCTTCGCCTGGGGCGCCGCGGGCAATCCGCGCATGGACGGGCGGGTGCTGGGCCTCCTGCTGATCGTGGACCGCCCGTTCCTCTCGTCGGCGCAGATCGCGGAGATGCTAGGTGCCAGCGCCGGCGCCGTCTCGATGTCGACGCGTGCGCTCGTGAGCCTCGGATTCCTCAAGCCCCACTCGCTGCCGGGCGATCGCAGCCGGTACTTCCGCGTGGAGGAGGACGTCTGGGGGAGCTTCCTCGCCGGGGAACGCGACTATGCCCGGCGCATCACCTCGACGATCGAGTACGGACTGGATGCCGTGTCGGAGGATGCCGTCGGTCCGCGCACGCGGCTCAACAACGCGCGACGCTACATGGTCTGGCTCGTCGGGTATCACCGCAAGATGCTCAGCGACTGGGAGGCCTACCGCGACTCCGGCATCGACGAGGATCCCGTCTCATGAGCGGCACGCTGCTGGAGGTGCGCGAGCTGTCGGTCGACTTCGTCGTGGGCGCCGAGACGGTCCACGCCGTGCGCGATGTCTCCTTCACCCTCGATCGCGGCGAGGTCGTGGCGCTGGTGGGCGAGTCCGGGTCGGGCAAGAGCGTCACCGCGCTCTCGCTCGTCGGCCTGCTTCCTCGCGGTGCCCGTGTGCGCGGCCAGGCCCTGCTGGACGGCGACGATCTTCTGGCCATGACGCGCGCGCAGCGCGAGGCGGTCCGCGGCACGCGGATCGGCGTGGTCTTCCAGGACCCGGGGAGCGCCCTGGACCCGGTGTTCACGATCGGCTCGCAGATCGAGGAGATGCTGATCGTCCACCGGCCCGGCATGACCCGCGCCGAGCGTCGCGCCCGGGTGATCGAGCTGCTGGAGCAGGTGGAGATCGCCGATCCCGCCGCGCGGCTCTCGAGCTACCCGCACCAGCTGTCGGGAGGTCAGGCCCAGCGGGTGATGATCGCCATCGCCCTCGCCTGCGACCCCGAGATCCTCATCGCCGACGAGCCGACGACCGCGCTGGACGTGACGGTGCAGCGCGAGGTGCTCGACGTCCTCCGGCGCCTTCGCGACCGCATCGGCACCTCGATCGTCATGATCACCCACGACATGGGCGTCGTCGCCGACATCGCCGACCGGGTCGTGGTCATGCGGGACGGCCGGGTGGAGGAGGCCGCCGGCGTGCGGGAACTGTTCGCCGCGCCGCAGGCCGACTACACGCGGCGGCTGCTGGCCGCGGTGCCTCGTCTCGGTGCCCCCGAGCGCGCGGTGCCGGCGGGCGAGACGGCCGTGCTCGACGTCGACGCGCTGTCGGTCGTCTACGGGCGCGGCGCGCGCGCCCTGACAGCCGTGGACGAGGTCAGCCTCCGGGTCGGCGAGGGAGAGATCGTCGCCCTGGCCGGCGAGTCCGGTTCGGGGAAGTCGACCATCGGCCGGTGCGCCCTCGGCCTCGCGCCGATCTCGGCCGGTGCGGTGCGCATCGACGGGGTCGACCTCGCCCGGGTGCGCGGCCGTCGCGCGGTGGCCGTCAAACGCCGCGTCGGCGTCGTGTTCCAGAACTCCACCGCGGCGCTCGATCCCCGGCGCACGGTCGGCGACTCCATCGGTGAGCCGCTGCGCGTGCACGGCGGCCTGCGGGGCGCCGCGCTCCAGGCCCGCACCGCCGAGCTCCTCGACGCGGTCGGACTCCCGTCGGCGTGGCACCGTCGCTATCCGCACGAGCTGTCGGGCGGTCAGCGTCAGCGGGTCGCCATCGCCCGCGCCATCTCGCTGCGTCCGCGCCTGCTGATCGCCGACGAGCCGACGAGCGCCCTCGACGTCTCGGTGCAGGCGACGGTGCTCGATCTGCTGCGCGACCTGCAGCGGGAGCTGCGCTTCGCCTGCCTGTTCATCAGTCACGACCTCGCCGTGGTCGACGAGCTCTGCGATCGGATCGTGGTGCTCCAGCGCGGCCGCGTCGTCGAGGAGGGATCGCGCGTCGACGTGCTGCGCCGGCCCGGGCATCCCTACACGCGTGCCCTCATCGCCGCCGCCCCCGTGCCGGACCCCGTCGAGCAGGCCCGCCGCCGCGAGGCCGTGCCGGCGGGCTGACGCTCAGGCACCCTCGTCTACCCTGGTCCCATGACCGATTCCACGCCCGTGCGCGCCACCGGACCCCGCCAGGTGCGCCCGCGCACCGAGGGGTGGACGCAGCGCACCGACGCCGAGGGCAAGCCGCTCCTGCAGTTCGCCGCGCCCAAGAAGGGGATGCCGCCGGCCCATCTGGCCGACCTCACCCCCGAGCAGCGCGTCGAGCGCGTGAAGGAGCTCGGGATGCCGGGCTTCCGCGCGGCCCAGCTCGAGAAGCACTACTTCCAGCACTACACCTCCGACCCGGCGGCCATGACCGACCTTCCCGCGGCGGGCCGCGAGGAGTTCGTCGCGGCGATGCTGCCGCCGCTCCTCACCGAGGTACGGCGGCTGGAGACCGACAAGGGCGACACGATCAAGTTCCTCTGGAAGCTCCACGACGGCGCCCTCGTCGAGTCGGTCCTCATGCGCTATCCCGGGCGCATCACGCTGTGCGTGTCGAGCCAGGCCGGATGCGGCATGAACTGCCCGTTCTGCGCGACCGGCCAGGCGGGGCTCACCCGCAACATGTCGGCCGCGGAGATCGTCGAGCAGATCGTCCGCGCCAACCGCCTGATCGCCGACGGCGCCCTTCGACAGGCTCAGGGACCGGGAAAGACGCGCGAGCGGGTCACGAACATCGTGTTCATGGGCATGGGCGAGCCGCTCGCCAACTACAACCGCGTCCTGCAGGCCGTCCGCACCATGGTCGATCAGAAGCACGGTCTCGGTATGAGTGCCCGCGGAGTGACGGTGTCGACGGTCGGGCTCGTCCCCGCGATCAACAAGCTCGCCGCCGAGGACATCCCGGTCACCTTCGCGCTGTCGCTCCACGCGCCCGACGACGGCCTCCGCGACGAGATGATCCCGATCAACTCGCGCTGGAAGGTCGACGAGGCCCTCGACGCGGCGCGCGGCTACTTCGAGAAGACGGGCCGGCGCGTGTCGATCGAGTACGCGCTCATCAAGGACATGAACGACCACGCCTGGCGCGCCGACCTTCTCGCCGAGAAACTCAACGCGCGCGGTCGCGGCTGGGTGCACGTGAACCCCATCCCGCTGAACCCGACGCCGGGGTCCGTGTGGACGGCCTCGGAAGTGCCCGTGCAGAACGAGTTCGTCCGTCGGCTGAACGACGCCGGCATCCCGACGACCCTCCGCGACACCCGCGGCAAGGAGATCGACGGCGCCTGCGGGCAGCTCGTCGCCACCGAAGAGGACCGCGCCGCGGCCGCCACGGCCTGACGGGACCCGCCCCCGGTCCGCTCCGGCGCCACTAGCGTGGAGACATGGTCAACTATCGCTATCTCGGCAACAGCGGATTCAAGGTCTCGGAGATCACCTACGGCAACTGGGTGACTCACGCCTCCCAGGTGGGCGACGAGGCCGCGATCGCGACGGTCCACAAGGCGCTCGATCTCGGCATCACCTCGTTCGACACGGCCGACACCTACGCCAACACGGCGGCCGAGGTCGTTCTCGGCAAGGCGCTGCAGGGTCTCGAGCGCGCCGAGTACGAGCTCTTCACCAAGGTCTACTGGCCGATCGGCAAGAAGGGCCCGAACGACCAGGGCCTCTCCCGGAAGCATGTCTTCGACGGCATACACGGATCGCTGCGTCGCCTCGGCGTCGACTACGTCGACCTCTACCAGGCGCACCGCTACGACTACGAGACGCCCCTCGAGGAGACGATGCAGGCGTTCGCCGACATCGTGCGCCAGGGCAAGGCGCTCTACATCGGCGTCAGCGAGTGGACGGCCGAGCAGCTGCGCGACGGTCACGCGCTCGCGAAGGAGCTCGGCTTCCAGCTCGTCTCGAACCAGCCGCAGTACTCCGCGCTGTGGCGTGTCATCGAGGGCAAGGTCGTGCCGACCTCCGAGGAGCTCGGCATCTCGCAGATCGTCTGGTCGCCGATGGCGCAGGGCGTCCTGTCGGGCAAGTACCTGCCCGGGCAGCCGGTGCCCGAGGGCTCGCGCGCGACCGACGAGAAGAGCGGCGCGAACTTCATCAAGCGCTTCCTCGACGACGACGTGCTCACGGCCGTGCAGAAGCTGAAGCCGATCGCGGAGGAGGCCGGCCTCACCATGCCCCAGCTGGCGATCGCGTGGGTGCTGCACAACCCGAACGTCGCCGCCGCGCTCGTCGGTGCCTCGCGCCCCGAGCAGCTGGAGGACTCCGTGAAGGCGTCGGGCGTCGTGCTCGACGACGACACCAAGGCCGCGATCGACGCCGCGCTGGCGCCGGTCGCCGTGACCGACGTCGAGCAGACCTACACGGTGTCGCCGAAGGGCCGTCCGGCCTGATCGCGCCGGTCTGAGGATCAGCCTCCGGAGTCCGGTCATGCCCGCGACGAGCGCCGGCATCCTGCTCTACCGCGTCGACGCGGAGAACGGGGTGACGGTGCTCGTCGCGCACATGGGCGGACCGTACTGGTCGAGCAAGGACGAGGGTGCCTGGTCGATCCCCAAGGGGGAGGTCGACGGCGACGAGGGCATGCTCGACGCCGCGCGACGCGAGTTCCGCGAGGAGCTCGGCATCGAGCCGCCGGAGGGTGAGTATGCCGAGCTCGGCACATTCGCGTACTCCTCGGGAAAGCGGGTGACCGTGTTCGTCGCCGACGGGACGGACTTCACCGCCACCGAGTTCGACTTCGGCACGTTCGAGCTCGAATGGCCGCCGCGGTCGGGCCGGACCGCGGCGTTCCCCGAAGTCGACCGCGCGGAGTGGATGACCGTCGCCGATGCGCGCGAGCGGCTCGTGAAGGGTCAGCGTCCGGCCCTCGACCGGCTCGAAGAACTACTGGCGAAGGCCGGCGCCTGAGTCCACACTGTCGGCAGGAGCACGAGAGGACGACGCCATGGCGCACGGAGACATCACCCACATCGACATCCCGGTCAGCGATCTGACGATGGGGGCGGCGTTCTACTCCGACCTGTTCGGCTGGCAGATCGCCGAGGCCCCCGGCTTCGAGGGCTACCCGATGTGGCAGGCGCCCAACCAGATCAGCGGCGGCGGTCTCGCCCCGCGCTCCGAGGGGTTCACCCAGCCGCGGTCCTACGTCGAGGTGGACTCCATCGACGAGACGATCGCGAAGGCCGAGGCGGCCGGCGGATCGGTGGCGATGGCCAAGGACAACATCACCGCCACGAGCTGGTGGGCGATCATCGTCGACCCGGACGGCAACCACATCGGCCTCTTCGAGGGCTCGACGGGCGTCTAGGTGGCGTCAACGCTTCTTCGCGGGCGCGGCGGAGACGTCCAGCTTCTCGTGGCGGCCGCTCAGCGACGACCACGCACTCGCCGTGCCCGTCGCCGCGTGCTCGGAGGCGCGGACGGCCCGCTCGTCGGCCCACTCGTTGAGCACGTGGCCGCGATGACCGCGCACGTGCTCGAGGATGACGTCGGGGAGCCCCACCGCGCGGCGGGCGTCGCGCGCGACGATCAGCTGCTCGAGCAGGTCGCGGTTCTTGGTCGGTGCGCCCGTCGAGGTCTTCCAGCCACGACGGCGGTGCGCGTCCATCCACGAGGAGTACGTGTCGATCGCGTACGTGGAATCGGCCTGCACGACCAGCTCCCGCACGTCCGGGTGATCCTCGATCGCCTTCAGGAGACCGAGCAGCTCGCCGATGTTGTTGGTGCCCTCGGGGAGCGATCCCGCCGCCCAATGACCGTCCTCACCGACCCAGGCCCAGCCGGTCGGTCCGGGGTTGCCCTTGCAGGCGCCGTCGGTGGCCACGACATAACGGGTGGATTCGGTCACCTCTCGACGGTAGCCGATGACAGCACTTCTCATTGTGTATACGCAATCCGGTCAATCTACCGTCCAAGGTCCACCCGATGAGGTTTATGTATACACTGAGGGGATGCGAGCGGGTGAGCGGGCCTACCAGACACTCCTCGACGAGATCCAGTCCGGTGCGCTGACGGCCGGCACCGTGCTCGGCGAGGTGGAGCAGGCCGCCCGGCTGGGAGTCAGTCGCACTCCGCTGCGCGAGGCCCTGGGGCGCCTGGCCGCCGACGGACTCGTCGTGCAGGCCTCCCCCCGCGTCACCGTCGTGTCCGAGATCGACGCCGACGATATCCGCGAACTGTTCGAGCTGCGGCGGGCGCTCGAGGAGAGCGCCGCACGTCTGGCCGCCCGGCGCGGACGACCGGAGGCGTTCGCGGTGCTCGCCGACGAGTTCGCCGGCATCGACACGGTGCGGGCTCCCGACGCGTACTACGCGCTGATCGCGCGCTTCGATGCCGCCGTCGACGCGGCCGTCGCGAACGACTACCTCACGAACGCGCTGCGGAACATCCGCACCCACCTCGTCCGCGTGCGCCGCCTCGCGCGCGACAAGCCCGGGCGGCTCGCGGCCTCCGCCGGGGAGCACCGTCTGATCGCCGCCGCGATCGCGACCGGCGACGCCGACCTCGCCGCCCACGCCACCCACGTCCATCTGCACAACGCCCTCACCGGCATCCTCGAGTCCCTGGAGGCCCCCGCATGACCGTCACCCATCACGTCCGCGTCCACCGCAGCGACGAGGAGCTCCCGCGCGAGCAGCAGCTCGCCCACAAGATCGCCGAGGTCGCCGCCGATCCCGTCGCCGTCGAGCCCGCCGTGGTCGACATGATCGTCAACCGGATCATCGACAACGCGGCGGTGGCCGCCGCCTCCCTCACCCGCGCGCCCGTCAGCGCCGCGCGTCGGCAGGCGCTGGACCACCCCGTGTCGCGGGGCGGCGACGGCGCCACGATCTTCGGCGTCGAGGACGACACCCGCACCAGCCCCGAGTGGGCGGCGTGGGCCAACGGCGTCGCCGTGCGCGAGCTCGACTACCACGACACGTTCCTCGCGGCCGACTACTCCCACCCCGGAGACAACATCCCGCCGGTCCTCGCCGTCGCCCAGCACGTCGGAGCCGATGGCGCAGCCCTCGTGCGCGGCATCGCCACCGGATACGAGATCCAGATCGACCTCGTCCGCGCGATCTGCCTGCACAAGCACAAGATCGACCACGTCGCCCACCTCGGGCCCTCCGCGGCGGCGGGGATCGGCACCCTGCTCGGCCTCGACGTCGCCACGATCGAGCAGGCCGTCGCGCAGGCCCTGCACACCACGACCGCCACCCGCCAGTCGCGCAAGGGTGAGATCTCCACCTGGAAGGCCTACGCCCCGGCCTTCGCGGGGAAGATGGCCGTCGAGGCCGTCGACCGTGCGATGCGCGGCCAGACATCGCCGAACCCGATCTACGAAGGCGAGGACGGCGTGATCGCGTGGCTCCTCGACGGACCGGACGCCGCCTACGAGGTTCCGCTCCCGGCAGCCGGCGAGCCCAAGCGCGCCATCCTCGACTCGTACACGAAGGAGCACTCGGCCGAGTACCAGGCGCAGGCCTGGATCGACCTGGCGCGCAAGCTCCACCACGCGCACCCCGCCCTTCGACAGGCTCAGGGACCGGGGGCGGCTCAGGGACCGGCGACGGAGATCGCGTCGATCGTGCTGCACACGAGCCACCACACGCACTACGTGATCGGCTCCGGCGCGAACGATCCGCAGAAGTACGACCCGACCGCCTCACGGGAGACGCTCGACCACTCCATCCCGTACATCTTCACGGTCGCCCTGCAGGACGGCGGCTGGCACCACGTCGACTCCTACACGCCCGAGCGCGCGGCCCGCCCCGACACCGTGGCGCTGTGGCAGAAGGTCACGACGGCCGAGGACGCGGAGTGGACGCGCCGCTACCACTCCGACGACCCGACGGAGAAGGCCTTCGGCGGGCGCGTGGTGATCACTCTCGCCGACGGGACCACCATCGTCGACGAGATCGCCGTCGCCGACGCGCACCCGCTCGGTGCGCGGCCGTTCGCGCGCGAGGACTACATCCGCAAGTTCCGCCTGCTGGCCGAGCCCGTGCTGGAGGAGGCCGAGATCGAGCGCTTCCTGGCGCTGGTGCAGCGGCTGCCGGAGCTGAGCGCGGACGAGGTGCGGCAGCTGGGGTTCGTCGCGAAGCCGGGGGTGCTCGACGGTGCACCCGCTCCGAAGGGGCTCTTCTGATGGTGCGGCGTTTCGTCTCGCTGCGCTCGCTCAACGACCGGGGTGTGGTTCCGCGTTTCGTCTCGCTGCGCTCGCTCAACGTCCGGGGTGTGGTGCCGGTCGTTGAGCGAGGAGCGCAGCGACGAGACGAAACGGCGTTCCCGCCCCGCAACGATCGGAAGGTGTGCTGATGCTCTATTCGACCGTCTCCGCCGCAGACAAGCGCCGCGTGCTGCGCGAGCGGCTCGCGGCCGGCGAACTCGTGCGCTTCCCCGGTGCATTCAACCCGCTGAGCGCCCGCCTCATCGAGCGCAAGGGCTTCGAGGGCGTCTACATCTCGGGCGCGGTGCTGTCGGCCGACCTCGGCCTCCCCGACATCGGCTTGACGACCCTGACCGAGGTGGCCGGCCGCGGGCAGCAGATCGCCCGCATGACCGACCTGCCGGCGATCATCGACGCCGACACCGGGTTCGGTGAGCCGATGAACGTGGCCCGCACCATCCAGACCCTCGAGGACGCGGGGCTGGCGGGAGCCCACATCGAGGACCAGGTCAACCCGAAGCGCTGCGGGCACCTCGACGGCAAGTCCGTGGTGGACGCCGACACGGCCATCCAGCGCATCCGCGCCGCCGTCGATGCGCGCCGCGATCCGAACTTCCTCATCATGGCGCGCACCGACATCCGTGCCGTCGAGGGTCTGGATGCGGCGATCGACCGGGCGAAGGCGCTCGTCGACGCCGGCGCTGACGCGGTCTTCCCCGAGGCCATGCGCGACCTGGGCGAGTTCGAGGCGATGGCATCGGCGCTCGACGTGCCGATCCTCGCGAACATGACCGAGTTCGGAAAGTCCGACCTGTTCTCGGTCGACCAGCTGCGGGACGCGGGGGTTCAGATCGTCATCTGGCCGGTGTCGCTCCTGCGGATCGCGATGGGCGCGGCGGGCCGCGCACTGGATACGCTGACGGAGGAAGGACACCTCACGTCGCGGCTGGGTGAGATGCAGCATCGCGCCGACCTGTACGACCTCATCGACTACGAGGGCTACAGCCGGTTCGACTCCGACGTCTTCACCTTCGAGCTCGACGACCGGCAGGCAACGCAAGGGAGCACGGCATGACCGACACCGACATCAAGAAGGGGCTGGCCGGCGTCGTCGCCGACGTCACGGCGATCAGCAAGGTCAACCCCGAGACGAACTCGCTGCTCTACCGCGGCTATCCGGTGCACGAGCTGGCGGCCACGCAGCCGGCGGAGGCGGTGGCCCACCTGCTGTGGCACGGCGACCTGCCCGATTCAGCCCAGCTGGCCGCGCTGCGCGCCGAGGAGCGTTCGCACCGCGCCCTCGCTGCTGACGTCCGCGCAGCCATCGATCTGACGCCGCTCGACGCGCACCCGATGGACGAGGTGCGCACGGCCATCAGCGTGCTCGGCGCGCGCGACCTCGCCGGCACCGGGTCGGTCATGGATGCGAGCGGGACTCCCGAGGACAACCTCGCCCGGAGCCTCCGCCTGTTCGCGGCGCTCCCGGCGATCGTCGCCTACGGCCAGCGCCGCCGCCGCGGGCAGGAGCCGGTCGCGCCGCGCGACGATCTGGACTACGCGGCGAACTTCCTCTGGATGACCTTCGGCGAGGAGGCGGATCCGGTCGTGGTCGACGCTTTCAACCGGTCGATGATCCTCTACGCGGAGCACTCGTTCAACGCGTCGACGTTCACAGCGCGCGTCATCAGCTCGACGCTCAGCGACCTCTACTCGGCCGTCGTCGGCGCGGTCGGTGCCCTCAAGGGGCCCCTCCACGGTGGGGCCAACGAGGCGGTGCTGCACGTGTTCGATGAGATCGGCGACGCCGACAACGTCGTGCCGTGGCTCGAGAAGGCGCTCGCCGAGAAACGCAAGATCATGGGGTTCGGCCACCGGGTGTACAAGCGCGGCGACTCGCGCGTGCCGACCATGAAGGCTGCGCTCGACACCCTCATCTCCCACTACGACCGGCCCGATGTCGAGGCGCTCTATGCGACGCTCGAGTCGGAGTTCGTCGCCCGCAAGGGGATCTACCCGAATCTGGACTACCCGTCCGGTCCGGCGTACAGCCTCATGGGCTTCGACACCCTCACCTTCACCCCGCTGTTCGTCGCGGCGCGGGTGGTCGGGTGGACGGCTCACATCATGGAGCAGTCGGCATCCAACGCCCTCATCCGGCCGCTGTCGGAGTACGTCGGACACGACGAGCGTCATATCGACGGCTTCGTCGACGACGTGGGGACGGCGGCGATCTCGCTCCGCCAGGTGGAGGCCGACGGCTGAACCGTCGCTGCCGTGCGGGGAGGGGAACCCGCTTCACTCAGCGCGCGGCTCGCCCCACGCACGCGTCATGAGGAAGGTGACGTCGCGGTCGAGATGCGCGATGCGGGCATCGGTGGCGTCGAGTCGAGCGTCCAGGCCGTCGAAGCGCGCGTTCATCTCAGAGCGCAGTCCCGTCAGCGCGCCGGTCATGTCCGCCTGCAACGCGGCCAGCCTGCCGGTCGTCTCCGCCTGCATCGCTACCAGCCTGCCGTTCGTCTCCGCCTGCAACGCGGCCAGCCCGCCGTTCGTATCCGCCTGCAACGCGGCCAGCCCGCCCGTCATCTCCGCCTGCACCGCTGCCAGTCCGCCGGTCATCTCCGCGCGCAGGGCAACGTGGCCGCCGGTCATCTCCGCCTGCACCGCTGCCAGCCCGCCGTTCGTATCCGCCTGCACCGCGGCCAGCCCGCCGGTCATCTCCGCGCGCAGGGAGGTCAGGCCGCCGGTCATCTCCGCGCGCAACCCGTCGACGGCGCTGGCGGTGGAGCGCATGATGAGCGTCGTCGTGAGGCTCATGCCGCCGAGCATGACGGCGGCGAACACTCCGATGAGCGTCCAGACCTGAGGTTCGTTCACGGTGTTCCGCCTCCCGCATGGATATCCGGTGACCCCAGCGTGACACAGGGGGTCCTGGGCGGCGGGAGGACGGCGCACGCCTGTGGACAGGCTGCCGGTGATCGCACCGGTGGAGGAGCGGGCGGCCCGAGCGCAGCAGCGGCATGATGGATGCCATGAGCCGTACCGCCGTCATCGTCGACGCCGTCCGCACCCCCTCGGGACGCGGCAAGCCCGGCGGAGCGCTCTCGGGCGTCCACCCCGTCGATCTCGCCGCGGGCGTGCTCGGAGCGGTGCTCGACCGCAACGGGTTGGAGTCCTCGCAGATCGACGACGTGCTGCTCGGCTGCGTCAGCCAGGTGGGGGAGCAGTCGGCGAACATCGCGCGCCAGGCGGCGCTGGCCGCCGGCTTCGATGAGTCCGTGCCGGCGGCGACGATCGACCGGCAGTGCGGGTCGAGCCAGCAGGCGGCGCACTTCGCCGCACAGGGCGTGATCAGCGGTCAGTACGACATCGTCATCGCGGGCGGTGTGGAGTCGATGAGCCGGGTGCCGCTCGGGGTCGCCACCTCGGTCGCCGGATCGCCGGGGTCGCCGCTCCTCCGCGAGCGCTACCCCGAGGGGCTCGTCGGCCAGGGCATCTCGGCGGAGCTCATCGCCGAGCGGTGGGGGTTCACCCGTGACGACCTCGACGCGTTCGCCGCGGAGTCGCATGAGCGGGCCGCCGAGGCGACGGCGGCGGGGCTCTTCGGCAGTCAGCTCCTGCCACAGGGCGATCTCGCCGCCGACGAGACGATCCGCGCCGGCACGACCACCGCCTCGCTCGCCGCTCTCGCGCCCGCGTTCCGCACCGAGGCCGCCGCCGCCCGGTTCCCCGAGCTCGACTGGCGGATCACCGCCGGCAACTCCTCGCCGTTCACCGACGGCGCCTCGGCGGTGCTGATCATGGCGGAGGAGACGGCCTCCGCGCTCGGACTCACGCCCCGCGCGCGATTCCACGCGTTCGCCGTGACCGGCTCCGACCCTCTCCTCATGCTCACCGGTCCCATCCCCGCCACCCGCCGGATCCTTGCCCGCAGCGGCCTCACGATCGACCATCTCGACGCCTACGAGGTCAACGAGGCGTTCGCGTCGGTGCCGCTCGCGTGGGCGGCGGAGGTCGGCGCCGATCCCGCGCGGATGAACCCGTGGGGCGGGGCGATCGCCCTCGGTCACGCGCTCGGTTCGAGCGGCACGCGGCTGCTCGGCACGCTGCTGGCTCACCTCGAGCACACGGGGGGACGCTGGGGGCTGCAGACGATGTGCGAAGGCGGCGGGATGGCCAACGCGACGATCATCGAGCGCCTGTAGCGCCTGCCGTCCCGGCGTCTCCGACTGCTCGCGCGTCGCCCCGCCGGGGCAGATGAGGGCATTCTCACTCGCGACTGTGACCGGTCTGAGTATCGTCGGCAGGACTGCACCGGGCACGATGTCGTGCCCGCGAATGCTCGGGGAGTCACCGTGTCGAACGTCGCCGTCTCGAATGCCCACCTGTCCGCCGCGGTCCGCCGTCTCGTCTCCGTCGTCAGCGCCGCCGCGCTCGTCGCCGCCGGTTTCGGCGGGGTCGCACTCGCCGCCCCACCGGCGGCCGTCGCCGCCGAGCCGCGCACGTTCGCGCTCGTCGGCGACCTCCAGAGCGAGCTCGGCTGTTCCGCCGACTGGCAGCCCGACTGCATGGCGACCGAGCTCGCCGCCACCGAAGATCCGGACGTCTTCGCCGCCGAGTTCGAGGTGCCCGCGGGGTCGTGGCAGTACAAAGTGGCCGTCGACGACGCGTGGGACGAGGCGTATGGGCTCGACGGGGGCGGCGACAACATCCCGCTCACCGTGGCCGGTCCCGCGACCCTGCGATTCCTCTTCGACGACGCCGCCCACCGCGTGGGCGTCGAGGTGGTCACGCTCCGCGGCGGCTACACGGCCGACGACGAGGCGCTCGTGGCCGAGCCGGTGCGTCAGGCGGGCGCGGGGGAGCAGTTCTACTTCGTGATGACCGACCGGTTCGCCAACGGCGATGCCGCCAACGACCGCGGTGGCCTGGACGGCGACCGGCTGACGACCGGATTCGACCCGACCTCGTCGGGCTTCTACAACGGCGGCGACATCGCCGGCCTCCGCGCCAACCTCGACTACATCAAGGGCCTCGGAACGACCGCGATCTGGCTGACTCCGAGCTTCGCCAACAAGCCCGTGCAGGGCGAGGGGGATGCCGCGAGCGCGGGCTATCACGGCTACTGGATCACCGACTTCACGCGGATCGATCCGCACCTGGGCACCAACGCCGAGCTCGAGGCCTTCATCGACGAGGCGCACGCCGAGGGCATCGACGTGTACTTCGACATCATCACCAACCACACCGCCGACGTCATCTCCTACGCCGAGGGCGAGTACTCGTACATCGACCAGGAGACCTCGCCCTACCGCGACGCCGACGGCGCGGCCTTCGATCCCGCCGACTACGCGGGGACCGGCGGCTTCCCCGAGCTCGACGCCGCGTCGAGCTTCCCCTACACGCCCGTCGTGGCGGAGGCGGAGGCCGATGTCAAGGTGCCGGCCTGGCTGAACGACGTGACGCTGTACCACAACCGCGGCGACTCGACCTACTCCGGGGAGTCCACCACCTACGGCGACTTCGCCGGGCTCGACGACCTCATGACCGAGCACCCCGATGTCGTGAACGGCTTCGTGGAGGTCTACCAGGACTGGATCGACCTCGGCATCGACGGGTTCCGGATCGACACGGCCAAGCACGTCGACTTCCCGTTCTGGGAGCAGTGGACCGAGCGGGTCTTGGACTACGCGCACGCGCAGGGCAAGGACGACTTCTTCATGTTCGGCGAGGTGTACGACGCCGACCCCGCGCTCCTGGCTCCCTACGTCCGCCAGACCGACATGAACTCCGTGCTGGACTTCGGCTTCCAGTCGGCGGCGACGAGCTTCGCCAAGGGCGGGAACGTGTCGACCCTGGCGAACCTCTTCGCCGGCGACGACCGCTACACGACCACCGACTCGTCGGCGACGGCCCTCCCGACCTTCCTCGGCAACCACGACATGGGCCGGATCGGGTACTTCCTGAAGGACGCCGACGACGCACTCGAGCGCGACCTCCTCGCCCACGACCTCCTCTTCCTCAGCCGTGGCCAGCCGGTGGTCTACTACGGCGACGAGCAGGGTTTCACCGGCGCCGGGGCGGGCAACGACAAGAGCGCGCGTCAGTCGCTGTTCGGCAGCGAGGTCGCCGAGTACCGCGACCAGTCGCTCATCACGGGCGAGACGGTAGGAGGGGTGGACCGGTTCGACACCGACACCCCGCTCTACACGCACATCGCCGATCTCGCGCAGCTGCGCGCCGACCACCCGGCCCTCGCGGACGGCGCCCAGATCGAGCGATACGCCGCCGACGGGGTGTACGCCTTCTCGCGGGTCGATCCCGAGGAGCGGATCGAGTACCTCGTCGCCCTCAACAACACGGCCTCCACCGCGACGGTCGACCTCACGACGCTCACCGCCGGCGCGTCGTACACGCCGCTCTACGGCGGCGGCGATCCGGTCGCCTCGGACGGCGCCGCACAGGCCACGGTGACCGTGCCCGCGCTGTCGACGGTCGTGCTGCGCGCCGATGCCGCGGTGACCGCGCCCGCCGAAGCGGCAGCTCTCACCGTCGCCGTCCCGGTGCCGGGGGCGGGCGTATCCGGCTCCGCGCCGGTCGCGGCGACGACCGATCAGTCGTGGCGGCAGACGAGCTTCGCGTGGCGCGTCGTCGGCTCTGACGAGTGGCAGTCGCTCGGCACCGCCGAAGACACCGCGCCGCGGGTATTCCACGACATCGCCGGCCTCGCGACGGGCACTCTCGTCGAGTACCGGGCGGTGTCGACGGATGCGGCGGGCCAGCGCTCGGCCGCCTCCACCTACGCGTCGGTCGGCAACCGCGTGACACTCGTCGAAGAGGAGGAGCCCGCGGAGCCGACGGAGCCCACGCCCTATGACTTCGTGAGCATCCCCGGCAGCCTCAACAGCGAGATGGGCTGCGCTGCGGACTGGTCGCCCGACTGCGACGAGGCCCAGATGGAACTCGTGGACGGGATCTGGCGTCTGAGCGTCGACCTCCCGGCGGGCTCGTACGAGTACAAGGTCGCCACGGAGAAGAGCTGGGACGAGAACTACGGCGCCGACGGTGCGCCGGGCGGTGCGAACATCGCCATCACCCATGGCGGCGGACCGATCACCTTCTTCTTCGACCCGCTCACCAAGCGCGCGCACTCGACGGCGGAGGGTCCGGCGGTGACCCTTCCGGGGTCCTTCCAGAGCGAGCTCGGCTGCGCGGCGGACTGGTCGCCGGACTGCCTGCGGAGCCTCATGTTCGACGGCGACCGCGACGGCGTGTACGAGTTCTCGACCTCGCGCATCCCGACCGGCTCCTACGAGGTGAAGGTCGCCCACGGCCTCGCCTGGGACGAGAACTACGGCGCCGGAGGTGCGCCGGGCGGTGCCAACATCTCCTTCAGCGTGACCGAGGGCAAGCGGGTGCTCTTCCGCTACGACCTGGCCACGCATCTCCTCGAGATCGTCGCGGCCGATCCGCCGCTGCCGGGCACCGGCGAGTCGCGCGCACACTGGATCGACGCCGACACCATCGCGTGGCCGAACGACCTCGGCACCTCCGCCGCGGGCGCGCAGTGGGCGCTCTTCTCGTCGGCGGACGCGTCGCTCGCACTCGCCGACGGCGAGGTCACCGGGAGCGACCCGCTCGGGCTCGACGTGGTCGAGGGCGGGCTCACCGCCGAGCAGGAGGGGCGCTTCCCCGCCCTGGCCGGCTACACCGCCCTGCGCGTCGCCGACAGCGACCGCGCCGAAGTGGCGGCGCTCCTGCGCGGCCAGCTGCGGGTGGCGCAGTGGAGTGCGGACGGCGGGCTGACCGCGTTCACCGGCGTGCAGATCCCCGGCGTGCTCGACGATCTCTACGCGGAAGACGTCGCCGACGACTCCCTCGGGGTCTCGTTCGCCGGCGCGGGACGGAAGGCCACCACGACCTTCCGCCTCTGGGCGCCGACGGCGCAGTCCGCGACCCTGCTGACGTGGGAGGCCGGGGCGGACGGCGATCCCGTACGCCACGAAGCGACCTTCGACGCGGCGGCCGGCACGTGGACCGCCGCCGGCGGGCGCGACCTCCGCGGCGACGAGTACCTGTGGGAGGTTGTCGTCTACGCGCCGAGCACCGATGCGATCGAGACGAACGTCGTGACGGATCCGGGTTCGGTCGCCCTGACGCTCAACTCCGAACGATCGGTCGCGATCGATCTCGACGACCGCGCCTGGATGCCGAAGCAGTGGCAGAAGGCGAAGGCGCCCCGCGTGGATCGCGCCGTCGACCGTGCCATCTACGAGCTCCACATCCGGGACTTCTCGATCACCGATGAGACGGTTCCCGAGCAGGAGCGCGGCACCTACCTGGCGTTCACGCGCAAGAGCGCGGGCACGGCCCAGCTGCGTCAGCTGGCCGAGGCCGGGATCAACACGGTGCACCTGCTGCCCTCGTTCGACATTGCGACGATCGAGGAGGACCGCGCCGCGCAGCAGACGCCGGACTGCGACCTGGCCTCCTTCGGTCCGTCGTCGACCGAGCAGCAGGCGTGCGTGGAGGCGGTGGCCGACACCGACGGCTTCAACTGGGGCTACGACCCGTTCCACTTCACCACGCCGGAGGGCTCGTACGCCGTCGACGCCGACGGCGGCGCACGCGTCAGCGAGTTCCGCTCGATGGTGGGGGCACTCCACGGCATGGGACTGCAGGTCGTGCTCGACGAGGTGTTCAACCACACCGCCGCGTCGGGACAGGCCGAGCGCTCGGTCCTCGACCGCGTCGTGCCGGGGTACTACCACCGGCTGAACGCCGCCGGAGCCGTGGAGACCTCGACGTGCTGCCAGAACGTCGCCACCGAGCACGAGGTGGCCCAGAAGCTCATGGTCGACTCGGTGGTCACGTGGGCGCGCGACTACAAGGTCGACGGCTTCCGCTTCGACCTCATGGGGCACCACTCGAAGGAGAACATGCTCGCGATCCGGGCGGCGCTCGACGAGCTGACGCTGAAGAAGGACGGCGTCGACGGCACGCGGATCCTCCTCTACGGCGAGGGGTGGAACTTCGGCGAGGTCGCCGACAACGCCCTGTTCGAGCAGGCGACGCAGGGGCAGCTGGGCGGCACCGGCATCGGCACCTTCAACGACCGCCTGCGCGACGCCGTGCACGGCGGGAGCCCCGTGGACAGCGGCTCGACGTTCCGGCAGGGCTTCGGAACCGGGCTCGGCACCGACCCCAACGGCGACCCGATCAACGGGACCACCGCGCAGGCGCTCGCCGATCTCGCGCGGCAGACCGACCTCGTCAAGCTCGGTCTCGCGGGGAACCTTCGCGACTACGAGCTGACGACGGCCGACGGCACGGTCAAGAAGGGATCGGAGCTCGACTACAACGGTCAGCCGGCCGGGTACGCCGACGAGCCCGACGAGATCATCAACTACGTCGACGCCCACGACAACGAGACGCTCTACGACCTGTCGGTCCTGAAGCTCCCGAAGGACACGTCGATGGCCGACCGCGTCCGCATGAACACGCTGTCGCTGGCGACCGTGACGCTGTCCCAGACGCCGTCGTTCTGGCACGCGGGCACCGAGCTCCTGCGTTCGAAGTCGCTCGATCGCAACAGCTACAACTCGGGCGACTGGTTCAACCGCATCGACTGGACGGGTCAGGAGTCGACGTTCGGCTCGGGACTTCCGCGGGCCGCCGACAACGAGGAGAAGTGGGATGTCATGGAGCCGCTGCTGGCCGATCCCGCGCTGAAGCCGGGCGCCGCCGACATGGCGGCCGCCGAGGCGGCTGCGCTGGACCTGCTGCGGGTGCGCTCCGACGTCGACCTCCTGCGGCTCGGTTCGGCCGACCTCATCTCGCAGAAGGTGACGTTCCCCGCGAGCGGCCCGGATGCCACGCCGGGCGTGATCGTCATGCAGATCGACGACCTCGTCGGGCCCGATGCCGATCCCGCCCTCGACGGCGCTCTCGTCGTCTTCAACGCCTCGCCCGACGAGGCGACCCAGACGCTCGGCGACCTCGCCGGCCGCGGGTTCGCGCTGACGGCCGCGCAGGCCGAGGGCGCAGACCCCGTCGTGAAGACGACGACCTGGGACGCTGCCACCGGCACGATCACGGTGCCGGCGCGATCGGTCGCCGTCCTCGTGGACGCGGCACCGGTGAAGACGACCACCACCGCGGCGCCGACGCGGCTGGTCGCCAAGCACGGGACCCCGGTGAAGGTGACCGGAAAGGTCGTCGCCGCCGACGGCAGCGCCCCGGTCGGGACGCTGACCGTGACCGACGCGGGCAGGGTGGTCGCCACGGTGACCCTCCCGGCGTCCGCGAAGGGCCGGATCGACATCACGCTGCCGAAGCTGTCTCGCGGCATCCACCTCCTGCGGACCTCGTTCACCGGCGACGGCGACCACCGCGACTCCCGCTCGGGGGTGCGTCCGCTGTTCGTCTACTGACGCCGGGCGGTCGGCCGCCGGCCGGAAACATGACAGTCGTTGTCGCCTCAGCACCCGTGAGGCGGCAACGACTGTCGTCTTCTCACGCGCCGGCCGAGATACATGGACATCCATGTAAAATGATCACTGTGCCCACAAGGCACGGACGATGCCGTCGATATGCCTCACAAGGACGTGAACACATGAGCATGACCGTCACCGAATCCCTCTCCGCCGAGGAGCGGGAAGCGATCCTGGACGCGGTGCGCGACTTCGCGCAGACCCACCTCGCCCCGAACGCCCTCGAGTGGGACCAGAACCGCCACTTCCCGCGCGACGTGCTCGCGATCGCGGGGGAGCTCGGGCTCGGCGGCATCTACGTGCGCGAGGATGTCGGCGGCAGCGGCCTGAGCCGCAGCGACGCGGTCGCCATCGTCGAGGAGCTCGCCGTGGGCGACCCGACGATCGCGGCCTACATCACGATCCACAACATGGTCGCGTGGATGATCGACCGCTACGGCACCGACGCCCAGCGGCGCACCTGGCTGCCGCGCCTGGTCGCGATGACCGAGCTCGGCGCCTACTGCCTCACCGAGCCCGGTGCGGGCTCCGATGCCGCCGCGATCACGACGTCGGCGATCGCCGACGGCGACGAGTACGTCCTGACGGGCGTGAAGCAGTTCATCTCGGGCGCCGGCGAGGCCGGGGTCTACGTCGTCATGGCGCGGACGGACCCGGCGACCGGCTCGGGGGCGGGCAGCGCCCGCGGGATCACCGCGTTCCTCATCCCGGGCGATGCCGAGGGCCTGTCGTTCGGTCCGCACGAGAAGAAGATGGGATGGAACGCGCAGCCGACGCGGCAGGTGATCCTCGACCGCGTGCGCGTGCCGGCCTCCGCGGTGCTGGGATCCCTCGGCGGCGGATTCGCGATCGCGATGAGCGGACTCAACGGCGGGCGCATCAACATCGCCGCCTGCTCGCTCGGCGGAGCGCAGTGGGCCCTCGACCGGGCCGTGCGCTACGTGCACGAGCGGTTCACCTTCGGCGAGCCGCTGGCCGACAAGCAGGCGATCGTGTTCCGGCTCGCCGACATGGCCACCGAGCTGCACGCCGCGCGTGCCCTCGTCCAGGGAGCGGCGCGGGCGCTCGACGAGTCGACCGCAGACGGCACGGGCCCCGGCCAGGCCTCCCACGACGCCGACGTGACCGTGCAGTGCGCGATGGCGAAGCGCTACGCGACCGATGCCGGCTTCACCATCGCGAACGAGGCCCTGCAGCTGCACGGCGGCTACGGCTACCTGCAGGACTACGGCATCGAGAAGGTCGTGCGGGACCTCCGCGTCCACCAGATCCTCGAGGGCACCAACGAGATCATGCGGGTCATCATCGGCCGGCACGTGCTCGGCACCCCTGGGCGGTGACACGATGGGACGCATGACCGACTACGCGACCATCCTGACCGAGACGCGCGGACGCGTCGGCTGGATCACCCTCCACCGCCCCGAGGCCCTCAACGCGCTGAACTCGACGCTGGTCGCCGAGCTCGCCGACGCGGCGGCGGCGTTCGACGCCGACGAGGCCATCGGCTGCATCGTCCTCACCGGCTCGGAGCGGGCGTTCGCGGCCGGCGCCGACATCAAGGAGATGGAGTCGAAGACCTCCCGCGACATGGCGATGACCAACCCCTTCGCCGGCCTCGAGGCGTTCAGCCGGGTGCGGACCCCGGTCGTCGCCGCGGTCGCCGGCTACGCCCTGGGCGGCGGGTGCGAGCTCGCCATGACGTGCGACATCATCCTCGCCGCCGACACCGCGACCTTCGGCCAGCCCGAGATCACGCTCGGCGTGATCCCCGGCCTCGGCGGCACACAGCGCCTCCCTCGAGCGATCGGCTACTACAAGGCGGCCGAGCTGGTCCTCACGGGACGCATGATGGGCGCCGTCGAGGCGGAGCGCGCGGGTCTGGTCTCGCGGGTGGTTCCGGCGGCGGAGCTCCTCGACGAGGCGGCGAAGGTCGCCGAGGCGATCGCCGCGAAATCGCTGCCCGTGGTCTATGCGGCCAAGGAGGCGTTGCGCGCGTCGCAGGAGACGACGGGCGCCGAGGGCCTCCGCTTCGAGAAGCAGGTGTTCTCGTCGCTGTTCGCCCTCGACGACCAGAAGGAGGGCATGGCCGCCTTCCGGGAGAAGCGCCCGCCCGAGTTCACGAACCGGTGACGGGGTCGCCCGACTCGGCGCGCAGCCGCGCGATCGCGCCGATGAGCGCGTCCAGGTCGTCCGCGCCGAGCCCGGGGCGCGAGAACACGTCGCGGTTGAGTGCCGTCGTCGCGCGCTCGGCGAGCGACCGCCCGGTGTCGGTGAGCGCCACGAGCGTCGCCCGTCCGTCGGTGGGATGTGGCTCGCGCCGGACGAGTCCGGCGGCTTCCAGCCGGTCGACGGTGCTCGTCACGCTCGTCGGGTGCACCTGGAGCCGTCGCGCGGCGGAGCCCACCGGCATCCGCCCTTCCCGGGTGAAGCTCAGGAGGGTCAGCAGCTCGTACCGTGCGAAGCTCAGCCCGAGCGGCTTCAGGGTCTCGTCGACGCGCGCCAGCAGCAGCTGGTGGGCGCGCATGATCGAGGTCACCGCGGTCATGCCGGCGGCGGCATCGGTCCAGCCGTGCGCGACCCACTGGCGTCGCGCTTCGGCGATGGGATCCCCTGCCGGGGGTGTCACGCGGGCCACAATGCGCCTCCTGCCGTCGGGGATCACGCTAGTCGGTTTCCTCCTGCGCGCTGGTCGGCGTGCGGGCGCGCTCAATAGACTCGAAGGTCGGAGGACGTCATGAGAATCGTGGTGCTGGTCAAGGAAGTCCCGGACACCTATGGGGACCGCAAGCTCGACCTCGAGACCGGTCTGGCGCGGCGCGACGCGTCGGAGCGCGTGCTCGACGAGATCGGCGAGCGCTCCCTCGAAGTGGCCCTCTCCTACGCCGACGCGCACGCCGGCACCGAGGTCGTCGTGGTCTCGATGGCGTCGGAGGCGGCGACCGCGACGATCCGCAAGGGCCTCGCGATGGGCGCGTCCTCGGCGATCCAGGTGACCGACGAGGCGCTCGCCGGCGCTGATCTCGGCGTGACGGCGAAGGTGCTGGCCGCCGCCGTCCGCCGGGCGGGCTTCGACCTCGTCATCACCGGCAACCTGTCCACCGACGGCACGGCGGGTGTGCTTCCCGCGATGCTCGCCGAGCACCTCGGCGTGCCGCACGCGACCGCGCTGTCGTCGGTCGAGATCTCCGACACCGCGGTGTCGGGCACGCGCGCCGCCGATGGTGGCGCGGCCCAGGTGAGCGCGCCGCTTCCGGCGGTCATCTCGATCACCGAGGCTCTTCCCGACGCCCGGTTCCCGAATTTCAAGGGCATCATGGCGGCCAAGAAGAAGCCGTTCGAGACGGTCTCGCTCGCCGACCTCGACGTCGACATCGACATCGACCCGGGTGCCGCGCCCCAGACGATCATGACGGCGGTCACCGAGAAGCCCCCGCGCGGTGCGGGCGTGAAGCTCGTCGATGAGGGCGACGCGGGCGAGAAGCTCGCCGCCTATCTCATCGAGAACCGGCTGGTGTGAGGAGACGACGATGACCGACTTCGCTGATGACTCGATCCTGGTCGTGCTGGATGTGACCCCCGGCGGCGAGCTGGCCTCGTCGTCCGGCGGGCTGCTCGGTGCGGCCGCCTCGGTGGGCACACCGGTGGCGCTCGTGGTGGGCGGCGGGGATGACGCAGCCGCGTCGGCCGCGTCGCTCGGAGCGGCCGTGGTGCTCGTCGCCGCGGGTGACGCCGGCGCACTGACGGTGCCGATCGTGGATGCCGTGGCATCCGCCTTCGCCCTCGTGCAGCCCGACGCGGTGCTCGTGTCGAACTCGATCGAGGGACGCGACGTCGCCGGCCGCTTCGCCGTGCGGCAGTCGCTCGCCCTGTCGGTCGATGCCGTCGGTGTCGTCCGCGACGACCAGGGCGTGCTCGCGCAGCACTCCGTCTACGGCGGCGCGTACAACGTCACGAGTGCACCGACGTTCGGAGCACCGGTGATCACGGTGCGGCAGGGTGCGGTCGACGCGCGCGCCGAGGCGCAGGAGCCGCGCATCGAGCAGCTGGAGGTCACGGCATCCGGCGCGCCGACCGCGACCGTCGATTCGTTCGACGCGGTCGTGGCAACCTCCTCGCGTCCCGAGCTGCGCGGTGCGACGCGGGTCGTCGCCGGGGGACGCGGGCTCGGCTCGCAGGAGAAGTTCGCCCTCGTCGAGGAGCTCGCCGACGCCCTCGGGGCGGCGGTCGGAGCCTCGCGCGCCGCGGTCGACGCCGGGTACGTGCCCTACGCCCACCAGGTCGGACAGACCGGCGTCTCGGTCTCGCCGCAGCTGTATGTCGCTCTCGGCATTTCGGGTGCGATCCAGCACAAGGCCGGCATGCAGACCGCGAAGACGATCGTCGCCATCAATAAAGACGGCGACGCGCCCATCTTCGACATCGCCGACTTCGGCATCGTGGGCGACGTGTTCACCGTCGTCCCGCAGCTGATCGCAGCTCTCGAAGCCAAGAAGTCCTGATGACGTCACGCGGTCCGGGAGTGCCCTCGATTCGGCGCGGTCTGCCGCGCCGTCCGGGCGGCGAGTCGTGGCCGCCGGCCGCTGCCCTTCCCGAGAGTGCAGCGGAACCCGAGCCCAGGGAGGAGTCGCGGGCCCGTGCGGCGGCTGAGCCGGCGGCGAGCGTCACGGAGCCGTCGGTGATCCCGGCGGAGACGATGCCTGCGACCGCCGACGGCGTCGCCCCGGCCGTGGCAGGTGCGCCGCGTGCTGCCCTGCGGCGCGGGCTGCCCCGCACCCCCGGCGGCGACGCCTGGCCGCCCGCGGAGGATGCGGCGCCCGCCGCGGCCCCCGCACCTTCCGCCAGCGAGCCGGTCCTGCCGGCGACGCCCGCCGAGGCGCCGGCCGCGTCGTCTCAGCCGACGGCGTCCGTTCCGGCGGCTGCCGCCCAGGAAACCGCGGAGGCGGCGGACGGCACGGACGTCGCGGGAACCGGCGTGCGCCGCGGCCTGCCCCGCGTCGCGGGCGGCGCCCCCTGGCCGGCGCTCGACATCCGCATCCACGCCCCGCGTCCGGCCGCCCCTGCCGGCACCACGATCTCCGAGGCCACCGCGTCCCCGGCCGCCGCCCCCGCGGAGGCACCAGCCGCCACCGCGGAGGTCGTCGCACGGGAGCCGTCTGCAGGCCACGCTCCCTCCCCGGCAGCCGCCGATCCCGCCCCCGCGCCCGCCCCGGTCATCCCGCCCGGCACCGTCGTCGTCCCCTCCGCCGAACGCCTGCCGCTCACGGTGCCGCGCACGGTGTGGCCCGGTCGTGCCGCCTACCACCGGCCGCCCGCGAAGCCCGAGCCGGCGCGCATCGGTCCGTTCACCCGCGGGCAGTGGGCCGGTGCCCTGCTCGTCGGCGGCGCGGGCCTGCTCGTCATCGCCGCGATGGCGGTCGCCCTGGTCCGCGCCGTCCTGTCGCTCCCCGCGATGCAGGAGTTCCTCACCGCGTACCCGGGGGAGTATCACCTGCCCGAGTCCGCTCCCGTCGGCATCCCCGCCTGGATCGGCTGGCAGCACTTCTTCAACGCCTTCTTCATGCTGCTGATCATCCGCACCGGACTGCAGATCCGCACCGAGAAGCGGCCCGCGGTGTTCTGGACTCCCCGGCGCAACAAGAAGGGCAAGACGAGTCTCACGATCTGGTTCCACCAGGCGCTCGACCTGCTGTGGCTCGTCAACGGGGCCGTCTTCCTCGTGCTGCTGTTCGCCACCGGCCACTGGATGCGGATCGTCCCCACGAGCTGGGAGGTGTTCCCGAACGCGCTGTCGGCGGCTTTCCAGTACGTGTCGCTGGACTGGCCGACCGAGAACGGCTGGGTCAACTACAACTCGCTGCAGCAGCTGGCCTACTTCTCGACGGTGTTCGTCGCGGCGCCGCTGGCGGCGATCACCGGCTACCGCATGAGCGCGCTGTGGCCCAAGAAGAACGCGCGCCTGAACGCCGCCTACCCGATCGAGTGGGCGCGCAAGGTCCACTTCCCGGTCATGCTCTACTTCGTCGCGTTCATCATCGTGCACGTGGCGCTGGTGTTCGCGACCGGGGCGCTGCGCAACCTCAACCACATGTATGCGGCGCAGGGATCGGTCGACGGTGTCGCCTACGCCGACAACTGGACCGGCTTCTGGATCTTCGTGGCGTCCGTCGCGGTGATGGCCGGCGGCTGGATCGCCGCGCGTCCGCTCGTGATCGCCCCGATCGCCAAGCTCTTCGGGACCGTCAGCGGCCGCTGATCAGCAGCGCTGACAGCGGTCCCGCATCCCCTCCGGGGCGGTCAGCGGACGAAGCGGACCTCGGTCAGCGTTTCGCCGAGGAACGGCTCGGTGTGCGTCGCGCCGTCGAGGGTGAAGCCGTTGCGCGTGTAGAAGCGGTGCGCGCGGGGGTTGTCCTCGGCGACCCACAGGTAGAGCTCTTCGTCGGCGCCGACGGCGTCGAACAGCTTCTGGCCGATGCCGGTGCCGTGGAAGCGGTCGAGGAGATAGATGAAGTAGAGCTCGCGGTTGCGCGGCGCGTCGCGATCACGGGCCGGACCCGAGCCGGCGAACCCGACGATCTCGCCCTCGACGAGCGCGGCGACCATGGTGAACCCGTCGCCCTGCTGGGCCCAGTGGGTCCACAGCTCGGCCAGGCGCTTGGGGGAGACGTTCTCGAGGGCGGCCTTGCTGATCAGGTGATCGTAGGTCTCATGCCAGCAGGTCGCGTGCACGCGGCCGAGAGCCTCGGCATCCACGTCACGAACAGGACGGACGACGGTGTCGGTCAGCGGTTCGGCTTCCATGGGGCCGACTCTACGTCCGGCCCGGGCAATCGCGAAATCGGCGCGAGCCGTGTCAATCGGCCGTCTGTGGGCTGTCGATATCCCACAACGGATTTCGCGTTCCCGTGGGTCCTGTCGCTAGCATCGCGCTTCGTGAATGTGTGGTGGCGGACCCTCCTGACGATCTGGCGCGCGAAGGTGCTGCTGCGCCGCCGCGGACCCATCGCGCCGACCTCGGTCGGGCGCGTGCGGCTGCGGACGCTCCCCACCGACATCGACCTCCTCGGGCACATGAACAACGGCCGCTACGCGTCGCTGTTCGACCTCGGCCGGCTCGATCTGCTCATCCGCACCGGCATCTGGGACGCGATGAATGCGCAGGGCTGGTACGCGGTGGTCGCGAGCGAGACGGTGACCTTCCGGAAGTCCCTGCAGCTGTGGCAGCGCTTCACGGTCGAGTCACGCCTGTACGGCCACGACGACAAGGCGGTCTACCAGATCCACCGTGCCGTCGTGGACGGGGAGGTCTACGCCGAGATGATCGTGCGGGCGCGCTTTCTCCGCAAGACCGGCGGCGTCGTCAACACCGAGGAGCTGTTCGAGGCGCTCCACCGTCCCGACGACCTGCCGCCGCTGCCCCCGTGGGTGACCGACTGGGCCGCCGGCGCGGCGCTCCCGTCGACGAAGGCCCCCGCGCCGAGCCTCTGGGAGTGACGGGGTCGCGCTAGCGTGTGAGCGTGATCGCGATCGTCGCGCGCAGCGCGCGCCTCCTGGCCGCGCACTGGCCTGCGCTGCTGGCGTGGATGCTCGGCGGCACGCTCGCGCACTACCTCGTGCTGGAGCTCGCGTCGCTCGTGGGCGCCCGGACCGCGCTCGGCGGCATCCTGCTCCTCCCCCTCGCGGCGCTCTGCCTCCTCGTCGCGTACGTCGCGATGTTCCTCGTTCTCCGGGACGGGATGCCGAAGCTGCGCAGCCTCGCCCCGCTGCCGGAGGATGCGCGCGGGCGGCGGAAGGCGTTCCTCGACGGCGTTCTGGGCGGCATCCTCCCCTTCGTGGCGTTCTATACCGCGTGGGGGTTCATGCGCGAGGACGTCGTTTCGTACATCAACGGCGCGTTCGCGTGGCAGTTCCTGTGGGGCCTGAGTGCCGCCGTCTCCGGGGCGGACTACGACACGTCCGGCACGATCGACGATCTCGGCTTCGACACGTTCACCCTCTCGCTCCTCCTCGGCGCCTTCGTGGCGCGATGGCTGCACCAGCGCTACCGAGCCCGGCTCCCCGCGTGGACCGGCGTGGCCGCCGTGTACCTGGAGGCGCTGTGGGTCTACCTGGCCGCCTACCTCGTGAAGGACGCCCTCGGCCTCCTCACCGCCTGGGTCGACGGCCGTCAGGCGATGGTGTGGCTCGCGGACCTCCGCGACGGCCTCGTCGGCGTTCTCGCTCCGGTGGGCTTCCTCTGGGACGGGGTGGAGCGGCTGCTCGGGGAAGCGGGTGGACTCATCCTCCTGCCCGTCGCCTGGCTGACGATCGCGGGCGTCATCTACGGGCAGGCCGTGCGCGCGGAGGCACCGCAGCTGAGCGGCCGCGCCGTGGATCGGTGGCGGAGCCGATACGGCACCATCCCGCAGCGCCTCCGTCGCCGGCTCGCCGACCTCGGCGAGAGCTTCATCGGCCGCTTCCGCCCGATCGGCCGCGCCCTGGTGCTGATGTGGCGGGCGGGTCCGGTGCTCATCGGCTCGTACGTGCTGCTCAGCACTCTCGTCACCCTCGCCGAGCAATGGGGGCTCGTCGGGATCTCCCGCCTGCTCGGCCCGCACGACTACCGCTCATTCTGGGGCCCCGTCTTCGTCGCGCTGACCTTGGCGATGTCGGTACTCGTCGAACCGCTGCGGGTGAGCGTCGTCGCCGCCTCCTACGACGAGACGCTCGACCGGCTGTCAGCGGTCGACCGCGAACCGCAGGTCGAGCCCGCCGGCGGCATTGCTCGCGGTGGAGAGCTCGACGACGAGGTCGTCGCCGACGCCTCCGGGGAGCAGGACAAGGGCGACGAGGTCGTACGGAACGCCGGTGCGTGAGGTGCAGGTCGTCTGAGCGCCGACCGGCGGCACCCAGTCGAGTGTCGTGACGCTCATCCAGCTCCGGCCTGTGGCCGGTTCGACGATCGCCGGTGCCGTGCATCCGAGGAAGCGGTGTCCGCGATCGACGCGGATGGTCACGACGACCGGCTCGGTCCCGCTCGGCGCGCCGACGTCGGCGGCCTCGACGGGCTCGATCGTCACCGGTCCGAAATCCCAGTCCGCGATGGAGGTCACCGCGCCCGCCGCGACCTCCCGCTCGGCGTTTCGCACGGTCCCGAACTCGAGGGTGTCCACGGCGAAGAGGCCCACCGGGACGAGCAGCGCGATCACGGCGAGGGCCACGGCGTTCCGCCGCCACCACGCCCGGGTCACGGGGTCACCCAGTCGGTGCGCACGAGAGCGCGGTCCGACACTCGCGGCAGGTCGGAGAGCGACAGCGGAAGCTCGATGACGGAGTCGCCTTCGAGGCTCAGCGAAGGATCGCCCGGCCCTGCGCCGTTGTCCTGGGCGATCTGCAGCTTGGCGGTGCCGGTCACGGCATCCGCGGGCACCTCGAAGGCGAGCGAGCCCGCCTGCGGGATGTCCACGTGGAGGCGGGAGTCGAGGAGGCTCGCCGTGCGGTCGAGGGTGAGGGGGCGCTCGCTCGCCGCGATCGTGCGGTCGGCGAGCACGAGGTAGGCGACGCCGATCGAGCCCGGGCTCTCGGTGCGCACCGCCCAGGCGTCGAGATCGACCACCACCCACGTCCCGGCGGCCTGCCAGCCGCCGCTCGCCGTCACACCGTCCGACACCACGACCTCCCGGACCGTCACCGCGAGGTTGTCGCCGACAGCCGGTGTCCCGAGCGACGCCGTCACACGGAACGGGTCGGTCATCCGCGCCTCGCCGTCGGGCGTCGCGGCGGCGACGAACCATGCGGCGACCAGCAGCAGGACACCCAGGAGCCAGCCGCGCGCGCCCCTCATGACTCCGCTCCTGCGCCCACGTCTTCGAGCGGGATCGTGACGACGGCGGCCGGGGTGCGATCCACCCAGCTCTCCCCGGACGAGAGCAGCTGCGCCTGATAGAGCGTCGCGTCGCTGAGGACGATGCGCAGCGGCTCACCGCCGGCGTAGGCATCACCGGGGACGACCCAGCTGAACGCGATGAGCGCCGGGACGCCGGGCTGGAGCCACGGCGTCGAGGTCTGATCGTCCTCGCGAACGATCCCGTCCGCGGCGCGGTCCTCCCCCTCCAGGAGGACGGCGCGCTGTACGCCCTCGCTGCCGAAGGTGGCGAGAGGCCGGTCCCAGCGGTTCTCGACCTCGACGAGCAGCACGAGCAGCCGCTCACCCTTCTCCTCGTCGGGGAAGGCGCCGGTACCGCTCAGCTCATCGATCAGCACGGCCCGCTGCACCGTGATCGCCAGCTGCGGGCTCGTGTGCGTCTCGCCCGTACCGAGCTCTTCGAGGGTCTTCGCCTCGGCTGGGACGTCGTTCAGCCCGCCGAAGGCCGCCGTCGCCGCGAGGAACAGGACCGTCCCGATCGTGGCGAACCACTTCGTCGGCACTCGGTCGGTGGCGGCGCGCAGCCGCGCGAACCGGTTCGGGCGCGGGGCCGGCACAGGTTCGGTCACGCCGACAGCCTAGGGGAGCGCCGATCCGTCGGTGGGGCTGCGGGGTCTGCGGGGGTGTGCCCGGGGAAGCGGTCAGCGCCGCCGGGCGGCAAAGGCATCGGCGAGGGCTTCACGGACGAGGCGGATGCCCGAGCGCTCGACGTCGGAGCGGCGGACGGCGGTGAAGACCTCGCGGACGGGGGCGCCGGGCAGGTCGGTCAGCCGAAGGGGTGGACGCTCGCCTGCCCACAGCAGGTCGGGCAAGAGCCCGACGGCATGACCCGCGGCGATCAGCGGCACGTGCGCGGTGAGGTCGGCGAGCTCGAACCGGACGTCGGGCTCGAAGCCGGCCGCACGGCACTGCTGCACGGCCCAGTCGCGGGCGGCCGTGCCGCGCGGCTCGAGCACCCACGGGTGGGAGCGGAGGGAGGCGAGATCGCGGGCGCCCTCGGCCGAGGCGATCCGCACCGGGTCGGTGCCGAGCAGGTGGCGCTCGAGGCCCGACCGGTGCTCCCGGGTGTGACCGGGGTACTGCTCCGCGATGACGAGGTCGAAGCCGCGGGCGGAGAGCTCGAACAGCCCCTCCTCGGGGGGAGTCTCGGCGACCTCGACGCGCAGCGCGGGTGCGCGCTCGGCGAGGAGCGTCAGCGCCGCCGGCACGAGCGCGCGAGCGGCGGTCTGGAACACGGCGATGCGCACGGGGGCGACGCCCGGACGCAGCGTCTCGAGCTCTCCCCGCACCTGCTCGTCGAGGGCGAGCGCCCGGGCGGCGTGGGCCGCGAGGGCGGCGCCGTGCTCGGTGAGGCGGACGCGTCGTCCGTCGGGCTCCAGGAGCGGGACCCCCGCCTCCCGCTCCAGCTGTGCGAGCTGCTGCGACACCGTCGAGGGGCTGTAGGCGAGGGCCTCGGCGACGGCGGAGAGCGTGCCGCGCAGGGCGAGTTCATGGAGAAGGCGCAGCCGGCGCAGCTCGAACACGGGCACCTCAGAGAATCATCGATGGAAGCGAACGATAAACATCGTAGATGGTCGCTTTTCTCGAAGCGTGGCGGTGCCTCACCCTGGAGGGATGGACTCGGGGCAGGCTGGAGTCGTGGCGGAAGGGGCGGACATGACAGGCGACGCGATGACGGAACTGGTGGAGCAGTCGATCGCCCTGGCGCAGCGATGGGTCAGCGAGTCGGCCGAGGCGGACGTCGACCCCGCCGCCGAGCGGCTCGCGGGCGTGCTGAAGGACCCGAACGGTCTGCCCTTCACGATCGGGTTCGTCGACGGCGTGATGCGGCCCGAGAGTCTCACCGCCGCCGCGGCCAACCTCAGTCGCGTGGCGCCGCTCGCGCCGCAGTTCCTCCCCTGGTACCTCCGTGCGGCGGTCCGCACGGGCGGCGCCGTCGCGCCCGTGTTGCCGGCGCCCACCGTGCCGATCGCCCGCCGGGCGCTCCGGGAGATGGTCGGCCACCTCGTCGTGGATGCCCGGCCCGAGAAGCTCGGCCCCGCCATCGCGCGCCTCCGCGAGGCCGGCGCGCGCCTGAACCTCAACCTTCTCGGCGAGGCGGTGCTCGGCGAGAAGGAGGCGCTGCGGCGCCTCGACGGCATCCACGACCTCATCCGCCGTGACGACGTCGACTACGTTTCGGTGAAGGTCTCCGCCATCGCGAGCCACATCTCGATGTGGGCCTTCGACGAGGTCGTCGACGCCGTCGTGGAGCGGCTCCTGCCGTTGTACCTCACGGCTGCGGGGAGCGACCCCTCGACAGGCTCGGGGACCGGGATGGGGCCGGGGGGCGACCCCTCGGGGGGCTCGGGGGTCACGTTCATCAACCTCGACATGGAGGAGTACCGCGACCTCGACCTCACGATCGCGGTGTTCACCCGCATCCTCGAGGACCCGCGGCTGGCGGAGCTCGAAGCGGGCATCGTGCTCCAGGCATACCTGCCCGACGCGCTGCCGGCGCTGCGCCGACTCACCGCGTGGGCGCAGGAGCGCGTCGCCGCGGGCGGTGGGCGCATCAAGGTGCGCCTCGTGAAGGGCGCGAACCTGGCGATGGAGCGCGTGGATGCCGTCATGCACGGCTGGCCCCTCGCCACCCACGCATCCAAGCTCGACTCCGACGCGAGCTACCTCCGGTGCCTCGACGAGGCCCTCCGCCCCGAGAACGCGGATGCCGTCCGCATCGGCGTCGCCGGCCACAACCTCTTCGACATCGCCTACGCCTGGCTCCTCGCCGGAGAGCGCGGGGTCCGCGACGCGGTCGAGTTCGAGATGCTCCTCGGGATGGCGCAGGGCCAGGTGCAGGCGGTGTCACGCGAGGTCGGCCACGTGCTGCTCTACGTGCCGGTCGTCCGGCCCGACGAGTTCGACGTCGCCATCAGCTACCTCGTGCGACGGCTCGAGGAGAACGCGTCGAGCGAGAACTTCCTCTCCGCCGCGTTCGACCTCGCCGACGACCCCGAGATGTTCGCCCGGGAGCGGGATCGCTTCGTTCGTTCGGTGGAGCGTGCGGGCGACCGCATGCTTCCCGCCACGCCCCACCGGCAGCAGGATCGCCGCGCGGCTTCGCCGGACGGCCCCGACCCGCTCGAGACGGAGACGGGTGCCGGCGTCGACGCGGCCACGGTTCCGCTCGCCCGCCCGGCGGCGGAGTCGGCGCTGACCCAGGCAGTGCTGACGATCGGCGCGGACGACGACGATGCCTTCGTCGAGACGGCGGTGTTCGCCTCGCACGAGTCGGCCGCCCCGCGCTCCCCGCTGCGGCGCGGGGGTGCACCGGGGTTCCGGAACACCGCCGACACCGATCCCGCCCTCCCCGGCAACCGGGCGTGGGCGCGGGAGATCCTCGGACGGATCGCCACCTCCACCGCGGGTGACGAGACCATCGCGGCGGCGCGCATCGACGACGCCGACGCACTCGAGGCGGCGGTCGCGCGCGTGCGCGAGGTCGCGGCGGCCTGGGGTGCGACACCGGCCGTCGAGCGGAGCACCGTGCTGCAGGCGGCCGCCCGCGCGCTCGAGGCGCGCCGCGGGGCGCTCATCGAGGTCGCGGCCTCCGAGACCGGCAAGGTGTTCGCCGAGGCCGATGTCGAAGTGAGCGAGGCCGTCGACTTCGCCAACTACTACGCGGCCACGGCCCGAGAGCTCGACCGGGTCAGCGGTGCGGTCTTCGTGCCGGCGCGGCTGACGCTCGTCACCCCGCCCTGGAACTTCCCCGTCGCGATCCCGGCGGGCGGCGTCCTGGCCGCGCTCGCCGCCGGCTCCGGCGTCGTGTTCAAGCCCGCCCCGCAGGCGCGGCGGTGCGCGGCGGTCGTCGCCGAGGCGCTCTGGGAGGCGCTCGATGCCGCAGGTCTGCCGCGGGAGCTCGTCACTCTCGTCGACGTGGACGAGGGGTCGCTCGGCCAGCGGCTCATCTCCCACCCCGACGTCGACCGGGTCATCCTGACCGGATCGTGGGACACGGCGGCCCTGTTCCGCTCGTGGCGCCCCGATCTGCCGCTGCTGGCCGAGACCAGCGGCAAGAACGCGATGATCGTGATGCCCTCCGCCGACCTCGACCTCGCGGCATCCGATCTCGTCAAGAGCGCGTTCGGCCACGCCGGTCAGAAGTGCTCCGCCGCGTCGCTCGCGATCCTCGTCGGCTCGGTCGGCCGGTCGCAGCGCTTCGCGCGCCAGCTCGTGGACGCCACGCGTTCGCTGCGCGTCGGGATGCCGTCCGACCCGCTCAGCGAAGTCGGCCCGGTGATCGAGCCGCCGCAGGGCAAGCTCGCCTGGGCGCTGGATGCCCTGGAAGAGGATGGCCTGGAGGAGGGAGAGCAGTGGCTCGTCGAGCCGTCGGCCGTCGATGCACCGGGCGCCGGGGGCAGGCTCTGGACGCCCGGCATCCGCACCGGCGTGCGGCCGGGCTCGCGGACCCACCTCGAGGAGTTCTTCGGTCCGATGCTCGGCGTGATGCACGCCCGATCGCTGACCGAGGCGATCGAGCTGCAGAACGCTGTCGCCTACGGCCTGACGGCCGGCCTCTACACCCAGGACCCCGACGACCTGGCGCTGTGGCTGGACCGCGTCGAGGCCGGCAACCTCTACGTCAACCGCGGCATCACCGGCGCCATCGTGCAGCGTCAGCCGTTCGGCGGCTGGAAGCGCTCGTCGGTCGGTGCCGGGGCGAAGGCCGGCGGGCCGAACTACCTCCTCGGACTGGGTTCCTGGCGGGCCACCACCCCCGGCTCCCAGTCGTCGACCCTGCACCTGCGCGGACTCGACAGTCGCATCACCGCGGTCATCGAGGCCGCGCAGCCGACCCTGGACTACGATTCCTTCGAGTGGCTGCGCCGGGGCGCTCTGTCGGACGCGGTCGCCTGGGATCGCGAATTCGGCCGGGTCCGCGATGTGTCGGCGCTCGGCGTCGAGCGCAACCTGTTCCGCTACCGGCCGGTGCCGGTGTCGATCCGCGCCACGGCGGACGCATCGTGGCAGGCGGTGCTGCGGGTCGTCGTCGCCGGCGTGCGCGCCGGGGCGACCTTCACGCTGAGCGCACCCGTGGGTATCCCCGCGGCCGTCCGCCACGCCCTCGGCGGCGTCGATGTGCCCGTGTTCGTCGAGACGGATGCGGAATGGATCGCTCGTCTCGACGCGGGTGACGCGCAGCGGGTGCGGCTCGTCGGGTCCGCCGAGGCGGTGGCGGCGGCGCACACGGCGCTCGCCGAGGCCACCGGCGGCGACCCCGACATCGCGGTCTACGCGAACGAGGTGACCACCGCCGGGCGGCTCGAGCTGCTGCCGTTCCTGCACGAGCAGTCCGTCACGATTACCGCGCACCGTTTCGGCAACCCCGACCGGTGGAGCGAGGCCGTGATCTGAGGCCGCGCGGCGCTCCTGCATAACTCCTCCGATTCGTGCTCGCGGTCCGCGGTGGGCCTCGTGTTCGCGCGGGCTGACGCGAGACGGCTGCCCGGTTCGGAGGAGTTGCGCAGTCGTGGCCGCGACGCCATCCTGACGGTCGCCCTTTCTCCCGTATCGTGGACGGCACTCTCCCTGGGCTGATCCTCCTGGGTGTTGAGCCGGTGTGAGCGCGAGGGAGCGGACGTGGGCCAGGCAGGGACCAACTGGGCGGGCAACGTCGTCTTCTCGGCGGAGGAAGTGGCTGCGCCGACGACCGTCGACGAGATCGCGGACCTCGTCACGTCGGCCGATCACGTGCGGGTGGTCGGCAGCCGTCATTCGTTCAGCGACATCGCCGACACCGACGGGACGCTGCTCTCGCTCGCCGCCCTCGGCGGCGGACCCGAGCTCGACAGCGAGCGCGGCGTCGTGCGGGTTTCTGGAGGGCTTCGCTACGGCGACCTCGCTCCCTGGCTGCACGACCGCGGTCGCGCCCTGGCGAACCTCGCGTCGCTGCCGCACATCTCCATCGCCGGGGCGGTCGCCACCGGCACCCACGGGTCGGGGGAGCGGATCGGGTCGCTGGCGACCCAGGTGTCGGCGCTGGAGATGGTCGACGGCGAGGGAGGGTCCGTGCGCGTCGAGCGGGGCGACCCGGACTTCGAGGGCTCGGTGGTCTCGCTGGGTTCGCTCGGTGTCGTCACGGCGCTCGAACTCGACACGGAGCCGACGTTCGAGATGGCGCAGACCGTCTTCGAGGGAGCGCGGTGGGATGACGTGCTGGCCCGTTTCGACGACCTGCAGCGCAGCGGCGACAGCGTGAGCATCTTCACGACCTGGCGTGACGCCGACGCGGCCGATCAGATCTGGGTGAAGTCCCGCGGCGACGCGCCCGACCTCTCGGTGCTCGGCGCCCATCCCGCGGACGGCCCGCGGCACCCGCTTCCCGGCATCGACCCGGAGCCCTGCACGCCCCAGCGGGGGAGTCGCGGACCGTGGTTCGACCGGCTCCCGCACTTCCGGTTGGCGTTCACTCCATCGGCGGGGGAGGAGCTGCAGAGCGAGTACCTGGTCCCGCGCGCCGACGCGCTCGCCGCGATCGAGGCGGTGCGGGCTCTCGCGCCCCGGATCGCGCCGCTCCTGCAGGTGTGCGAGGTGCGCACGGTGGCCGCGGACGACCTGTGGCTGAGCCCCGCCTTCGGCACCGACGTCGTCGGCATCCACTTCACGTGGGTCCTCGACCAGCTGGCCGTCATGGCGCTCCTTCCCGAGATCGAGGCGGCGCTCCCGCCGTCGACGCGCCCCCACTGGGGCAAGTTGTTCTCGCTGTCGGGCGATGAGCTGACCGGCCGCTACCCGCGGTGGGACGATGTCGTCGCCCTGCGTGCGCGCCGCGATCCGCGTGGACGCTTCGCGAACGCCTGGACCGCGCGCCTCGGTCTCTGACGGGCTCCCTGACGACGCCCCCTGGCGAGCTTCCGGGCGTCGAGAAACAACTTATCTTTCTAGCCCGCGGCGAGGCGGCCGAGTGACCATGAAAGGGCGCTTCTGGGGAGCGCACAGCGGAGGCCTGTTTCCAGCTCGGCGGAGCCGATGGCCGACGTGACACACGGGGGGAGTGTCGCTCTGGGGTCGAGTCACTCGGCCCCAGAGCTCTCACGGCGGCTCTCACGGCGCCGGTTCTGAGCCGCCCCTCTCGTCGGGCTCGATGGGCACGGTGAACTCGTTCGCGAGTGCACGGACCCCGAGGGCGAAGAGCGTCCAGTGGCCCTCCGGGATCTCGTCGTCCGGCCCGACATCGTAGGTGGGGTGGTCGATCCCCTCGAGAGCGCGCACCGCGAAGCCCTCGCCGAGGGCAGCCATCGCCTCGGTGAAGTCCTCGATGGTGAGCGGCTCCTTCATCCGCAGTCCGTATGCCGCCATGACGTGGGCGTAGAACTCCGCGAACGCCGCGATCGAGTCGCGGTGACGCTCGCGGCTGGCCTCGGTCAGCTCCGGCCAGGTCTGCGCCGTCGTGCGCAGCGCGAGCGCGATGAGGAAGGACTGCGCGTCCATGGCGTCGGCCGGGTCGTCGGTGTCGACCGACGCGCTGCGCAGATGCGCGGCGGAGGCCGCACGGATGACGTCGTCGCCGCTGGCGCCGGAGGCGATGAGATCCTCGACCGCGCCGCGCGCGTAGTCGGCCGGACCGCTCAGCCGCAGGCGCACCATGGCGACGGCCAGGTCGCGCTGATAGTCGGTCTGGTCGACCCACAGCCGGTAGGCCGCGCCGGTGGTGAGCCCGGCTCTGCGCAGGACGTCCTGGATCCGGATGTGCTGGACGCCGGCGGTCACCCCGCGCTCCATCAGCATCTGCATGCCGACCCGCAACAGGAGTGCCCGGGTCTCCTCCCCCGTTCGACGGACCATGGGGACAGCATCGCAGATGTCGGGCCCGACCTGGGGGAAGAGGCGAATCATGACGAAGTAAAGAATTCTTGACATCGGATCCACCCCGCTCCTACACTCCGTGTAAAGAATCTTTGACACTCAGCGGGAGGATGTCATGGGGTACGCCATGGGATACGCGGAACGGAATGTCTGGACCGGGCTCGTCGCCAGCGTGGCCGGCGTGGCGGTGTACGCCGCGATCGTGCTGCCGCAGCTCGGCGACCGGCCGGTCGACGAGGTGGAGTGGCAGTGGCCGATGGTGTTCTGCGTCGTCGGTGCTCTCGCCGCGGCGATCGTGGCCAGCATCGTCTGGGGCATCGCCGCGGGGATGCGCGATCCCGAGACGGAACACCGCGCTGATGTGCGCGACCGCGACATCGAGCGCATGGGCGATCGCGTCGGGCAGGCGTTCTCGGTGATCGGCGGACTCGTCGCACTCGTGCTGGCCATGGTGGGCGGCGACCTGTTCTGGATCGGCAACGCCATCTTCTTCGGCTTCTTCCTCACCGCGACCATCGGCAGCGTCGCGCGCCTGGTCGCCTATCACCGCGGACTAGTCTGATGGTCCGCCCGACGCGCGTCACCAACGTCATCCGTCCGCTCCGCGAAGCGGCCGCCCTCACCCAGGCCGAGCTCGCCTCCCGGATCGGTGTGACCCGCCAGACCCTCATCGCCCTCGAACAGGGCCGCTACTCGCCGACGCTCGAGCTCGCCTTCCAGATCGCCCGCGTCCTCGGGGTCCGCCTCGACGACGTCTTCCAGTACCCGGACCCTACGGAGGAATCATGACCGCTCCCGCCCCTGCCACCACCATGACCGCCTGGAGCCAGTCGCGCTACGGCGGCCCCGAGGTCCTGACCGCCGCGACCGTCGCACGCCCCGTCGCAGCCGCCGGGGAGGTCGTCGTCGACGTCGCCGCCACGGCGCTGAACTCCGCCGACATCCGCATCATGCGCGGGGACCCGCTGCTCGTGCGTCTCGCTTTCGGTCTGCGGCGACCGCGCACCGCCGTTCCGGGGCGCGACGTCGCGGGCGTCGTCTCCGCCGTCGGCGCGGGCGTGACCGCCTGGCGGGTTGGTGACCGGGTGGCGGGCGAGCTCAGCGGAGGGGGACTGGGCGACGCGGTCGCCGCGCCGGCCGACAAGCTCGTCGCGGTCCCCGACGACCTCGACCTCGCCGTCGCCGCCACCCTGCCGCTGGCCGGCGGGACCGCCTGGCAGGCGCTCGATCTCGCCGGCGTCGGCGAGGGGTCGCGCGTGCTGGTCGTGGGCGCCGGCGGAGGCGTCGGGACGTTCGCGGTGCGGCTGGCCGTGCTCCGCGGCGCCGAGGTCGACGCGCTCTGCGGTGCGCGGGCCGTGCCGGTCGTCGCGGGGCTCGGCGCGCGCCGCGCCGAGGACTACCACGGGGTCGATCTGGCCACCTGGGAGCCCGACGCGTACGACGCGGTCATCGACATCGCCGGATCCACGCCGCTGCGCACCCTGCGCCGTCTCGTCCGCACCGGAGGCGTCGTGGCGCTCGTGTCGGGAGGCACGAACCGGGTGACCGGCCCCCTCGGCCGCATCCTCCGTGCCGCCGTGCTGTCGATCGGCGCCCGGCGGGCACTGCGTCCGCTCGCGGCGGTGGCGCGCCCCGAGATCACCACGCGGCTGCTCGCGCTGGCCGCCTCGGGTGAGCTGGTGCCTCCGGTCGAACGCACCTGGAGCCTGCCCGACGCGCGGGAGGCGATCGCCCACGTGGATGCCGGGCACACCGTCGGCAAGGTCGTCGTCACGCATTGAGCCCCGCGCGCGGATCGGCCGGCAGCCTGAACCGTCTGGCAGCCGGAACCGTCTGGCAGCCGGAACCGTCTGGCAGAATGGGCCTCGGCGTGCCCGCCACGACCTTTCCCCGCCCTTCGTGTGAGCGCGGGTCGAAGGGCCGCCGGGCCTCTGGACAGCGTCCGCCGCCCTTCGTCCCGAGGAGCGAAATGTCCCCCCTGCCCCAGGATCAGGCGCCAGTCGCGGACGCGTCGACGGTCGACGCACCCGCCCGGATCGCGCAGCACCGGCGGTATCTGATGTGCCGTCCCGAGCACTTCACGGTGAGCTACCGCATCAACCCGTGGATGGAGCCGGCCAACCCCACTGACACATCGAAGGCCCTCGCCCAGTGGCAGGTGCTCCACGACACCTACCTCTCGCTGGGCCACGAGGTCGAGCTCATCGACCCGGTCCCGGGGCTCCCCGACATGGTCTACACCGCCAACGGCGGCTTCGTCATCGACGGCAAGGCCCTGGGTGTGCGCTTCCGCGTCGACGAGCGCCGCGGCGAGGAGCGCCCCTTCATGGACTGGTTCGCCGCGCACGGCTTCGACGTCGTCGAGCCGGTCGAGGTGCAGGAGGGCGAGGGTGATTTCCTGCTGGTGGGGCAGACGATCCTCGCCGGCACGGGGTTCCGCTCCGTCGGCGACAGCCACCGCGAGCTCGGCGAGGTCTTCGGGCGCGAGGTCGTCTCCCTCCGCCTCACCGATCCGCGCTTCTACCACCTCGACACCGCCATCGCCGTCCTCGACCCCGTCGAAGGCCCCGGAGGGGTCGAGCGCGCGAACATCGCCTACCTGCCGTCGGCATTCGACGACGCCTCGCGGGCGATCCTCGAGGAGCGCTACCCCGACGCGATCCGGGTCTCCGACGCGGACGGCGCCGTGTTCGGCCTGAACGCCGCCTCCGACGGCCTCCACGTGTTCCTCTCCCCCCGTGCGACCGGGTTCGCCGAGCAGCTGCGCGAACGCGGATACCGTCCCGTCCCCGTCGACCTGTCCGAGCTCCTGCTCGGCGGCGGCGGCATCAAGTGCTGCACGCTCGAACTGCGAGGATCCCGATGACCACCCCCACCGTCGATGCGACGACCGCCCACCTCATCGAGGCAGAGGACGCCCACGTCGCCCACAACTACCACCCGCTCCCCGTCGTCGTCGCCCGCGGCGAAGGCGCCTGGGTGACCGACGTGGAGGGCAAGCGCTACCTCGACCTGCTCTCCGCGTACTCCGCGCTCAACTTCGGACACCGCCATCCCGCGCTCGTGGCCGCCGCCACCGATCAGCTCGGCCGGGTGACCCTCACCAGCCGCGCGTTCCACAACGACCAGCTCGGCGGGTTCGCCGAGGCGCTGGCCGAGCTCTGCGGCAAGGACCTCGTGCTCCCGATGAACACCGGCGCCGAGGCCGTCGAGACGGGCATCAAGGTCGCGCGTGCCTGGGCCTACCGCGTCAAGGGCGTCGCCCCCGACGCGGCGACCGTCATCGTCGCCGACGGGAACTTCCACGGCCGCACGACGACGATCGTGAGCTTCAGCGACGACCCGCAGGCGCGGGACGACTTCGGGCCCTTCACGCCCGGGTTCGTGTCGGTGCCCTACGGCGACGCTGCGGCGATCGAGGCGGCGATCACCGCCGACACCGCTGCGGTGCTCATCGAGCCGATCCAGGGCGAGGGCGGCGTCATCATCCCCCCGGAGGGATATCTGCGCACGGTGCGTGAGATCTGCGACCGGCACCGCGTGCTCTTCATCGCCGATGAGATCCAGTCCGGCCTCGCCCGCGTGGGCACGACCTTCGCGTGCGACCGGGAGGGCGTCGTCCCCGATGTCTACCTGCTCGGCAAGGCGCTCGGCGGCGGGATCGTGCCGCTGTCGGCCGTCGTCGCCGATCGCGACGTGCTGGGGGTCATCCGCCCCGGTGAACACGGCTCGACCTTCGGCGGGAACCCGCTGGCCGCCGCCGTCGGGCGCCAGGTCGTCGACATGCTCGCGTCCGGCGAGTTCCAGGCGCGGGCCGTGGCGCTCGGCGCGCACCTGGAGGAGAAGCTGACCGGCATTCTCGGACACGGCGTCACCGCCGTGCGGGTCGCCGGGCTCTGGGCGGGCGTCGACATCGACCCCGCCGTCGGCACGGGACGCGAGGTCGCGGAGCGGCTGATCGCCCGCGGGGTGCTCGTGAAGGACACCCATGGGCAGACGATCCGGATCGCCCCGCCGCTGGTGGTCCGCGCGACCGAACTCGACTGGGCCGTCGAACAGCTCCGCGTGGTGCTCGCCGGCTGACCCCGCCCGGGGGGCGGGGCGTTTCGTCTCGCTGCGCTCGCTCAACGACCGGGGGGCGGGTCGGTCGTTGAGCGAGGGAGCGCAGCGACCGAGACGAAACGGCGGTGGGGCGTTTCGTCTCGCTCCGCTCGCTCAACGACCGGGGGGCGGGGCGTTTCGTCTCGCTGCGCTCGCTCAACGACCGGGGGGCGGGGCGTTTCGTCTCGCTGCGCTCGCTCAACGACCGGGGGGCGGGTCGGTCGTTGAGCGAGGGAGCGCAGCGACCGAGACGAAACGGCGCACGCTCGACGACCGAGCTGACACACTCACGAAACACGGCCCGGACTAGGCTCGTGACATGGGTGACCTGTTCGACGGATACGGTTCCACGCTGGCGCCGCGCAAGACCGCTTCGGGCGTGCCCGCCTTCGACGAGATGTTCGGGCAGCCGCAGCATCCGGGTGAGACGGCGGAGTCGCGCACGGCCTACCGCGAGCTGTACCAGGCCCTCGCGCAGATGACGCAGGAGGAGCTGCGCGGACGCACCGACTCTCTCGCGAGCTCCTACCTCGCCCAAGGCGTCACGTTCGACTTCGCGGGTGAGGAACGTCCCTTCCCCCTTGATGCCGTGCCGCGCATCATCGCGTTCGACGAGTGGTCGCGCATCGAGAAGGGCGTGCAGCAGCGGGTCCGTGCGCTGGAGGCGTTCCTCGACGACGCCTACGGCCACCAGCACTGCGTCCGCGACGGGGTGCTCCCCGCGGCGCTGATCGCGTCGTCGCAGTACTTCTACCGCCAGGCGGCCGGCATCCGCTCCGCCAACGGCGTCCGCATCCAGGTGTCGGGCATCGACCTCATCCGCGACGAGCACGGCGAGATGCGCGTGCTCGAGGACAACGTGCGCGTGCCGTCGGGTGTCAGCTATGTCATCTCCAACCGCCGGGTGATGGCCCAGACCCTCCCGGAGCTGTTCGTCTCGATGCGGGTGCGTCCCGTGGGCGACTATCCGAACAAGCTCCTCCAGGCGCTGCAGGCGGCCGCGCCCCCCGGGATCGAGGACCCCAACGTCGTCGTCCTCACTCCCGGCGTCTACAACTCGGCCTACTTCGAGCACACGCTGCTCGCGCGCCTCATGGGCGTCGAGCTCGTCGAGGGTCGCGACCTGCAGTGCATGGGCGGCAAGGTCTTCATGCGCACCACGCGCGGTCCCAAGCGCGTCGACGTCATCTACCGCCGCGTCGACGACGACTTCCTCGATCCGCTGCAGTTCCGCGCCGACTCGATGCTCGGGGCGCCGGGGCTGATGCTCGCCGCACGCCTGGGCAACGTCACGATCGCCAACGCCGTCGGCAACGGCGTCGCCGACGACAAGCTCCTCTACACGTACGTCCCCGACCTCATCCGGTACTACCTGGCCGAAGAGCCCATCCTCAAGAACGTCGACACCTGGCGCCTGGAGGACCCGGGCTCCCTGGAAGAGGTGCTCGACCGTCTCGACGAGCTCGTCGTGAAGCCGGTCGACGGCTCCGGCGGCAAGGGGCTGGTCGTCGGACCCGACGCGAGCCCCGCCGAGCTCGACAAGCTCCGCAAGAAGCTGCAGAAGGACCCCCGCGGCTGGATCGCCCAGCCGGTGGTGATGCTCTCCACGATCCCGACGCTCGTCGAGGACGGCATGCGCCCGCGCCACGCCGACCTCCGTCCCTTCGCCGTCAACAACGGCGACGAGGTGTGGGTGCTTCCCGGCGGCCTCACTCGGGTCGCCCTCCCGGAGGGTCAGCTGGTCGTCAACTCCAGCCAGGGCGGCGGGTCCAAGGACACGTGGATCGTCGGCGGCGACGCCCCGCGGTCGACGGAGTACGGGCAGCGGCAGAACCTCGCCGGGCTCGTCGCCGAGCAGGCCTCGGTCACCGAGGCGATCTCGATCATCTACGACCCGCAGCTCGAGCCCGACCACTCCCCGCAGGACCGTCCGGCCACCACCGGGGAGCAGCAGGAGCAGCAGCAGCAGGGCCGGGATGCGGGCGTTTCGTCTCCTCGCTCCGCTCGTCGCTCAACGACCGATGGAGGCCTCCCGGTCGTCGAGCGAGCGCAGCGAGACGACACGGGGGTGACGCCATGCTGAGCCGCATCGCCGAGAGCCTGTTCTGGATCGGGCGCTACATCGAGCGCTCCGACGGCACCGCCCGCATCCTCGACGTCCACCTGCAGCTGCTGCTGGAGGACCCGTGGATCGACGAGGACACCGCGTGCCGCTCCCTCATGGGCGTCATGGGATCCCCGACGCCCGACGAGGTCGAGCGCGTCACGCGCGGCGACGTGCTCACCCGGCTCGCCGTGGACCGCCAGAACCCGTCGAGCATCGCCTACGCGCTCCAGTCTGCGCGCGAGAACGCCCGGCGGGCGCGCGAGATCGTCTCCACCGAGCTGTGGGAGACGCTCAACACCACGTACTCGCGGATGCCGCGGCGGCTCAACGACGAGAAGGTGCACGAGTTCTTCCAGTGGGTGCGCGAGCGCGCGGCGCTGGCGGTCGGCATCTCGGACTCGTCGACGAGCCGTGACGAGGCCTGGCAGTTCTTCACGCTCGGCCGCTCGATCGAACGCACCGACATGACGGCGCGGCTGCTGGCCACCCGCTCGCTCACCGAGGCGTCCGGCCCGTCGTGGACGACGATCCTCCGCTCGTGCGGCGCCTACGAGGCCTACCTCCGCACCTACCGCGGCATGCCGAGCGCCCGCAATGCCGCGGAGTTCCTGCTGCTGGACCGGCTGTTCCCGCGGTCGATCATCCACTCCATCCAGCGCGCCGAGGACTGCATGCGGGCGATCGATCCCGTCGCCGACCGCGTCGGGCACTCCAACACGGTGCTGCGGGCGCTCGGGCGCATCCGCAACGACCTCGAGTACCGGCCGATCGCGGAGATCCTCGACGAGCTGCCCGCCCACATGGATCAGGTGCAGAAGGTCACGCGGGAGGCCTCGGAAGCCATCCGCGGGCGCTTCTTCCCGACGCATGCCGAACCGAGCTGGATCGGAGAGACCTCATGACCTTCCGCCAGGGACCCGAGTCCGTGCAGGGACCGCGCCGGCTCCGCATCGAGCACGCCACCGGCTTCACCTACCAGGGCGACGTCGGCGCGTCGTACAACGAGGCGCGGATGCTGCCGAGTTCGACCGACAGCCAGTTCGTGCTGAGCTCGCAGCTCGATATCGAGCCGTCGACGAGCGTCAACCAGTACGTGGACTACTTCGGCACGCGCGTCGCCGCCTTCGACGTGCTCGCGGGGCATGCCGCACTCAACATCACGGCGCGCTCGCTCGTGGAGGTGCGGCCGCGGCCGATCGAGCCGAGCGGGATGGACTGGGCGCAGCTGGCGCACGAGGCCGAGCGGCAGATCGCGACCGTCGAGATGCTCGGCCAGACGGTGCGCACCGCGCCGCATCCGGAGGTCGCCGGCATCGCCCGGTCGATCGCCGACCAGTACGAACGCCCGGCCGATGCGGCCCTGGCGATCGCCCGCGCGATCGGTGACGCCGTCGAGTACATGCACGGCATCACCGGCGTCCACTCGACGGCGGCGGACGCGTGGGTGGAGCGCAAGGGCGTCTGTCAGGACATCACCCACATCACCCTCGGCGCGCTGCGGCACGTCGGCATCCCTGCCCGCTACGTGTCCGGCTACCTGCACCCGCAGGCCAACCCCGAGATCGGCGTGCCCGTGGCGGGAGAGTCGCACGCGTGGGTGGAGTGGTTCGCCGGCGACTGGCAGGGCTTCGACCCGACCAACGGCGTCGAGATCGGCGACCGTCACGTGCTCGTCGGCCGCGGTCGCGACTACAACGACGTGCCGCCGCTGCGCGGGGTGTACGCGGGCCCGTTCAAGAGCGACCTGCACGTGAAGGTGACGATCACCCGCGAGGTGTGACCCTTTTCGCCGAGCCGACACGATCCTGCCGAGCCGACATGGTTTGCGCGGTGCGCAGCGTGTCGGTTCGCGCGGAGCTTGTCGGCTCGGCGTCGCCGTTCGGGGGGCGAGTGCCGGGGTCAGGCGGGGGCGTCGTCGGGGTCGAGGGTCTTCAGGGTGTCGGCCTCGACCGGGTTGTCGGCCTGGAGCTCGTCCTCGGTGGTCTCATCGCCGCCGGTGGGGGCGTGCTCGTCGGTGGATGCGTCGTCGGACGACGGGGTCTCGTGTGCCATGGTCGCGACGCTACGCCGGTGCGGCGTGCCGGTCAGGGGCCTTGACACGCGCCGAGGTGAGCGGGGCGCGGGGCACGGAATCCGGTGAATGGGCGTTCACCGAACGCTACGATGGGCGCGTGACGGCGACGTGGCGCGAGACCCAGAAGGCGAACCGCCGCGCCCAGTTGCTCGAGCGCGCCGCCGCCCTGTTCGCGCAGCGAGGCTTCGCCGCCGTGACGACCGTCGAGCTGGGTGAGGCGGTCGGGGTATCGGGTCCGGCGCTCTACAAGCACTTCGCCAGCAAAGAGGCGATCCTCGCGGAACTGCTCGTGGATGCCAGCGAGCGCCTGCTCGCCGGAGGCCGCAGCATCCTGGACGCCGACACCACCTCCGACCCGGCAGGGACGCTGCGCGAGCTGATCGCGTTCCACGTCGGCTTCGCCGTGACCGCCCCCGACGTCATCCGCATCCAGGACCGGGAGCTCGCAGGACTCCCCGCCGACGTCGGCCGGCGGGTGCGCGCCCTGCAGCGCACCTACGTCTCGGAGTGGGACGCGGTGCTGGCCGCCGCGCGGCCCGACCTGGCGCCGGCAGAGCGACAGACGCGGCTGCTCGGCACCTTCGGCATCCTCAACTCCACGCCGCACAGCGCCGCGGCCTCGGGCGCCGACGCCGCGGGGATTCTCGCGGGCATGGCTGAACGCGCACTGCTCGGCTGAGGCCGGCGCCGGGCGGCAGCGCTCCGCTCGGCTGAGGCCGGCGCCGGGCGGCAGCGTTCCGCTCGAGCCGCTCCCTGCGTTTCCCCTGCCCGCGTCTGCGCGAAGCGCCGTGCACAACTCCGGAGATCCGAGGCCCGCCCGCTCCGGCGGCCGCGTCTTTCCGCGGCCGTCCCGTCGGCTGGTGCGGATTCTTCCGGAGTTATGCAGGGCAGCGTCGCCGGCTTCGACTCAGGCGCCGGGTGACAGCCGCATCAGGGTCGTGCGAGTCGCCTCGGCCACGACCTCGCCGTGCTGGTTGTGCGCGGTGTGGGCGAACTCGACGATGCCCTGGTCGGGCCGCGACCGCGACACGCGCTTGCCGGCGACGCGCGTCTCGGCGTAGAGGGTGTCGCCCACCCGCACCGGTGCGGGGAAGCGGACGTCGGTGAAGCCGAGGTTGGCCACGATCGTGCCCTGGGTCAGCTGCGGGACCGACAGTCCGACGAGCGTCGACAGGGTGAACATGCTGTTGACGAGCCGCCCGCCGAACTCGGTCGCGTCAGCCCACGCCGCATCGAGGTGGAGGGCCTGCGGGTTCATCGTGAGGGTCGAGAACAGCACGTTGTCGGCCTCGGTGACGGTGCGGCCGGGGCTGTGAGCGTAGACGACTCCTTCCTCGAGCTCGTCGAAGTACAGTCCGCGCTGCGTGATCCGCCGTTCGTCGCTCATCGGTCCTCCTCTGGGGCAGCCGTCTCGTCGGGCTCGACCGTCGCGACGACCCCGCCGCGGGCGACCTGGTCTCCCACCGCCACCTGTATGCGCACCGTACCGGCGACGGCCGCCCGCAGCACGTGCTCCATCTTCATCGCCTCGACGACCGCGATGGGATCGCCGGGCTCGACGTGCGCGCCGTCCTCGGCGGCGACCACGACGACCGTGCCCGGCATCGGAGACACCAGCTCGGGCGAGGCGGCCGCGGCATCCCGGTCGGCGCGCTCGGTGCGACGCTCGGACACCCGGAAGGTCGCGCCGTCGGCGCTCAGCATGTCGCCGCCGACGAGGACGGTGCGTCCCACGTCGTCGACCATCACCGTCGCGCCGTCGCCTCGTGCGGTGACGGATGCCGTCGCCACCGCGCGGTCATCGACCTGCACCCGGGCGGCGTTGGGGGCGCCCCAGATCCGCACGGTCGCGGTCGCGGTGCCCGCGTCGAGCGTGTACGTACGCGGCGCAGCGTCGTCGGCGGCGCCGAGTCGCCAGCCGTCGCCGCGCCGCCAGGGGTGCGCTCCGGGGGGCGATGCCTCGCGGACGGCCCGGACGAGAGCCGCCTCGGCGAACACGCGCGCATCGGCGGCCGCGAACGGCAGGCCGTCGAACACCCGGGCGATCAGACCTGTGTCGAGATCGCCGGCGATCACGGCGGGATGCCCCAGCAGCAGGCGCAGGAACTCGAGGTTCGTCTCGAATCCCAGCACCGCGGTGCCGGCGAGGGCGCTCACGAGTCGGCGGCGGGCGGCCTCGCGATCGGGCGCCCAGGCGATGATCTTCGCGAGCATCGGGTCGTAGTCGATCGCGACGTCGAGCCCGTCCTCGAGCGCGGTGTCGACGCGGATGCCGTCGCCCTCGGGATGCACCACGCGCGCGACGCGGCCGCCGGTGGGGAGGAAGCCCGCGCGGGGGTCCTCCGCGTACACCCGCGCCTCGATGCTGTGTCCGGTCAGGGAGACGTCGTCCTGGCCGATCGGCAGCGGCATCCCGGCGGCGATCCGCAGCTGGAGCTCGACCAGGTCGAGCCCGGTGACCTGCTCCGTGACCGGATGCTCCACCTGCAGACGCGTGTTCATCTCCATGAAGAAGAACTCGCCCGGGGCATCCGCCGAAACGATGAACTCGACCGTGCCGGCGCCGACGTAGCCGACGCTCCGGGCGGTCTCGCACGCCGCCTCGCCCAGGCGGCGCCGGATGTCGGGCCCGTCGGCCAGCCCTTCCAGGAGGGGTGAGGGCGCCTCCTCGATGACCTTCTGATGCCGGCGCTGCAGCGAGCACTCGCGCTCGCCGAGGTGGATGACGTGTCCGTCGGCGTCGGCGAGGACCTGCACCTCGATGTGACGCGGCGAGGCGACGTAGCGCTCCAGGAAGAGGCTGTCGTCGCCGAAGCTCGCCGCCGCCTCGCGCCGCGCCGCCGCGAGGGCGGGACGCATCCCGGCGGGATCGGTCACGACGTGCATGCCTTTGCCTCCGCCGCCGGCCGACGGCTTGATGAGCACGGGGAATCCGACGGCGGGTGCCGCCTCGGCGAGTTCCTCGTCGGTGAGCCCGGGGCGGGCGACTCCCGGCACCGTCGGGACGCCGCGGGCCTCGACGGTCTGCTTGGCGGAGATCTTGTCGCCCATGACCGAGATGGCCTCGGCGCCCGGGCCGATGAACACGATCCCGGCGGCGGCGCAGGCGCGGGCGAAGTCGGCGTTCTCGGCGACGAAACCGAATCCCGGATGGATCGCCTGAGCCCCGGTGCGGCGGGCGGCTTCGATCACGCGCTCGATGCTGAGGTAGCTCTGCGCGGCCGGAGGCGGTCCGAGGCGCACGGCGGCGTCCGCGAGCCGCACGTGGAGCGCACCGGCGTCGGCGTCGCTGTAGACGGCGACGGAGCGGATGCCGAGACGTCGCAGGGTGCGGGTGATCCGCACCGCGATCTCGCCGCGGTTGGCGATGAGCACGGTGTCGAACAGGTGCGGGGCGGTCGGCATCGTGCTCACATCCGGAAGACGCCGTAGCCGACGGGGTCGGGGGCGGGGGAGGCCGCTCCGGCGGCCACGACGCCCAGCGCGAGACCGAGGATGTCGCGGGTGTGCGCAGGATCGATGACGCCGTCGTCCCACAGGCGCGAGGTCGAGTAGTACGGACTGCCCTGGCGCTCGTACTGCTCGCGGATGGGCGCTTCGAACGCGGCCTGCTCCTCGACGGACCACGGCGTCCCGGCCGTGTCGAGCTGGTCGCGGCGGACCGTCGAGAGCACGGAGGCGGCCTGCGGCCCTCCCATGACCGACACCCGGGCGCCCGGCCACAGCCACAGGAAGCGCGGCGAGTACGCCCGTCCGCACATCGAGTAGGTCCCGGCTCCGAACGATCCGCCGACCACGACGGTGAGCTTGGGCACGCGGGCGCACGCGACCGCGTTGACCATCTTGGCGCCGTGCTTCGCGATCCCGCCGGCCTCGTACTCGCGGCCGACCATGAACCCGGCGATGTTCTGGAGGAACAGCAGTGGGATGCCGCGCTGGTCGCACAGCTGGATGAAGTGGGCGCCCTTCAGCGCCGACTCCGAGAACAGCACGCCGTTGTTGGCGAGGATGCCCACGAGGTGCCCGTGCACGCGCGCGAAGCCGGTGACGAGGGTCTCGCCGTACTCGCGCTTGAACTCGTCGAAGCGGCTGCCGTCGACGAGGCGATGGATGATCTCGCGGGCGTCGTAGGGGATCGTCAGGTCGACCGGGACGACGTCGTAGAGCGTCTCGGGCGCGTACGCGGGCGGGTCGGCGGGTTCGGTCCCGACGACCGTGTCGAGAACGGTCGAGAGGGCGGGCGCCGGGAGGGTCGCGACGATGTCGCGGACGATCTGGAGCGCGTGGGCGTCGTCGTCGGCCAGGTGGTCGGTGACACCCGAGATGCGGGAGTGGGTGTCGCCGCCGCCGAGTTCCTCCGCGGAGACGACCTCACCGGTGGCCGCCTTCACGAGCGGGGGACCGCCGAGGAAGATGGTGCCCTGGTTCCGCACGATGACGGTCTGATCGCTCATGGCGGGGACGTAGGCGCCGCCGGCGGTGGACGATCCGAGGACGGCGGCGATCTGGGCGATCCCGTCGCGGGACATCCGCGCCTGGTTGTAGAAGATGCGGCCGAAGTGATCCCGATCGGGGAACACCTCGTCCTGCATCGGCAGGAAGGCGCCGCCGGAGTCGACGAGCGAGATGCAGGGGAGGCGGTTCTCCGCGGCGATCTCCTGCGCCCGCAGATGCTTCTTCACCGTGAGCGGATGGTAGGTGCCGCCCTTCACGGTCGCGTCGTTCGCGACCACCATGACCGGCCGGCCGTGGACGAGTCCGATACCGGCGACGACGCCCGCGGCGGGCCATCCTTCGACGTCGCACGCCGCGAGGGGAGCGACCTCCAGGAAGGGGCTGCCGCGGTCCAGGAGCAGGTCGATGCGCTCGCGCACGAGCAGCTTGCCGCGCTCGACGTGGCGCGCCCGGGAGGCCTCGGGGCCCCCGCGCGCGGCGCGCTCGAGCCGCTCGCGCAGGTCGTCGACGAGTGCGCGGTAGTCCGGGGCGGTCGTCGTCGACACGGCATCCTCGCTTCGGTTATCGGTGGATAACTCGATTCAGGTTATCGCCCGCTAACCGACTTGTCGAGGGCGCCGGTGGTGAGCCCTCCCCCTCCCGCCGAGCCGACACGTCGCGTGCGAGCCGACATGGTGCATGCGGTGCGCAACGTGTCGGCTCGCGCGAAGCTTGTCGGCTCGGGGGAACGGGGAGCGCGGCGGGGGAGAGGAAGGTCAGCGTGGGGTGCGGATCGGGGTGGTCGAGGCCACCTCGTCGCTGAACTCCTCGGGCGCGACCACCGTGATCGGGCGCGTCTCGTCGAGCGACAGCGCGAACCGGCGCGACTCGTGACGATGCAGGCGGCCCGACACGAGCAGCCAGGTGAGCCCGATGCCGAAGGCGACCAGGGCGGCGGCGCCACCGAGCAGGATGGCCACGCGGGGTCCGAACTGCGCCGCCACCCAGCCCACGATCGGAGCGCCGATCGGGGTGCCTCCCATCAGGATCGCCATGTACAGGGCGAGGACCCGGCCGCGCAGGGAGGGGTCGGTGGTGGTCTGCACGTAGCCGTTGGCGGTCGTGAGCGTCGTCACCACGGCGAACCCGGTGAACATCAGCGTCACCGCGTACAGCCAGTAGGTCGGCATGAAGGCCGACACCAGCGCCGCCACGGCGAACATCCCCGCCCCCACGATGACGAAGCGGATCTGCGCCCGGTCGCGCCGCGCCGCCAGCAGCGCGCCGGCGAGCGAGCCGATCGCGAGGATCGAGCTCAGCAGCCCGTAGCCGTCGGCCTCCTGACCGAACTCCAGCGCCATCGTCGAGGCGAAGATCGGGAAGTTCATGCCGAAGGCGCCGAGGAGGAAGACCATCGCGAAGGCGACCATGAGGTCGGGTCGCCGCGAGACGTAGCGGACGCCGTCGGCGAGCCGCGCCGCGCCCGACGCCTTGACGCGCGGGATGAGCTCGTCGATCCGGATCAGGCCGAGCGCGACGATCATCGCGAGGAAGGTCACTGCGTTGACGAGGAACACCCAGCCGGTTCCCACAGCGACGATCACGATGCCCGCGACGGCGGGTCCGATCATCCGGGCGCCGTTGAACGACGCCGCGTTCAGCGCGACCGCGTTCGACGCGTTCTCCCGCGAGACGAGGTCCGAGACGAACGCCTGCCGCGCGGGGTTGTCGAAGGCGGCGACGACGCCCAGCGCCAGGGCGAAGGTGTACATCAGGGGCAGGGTCATGACGCCCGACAGGATCAGGATGCCGATGGCCGCCCCGAGCAGCAGGAGCACGCTCTGCGTGAGCATCAGGAGCCGTCGCCGGTCGAAGCGGTCGGCGACCCAGCCGGTGACGCCGACGAGCAGCAGCGGCGGGGCGAACTGCAGCGCCATCGTGACGCCCATCGCGCCGGCGTCGTTGTCGGTGAGCTCGGTGAGGACGACCCAGCTGAGGGCGGTCGCCTGCATCCACGCGCCCACGTTGGAGACGAGGGCGCCGATGAACCAGACGCGGTAGTTGAAGACCGAGAAGGAGCGGAACATGGCGGTCATCGCGCGGCCACCTCCCGCATGATCGCGGCGGCGTGGGCCAGCACCTCGCGCTCGTCGGGCGCCAGCTCCTCGAGCGCGTGCTCGAGCCAGGAGTCGCGACGGCGGACCGTCTCCTCGACGACGGCGAGGCCGGCGTCGGTCAGCTGGATGTTGACCTTGCGACGATCATCGGCGTCGGCGGTGCGGCTGAGGTAGCCCGACTCCTCGAGGGCGTTCACGGTGCGGTTCATCGACGGCGCCGAGACGCGCTCGCGGTCGGCGAGCTCGCCCAGCGTGTGCGGACCGTGCACCTTGAGGGCTGCCAGGACGGCGAACTGCCCGTCGCTCATGGAGTCGACGGCGCGCTCGGAGCGCAGCCGCCGGGCCAGCCGGAAGGTGGCCATGCGGAAATCCGAAGCGAGGGAGGCCTCGGTGGCCGGCGATGCGGAGGGGGACGTGGAGGAGGGGGTCGTGGTGCTCATTCAATTGATTAGCATAGCTTATTACCCTGGCTCATTACCCTTGCTAAGCGACTCCCGCTGTCCTCGCGGTCCGCGCCGCTCGCCTCCGCTCCCGCCCCCGCGCCCCAAGCCGGCGGTCGAGACGAGTCCCACCGCGACGAACCCCGCCGCGGTGAACGCGGCCCAGCGCGTGCCCTCGGAGAACGCGGCGCGCGCCGCCTCCGCGGCATCGGCGGTCGCCGGATTCTCGGCCAGTCCCGCGATGGCCCCGCCCGCGCTGTCGACCACGGCCTCCACTACCTGGTCGCGCTGCGCCGCGGGGACGCCCTGCTCGTCCAGCGCGGACGCCAGCGCCCCGGCCGTCGTCGTGAACAGCACCGTGCCGAGGATCGCGATGCCGAGTGCCGACCCCACCTGGCGCGCCGTGGACTGCGTGCCCGAGCCCTGCCCGGACTTGTCGACGGGCACGTCCTGCAGGATCACGCCGGTGAGCTGCGCCGTGGCGAGCCCCACGCCGATCCCGTAGACGAACAGTCCCGGCAGGAGCAGCCCCCAGGCGGTGTCCGGCCCGATGACGACGGCGACCGCCGCGATGCCGACCATCTCCGCCACCAGGCCCGCCCGCACGACGAGCACCGGCGCCACCTTGCCGCTGAGACCGCCGGCGATCCCGCTCGCGACGAACGAGCCGCCCGCCAGGGCCAGCAGCACGAGACCGGTCTGCAGGGCGTCGAAGCCGAGGACGAACTGGAGCCACAGCGGCAGCGCGAGGATGAGCCCGAACTCCCCGAGCGCGACGACGAGCGCCGCGATGTTGCCGACGCGGAACGTGCCGATCCGGAACAGAGAGAGGTCGAGCAGCGTCGAGCGCCCACGGCGCATCCGCCGCACGGTCCACAGGAGGAACGCGGTCAGCGCGAGCAGCGAGACCGCGAAGGCGATCGGCACCGGCGAGATCGTCCACGGCCAGGTCCACGCGCCGACGGTCGGCGCGGTGTCGGTGAGCCACCAGCCGTACGTGCGGCCCTCGATCAGTCCGAACACGAGCGTGCCGAACAGCACCACCGACAGCGCGGCGGCGATCAGGTCGACGCGGCCGTAGCCGGGCTCCCGCGATTCGGCGACCGCCCACAGCACGCCGATGACGATGATGATGCCGAGCGGCACGTTGATGCCGAACGCCCACCGCCACGAGAACGCGGTGGTCAGCCAGCCGCCCAGCAGCGGTCCGACCGCGGCCATGCCGCCGATCGTCGACCCCCAGACAGCGAACGCGATGCCGCGCTCCCGTCCGCGGAACGTCGCGTTCAGCAGCGACAGCGTGGTCGGGAGCATCATCGCCCCGCCGACGCCCTGCACGAGGCGCGCGCCGATCAGCAGTCCGCCCGTCGGCGCGAGGGCGGCGAGCACGGACGACCCGGCGAACAGCACGACGCCGAGCACCAGCATCCGCCGCCGCCCGAAGCGGTCGCCCAGGCTGCCGAACAGCAGCAGGAGCGAGGCGAAGACCAGGGTGTAGGCCTCCTGCACCCACTGCACCTCGGTGGAGGAGATCCCGAGGTCGTCGACGACCGCCGGGATGGCGACGTTGACGATCGTCGAGTCGACGATGATGAGCGCCACGGCGAGGCTGATGAAGACGAGCCCGAACCAGCGGCGGGAGGAGATGTCCGTCATGGATCGCTAGTTTATCTAGCGAAATCGTGTAAGGGAACGGGGGTGAGGGAAACGGGGCGAGGAAGAAGGCGACATCGATGCCACCGGCGGCGCCCCGCCGTAGACTCTGCCGCATGCCCGAACTCGCCGAAGAGCGGACCTTCACCGACGCCCACGGGGTCACCGTCTTCTACGACGTGCGACCCGCCGAGGGCACCCCGCGCGGCGTCGTGCAGCTGCTGCACGGGGTGGGGGAGCACGCCGGACGCTACGGCGCGCTCATCGACGCGCTCGCGGCCGACGGCTTCACGGTGTACGCCGACGACCACCGCGGCCACGGGCGCACCGGCATGGCCCAGCACGGCGGCAACGCCCGCAAGCTCGGCCGCCTGGGGGTGGGCGGGATGCCCGCGACCCTCGCCGCCTGCCGCCAGCTGACCGACATCGTCCGCGCCGACAACCCCGACCTTCCGCTCATCGTGATCGGGCACTCGTGGGGATCCTTCCTCACCCAGATGCTCGTCGACGACCGGCCCGAGGCCTACGACGCCTTCGTCCTGTCGGGATCGGCGCTGCGCTGGCCCGGGACCCTCAACTCCGGCGACCTCAACGCCCCCTGGAAGAAGCCCGGGGCCAACGGCGCCGAGTGGCTCTCGAGCGACCCCGACGTGGGAACCGCCTTCCTGGCCGACCCGCTCACCACCTCCGAGCCGCTCGTGAAGCTGTTCGGCCTGATCGACGCGGCGCGGCTGCTCGGCCGACCCCGCCGCAACCTCGAACGCGACCTGCCGGCGCTCCTCATGGTCGGGCAGGACGACACCGTCGGCGGACCGCGCAGCGTCCACAAGCTCGCCGACGCCTACCGCGCCCGCTCGGGCCTCACCGACGTCACGACGCTCGTGTATCCCGGCGCCCGTCACGAGATCTTCAACGAGACGATGCAGGCTGACGTCCGCGCCGACCTGCTGGCCTGGCTCGACGCGCGCTTCCCCCGGCGCTGACTGCGCCCGGCTCGTAGGCTGTGACCATGCACGGTGAGTACAAGGTCCCCGGTGGGAAGCTCGTCGTCGTCGATCTCGAGGTCCGGGACGGTCGCATCGCCGACTTCCACCTCGCCGGCGACTTCTTCCTCGAACCCGACGATGCGCTGCTCGACATCGACGCCGCCGTGACCGGGCTTCCGGTCGAGTCCGACGTCGCGGCCATCGCCGCCGCCGTCCGCGCCGCCCTGCCGGACGGGGCGCAGCTGCTCGGCTTCACGCCCGAGGCGGTCGGCACCGCGGTGCGCCGCGCCCTCGTCACCGCGCCCGGGTGGCGGGACTTCGAGTGGGAGGTCGTCCACGAGCGCGCCGTCTCACCCCGCATGAACCTGGCCCTCGACGAGGTGCTCACCACGCGGGTCGGCGACGGCCGCCGCCGTCCTACGCTGCGGATCTGGGAGTGGGACGAGTCCGCCGTCGTGATCGGCTCGTTCCAGTCGTACCGCAACGAGGTCGACCCCGAGGGCGCCGCCCGTCACGGCTTCGACGTCGTCCGCCGCATCTCCGGGGGCGGGGCGATGCTCATGGCCGCCGGGTCGATCGTCACCTATTCGCTGTACGTCCCGGCATCCCTCGTCTCGGGGATGACCTTCGCCGACTCGTACGCGTTCCTCGACGACTGGGTGCTGCAGGCGCTCCGCTCGCTCGGCATCGACGCGGTGTACCAGCCGCTCAACGACATCGCCTCGCCGCAGGGCAAGATCGGCGGCGCGGCGCAGAAGCGGCTCGCCAACGGTGGCGTGCTCCACCATGCGACGCTGTCGTACGACATGGACGGTCAGGTCCTGACCGAGGTGCTGCGCATCGGTCGCGAGAAGCTCAGCGACAAGGGGACCGTCTCGGCCGCCAAGCGCGTCGATCCGCTCCGCAGCCAGACGGGGCTCCCGCGCGAGGCGATCATCGAGCGCTTCATCGAGACGTTCACGAAGCTGTACGCGGCCGAGCCGGGGACCATCTCCGACGAGGAGTACGCCGAGGCCGAAGCGCTGGTGGCGTCGAAGTTCTCCACCGACGCGTGGCTGCACCGCGTCCCGTGACCACCGTCCCCGCCCCGCGCCCGGTCCCCGAGCCCACCCCGGCCCCCGAGCCCACCCAGGTCCCCGAGCCTGTCGAGGGGTCGATCGTCATCCACCACGGCGACAACCTCGCGGTCGCACGAACGCTGCCCGACGCGTCCTTCACGCTCGTCTACCTCGATCCGCCGTTCAACACCGGCCGCACGCAGGGCAAGGCGGTCGAGAGTGCCGTGCGCGGGGCGCGCACAACTCCGCAAGATCCGCTCGCCGCGGCGGACGTTGCCGCGGAATCTCGCGCTGCACGTGACGGCGACGTCACGGATCGCAGGAGTTACGACCGCCCCTCGACAGGCTCGGGGACCGGGACAGGCTCGGGGACCGGCCCTGGCCCCGGCGCCGCCCCCGCGGCCGGCGCCGCCCCCGTGAAGGCGGGCTTCCGAGGTACGAGTTACGCCCGGTTGCGCGGGGATCTGCGCGCCTACGACGATCGGTTCGACGACTACTGGGACTTCCTCGAGCCGCGGCTGCGCGAAGCCTGGCGGCTGCTGGCCGACGACGGCACCCTGTACCTGCACCTCGACTACCGCGAGGCGCACTACGCGAAGGTTTTGCTCGACGCGCTGTTCGGTCGCGAGTGCTTCCTCAACGAGCTCATCTGGGCCTACGACTACGGCGCCAAGAGCCGCCGCCGGTGGCCCACGAAGCACGACACGATCCTCGTGTACGTGAAGGATCCTGCGCGCTACTGGTTCGACTCCGATGCCGTCGACCGCGAGCCCTACATGGCGCCGGGCCTCGTGACCGCCGAGAAGGCGGCGCGCGGCAAGCTCCCGACAGACGTGTGGTGGCACACCATCGTCCCCACCGGCGGGCGGGAGAAGACCGGCTATCCGACGCAGAAGCCGGAGGGGATCCTGCGGCGGATCGTGCAGGCCTCCAGCCGTCCGGGCGACCGGGTGCTCGATCTGTTCGCCGGCAGCGGGACCACCGGGGCCGTCGCCGCCGCGCTCGGACGGCACGCGGTGCTGGTCGACGCCAATCCCGAGGCCATCGCCGTCATGCTGAAGCGGATGCCGGGGGCCTCGGTCGTCCGGCCCACCTGACTCCACCTCACCAGCCGCGGCGGCGGCCAGTGGGGGCGAAAGCAGGCTCGATCGGCTCCAGTGGCCGGTTGGGGGGGCGATCGGGCGATTCAGTCTGTTGTTGCCACCGGTTCGGTCCGATCCGGCCGCGGATCCGGCTGCGGGCGGCCCGCTTACAGGCTCGATCCGTCGCCGGGGTCGGCGGCGGCGCCGTACAGGCGGGTTCGGCGTGTACGAGGTGCGGTCGGAGGCGGTGGGCCGGCGCGGGCGGGGGCAGAAGCAGGCCCGATGGGCTCCGGCGGGCGGCGGCCGGCACGGACACGTCGATTCGGCCTGCTTTCGCCACCGGTTCGGTCGGATCCGGCGCGGGCCGCACGGGTCGCACGGGCGGCGCCGAGGGAGGCGACGGCGTCGTAGACGGTGAGGGCAACCCGCAGCGGTCCGAGCTCGAGCAGCCGGAAGTCGCGGGTCGGCCGGAGCCGGGCGTGCAGCTCCGGGGCGAGCTCCCGCAGGTAGCCGCGGGCCCGCCGCGCGTGGAACGTGTTCGAGGCGATGCGGATCGTCCGGGCCTCGCGGAGCCAGGGGAGCGAGCACGAGATGTTCTCGCGGGTCGAGCGCGCCGCGCGCTCGCGGACGATGTCGGTAGCCGGGATACCGCGCGCCGCGGCGTAGTCGGCCATCACGTCCGCCTCGGCGCGGGGGCCGTGGACCGCGGCTCCCGAGAAGACGAAGAGCGCGCCCGGTGGCGCCGAGCGCAGGGCGATCCGCACGCGCCACGCCTGCAGTGCGTTGATGCGGCCGTCCTCGCGCGAGCGGTAGCCGAGCACGAGCACGACATCGCGGGCGTCGTCCGGGCCCGTCTCCGGCGCGCGGGGGTAGCGGCTGCGCGACGCGGACCAGGCGTGCACCTCGGCGACCGCGATCACGAGAGCGACCCCGGCTGCCACAAACCCGGCCACCACGGCCCCGGCGGCCCCGGCGGCCCCGGCCGCCCCGGCCACCGCGGTCCCGGCCCTCGCCCCCGCCCCCGCGCGCGGTCGCCCGCGCCGGACGCCTCCGGTTCACGCGGTCACTCGGACGACGGTCCTCCGAGGAACGCCAGCAGCGCCTCGTTGACCTCGTCGCCATGCGTCCACAGCAGTCCGTGCGGCGCGCCCTCGAGCTCCACGTAGGTCACCTCCGTCGACGTGGGCAGCAGCTCGCGGAACTTCCGGGCGGTCTTGTCGATCGGGAGGATGTTGTCGGCGGTGCCGTGGAGGATGAGCGTCGGGACGGTGATCGCCGGGAGGTCGCCGCGGAAGTCGGTCGGCCAGGTGAGCGGCGCGGCGGCGATCGCGACGTTGCCGGCCTGGCGGGCGGTGGCCACCGAGGCGTCGAGCGCCTCCTGCGAGATGCGGCTGCCGAGCGTGTCGTCGAGGTTGTAGAAGTCGTGGAAGAAGCCGGTGAGGAACGCGTGGCGGTCGTCGCGGACCGCCTGCGACGTGCCGTCGAAGAACGCCTGGTCGCCGGCGCCGTCGGGGTTGTCGTCGGTGATGAGGAGGAACGGCTCGAGCGAGCCGAGGAAGGCGGCGCGGGATACCCGCGACGCCCCGTAGCGGGACAGGTAGCGGGCGATCTCGCCCGTCCCCATCGAGAAGCCGACGAGGGTGACGTCGCTGAGGTCGAGGTCCTCCATAAGGGCGTGCAGGTCGGCGGCGAAGGTGTCGTAGTCGTAGCCCGACCCGGCCTTCGTCGATGCGCCGAAGCCGCGCCGGTCGTAGGCGATCACGCGGTAGCCGGCGTCCAGGAGGGCCGCCTGCTGCTTGCCCCAGGACTCGCTGTCGAGGGGGAAGCCGTGGATGAGCACGACGGTCGGGCCGGTGCCCTGGTCGGTGTAGAACAGCTCCACGTCGGCCGAGTTCTCGGTGCCTACGGTGATGAACGCCACGATGGCTCCTTCCGGCCGCGGACGGATGCCGCCGCCACCACCGACGTTACGACGCGCGCGCCACGGCATCCAGGCCTTGACACTCCCGCCATCCGCCGTTCACCGGCGCGTCGCCGTCGCCGCCGCCGCCGGACCGGCGGATCAGGCGTCGCGGCGGGCGCCGTCGGACGGACGCACGCCGAAGATGTGGGGCGGGGCGAATCCGGCGTCGGCGAACGCGCGCTCGACGGCGAGGGCGACCGCGGCCACCTGGCTCTGGTCGACGAGCGCGATCGCGGCGCCGCCGAAGCCGCCGCCGGTCATGCGCGCTCCCACCGCGCCCGCGGCGCGGGCGGTGTCGACGGCGAGGTCGAGCTCGGGGACCGAGATCTCGAAGTCGTCGCGCATCGAGGCGTGCGAGGCGTCGAGGAGCGGACCGATGGCGCGGGGACCCTCGGAACGGAGCGTCGCGACGGCGTCGAGCACGCGCTGGTCCTCGGTGACGACGTGGCGGACGCGGCGGAAGGTGACGTCGTCCATCAGCTCTTCGGCCCGGGCGAGGTCGTCGACCGACAGATCGCGGAGCGCAGGGACCCCCATCAGGGCAGCGCCCTTCTCGCACGAGGCGCGGCGCTCGCCGTAGCCGCCGGTGGAGTGGGCGTGCTTCACCCCGGTGTCCATCACGAGCAGTTCGAGGCCCGCGGGCGCGAAGCCGAGCTCGACCACTTCGGCGTCGAGCGAGCGGCAGTCCAGGAAGATCCCGGCGTCGGCGCGGCCGAGCATCGACGCCATCTGGTCCATGATCCCCGTGGGGGCGCCGACGGCCTCGTTCTCGGCGAGCCGTCCCGCCTGCGCGAGGCTCACGCGGTCGTTGCCGAGCGCCCACACCTCGTCCAGCGCCGACGCCGTGGCGCCCTCGATGGCGGCGGACGACGACAGGCCCGCGCCGACCGGGACGTCGGAGGCGAAGGCCAGGTCGACGCCGGTGACGCCGGTGTCGCCGTCGGCGTCCTTCAGCAGCACGCGGTCCCGCAGGAGCGCCCAGGCCACCCCGAGGGGGTAGCGCGCCCACTCCACGATCTCGTCGCGGCGGGCGGGGAAGAGGGCGTCGAGATCGGCGAGGGCCACCTCGACCGGCACCGGATCGAAGGTGGAGACGACGCGGATGCGCGCGTCGTCGCGCAGCCCGAGTGCCACCGACGTGCGGTGCTCGATCGCGAACGGGAAGACGAACCCGTCGTTGTAGTCGGTGTGCTCGCCGATGAGGTTGACGCGGCCGGGCGAGGACCACACCCCGAGCGGCTCGGTGCCGGTGAGCCCCCGGAACAGGTCGGTGGCGGAAGTCACAGCACGATCCCTTCGATGGCGGTGCGGAGCCGGTCGGCGGCGACCTCGGGGGGCACATCGCCGATCCACGCGCCCATCGCCGACTCCGAGCCGGCGAGGAACTTGAGCTTGTCCGCGGCGCGGCGCGGGCTCGTGATCTGGAGGTTCAGGCGCACGGTGTCGCGGCCGACGTGGACGGGCGCCTGGTGCCAGGCGGCGATGTAGGGAGTCGGGCTCTCGTACACGGCGTCGATGCCGCGGAGCAGGCGCAGGTAGAGCGGGGCGAGCTCGTCGCGCTCGGCCTCGTCGAGGGCGGCGAAGTCGGGCACCTGACGGTGGGGGAGCAGGTGCACCTCGATCGGCCAGCGGGCGGCGAACGGCACGAACGCGGTCCAGTGCTCGCCCTGCAGCACGACGCGAGGACCCTCCTGCTCGAAGGCGAGGATGCGGGCGAACAGATCGGGCGCGGTGCGGTCGATGGACTCGAGCAGCCGTGTGGTCCGCGGCGTGATGTACGGGTAGGAGTAGATCTGGCCGTGCGGGTGGTGGAGGGTCACACCGATCGCCTCGCCGCGGTTCTCGAACGGGAAGACCTGCTCGACGCCCGGGAGCGCCGACAGTGCCGCCGTACGGTCGGCCCAGGCTTCGATCACCGTGCGGGCGCGGGTGACCGTCTGGGTGCCGAAGGAGCCGGCGTGGTCGGGCGAGAAGCACACGACCTCGCAGCGGCCGACGCTCGTGCGGGTGCGTCCGAGTCCGAGGTGGGCGAGGTCGTCGAGGCCGCGGGGCGGATCGGCGGCTTCGGGGGCGTCGCCCGTGGCGGCGGCGAGGGCGGGGCCGAACGAGGGGGACTTGTTCTCGAAGACGGCGACGTCGTAGCGCGAGGGGATCTCCGACGGGTTCGTCGGGGACTGCGGTGCCAGCGGGTCGAGCTCGGCCGGCGGCAGGAACGCGCGGTTCTGGCGGGCGGCGGCGACCGAGATCCAGTCGCCGGTGAGCACGTCCTGGCGCATCGTCGCGGTGTCGGGTCGCGGTCCGAGGTCGCGGGTGTCGACGGCGCGCTCGGGGCCGAGCGTGGTGCCGGGATCGTCGAAGTAGAGCAGCTCGCGGCCGTCGGCGAGGCGGGTCGAGCGCTTGACGATCCCGCCGGTCAGCGTCTCGACGGTCATCTCGGCGGGGGAGTCGGTGGGGTCGCCGACGGAGTCAGTGGGGCGCATCTCCGGCATGTTCACGATAACACGGTAGCCGGTGAGCGTGTTATCGTCAACACGTGCCGTGACGGAGGAGTTGTGCAGGGCGAACGGCGGCGGCACGGGAAGCGAGGGCGGGATGGAACGACGGGTCTCGATGGGTGACGTCGCCGCGGTCGCGGGGGTGTCCGCGCAGACGGTGTCGCGCGTGGTCAACGACAGTCCGCGCGTCGATCCCGCCACCCGCGCGCGCGTCGAGGACGCCATGGCCCACCTCGGCTACCAGATCAACCGCACGGCCCGGGCCCTGCGTACCGGCCGCTTCCACACCATCGGCGTGGTCGTCGCGACCCTGGCCACGGTCGGCAACTCGCGGATGCTCGAGGCGGTAGCCGCCTCCGCGGCCCGCCGGGGCTTCGCGCTCACCGTCGTCACCCTCGCCGGACGCGAAGGCGTGGCCGACGCGTTCGCGCAGCTGCGGGAGCAGGGGGTGGACGGGGCGATCGTCCTCAACGAGGCGACCGCCATCGCCGGCGATGCCGCCGCGCCGCAGGGGCTGCGGGTCGTCGCGGTCGACTCGCCGCGGCCGGCGCCCTCCGACACCCTCACGTTCGCCACGGTCCAGTCCGACCACTACGGGGGCGCTGCCGCGGCGGCCTCGCACCTGCTCGCGCGGGGGCACGCGACCGTGTGGCATCTCGCCGGCCCGGACACCTCGTTCGCCGCCGCCGAGCGCGAGCGCGGCTGGCGCGACACCCTCGCCGCCGCGGGCGCGCCGACGCCGCCGCTGGAGCGCGGCGACTGGTCGGCTGCGTCCGGGTTCGCCGCCGGCGCGCGGCTGGCGGCCCGTGCCGAGGCGACCGCCGTGTTCGCGGCGAACGACCAGATGGCCCTCGGGCTCCTGCGGGCACTGGCGGAGGCCGGCCGCGTCGTCGGCGAGGACGTGCACGTGGTCGGCTACGACGACGTGGCGGATGCCGCGGAGTTCCGGCCGCCGCTCACGACCGTCCGGCAGGATTTCGACGCGCTCGGCGAGGCGGCCGTCACCGCCCTCGTCGCCGCGATCTCGAACACTCCGGCGACCCATACCGTCGTCCCCACCGCGCTCGTGCGCCGCGCGTCGGCCTGACCGGGCCGGGTCAGCCGGCGGCGCGGCGGGCTTCCCAGCCCGAGCGGACCATCTCGTCGACCGTGTAGCGGTTCTGCCAGTCGAGGTCGCGCGCGGCGAGGTCGCCGGTCGCGACGATGCGGTCGGGGTCGCCGGGCCGGCGCGGACCGATCTCGGGCTCGAAGTCGATGCCGGTGGCGCGCACCATGGCGTCCATGATCTCCCGCACCGACAGGCCGTTGCGCGAGCCCAGGTTGTAGGCGGGCTCCACCGGTTCGCCCGCCTCGAGACGCTGGGCGGCGACGACGTGGGCAGCGGCGATGTCGCCGACGTGCACGTAGTCGCGGACGTTGGTGCCGTCGGGGGTGTCGTAGTCGTCGCCGAAGATCTTGGGCGTGCGTCCCTCGATGAGCGCCTCGAACACGAGGGGGAAGAGGTTGTGCGGGCTCGTGTCGTAGACGCTCGGGTCGCTGGAGCCGACGACGTTGAAGTAGCGCAGGGACGTGTGCCGCAGCGGCGCCTCGGAGTCGGCCGTCGCCACCGCCTGATCACGCAGCAGCCATTCGCAGATGAGCTTCGACTCGCCGTACGGGGAGGCGGGGCGCTTGGGCAGGTCCTCGGTCACGAGCTCGACGTCGGGGGTGCCGTAGACGGCGGCGCTGGAGGAGAAGACGAGCCGGGACACGCCGGCTTCGGCCATCGCCGCCAGCACCACGCGGGTGCCCTCGACGTTCTGCTGGTAGGTGTGCAGCGGACGCTGCACCGAGACGCCGGCGTACTTGTACGCGGCGACGTGGATGACGCCGGTGACGTCGTGATCGCGCAGCGTCTGGACGAGCAGGGGCTGGTCGAGGATCGATCCGCGGACGTAGGGCACGCCCTCGGGGACGAACGTCGCGTGACCGCTCGACAGGTCGTCGAGGACGACCGGCGACATGCCGGCGTCCGAGAGTGCGCGGACGATGTGGGCGCCGATGTATCCGGCGCCTCCGGTGACGAGCCAGCTCATGAATCCTCCTGCGGGATGGGGGTGGGTAGGGGGTGCGGCCCGTTGTAGGGTCCGCTGGACTGCCGGGAGACGAGCTCGATGCCGACCTTGCGCTCGCCGGGCTCGAGGTCGCGGCCTTGGATCTCGTCGATGATGAGCGACACGGCCAGCGATCCCGCATCCTCGAAGAACTGGTGGACGGTGGTCAGCGGCGGCCAGAAGTGGGCCGCCTCGTCCATGTCGTCGAAGCCGACGACGCTGACGTCCTCGGGTACGCGGAGGCCCCGCTCGTGGAGCGCGCGCAGCAGCCCCAGCGCCATCTGGTCGTTCGCGACGAACACCGCCGTCGCCTCGGGGATCTCGGCCAGCTGGAGTCCGGCGCGGTAGCCCGCCTCGGCGCTCCAGTCGCCGTGGAACGGCTCGGGGATCGTGCGGCCCTCGGCGGCGAGGAGCTCGCGCCAGGTCTCGGTGCGCTCGCGCGCGGAGTTCGATTCCGACGGGCCGGCGACGTGCCAGACGGTGGGGTGGCCGAGATCGAGCAGGTGCCGGACGGCCAGGCGGGCGCCCTCGATCTGGTCGGCGTTGATCGACGGGCGGTCGGGGCGGGCGCCGGCTTCGACGATGATGCTCGGGATGCCGTCGGGGAACTCGAGTGCCGACTTGGAGATCAGGTGGGACTCGATGATGACGATGATGCCGTCGACGGCGTCCTGCCCGAGTCGCGACAGAGCGGAGGAGACCTGACCCTCGGTGGCGTCGTCCTCGGTGGCCGGCTGCACCTGGATGAGCTCGACGGCGTAGTCGCGGCGGGCCGCCTCGGCGACGATGCCGGAGATCGTGCGGATGTTGCCGAGGGTGCCGAGGGTGAACACGACGACGCCGATCGATCCGAACGATCCGCGCCGCAGCGCTCGGGCGGCGACGTTGGGCCGGTAGCCGAGCTCGCTCATGGCGGCCAGGACCTTCCGGCGGGTGGGCTCGGCGACGTTCGGCACGTTGTTCGCGACCCGCGAGACCGTCTGCCCGGAGACGCCCGCACGCTGCGCCACTTCGCGCAGGGAGACGGATCGGGGGTGCTCGTTGGCCAGGGACATCAGCCTCACTCTAGGGCCTTCGGTCGAATCGGGGTTGACAGATGTTGACGTGAACATGCTACTCTCGCCCCGACGATGTTGACGTAAACATCGGATAGCCCGAAACCCCCGACGAAGAGGACTGAGACGAGGATGTCGACCATCGCTCCCGCGGTTCCCGCAGACACGGTCGCCGCACGGCGCCGACGCGGACGTCGCACCACCACGCGGCAATGGGCGGGCCTCGGCTTCGTCGCCCCCTTCCTGATCGTGTTCGCGCTCACGTTCCTCGCGCCGGTCGCGTACTCGATCTACCTGAGCCTCTTCCGCAACAAGCTCGTCGGCGGCAACTCGTTCGTCGGCATCGAGAACTACCTGCAGGCCTTCACCGACCCGAAGTTCCTCGAAGGCGCCCTGCGGGTCTCGCTGTTCCTCGCGGTGCAGGTGCCGATCATGCTCGTGCTGGCGCTCATCGCCGCCCTCGCGATCGACTCCCGCCGGCTCGCCGGCTCGTCGCTGTTCCGCATCGGCCTGTTCCTGCCGTACGCGGTCCCCGGAGTGGTCGCCGTGCTCATGTGGGGCTTCATGTACTCCGAGCGCATGGGCCTCGCGGGAAACGTCAACAACCTGCTCGGCTTCGACCTCATCACCCCCTTCACCCAGCAGTGGATCCTGGTGGCGATCGGCAACATCGTGACCTGGGAGTTCGTCGGCTACAACATGCTGATCTTCTACTCGGCGCTGCGGGCGATCCCGGGCGACCTCTACGAAGCGGCCGCGCTGGACGGGGCCGGGCAGTTCCGCATTGTCTGGAGCATCAAGCTGCCGGCGCTGCGCGGGGCGATCGTCATCGCGACGATCTTCTCCATCATCGGCAGCTTCCAGCTCTTCAACGAGCCGAACATCCTGCGTCCGCTGGCGCCGAGCCTCATCACCACCTACTTCACCCCGAACATGTACGCCTACAACCTCAGCTTCTTCGGACAGCAGGTCAACTACGCCGCGACGGTCGCGATCATCATGGGCGTCGTGACGGCCGTCATCGCCTACGTCGTGCAGCTGCGCGGCAACCGTCAGGAGCTGCGATGACCGCCACGACCACCGCCTCCCGCCGCCGGGCCCGCGCGCTCGACCGTTCCTCGGGCGTCCTGGACCGTCCCCGCCGCTCCGTCGGCCTGACGATCGCGATGTCGCTCTTCCTCGTGTACTCGTTCCTGCCGCTCGCGTGGCTGGTCATCAGCTCCACGAAGACGCAGGAGTCGCTCTACACCTCCTTCGGACTCTGGTTCTCGGGCCCGTTCGCCTTCTTCGACAACGTCGTGGAGACGCTGACCTACAACGACGGGATCTTCGTCCGGTGGCTCGGCAACACGCTGCTCTACGTCGTCGCCGGCGCCGGTGGTGCGACGATCCTCGCGACCCTCGCCGGCTACGGCCTGGCCAAGTTCACCTTCCCCGGCAAGCGCGCGATCTTCGCCGTGGTGCTCGGCGCGATCGCCGTGCCCGGAACGGCGCTCGCCGTCCCCACGTTCCTCATGTTCAGCCAGATGGGCCTCACCAACACGGTCTGGGCGATCATCATCCCGTCGCTGATCTCGCCCTTCGGGCTCTACCTGATCTGGGTGTACGCGGTCGACTCGGTGCCCACCGAGCTGCTCGAGGCCGCGCGCGTGGACGGCGCCGGGGAGCTGCGGACGTTCTTCACGATCTCGATCAAGCTCCTCGCCCCCGGGATCGTGACGGTCGCGATGTTCGCGATCGTGGCCACCTGGAACAACTACTTCCTGCCGTTGATCATGCTCAACGACCCCGCCCTGTTCCCGCTGACCATCGGTCTGCAGCAGTGGAACATGCAGGCGACGGGCGTCGGGTCCGACCCGATCTTCAACCTGGTGATCACCGGTGCACTTCTCACGATCGTCCCGATCGTGATCGCGTTCCTCCTGCTGCAGCGGTTCTGGCAGTCGGGGCTGAGCGCGGGAAGCGTCAAGCAGTAGGGGACTGCTGACCGTCGAACCCACCCTCCCCAACGATCCGACTCCGAAGAAGCGGAAGGACACACAGCAATGACAACGCTCACACTGAGGACCAGGCGGACACTCGTCCGCGGACTCGCCGCCGGCACCGCCGCCCTCCTGATCGGCGCGGGACTGGCTGCCTGCGCCAGCGACACCACCCCCGGCAATGACGCCGAGCCGGGCAGCGCCGACGCCATCGAAGCGGCGCTGGAGGCGGGCGGAGAGCTCACCTACTGGACGTGGACCCCGTCCGCCGAGGCGCAGGTCGCCGCGTTCCAGGACGCCTACCCCAACGTCAAGGTCACGGTCGTCAACACCGCCAGCGCCAACGACAACAACCTCAAGCTCCAGAACGCGATCGCCGCCGGCTCGGGTGCCCCCGACGTCGTGCAGGTCGAGTACCAGTCGCTGCCGCAGTTCATCCTCTCCGACTCGCTCCTCGACCTCACCGAGTACGGCTTCGGCGACCTCGAGGACCTCTACACGCCCGGCCCGTGGGGCGCCGTCGCCCAGCAGGGTGGCATCTGGGGCCTCCCGCAGGACTCCGGCCCCATGGCGCTGTTCTACAACAAGCGCGTCTTCGACGAGTTCGGCCTCGAGGTGCCGAGCACCTGGGACGAGTACATCGAGGCGGGTCGCGCGCTCCAGGCCGCCGACCCCGAGTACTTCATCACCAACGACTCGGGCACCGACGCCGGCTTCGGCACGTCGATGATCTGGCAGGCGGGCGGCCGTCCCTTCTCCGCCGACGGCGAGAACATCACGGTCAACCTCGCCGACGAGGGCACGCAGCGGTGGGCCGACACCTGGGACACCCTCGTGCAGGAGGGCCTGATGAGCCAGATCTCCGGATGGACCGACGAGTGGTTCGCGGGCCTGGCAAGCGGCAAGATCGCGACGCTGCCGATCGGCGCGTGGATGCCGGGCGTGTTCGAGTCGGGCGCGGCCGACGGCGCCGGCGACTGGCGTGTCGCGCCGATGCCGACCTACGACGGCGGCGCGGCGGTCACGGCCGAGAACGGCGGCAGCTCGGAGGCTGTCACGAAGCAGTCGAAGAACCCGGCGCTCGCAGCCGGCTTCCTCCAGTGGCTCAACTCCTCCGAGGACTCCATCGACGTGTTCCTCGAGAGCGGCGGATTCCCCGCGACGGTCGCCGACCTCAACTCGGACGAGTTCCTGAACTACGAGTCGGACTACTTCGGCGGCCAGAAGATCAACGAGGTGCTCGTCGACGCGGCCAACTCGGTCAGCACCGGCTGGCAGTACCTGCCGTGGCAGTCCTACGCCAACAGCATCTACGCCGACACCGTCGGCAAGGCCTACCTCGACAAGGCGTCGATCTCGGACGGCCTCGCCGCGTGGCAGCAGCAGAACGTGGCGTACGGCTCGGAGCAGGGCTTCACCGTCTCGGAGTGACCCCGTCCCCCGGGACGTCCACACGGGCGGCCGGATCCACATCCGGATCCGGCCGCCCGCCTCTGCCCGCCTCCCTCCCGGCCGCCTCCGGCCCTTCTCTGGAGTACCCATGACCGCACCGATCTTCGAGATCGGCGACCGCGACTTCCTGCTCGACGGCACCCCCCATCGCGTGATCTCCGGCGCCCTCCACTACTTCCGCATCCACCCGGATCAGTGGCGCGACCGCATCCGCTGGGGTCGGAAGATGGGTCTCAACACGATCGAGACCTACGTGGCGTGGAACGAGCACGCCCCCGAGGAGGGCACGTGGGACACGTCCGGACGTCTCGACCTCGCCCGGTTCCTGCGAACGGTCCACGAGGAGGGGATGCACGCCATCGTGCGCCCCGGCCCCTACATCTGCGCCGAGTTCGACGGCGGCGGACTGCCGGCCTGGCTGTTCCGCGGCGCTGACGAGGCGCGCCCGGTGGGCGTGCGGAGCCTCGAGCCGCAGTACATGTCGGCTGTGTCCGAGTACCTCCGCCGTGTGATGGAGATCGTCGTGCCGCTGCAGATCGACCGCGGCGGACCGGTGGTCCTCCTGCAGGTCGAGAACGAGTACGGCGCGTACGGCGCCGACCACGACTACCTGCGCGCCCTCACCGACCTCTACCGCGCGAGCGGCGTGACGGTGCCGCTGACGACGGTGGACCAGCCGGTCCCCGGGATGCTGGCCGCCGGGACGCTCCCCGACCTCCTCACGACCGGCTCTTTCGGCTCGCGCGTGCCCGAGCGCCTCGCCGCCCTCCGCGCGCAGCAGCCGACCGGGCCGCTCATGTGCAGCGAGTTCTGGTGCGGCTGGTTCGACCACTGGGGCGCGCACCACCACGTCACCGATCCCGCGTCCTCCGCGGACTCCCTCGACGCGCTCCTGGCTGCGGGGGCATCGGTGAACATCTACATGCTCCACGGCGGCACGAACTTCGGGCTGACCAACGGCGCCAACGACAAGGGCGTCTACCAGCCGACCGTGACGAGCTACGACTACGACGCCCCGCTCGACGAGGCGGGCCGTCCGACCGAGAAGTTCTGGGCCTTCCGCGAGGTCATCTCCCGCTACGCGCCGGTCCCGCCGCTGGAGCGGACGGCCCGTGAGCCGTTCGTGGTGCCCGCACCCGCGCCGCTCGTGCGCGTGGGCGCGCTCGACGAGGTGCTCGGCGAGCCCGCCTGGCTGCCCGCCGACGAGGTGCCCACGATGGACGCCGCCGGGATCTGGCGCGGACTCGCCCGCTACCGCGTGCGCATCGACGCCGGCGAGGAGCCCGTCGTCCTCGGCCTCACCGAGGTGCGGGACCGGGCGTGGGTCTCGCTCGACGGCGTGCCGGTGGCCACCCTCGCCCGCGAATCGCACGAGCGCACCGCGACCCTGCCGACCGGGCGCGGGATGCTCGAGATCCTCGTGGAGGACGAGGGCCGGGTCAACTACGGCGAACGGATCGGCGAGCCCAAGGGGCTGATCGGACCGGCCACGCTGGACGGCGCTCCGCTGCGGGGGTGGGAGATCGCCCCGGTCGCGCTGGCCGATCTGCCGGCGGCGACCCGCTCGGTCCTCGCCGACGGGAAGGCCGCCGCGACGGCGCTGCCGGGTGCCGCGGTGTGGCAGGCGACGTTCGCGCTCGACGAGCCCGCCGACCTGTCGCTCGCGACCGCCGGCCTCGGGAAGGGGCTCGTGTGGATCGGGGACTTCTGCCTGGGACGCTACTGGCGGAAAGGCCCGCAGGCGTCGCTGTTCCTTCCCGCGCCCCTCACCCGCGCCGGGCAGAATGTCCTCACCGTCCTCGAACTGGAGACGCTCGACGCCCCGGCGGTCGCCTTCCTCGACGACCTCCGCCTCGGACACACGGAGCACTGACATGACCCGCCCCACCGTCACCGCCGCGATCGTCGACGGCGCCGAGGTCGCCCTGGACCGGCGGCTGTTCGGCGGGTTCGTCGAGCATCTCGGCCGGCACATCTACGACGGCATCCACGAGCCCCGCCACCCGTCGGCCGATGCCGACGGGCTCCGCACCGACGTCATCGATCTGGTGCGCGAGCTCGGCGTCTCGACCATCCGCTACCCGGGCGGCAACTTCGTCTCCGGCTACCGCTGGGAGGACGGCGTCGGCCCGCGCGAGGCGCGTCCGCGACGCCTGGACCTCGCCTGGCACGTGACCGAGACCAACGAGGTGGGCCTCCACGAGTTCTCGACCTGGCTGGCGAAGGTCGGCTCCGACCTCATGCTCGCCGTGAACCTCGGAACCCGGGGCACCGCCGAGGCGCTCGACCTCCTCGAGTACGCGAACGCCTCCGTCGACACCGCCCACACACGGGCGCGGGCGCAGAACGGGCGGGCCGAGCCGTTCGGTGTGCGGATGTGGTGCCTGGGCAACGAGATGGACGGCTGGTGGCAGGTCGGCGCCCGCAGCGCCACCGATTACGGAAAGCTCGCCGCCCGCACCGCCAAGGCGATGCGCCGGTTCGATCCGGACCTGGAGCTGGTCGTCTGCGGCTCGTCGTCCCGCACCATGCCGACCTTCGGCGCGTGGGAGCGCGAGGTCCTCGCCCAGACGTTCGACGACGTCGACTTCATCTCCTGCCACGCCTACTACGAGCCGGTCGGCGACGACGCGCAGGAGTTCCTGGCCTCAGCCGTCGACATGCACCTGTTCATCGACGAGGTCGTGCGGATCGCCGACGAGGTCGCCGCCGAGAGGTCCAGCGACAAGCGGATCATGATCTCGTTCGACGAATGGAACGTCTGGTACCAGTCGCGGTGGAACGCGATCGAGGGATCGCAGCCGCGCGACGACTGGCCGGTCGCCCCGCGCCTGCTCGAAGACGTCTACACCGTGCGCGACGCGGTGGTCGTCGGCGACCTGCTCATCACGCTGCTGCAGCACGCGGACCGGGTGAGGTCGGCGTCGCTGGCGCAGCTGGTCAACGTCATCGGTCCGATCATGACCGAGCCCGGCGGGCCCGCCTGGCGCCAGACGACGTTCTTCCCGTTCGCCCTCACCTCCCGCCTGGCGGCGGAGCGGGTGCGGCGGATCGCGGTCGAAGCGCCCACCTTCGACAGTGCGCGCTTCGGCGCGGTGCCGACGGTCAACGCGGTGGCGACCGTGGACGACGACGGCGTGAGCGTGTTCGCCGTGAACCGCTCGACGACGGAGGCCACTGAGGTGCGGCTCGATCTCTCCGGCGCGGCGGACGGGCGCGTGCTCGCGGTGACCGAGGCCCACCTCCTGCACGATGACGACGCCGACGCGGCGAACACCCTCGGCGATCCGGAGCGGGTCGCACCGCGCACGCTCGACGGGGCGCGCGTCGAGGACGGCGTGCTCGTGGTGCCGCTTCCCGCCGTGTCGTGGGCGGCCGTCCGCCTGACCTGACCCCGGGCGGGGTCAGCCGCCGCCGCCGTGGCAAAAGCAGGCTGAATCGACCCGCCGACGGCGGTCAGTCGGGGATCCACCCGGTTGGCCCTGCTGCTGCCACGGCCGCACCCGCCGAGTCCCGCCGGGTAGTGCCCGGGCCAGGTCAGCCGCCGAGGGCCTCCGTGACGACCGCGCGAGCCTCGGCCTGCACCTCGGCGAGATGCTCGGGGCCGCGCAGCGACTCGGCGTACAGCTTGTAGACGTCCTCGGTGCCCGACGGGCGGGCGGCGAACCAGGCGTGCTCGGTCTGCACCTTGAGACCACCGATCGCCGCGCCGTTGCCGGGCGCGTGCGACAGCTTTGCCGTGATCGGCTCGCCGGCCAGCGTCGTCGCCGACACCGACTCCGGCGCGAGCTTGCCGAGGGCCGCCTTCTGCGCGGGCGTCGCGGGCGCGTCGACGCGCTGGTACGCCGAGGCGCCGTACTGCGCCTCGAGCTCCGCGTACCGCTGCGACGGCGTCTTTCCGGTGACCGCGAGGATCTCCGACGCCAGCAGGCACAGGAGGATGCCGTCCTTGTCGGTCGTCCACACCGAACCGTCGGTGCGCAGGAACGAGGCGCCGGCCGACTCCTCGCCGCCGAAGGCGACGGAGCCGTCGAGCAGGCCCGGCACGAACCACTTGAATCCGACCGGCACCTCCACGAGCCGGCGGCCGAGCGCGGCGACGACCTTGTCGATGATCATCGACGACACGAGCGTCTTGCCGACAGCGGCGTCCGCACGCCAGCCCGGGCGGTGCGCGTAGAGGTAGTCGATCGCGACGGCGAGGTAGTGGTTCGGGTTCATGAGGCCCGCATCGGGCGTGACGATGCCGTGCCGGTCGGCATCCGCATCATTGCCGGTGAGGATGTCGTACTCGTGACGGCGGGCGACCAGCGACGCCATCGCCGAGGGGGAGGACGGGTCCATCCGGATCTTCTCGTCCCAGTCGAGCGTCATGAACCGCCAGGTCGGATCGACCTCGGGGTTCACGACCGTGAGGTCGAGGCCGTAGCGCTCGGCGATCAGCGCCCAGTACTCGACCGACGCGCCGCCCAGGGGGTCGGCGCCGATCCGCACGCCGGCGCGGCGGATCGCCTCGACATCGATGATGTTCGCGAGGTCGGCGACGTAGCCCTCGCGGAAGTCGTAGGAGCCGATGTGCCCCTCGGCGATGTCGGCGAAGCGCACCCGCTGCACGCCGGTGAGACCCTCGGCGATGAGCGCGTTGGCGCGATCGGCGATCCAGCCGGTGGCATCGGTGTCGGCGGGTCCGCCGTGGGGCGGGTTGTACTTGAAGCCGCCGTCGCGGGGCGGGTTGTGCGACGGCGTGACCACGATGCCGTCCGCGAGGCCGGCCCCCGCCCCCGGTCCCTCCGGTCCCTGAGCCTGTCGAAGGGCGGCGTTGTAGCTGAGGATCGCGTGGCTCAGCGCCGGGGTCGGCACCCAGGAGTCGCGGGAGTCCACGCGCACGTCGACCCCGTTCGCGACCAGCACCTCGATCGCGGTCCGCTCCGCCGGGCGGGACAGGCCGTGGGTGTCGCGCCCGAGGAAGAGCGGGCCGGTGATGCCCTGCGCGGCGCGGTACTCGACGATCGCCTGGGTCGTGGCGAGGATGTGGTCCTCGTTGAAGCTCGTCGACAGTGACGAGCCGCGGTGACCGCTCGTACCGAAGGCCACGCGCTGCTCGGGCACCCCGGCATCCGGCTTTCGGTCGTAGTACGCGGCGATCAGATCGTCGATGTCGATGAGGTCGGATGCTTCGGCGGGCTGTCCTGCGCGGCTCATGGGTCCAGTCTGCCCCTCCCGGGCGCGAGGCGCACGACCGAGTCAGTCCCGGTCGCGGTTCGCACCTCCGGAATCACGCGCGTCACCGGGCCCGGCGCGGTCGCCTCGGGTCTCGCCGCGTTCGGCGGGGTCGCCGCCGTCGCGCGGGACGCCGGGTGCGGGAGGTCTCGGCCGTCGGCCGTTCATAACTCCTCCAAAAAGCGGCCGAAGGCGCCCGTTCCGGCCGAATCGGCCCCGCAATGGCCCGGATTACAGGAGTTGTGCGCATCGTCACCGCCGCAATCGCTCCGGCTAGGCTTGCCCCCGTGACCGTCGACTCCGCCCCGCGCCGCACCTACAGCTATCTGGGTCCTGCGGGAACCTTCACGGAGGCGGCCCTCGGGCAGGTCGCCGAGGCGCGCGACCAGGTCTGGCGTCCGGTGCGCAACGTCGGCGAGGCGCTGACCGATGTCGTCGAGGGGCGATCGGATGCCGCGATGATCGCGATCGAGAACTCGATCGACGGCGGCGTCTCCACCGCGCAGGACGCCCTGGCGACCATGCCGGGGCTCCGCATCGTGGGCGAGTACCTCGTGCCGGTGAACTTCGTGCTCGTCGGGCGTCCGGGCACCCGCCTGGAGGACGTGTCGCTGGTCGCCGCGCATCCCGTCGCCTACGCCCAGTGCCTGCAGTGGCTGTCCGCCCACCTTCCCGAGCACGCGCACCTCCCCGCTGCGAGCAACGTCGCCTCCGCGGTCGGGATCGTCGACGGCGAGAGCGAGGCTCAGGCGGCGATCGCACCTCCGGGCATCCTCGAGCACTACGACCTGGAACTGCTGGCATCCGACATCGGCGACAACCGCAACGCCGTGACCCGCTTCGTGCTCGTGAGCCGCACCGTCGCGCCGCCGGCTCCGACCGGCGCCGACAAGACCTCGCTCATCGCCGAACTCCCCGACGACCACCCGGGTGCGCTGCTCGAGCTCCTCGAGCAGTTCTCCACCCGCGGCATCAACCTGTCGCTCATCGAGTCCCGCCCCATCGGCGACGCCCTCGGCCGGTACCGGTTCGTCATCGACGCCGACGGGCATATCGAGGATGAGCGGATGGCCGATGCGCTCCTGGGGCTCCGCCGTTTCAGCCCGAAGGTGATCTACCTCGGGTCGTACCCGCGTGCCGACCGCGCCATCGTGCACTATCCGGACCGCTACTCCGACGACGTGTTCGTCGAGGCGCGCGACTGGCTGCGCGCGCTCATCTCCGGCGAGCCCGAGGTCTGATAGCAGAGGGCCTGACCGCAGAAGGCCTGACCGCAGACAGCCCGACGGCGGATCCGTTCAGGCGGCCAGCAGCTCCAGGGTCTCCGCGCGCCCGGCGGCCACGTCCATCGGCTCGCCATCGTAGGCGGCGGCGACCGGCGACACCATGACCTCGTCGACGCCGTGCTGCGCGGCGAACGCGGTCAGCCGCGTGCGGACGTCTTCGCCCGCGCCGACGAACCAGCGGCTGCGGAGCGCGTCGAGCATCGCCGACGCCAGCCGGTCCTCGGCCTCGGCGGCGGCCGCCTGCTCGACGGTCTCCAGCGCGACCAGCGGACGGCCTCCGCGCAGGCGCGCCATCATCCGCGCCTGCGGCAGCATGCGCTCCTGCGCCAGGTCGTCGGATGCCGCGGCGACGACGTTGGCTGTGACGAAGGTGCGCGGGGCGTCGAGGTAGTCGCTCGGGGTGAACTGCGAGCGGTACAGGTCGAGCGCGCGCTCCAGCCCTTCCCCCGAGAAGTGATTGGCGAACACGTAGGGGAGGCCGAAGGCCGCGGCCAGCGCGGCGGAGTAGTCGCTGGAGCCCAGCAGCCACACCTCGGGGGTGGTCGTGGCTGAGGGGGTCGCGTGCACCGCGTACGGCTCGCCCGATCCGCCCGGCCGGCTCACCAGCCGCACGCTGGCCCCTTCCGGGGACACGAGCCCCAGGATGTCGCGGATGTGCTCGGGGAAGCGGTCGACGTCGCTCGTCGTGCCGGTCATGCGCAGGAGCTGCGTGATCACGGGGTCGCTCCCGGGGGCGCGGCCGATGCCGAGGTCGACGCGGCCCGGCGCGATCGCCTCGAGGGCGGCGAACTGCTCGGCCACGACGAGCGGGGCGTGGTTGGGGAGCATGACGCCGCCGCTGCCGACGCGGATGCGCATGGTGCGCGCGGCCGCTGCGGCGGCCAGGACCGGGGGCGTCGTCGAGGCGACGGCCGGCATGTTGTGGTGCTCGGCGAACCAGTACCGCCGGTAGCCGAGGTCGTCGGCTCTGCGCACGAGGTCCAGCGACGCCGTCACCGCCTGCGCGCTGGTCTGGCCGGTGCGGACGGGCACGAGGTCGAGGACGGACAGGGCGGGAAGCGGGGGAGTGGACATCGCTACCGACAACGCAGGCCGGCCGGCGGTCATTCCGTCGGGCTCAGGGCGCGGCGCCGCGGCGACAGCCGGACCGGTCAGCTGGTCCAGGCGGCGTGGAGCGTCGCGACCGCTTCGGCAGGCGGGACGTACGAGCCCGGTGCGGCCGGTGCGGGTGCGGCCGGTGCGGACTGACCCGGTGCGGACTGACCCGGTGCGGCCGGCCGGGGAACCCCGCGGACGGCGTCCGTCAGCGGCGTCGTCAGATCGCTCGGCTCGGCGGCGCGGAGTCGGCCCACGGTGTCGACGTCTTCCGCGATCAGGGCGGCGAAGATGAGTGGCACGCGCGCCTTCCAGGCGGCCGGCGTTCGCTCCTCCAGCCGCGCCGCCAGCCGGGCGATCTTCCGCAGGTGGGCGAACGACGCCCGATCGAGCCCGAGCGCCTTGCGCACATCGCGTCCGGCATCCGCGAGCTGACCCGCCGTGCGGATGCCGATCCCGCGGAGCTTCTTCCGGTGCGTGGCGAGGGGCTCGATCTTCCACACGTCGGTCGGGATGTCCGGGTGGAGGAGCGACCAGTGCGAGTCGCGGAGCGAGAAGAGCTCCGGGTCCTTCGGCGCCCACGCCACATAGTCCGTCCGCAGGAAGGCGACGGCGAGGAGGTCGTCGACGGGCAGACCCCGCATCGCGGCGCGGCAGGCCAGCCGGTAGCTCATCCCGGGGTCGCCCGACGCGGCGGCGGTGTCGTACCAGCGCTGCGTGGGCGGGAGGAGGTGCGCGACGTGCGCGCGGTACGCAGGGTTGTCGTGGAGCCGGCGAAGGACGATGGCGGTCCGGCCGCGCATCGCGCCCAGGAACGAAGACACCGAGGACGGGTCCGCATTCGCGGTGTTCTCGACCTTCAGGTGTGCGACCACGTCGACGAGCTGCTCGAGCACGCGTGCGTGCGCCGCCGCCGTCGTGGCGGGAGTGGCGGCGGGGCCGGCCGGATCGACCATCCCGAGCGCGAGGCGGTTGCACAGGGCCGTCGCCCACAGCAGGAGGGTCCGGGCGAGCAGGTGACCGGGCGCGGGATACGGGTCGGCCGCCGCGGCCGGTCGTGGCACCGACCAGCCCTCGGCGAACGGGAAGGGCGGGCGGTCTCCCGAGAGCGGGGCGACGAGGTTCGCCTCGCGTTCGAGGGCGCGCAGGTAGTCGTCGGTGGCGGCCAGGTCCTCGGGATCGGCGTAGCGGAGGTTGTCGCGCTGCCGCCGGGCAAGCGCGTTCGCGGGATCGATCTCGACGGCACGCGTGAGGAGGGCGAGCCGAGCGGGCCCGGTCGCGAACGGCGCGGCGAAGGCCAATCCGACACTGCGCCAGTTGGTCGCCCCGTAGAGCCCGCGCATGTCGGCGTAGTGGGTTGCCAGGGTCGTGGCCACCACCGCCGCCTGCAGCCGCTGCATCAGATCGGCGGGCGCGCCGGAGACCCCGGCGAGCACGGTCGTCGACCGGATCGTCGCCGCCCCGACCGGGCGGCCGTTCCAGCGGACGCCGACGAGCGAGGTCGTGTCGTCGATCTCGGTCACGCTCACGTGCCAGGGCGACACGTTGACGACGAAGTCGACGATCCCCGTGAGGAACGAGATCAGCGCGTTGTCGGACACCTTCGCCGTGGCGTCGGTGAGCTGGCTGAGGTCGCTCGAGCCCGATTCCACACTGCCGGGGCCGCCCGCGCCGAGTTCCACCGTGAGCGCCGCGACCTGCGCGGACCGCACCGCCGATGGGCTCCCCTCCTTGTCGACGGCCGCCACGACCACCCGCGGCCTGCCGCCGAACCAGTGCACGGTGCGCCACGTGGCGAAGGCGGCGAGGAGGCCGCCGACGACGGCCAGCGGCCACTGCGCGGGTGTCCCGGCGAGGAAGCCCCACGCGCCGACCAGAACGACCGCACCGAGGAAGAGGACCGGCAGCGGCCACCACGAACCGGGGAACGTGAACGGCGCCGACCGGCGCCAGCGTGGCCGCAGCGCGGGCCACGGGACCACGAAGACGAGGAGGCGCGCGAAGACGATCAGGGCGGCGGTGAGGCCGGTCGCCCAGGCGAGGAGGGTGCCGAGCGGCGTCAGCCAGGACGTGAGCGTCGTGTTCCAGGCGTCCACCGCCTCGACCGGTGCGGTCTTCTCGTCGGGTGTCGGGGCCGTCAGGAGAGCCTCGTCGCGCTGTGACTCGCAGGCCACGGCGCGCGTCCGATCGTCGGCGATCCCGGCCCCTGCTTCGAGGCGCGCGATCGCCGGCGCGCGATAGCGGTCGATGAGGGCGATCGCCGCTTCCGGGTCGCCGTCGTCGACCAGCGCGGCGGCGGCGGCGCACACGGTGGCCGGAGGGCTCTCCTCGTCCGACGGCTCGGCTGCGGTGCACCCGCTCAGCACAGCTCCCGCGGCGACCGCGAGCGTCACGGATACGGCGAACATCCCCCAGCGACGCATCGGATCCCCCTCCCGCGTCTTGCCCGGACAGTACTGCGCCCGCACGCGCCGGACAAGAGGGGTGAAAGGACTTGCATGGTCTTGCAACGGCTTGCGTAAGATGACGCGCATGTCGAAGCGTCTCGCGGAAGTCGCCCGCAAGGTCGGGGTGAGCGAAGCCACCGTGAGCCGCGTGCTCAACGACAAGCCGGGAGTGTCGGAGGCCACGCGCCAGGCCGTGCTGACGGCGCTCGACGTGCTCGGCTACGAGCGGCCCACGAAGCTCCGCGGGGAGCGTGCCCGGCTCGTCGGCCTCGTGCTGCCCGAGCTCACCAACCCGATCTTCCCCGCGCTCGCCGAGATCGTCGGCGGGGGGCTCACCCAGAATGGCTACACGCCGTTGCTGTGCACGCAGAACGCCGGCGGGATCACCGAGTCAGACTACGTGGATCTCCTCCTCCAGCAGCAGGTGTCGGGGGTCATCTTCCTCGGCGGCAACTACAGCCAGACCGACGCTGCACACGAGCACTACGAGCGCCTGCGCCGGGTGAAGCTGCCGACGGTGTTCGTCAACGCGCGTATCGACGCGCTGCCGTTCGCCACCGTCTCGACCGACGACGCCGCCGCCGCCGAGCAGGCCGTGATCCACCTCCACCAGCTCGGGCACCGGCGCATCGGCCTCCTCCTCGGTCCCGCCGATCACGTGCCGTCGCAGCGCAAGCTCGCCGCCGCGCGGCGCGTGCTCGAGCGGCTGGGCGCGCCGCTGTCCGACGACCTGCTCGTCCGCGGCCTGTACTCGCTCGAGTCCGGCCAGGCCGGCGCCACCCGGCTGATGGCCGCCGGTGCGACCGCGATCGTCTGCGCGAGCGACCTCCTGGCGCTCGGGGCCGTGCGCGCTGCCCGGCGAAGCGGCCGGTCGGTGCCTGCGGACCTCTCGGTGGTCGGGTTCGACGACTCGGCGCTGATGAGCTGCACCGAGCCGCCGCTGACGACGGTCCGCCAGCCGATCGAGTCCATGGGCCGGACCGTCATCGAGCTGCTTCTCGCGCAGATCCAGGGCGGCGCCGAGGCCGGCGACGAGCTGCTCTTCGAGCCCGAGCTCGTGCTCCGCGCGTCGACCGCTCCGCTCTCCGCCTGACGCGCTCCGCTCTCCGGCTGACTCGCTCCGCTCTCCGGCTGACTCGCTCCGCTATCCGCCTCGTCCCACCTACGTCGCCGTCGGGGCAATGTCCCACCTCCGTCGCCGTCGATGCCATGTCCCAGTTTCGGTCGTTCCGAAGGGGCAGAAGTAGCCGAAAGTGGGACGACGCCTGCGGAGAGTGGGACAACATCGGCTGTAAGTGGGACAACGGCAGGGGGAGGGGGCTCCTGAGGGGAAGGGGCGCTTGCAGGATCTTGCGCGCGCTTACGTAATCGTGAAATTGCAATAGATGCGCAGGTTCTTGCAATAGATCGTGTGAATCGCTACATTCGGTGTCGCGCCGACGCAGTGCTCGGCGAGAACGACGAGGAGCACCGTGGACACCGAGGTCCAGACCCGCGACGCCGCCGCCGCGGCCCCGCACACCGATCCCACGTGGTGGCGGCACGCCGTGATTTACCAGGTCTACGTGCGCAGCTTCGCCGATGGGAACGGCGACGGCACGGGCGACCTCGCCGGCGTCCGCGCCCGCCTGCCGTACCTGAAGGCCCTCGGCGTGGATGCCATCTGGTTCAACCCCTGGTACCCGAGCCCGATGGCCGACGGCGGCTACGACGTCGCCGACTACCGCGACATCCACGCGCCGTTCGGGACGCTCGACGAGGCCGAAGCGCTCGTGCGGGAGGCGCTGGCCCTCGGCATCCGCACGATCATCGACATCGTCCCGAACCACGTCAGCGGCCAGCACCCGTGGTTCCAGGCGGCGCTGGCGGCAGGACCGGGGAGTCCCGAGCGGGACAGGTTCTGGTTCCACCCCGGCCGCGGCGAGGACGGATCGGAGATCCCCACCCACTGGGTGTCGAGCTTTCAGGGCTCCACTTGGACCCGCACGACGAACCCGGACGGCACCCCCGGCGAGTGGTATCTGCACCTGTTCACCCCCGAGCAGCCCGACCTCAACTGGAACCACCCCGACGTCCGCCGCGAGCACGAGGACATCCTCCGGTTCTGGTTCGACCGGGGCGTGGCCGGGGTGCGCATCGACTCGGCCGCCCTGCCCGTGAAGGACCCCGCCCTTCCCGAGCTCCCCGCCGCCCTCACGCCGGGCGCGCACCCGCATCTGGACCGCGACGAGCTCCACGACATCTACCGCGGCTGGCGGGCCGTCGCCGACGAGTACGACGGCACCCGGATCCTCGTCGGCGAGGTCTGGCTCGAGGATGCCGAGCGGTTCGCGCGCTACCTCCGCCCCGATGAGATGCACACCGCGTTCAACTTCGACTTCATGTCGCAGCCGTGGAGCGCGGAGCCCATGCGCCGCTCCATCGCCCGGACGCTCGCCGAGCACGCGCCTGTCGGAGCGCCGGCGACCTGGGTGCTCTCGAACCACGACGTCACCCGGCCGGTCACCCGGTACGGACGCGCGGATTCGGGCTTCGCATTCGACCGCAAGCGCTTCGGCGTGCCGACCGATCTCGTCCTCGGCACTCGGCGCGCCCGCGCCGCGGCGCTGCTGGTGGCCGCCCTCCCCGGCACGATGTACGTCTACCAGGGCGACGAGCTGGGCCTCCCCGAGGTCGAACTGCCGCGCGAGGTGATCGAGGACCCGATGCACTTCCGCTCCGGCGGGGTCGACCCGGGGCGGGACGGCTGTCGCGTGCCGCTGCCGTGGTCGGGGGCCGCCGCGCCGTTCGGCTTCGGTGCGGGAGGCAGCTGGCTGCCGCAGCCCGCGGACTGGGCCGCGTTCACCGTGGCCGCCGAAGAGGCCGACCCCGACTCGATGCTGCAGCTCTACCGTTCGGCGCTGGCGTTGCGTCGCCAGTCCGACGATCTCCGCACGGAGGAGCTCACCTGGCTCGATCTCGGCCCCGACACGGTGGGCTTCCGCCGCGGCGACCGCACGGCATCCGTCACCAACCTCGGTGCGGAGCCGATCCGCCTGCCCCCGCACCGCGAAGTCCTTCTCCGCAGCGCGCCCCTCGAGGAGGGCGCGCTGCCTCCCGACACCACGGTCTGGCTCGACCTCTGAGCCCGGCTGATCCTCGGACCTGCACCACGCACAGCACCACACAGCACGAAAGGAAAAGACAATGAAGTCACCAGGACGCGTCCTGATCGCCGGACTCGCCGCCGCGGCGACCATCGGCGCCCTCGCCGGATGCTCGGCCGGCACCGGCGAGGAGTCGGCCGGCGGCAAGCTCGAACTGCGAGTGGCGACCTTCCCGCCCGGAGCCGACGCCGCCGCTTACGAGGCCTTCGCCACCCAGGAGAAGCAGTTCGAGGACGAGCACCCCGACATCGACATCATCGGCGTCGAGTACGAGTGGGAAGGCCCCACCTTCGCCGTGCAGCTGGCGGGCGGCAGTCTGCCCGACGTGTTCACGGTGCCGTTCACCGACTCGAAGACCCTGCTCGAGAACGGGCAGCTGATGGATGTGACCGACGAGATCGACGAACTCGGCTACACCGACAGCTTCAACCCGATCATCCTCGACGGCGTCACCGACGGCGACGGCCGGATCTTCGGCTTCCCCCGCCAGGCCTACGCGATGGGCCTGCACTACAACCGCGACCTGTTCGAGCAGGCCGGCCTCGACCCCGACGCCCCGCCGACCACGTGGGACGAGGTGCGGCAGTACGCCAAGCAGATCGCGGAGAAGACCGGCAAGGCCGGCTACGCGCAGATGGCGATCAACAACACGGGTGGCTGGCAGCTGACCGCGCAGACCGTCGCCCGCGGCGGTCGCACGCAGGTGGACAACCCGGACGGCTCCGCCCAGTCGACGATCGACAACGACGGCACGAAGGCGACGCTCGAATTCCTCCACGCCCTGCGCTTCGAGGACGACTCGTTCGGCGCCAAGGTCGACCTCGACTGGGGCACCATCAACCAGGAGTTCGCCGCCGGCAACATCGGCATGTACACGTCCGGCTCCGACGTCTACACGGCGCTCGTCCGCGACTTCGGCCTGAAGCCGGAGGCGTACGGACTGACCGTCATGCCGACCGAGGGCGCCGACCCCGGCACGCTCGGCGGCGGCGACATCGCCGTGGTGAGCCCCACCGTCGACGAGGCGACCAAGGCCGCCGCGGTCACGTGGATCGACTGGTACTACATGCAGAAGCTGCTCGACAAGGACGCCGCGATCCTCGACGCGAAGACGCTCAACGAGTCCGGCCAGGCCGTCGGCACCCCGGTGCTGCCCGTGCTGAGCCGTGAGCTGTACGAGGAGTCGCTCGGCTGGATCGAGCCGTACATCAACGTCCCGCGCGACCAGATGACGCCGTTCATCGACTCGATCTGGGACCAGACGCCCGTCGGCGAGCCGAAGAAGCAGACCCAGGAGGTCTACGCGCTCCTCGACGCGGTCGTGCAGACCGTGCTCACCGACGAGAACGCCGACATCGACGCCCTCCTCGCGCAGGCCCAGGCCGACGCGCAGGCGAAGCTCGACGGCTGAACCTCCCTCGGCCCCTGAACCTCCCTCGGCCCCTGACCCTCCCTCGGCCCCTGAGCCTGTCGAAGGGTCGACTCGTCTGCGTTTCGTCTCGTCGTTGAGCGAGCGGAGCGAGACGAAACGCAGAGACGAAACGCAGAGACGAAACGCCCGAAACGCCCCACTCCACCGCAAAGGGCCCCGCATGACCATGACACTCCCGAAACGGCCTGCCGCCGCCCCGCCGCCCGTCCCCGCCCGCCGTCGCGCCCGGCGCACCCCGCTGACCTGGCTGCGCGGCGGGGGACTCACGAACCTGCTGTTCGTGCTGCCGATGCTGTTCGTGTTCTTCTTCTTTTCCTGGTCGCCGATCGTCCAGTCGGTGATCATGAGCCTCCAGAAGACGAACCTGATCGTGTCGGAGTGGGTCGGTCTCGACAACTACGTCACCGTGCTGACCGACCCCGAGCTCGGCCGTGCGGTGGTGAACACCCTGTACTTCGCGGTGCTCGCGCTGCTCCTCGGCTTCCCGCTGCCCCTTCTCATGGCCGTGCTGATGAGCGAGGTGAAGCGGGGGAAGGGCCTGTACTCGGCGCTCGCCTACCTGCCGGTCGTCATCCCGCCGGTCGTGGCCGTGCTGCTGTGGAAGTTCTTCTACGACGCGTCCCCGAACGGCGTGTTCAACACCGTGCTCGGGTGGGTCGGCATCCCCCCGCAGCCGTGGCTCTCCTCGGCCGCCCAGGCGATGCCCTCGCTGGTGCTCGAGGCGACGTGGGCCGCCGCGGGCGGGTCGATCATCATCTATCTCGCCGCGCTCCTGAGCGTCCCGCCCGAGCTGTACGACGCGGCCGAGGTCGACGGCGCCGGCATCTGGCGGAAGATCTGGCACGTCACCCTACCGCAGCTGCGCGGCATCCTCTTCATCATGCTGATCCTGCAGGTGATCGCCACCGCGCAGGTGTTCCTCGAGCCGTTCCTGTTCACCGGCGGCGGGCCGGCCGGGGCGACCAAGACCGTGCTGCTCTACATCTATGACAAGGCGTTCCGAAACAGTCTCGGCGGCGACTACGGCGAGGCGACCGCGGTGTCGGTGCTGCTGGCGATCGTGCTGGCGGTCCTCTCCTGGCTCTACTTCCGACTCACCAACCGCTGGAGCACCTCATGAAGGTCGACGACCTCGCCGAACGCTCGATCGTCTCGGCCTCCGAACGCCGTCGCCCCGGCACCCGGATCGGCATGCGGGTCGTCCACGTGTTCCTGTTCGTGACGCTCGTGGTCGCCGGGCTCGGCCCGATCCTGTGGCTCATGAAGGCGGCGATCACCCCCTCGCAGGACACGATCACGACGCCCTTCGCCCTCTGGCCGAACGGCGTGGACTGGGCGAACCTGTCGACCGCCTGGAACGACATCCACATCGACCAGTTCTTCTTCAACACGATCGTCATCGCCCTCGGCGCCTGGTTCACCCAGCTTCTGGTCGCGACGACCGCCGGATACGCGCTGTCGGTGCTGCGGCCGAGGTATGCGCCGATACTCAACGGTCTCGTGCTGGCGACCCTGTTCATCCCGGGGATCGTGCTGCTCGTGCCGCTCTACCTGACGATCGTGCGACCGCCCCTGCTGGAGGTCTCGCTCCTCAACAACTACCTCGCGGTGTGGCTGCCCATGGCGGCCAACGCGTTCAACATCCTGCTCGTGAAGCGCTTCTTCGACTCGCTGCCGCGCGAGGTGTTCGAGGCGGCCAAGACCGACGGTGCCGGCGCCTTCCGGCTCTTCTGGTCGATCGTGCTGCCGATGTCGAAGCCGATCCTCGGCGTCGTGTCGGTGTTCGCGATCATCGCCGCGTGGAAGGACTACCTCTGGCCGAAGCTCGTGCTGCCCGACCCGGCCGTCCAGCCGCTGTCAGTGCGTCTCCCCGACGTCGCCAGCCAGACCGAGCTCGACGTCTTCCTGGCGGCGCTGGCGATCGCGACGCTCATCCCGATAGCGATGTTCCTGCTGTTCCAGTCGGTGTTCCTGCGCTCGGCGGGCCTCGGCGGCGCGGTCAAGGGCTGAGCCGCTGCACAACTCCTCCGATCCGGGCTCCCGGGGCGTGTCCCACCGCGGGATCACGGCACATCGCCCGGGTCGCACGCCCGATTCGGAGGAGTTGTGCAGGCGCGTCAGCGGGCGCGCTTGACGTGCTCGTACGCGTCGAGGGCCTCGCGCCGGGTCTCGGCGAGGTCGACGAGCGGCTCGCGGTCGGCGCTGTCGGGCGCCCACTGCGCGATGTAGAGGCCGCGGGGGTCGAACTTCTCGGCCTGGCGCTCGGGGTTGAAGATCCGGAAGTACGGCGACGCGTCGGCGCCCGACCCGGCGACCCACTGCCAGTTGAACGGGTTGTTGGCGCCGTCGGCGTCGACCAGGGTGTCCCAGAACCACTCCTCGCCCCGCTGCCAGTGGATCGCGAGGTTCTTCGTCAGGTACGACGCGACGACCATCCGCACCCGGTTGTGCATGTAGCCCGTCGCCCACAGCTCCCGCATGCCGGCGTCGACGAGCGGCACTCCGGTCTCGCCGCGCTGCCAGGCGCGCAGGTGCGAGGGCTTCAGCCGCGGCCAGGGGAACGCGTCGAACGCGGAGCGCCAGTTGCGGGTGGCGAGGTCGGGGAAGTGGAAGAGGGTGTGCCACGCGAACTCGCGCCAGCCGAGTTCGGACAGGAACCGGTGCGCGGAGGCGGCGTGGGCGCCGGTGCCGGCGGCCTCCACCGTCTCGTGCCACACGGTGTACGGGCTGATCTCGCCCCACCGCAGCCGCGGTGACAGCAGTGACGTCGCCCCCGCGGCCGGCTCGTCGCGGGCCCGGTCGTAGTCACCCAGGTCCTCGGCGAGGAACGCCCGCAGCCGCTGCCGCGCGGCGCGCTCACCGGGTTCCCACGCCTCGCGCAGCCCGCCCGCCCAGTCCGGCCGCGTGGGGAGCAGGTCCCAGTCGGCGAGGTCATCGCCCGCGGCGTCCGCGCCGTCGATCGTCCGGGGCTCGGGAAGCGGTGCGCGCGGCGCGGGCTGCTCCTGGCAGGCGCGCCAGAACGGCGTGAACACGGAATAGGGGGTGTTCGAGCCGGTGCGGATGGTCCACGGCTCGAACAGCAGGTTCGCCGCGAACGAGTCGACCTCCAGGCCCTCCTCGCGCAGCCGGGTCTTGAGCGCGGTGTCGATCTCGCGTTCGGGACCGCCGTAGCGACGGTTCCAGAACACGGCGTCGGCGCCGGTCTCGGCGGCGACGGCCGGCACCACGTCGCCCGCCGGCCCGCGCCGCAGCACGAGCGACCCACCGCGTTCGGCGAGGCGATCGCCCAGCTCGGCCAGGCTGTGGTGCAGCCACCAGCGCGCGGCCCCGCCGATCGGACGGATCCCGGCGGACTCCTCATCGAGCACGTAGAGGACCACGACGGATTCATCGCGGTCCACCGCCGCCCGCAGCGCCGGGTTGTCGGCGAGGCGAAGGTCGTCCCGGAGCCAGACGAGCGAGGTCATGGCGACGCGTCAGAGTCCTGGCACGCTGTGGCCGCGCGGCACGGCCACGGTGAGCCCGCCCGCCTCGATGCGGACCGTCACATGGGTCGCCTCGCCGAACTCGTCACCGTCGAGCTGCACCGGCTGGGCGGACAGGGCAGCGAGGTCGATGCCGGTCCCCCGGCTGAATCGCACGGCGTTGTCCTTGGTGCGCAGCGACAGGATCTGACGTCCGGCGCGGAAGCGGCGGAGGAAGGAGTTGTCCCATGCGACCCGGCGCCACACGAGCAGCCAGCCGAAGGCGCTCTTGGGCTGGAAGATCGCGATGTCGAGGGCGCCGTCGGTGACGGAGGCCTCGGGGATGAGCTCGAGTCCCGCCGGCAGCGAACCGCAGTTGGCGAACACGACGCTCTGCACACTGGCGCGATGCACCTTGTGGCCGGGCACCTGGTACATCACCGGGAAGGGCTTCGCCCCGATGAGGGAGCGTGCGGCGCCGTCGACGTACGCGACCCAGCCGACCCTCTTCTTGAGGTCGCCGTTGGTGTTCGCGATCATCGCGGCGTCCAGTCCCATGCCGCCCATGACGACGAAGGCGCGCTTCTCGCTGTCTCCGCCCTGGCGCGCGAGGGTGGCGATGCCGACGTCGATCGCGAGCGTGTCGCCGTCGAAGGTGGCTGCGATCATCGCCTCCGCGTCGTCCAGCGGCAGGCGGAGGTTCCGCGCGAGGAGGTTGCCCGTCCCGCTCGGGACGATCGTCAGCGGCACCCCGGATCCGCTCATCGCCTCGCTCACCGCGCGGACCGTGCCGTCGCCCCCGGCGACCAGCACGGCGTCGACCTTCTCTTCCAGCGCCTGTCGCGTGACGTCGTCGCCGAGATCGTCGACGGTCGTCTCGTAGAAGAGCGGCTCGGACCAGCCGGCGTCCTTGGCGAGGGATGCGACCTGATCGCGCAGCGCGTCGCCGTCGACCTTCGTCGGGTTGTAGACCAGCGCCGCCTTGGGGCTCGGTCGGCCGTCGGTGTCGGGGAGGGGCTCGGTGCGACCCTCTTCGTCGACGCGGCGGGCCTCGCCGGTCTCGCCGTCGGTGGTGTCGGGGGAGACGTCCTCGGGTTCCCGGATCACGTCGTCGGGCGCGGCGGCCGCCACGGGATCCGCGGGCTGCGGTGCGTCGTCGGGTCCGTGGGACTTGCCGGGGTCGGTCGCCATGGGTACAGAGTATTGCCCCGGCGCGGTTCGAGCCCGATCAGGCCCGTGATCCGGGGAGGGCTGGCGCCGGCGTGACCCGAGGTGGTATCGCAGGCCGCTACTAGACTTGCGGGGTGATCGATCTCGCTCTGCTCCGCGACAACCCGGACCTCGTCAAGCGCTCGCAGGAGGCGCGCGGGGAGTCGTCCGAGTCGGTGGACGCCGCGATCGACGCCGACCGGGCCCGCCGCGCCGCGCTGACAGCCTTCGAGGAGCTCCGCGCCGCCCAGAACGCCCACGGCAAGAAGGTCGCACAGGCGCCGAAGGACGAGAAGGCCGCTCTGGTCGCCGAGGCCAAGTCGCTGAGCGACCGGGTCAAGGAGGCGCAGCAGGCCGTCACCGCTGCCGAGGCCGTGGCCGCCGAGGCGCTCGCCAAGATCGAGAACATCGTGATCGACGGGGTGCCCGCCGGTGGCGAGGACGACTTCGTCACCCTCCGCACGCACGGCGAGCCGGTGCAGTTCGACTTCGAGCCGCGGGACCACCTGGCCCTCGGCGAACTGCTCGGCGCCATCGACATGGAGCGCGGGGCGAAGGTGTCGGGCGCCCGTTTCACGTTCCTGACCGGCATCGGCGCGCGCCTCGAGCTCGCCCTCATGAACCTCGGGATGGAGCGCGCGCTCGCCGCCGGGTTCATCCCGATGATCCCGCCCACCCTCGTGCGGGCGGAGGTCATGCGCGGCACCGGCTTCCTCGGACAGCACGCCGACGAGGTCTACCGCCTCGACGACGACGACCTCTACCTCGTCGGCACGAGCGAGGTGCCCCTCGCCGGCTACCATATGGACGAGATCCTGGACCTGAGCGGCGGGGCCAAGCGCTACGCCGGATGGTCCACCTGCTACCGCCGCGAGGCGGGCTCGTACGGCAAGGACACCCGGGGCATCATCCGCCTCCACCAGTTCAACAAGCTGGAGATGTTCGTCTACACGACGCCCGAGGACGCCGAAGCCGAGCACCTGCGCCTCGTCGCGATGCAGGAGGCGATGCTGCAGGACCTCGGCCTCAGCTACCGCGTCATCGACGTCGCGGCCGGCGACCTCGGATCCTCGGCCGCTCGCAAGTACGACGTGGAGGCGTGGGTTCCGACGCAGGGCGCCTACCGCGAGCTCACCTCGACATCGAACTGCACGACCTATCAGGCGCGTCGCCTCGACATCCGTCACCGGCCGGTCGGCGAGGACGGCACGACCGCATCCAAGACCGCGCACGTCGCCACCCTCAACGGTACGCTGGCCACGACCCGCTGGATCGTCGCGCTCCTGGAGACCCACCAGCGCGCCGACGGCTCGGTCCTCATCCCCGAGGTGCTGCGGCCCTACCTCGGCGGGCTCGAGGTCGCGGAGCCGATCGCGTGACGCCGGACGTGGCACCGGAGGCCGGCCAGCCGCACAAGCCGCACCTGCCGCCGACGGGGTCGGTGAAGGTCGTGGGGCCCACCAAGGCCGCCAAGCTCGTCGAGCGGATCGCCGACGAGACCGAGGACCCCTCGGTCGCCACCGAGCGACTGCTCATCGCCCTCGACGTGGACGGCACGGTCCTCCTGGAGGACGAGACGCTCAGCCCGGGTGTCGTCGAGGCGATCGCCCACGCGCATCGCGCCGGCCATGAGGTCATGCTCGCGACGGGCCGCTCCTGGGAGAGCACCCGCGGCATCCTGCGCGTCCTGCAGCTCGCGCCGGAGTACGTCGTGTGCTCCAACGGCGCCGTCATCATGAAGCGCCTCGAGGGCGACCTCGCCGAGGAGCTCGCCTACGAGCGGTTCCAGGTCGAGACCTTCGATCCCGCCGAAGTCCTGCAGCTCCTGCGCGAGCACCTCCCCGGCGCCCACTACATGGTGGAGCTCGCCGACGGTCGCCGCCTCTACACCGACGAGATGGACGACTGGAACCTCGTCCACGCGGAGCGTGTGGAGTTCCTGCAGCTGGCCGCGCAGCCCGTGTGCCGCGTCGTGGTGGTCTCGCCCGACGACACCGACGCCGACTTCGTCGAGCTCGTCGGACGGATCGGGCTGAACAAGGTGTCGTACGCCGTCGGCTGGTCGGCCTGGCTCGACATCGCCCCGCAGGGCGTCGACAAGTCGACGGCGCTCGAGCGGGTGCGGACGTGGCTCGGCGTCGACCCCGAGCACGTTCTCGTCATGGGCGACGGGCGCAACGACGTCGGCATGTTCCGCTGGGCGCGGGAGCACGGCGGGCGCGCGATCGCGATGGCGCAGGGCCCCGAGGAGGTGCTCCGCGAGGCGTCCGAGACGACGTCGTCGGTGCATGCCGGGGGCGTCGCCGAGATCCTCCGCCACCTCTGAGCGGGCCCGTCCGGGCGGTGCATCCCCGGTCAGGCGCGGTTTACAGCCGCTCCACAGGCGGGTTCGGCCAGAATAGGAGCGCCCCCGTCCACTAGAATCAACGCCTGTCGGGTGGATGCCGTGTGCGTCTGCTCGGGAGGGTTGTCCGAGCGGCCGAAGGACCCGGTCTTGAAAACCGGTGGGCAGCAATGTCCCGTGGGTTCGAATCCCACACCCTCCGCACCTGGGGAGACCCGCCCCGCCCTCAGAAAGGGATGCCCGTGAGCGAGACGCCTGACGCCCCGTCGTCCAGCCGCCGTCAGCCGCTGGCGCGCCACGGCATCCAGTCCTCGCCGCGCCCGTTCCGCCAGATCATGACGATCCTCGGCGCGGTCGTGGCGGTCGTCGTCCTGAGTGTCGGCGCGGTCGGCGCCTTCTACGTGTGGGATGCCGCGCGTGCGCTCTCCGACAACAGCGTCGACATCGGCGACGACGTCGACGCGCTCCCCGCGATCGGCGAGATCGACGGCGGCGTCAACATGCTCGTCGTCGGCACCGACTCCTGCGAGGGTCAGGATCTGAAGCTCTTCCCCCGCTGCGCCCACGACGCCGGGGGCGAGCGCAACGACGTGACGATGCTCGTGCACATCAGCGACAACCCGCGCCGCGTCACCGTCGTCTCCTTCCCGCGCGACATGATCGTCCCGATCCCCTCGTGCCCCACCGGCGACGGCGGCAGCTACTCGGCCATGAGCGCGCAGATGATCAACTCGTCGTACATGTACGGCGGGCTCCCCTGCAGCGTGCTCACCGTCGAGGCGCTGACGGGCATCGACATCCAGTACGCCGCCGCCATCCGATGGACCGGCGTCATCAACATGTCCGATGCCATCGGCGGCGTCGACGTGTGCGTGGCCGACGACATCAGCGACAAGCACACCGGCCTGAACCTGACCGCAGGAACCCACACGCTCGTCGGCGCGGAGGCCCTGCAGTTCCTGCGGATCCGCCACGGCATCGGCGACGGATCCGACCTCGGCCGCATCTCGAACCAGCAGCAGTTCATGAGCTCGATGGTGCGCAAGCTCCAGTCGGACGGCGTGCTCGCCAATCCGTCGGTGCTGTTCAATCTCGCCACGACCGCGGTCGCGCAGGTGCAGTCCAAGCAGCTCGTGCTGAGCGACTCGCTCACGAACCCGCAGCGCATGGTGTCGATCGCCATGGCCGTCAAGAGCGTGCCCTACAAGGACATCGTCTTCGTGCAATACCCCACGGTGTACGCGCCCGGCGGGGGCCGCGTGCTGCCGGTGACCGATGCCGCGTCGGTGCTGTTCCAGGCGCTCGAGGACAACCAGCCGATCAAGATCACCGGAAGCGCGAGCTCGGGCTACGGTGTCGAGGTCGTCGGAGAGGCCGAGGCCGAGCCGACGCCGACCCCGACCCCGACCGGCACGGCCACGCCGTCCGGCACGCCGGACGCTTCCGAGACTCCCGACGCATCGGAGACCCCCGAGCCGACCGAGACCGCCGTGGACCTCCCGTCCGCCATCACGGGCTCGACCGCCGCCGACGTCACCTGCACCCAGGCCCAGCGCTGAGGCCGGGCCGGCGGTCCCGCGAAAGTGGCGCATCCGACGGTCTCCCGGCGTCGATAGGGTGCATCTGCGCCACCTTCTCCGGCGCCGGGCCGCGGGTTCGGCATCGGGTGAAGGAACGGCTATGATTGCCGGGTGTGTTCGCGCCGTCTCGCGTTGAACACCCTGGAGACGTCGCATAGTCAGGCCTAGTGCACCACCCTGCTAAGGTGGAGTCCTCGCAAGGGGACCGAGGGTTCAAATCCCTCCGTCTCCGCCAGAAGCCCCGGTTATCCGGGGCTTTCGGCGTTTCTGGGGGATGCGCCATTTTGCTCGCGTGCGCCTGGTGGTGGGCTCCTCGCGCTGATCCTCAGGCATAGACGAGGTATGTTCCGGGTTTGCCCGGTTCGCGCAGCTCGAACGTCACCTGCAGTCCGGCGGAGTCGAGGAGATGAACTTGTCGCTCGAACTGTTCGTTGGTCACGAACGTGGTCCGTGGGAGCGCCCATGTTTCGTCGAGCCAGGTCCTGATCGCGGCCAGGAGTCGCACGTCCATGGCGGAAGCGATCCGTGATTGCCGGACCCAGAAGTAGACCACCGCGTCGATCTCCGCCCACTGAGCCTCCTCCGTGACGGGAGTCACCGTGGCTTTGGTGAGGAAGGTCGCGGTGGTGGGGAAGATGTAGACGCAACCCAGGCAGGTGGCGCCATCCGGAGTGAGCACCGTGTAGGTGAACGCGCGCCGCGCCAGATGACGTTCTTCGAGATCGGCGAGGTCTTGACGGTTCGCGTCGACGGTGAAGTCGTCGGCCGGCCAAGAGGACTGCTCCCACGCACGCAGGTCGACCCGCGTCTCCATGACCGCCTCGTAGTCGCGCGTCGCGTCCTCGGCCAGGATCGGTCGCAGCACGAACTCGTCCGTCTCCAGCCGGGAGGGGATGCTGCGCCGCGGATCGTCCAGCGGCATCACCGACCGCGGTCTCCCGTCCGTGCGTCCCGACATCTGTCCATTCTCACCCCCCCCGCAGACGGGGGCGGTCGCGACGGCTTATCGGGGAGAGCCGGCCCGGTCAGTCCATGAGCTCCAGGGCGGCGACTCCGGCGCCCAGCGCCCAGTCATTGGTCAGTGCGGACAGCTGAGGGACGTCCTGGAGCGCCACGCCGCCCGAGGTGAGCACCACGACGATGCCGTCGCGCACGACCTGCACGCCGGTCACGTCCAGCTGATCGGCCGGGTCGTACTCGCCGCCGGGCTTCAACGCCCATGCGTCCGCGGCCGCCACGCGCGGGTCGTCGACGTTCCAGCCGAGCGGCTCCATGCTCTCCTCGGTGTACTCGGGATCGCGCGAGATCCCGATCGAGATCCCGCCGTACTCCTCGAGGTCGATGCTCGACCCGTCCGTCTCCTTCGTGTGCCAGGCGCAGGCGAGGGCGGGACCGTCGGCGCCCGTCGAGACGCCGTTGTCGCTGCCGTCGAGTTCGATGAGGTCGGCGACAGCGGGGCCCATCGCGGCCTTGACTTCATCGCAGGTGGGGAAGCCGTCGCCGGACGCGGTCGGCGACGCGCTCGTCGCCGGGGTGGTGACGACCTCTCCTGAGGCGACAGGCCCCGCGTTCCCGGGACTGTCGTCGCCGGGTCCGCTGCAGGCCGTCAGCAGGGTGATGGCGACGGCCGCGGCGGCCAGACAGGACAGCGTTCGTGGCATCCGGTGGGCAGTCATCTCGACGGATCTCCTCGGTATCGGTGACGTGGGCTCGATGCGGCTGCGGCGGCGCGTGTCTCACGCTAGCGACCATGTCGCGGCGGACGCCACTCTCGCCGAGGCGCGGAGCTCCGGCTCGACGCGCATGACGCCTGGCACGGCCCGGATCCCTCGTGGTCAGGTAGGACGCGTCGAGCGGTCAGTGCAGGCGGTCGATGGCTTCGTCGGTGCGCGCCTGCAGGTAGGCGCACAGGATGCCGAGGCCGCCGACCTCGTCGGCGAGGGCGCGCACTCCGGCGGCGTCGAGGTCGATCGGCACGGGGCGCGGCTCGAACGTCACCGTCCAGCGCGGCTGCTCGTCGATCATCTTCACGCTGATGAAGGCGATCCCGGGGGAGTTGTCGAGGTGCGCGACGACGAGTCCGCTGTTGGGCCGCGGGACGAAGTCGTCGTCGACCACGCTCAGCTCACCGGAGAACACGCTGTGCGTGTCCCAGAAGTCGGAGAGCCAGCGTTCCACCTGGGCGCGATCTCGGTACGGCATCGAAGGCGAGTGTAGGACCCTCGGCGCCCGCGTGGGGCGCCCTATCCGAATCCCGCAACGACTCACGCCCCGGGGCTTGCGGCGGGCGGGGTCTCATCGCAGGTAGGCGTCGACCAGCAGGTGCCCGCGAAGATCACGCAGCACGTCGATGAGCCGGTCGAGGGTACGCGCGTTCCACGCGGCCAGTTGCACGTCGTGCGGTCCGAGGGGTGGCAGCGTCCCCGTGCGCAGCCGCACGACCTCCCACCCGCTGGCGCGGAGCGCGCGGTCCTTGCGGCGATCCGTCTCCTCCCGCGTGCCGACGTGCTCGAGGCCGTGCCGCCCGATCGAGTCGTACTCGACGGCGACGCGCAGCTCGGGCAGCAGGAAGTCGGGCCAGACCTCGAGGTGCTGGAAGAACGGGCGCGCGACCCGCACCGCGTTGCGCCCGGGGGTGACGCCGAGCCGTGCGAACAGGTCGGCGCGCACGCGGCCTTCGACGGCGGATGCCGGTGCGGGCGCGCAGGCGGAGACGAACGCCTCGCCGACCGGCAGCGCGGGCGTCTTGTCGCAGATGCGTGCGGGCGGCCGCGCCCGCCGGGCGGGACGCTCACGCAGGACGCCGGGCGCACCGAGCGGCGGGCCGGCCAGGAGAGCGCCCGGCGGCAGCACCGTCTCACGCTGGGGAAGGGGGAGGATGCGGGTGGGATTCGCGCGCTCGGCGCACTCGGGGCACCACGCGCTCCGGCGGCGCTCACGCCCGGGACGCGCGCGCTGCTCGCCGGGCGTCGCGGCGAACCGGTGCCCTGCCTCGCACTCCCACAGCAGGAGCACGTCGGCGGCCGGGGGGATCTGCGTCAGCGTGATCCCGGCGTTGAGCTCCGGATGGTACTGGCGGATGAGCGCGGGATACGACGCCCACGCCTCGCGGTAGGTGCCGACGGCATAGGGCTCGCTCCGTCCCTTCGACCATTGGCGACGTGCCCACCACGCCTCCACCCGCTCCGCCATGCCGGGAGACTACGACCGGGCGGGGACATCGCCGCGGCGGCCGCCGGACCGGGTCGGCGTCAGAAGTCGAACTCGCCGGGCAGGTCCACCGCGTACAGGCGGATGCCGTTCCCGTCTCCGGAGCCGGCGCTCTGCGAAATGAACACGTTGCAGGGCGAGCCGACGAGGGCGTTGACCGTGCTTCCGTCGGCGACGGTGAACTCGACGAAGGTCCCTGAGGTCTTCACCGCGGATTCGATCCCCCGTTTCAACTCGTCGATGTCGACGTCCGGCGACAGCTCGAAATGCTTGTCGTTGATGAAGATCCGTGTGATTCCTGTCGGCTCATCGGTGTCCATGCCACGACGTTACGTCCATCCGGCCTCTGAGCGAGGGGTCTTGACACCGCCCCGCCCGTGTGACCGGATGGTCTGCCGGTTGCCGCGGAGCGCGCTCACCCGGCCCGCTCCTCCGCCGCGGCCGTCTCACCACATCCCCGCCGCCGCTGTCAACGCCCCTGGACGATCCGGGACACGGGCGCAGACTGCTCGCATGTCCCGTGACCAGTACACCTTCGTGAACCCCGCAGACCTCTACGCCGACATCGATCCGAAGAAGCAGCACCAGCCCGAGCCGGGCCTCGACGCCGACCTCGCGCCGAAGGCCGACCTCGGGGAGGACACCTACCGCGGCACGGGACGGCTCGCCGGCCGGAAGGCGCTTGTCACCGGGGCCGACTCCGGGATCGGCGCGGCCACCGCGATCGCGTTCGCCCGCGAGGGCGCCGATGTCGCCATGTCGTACCTTCCCGAAGAGGAGGAGGACGCCGCGCGCATCGCCGGCATCCTGCGCGACGCCGGCGCGACCGTGCTCACCCTCCCGGGCGACCTCCGCGACAGGGACTACTGCCGCGATCTCGTGGCGCAGACCGTCGAGGGCCTCGGCGGGCTCGACATCCTCGTCAACAACGGCGGCAAGCAGGTGTTCAACGAGGACATCACGACGCTGCCCGACGACCAGTTCGACGACACCTTCGCCACCAACGTCTCCGCGATGTTCTGGATCACCAAGGCCGCGGTCCCGCACCTTCCCGGCGGGTCGGCGATCATCAACACGACATCCATCCAGGCCTACTCGCCGTCCGACATCCTCGTCGACTACGCCTCGACCAAGGCGACCATCAACGCGTTCACCAAGGCGCTCGCCCAGCAGCTCGCGCCGAAGGGCATCCGCGTGAACGCCGTGGCGCCGGGACCGATCTGGACGCCGCTGCAGGTCACCGACGGTCAGCCGCAGGAGAAGATCGCAGTCTTCGGCGAGGACACCCCGCTCGGACGGATGGGTCAGCCCGCCGAGCTCGCCCCGGCGTACGTGTTCCTCGCCTCCGCCGAGTCGAGCTACGTGATCGGCGAGACGCTGAACGTGAACGGCGGGATGCCGACCCCGTAATCGTCGGGCGGGCGCGCCACCCGGTCCCCGAGCCTGTCGAGGGGTCGCCCCGGTCCCCGGGCGCCGCCCCCGGTCCCCGAGCGCGCCACCCGGTCCCCGAGCCTGTCGAGGGGCTCCTCCCCAACCGGCAACGACCCGGAGTTGTCCACAGAAATTGCCGATGACCGGGGCTTTGTCTGCCCCGATGTCGGAGGCCCCCAGGACAATAGGGGGCATGGCGAACACCACGAACCTCACCACCGGCGATCGGACCGCTCGTGTGGATGCCGTGGTCGACGAGCTCGCCGAGATCCAGCGACGGCGCGCCGCGCTGCACGCGGAAGAGGCCGCCATTCTCACCCGCGCGGTCGAGATCGCCCGCGACCAGGACGATGCGCCGGGCCCGTCGGAGATGCGCGACATTCCGATGCGGTCGATGGCCGCGCAGATCGGTGCGGCACTGCGGGTCTCGGATCGGACGGTGCAGCGGCACCTCTCGGATGCCATCGTCCTGACGACCCGCTTCTCGGCCACGCATGCGGCCCTCGCGGCAGGAACGGTATCCGTCGCGCATGCGCGGGTGGTCGTCGAGCACGGGCAGCCGATCGAGGAGGACGACGTCCGCGCCGCGTACGAGGCGGCGGTGCTGGAGATCGCGCGGCGGGAGACGCCCGGCCGGCTGAAGCCCGCCGCACGGCTGCTGGCCGCGCGGCTGCACCCGGTGCCTCTGGAGGAACGTCACGCGGAGGCAGCGAAGCGGCGCAGCGTGTGGGTGCGTGACCTGGAGGATGGGATGGCGGAGCTGATCGCGACCTTGCCCGCGCATCTCGCGCACGGCATCCGCGACCGACTCGACCGATACGCGCGCGGCACGATCGACGCCCGACGGAGCACCCGACAGAGCACCCGACAGAGCAGTGGTGCGGGCGGAGAACTGCCCGACGGAATGCTCCTCGACGAGCCCGCTGTGTGCGATCGCCGCGGGATCGACGAGATCCGAGCGGATGTGTTCGCCGACCTGCTCCTCACCGGGCACGCCACGCCGGAGGTCAGTAACGCCTCGATCCCCGAGGGGGAGGCGATCGTCGCGCACGTGCAGCTGACTGTCCCCGTGCTGACCGTTCTCGGTGCCGACGCGACGCCCGCAGAACTCACCGGCCACGCGCCAGTCGACACGGCGACCGCGCTGCGGCTCGCGGCGTCTGCGCCGGGATGGGACCGGGTGCTGACCCACCCGGTGACCGGCACGGTGCTCGCGGTGGACCGGTACCGGCCGAGCGATCAGCTGAAGCGAGCGCTCCGGGTCCGTGACGAGCACTGCCGGTTCCCCGGATGCAGGATCCCCGTCAGGCGGTGCGACATCGACCACACCACCGCCAGAGAACACGACGGACCCACCGAACTCGGAAACCTCGCACACCTCTGCCGACGACACCACACGCTCAAACACCACTCGGCATGGCGGGTCAGGCAAACAGCCGACGGGTTCCTCCACTGGACGAGCCCGACCGGACGACCACACCCCGACCGACCCGCACGCACGCTCGTGTTCACGCCCGACCCCGACCCCGGCCTCGAGACCATGGCCGTCGCCGAACTCGACGCGCCGTTCTGACTCACGCCCGCGGAGGCCGCTCATAGTGAGCGGTAGCGCGTCGCGCTGAGCCCCGCCACATCGGACCCGCGTTGAGCCGCGCCACGTCGGACCCGCGCTGAGCCGCGTCGCATCGGACCCGCGTCGAGCCGAACCGCGCCAGACCAGGCCCGCTGTGAACCGAACCGAGCACACCCTGAACCGATCCGATCCGATCCGATCCGATCCGAACCGAACGAGCCGGGCCGGGCCGAGTCGAACTCGCTGATCGTGTTGAACCCAGGGCCCTTCGCGCCCGACGACGGTGGGCCGTTACAGAGCGCCCTTGTCGGTGTCACCGGCGGGTAGCGGCGCCATGGTGGTGACGACGACCGGCTGCGCGAGGAACGGTCCGATGAGCTCGTTGAGCGCGGCCACCGCGTCGCCGGCCGCGTGCGCGGCGAGAGTCTGAGCCGACGACCAGCGCTCGATCATGACGATGGTGCCGTCGGCCGCATCGTGGATCGCGTACAGCTCGCAGCCCTCCTCGGCATGCACCGCGGGGATGCCGGCGCGCAGCGCTTGGATGAGGTTGTCGCGCCCTTCGGCGACCGGGGTGAAGACGGCGGTGACAATGACGGGGCTCACAGGATGTCCTTCTCGGTGGGTCGGTGGTCGAGGGTGCGCGTACTCGCGCGGGCGACGAACTCGGCGGCGACCGAGATGGTCCGGGCATCGTCCGGGGCCATGCCGCGGATACGGGTGGTCACGAGTTCGAGGGCGTGGACGGCGAGCAGGTCGGTGCGCGGCCGCACGATGCTGAGTGGAGGTGTGACGAGCTCGGTCCACGGGTCGTCGTCGAAGACGATGACGGAGAGGTCGTCGGGCTGACGGATGCCGGCGATCGACAGTCGACGCAGGGCGCTGCGCACCTGCGCGGTGTTGGCGACGATGAGGGCGGTCGGGGCAGGGTCCTGACGCAGCAGCGTGCTCACCGCGTCACCGCCGTCGTCGCCCCGGAAGCGGACGCCGCGGACGAGCTCGGGCCGGTACGCGACCCCGTGCTCCTCGAGGGCTCGCCGGTACCCGCTCACGCGGTCCGCCCCGGTCGTGGTGGTGAGCGGGCCGGAGATGAAGGCGATGGAGGTGTGGCCGAGCGCGAGGAGATGTTCGGTGGCCGTCTGCGCCGACACCACGTTCTCGATCCGCACGCGGTCGATGGGAAGGCCGGGGATCGAACGGTCGACGAACGTCACCGAGACCCCGAGGTCGAGCAGGCGCTGCCACTTGTCGAGGTTCTCGCCGGTCGGGGTCGCGATGATGCCGGTGACCGAGCGATCCTGCAGGCGGTCGAGGATGTCGCGCTCGAGCTGGGCATCCTCCTGCGTGGTCATCAGCACGACCTGGGTGCCCGAGGCGCGTGACTCCCAGACGATCCGGTCGGCGAGGCGTGCGAAGAACGGGTTCTCGAGGTCGGTGACGATGAGGCCGAGGGTCGCTGCTCCGACGTTGAGACTCCGGGCGGCCGCGCGGGGCCGGAACCCGAGCTCGTCGATGACAGCGACCACTTTGCTCCGGGTGTCGGGTGCCACGGGGCCCGTGCTGTTGAGCACCCGCGAGACGACGGACACGGACACACCCGCGGACGCGGCGACGTCGCGGATGGTCGGTGCCTTCTTCATCGAATCCCCTCACTGGCTCGTCCGGCCCATGCTAGCGAGCCGCGTCGGCCCCGCTTCGGCGAACCGGTGTTGACGGCCGTGAAAAACGCTGGTACAAAAGTGGAACCGGTACCACCGTACCGCTTCACGACACTGACGTCCACCCGCCGCGCGGGGCCTCCACGTCACCGTCGACTAGGGAGAAGGAAGAGATGAACCTCCATCAGCTGCTCGCCGAGCGCGAGGCCGAGGGTCGACCGATCCGCATCGGTCTGATCGGCGCGGGACGCTTCGGCACGATGTACCTCTCGCAGGCGCGCAACATTCCCGGAGTCCACGTCGCCGCCGTGGCCGACCTGAATATCGAGCGCGGTCGCGGTGCGTTCCGCCTCGCCGGCTGGCCCGACGATCTCGTGACCGACTCGGTCGACGACGCCATCGCGCATCGCACGACGGCCGTGGTGGCGGCGGCATCCGAGCTCTTCCGCCCCGACATCGATGTCGTCGTCGAGGCGACGGGGAACCCGATCGTGGGCATCGAGCATGCGCTGCGGGCGATCGCCACCGGACAGCACATCATCATGGTCACCGTCGAAGCCGATGCGCTGGCCGGTCCCGCGCTCGCCGAGCGCGCCCGCAAAGCCGGAGTGGTCTACTCCATGGCCTACGGCGACCAGCCCGCGCTGATCATGGAGCTCGTCGACTGGGCAAGGACCTCCGGGTTCGACGTCGTGTGCGCGGGCAAGGGGGCGAAGTACCTCTCGCATTACCACGAGATGAATCCCGACAACGTCTGGGAGAACTGGGAGTTCTCGAAGGAGCTCACCGACTCCGGGCAGCTGAACCCCTACATGCACACCTCGTTCCGCGACGGGACGAAGGCCGCGATCGAGATGGCCGCCGTCGCGAACGGCGCGGGCCTGGTGCCGTCGGACGACGGACTCACCTTCACTCCCGGCGACGTCGAGCAGATCGCCACGATCTGCCGCCCGTCGGCGGTGGGTGGCGTCCTCGCCCACGAAGGCTCGGTCGATGTGATGTCGAGTGTCACCCGTGAGGGCGACTGGATCCCCCACAACACGCAGGAGGGCGTCTTCGTCGTGGTGAAGGCCACCAACGAATACGTTTCGGGCTGCTTCCAGGAGTACCCCTGGCACCCCGATCCGACCGGTCAGTACGCGGCGCTCTACCGTCCGTACCACTACGTCGGCCTGGAGCTGAACATCTCGATCGCGAACGCGGCCCTCCGAGGAGTGGCCACCGGCGCCCCCATCGGCTTCTATGCCGACGTCGTCGCCACCGCCAAGCGCGACCTCGCCGCCGGCGAGTTCCTCGACGGCGAGGGCGGCTACACCGTGTGGGGGAAGCTCGTCTCCGCGGCCCGGTCGACCGCGACCCACGCCCTCCCGGTAGCGCTCGCCCACCACGTCGAACTCGTCCGCGACATCGCCAAGGGCGAGATCGTCAACTGGGACGACGTCAAGATGGACGACTCGCTGACCACGGCCCTCGAACTGCGCCGGGAGACCGAGGCCCTCTTCGCCACCGTGTGAAGATTGCCCCCCGGCGGATATCACCACCTCACCCGACACCTCCTTACAAAGACGAAAGGAACACCATGTCCACCTCCACCCGCCGCGCTCTCGCGCTCGGCGCAGCCCTCGCGCTCGGCGCCGGGCTGGCCGGATGCTCCGCCACTCCCGAAGGCGAGGGGCCCTCCGACGGCACCAGCATCGTCTCGCTCGTGAACGGCGACGACGTCCAGCCTTACGAAGACGTCCTCGCCGCACTGGGCGAACCGGAAGTGCCCGAAGGAACGAAGGTCTGCTACGTGACCCGCACGCTCTCCAACGAGTACTGGTCGTTCGTCGCGGACGGCGTCCAGAACCGCGCGAAGGAGCTCGGTGCCGAGGTCCAAGTCTTCGCCGTCAACGACGAAGCCTCGATCACCGAGCAGCTCGACAAGGCGAAGAGCGCCCTCACGCAGGGGTGCACGATACTCCTCGCCTCGCCCATCTCCGCGACCGGACTCGACTCGGTGTTCTCGGACGCGCTCGCCAAGGGCGTTCCCGCGATCGTGCTCAACGATGCGAAGGGGACGCTCGAAGGCGTCATCTACTCGGGGCCGGACGCGCTCACGACAGGGCGGACCGCGGCCGACTACATCGCCGAGAAGCTGCCTGATGGCGGCAAGGTCGCGATGGTGGAGGGCGACCCCGGATCGTCGAACGCGCTGAACCGCGGTGAGGGATTCAAGGACGGTCTGGCGGAGCACTCCAACCTCGAGCTGGTGGCCTCGCAGACGGCGAATTGGGACCAGACCAAGGCGCAGGACATCGCAACCGCCATGCTCACCGCCAACCCCGACATCGCAGCCTTCTACGTGCAGAATGACGGCATGGCCTTCGGTGTCGCCACCGCAGTGGAGCGGGCGGGCAAGACCGGCGACATCCTCGTCGTCGGCACCGATGGCATCCCGCAGGCGAAGACGGAGATCACCAATGGGCGTATGACCGCGACGGTCAGTCAGAAGCCCAACCAGGAGGGTGCTGCGGGCGTAGACGTCGGCCTCTGGCTCCTGGCTGGTAAGGAGGTCCCGGGCTGGATCGAGGTCCCGGCGTTCATCGTCGACGAGGCCAATGTGGCCGAGTACGCCGAGGGCATGCCGTAAACCCGACGTCCTCCCACCCACCAGGCAGAGAAGGAGTGAGCGAGTGAGTGCATTGCTGCAGCTCGACGACATCGCGAAGAGCTTTCCCGGGGTCCGGGCGCTGGACGGCGTGACGTTCGAGGTCGACGCCGGCGAGATCTGCACGATCGCGGGAGAGAACGGCGCGGGCAAGAGCACGCTGCTCGGCATCCTCGGCGGCTCGCTCGCTCCGGATCGTGGGTCGGTGACCATCGGCGGCGTCCGGCGCGAGGAGTACTCCCCGCGCCGGGCGCTCGCCGACGGCGTCGTCATCGCGCACCAGGAGCCCGCGGTCGTGCCGCAGCTCTCGGTGGGCCAGAACGTGACCCTCGGCAAGCGGCTGTCCGAGCGCCGCGCGACGCCGGATGCCGTGCGCGGCGTCATCGCCGACATGGCGCGCATGGGCTTCCACACAACGGCGACCACACCGGTGGCGGCGCTCAGTCCCGCCGAGCGGCAGGCGCTCACGATCGCCCGCTCCTTCGCGTTCGGCGCCAGGATCATCGCCCTCGATGAGCCGACGACGAGCATGCTCGAGCACAACGCGGTCCATGTGCTCGAGCGGGTGCGGGAGATCGTGCAGGAGCGCGGCGTCGCGGTGCTGTTCGTCTCCCACAAGATGCCCGAGGTCATGCGGGTCTCCGACAGCGTCGTCGTCCTCCGAGATGGTCGCACCGCCTTCCGGTCCGCCATCTCGGCGACCTCCGAGCACGAGATCGTCCAGAAGATGGTCGGACGCGAGCTCCTCGGCTTCTCCCGCGAGCATCCCGTGAAGGCCGGCGCCCCGGTGAGATTCGAGGCGGTGGCGGTCCGCCACCCGCGTCACCCCGCACCGCTCTCGCTCTCGGCGCGTGCGGGCGAGGTCGTCGGCATCGCCGGCCTCGTCGGCTCCGGTCGAACCGAGCTGCTGCGCGCGATCGTCCGTGCGGATCCCGGCACGAGCGGTCGGATCACGATCGATGGGACGCCCCGCAAGGTGGTCGACCCCCACTCGAGCCGAGAGGCCGGCATCGCCTTCATCCCCGAGGAGCGCAAGCGCCAGGGGCTCGTCCTCCAGATCCCCGCCTACGCGAACATCGCGATGACCGCCGAGCGTCAGTTCAACGCGGTCGGGCCGGTTGTCAGCCGCAAGCGGCAGGTCGACACGGCGACGATCCAGACTCAGGGGATGTCACTGCGGCCGGCCAACGTGAGACTCAACGCCCGTCAGTTCTCCGGCGGCAACCAGCAGAAGCTCGTCATCGCGAAGTGGACGTGGCGCGGTGCGTCGGTCTATCTCTTCGACGAGCCCACCAAGGGCGTCGACGTGGGAGGCCGCGTCGAGATCTACCGGCTCATCGACCGTCTCGCGTCGGAGGGCAACTCCGTCATCGTCGTCTCCTCGGACCTGCCCGAGATCATCTCCCTCAGCGACCGCGTGCTCGTCATGCGCGCCGGACGCTTCGTCGGCTCCTTCGAAGGCGACGACATCAACGAGCAGACCCTCGTGGCCAGTGCCATGGGTGTCGCGGAAGGACAGTCATGACCACCTCGACCACCCCTCGACGCCGCCTCGCTCTGAATGTGCAGACGCTCGGCATCTTCGGCGCCGCCGCGATCATCTTCATCGTGTTCGGCATCCTCAACCCGAACTTCCTCAGCATCGGCAACCTCCGCGACATCGCGGTCGCGGCGAGCATCAACGCGATCATCGGCCTCGGGGTGACCTTCGTCATCATCACGGGCGGGATCGACCTCTCGGTGGGCTCCATCGTGAGCCTCGTGGGGATCGTCTCGGCCACCACGATGGTCGGCGGCGGTGTCGCTCCCGGGGTCGCGCTGCTCGTCGGACTCGCCGTCGGCGTCGCCTGCGGCGCCACGAACGGCGTCCTGATCACGAAGCTCAAGCTGCCGCCGTTCATCGCGACCCTCGGGACGATGAGCGTCTTCCAGGGGCTCGCGTACGTGACGACAGACGGCAAGCCGGTCTACAACATCCCGCAGGACTTCGTTCTGATGCTCAACAGCTACATCGGCGGTGTCCCCGTGATGGTCCTCATCGTCGCGGTCGTCGGCATCCTCTGCTGGCTGCTGCTGCGTCGCACGGTCTTCGGCGAGAACGTCATCGCGGTCGGCGGCAGCGAGGAGACCGCCTGGCTGTCCGGCATCCGGGTGAACCGCGTGAAGATCGCCGTATACGCGCTCTCGGGCGGCCTCGCCGGCCTCGCCGGCCTCATCCTCGTCGCCCGCATCAATGCGGCCCAGACCGAGGGCGGCAGCCCGTACCTCCTCACCGCGATCGCCGCGGCTGTCATCGGCGGGGCGAACCTCATGGGCGGCGAGGGCCGGATCGCCGGAACCCTCGTGGGCGCGCTCATCCTCGGCGCCCTCACGAACGGCTTGGTGCTGCTGAACGTCCCGAGCTTCTACGAGCAGATCGTCACCGGACTCGTGGTGATCATCGCCGTCGCCCTCGACCAGAGCGCGAAGGACTGGCCCATGCTCAGGCGGGGGACATCGAAGCAGGATGCGGCCCCGAGCGAGGCGACGGCGGAGCTCATCAAGTGACCCTCGTCGTCGCGGGCGCCCGCATCGTCGTGACCGGTAGCGCCGGGCTGATCGGGCGCCCCACGGCCGAGCTCCTCCGAGACGAGGGCGCCGACGTCGTCGCGTTCGACCGCGTCGCCTCGGGCATCGCAGGCACCACCGAGCGGGTCGGCGACCTCCGCGACGCCAGCGCGGTCCACGCAGCGGTCGACGGAGCGGATGCCGTGGTACACCTCGGTGGCATCCCCGGACCCGAGCTCGTCGACGACGTCACGACCTACGAAGTGAACGCCGTCGGGACATACGCGGTCTTCTCTGCGGCGGCGGCCGCCGGGGCGCGGAAAGTCGTCTACGCGTCGAGCATCAACGCGTCGGGACTGCCGATCGGGAAGCGTCAGCCGCCCTCGGGGCTGCCCTACGACGAGGACGACGAGGTGTCGATCGCGGACTCATACTCGCTGTCGAAGCAGGCCAACGAGGCCGCGGCGCAGATGGCGGCGACACGGTGGGGACTCTCGCTCACCGGGCTGCGGTATCCGCTCGTGCGAGACCTGCGATCCGACCGCGGTGTCGCCTTCGCCGCGCACATCCGGGCCGCGCTCGCCACGGACCCCCGACGGCAGGCGTACGAGGGATGGAGCTACCTCGATGTCGGCGACGCGGCGCGGGCGGCGCTCCACGCACTGACCCATGAGACGCCGCCGGCGCCCGGCATCCTGATCGCCGCGCCGTCCACCTACCTTCGGGAGAGCACCGCCGAGGCGGCGGCTCGCGTCGTCCCCGGCCTTCCCGTCACCTCTGCCGGCCGGAGCGTGGGGCTCGCCCTCACGCGCTCCCGCGAACTGCTCGGCTTCACCGCGACGACGCTGCTCGAGGAGTTCGGCGAGCATCTCCTCGCCACGACCGAGGAGACCTCGTGACGGGCGCGGCGTCACCGAGGGTGGCTCTCTGCGGCCTGGGGCCCATGGGCGCGCCGATCGCGGCACGCATCCTGGCGAGCGGACGCCGCCTGACCGTCTGGAATCGCACCGCCGCCCGGGCCGAGCCGTTCGCGGAGCTCGGTGCCGTGGTCGCGGCCTCACCGTCCGCGGCGGCCGCCCCGGTCGTCCTCACCGTCCTCCCCGACCTCGCCCAGGTGGAGGAGGTCGTCCACGGCGAGCGGGGCCTCGCGCACGGCTGGCGCGCGCACGGGATCCACGACCCCGTGCTCGTCATCCACGGCACCACGTCACCGTCGGCGACGGCTGCCTTCGCGGCGCGGTCGGCAGAGCAGGGCATCACCGTCGTCGACGCTCCCGTCAGCGGCGGCACCGTGGGCGCGCGCGACGGCACGCTCAGCATCATGCTGGGCGGCGCCGAGGAGCGCACGCGCGCACTCCTCCCGCTCCTGCGTGCCTACGGCCGTGTCATCACGTACTTCGGTCCATCCGGCTCGGGAGCGCTCGCGAAGGCCTGCAACCAGGTCATCGTCGCCGCGACGGTCGCGGCGGTGTCGGAGGCGGTCGCCCTCGCGCGGTCGGGCGGCATCGACGCCGCCGACCTGTTCCCGGTGCTCGAGGGTGGGCTCGCCGGCTCGGAGGTGATCCGGCAGAAGAAGGGCAACTGGATCGAGGAGCGCTACGTCGACGGCGGCAGCGGACGGAACCAGCTGAAGGACCTCGGGTTCGTGCGCGACGCGGCCGACGGTGCCGGGCTCGACCTTCCGGTCGCCGATGCGGTGCGTGGCCTGTTCGAGCGGATGGTCGCGCGGGGGGACGGGGACCTCGACCACACCGGCGTGATCCGGGCCGTCCGAGCGGGACGCGGCGGTGAGCGATGACCCTCGACATCCCCGTCATCGACGCGCATCAGCACTTCGCGCGCCTCTCACTCGGCTACCCCTGGCTTGCGGCGGACGCACCGATCGACCGCTATCACGGCGACGACCGCGGACTGCGGCGGGACTACTTCGTCGAGGACTACGCCGTCGACCGAGCGGAGCTGCCGATCGTCGCATCCGTCCATGTGGAGAACGGCGCCGCTGATCCGCTGGCCGAGGCGCGGTGGATCGGCAGGCTCATCGCCCGTCATTCGCCCTTCCCGTCGGTCCATGTCGCCCGCGCCGATCTCGCCGCACCCGAGGCGCCGGCCCTGCTCGAGGAACTGGCGGCGATGACGCACGTGCGTGGCATCCGGCACATCCTGAACTGGCATCCCGACCCTCGCTTCGCTCACACGGCCCGGCCGGGCATCATCGCGCAGCCGCAGTGGCGGCGCTCCTTCGCCCGCCTCGCCGGTCTCGGACTGTCGTTCGACCTCCAGGTCTTCGCCGACCAGTTGCCCGAGGCGGCCGCGCTCGCCGGCGAGCACCCCGAGACGACGATCGTCCTCGACCACGCAGGGATGCCGATCGGCCGTGATACCGCGTACCTGGCGACGTGGCGGCGCGGCATCGACGAGGTCGCCCGGCATCCGAACGTCAGCGTGAAGATCTCGGCGCTGGGCACGACTGACCACACCTGGACGACGGAGTCCCTGGCACCCGTCGTCCGGGGGACGATCGACGCGTTCGGACCCGATCGGGTGATGTTCGCCAGCAACTTCCCAGTCGACGGCATGTACTCGACGATGACCGCGCTGTACGACGCGTTCGACCGTCTGACGGCGGAATTCAGCGACGCCGAGCGTCGGTTGATGTTCGGGGGCACGGCGGCGCGCGTCTACCGGATCGGTGACCTCGCGTGACTCGCGCTCCCCGCATCGTGGTGATGGGGGTCTCGGCCGTCGGCAAGTCCACGGTCGGCGCCGCCCTGGCCGACAGTCTCGGCATCCGCTTCCTCGATGCCGACGACCTGCACCCTCGCGCGTCGGTCGAGAAGATGCGGGCCGGCCTGCCGCTGACGGACGAGGATCGCGCCCCGTGGCTGCGGATCTGCGGCGAGGCGCTCGGCACCGCGCCCGGCGGGGCCGTTCTCGCGTGCTCTGCCCTTGCCCGCCGGTACCGCGACGCCCTGCGCGCCGTCGCGCCCGACGCCTTCTTCGTCTATCTCGCCGCCGATCGGGGCCGTGTGCTCGCGCGCGCATCGTCGCGCGACGGGCACTTCATGCCGGTCTCGCTCCTCGCCTCGCAGTTCGACGCGCTCGAGCCGCTCGAGCGCGACGAGTCCGGCGCGACGATCGACGCCGCAGCCGACGCCGTCGTCGTTGTCGACGCCGCGCTCGCCGCGGTCCACGCCGCGCATTGATCCGCGCTCGCTGAGCTTCCCTCGTGGCGTCGCTTCCCGCTTGGCGTCGCCTCAGCCGGGCAGGAAGTTCTCGCGGGCGAGCGGAGCGATCTCGAGCGCGTCGGCGTCGGCGCGGCTCACCCAGCGGAGCTCCTCGATCTCGGCGCGCACCGACGGCTGCTGATCGCCGATGTCGGCGGCGAACACCTCCGCCACGACGAGGAAGCCCGGTTCGTTCGCGGCGGCGGCCGTGAAGGTCCCGAGCCCTCGCAGGTCAGCCGGGGCAAGACGCAGACCGAGCTCCTCCTCGAGTTCACGGCTGAGGGTCTCCGCGCCGCTCTCGCCGGGTTCGGGCTTGCCGCCGGGCTGCATGAACGCGGTGGTGCCGGCCTTGCGCACCAGCAGGAGCCGCCCGTCCCCGTCCGTGATCACGGCGGCCGAAACGTGGATGCGGCGAGGGTCGGCGGCGGAGGAGGGGCCAGCGGCGGGGTCGGAGGAGGCGGGGTCAGCGGCGGCAGAGGAGGTCACCGCCGCACCGTAACAGGTGCGCGTGCGGCGCCGACGTAGAATCGCATGTGCCCGCTGAACTGCCCGACTCCGCCGCCCCGTCCTCGGGCATCGACCCCGACGAGCTGGAGATCGCGCTCAAGGTGCTCCGCGAGGTCGCCGAGATCGACCAGCGGCATCCCGACTTCATCACGCTGCGCAAGGCCACGTCGCACCTGTTCAAGGCGGCGAAGAAGGAGCGTCGCCGCGAGATCCGCGAGGCGGTCGCCGACGCCGACCGGGCCGTGGTCGCCGCCACCGCAACCGGGGCCCCCGACCGCATCGACGACGAGACCCGCGGCATCCCGATCAGCTCGGCGACCACCGCGCCGATCGCCGGGACGCTCCTGAAGGCCCGCGGCTGCTACATCTGCAAGCAGCCGTACACGATCGTCGACGCGTTCTATCACCAGCTGTGTCCCTCGTGCGCGGCGATGAGCCACGCCAAGCGCGACGCGCGCACCGACCTGACCGGCCGGCGAGCGCTCCTCACCGGCGGCCGCGCGAAGATCGGCATGTACATCGCGCTGCGGCTGCTGCGCGACGGCGCGCACACGACCATCACGACCCGCTTCCCGCGCGACGCCGTCCGCCGCTTCCGGAGCCTTCCCGACGCGTCCGACTGGATCGACCGGCTGAAGGTCGTCGGCATCGACCTCCGCGATCCGGCGCAGGTCATCGGTCTCGCCGACGACGTCGCCGCCGCGGGGCACCTCGACATCCTCATCAACAACGCCACGCAGACGGTGCGCCGCTCGCCGGGGGCGTACCAGCCGCTGGTCGACGCCGAACTCGCGCCGCTGCCGACCGGCCCCCTCCCGGAGCTCGTGACCTTCGGGCACACGAACGACCAGCACCCGCAGGCGCTGGAGCGGTCGGTGAGCGCGCACCCGATCCTCGCGGCGGCCGCCTCGCGCGCCGACGAGCTCACCGAGCAGGCCATGGCCGCCGGATCGAGCTCGCTCGAGCGGCTCGCCGCCGGCACCGCGATCGACGCGGGCGGACTCATCCCCGACGTCGATCACGTGAACTCGTGGACGCAGCGGGTCGGCGAAGTCGATCCGCTCGAGATGCTCGAGGTGCAGCTCGCGAACACCACCGCTCCCTTCCTCCTCATCTCGCGGCTGCGCGCGTCGCTGGCGGCGAGCCCCGCCCGCCGCACGTACGTCGTCAACGTCAGCGCCATGGAGGGGGTGTTCGGCCGCGGCTACAAGGGACCCGGCCATCCCCACACGAACATGGCGAAGGCGGCGGTCAACATGCTCACCCGCACGAGCGCACGGGAGATGTTCGAGACCGACGGCATCCTCATGACAAGCGTCGACACCGGGTGGATCACCGACGAGCGCCCGCATCCGACGAAGGTGCGCCTCGCGGAGGAGGGGTTCCACGCGCCGCTCGACCTCGTCGACGGCGCCGCCCGCGTCTACGACCCGATCGTGCGTGGAGAGGCCGGCGAAGACCTCTTCGGGGTCTTCCTTAAGGACTACGCGCCCGGCGCATGGTGAGGCTCCCCGCCCCCGGGCGCCGCGTCGTCGTCCGCTACCTCCTGCCGAGCGGGCAGGCGACCGACGCGCTGGGCGAACTCCTGAGTGCGGATGCCGAGACGGTCGTCGTCGACGGCAAGCGCGGCATCGAGCGGATCGCGGTGGCCGACATCGTGGCCGCGAAGGAAGTGCCCCCGCCGCCCCGTCGGCGGCCGACGTCGGCCGGCTGACTGCATCCCATCCCGCCCGGAACAAGGGCCGGCGTACGGCACACTGAACGCATGCCCATCGTCGACAACGCCGTGTACGTGGAGGGTCGCCGGATCCGCAACCCGGAGAGCCTCGAGCAGACCTTCGAGCACATGCGCGACAACAAGGGGATGGCCTGGATCGGGCTCCTCCGTCCCACCGAGCAGGAGATCCACGCGGTCGCCGCCGAGTTCTCCCTCCATCCGCTTGCCGTCGAGGATGCGCTGTCGGGGCATCAGCGCGCCAAACTGGAGCGCTACGGCGACGTGCTCTTCGCGGTGCTGCGTCCCGCGCGCTATGTGGAGTCGACCGAGACCGTGGAGTTCGGCGAGCTGCACATCTTCGTCGGACCGGACTTCGTGGTGACGGTTCGCCATGCCGAGGTGCCCGACCTCGCGCGCGTGCGCGCCCGCATGGAATCCCAGCCCGAGTTGCTGCGCTCCGGCCCCGAAGCGGTGCTCTACGCGATCCTCGACGAGGTCGTCGACGAGTACCACCCGGTCACCGAGGGGCTGCAGAACGACGTCGACGAGATCGAGGACGCCCTCTTCGACGCCGGATCCGCGCAGCTGTCGCGCCGCATCTACGACCTCTCGCGCGAGCTCATCCACTTCCAGCGTGCGGCCGATCCGCTGCGGGGCATGCTCGAGGCGCTGCTGCGCGGCGGCGAGAAGTACGGCGTCGACATCGAGCTCCAGCGCTCGCTCCGCGACGTGCTCGACCACACGCTGCGGATCACCGACAAGCTCACCGCCCTCCGCTCCATCCTCGACAACGCGCTCACCCTCAACGCGACGCTCGTCACGCAGCGTCAGACCGACACGGCCCTCATGCAGAACGAGCAGGTGAAGAAGATCTCCGGATGGGCGGCGATCCTCTTCGGACCGACCCTCGTCGGGACGATCTACGGCATGAACTTCACCCACATGCCCGAACTCGACTGGGTGTGGGGGTATCCACTGGCCCTCCTCGCCATGGCGGCGACGTCGGTGGCCCTGTGGGCGACGTTCAAGTCCCGGAAGTGGCTGTAGTCCCGTAGTCCGGGATCACGCGTCGCCGTCGGCCTCGGGCTGCCCGGGTCCCGGCCCCGGGCGGGCGATCGCGTCGTCGGCGATGTCGATGCGGGTGTTCCCGTCGTGCTCTGAGACGACGTAGTGCGACTCGGCCACGGGTGCGCCGCGATCCTCGGGGTCGGTCACGCCCGCTGTCTCGTCGTGGTCGGGGTCTTCTCGAGGGTCGGTCATGCGTCCAGCTCCTGTCGGTCGGAGGGGGTTCGGGTGAGGGGGCGGCCGGCGTCGTGCTCGGCCAGCAGCGCCAGGCGCCGCAGGGTCTCGCGGTTGCGGAGGAACAGGAGCGGCTCGATCAGGTCCCGCACCCACGCGGCCGGACCCGAGATCGGCGTCTCGTGGATGAGCACCGTCGACCCGGTGCCACGCGGTTCGACGGTGAGCTCGACGCGCGCGGCGCCCATCGGCCATCCGCGCGCCGTGAGCACGAGCCGCCGGTCGGGCTCGCACTCCTCCACGGTCGTGGTGTCGTTGACGAGCGCGGGCCAGGCGCCGAACGAGTGGAGCAGCCGCGATCCCGGCTCCGGCCAGGACGCGGCGACGCTGCGCATGCGCGCCGCGCCGACCACCCAGCCGGGGTAGAGCCAGCCTTCCGCGAGGACCGCGAACACCGCCTCGGGTGGGCACCGCAGGTGCCGGACGTTGCGCGACATGCCGATCCTTCCGTCGTTGCCGCGAGCGTAGGCGCTCCGGGAGGCCGCGGGCGACGGGATTGTCGGCCACGCCCGGATGCCGTATGGTCGCCGTCGCCGTCGCGCGGCCTGCACAACTCCTCCAATCCGTCGTGCGCGGCTCCCGCCGCCCGCGTCTTTCCGCGGCGCGCCGCCCTCCCCTGTCCCCGAGCGCTCGAGATCGCCGGAGTTGTGAACGCGTCCGCCGGCCGACCGAGATGCCACCCCGCTCCCGCGCACCGCATCTCCGCCACTACGCAAGCCGCGAGCGGCTGCTACCCAATTCGGCGCCTGTGGTCAGTCCTCGTGCATCCGTGCGGCGAGGATCGGACCTCGGGCGTGCAGAAGGGTCTCTTCTGCGCCGCCGACATGAGGTCTACGTTTGCGTCAGGAGCGTGCGTGAGGAAGCGGGAGCTCATGATGATGGGGCGCGAGCAGGAGCTTTCCACGGCGGTCGAACTCGTCAGAGCGGGCGTGAGCGTCGACGTCGTCGGGGGCCGCGGTTCGGGGCGCAGCACCTTCCTCGGCGCGCTGCGCGCGCGCCTGGTCGACGAGGAGTGGACGGCCGTGTACGTGCGGGGCGTGGCGTCGCTCCGCCAGCATCCGCTCGCGGCGCTGCAGCTGGCGGGTCTGGGGTCGTCGCCGCCGCCGCCGTCCCGGGGATCGCTGTTCGAGACCGGCGAGGCGCTGCGCACCGCCCTCCGTCAGCCGCGGTCGCTGCTGGTGATCGACGACTGGGACGATCTGGACGAATCGTCGTGGGGCATCGTGGAGACCGTGCGGCGCTCGGCGGGAGTCCCCGTCGTGCTGTCGCGGCTGCAGGGGCTGCGCGCCCGTCACACCCCGAGCGGCCTGTCGGCGTCGACGCTGGAGCCGTCGTACGTCATCGACATGGCTCCGCTGCGCTTCGAGGCGATGGAGAAGATCCTCGAGGCCTACATCTCGGCGCCGATCGACGCCGGCACCACGAGCCGGATCTTCGCCAAGTCCGGGGGGAACATCGGCCTGGCTCTCAGCCTCGTCGACGCGTCGTTGCGCGAGGACCGCATGGCCGTGCACGACGGGGAGAACTGGACGGCGACCCGCGACCTGTGGAGCCCGGCGCTGCGGGCGGTGCTCGAAGCGCACCTCGAGAACCTCCCCGATGACGCCCTGGACACCCTGGAGATCATCGCGATCGTGGGCGTCGCCGACGTCGGCACCGTCCGAAAGCTCGTGGACTGGGCGGCGCTCGAACTGCTGGAGGAGCGCCGCATGATCCGCTTCATCCGCAGCGGCGAGCGCCATCTCATCACGGTCGTGCCGCCGCTGCTGGTCGAGTTCTTCCGCCACGAACCGCTGACGGCGCGCCGCATCCGGCTGACCGACCTCATCACCGAGCGACTCGGGACGGCGCCGTCGGCGACGGCGATCCTCGCGGAGCAGGATCCGCGGCTCCCGCACGGCGGCGAGCGGGAGGCGATGTTCGCACGGCTGCTGCAGGAACGCGCCCGCGCGCGGCGGATCGTGACCGCGGCCGAGTGGGAGGCGAATCCGTCGCCGGAGGCCGCGGTGCGGTACGTGCGCGCCCTGATGCACACCCACACGCGCGCCGCCAAGGAGACGATCTCCGAGGTGCTCTCCACGACCGATGCGACGCGCGGCGATCCCGCCGGGCGGGCGGACTTCTGGGTGCTGCGCGCGCAATGGCTCGCGTACGTCGACGGCGACCTGGAGGCCGCGTGCGCGGAGCTCCGGCGCGAGGCTCCGTCGCTGGGCGTGTACGCGCGGGTGCTGGATGCGTACGAGGTGCGGCTGCACGCGAACCTCGCGACGGTGCCCACCGACTTCGGTGCGCGCCTGGAGGCGCAGGAGGATCTGCCGCCGGGCGTTCAGCTCGCGCTGCTGGAGACGCAGATGCTCGTCCTGGTGATCCTCGGCCGCTTCAGCGACGCCCGTCGCGCGTTCGCCTTCATCGAAGCGCTGGACACGGCGCAGGAGGCCTCCATCCCGCGCGCGCTCATGGGGCTGGTGCTGCTGGGCGAGGGGAAGGGCGAGGAGGCCGTGCAGCTGCTGCACCGCGGCTTCGACGAGGCCCACGGCTACCTCGACATCGACGCCGTCCGGGCCTTCGCGGCGGCGGCATCGCTGTGCCACCTGCTCGCGGGCGATTACGCCGCCGTCGACCAGATGCTCGACGCCGTCTTCGCGGCCGGCGAGCCCGCCCCCTTCCCGCCAGGGCTGCAGCAGTCCCTGCTGGCCAGTGCCGCGGTGCTCGCCATCCGCCGTGGGCAGGTGGGCGCCGGCGAACGCCTCGCGCTGGAGCTGGATGCCATCAAGACCCCCGATGGCCCGCTGCCGGGCCAGTCGCACGCCTGGCCCCGCGTGCAGCTGCTCGCCTTCGACGGCCGGACGGCGGAGGCGGCGGAGATGCTGTGGTCCTCGTCCGAGTCGCTGTGGGCGCGCGGCGCGCTCTTCGCCGGGGCGACCGGCATGCTGGCTGCCGTCGAGCTCGCTCCCGATCCCGATCGGCTGGCGGTGGTGCAGGCCCGTCTCGCGGAGCTTCCCGATGCGGTCACCCTGCGCGCGCAGGCCGGGTACGTCTCGGCGCTGGTGGCACTGGACCCCGAAGCCATGATGGCCGCCGTCCCGGAGCTGCGGGCGGCTGGGCTGACCGGGCTCGCCCTGTCGGCGTGTCATCTGGCGGCGGGCTGGCACGGCGACTCCGAGTCCTCCGGCGGCCGGCAGCGCGCCGACGACCTCGCGCAGGAGATCCGCGACGCCCATCCCGGCCGCGTCATCGACACCGCACGATTCCGGGCGACGACGGTGGTGCTCACCGAGCGGGAGAAGGAGGTCGGCCGCCTCGCGAGCGAGGGGCTCTCCAACCGCGAGATCGCGGTTCGGCTCGTGCTCAGCGTCCGCACGGTCGAAAGCCACATGCATCGTGTGATGCGCAAGCTCGGCATTCCCGACCGCCGCGCTCTGCGGCGTCACCACGAGGCCCTCGCGTAACCACTCGCTGCTGCACACGGGCGGCCGGCGGCGAGGCGGGCTACGCAACGCGGCGCCCTGCCGAGGGCTTCGGGGGCCTCGCCTACCCATAAACGGTCCGCGCACTACTGAAGCGGGTGCGCGCCCGGGGTGGGCGGAGCGCACCGACCATAGCGTGAACGTGTTGCGACCGGGGGGTCGCGACACGTCGCGCCCCACCCCCAGCGGGGCGCCGGGATCGTGCGATCGTCGCCGATCCGCCGCCCTCTCGCCACTCGGTTCCCCCGGGCGAGAGGGCGGCCACCAGTCCCCGATCCTGCGCATGCGGAACGGCGGGGCAGCCGCCGCGCGACGCTGCGCGGGGCCTGAGGGCGGAGGACGACTCCCTCCCCGGAAGTGAGGTCTCGGAACACTCGGCAGAACGTCGGCGCCGCATCCGGAGGACATTTTCCTCCACCCCCGCGTCACGATCCTGCCCCCGCGCAGTCCTGATCTGTGCACGACATCGTCGGTGAGCCGTACGACCCCCATCCCGAGGAGGGGTCTGCGGATCGACCGACCCGCCGCCGGCCGCTCGGCCGGCATGCGCACCCGCGCACCCGACACATTTGGGGATACACATGAGCCAGCGCTCCCAGAGCCTGACCACGACACGACGCCCGCGCACCGTGCGCGTCGGACGCCGTCGCCTTGCGCGACTCCTCGGCATGACCGCGATCGTCGCCGCCCTTCTCACTCCCTCGGCGCTCGTCGCCTCCGCGACGGTCCCCGGAACCCCCGGGTCCCCCCAGGCCGGCACACCGGTGTACACCGAGAACTTCTCCAACCAGAACGCCTCGGTCACCGCGATCGACATCCGCGCCTACACGGGCGGCGCTGCGGCGGCGAACTCGACCTACACCGCCGACACCCAGTGGACGCCCGCGGGAAACCAGTGCAACGGCTGGATCATGAGCAGCACGACGCTGCTGCCGGTCACCGATCTCGGCTGCGTCCGCAACCAGCCCGACGGCTGGAGCCAGCTGCGCGACATGGCCATCGCGCTGGGCGTGGCCCAGGGCATGACGACGGCGCAGGCCGCGGCGAACCAGGTGCTGACGGAGTACACGAACGCGTCGAGCGGTTCGATCGCCGCGGGCGTCGAGTTCCAGACGCGCAACACCATCACCGGCATCGGCGGCCACTACTACGCCGTCTCGGCGTACTTCGCGGCGACGAGCTGCCCCGCCCTCAGCGGCACGACGCAGCCGCGTGAGCGCTTCTCGCTCATCGTGAACGGCTCGCCCATCGTGCTGAGCTCCGACCTCAACCCGTGCACCAACTCCACCTACTGGGGTCCGCAGGTGACGAAGCTGCAGTCCGCGGCCTACATGGTGCCCGTGGGCACCACCGCCAACCTCGGCCTGTCGCTGTACAACGCGCAGACCAGCGGATCGGGCAACGACGTCGCCTTCGACCTGCCGCAGATCGTCGACGTGACCCCGCAGCTCGACAAGGCCTTCAGCCCCACGGTGATCCTCAACGGCGGCACCTCGACGATGACGCTGACGGTCACCAACACGTCCGACCTCATGGCCAAGACGGACTGGTACATCACCGACGTCCTGCCGACCAACCTCCGGATCGCGGCCACGCCCGCCGTCGGCGGCACCTGCATCCAGCGCGCCGGCGCGGCCTACTCGGTCTCGGCGCCCGCGGGCGGCACCACGGTCTCGGTGACCGGCGGCGACCTGGCGCTCAACCAGTCCTCCTGCACGATCACCGTCAACGTCACCTCGGCCGTCAACGGCACCTACATCAACGGCCCGGCCAACATCACGACGAACCTCAACCCGCCGGCCAACGCATCGCTCGAGGTCATCCAGCCCTCCATCGACATCGTCAAGACGATCACGGCGGTCAACGGCGTGGCCGTCGTCGGCGGCGACCCGGCCGTGAAGCTCTACACCGAGGTGGGCGACGTGATCACCTACTCCTTCGTGGCCACCAACACGACCCCGAAGGCGCCGACCAACACGACGCTCAACACGAACCTGACCAACGTCACGATCTCCGAGACCTCGTTCTCGGGTGTCGGAGACATGAGCGGTCTCACCTGCACGCCGACGCAGGGTTCGACGCTCGCGAGCGGCGCGCAGATGACCTGCTCGGCCACCTACACGGTGCAGCAGGAAGACCTGGACGCCGGCCTCATGACCAACGTCGCCCGCGCCACCGGCACCCCCGCCGTCGGACCGAACGTCACCGACACCGACGACGAGACCATCCCGGCGGTGCAGTCGCCCGAGCTCGAGCTGGAGAAGTCGGCCTCGGTCGAGGACGTCGACGGCGACGGGGTCACCGGCCTCGACGACCACATCCTGTACACCTTCGAGGTCACCAACACGGGCAACGTCACGGTCACCGACATCGCCATCGACGACGATCTGCTGACGCAGTTCGGGATCAGCGTCACCTGCGATCCCACCACGCTCGCCCCGGGCGAGGCCTCGACGTGCACCGCCGACGAGCCCTACATCGTGATCCAGGCCGACGTCGACGCCGAGCAGGTCGTCAACCTCGCGACGGCGACCGGCACCGACCCTGCCGGCGAGCCCGTCGTCTCGAACCCCGACGACACCCTGACGCCGATCGCGGCCTTCCTCATCCCGCTCCAGGTCGAGAAGATCGGCGAGGACCTCAGCGGCGACTGGGTGCGCATGGACGGTTCGTCCTTCGCGATCCTCGAAGACGTCGCCGGCGAGCCGGGCGCCGCGATCGCGGTCACCTGGGTCGACGTCGAGACCGGTCTGTTCCAGATCGACGCGATCCCGGCCGGCACCTACTGGCTGAGCGAGCTCACCGCCCCCGACGGGTTCAGCCTGCTCGCCCAGCCCGTGCCGTTCACCATCGACCCCGACCGCACCGTGTCGATCATCGGCGACGGCGGGGGAGCGGTGACCGCCGACGGTCAGCTCATCACCGTGCGCGACGTCCCGGCGTTCGTCATGCCCGAGGCCGGCGGCTCCGGAACGGTGCCGTACCTCATCGGCGGCGCACTGCTCCTGGTGGGCGCCGCGGGCCTCGCCGTCTTCTTCCGCCGCCGCCATCGAGCGCCGCGCGGCTGACCTCCCCTCATCCCTCCGTCCATCCATCCATCCATCCACCCACCCAGCAGTACCCGACACACAGACCCCCGGGGAGACCCGGGCAACCAGAAAGAGAAACAGTGAACACTCCCTCGAAGTGGCGCGGATCCCGCGCCGCGGCAGCCGTCCTCGCGGCCGGTCTCGCCGCCCTGGCGTTCGCCGCCCCTGCGCACGCAGCAACCCCGAACCTGGTGGACCCCGACGCCACCGGCTCGCTGACCATCCACAAGTACGAGGCCCCGGTCACCCCGACCGGTCTCCCCAACGACGGCACCGAGCAGACGGTGAACCTCCCCGCCCTCGAGGGCGTCGGGTTCACGGTGTACAAGGTCGACACGATCGACCTGACCACCAACGCCGGCTGGATCGACGCCTCGGAGCTCGCCGACACGTTCGACGGCACCGACCAGTCGATCACCAGCGCGGGCTACACGATCACCGCGGTCGGCGGCGAGCAGCTGACCGACGCCGCCGGTGAGATCACCCTCTCCGGTCTGGACCTCGGCCTCTACTACGTCGTGGAGACGAGCCCGCTGGCCGGTTCGACCGGTGTCGCCCCGTTCCTGGTCACGGTCCCCCTGACCGACCCGGCCAACGACGACACCTGGCTGTACGACGTCCACGCCTACCCGAAGAACGCCCTCACCGAGGTCGAGAAGACCGTCGAGGACTCCGAGGACATCAAGATCGGTGACGAGATCGAGTTCACCATCACCGCGGACATCCCCAACGTGACCGTGATCGACGGCTACAAGATCGTCGACGACCTCGACGCGAAGCTCGACTACGTCGGCGCGACCGTCGAGCTCAGCGACGGCACCGTGCTCGTCGAGGGCGTGGACTACACGATCACCCCCGCCGCCACCACGGGCGGACCGGTCGTCGAGATCGTCCTCACCCAGGCCGGTCGCGACCTGCTCGAGGCCAACACCGACCTGCAGGTCGTCGTCGTGCTCACCACGACGGTCAACGCCGTGGGCGAGATCGTCAACACCGCGGTGCTCTACCCGAACGCCGGTTCGTTCACCATCCAGCCGGGCGAGCCCGGTGGCCCGACCGTGACCCCCGAGGTCATCACCAAGTGGGGCGACCTGACGGTCGAGAAGGTCGACGAGGCCGGTGCGCCCCTGACCGGCGCCGTGTTCTCGGTGTACCCGACCGAGCAGGACGCGATCGACGGCACCAACGCGATCGTCCTGGGCGGCGCGACGGAGTTCACCGTCGCCGCCGACGGCACGGTCACCATCAGCGGCCTGCGCTACTCGGACTGGGCTGACGGCGCCGCCGTCGCTCCGGGCGAGGACGGCTACCAGACGTACTGGCTCGCCGAGATCGTCGCCCCCGACGGCTACGAGCTGCTCGCGGCGCCCATCGAGTTCACGATCACGGCGGCCACCACCGTCGCGGGCGTCGACCTCGAGGTCGTCAACGTGCCGAGCAACGCCGGCTTCGAGCTGCCCAACACGGGTGGCGCGGGAACCACGCTGTTCTGGCTGGGTGGCGGCATGCTGCTCGCCGGCGCCGTGTTCCTCGCCGTGTACTCGCGTCGCAAGGCTCACGCCGACGCGTGACATCTGAGTGACCGCCGTGCGGGGGAGGTGACGATGTCCCTTCCCCGCACGGCCCATTCCGTTCCGCTCTCCCTCGCCCTTTCGTTCTCCCTCTCCCTTCTCGTTCTCCCTCGTCGAATCAGGACCCCGCATGCTCCTCCTCGAAACCCCCGAGCCCGCCACGGCGCGTCGACGCGACCCGCGGGGACGGCGGCGATGGGGCTGGACCCAGACGATCGTCGTGATCGTCGCTGCGCTCGGAGCAGGCGTCCTGGTCTATCCGATGGCGGCATCGTGGTTCTCCGCCTGGAGGCACGACACCGAGGTCAACGGCTACGTCCAGACCGTCGAGTCGATCCCCGGCCGCGAGCTCGATGCGCTCCTGGACGCCGCGCACGAGTACAACGAGGTCCTGCCGTCCGGGCCGGTCCGCGACCCCTACGCCCTGGGCGCCGACGGTCAGCGCACCGACATCGGTCTCGGCGTCGACGCCTACGCGCAGATGCTGCGGATCCCCGGTGTCGAGGCGATGTCGCGCGTGCGCATCCCCTCCATCGACGTCGACCTGCCGATCTTCCACGGCACCGAGGAGGGCATGCTCTCCCGCGGCGTCGGGCACCTGTACGGCTCCTCGCTCCCGGTCGGGGGCAGCGGCACCCACACGGTGCTCGCCGGCCACTCCGGCTTCGTCCAGGCGACCCTCTTCGACCACATCGCCGAACTGCGCGAGGGTGACCTCATCGTCCTCACTACACTCGGCGAGGACCTCTACTACGAGGTCGACCAGTCCATCGTCGTCCTCCCCGACGAGACCGATGCGCTGCGCCAGGAGGCCGGGCACGACTACGTGACCCTCGTGACCTGCACGCCCACCGGCGTGAACACCCACCGGCTCCTCGTGCGCGCCGAGCGCGTGGACGCTCCCACCGAGAGCGAGACGCGCTCCATCGTCGCCGACGACACCGCTGCCGCCGGATTCCCGTGGTGGGCTCTCATCCTCGTGGGCGTTCCCGCGCTCGCCGCGTTCGTCGTCACGCCGCGGCGCCGGCGCCGATGAGCGCCTCCGAGACCAGTTCCGACGAGACACGTCTGCCGATGCGCCGGCGTCGCGGCGGCCGCGTGCTGCTGGTCCTCAGCGTCGTCCTGGTGGTGCTCGGCCTCGTCTTCTCCCTCGCATCGGCGTTCGCCCCCGAGGTCGTCGACCGGGTGACCGGCGAGGCGAAGGTGACCATCGCCACGCAGCTGCGGAATCTCTTCGCGCCCGACGACCTCCCCGTCATCCGCCTGGGCGACGAGGGTGAGATCCGCGACCTCGACGACTGCGACGGCAGCTTCCGGGAGATGGTGAGCTACCGCCTCGACGGGGTGCCGCCGCTGTACGCCGCCCACAACTTCTGCGGCGGCGACGCGATCCTCGGCTGGGACATCGGCCAGCAGGTGCGCGTGGCGGGATCGGACACCGTGTACGAGGTCGTCGAGGAGCGCCGCACCGTCAAGTGGGCCGACGCCCACCTGCTGCAGGGGATGCGCGGCGAGTTCCTGCTGCAGACCTGCTTCTACGGGCAGAACCTCATGCGCTTCGTCGGCCTCGAGCCCGTCGACTCCCGCGCGCTCGGATTCTGACCGAGCCGAGAAAATCCCCGGCCAGCGCGTCACTTTCCGTGGGCCGCGAAGTCTCTATGAGTAGGCCGATCAGGCCGAGTCGGTTACCCCAATGGCCGACGCCCCGCCCTCAGCGGGATGGGCACCGCCGCGTGCCGGAGGGGCGGGCTTGTCCCCCAAGATCCCCCGCCCCTCCCCTTCCCTTCCGCGACCTCCTGCACCGGTCGGCCGCTCATCGTCATGAAGTCGTGCGCACCCGGTCTGAGAGGTGGGGTGTCGTCGATGCCCCGCGAAAACCGAAGGAGAACGACATGACCAGGTTCCTGGTGCTGTACCGCTCGACCGTCAGCGCGGCCGACCAGATGGCGAACGCCGATCCGGAGGCGGGCGCGGCCTCGATGCAGGCGTGGATGGACTGGGCGGCGCGTTCCGCCGAGGCGATCGTCGATCTCGGCGCCCCGACCCAGACGCTGGCCGGTGGCGAGCCCGGCTCGTTCATCGGCGGGTACTCGCTGATGCAGGCGGCATCGCTCGGTGAGCTGGAGTCCGTGCTCGCCGACCACCCGCATCGCTCGTGGGGCGGAACGATCGAGATCCTCGAGGCCCTCGAACTGCCGGGTATGTGACCGGCGCGACGCGGGTTCAGTCGTGCCGGGCTGAATCCGCGTCGGGCTCCGGCGCGGGGATCTCCAGCAGGTGGAGGAAGTCCTCGAAGAGCCCCACCATGTCCACCTGCTCCGGATCCAGGAGCCACTGCAGCTGCAGGCCGTCCATCATCGCGGTCACCAGCTGACCCACCCGCCGGGGGTCGAGGTCGGTGCGCAGCTGGCCGTCTTCCTGCAGTCGCGCGAAGGCCTGATCGTCCTGATGACGCAGATGCCGGTAGCGCTCCCGGAAAGACTCATGCGCGGGATGCTGCGGATCGGTCGCCTCGGCCGACAGCACCACGTGGAGGGCCACCAGGCCGGGGGAGTGCGCGTTGCGCGAGACCTGGTCGCGCATGGTGTCCACGAACGCCACCCCGGAGGCCTCCGACTCCTCGCGCCGCTCACGGTCCCGCTCGTCGCGTTCGGCGATGGTCGCGGCGAGGAGCCCGGTCTTCGAGCCGAAGTGGTGCAGCAGTCCCGCGTCCGAGATGCCGACCCGTCGCGCGATCTCGCGCAGCGACGTACCCCGGTAGCCCTGCTCGCCGAACACCTCGACCGCCGCCGACAGGATGCGCTTTCGCCGCACGTCGCCGCGCGCGCGACGCAGGTCGGTGCGGGCGGCGGGCGCGACTGCGGGAGCCTCGCCGTCCGCTCGGAGGTCTTCGTCGCTCATTCGCTACTCCCTTGCAGACGATTCGGTGTCAGTCTATGCTGAACAAACTAAGCAAGCAGTTGCTAGGTTTGTTTTGCGGACACGGAGGCGTGTCCCGGACTCGACGAGGAGAAGACATGAAGACGGCACGCAAGGCGATCGCGTTCGGCGCGATCGGCATCGTGGGAGTGCTCGCACTGGCCGGCTGCGGCCGCACGGACGAGGCGCCCACCGGCGAGCAGCCGTCGGCGGCGGCCATCGACGACGCGCCCGCCACCGGCGAGATCACCATCTGGGCCATGGGCGAAGAGGGCGAGAACCTCGGCGACTTCGCCGACGCGTTCATCGAGGAGAACCCCGACGCCACCGTCACGGTGACCTCCATCCCCTGGGCCGATGTGATGACCAAGTACCAGACCGCGGTCGCGGCAGGCACGGTCCCCGACGCCATCATGATCGGCTCGTCGCTCCTGCCGTCGATGGTCGCCGCCGGCGGCCTCGCCCCGGTGCCCGACGGCGTCGTCGACACCGCGACGCTCAACGAGACCGCGGCCGAGTCCACCACCGTCGAGGGCGTCTCCTACGCCGTGCCGTGGTACGTCGAGACCCGTGTGCTGTACTACCGCAGCGACCTGGCCGAGGCGGCGGGCCTGTCCGCCCCCACGTCCTGGGACGAGTTGACCTCCTTCGCCGAGGGCTTCACGGGCGAGGGCGCCGAGTACGGCCTGCAGCTGCCCATGGGCGACGCCGAGGACTCGACCCAGGTCATCCTCCCCTTCTACGCACAGGCCGGCGGCCAGGTGCTCAACGACGCGGGTGACGCGTACGCGTGGGACCACGACGCGCTCGTGGCGGCCCTCGAGTACTACGGCTCCTTCTTCACCGACGGGCTCGCCCCCCTCTCCGGCTACGGCGACTCGCAGACGGCCGCCTTCACCGACGGCTCCAACCCCGCCTTCATCTCCGGCCCGTGGATGGTCTCGGTGCTCGCCGACATGAAGGACGCCGACTGGGTCGCCGAGAACGTGGCCACGGTGCCCGTCCCCGCCGGCTCCTCGAACAACGACTCGTACCTGGGCGGCGGCCACCTGGGCGTCTTCGCCGACGCCAAGAACGCCGACGGTGCATGGAAGCTCATCCGCTGGCTGGCCGAGGCCGACACCCAGGAGGCCTGGTTCGAGCTCACGAGCGGCCTGCCCGCCGTGACCTCGGTGCTCGACTCCGAGCCGTTCACCACCGACCCGCGCGTGTCGGTGCTCGGCGAGCAGCTCCAGAACACCGTCGCCCCGCCGTCCGTTCCCAGCTGGGACGAGATGTCGGCCTTCATCGAGACCGAGGCCGAGAAGGTCGCCAACGGCTCGAGCGCCGAGGACGCCGCGACGGCGATCGAGGCGAAGGCCGAGTCCCTCGGGACGGGCTGGTAAGCATCGTGGCGCTGGCCACCGCGGGTGATCCCACGAAGAACACCCCGCGGAAGTCCGAGGCGCGAGCCGCGGCGAAGGCTGGGCGGCGGAACTTCGCCGCCCAGCGTCGCCGCACGGCGCTCGTCGCCTGGCTCTTCGCGCTCCCGTTCCTCGTGGTGTTCGCGGTCTTCATGCTGGGGCCGGTGATCGGCTCGTTCGCGATGTCGTTCACCGACCTCGGCGTGAAGGATCTGCGCTCGCCGTTCGCGGTGAACTTCATCGCGTTCGACAACTTCGTCACGCTGTTCCAGGACGAGCTGTTCGTCAAGTCGATCGTCAACACCTTCTACTTCGTGCTCGTCGGCATCCCGCTGACGATGGCGCTCGGCCTCCTCCTGGCGGTCGCCCTGAACTCGGGCATCGACAGGTTCCGCGGCGTCTTCCGCGTCGGCTACTACACGCCGGTCGTCACCTCGATCGTCGCGGTCGCCGTCGTGTGGCGGTTCATCCTGCAGGACTCCGGCCTCATGAACACCGTGCTCAGCTGGGTCGGCATCAACGGTCCCGACTGGCTCAACGACCCGTTCTGGGCCATGCCGTCGATCATCGCCATGGGCGCCTGGCGCAACATGGGCACGCTCATGATCATCTTCCTCGCCGGGCTCCAGGCGATCCCGCGCGACGTCTACGAAGCGGCCGAGGTCGACGGCGCCGGGGCCTGGCGCCGGTTCACCGGCATGACGCTGCCGCTCATGCGGCCGACGCTCCTGCTCGGCGCGGTGCTGCTGTCGGTCGGCTTCCTGCAGGTGTTCGAGGAGCCCTTCGTCATGACCCAGGGCGGACCGCTCAACTCGACGCTGACGATCAGCTACTACGTCTACAACCAGTTCGGCTACGGCGACTACTCGCTCGCCTCCGCCGCCGCCTATGTGCTGTTCGCGTTCATCGCGGCGCTGTCGGCGGTGCAGTTCCGGCTGCTGCGTTCGAAGGACAACTGACATGACCTCCCTCACCGCACCCTCCGTTCCCGCCGAACCGGCCGTGCCCGCCGAGGCGGAGGCGCCGCGCCGCCGCCGTCCGCAGCGACGCCCGCAGTGGTCGCGCAGCCTCACCTACCTGGCGCTCACCGTCGGCCTGATCATCACGCTCATGCCGTTCCTGTGGATGCTCCTGGGCAGCTTCAAGACCCAGGGTGAGCTGCTGCAGCGGCCGATCACCTGGTGGCCGGAGCAGGCGACCCTCGACAACTACTCGCGCTGGCTGACGCAGCTGGACTACGGCCAGTTCTTCTTCAACTCCGTCGTCGTCGCCCTCGTGGTCGTGCTTGGCAACATCGTGTTCTGCTCGATGGTGGCCTACGCGCTGGCCAAGCTGGAGTTCCCCGGCAAGAAGGTGCTGTTCGCCCTCGTGCTGCTCATGCTCATGGTGCCGGGCGTCGTGACGCTCGTGCCGATGTTCGTCCTCGTGGCGAACATGGGGCTCGTCAACACGTATCCGGCGCTGATCCTGCCCTTCCTCGCGGGACCGCTGGGGGTCTTCCTCATGCGGCAGTTCATCATGGGCGTCCCCGACGCACTGCTGGAGGCGGCGCGGATCGACGGCGCGGGCGAGTTCCGCATCTTCCTGCGCGTGGTCATGCCCCAGTGCGGCCCGGCCGTGGCGACCCTCGCGATCCTCACCTTCCTCGCCTCGTGGAACAACTTCCTCTGGCCGCTGGTGGTCGCCCAGACCGAGTCGATGTACACGCTGCCGGTCGCGCTGTCGCTGTACTCCGTCGGCTCCAACGGCACGTACTACGGGCTCCTGATGGCGGGGTCGGTCCTCGTCGTCACCCCGATCCTCATCCTGTTCCTCTTCCTGCAGCGCTACTTCGTGCAGGGCATCACCATGACCGGGCTCAAGTAAGCCCAGACAAGGACCCCATCCATGACTTCGCTCACGTTCCCCGCCGGCTTCGTCTGGGGCGCCGCGACCGCCGGCCACCAGATCGAGGGCGGAAACGTCAACAGCGACTGGTGGCCGCGCGAGGTGGCCCCCGACACCACGATCGGCGAGCCCTCCGGCGACGCGGCCGACAGCTACCACCGCTACCGGGAGGACATCGCGCTGCTCGCGAAGTCGGGCCTCGGCACCTACCGGTTCTCGCTGGAGTGGTCGCGCATCGAGCCCGCCGAGGGCATGGTGTCGCGCGCCGCGCTCGACCACTACCGGCGGGTGATCGACTGCTGCCACGAGCTCGGCGTCGTCCCGGCGATCACGATCTACCACTTCACGACCCCGCAGTGGTTCGCCGCCGACGGAGGCTGGCGCAACCCGGCATCCGTCGACCGTTTCGCGCGCTTCGTGGAGATCGTCCTGCCGCTGCTGCACACCGCCTCGCACGTGTTCACGATCAACGAGCCCAACATCCTCGCCATGATCTTCGCGGGCAAGGAGGGCAACCAGCAGATCCAGGCCGGGTCGCTCCCGGAGCCGGACGCCGTGGTGACCGAGCACATCATCGCCGCGCACCACCGCGCCGTGGAGCTCGTGCGCACCACCGGAAGGCCGGTCGGCTGGCCGGTCGCCCCGCAGCAGTTCTTCGCCGACCCGGGCGCCGAAGAGGTGCTGCGGGAGTACGCGTATCCTCGCGAGACGGTCTTCCTCGAGGCCTCCCGCGGCGACGACTTCATCGGGGTGCAGGCCTATACGCGCACGCGGATCACCCTCGACGGGCCGCTTCCCGCCCCCGACGACGTGGAGCAGACCCTCACCGGCTGGGAGTACTACCCGCCCGCGATCGCCGAGGCGGCGCGGCTGGCGCACGATGTGACCGGCCTGCCGGTGTTCGTCACCGAGAACGGCATCGCGACCGCCGACGACTCCCGTCGGATCGACTACACCCGCGGCGCGCTGCAGGCCCTCCACGCCGAGATGGCCGCGGGCCTGCCGCTCATCGGTTATCTGCACTGGTCGCTGCTCGACAACTACGAGTGGGGCTCCTACGCTCCCACCTTCGGCCTGATCGGCTGGGACCGCGAGACCTTCGAGCGCCACCCGAAGCCCAGCCTGTGGTGGCTCGGCGAGGTCGCCCGCACCGGCATCCTCCCCTGAGCCGCTCCCGCCCTGTCCCGTTCCGTCCCTGTCGCGTTGTCCCACTTTCGGCGGGGCATGTCCCAGTTTCGGTGGGGCCGCGGGTGGCATGTCCCACTTTCGGCGGGGCATGTCCCAGGTTCGGTCGTCAGAGGCGCGCAGAACCGACTGAAAGTGGGACATACCGACCGCAGCGGAGGCGGATGGCGGCAGCGGAGGCGGATGGCGGCAGCCGCGGCGGAAGCGCAGGCGGTGGCATGTCCCACTCTCGGTTGGGCGCGTCCCAGTTTCGGTTGTCAGAGGCGCGCAGAACCGACTGAAAGTGGGACATGCCGACCGCAGGCGGAGGCGGATGGCGGAAACGCAGCCGGATGGTGCAGGCGGATGCTGCCGGGGCGGTCAGCCTTCCGCCAGGCTGACGACGGATGCCGCCAGTGCGTCGGCGCCGAAGTGGTCGTCGGCCGTGATCGTCACCACGGCGTCGGCCGCGAGGACGACCAGCTGCCCGTATGCGCCGTGGAGGCGCCACGCGTTCCCGGGGCCGTCCCATCCGGACAGCGCGTAGCGCTCGTACCCGGGCCCGGAGCCGGTATGCACCCAGCCCTGGTCGCCTCCGCCGTGCATCGCGTCGATCCACCGGGCGGAGACGAGCTCGCGTTCCTCCCACCGGCCGCGGTCGCGGATGAGGTGGCCGATCCGGGCGAGTTCCCCGGTCGTCAGCGCCAGGCCGCCCCCGGCGACGATGAACCCGAGCGGGCAGCGCTCCCAGGCGGGATCGTGGATGCCGAGGGGATGGAACAGGCGCGGCGCGAGGTAGTCGACGACGTCGCCGGTGCGCGTGGCGAGCACCCGCATCGCCGTGTAGGTGCTCGCGTTGGAGTACTGGAAGACCGGGCCCCGCGACGGGCGCGACAGGAACTCCCGGGCGAGGTCGGGCCAGTCGGTCATCATCGTCTCGGACCACGGCAGGTCCACGCCGCTCGTCATCGACAGCAGGCGCCGCAGTGTGGCCTCGCCGACTCCCTCGCCGAGCTCCGCATCCGCCAGCGCCGTGCCGGGCAGCAGCTCCGACAGCGGAGCGTCGAGGTCGATCAGCCCTTCGTCGGAGGCGATGGCCGCCGCGAGGACGCAGATCCCCTTCGCCGCCGAGTGGATGTCGCGCCGCACCGGCGCCGTCCATTCGTGGGTGGCGACGTGCTCGCCCACGCGGACGTGCAGTCCGTGGGCGCCGAACCCCGTTGCGTCGACGTGCGCCACGATCTGGTCGCGGAGGATATCGGCGCGGGTCATCCCTCCAGTCTGCCGTTCCTTCTCGCCGAGCCGACACGCTGTGCGCGAGCCGACAACCTGCGAGCGGTGACAAGCGTGTCGGCTCGCACGAAACGTGTCGGCTCGGCGGAAGGGGGGAGGCGCAGGAGGGGGAGGCGCGGGAGGGGGAGGCGCGGGAAGGGGGAGGCGTCAGGGGGCCGGGCGGAGCAGAGTGTCGAGCAGGGCGCGCATCGCGGCGACGGGGTCGGTGCCGTCGGCGAGCCAGCGGATCTGGATGCCCTCCCAGCCGCTGACCACCAGATCGGCGAGCATCGCCGGATCGTCGTCGCTCGTGAGGCGTCCGAGCGACCGGTCGTGTGCGATGAGCATCCGGTAGTCGGCGGTGACCGAGGCGTACCGCCTGCGCAGCCACTCGTGCGCCTCGTGCCCCGGGTGGGTGGCTTCGGCCGAGACGATCGAGAACATGCGGACGAGCTCGCGCCGGCGGAGGTTCCGCTCGACCACGCCGAGCACGGTCGGCACGAACCCGTCGCGCCGGGAGCGATCGGCGAAGTCGGAGTCGGCGGCATCCTCCTGATCCAGGACCGCCGCCAGCAGCGACACCTTGGTGGGGAAGTGGTGCATCACCGTCGTGAGGCTGAGTCCCAGTTCCTTCGCGATCTGGCGGAGCGACCCGCCGCGGTAGCCGTGCTCGCTGAAGACCGCGGTGGCCGAGTCGATGATCTCGCTGCGGCGCTCGGCGCTCTTCGCATAGGGCCCGCGACGGGTGGGAGAGGCGTCGCTCATGCCCCGAGCGTAGCCGGTTCCAAATAAACCGTGCATGTGCACGGGTTTTGATTTAGGCTGACGCTGTGACTTCGATCCCCCCGATCCCGACCACCGCGACGACCACCGCCACGCCCGCCACCCGCTGGGTGAAGGACGGCGCCCTCGGCGCGAACCGGATGCGCTTCGGCGCCGACTACAACCCGGAGCAGTGGCCACGCGACGTGTGGCAGGAGGACATGCGCCTCATGCGGGAGGCCGGGGTGAACATCGTCTCGCTCGGCATCTTCTCGTGGGCACTGCTGGAGCCGCGTCCCGGCGAGTGGGACTTCACGTGGCTCGACGAGGTCATGGACCTCCTCCACGAGAACGGGATCGACGTCGACCTCGCCACGGCCACCGCGTCGCCGCCCCCGTGGCTCACGCGCCTCCATCCCGAGGTGCTCCCGCAGACCGCCGACGGGACCGTGCTCTCGCCCGGCGCGCGTCAGCACTGGCGGCCGACCTCGCCGGTGTTCCGCGAGTATGCGCTGCGGCTCACCCGCGCGCTCGCCGAGCGCTACGCCGGGCATCCGGCCCTGGTCGCCTGGCACATCTCCAACGAGCTCGGGTGCCACAACATCTACGACTACTCGGACGACGCCGCGCGCGCCTTCCGCGTGTGGCTGCAGCAGCGCTACGGCACCCTCGATGCGCTCAACGACGCATGGGGGACCGCGTTCTGGTCGCAGCACTACGGCGCCTGGGACGAGATCCTGCCGCCGCGCGTGGCTCCCACCCAGCGCAACCCCGGACAGCAGCTGGACTTCGAACGGTTCTCCTCCGACGCCGTGCGCGATCACCTCCGCGCCGAGGCCGAGGTCCTTCGCGCGGTCACGCCCGATGTCCCCTACACGACCAACTTCATGGTCGCCCAGAACGTCCGCGACATCGACTACGCCTCCTGGGTGGGGGATGTCGACTTCGTCTCCAACGACCACTACCTGCGTGCGGGGGAGCTCGGCCGCGACGACCTGTCGTTCTGGGCGAACCTGACCGGGAACCTCGCCGGCGGCCGGCCGTGGTTCCTCATGGAGCACGCGACGAGCGCCGTGAACTGGCGCGAGGTCAACCCGCCCAAGCGTCCCGGCGAGCTCATCCGCGACGCACTCACCCACGTCGGGCACGGCGCGGACGCTGTGTGCTACTTCCAGTGGCGGCAGTCGCGCGCCGGTGGTGAGCGCTACCACTCCGGCATGGTCCCGCACGCCGGGCCGAGCAGCCGGGTGTTCCGCGATGTCGTGGCCCTCGGGGGCGAGCTGGCCGCGCTCGCACCGGTCACCGGATCCCACCGCGAGAAGGCGCGCGTCGCGCTCGTGTTCGACTACGAGTCCTGGTGGGTGAGCGGCCGGGACTCCCACCCGACCGACGCACTCCAGTACGACGTGGAGCAGCTGGAGTGGTACCGCGCGCTGCTGGATCTCGGCGTCCGGGTGGACGTGCTGCCCGTGGGCGCGTCGTTCGACGACTACGAGGTCGTGATCGCTCCGATGCTCCATGTCGTTCCCGACGCTCTGCGCCGCCGCCTCGAAGCGGTCGTGCGGGATGGCCGCCATGTCATCGCCACCTACTTCTCGGGCATCGTCGACGAGCACGATCGCGTATGGCTCGGCGGCTACCCCGGCGCCCTGCGCGACCTCCTCGGGGTGAGCGTGGAGGAGTTCGTGCCGTTGCTTCCGGACGCTCCGGTCACCCTGGCCTCCGGCGCCGTCGCGACGACGTGGACCGAGCGGATCGTGCGAGTCGGCGCCGACGTGGAGGTGCTCGACACCTACGCCGACGGCGACCTCGCCGGCGCCCCGGCCGTCACCCGCCGCCGCGCGGGCGACGGGTCGGCCGTCTACGTGTCGGCTGACATCGCCCGGGACGGCGCCCGGGGTGTGCTCCGCGCGCTCGCCGCCGAGATCGATGCTCTCCGCGGCGACGACCTCGCCGCCGACGGGCGCCTCGAGGTCATCGTCCGGGTCTCGGGGCCGTCCCGCTACCTGTTCCTCGCCAACCGCACCGACGAGACGGTGCTCGTCTCCGTCGCCGGCGATGCGATCGGTGCGCAGCGCTCCGACGACGCGGGTGACCTCACGATCGCGCCGCGTTCGGTGGCGGTGCTCTCCCAGAGCCCCGCCGAGACCGCCGCTTCCCGCCTCGCCGCCGGCGCCCGCGCCTGAGAGGCTGAGACCATGACGAACGAACAGACGGAAGGCGCCGCCGCCGAGCGCATCCCGTGGACCGACGGAGCGTGGACGACCGAGCCGGTTGCGGCGACGGTCGAGGGAGATGCGCTGCGGGTGGCCGCGGCCGAGGGCAGCGACGCCTGGCGGCACACCGCCTACGGCTTCGTCCACGACACCGAGCACGCGCTCCTCGCGCCGTTTCCCGTGGGCTCGGCGATGGAGGTGGAGTTCGGTGCCGACTTCACCGCGGAGTTCGACCAGGCGGGGCTGTTCGTCCGGTCCGACGACGAGCACTGGATGAAGTCCGGCGTCGAGTTCGCCGACGGCGTGCTCAATGTCGGCGCGGTCGTCACCGCGGTGCGCTCGGACTGGTCGGTCGCCCCCGTCCCGGAGTGGTCCGGCCGGCGCGTGCGGGTGCGCGCCAGCCGCGGGGAGGATGCGCTGACCCTGCGGGTGGCCGCCGACGACGAGCCGTTCCGCCTCGTGCGGGTGGTCCCGTTCGACGGCACGCGCACCGCATCCGCTGGTCCCTTCGTGTGCGCGCCGACCCGCGCCGGCCTGGAGGTCGTCTTCACCGCGTGGCGACGGACAGCCGCCGACGCGACACTGCACTGACCTCGACCCCGGAGACGGGGAAGCCGGGAGCACGCGGTCTGCAAGGTGAGCACGTGCCCCCGGCGGGGGCGCCGACGCGCAGGAGGCGTCGGCGGGAGGCGCCGACGCGGCGGGTCGTCGGCGCGGGCAGCGATCAGGGTGCGGGGACGAGCACCCGATCGATCGTGTGGATCACGCCGTTCGACGCCCGGATGTTGAGGCCCCACAGCACGAGGCGGGGGTCCTTCAGGGTCGGGGTCTCGTCACGCAGGGTGAGGCCGCGCGGCTTCACGATCCCGCCGTTGGCCATGGTCAGCGACTTCGAGGTGAGGACCTTGATCGGGCTGAGCTTCTTGCCGGCGACCACGTGGTACAGCAGGATGTCGGCGATCTGGTCGGTCGTGAACGCGCCGACGATGGTCTCCAGCGCCGCCGCTTCGGACGCCGGCCGGCTGCCGGTGAGGTCGGTGACCAGCCGCAGGAACGCCCGGTCGTTCGGGGCGAACACGGTGTAGGTCGACTCGGCGTCGGCGAGGGCCCCGTCGAGGCCGGTCGCGACGACCGCCTGCACGAGCAGGTCGTAGTCCCACGGGTTCTTGTCGGGGGTGCCGCCGCCCGAGGCCGCCACCGCGACGTCGACGATGGTGCCCTTCGGGGCGGTGCTGCCGTGGCCGCCCCAGCCGTGGGCCTGTGCGGGCAGGGCCGTCAGCGACAGGGCAGCCGCTGCGACCGCGGCGATCGTGACGCGTACGCGCTTGTTCATCGTTCACTCCTTCGTTGGAAGAGGCGTCCGGGCTCCGGTGGCCGGGCGTCACCCGTATGTACGTCGCCGAGGGTGATTACGGATGCAGGTGACCCGCATCGATTTCCCTGCATCCGTTCGCCCGCTCGGTGACGAATACCAGAGCACACACGCCGGGCGCACGCCCGGCCCTCCCGCGGAGAGGTCATCATGGTGAAACGGCATGACGAATCGCTGACCGTCGAGTACGACCGACCCGGTGGCGCGGAGGTGCTGGAGCTGCGTCCGCGGCCGCTCATCCCGCCGGGACGCGGCGAGGTGACCGTCGAGGTGATCACCACCGGCATCAGCCACATCGACGGCTTCATCCGGTCGGGTCGCGAGGAGACGTGGGGGGATGACCCCTGGCCGCGCCGATCAGGGAGCGACTTCGCGGGGATCGTCGTGGCCGCCGGCGACGGCGCCGCGCGGTTCCGCCGGGGCGCCGAGGTGGTCGGGCACGTGCGCGCCGGAGCGCACGCGGAGTACGTCACCGTCTCGGAGGGGGCGCTGGTCGCCAAGCCACGCGGGGTGACGTGGGAGACGGCCGGCGGGCTCTACCTCGCCGGAGCGACCGCACTGGACACGGTCGACGAGCTGCGGGTCGGGCCCGACGACGTGGTGGTGATCTCCGCCGCCGCCGGAGGGGTCGGCAGCATCGAGGCGCAGATCGCCCGCCAGCGCGGGGCGACGGTCATCGGCACGTGCGGCGATCGCAACTTCGACTATCTGCGGCAGCTCGGCATCAAACCGGTCCGCTACGGGGAGGGCATCGCCGAACGCATCCGCGCCGCCGCGGGCCGACCCGTGACAGTGATGATCGATAACTTCGGCCAGGACGGCCGCGACCTCGCCGACGAGCTCGGCGTGCCGCCGACGCGCTACCGCTCGAGCGAGGACCGCCGCCAGACCGAGCTGGGCCTGCTCGACGACGAGCCGGCGGCCGTCGCGCGCGGCACCCGGCTGCTCGAGGAGGTCGTCCGCCTCGCCGAGAAGCGGGCGTTCACGGTGCTCGTGTCGGGGTTCTATCCGCTCGCCGACGTCGCCGAGGCCTACGACGACCTCGGCCGGCTGCACGCTCGCGGGAAGGTGATCCTCGGCACGCGCCCCGTGACGACGGTGCGCTCGCTGAAGGCGCGCGACGTCTTCGAGTCCGCGCGCTGACCCCCGGGGAACCTGCCGAAGTCGAGAACGCGCGAAGCGCTGTCGGATGCCGCATCCCTCAGCACTTCGAACACTCTCGGCACCGGTCGCGGTACCGGGTTCAGCGCGGGTCGAAGCGGCGCGGTGGGTGGGTGCGGGCGACGAGGCTCCGCAGCGACTCGAGGTCGCCCGTGACCAGTCCGGCGGCGCGGGCCTGCACCAGCACATTGCCGAGCGCGGTCGCCTCGACCGGCCCGGCGAGCACCGGCAGACCGGCGCGGTCCGCCGTGCGCTGACAGAGGAGGGCGTTCAGGGCTCCGCCGCCGACGATGTGGATCGTCCGCACGTCGGTGCCGCCGAGGCGAGCGGCCTGGTGCACCGCCACGGCGAAGGCCTCGGCGAGCGACTCCACGATCGACCGGGTGTACTCCGCCCGCGTGCGCGGGGCGGCGAGACCGTGCTCCTCGCACCACGCGGCGATCCGGGCGGGCATGTCTCCCGGGGGGAGGAACCGCGGGTCGTTCACATCGAAGACGGGTACGGCCGACGCCGGGACCTCGGCGGCGGAGTCCAGCAGCGTCGGCAGGTCGATCGGATGGCCGGATCCGCCCGCGGCGTCGCGGCGCTCCCACCCACGCACCGCCTCGCTCAGCACCCACAGACCCATGACGTTGTGGAGCAGGCGCACGCGGCCGTCGACACCGCCCTCATTGGTGAAGTTCGCCGCGCGGGCCTCGGGCGTGAGCACGAGGTGGTCGACCTCGACCCCCACGAGGCCCCACGTCCCGCACGAGATGTACGCCGCGGACTGCGCCTGCATCGGCACCGCGACGACGGCGGAGGCGGTGTCGTGGGAGCCGACCGCAGTCACGGGCACCTCGACGCCGGGAGCGATCCCGAGCGCCGCCGCGACCTCGGCGCGCAGTGCGCCGACGCGCTCGCCGGGGGGGATCAGATCGGGCAGCAGCCTCGAGGGGATGCCGAGGCTGTCGGCCAGGGGCGTGTCCCACCTCCGGTCCGACCAGCGCAGGAGCCCCGTCGTCGACGCGTTGGTCTGCTCGGCGCGGGCGACGCCGGTGAGCCAGTAGGCGACGAGGTCGGGGATGAGAAGCGCCGTGTCGGCGGCGGCCAGGACGGCCGGATCCTCGGAAGCCCACTGGTAGAGCGTGTTGAACGGCAGGAACTGCAAGCCGTTGCGCTCGTACAGCTCCGCGTGCGGGACGCGGGAGTGGACGGCGGCGACGCCGCGGGCCGTCCGCTCGTCGCGGTAGTGGAACGGCTCGCCCAGCAGCCGGCCGCCTGGACTGCTGCGGGCTCCGCGCAGCAGCCCGTAGTCGACCGCCCACGAGTCCACGCCGATCGAGCGGATGCCGTCGTCAGGGTCGGTGTGCGCGGCGAACGCGGTGCGAAGTCCCGCGAGCACCGCCCCGTACATCCCGAGGAGGTTCCAGTGCAGGCCGTCGCCGGCGACGACCGGCTCGTTGGGGAACCGCGCGACCGTCGACGTCTCGAGCGTGTCGGGTCCGACGCGGCCGACGATCACGCGGCCGCTCGTCGCACCGAGGTCGACGGCCGCGACGAGCCCCGTGCCTCCGCGCCGCCGGGTCGTTGCGGGCGTTTCGTCTCGCTGCGCTCGCTCAACGACCGGGGGTGTCTTCCGGTCGTTGAGCGAGGAGCGCAGCGACGAGACGAAACGCTCGGGCACGGTCATCGGAGGAACGCGGCGGCGACGCCGGAGTCCACCGGGATGTGGAGGCCGGTCGTGCGGCTGAGGTCCGGCCCGGTGAGCACGTACACCGCGTCGGCGACGTTCTCGGGCACGACCTCGCGCTTGAGGATCGTGCGGTTGGCGTAGTACTGGCCGAGTTCCTCTTCCTTGACGCCGTAGGTGGCGGCGCGGTTGGCGCCCCAGCCGGCGGCGAAGATCCCGGACCCGCGGACGACGCCGTCGGGGTTGATGCCGTTGACCCGCACGCCGTGCTCGCCGAGCTCGACCGCGAGCAGGCGCACCTGGTGGGCCTGGTCGGCCTTCGTCGCCGAGTAGGCGATGTTGTTCGGCCCGGCGAACACCGAGTTCTTCGACGAGATGTAGATGACGTCGCCGCCCATCCGCTGGGCGATGAGCGCCTTCGCGGCGGCCTTCGCGACGAGGAACGAGCCCTTCGCCATGACGTCGTGCTGCAGGTCCCAATCCTTCTCGGTCGTCTCCAGCAGCGGTTTCGAGAGCGAGAGGCCCGCGTTGTTGACGACGAGGTCGACGCCGCCGAAGGCGAGCACGGTGGCGTCGATCGCGGCCTGCACGCCGTCGGCGTCGGCGACGTTCGCGGCGACGCCAATCGCGACGTCAGAGCCGCCCAGCTCGGCCGCTGCCGCCTGCGCCTTCTCGAGGTCGAGGTCGGCGACGACGACGCACGCGCCCTCGGCGGCGAGGCGGGTGGCGATCGCCTTGCCGATGCCCGACGCCGCGCCGGTGACGAACGCGATCCGCCCCTGGTGAGTCTTCGGCTTCGGCATCCGCTGCAGCTTCGCCTCTTCGAGCGCCCAGTACTCGATCCGGAACTTCTCGGCATCGGAGATCGGCGCGTACGTGGAGAGGGCTTCGGCGCCGCGCATCACGTTGATCGCGTTGACGTAGAACTCGCCGGCGACGCGGGCGGTCTGCTTGTTGGCGCCGTAGGAGAACATGCCGACCCCGGGAACGAGGACGATGAGCGGGTCGGCGCCGCGGATCGCGGGACTTGCCGGCTCGGTTGCTGAGCCTGTCGAAGCATGCGCGTCGTAGTACGCCTGGTAGTCGGCGCGGTACTCCTGGTGCAGCTCCTGCAGGCGTGCGATCGTCTCCTCGACCGAAGCGTCGGCAGGGAGGTCGACGATCAGCGGCTTCACCTTGGTGCGGAGGAAGTGGTCGGGGCAGCTCGTGCCGAGGGCGGCGAGGGCGGGGGCCTTCTCAGCGGCGAGGAAGTCGAGGACGACGTCGGAGTCGGTGTAGTGGCCGACGACGGGCTTGTCGGTGGAGGCGAGCCCGCGGATCGTGGGGGCGAGGGCGGCGGCCTTCGCGCGGCGCTCGGGCTCGGGGAGCGCGGTGTAGCCGTCGCGAACTCCTCCGAACGGGTCGGCTTTTCCGTGCTTTTCGAGGTATTCGGCGGCCTTCGCGATGATTTCAGAGGAGTTCGCCTCGGCCTCCGCCGACGTGTCGCCCCAGGCCGTGATGCCGTGGCCACCGAGGATCGTGCCGATCGCCTGCGGGTTGGCGGCCTTGATGGCGGCGATGTCGAGACCCAGCTGGAAGCCGGGGCGACGCCACGGCACCCACACGACGCGGTCACCGAAGATCCGCCGGGTGAGTTCTTCGCCGTCGGCGGCCGTGGCGATCGCGATGCCCGAGTCGGGGTGGAGGTGGTCGACGTGCGCGGCGTCGACCAGGCCGTGCATCGCGGTGTCGATCGACGGCGCCGCGCCGCCCTTGCCGTGCAGGCAGTAGTCGAACGCGGCGACCATCTCGTCCTCGCGGTCCAGGCCCGGGTAGACGTCGACGAGCGCGCGCAGGCGATCGAGGCGGAGCACGGCGAGGCCCTCCGGCTTCAGCGTGCCGAGGTCGCCGCCGGACCCCTTCACCCACAGGAGCTCGACCGGCTCGCCGGTGACCGGGTCGGTCTCCGTGCCCTTGGCCGACGTGTTGCCGCCCGCGTAGTTGGTGTTCTTGGGGTCGGCGCCGAGACGGTTGCTGCGGGAGATGAGGTCGGCGACGGTGGGGTTCGTCATGTCGGATTCCTTGAGGATCGGGTGGGAGAGGCGGTGAGGGCGAGGAGCCGGTCGGCGAATCGGCCGAGGGAGACGGCGGCCGCGGGCTCCTCCGGGCGGTTGAGGTGGCCGTGCTGGGTGCCCGGCTCGCGGACGACGTCGACCTCCACCCCGGCGGTGCGGAGCGTGGCGGCGAACGCCTCGCCCGACACGCGCAGCTCGTCGGCGTCGCTGTTGACCATGAGCACGGGCGGGAAGCCGGCCAGCCGGTCGGGCGTGGCCAGTCCCGGGACGGCGTAGACGTCGGCGGTCTCGACCGGGCCGCCGAGGAGGTTCTCGTACATGCCGCGGACGACCGCCGGCCCGAAGCGGTCGGCTTCCGGGTCGGCGTCGAGCGCCGCGCGCAGCTCGGGATCCGGGGCCGGCTGCACGGCGAGGAGGGTCGGGTAGGCGAGGGCCACGAGCGCGGGAAGGACCGCGTCGCCGTCCGGGGCGGACCCCGCGGAGTGGACCATCCGGAGCGTCGCGCCGGTGGCGAGGTTCGCCCCGGCGCTGGCGCCGCCGATCGCCCACGGCCCGGCGGCGAGGTCCGACGCCGCGGCCCAGGCGAACGCGAACCCGACCTCCTCGGAGGCGACCGGGTGGCGGAAGCCGGGGAGGCCGGGACCGAGCGGGGCGAGCCGGTAGTCGACCGAGACGACGACGATGCCGCGGGCAGCCAGGGTTCGGGCGACGCCGTCGGCCTCGGGCATGTCGAGGTCGCCGGCCGCGAAGCCCCCGCCGTGCGCCCACACGAGACCGGGGCCGGCGACGGCATCCGGGCGGTACACCCGCACCGGGAGCGGGCCGTGCGGGCCGGGGAGGATCTCGTCCGTGACGGTCGTCATCGGCTCAGGCGCCCCAGCCGGCCTGGGTGCCGCCGACGCGGTCGTCCGCGATCTGCTGCTGGTAGCCCGACGCGAGGTAGGCCGCCATGGGGTCGGCCGGGAGCCCGCGCGACTCGCGCCACTGGGCGAGGGCGGGGCGCACATCCGTGTAGAACGCATCCATGAGGACGGCGTTGGCGGCGAGCACGTCGTTGCGCTGCTGGGCTGCGGTGAGAGCCTCCCGGTCGACGAGGAGGGCCCGCGCCGTCATCTCCTGCACGTTCAGCACCGAGCGGATCTGGCCGGGGATCTTGTCCTCGATGTTGTGGCACTGGTCGAGCATGAACGCGACGTCGGGGTTGTTGAGGCCCCCGCCGCGGACGACCTCGACGAGGATGCGGAACAGCTGGAACGGGTCGGCCGAGCCGACGATCAGGTCGTCGTCGGCGTAGAAGCGGGAGTTGAAGTCGAACGAGCCGAGCTTTCCCAGCCGGAGGAGCTGCATGACGATGAACTCGATGTTGGTGCCGGGGGCGTGGTGGCCGGTGTCGAGGCAGACCATCGCGCGCTCGCCGAGGGAGGCCACCTGGGCGTAGGAGGTCCCCCAGTCCGGAACGTCGGTGTGGTAGAACGCCGGCTCGAAGAACTTGTACTCGAGGACGAGGCGCTGCTCGCCGGAGAGGCGGTCGTAGATCTGCTGGAGCGAGTCCTGCAGGCGGTCCTGGCGCCCGCGCATGTCGTTCTGCCCCGGGTAGTTCGAGCCTTCGGCGAGCCAGATCTTGAGGTCCCGCGAGCCGGTGGCGTCCATCACCTCGATGCACTCGTAGTGGTGATCGATCGCCTTCTGGCGGATCCGGTCGTCGTGGTGGGTGAGGGCGCCGAACTTGTAGTCCTCGTCCTGGAAGGTGTTGGAGTTGATGGTCCCGAGCTCCACGCCGTGGTCCTCGGCGTGACGGCGGAGGGCGCCGAAGTCGTCGACCTTGTCCCACGGGATGTGCAGGGCCACGCTCGGCGCGAGAGCCGTGTAGCGGTTCACCTGCGCGGCGTCGGCGATCTTCTCGAACGGGTCGCGGGGCGTGCCGGCCGTCGCGAACACGCGGAAGCGCGTGCCGGAGTTGCCGAAGGCCCAGCTGGGCAGCTCGATGCCCTGCTGGGCGAGGGTGGACTGGACGTCGGGGGAGAGCGTGCTCACGATGCGTCGCTTTCGTGGTCGGTGACGGATGCCGTCAGCTGGTCGTGCAGGTGGAAGACCTCGGTGAGAGGAGTCGCCGCCTGATCGGGGCGACCGGCCAGGCCGACGAAGAACGGCGCCATCGACGCCTCCCATTCGGCGGCGACCGGCGAGGCGGCGAGATAGGCCTGCGCGGCGGCATCGTCGTCGGTCTCGTAGTAGCCGAAGAGGCGCGCGTTGTCGCGGTCGAGGAAGAGCGAGTAGTTCCGGCGTCCGGCGGCGGCGATCTCGGCGAGCATCTCGGGCCAGACCGGGGTGTGCCGGGCGACGTACTCCTCCACCCGGTCGGGCGCGATCTGCAGCTGGAAGGCGACGCGAACGGTCATGTCACTCCTTCGTGAGGTCGGGCATCCGGGGCCAGCGGGCTATGAAACGATTCAAACTGTAGTGTGAGGCCACAGGATCCGTCAAGACAGGCAGGCCATGGCAGTCAGCGTGAAGGACGTCGCCGCAGCGGCGTCGGTGTCGGTGGGCACGGTGTCCAACGTGCTCAACCGGCCCGAGAAGGTCGCGCCCGAGACGGTCGCCCGCGTCCAGGCGGCCATCGAGCGGCTCGGCTTCGTGCGCAACGACGCCGCTCGCCAGCTGCGCGCGGGCCGTAGCCGCAGCATCGGGCTCATCGTCCTCGACAGTGCCAACCCCTTCTTCGCCGAAGTGGCCCGCGGGGCTGAGGAACGTGCCGCCGAGCACGGGATCTCGGTGCTCCTCGGCAGCAGCGACCAGGACCGCGGCCGCGAGAACACGTACCTCGACCTCTTCCGCGAGCAGCGCGTGAACGGGGTGCTGCTCACCCCGCAGTCCCTCGACGCGCCGCGCGCGGCCGTGCTCCGGGATGCGGGGATCCCCGTCGTGCTGCTGGACGCGGAGCTCGACGCGGAGCTGGACGGCGGCGGGATCCCCTCGGTCGCGGTCGACGACGTCGAAGGCGGGCACCTGGCCGTCGCGCACCTGCTCGGGCGGGGGCGGCGGCGCATCGCGTTCGTCGGTCAGTCCTCGATCCGCCAGGTGGCCGACCGTCTCGAGGGCGCGCGCCGGGCGCTCGCCGACGCACCGGCTGCGCTGGGTGCGGAGCTGGAGGTCATCGAGGTCGACGCGCTCACGGTGCTGCAGGGGCGCGAGGCGGGGGAGCGGATCGCGCGGCGTGCGCCGGAGGACAGGCCCGACGCGGTGTTCTGCGCGAACGACCTCCTCGCCGTCGGGGTGCTCCAGGGCGCCGCGATCCTCGGCTCGGTGCGGGTGCCCGAAGAGATCGCGCTCGTCGGCTACGACGACATCGAGTTCGCCCAGTCCACCGTGGTGCCGCTGAGCTCGGTCCGCCAGCCCGCCCGCGCGATCGGCGCCGCCGCCGTCGACGTGCTGTTCGAGCGGCTGGACGACCCCGCATCCCCGCCGCGGCACGTCCGCTTCCGCCCCGAGCTGGTGATCCGCGCCTCCAGCGCCTGACGCTCTTTCGCCGAGCCGACACGTTCTCGCCGAGCCGACACGCTCTTGCGCGTGTGCAGCGTGTCGGCTGGGCAGGAGGTTGTCGGCTCGCGGGGGAGGTCGGGACTACCTCGGCAGGGCGGTCAGCGCGCGAGCGGATGCCACGGGGTGTGCGTCCGGAGCGAGACCGCGTCGAGGGCCACCACGTCCGCGGACGCGGCGGCGCGACGGGCGGCCGCTGCCGCCGGGAGCCACACGGTCGAGCGCGGGGAGAGCGGCAGCACGTGCAGGGTCAGCGTGCTCGCGGGCGTCGCGCCGACGTCCGGCAGCGACACCGACCAGCGCTCGCCGTCCCAGAATCTGTCGTCGACGACCTCGCCGTCCACGCGCAGCTGCGCGACATCGCCCGCCCAGTCGATGTCGAGCACGGCGTCACCCTCCCACGCGCCGAGCTCGAGCCGGTAGACCGCCGCATCGTCGTCGAGCACGGCCGGCACGGGCGCACGGTGGCGCGGGCCGCCGAAGCCGTAGTCCGCCGGCACGCGAGCGGGCTCACGCACGAGGGCCGCCGGAATCGCGCGCGGCGCAGGGAGCGGCGGCGGGACCGGGATCGGCACCCACGTCCCGGTGGCCGCGTCGAACCGGCGGAGCCACGTGGCATTCCGCACTGCCACGCCGTCGTCGTCCCCGGCGAGCTCGCCGTCGGTCTCGTACACGTCGTCGCCGCGGATCCACACGCGATCCCCGTCGTCGACGACCAGCAGCCGCGCCGTGCCGATCTGATGCACCCCCGTTCCGACGACGCGCGGCTCCTCGCCCTCCACGCAGACCGCCACCGGTACCCCCGGTGTCGTCGCCGCAACGAGCACCGGACCGGTGGCCGCGCCCGCGGGAAGGAGGGTGAGGACGGATGCGGTCGCCCAGCGCAGCCGGGTGCGGCCCTGGGGTGCGTCGAGGCGCAGTCCGACCGGCCACCGCGCGAGCGTGCCCGCAGGGATCTCGACCGGCACGGACGGCAGCACGATCGTCTCGTCGTCGAGGGCGACGGCGAGTTGCACGTCACGCACAGCGGCGACCTGCTCATACGGCTGATGGTGGCTGAGGAACACGAAGCCCTCGTCGCCGTCGGAGCGGAGCGCCCACCGCAGCGTCGTGCGGTCGCCGAGTCCTCGCGGGAGTGCATCGGGCAGTGACGATGTCATCGACCCGAGCCGGTCGCCGAACGCGGCGAGGAACGCGTGCTGGGCGCGGAGCGCGTGCGCCGACGGATGCAGGTCTCCCGACTGGCCGATCGGCGCGTGGAAGTCGTAGCCGAGCTCGGGCAGATCGTTCGGGTAGCCGGTCTCCTGCGACTCCTGCATCCCGCGCGCGGGGTTCCGCCCGCCGGCGAACATGTAGTACCCCTGCCAGGCCGAGCCGTTCCCGATCTTGACGTGGGCGAGCGCCGCGACATCCCGTGCGGCGAGCACCGGGCGGCGGTGATAGGCGGTCGCCATGCCGGACCCGAGTTCGCACGTGGCCGGCGGGAAGCCGTGGAGGTCGGCCTGGCGGCTCGCCGGCCCGTCGTCGGCAGCGAAGCCCTGGCTCGCGCGGACGTCCTCGCCGACACCGGGGTCGTCCCAGTCGTGCGACGCGAAGAAGTGCGCGCGGAAGTTCGGCTGCCAGCCGCCGTCCGGGTCCACCCAGAAGCCGTCGGCGTACCCGCCGAACAGCGGCACCACCTCGCCGGCGGGCAGCTGTGCGCCGCCCCAGGCGGTCGCCGTCCACAGTGGGGCGGACATGCCCGCCTCCCGGGCCAGGCGGATGAGCGTCGACAGGTGCTCGGGCCGGTCGTAGAGCTCGTTCTCCACCTGGATGGCGATGATCGGGCCCCCGGGCCGGGCGCGCCCGTCCAGCGCGGCGGCCAGCTGGGCGAACCACTCCCGGACGAGGGCGAGGTAGGCGGGATCGTCGCTCCGATGGCGCACATCGGCGTCCTGCACCCAGTCGGGGAACCCGCCGTTGCGGACCTCGCCGTGCGCCCACGGACCGATCCGGAGCACCAGCTCGAGGCCCGCCGCGTCCACCTCGTCGACGAACGCAGCCACGTCGAGGTCGCCGTCGAACCGCGGCCGGCCGCGCTCGGAGACGTGGTGGTTCCAGAACACGTACGTCGAGGCGACGGTCACCCCCAGCGCCCGCAGCTGGCGGAGCCGCTCCGCCCAGCGTGCCCGCGGCATCCGGCTGTAGTGGAGCTCGCCCGACACCGGCACGATCGGGATCCCGTGCCGGAGGACGGCGCGGTCGGTGAGGGTGAGGCCGCGGCCGTGCTCGCCCGGCGCGGGGAGCGCGGCGGGGGTCTCGGGGGCGGGCCACGCACGGTGGCGGACGGTGAGGGCGGTCATACGGGTGCCGATCGGGGAGGGCGCGGGTGCTGTGTGTGTATGTGTGGGAGGGAGCGCAGGGGCTGTCACAGGGCGGAGACGATCGCGTTGTCGACGCGGTCCATGTCGACGCCGGGGCGCTCGGCCTGGCTGGTGAGGAACACCCACGCCACCCCCGCGCCGGGGTGCACCCAGAACTCGGTGCCCGCCCAGCCGCCGTGTCCGTAGGCGTCGCGGTCGATGAGGCCCGGTGCGCGCGTGCGCAGGTTCCAGGTGAAGCCCCAGTCCTGTCCGCGTGCCGCCGGGTAGGGGTCCAGGCGCGGGATGTCGCCCGTGAGGGGCCGCAGCATCATCTCGAGGGTCGCGGGCTTGAGGATGCCGTCACGCGCGCCGCCGTGGATGCGCAGGAGCTCCGCGCCCAGGCGGAGGAGGTCGTCGGCGCGCCCGAAGAGTCCCGCGCCCGGCGCTCGGGTCGCCGTGAACCGATCGAGGTCGAGCCCGGCTGCGGCGGCGTCGGGCACCGAGACCGCGCTGTCCGGGTCGAGGGTGAGGCCCGACGCTCCGATCTCGCGCGCCCACGCGGCGACCCCGGCGTCCCAGCTCCGACCGGTCGCGTGCTCGTGGAGCGCGGCGACACCCTCGAACGCGATCGTCGAGTACCGCGACATCGTGCCGGCGGCGAAGTCCCGATCCCGCCGGAGCAGCTCCTCGCGCAAGGGCCGCGGCGTGTCCATCGGCGGTTCGGAGATGCCCGAGGTGTGACTGACGAGGTGCCGGAGGCGCACGACGTCGTCCCGGTGGGCGCCGAACGCCGGCAGGGCCTCGGTCAGGGGAGCGGTCGCGGAGAGGAGTCCTCGTTCGATGGCGCGCGCGGCCGCGATCCCGAGCAGCGGCTTGGTGATCGAGAAGAGGCGGTACGTGTCGTCGACGGTGACGGGACGGCGCTGCGACCCTCCGAAATCGTCGGTGCCGAAGGCGTCGAGGGCCACGGTGCCGGCGGCGGTCGCGACGCCGAGGATCGCCGAGGGAAGGCGTTCGGCCTGCACGTGCGCGCGAGCGAGGTCGAAGGCCGCATCGAAGCGGGCGGGGGAGCTCATCGCCCCAGCCTACGACGCCTCCGCGATGTCGGATAGCGCTTTCCCGCTGGAACATCTATCGTGGACGGCGACACCGGCTCGAGGAGGAGGCCCCCATGCAGTTCGCCGACGACGGCATCGATCGCCTGGTGCTGCGCGCGGACCCGGCGCGGGGCGGCGGCGCGGGAGACGTGCTCGCCGAGTACGTCTACGCCCCCTCCGAGCCGCAGCTCGAATCCCCGCGCCCCTTCCTGCTGCTGCGCACCCCCGACGGTGCGCCGGCGACCGCCTACCGCCCGGCCGACCACGTGTGGCACAAGGGCCTCTCGCTCGCCCTTCCGGTGGTCGGGCAGGAGAACTTCTGGGGCGGCCCGACCTACGTCCACGGCGAGGGATACGTGCAGCAGCCCAACAACGGCGCGCAGGTGCACCGGTCGTTCCGGCTCACGAGCGCCGACGGCGTCGCCCGCGTCGACGAGATGCTCGACGGCGTCGCCGAGGACGGACGCGCGCTGCTCGCCGAAGCGCGGACGCTGACGGCGCGGCGCCTGGGCGCGGGCGCGTGGGCGCTCACCTGGCGGAGCGCCCTGCGCAACGTCACGGCCGAGCCGCTCGGCTTCGGCTCGCCCACCTCGAAGGGGCGCGCCAACGCCGGGTACGCCGGCATCTTCTGGCGGGGTCCCGAGGCGTGGACCGGCGGGGAGATCCTCGGGCCCGGCGGCCCGGCAGGCGACGCCGCGCGCGGCGAACCCGGGCCGTGGCTCGCCTTCGTCGCACCCGACCGGTCGGCGGGCGTGCTGATGCTGGATGCCGCGGCATCCGCTCCACCCACGGGAAACCCCTGGTTCGCCCGCAGCGAGGAGTACGCCGGGCTGAACCCCGCCCCCTTCTTCTACGACGAGACGGTCCTGGCGCCCGGCGCGAGCCTCGTGCTCGCGGCGGCCGTCGTCGTCGGAACCGCCGCCGTCGCAGAACTCGCCCCCACCGCGGGCGCGGCCCTCGTGAGCGAGCTGCGCGCCGCCGCCGACCTCCAGGAGGACCTCGCATGACCCGGACCCTGCGCTGCGCGATCGTCGGCACCGGCGCCGTCGCCCACCTGCACGCCCGAGCGATCGGCGCGCACCCGCACGCCGAGCTCGTGGCCGTCACCAACCAGACCCGCGGCAAGGCCGAGGAGTTCGCGACGCAGTGGGGTTCGGGAGGGCAGGGGGGATCGCCGACCGTCTACGACACGCTCGACGGGCTGCTGGCGGCCGAGTCGCCCGACGTGGTGCTCATCTGCACGCCGCCGGCCGTCCATCGCGCGCAGACCCTCGCCGCGTTCGCGGCCGGTGCCCACGTCGTCGTCGAGAAGCCTCCGGCGCCGTCGCTCGACGAGCTCGACGACATGCGCGCGGCGGCGGAGGCGGCGGGTCGGCGGCTGGCGGTGGTGTTCCAGCAGCGCACCGGCACGGCGGCGGCCCACGTGCGCGGGCTCCTGCAGTCGGGCGCGCTCGGTCGTCCGCTGCTCGCCGTCTGCCAGACGCTCTGGTACCGCGACGAGGAGTACTTCGCCGTGCCCTGGCGGGGGAAGTGGGAGACCGAGGGCGGCGGGACCACCCTCGGCCACGGCATCCATCAGCTCGACCTGCTCGGGTTCCTGCTGGGCGACTGGGCGGCGGTGCAAGGGAGGCTCTGGCGCCTGGACCGCGAGACCCAGACCGAGGATGCCTCGACGGCGACCATCACCTTCGCCAACGGCGTGGTCGCGCAGGTCGTGACCAGCGCGGTGTCGCCGCGGCAGACGAGCTCGATCCGCATCGACACCCAGAAGGCGACCGTCACCGTCGATCACCTGTACGGCCATGGCCACGAGAACTGGCGCATCACCCCGGCGCCCGGCTACGAGGATGAGGCCGACGGCTGGGACCTTCCGGCGATCGAGGAGCGGAGCGACCACGCGCCCCTCCTGCGCGACGTGTTCGACGCCCTGCTCTCCGGTGCGGCCCTGCCGCCGACCGCCGACGAACCGGCGCGCTCGTTCGAGCTGGTCGCCGCGATCTACGCGTCGGCCGCCGCCGACGGCGCGCGGGTGACCCCCGCCGACCTGGCCGCCCACCCGACGCACCGCGCCGGCTTCGCAAGCCCCGTCACCGACATGCGCGACCTCGACTGATCCCCGCGGACGCCTCACCCCGCCCTCGCCATACCCCCCGCCACCCCCGCACACCATTCCGCCGAGCCGACACGATGTCGCCCAACCCACATGCTGCGCGCGGTGCGGAGCGTGTCGGCTCGCGCGGAGCGTGTCGGTTCGGCGGGAGGGGTCGATAGCATGGCGGGGCTGTGACCGGTACCAGGTGCAGGGGCGACAGGGCGGGGATTACGGGCGGAAAGCGATTTCCGAGATTCCTTGCAAAACGATTCAACGCGTAGTACGGTAACCGGCAAGCGCTTTCCCGAGGCTTCAGGCAGCGCACACCGCACACACGGACAACGAACGTCCGCCGCACACTCGGAACACGGACGTTCGAAGAGAGGACAAGGATGTTCAGCACCAAGCGGGCCCTGGCCGCCGTCGCCGTCGCGACCGGCGCCGCCCTCGCCCTGGCCGGCTGCGCCGGCACCAGCGAGCCGGCGTCGTCATTCGACCCCGACGAGAAGGTCACCCTGAACTTCACCTGGTGGGGCAACGACGACCGCGCCGCCCGGTACGAGGCGCTCATCGCCGCCTTCAACGAGGAGTACCCCAACATCACCATCAACGGGCAGTTCACGGACTTCCCGAGCTACTGGGAGAAGCGCCAGACCGAGGCCGCCGGCGGCGGCCTGCCCGACGTCTGGCAGTTCTCCGACAGCTACCTCCGCCAGTACGGCGAGCCCGGCTACGTGCTCGACCTCGACACGGTGTCCGACTACATCGACTTCTCCACCTTCGACGAGGCCCTCCTCGGCACCGGTCAGCTGAACGGCACGCAGTACTCGCTGCCGACCGGCTACAGCGCCTGGGCGAACTTCGTCAACGACGACATCATCGCCGCGAACGACCTGACGGCGCCCGAGGGCGGCACCTCGTTCGAGGACTTCACCGCCTGGATGGCCGACGTCACCGAGAAGACCGGCGGCGAGGTCTACGGCGGCACCGACGTCACCCAGCGGATCCAGACGTTCGAGCTGGTGCTGCGCGCCGAGGGCAAGAACCTCTACACCGAGGACGGGAAGCTCGGCTTCACCGAGGACGAGCTGAAGGCGTTCTGGGAGTCGGGTGCCGCGGCACGCGACGGCATCACGGTGCCCCAGAGCAAGCTGGAGGAGATCACTCCCAAGTCCGGCTTCGGCGGCAACCTCACGGCCAGCGAGACGAGCTGGAGCAACTTCCTCGGCGGCTACCTCGCCGACTCGGGTGCGTCGTCGATCTCGCTCGTCGCGCCGCCGACGGCCAAGCAGGGCTCGAAGGACCTCTACCGTCAGGCGGGGCTGCAGATGGCGATCTCCGCCACGACCGAGCACCCCGAGGCCGCCGCGATCTTCCTCGACTACGTCGTCAACAGCGAGGAGGCCGGCGAGATCTTCGGCACGACCCTCGGCTTCCCGGCATCGTCGTCCAAGCTCGCCGGCGCCGTCCTGGAGGGTGCCGACAAGCAGGTCGCCGACTACCTCGACGCGGTCGCCGATCGCATCGGTGACGCCCCGCCCGTGCCCGTCGTCGGCTACGGCGCGCTCGAGCAGAAGTTCTGGGACCTCGGCAAGGCTCTCGGCCTCGGCGCGATCAGCGTGGACGATGCCGTCAAGCAGTTCTTCGACGAGGCGAACGTCGTCCTGCAGGGCTGAGTCCCCGCGGTCGAGCACGCAGGCGAGCAAGGAGTGATCATGGCAACGGATTCGGTCGCGACAACCGCACGCAGCGATCAGGCGCGGCAGACGGCTGACCCGGCCTCCCGTCCGGCGGACACCCGCCGGGCGGGAGGTGCCCCCCGCCGGCGGGGGAGCCTCCAGCGGCGCGAGGACGCCGCGGGCTACCTCTTCCTGTCGCCGTGGCTCATCGGCTTCTTCCTGCTGACGGCGGGGCCGATGCTCTTCTCGCTCTACCTCGCGTTCACGAACTACAACATCTTCACCCCGCCGAAGTGGATCGGCCTCGGCAACTTCGAGCGGATGCTGCAGGACGACGTGTGGTGGGACTCGGTCCGCATCACCCTCCTCTACGTCGTGGTGGGCACCCCGATCAAGCTCGCCGCGGCCCTCGGTGTCGCCATGCTGCTGAACTACCGCAGCCGGGGCACCGGGTTCTTCCGCTCCGCGTTCTATGCGCCCTCCCTCATCGGCGCGAGCGTCAGCATCGCGATCGTCTGGCGGGCGATGTTCTCCACCGGCGGCCCGGTCGACAGCTCGCTGAGTCTGTTCGGCATCGACATCGGCGGATGGGTGGGTGTGCCGGCGCTCATCCTCCCGATGATGATCCTGCTGGCGGTGTGGCAGTTCGGCGCCCCGATGGTCATCTTCCTCGCCGGCCTCAAGCAGGTGCCGCAGGAGCTCTACGAGGCCGCGTCGGTCGACGGCGCCGGACCGTTCCGCAAGTTCCGCAGCGTCACGCTGCCGATGCTCTCGCCGGTCATCTTCTTCAACCTGCTGCTGGAGATGATCCACGCGTTCCAGATCTTCGCGTCGGCCTACATCATCGGCTCCGGGACGGGCGGCCCGGCCGGAGCGACCAACTTCTACACCGTGTACCTCTACACCCGGGCGTTCACCAACAGCCAGATGGGCTACGCGTCGGCCATGGCCTGGGCGCTGCTCATCGTGGTCGCCCTGATCGCCTTCGTCATGTTCCGCACCTCGAACTCGTGGGTGCACTACGCGGGAGACAACCGATGAGCGCCACCGCCCCCGGGCTCGAGACCATCACCGCCGTCCTGCCGAAGGGGAAGACGCCCCCGCGTCGCCGGTTCGGCAAGCGCAAGACGTGGCAGACGGCGCTGTGGATCGTCGCGATGGTGATCCTCACCGCGATCATCCTCTACCCGCTGGCGTGGATGTTCTCGGCGTCGTTCAAGCCGACCGCCGAGTTCGGCGCGAACCAGGGCTTCCTCCCGAACAACCCGACCATCGACAACTACTTCAAGGTGCTCGCCGGAGTCGGCGGGGTGCCGCTGTGGCAGTTCTTCCTGAACTCGTTCATCCTGGCGATCGGCTCGGTGATCGGCACGGTCATCTCGGCCTCGCTCGCCGCCTACGCCTTCGCGCGAGTCCGCTTCCGCGGCAGCGGCGTGTGGTTCGCGGTGATGATCGGCACGCTGCTGCTGCCGTTCCACGTGCTGATCATCCCGCAGTACATGCTGTACCGGAACCTCGACCTGGTCGACACCTTCGTCCCGCTGCTGCTCGGCAAGTTCCTCGCCACCGAGGCGTTCTTCGTCTTTCTGATCGTGCAGTTCATCCGCGCTCTGCCGCGCGACATGGACGAGGCGGCGCGCATCGACGGGTGCGGCCACGGCCGGATCTACTGGTCGATCATCCTGCCGCTCGTCAAGCCCGCGCTCGTCACGGCGTCGATCTTCGCGTTCATCTGGAGCTGGAACGACTTCCTCGGTCCGCTGCTCTACCTGAACTCGACGGACATGTATCCGCTGCCGCTGGCGCTGCGCGTCTTCAACGACCAGACCTCCACCTCGGACTACGGCGCGACGGTGGCGGTGTCGGTGCTGGCGCTGCTGCCGATCCTGCTCTTCTTCATCGTCTTCCAGCGCTTCCTCGTGGAGGGCGTGTCGACCCAGGGGCTGAAGGGATGAGCCGGCGCGGGGCCCACATGGGTCGCGGGGTCCGGCGCCGGATGGCGCGCCCGGAGGTCGACGGCAGCCGGCTGCGCTGGCCGGGAGCCGCGCAGCGGTTCGCCCTGTTCGGCGAGGTGCTGTGGGTCGGCGCGCTGATGGCGATCGTCTGCGTGCCGGTGATCACGTGGCCCGCCGCGGTGGCCGCCGGTGCGGCGCATCTGCGACGGTACCTGTCGGCCGAGGCGACGCCGCCGTCGGAGTTCTTCCGCGACGCGCTGCGGGCGATGCCGGGGGCCCTCGCGGTGGGGGCGGCGACGACCGCGCTCGCCGCCGTCATCGGGCTCGATCTGGCGCTCCTGGCCGGCGGGGGCCTTCCGGGAGGGATGCCGGTGGCGGTGATCGTCGCGGCGATCGGGGTCGTGGCCCTCGTGCTGGCGGTGATCGCCGCGTCGCTGTGGTCACCGGGCACGCCGTGGCGGGCTCTCGTGCAGATCTCGCCGCGGGTGGCGCGTGCGGATCTGTCGGGCACCGCGTACACGGTGGCAGCGCTCGGGCTCGCGGCGACGATCGTCTGGCAGTTCCTTCCTCTCGTCATCCCCGTTCTCGGCCTGCTCGCCTTCGCCCTCGTGGCCGTCGGCGAGCGGCGGATGCTGCGGCTGGAGGCGGCGGCGCAGGCCCGCTGAACCGCTGCCGCCGCCGGTTGCGGAAAGCGCATTCCAATGTCATCATGAGTAAGCGGAAAGCGCTTACCACTCCCGAAGGAACCACTGTGTCAGAGACGACCATCACCCCCTCGCTCCCCGAGGCCGCCGACACTCCCGCGGTCCGCGAGATCGGCATCATCATGAACGGGGTGTCCGGGCGCATGGGATACCGCCAGCACCTCGTGCGCTCGATCCTCGCGATCCGCGACCAGGGCGGCATCGAGCTGCCCGACGGTTCCCGCGTGACCGTGAAGCCGCTGCTCGTCGGCCGCAGCGCCGTCAAGCTCGCCGAGCTCGCCGCCCGCCACGGCATCGAGGACTACACGACCGACCTCGACGCGGCCCTCGCCGACCCCCGCTGGGAGATCTACGCGGACTTCCTCGTCACGAAGGCACGGGCCTCCGCGCTGCGCAAGGCGATCGCCGCCGGCAAGACGATCTACACCGAGAAGCCGACCGCCGAGACGGTCGCCGAAGCGCTGGAGCTCGCGAAGCTCGCCGCCGCCGCGGGCGTGAAGACCGGCGTCGTGCACGACAAGCTCTACCTCCCGGGTCTCCAGAAGCTCAAGCGGCTCATCGACTCCGGCTTCTTCGGCCGCATCCTGTCGGTGCGCGGCGAGTTCGGCTACTGGGTCTTCGAGGGCGACTGGCAGCCCGCGCAGCGCCCGAGCTGGAACTACCGGGCCGAGGACGGCGGCGGCATCATCGTCGACATGTTCCCGCACTGGAACTACGTGCTGGAGAACCTGTTCGGCGAGGTCACGAGCGTCTACGCGCAGGCGGCCATCCACATCGCCGACCGCTGGGACGAGCACGGCGAGCATTACACGGCGACGGCCGAGGACGCCGCGTACGGCATCTTCGAGATCGACTCGCCGCAGGGGCCGATCGTCGCGCAGATCAACTCCTCGTGGACGGTGCGGGTGAACCGCGACGAGCTCGTCGAGTTCCACGTCGACGGCACGCACGGCTCGGCGGTCGTCGGGCTGTTCGGCGCGAAGGTGCAGCACCGCACCCAGACGCCGAAGCCGGTGTGGAACCCCGACCTCGCCGACGACCACGACTACGACGCCGACTGGGCCGACGTGCCCGTCAACGACGTGTTCCAGAACGGCTTCCGTCAGCAGTGGGAGGAGTTCCTGGAGTCGTACGTCCTCGGCACGGACTACCCGTTCGACCTCCTCTCGGGTGCGCGCGGCGTGCTCCTGGCCGAAGCGGGGCTCCAGTCCTCGTCCGAGGGACGCAAGGTCGAGCTGCCCGCGCTCACCCTCGACTGAACGGCGCCGATCCATGACGGACCTTCCCCTCCTCGCCCCAGACGGCACCCTCTCGCACGCGGCGCTCCACGATGCCCCCGGCTACGCACGGCCGGAGGGTCCGCTTCGCAGCCGCGTCGCCTACGCCGCCGCGCACGTGGTGCCGGTCACCTGGGCCGATAACACACCCGGCCGCCCCGCCGAGATCGACTGGGACGCGACGCTCGCCTTCCGCCGCCACGTGTACTCGTGGGGCCTCGGCGTGGCCGACGCGATGGACACCGCGCAGCGGAACATGGGACTCGACGCCGCCGCGACGCGCGAGCTCATCGCACGCTCGGCCGAGGTGGCGCGGGAAGCCGGGGGATCGGTGGTGGTCGGGGTCAACACCGATCACGTCGACGAAGAGCACATCCCGCTCGGCCGCGTGATCGACGCGTACCGGGAGCAGCTCCACTTCACCGAGGAGCAGGGCGCGGGCCCGGTGCTCATGGCATCCCGTCACCTCGCCCGCGTCGCCGAGTCGGCCGCCGACTACCGCCGCGTCTACCGCGAGGTGCTGCAGGCCGCGACGACGCCGGTGGTGCTCCACTGGCTGGGGACCGCGTTCGACCCCGCGCTGGAGGGCTACTTCGGGTCGGCCGCGTGGCCAGAGGCGGCCGACGTGCTGCTGCAGATCATCGCCGAGAACCCCGGCACGGTCGCGGGCGTGAAGATGAGCCTCCTGGATGCCGAGTCCGAGGTGGCGGTGCGAGAACGCCTCCCCGAGGGCGTGCGGATGTTCACCGGCGACGACTTCAACTACGTCGGCCTCATCGGGGGCGACGCGCTGGCGGGCGTCTCGGGCGGGGGTGGCGTTTCGTCTCGCTCCGCTCGCTCAACGACCGGGGAGAGCCCCCGTTCGGTCCCCGAGCCTGTCGGAGCAGTCCCCGAGCCTGTCGAGGGGTCGGTCGCGGCGGTCCCCGAGCTTGTCGAGGGGTCGGTCGAAGGACACTCGGACGCCCTGCTCGGCGCGTTCGCGGCGCTGGCACCGGTCGCCTCCGCCGCGATCCAGGCCCTGGACGCCGGCGATCCCGCCCGCTACCTCGACATCCTGGGTCCCACCGAGGAGCTCAGCCGTCAGGTGTTCGCGGCCCCGACCTTCTATTACAAGACGGGGGTCGCCTTCCTCTCCTGGCTCAACGGCCACCAGTCGGCGTTCCAGATGGTCGGCGGGCTGCACTCGGCGCGGAGCCTCCCGCACCTGTCGCGCATCGTGGAGCTCGCCAACGCCTCCCACGCCCTCGAGCAGCCCGACCTCGCCGCCGCCCGGTGGACCGATCTCCTCCGCCTGAACGGCATCACCCCGTGACCCCGCAGACCATGTCCCACTCTCCGCAGACCATGTCCCACTCTCCGCTGCTTCAGCGCCTCCGGAACGACCGAAAGTGGGACATGCGATGACGGCGAGGCTGTCGATCAACCAGGCCACCATCAAGCGCGCCGACCTCGCCACGGCTCTGCGGGTGACGGCGGAGGCAGGGATTCAGGCAATCGGACTGTGGCGGGAGCCCGTGCAGGAGGTCGGCCTCACCGCGGCGGCGCGGATGCTGACCGAATCCGGGCTCCGCTTCACGACGCACTGCCGCTCCGGCTTCTTCACGATGCCCGAGGGCCCCTCCCGTCGCGCCTCGATCGATGACAACCGCCGCGCGATCGAGGAGGCCGCAACTCTCGCCGCCGCAGGCGCGCCCGGCTCCACGGCGGTGCTCGTCCTCGTCGCGGGCGGCCTCCCCGAAGGTTCCCGCGACCTCGCCGGTGCCCGCGCGCGGGTGCGCGATGCGATCGGCGAGCTGGCCCCCGACGCCGAGGCCGCCGGGGTCACGCTGGCCATCGAGCCGCTGCATCCGATGTACGCCTCCGACCGCTGCGTGGTGTCCACGCTCGGGCAGGCGCTCGACATCGCGGCGGACTTCCCCGCGGAGGTCGTCGGCGCGGCCGTTGACACCTTCCACATCTGGTGGGATCCGGACGTGCTCGATGCGATCGCCCGCGCCGGACGGGAGGGGCGCATCGCGACCTATCAGGTGTGCGACTGGAAGACGCCCCTGCCCGCCGACGTGCTCCTCAGCCGCCACTACCCGGGCGACGGCGTCATCGATCTCGGGGCGCTCACCCGAGCGGTGACGGCAACCGGGTACGACCGAGACATCGAGGTGGAGATCTTCAACGAGGAGATCTGGGCGACCGATCCCGCCGAAGCCGTGCGCCGCACCGCCGCCGGGTTCGCGGCGGTCGTCTCTCCCCACCTCGGCTCCCGCGGCCACGCGTGCGGCGCCCTAGAATCACGGACATGACCGACGCACCCGAGACGCTGCGCGCGGGCGCCGTCACCCTCGACGACGTGGCCCGCGAGGCCGGGGTGTCGCTGGCGACCGCGTCGCGCGCGCTCAACGGCTCGACGCGGAAGGTCGCCGACTCGTACCGCGCGCGCGTCGAGGCTGCCGCGACCCGCCTCGGATACACCGCGAACCTGTCGGCGCAGGCGACGGCACGCGGCACCTCCGCGATCATCGCCCTGCTGGTCGCCGACATCGCCGACCCCTACTTCGGGCAGATCGCCTCCGGCGTCGCCCGCGGCGCCGACGAAGCGGGACTCGTGGTCACCGTCGCCATCACCGAGCGCGACCCCGAACGCGAGGTGCGCCTGGTCCGCGCCCTGCGCGGCCAGCGCCCGCGGGGTCTCATCCTTGCCGCCTCCCGCAGCTCGTCCGAGCTCTCGCGCGAACTCGGAGCCGAGATCGACATGCTCGCCGCCGCCGGCGGCCGGGTGGTCGCCCTCGGAGGAGCGGGCGGTGGCCTGGGTGGAGCAGGCGGAGGCCGGGGTGGAGCAGGCGGAGGCCTCGGTGGCGTCCGCTCGGTCACCGTCGACAACCGCGGCGGGGCGCAGGCGCTCGGCGCCGCGCTCACCGACCGGGGCTACCGCCGCGCGCTCGTGCTGGCCGCCGCCGAGGGCACCGTCACCAGTGATGATCGCGTCGGCGGGTTCGTCGCCGGGTTCACCGAGGGTGGCGGCGCGGAACCTGCCGTGCTCCGCGGCACGTTCACCCGCGAATCCGGGTACGAGCTGATGACGCGCGCGCTCGCCGACGGCGTCGAGAGCGGAACCGTCGTCTTCGGCATCAGCGACGTCGTCGCGATCGGTGCGCTCGCCGCACTGCGGGAGGCCGGCCGCGAGGTGGGCGCCGACATCGCTCTCGCCGGGTTCGACGACATCCCCACCGGGCGCGATGTCACTCCGGCCCTCACGACCGTGCGGATCCCGCTCGACGAGCTCGGCTATCTCGCCTTCCACGCCGCGACGGATGCCGAGTGGCAGCCGGCCGCCGACGCCCTCCGGCTCGAGGTGCTGCTGCGCGAGAGCACGCCCGCGCGGTCATGACGCGCGTCGTCGTCGCGCTCGACAGCTTCAAGGGCTCGATCGGCGCCGCCGACGCCGCCGCGGCGCTGGCCCGCGGCTGGCGCGAGGTGGACCCGGCCGTCGACGTCGTGCTCCGGCCGATGGCCGACGGCGGAGAGGGGACGCTCGACGCGTTCGCCACCGCGGTGCCCGGGGCACGGCGGATGCCGGTGAGGGTGAGCGGCCCGCACGGCCTGCCGGTCGCGGCCGCGTGGCTGCTGCTTCCGGGCGAGGACGGCGCGGGGCCGACGGGCGTCGTGGAGCTCGCCTCGACGAGCGGGATCGAGCTGCTGGGCGACGAGCGGCTGCCCTGGGACGCCGGCAGCGCCGGGTTCGGCCAGGCGATCGCGGCCGCCCTCGACCACGGGGTGGACCGGCTCGTCCTCGGCATCGGCTCATCGGCGTCGACCGACGGCGGCGTCGGGCTCCTCGTCGCGCTCGGCGCCGTGGTCACCGATGCCGCCGGGGCGCCGGTTCGCCCGGGCGCTCGAGGGCTCGCCGACGCCGCGCACGTCGATCTGTCCGGTCTCCGTCCGCCCCCCGCCGCCGGCGCCGTCGTGCTCAGCGACGTCACGAATCCGCTGCTCGGACCGGCCGGCGCCGCGGCCGTCTTCGGTCCGCAGAAGGGCCTCGCGGCGGACGACGTCCCGCTCGTGGATGGCGCGCTGGCGGGGTTCGCGGCGCGGGTCGCCGCCGCCGGTGTCGCCGTGGATGTGCGGACCCCCGGCGCCGGCGCCGCCGGGGGCACCGGGTTCGCCCTCGCGGCGTGGGGCGCCGAGCTCCAGCCGGGGGCCGACGTCGTCGCAGACCTCATCGGGCTCGACGACGCGCTCGCCGGCGCCGACCTCGTGGTCACCGGGGAGGGCTCCTTCGACGGACAGTCGGCCGCGGGCAAGGTGCCGTCGCTCGTCGCGGCGCGCGCGGCCGCGGCCGGGGTACCGGTCGCGCTCGTCGCCGGGCGTGTGACCCCCGACGCCGACACCTCGGGGTTCGCCCGCGTCGTGTCGCTGACCGAGCTCGCCGGTGACGGGGCGTCGTCGTTCGCCGATCCGGTGCGGTGGCTCACGGACGCGGGGGGAGTGCTCGCGAATCCGACGAGGACGCGCGAGCGGTCGTGACTACATGTATCATAAGTGATACACTCATTGCGTGAAGGATGTGCCCGACGAACTCATGGACATACCACTCCCCCCGGGCCTCGGGGAGGTGCTCGAATCTGCCGCCCGGCTCCAAGAGCTCGTGCCTGACGCCGTGCTCGTGGGTGGATCCGCGGCGGCCTATTACGCGCGGCACCGCATGTCCACGGATCACGACCACATCATCGGCGACCTCCGCGACCGCTTCGACCTGATTCTCGACGCACTCGAACGCGACGGGGACTTCGTGTTGAACCGAGCCACTCCGGGGAAGATCATCCTGGGTGAACTCGGTGGCATCGAAGCGGGTGTGCGGCAGATGATCCGCACGCGGCCGCTCGAGACACACCGCGTCCGGCTGCCCTCGGGCGCGCGGCTCACCGTGCCGACCCTGGAGGAGATCATCCGCATCAAGGGATACCTCATCGTCAGGCGGAACCAGATGCGCGACTTCCTCGATGTGGCGGCCCTGTCCGGCAGGTACGGAGTGGAGTTCGTCGGAGCCGTCCTCGCAGGCATCGACGACTACTACGCGGAGCCGACGCATCCGAGCGATCGACCCGTCCAGACCCAGTTGGCACGCCAGCTCGCCGAGCCCGATCCCCGTGACCACTCCCGGATCGCACAGCTCCCCTCCTACAAGGGGTTGATCGATCGGTGGCAGAAGTGGGGAGATGTCGTGGAGGAATGTCGCGCGCTGGCCGCGCGGATGATCTCGCCCGTGGCGTGAGAGGAGAGGAGAGGACCGTGCCCCTGCGATTCCGCAATCTCGACGTGACCCCCGACGACCCGGTCGAGGCGTGGGGATTCGAAGGCATGCTCGCCGCGATCGATCGCGGATACGCGGCCGACTGGCGGAAGCTCGTCGCCGCCGTCGCCTCGAACCCCGACCTGCGTCCGACCTTCGACGCGGCGCGTGATGCTGCCGACTCCCGATCGGCGGTCGCGGTGCTCGACGCGGCTCTGGAAGCGGTGGAGAGGACTCCCGCCGAGCAGGCTCGTGCACGGCTTCGCGACGCCTTCCGGGGCACGCGGATGACACAGGCCGAGCTCGCGGCCCACCTCGGCACGTCGCGGCCTCGGCTGAGCTCCTATCTCACGGGAAAGGTCACGCCGTCCATGGAGGTGCTCGTCGCCATCGAGGCCGTCGCCGAGCGGAACCGTGCGCTCGCGCGATCCCAGAACGTGGTCCTGCTGTGACGCGCCCGCCGGTCAGGGCGCGCGCGACGACTCCAGGTCCTCGCCGTCGTCACTGGATCCCGTCGACCTCGAGCGGCAGGATGGGCGCATGCCGGAGTCGCCCGAAGTCGAGATGCTCGCGAGGTTCGTCGACGAGCGGACGCGCGGCCGCCGCATCCGCGGGGTGGAGCTCGACGAGTTCCGGGCGCTGAAGACCCGCGCCCGGCCGCTGGGGGAGCTGGCCGGCCGCACCGTCACGGGCGTCCGCCGGTACGGCAAGCACCTCGCCGTCGCGACCGACGGGCCGGTGCTCGTCCTCAGCTTCGGACGAGCGGGATGGCTCCGCCACGTCGCTCCCGATGCCGCACCCGATTCCACTCCGGAGACCTCGTCCGCCGCCGCCCCCATCGGCGCGCTGACTCTCGACGACGGCGAGGCGTTCGTGCTGACCGATGCCGGTTCGTGGCTCTCATTCGGTCTCTTCGTCGTCGACGCCGCCGCCGAGGTGCCCGCGGTCGCCGGGCTCGGACCCGATCCCCTCGGCGACGACTTCTCCCTCGCCGACCTCGAGGCGGTCGTCGACGGCCGCCGCAAGCAGCTGAAGGCGGTGCTCCAGGAGCAGGAGTCGCTGGCCGGCATCGGCAACGCCTACTCCGACGAGATCCTCCACGTGGCGCGTCTGGCCCCGCTCGTCCACGCGAGCGCGCTCGACGCCGGTGAGCGCGCCCGGCTGTTCGCCGCCATCCGCGAGGTGCTCACCGGCGCCCTCGCAGGCCGCCGCGGCGTTCCCATCGACGGGCTCAAGGCGGCGAAGGTCGCCTCGATGCGCGTCCACGGGCGCACCGGCGAGCCGTGTCCCGTCTGCGGCGGCCCCGTCGCGGACATCCCCGGCAGCAAGGGCGCCGCGCAGTACTGTCCGGTCTGTCAGGAGTGAGCCCGGGCCCGCTTCGTCTTCCCGTGCCGCCGAACCTCTCCGCCGCCGGAAACACCGCTGAAACGCCGACCGCCTAGCGTCGTGCCAGGGGGAGCGGCCCGGCGTACGGCACGTCGGAGGTGACGCGGCGGGTGTCACGTGCGCCCCGAGGAGGTGAGCGCGTGACGACACCGTCGCCCGAACTGGGCCGTGCCGTGGCGGCGCTGCGCGGCATGGTCGAGGTGTCTGTCACGCAGGGCCTGGAGAAGCTCCCCGCCGAGCGGGAGCTCGCCGAGCGGCTGGCCGTGTCGCGCAACATGCTGCGCCGCGCGCTGGAGGTGCTCGAGGCCGAGGGGGAGATCGTGCGCGCGCCGGGCCGTGGCGGCGGCGCGTTCATCACCGCGGTCACCGAGTCCGCGCCGGTGTCGCCGACGCTGTTCGACGCGCACACCCGCAAGCTCGAGCGCGACCTCAACGCCATCAAGGGCATCCCGCAGATGCTCGCCGAGCAGGGGTACGAGGCGACGACGCGGGTGCTCTCCGAGTCGGTGGAGCAGGCCTCCCACGGCATCGCCGCGGCGCTCGGGCTGCGTCCCGGAGCCCCCGTCATCTCGCTGCTGCGGCTGCGGCTCGCCGATGGGAGTCCGCTCTCACTCGAGCGGATGTTCCTCGACGCCGAGCGTTTCCCCGACCTCCTCGATCACAGCCCCATCGGCTCGCTCTATGCACTGCTGCACGACGAGTACGGGGTCCGGGTCGCGACGGCCGAGGAGCAGGTGGAGGTCGTGGAGGCGTCGCGGCAGGTCGCAGCACTCCTCGACCTCAAGCCGTGGGCGCCGGTGCTGGCGCTGCGTCGGGTGAGCCGTCGCGACGACGGTACGCCCGTCGAGGCCTCGATCGACCTGTTCCGCCCGGAGCTGACCCGCCTCATCGTGCGGACCGTCGTCGGCGATCGCTGAGCGCCCCGCAGACGCCGACGTGTCAGGACCAGAAATGGTTGACGTCCATTCGCGTGGATCTTTAACACGGCGTTCACAGTGACCCGCCGGACCAGAAATGGTCCAGGGCGAGTGTGGACCTCGAAGAGTCGTCCCCCGGCTGCCTGTCCCGAGCAGCCCACCACTTTCGAGGAGTTCGCGTGAACAGCACTGTCACCAAGCGGGTCCTGGCCGTCGGCGTCGTCATCGCCGCGCTGGGCCTGACCGCATGCAGCACCGCCGAGGCCGACGGCGCCGACGCGCCCGAGGACAAGGGCGCCGTCGCCATGGGGTTCGCCGGCGCCGACATCACCATCTGGAACGACCAGCTGGAGATCATGCGTCCCATCGTCGAGGACGCCGGCTACGAGTTCCTCACCGACGACCCGCAGTGGGACGTCAACCGCCAGGTGTCGAGCTGGCAGGCCTGGATCAACCGCGGCGACGTCAAGGCGATCGCGGGCTACCCGGTGACCCCCGACGCCATGGTCCCGGTCACCCAGCAGGCGGAGGCCGCCGGCATCCCCGTCTTCGGCTACCTGGTCGGCTGGGAGGGGACGTCCGGCACCACGGTCGTCGACTCCTACGACGGCGGCTTCGAGCTCGCCGCCAACGCCGCCACCGAGCTGAAGGCCGCCGGCGCCGACGACGACCTCACCGTCGTCATCGTCGGAAGCCGCGACAGCGACTTCAGCGCCGACGCGATGGACGGGCTCACCGAGGGCTTCACCTCGGTCCTCCCGGACGCCTCGATCGTCGAGCAGACCGCGATCACCCGCGAGGACGGCTACAACATCACCAAGGCGCAGATGACGGCCGACCCCGAGAGCCACGTCTGGCTGGGCGCGTCCAACGACACCATCCTCGGCGTCTACCAGGCGCTCATCGAGGAGGGCGTGGCGGTCGACGACCCCGACTTCTACCTCGCCAGCCGCGACGCGACCAACGAGACGCTGGACCTCATCAAGATCGAGGACTCGATCTACCGCACCTCGCTGGTCGTTCCCGCCCAGGCCCTCGCCGAGGCCAACGCGAAGCTGCTCATCGACGGCGCCGAGGGCAAGGAGACGGGCGACATCGTCGTCCCGGGCGTGCTCGTCACCGCCGCGGACGCCGACGAGTACTACGTCGGCTGATCCCCCCGCCGGGGCGGCGCGACCGCGCCGTCCCGGCACCCGCCCCGTCCGCCCGATCCCGCGATGAGGAGTCGATCATGACCACCGCACGCCTCGCCTTCGACGACGTCACCGTCGACTTCGGCGTCACCCGCGCCCTCGACGGCGTGGACCTGAGCTTCGCCCCCGGCGAGATCGTCGGCCTCCTCGGTCACAACGGGGCCGGCAAGTCGACGCTCGTCAACGTCGCGACCGGCGCGGTGCGCTCCACCGGCGGGCGGATGCTGCTCGACGGCGCACCGGTGACCGCCGACACGCCGCGCCACGCCGCCGAGCTCGGCATCACCGTCATCCATCAGACCCCCGCCCTCGTCGGCAACCTCACGGTGCTCGACAACCTGTACCTCGGCCGCGACCGCACCGGACGGGCGCGCGCCGACCGCGCCGCCGCCCGCGCGGCGCTGGCCGAGGTCGGCGGCGAGGACCTCGCACTCGACACCATGGTGTCGACCCTCGAGCTCGGTCAGCGCCAGATCGTCGACCTCGCCCGCGGCCTGCTGCACGGCGCGATGAAAGTGCTCCTCCTCGACGAGCCGACCGCCGCGCTCGGTCAGGCCGAGACCGACGCGCTCCACGCCCTCATCCGCCGCCTGGCGGCGAAGGGCACGACGATCATCTACGTCTCGCACCGGCTTCCCGACATCATCGAGGTCTGCGACCGCGTCGCGATCCTGCGCGAGGGGCGGGTCGCGGGCGAGCACGCCGTCACCGGCCTGAGCGCCGGCGCGCTTGCGAAGGCGCTCGTCCCCGATCTGCAGGAAGCCGAGCACGTCGCGGCCCGCGTGGGCGACCCCGTGCTGGAGATCACCTCGCCGCACCCGATGACGTTCCGCGCCGGCGAGGTCGTCGGACTGTTCGGTGTGGCCGCCGGTGAGCAGTTCGCCCTGCTGAACGGCCTGCACGGCGCCGGCGGCGTCGAGGCGAGCGTGGGCGGCGCGCCCTACCGTGCACGCACGCCGCTGGAGGCGATCCACCAGGGCGTGCACCTCGTCGTGGCCGACCGCGACCGCGACGGGCTCATCTCCGGCCTCGCCGCGCGCGACAACGTGTACCTGCCCTGGCGCGGGCGCCGGGTCGGCGGCGCCAGAGTCGCTCCGACCCACCGCTCCCGCGTGACGGGCTACGCCGACGCGCGCCGGCGGCTCGGCATCCTCGGTCCCGGGCCCGAGTCCCCGATCTCCGCCTTCTCCGGCGGCAACCGGCAGAAGCACCTGCTCGCGGCCTGGCTGTATCCCGCCGCACCGCGGGTGCTGCTCCTCGCCCAGCCGACCCAGGGCGTCGACGTCGGCGCGAAGGCCGACATCCGCCGCGCCGTGCGACAGGCCGCCGCCGAGGGCGCGACGGTCCTCGTCGCCAGTGCCGAGAGCGACGAGATCGCCGGCCTCTGCGACCGCAGCTACGTGCTCTCCGGCGGCGGCGTCGCCGAACTCGACCGCACCCCCGACTTCGACGCAGCACTGCTGCAGACCCTGCTCGACCTCATCCCCACGAAGGGCGTGTCCGCATGAACCTCACCCAGCTGAAGATCCTGCTCGCGAAGAACGGCGCCATCGTCGCGCTCATCCTCCTCGTGATCGTGTTCACCCTGCTCAACCCGCGCTTCGTGCAGCCGGGGAACCTCACCACCATCGTGCTGTCGATGGCCGAGGTCGGCATCATCGCGATCCCTCTCGCGTTCCTCGTGATGAGCGGATCGATCGACCTCTCGGTCGGTTCGGTCGCGAGCCTCGGGTCGGTCGTCTGCGGCATCGTCGCGACGGGAACGGGCAGCATGTGGCTCGGGATCGCCGCCGGGGCCGGTGCCGGCGTCGTGACCGGGCTGCTCACGGGCGTGCTCGTGGAGCATCTGCGTCTCAATCCGCTCGTCGTCACGCTCGGCCTTCTCAACGTCTGGGCGGGGCTCGCCCTGTTCCTCACCAACGGCCGGACGATCACCGGGCTTCCGGCCGAGTCGCGGGAGATCGCCGGCTTCGCCCTCTTCGGCGTCGTCCCCCTCCCGATGCTGCTGCTGCTGTGCGTGACCGTCGCGGCCTGGTGGGTGCTCAACTACCGCCCGTTCGGCCGGCAGCTGCTGGCCGCCGGCGGAAACCAGCGGGCCGCGTTCCTCATGGGGATCAACGTGCGCTCGGTCCGGCTGCGGCTGTTCGTACTCGCCGGGGTGGCCGCCTCGTTCGCCGGGGCGCTCATGACCCTCAAGCTCCAGGCGGGCTCGCCCACGACCGGCCAGGGGCTGGAGTTCAGCGCCCTGACCGTCGTGCTGCTCGGCGGGGTCGCCGTCGCCGGCGGCGCCGGTCGCATCAGCGGCGTCATCGCGGGCCTGCTGTTCGTCGGCGTGCTGCGCAACGGCCTGGTCATCCTCGGCGTCAGCCAGTTCCTCCAGACGATGATCGTCGGCCTCACGCTCGTGGTCGCGATCTCGCTCGATGAGACCCTGCAGCGCGTGCTGAAGTCCGCGTGGAACAACCTCGCCAAGCAGCGCACCGCCGAGCGGGAGGCGTCGACGGAGGATGCCGCGGTGGAGACCCCCGAACCGGTGCGCAGCTGACACCCGACGCCCGCCGCCCGCACAAGATCCACGACTCCGCTGATCCACGAGTCCCCCCGAACCACGAGGAACCACCCATCATGACCACCGACGCGCCCGTCTCGCTCTCCTCGATCATGGACGGCAACAGCTTCCGCATCGCCGACCTCGACCGGCTCGCCCCCGCCGAGCAGCAGCTGGTGCTGCGCCGTCAGGCGAGCCTCGGCCCGAGCTACCGGCTGTTCTACCGGACGCCCGTCCACGCCGTCTCGGGATCGGGCGCCTACCTCTTCGACGCCGACGGCACCCGCATCCTCGACGCCTACAACAACGTCCCGAGCGTCGGGCACGCCAACCCCGCGGTGGTGGCGGCCGTCGCGGCGCAGATGGCGAAGCTCAACACCCACACGCGCTACCTGCAGGACGGGATCGTGCAGTACTCCGAGCAGCTGCTGGCGACCCTGCCCGACCACATCGGCTCGGTCATGTACACGAACTCCGGATCGGAGTCCAACGACCTCGCCATCCGCATCGCCCGGCTGTGGACCGGCGGGCAGGGCATCGTCGTGACCGCCGAGGCCTACCACGGCACCACGGAGCTCCTCAGCCGCGTGTCACCCGCCATCTCCGGCGGCTTCCCCGACGACGACACGGTGCGCATCATTCCCGCCCCCGACTCGTACCGGGTCGACACGGAGGACCTCGGGGCGTGGTTCGCCGACCGGGTGCGGGAAGCCTTCGAGGATCTCCTCGCCCACGGCATCCGCCCCGCCGCCCTGCTGGCGGACTCGATCTTCTCCTCGGACGGCATCTACCCCGATCCCCGCGGATTCCTCGCCGACGCCGTCGACGTGGTGCACGCGCACGGCGCGCTGTTCATAGCCGACGAGGTGCAGCCCGGCTTCGTGCGCACCGGCGACACCTTCTGGGGTTTCGAGCGGCACGGCGTGGCGGCCGACCTCGTCTCGATGGGCAAGCCGATGGGCAACGGCATCCCGGTGGCCGCCCTCGCCGGCCGCCCGGAGATCCTCGCCCACTTCGGCAAGGAGGTGCCCTACTTCAACACCTTCGGCGGCAACTCGGTGTCGATCGCTGCGGCCCAGGCGGTGCTGGAGTTCATCCAGAGCACCGACCTCATCACCTCGGTCCGCACGACGGGCGCGCTCATCCGGTCCGGCATCGCGAGCCTCGCCGAGGGGCGCCCGCTGATCGGAGACGTGCGCGGCGCCGGGCTCTACGTCGGCGTCGACATCGTCTCCGACCCCGACACCAAGGCCCCCGACTCGGCGGCGGCGCTCGGCATCGTCAACGCGCTGCGCGAACGGAACGTGCTGATCAGTGTCGCCGGACCCGGCAACAACGTGCTGAAGATCCGGCCGCCGCTGGTGTTCGGCGCGTCGGAGGCGGAGCTGCTGCTGACCACCCTCGACGACGTGCTCGACGAGGTCGCCCCGCGATGAGCTGGCCGGACGCGGTGCTGTGGGACATGGACGGCACGCTCATCGACTCGGAGCGGGCCTGGCTGGAGGCCGCCGAGGCGGTGGCCGCCGCATCCGGGGTCGCGCTGCGTCGTCACGACCTCGACCGGCTCGTGGGAGCGAGTATGTCGACCACCGCCGAGGTGCTGGGCGCGGCCGGGGTGTCCGGTGCGCCCGAGACGGTCATCGCCGACCTGACCGACCGGGTGCGCCGCAGTCTCGTCGCCGACCTCGTCTTCCGCCCCGGCGCGCTGGCGCTTGCGGCGCAGGTGCACGCGGCGGGGATCCCGCAGGCGATCGTCAGCATGTCGCGCCGCGCGATCGTCGACCATGTCGCCGTCGCCAGTCCGGTCCCGATGTCGTTCGTCGCCGGTGACGACGTCGTCTGCGGCAAGCCGCACCCGGAGGCGTACCTCACCGCGGCCGCCCGCCTCGGCGTCGCGATCGACCGCTGCGTCGTGCTCGAGGACAGTGCCACGGGACTGGCGGCCGGTGTGGCCAGCGGCGCCGTCGCCATCGCGGTGCCGCTGTACCTGCCCGTCGACGCGTCCGCCGCCGCGGCGCTCTGGGACGACCTCGAAGGGCGCACCCTCGCCGACCTCCGGCGCCTCGAACCCCGGAGCGCCTTCTCCACCCGCGCCGTCTCCGCCCTTGCCGTCTCCACCCCTGCCATCTCCACCCCTGCTGTGTCCGGCCCGCCTGTCTCTTTGGAGGAACAATGAGCACCCCGACCCCGACCGCCCTCTCGCTGACGAGCGCCACCGCCGGCGATCTCGCCGCCTGGTACCGCGACGGCAGCGTCTCTCCCGTCGAGGCGACGCAGGCCGCCATCGACGTCGCCGGCTCGGCCGGCGACGCCCTGAACGCCGTGGCCGTGATGAACGCCGAGCAGGCGCTGGAGGATGCGGCCGCGAGTGCGGCGCGCTGGGCGGCGGGAACGCCGCTGAGCGAGCTCGACGGCGTGCCGGTGTCGATCAAGGACAGCTTCCCGATGGTGGGCCTGCGTCGCTGGCACGGCAGCAGGCTCAACGACGGCGCGCCCGCCTCGGTGCACGACGGGGCCCCGGTGCGCCGGCTGCGGGAGGCGGGTGCGACGCTGTTCGCCAAGACCTCGATGCCCGACTTCGGACTCATCGGCGCGGGCGTCAGCTCGCAGTTCGGGATCATTCGCAACCCGTGGAACCCCGACCTCAACCCGGGCGGCTCCTCCAGCGGCTCCGGAGCGCTGGTCGCCCTCGGTGCCGGACCGCTCTCGGTCGGCACCGACATGGGCGGCTCGGTGCGGCTGCCGGCCGCCCTCTGCGGCCTCGTCGGACTCAAGCCCACCCAGGGGCGGATCGCCTACGACCCTCCGAAGCTCATCGGCAGCGCCGGACCGATGGCCCGGACGGTGGCCGACACGGCCGCGCTCCTGCGGGTGATCGGCAAGCCCGACCCCACCGACCACCTGAGCCTCCCGGGGGCGTTCGAGGGCGACGGCTCCGTGCCGGCCTCGCTCGCCGGGGTCACGGTCGGCGTGCTGCTGGCCACCGATGTCCCGGGCGGCGTCGATGACGAGGTCGCCGCGGCGGTGCACGCCCAGGCGGCGGTGCTCGCCGCGCACGGGGCGACGGTGGTCACGATCGACGATCCGCTCACGACCGCCGCCGACCGCGAGAGCTTCATGACGGTCCTCTCCACGCGGGGCCTTCCGGAGCTGCTGGCCGTGCCGGAGGAGAAGTGGCCGCTCCTGCCGCCGCAGCTGCTGGCGCAGCTGCTCAGCCGCACCGACATCACCGCCGTCCAGCACGTCGCGAACGAGAAGGTGCTCGACGGCGTGCGGGCCAAGATCGCCGCCGTGCTGAACTCCTTCGACTACGTGCTGTCGCCGGTCACCCCGGTCGTCTCCTTCCCCGCCGAGAACGTCACCCCCGTACGGAACGACTACTCGCTGGACCACATGGTGTTCACGGCGCCGTACAACCTGACGAGCCTGCCGGCCGGCACGGTGCCCGTGGCGATGTCGGAGTCCGGCATGCCCATCGGCGTCCAGATCGGCGGACGCCGTTTCGACGACGCGGGCGTCCTGGGACTTCTGGCGCTCCTCGAGCGGGAGCGGTCGTTCGAGCTCGCGTACCCGTTCGCGGCGGCGCTCCCGATCGCGACGGGCGCATGAGCGCGCGGCTGAGCGGGCTGGCGGAGTCCTGGGCGGGCCTGGACTGGGAGCCCACCGGCATCGGCGCGGGCCTGCTCAGCTGGCAGGGCGCGTCGCACGAGAGCTGGCGCGCGACGACCGCTGCCGGAGTCGACGTGATCGCCAAGGCGCCCCGTCCGCATGCCGTCGGCACCGCGGCCGCCCTCGCCCGGGTCGCGGCGGCCGAAGCGGGCGTGGGCCCGGAGGTCCTCGCGCTCGACGCCGAGACCGGCGTCACCGTCGAGCGCGCGCTCGGCACGGACTGGCAGGTCGCCACGGGGCTGCGCCTGCAGACCGTCCCGGGCGCGCTCGCGGCTCTGGGCGCTGCCCGTCGCGCGTTCCGTGCATCCGGTGCCGTGCTGCCGCCGCGCGATCTGGGCGCCGAGTCGCAGGCGATGCTCGACGCGTTCGCCGCGGCCGATGCGCCGCTCCCGCTCGCCCTCGCCCCTGTCGCCGCCGCGCTGCCGAGGGTGCGGGCCGCCGTCGCCGACGGGCCGGAGCCGGCACCGTCGTGGCTGTCGTCGGAGCTGTCCGACATCCAGCTCGGCCCGCGTGACGGCCTCGGAGGTGCCGGTCTCGGGGGTGCCGGCGGCTGCGCGGTGCTCCTCACCGGCGGCACCACCGCCGGGCTCGCCGATCCCCTCGCCGACGTCGGCACCATCATGACCGAGCTCTCGCCCACCGTGCTCCCCGCAGAGGAGGCGTTTCCGCTGCTGTGGGGGAGCGACCACCCCGGCGCATATGCGCGGGCACGCCTGTGGGGAGTGATCGCCGACCTCTGGGTGCTGCTGCGGGCGATGCAGGCGCACGCGCAGGACCCGGAGAGCGAGGTCGGCTACCTCGGCTACCTGATGTTCCGGACGTGGCATGCCGAGCATCCGGTGCGCACCGGCGAGATCGACGCGCTCATCGCGCAGGCGGGACGGGGATGGGAATGACCGACACGACGGTGCCAGACACGACCACGACCGAGGCGACGACAGCCTGGCACGCGCTCGGCGCGGAGGAGCTCGCCCGCCGGGTCGTGGAGCTCCCGGCCTGGCCGTTCGGCGCCGACCTGCGCATGGAGCGGATCTCGTCGGGGACGACGAACGTCAACTGGCGGATGATCGCACCGGACAGCGTCCGCTTCCTGAAGGTCCCCGGTCACGGTGCGGAGGCGTTCGTGGATCGCCGGGTCGCCCACGAGGCCGCCGTCGTGGCGGCGGCGACCGGCGTGGGACCGGCGGTGCTGTACTTCGACGAGGGCACCGGCATCGAGGTGACGGCCTTCCTCGACGGGTACCGCTCGTCCGGTGCGGGCGATCTGCTCTCGCCCACCGGCATGGGCGAGGTAATGCGCCTGTACCGGCAGCTGCACGGCGGCGCGCTCCTCCCCGTCACCAAGACGCTCTTCGACATGATCGACGAGCACCAGGCGCAGATCGCCGAGACCGGCCGGAGCCTCCAGCCGTACCAGCGGGAGGTGCAGGAGCGCTGGCGGCCGATCCAGGAGCGGTACGTCGCCGGCGGACTGGAGCTCGTCCCCGGGCACAACGACCCCAACCCGCCGAACTTCATGGTGAAGTCCGGCGCTCCGATGATGCTGATCGACTTCGACTACGCCGCCAACACCGACCGCTACTACGAGCTGGGCGCGTACCTGACCATCCTCGGCATCCCGAACGAGGTCGGCCGCGCGCTGTTCGCGCAGTACGCCGGCGCCGAGCCGACCGCGGGCCAGCTCGCCCGGCTGTACCTCTCCGGCGTCGGCACGCTCGTGAAGTGGGGCCATTGGGCGCTGTACAACTCCGTCGTCCGCGACATCGACTTCGACTACGAGAAGTACGGTGCCGGGATGCTGCTGGGCGCGTTGACCATGCTCACCAGCGACGAGTGCGCCCGCGCCGTCGACGACCTCTAGCCGGCGGAGCGGAGGATCACGAGCTCCCGGGTCGAGCGGGTCATCGCGACGTAGCGGTCGACGGCGCCGGTCAGTCCGGTGCCGTGATCGTCCGGGTCGACGAGCACCACGAGGTCGAACTCGAGCCCCTTCACGAGCGGCGGCGGGAGCACGCGCACGCGGGGCGAGGCGGCCGCCGCGGACGCGACCTTCTCCCGGGAGGCGACGATGACCACGGCGGTGCCCTCGGGGTGGGAGTCGAGCCATCCCGCCAGCACTCCCTCGAGCTCGTCGGTGTGCCCTTCGCGCACGGGGATGCCGACGCTGCGGACAGACAGCGGCACGTTCGCGTCGGGGAGCGCGGCGCGGATCACGGGGCCCGCGACCTCCATCACCTCCGACGGCGTGCGGTAGTTGACGGTGAGCGAGGAGCGCCGGGTCCGGTCGACGCCGACCCGGCGGAGCCGGTCCTCCCACGACTCCGTGAAGCCCGCGCGCGCCTGCGCCCGGTCGCCGACGACGGTGAGGCTCCGCGACGGGCAGCGCGCCAGGAGCATCCGCCACTGCGCGTCGGTGAGCTCCTGCGCCTCATCGACGATGATGTGGGCGAACGGGCCCGCCAGCACGTCCGGGTCCAGGGCCGGGAGCGCCGCATCGTCGACCAGGGAGTTGCGCGCGTCCTGCCCGCGCAGGATCGACATCAGCAGGAGGTCGCCGTCGTCGGCGGCGACGAGCTCCTCCACGACCCGGTCCCGCACCTCGCGCTCGGCGGCGAGGCCCGCCTCCCGTCGGCGCCGCGTCCGCACCTCCTCCGGGTCTCCGATCCGCCGCCGGGCCGCGTCGAGGAGGGGGAGGTCCTCGACCGTCCACGCGACGGTGTCGCCCGGCGCCGGGGCGGGCCGGCGCAGCAGGGCACGCGCGGCGTCGTCGAGCCACGGCGCGCAGTGGTGCAGGTAGGCCGGCACGGCGTAGAGGTCGGCGACCACCCGCGCCGGGTCGAGGATCGGCCACGCGCGGGAGAACGTCCGGCCGAGGTCGCCGTCGCGGGCGAGGGCGCGGCGGACATGGTCGACGGTGACGTCGCCGTCCTCGTCCGCGCCGTGGAGATCGGCGAGGCGATCGAGGAGCTCGCCCCACACCTGATCGCGCGCGTCGTTGTGGGTCAGCGCCGGATCGGCCGCCGCGAACGCGTCCCGCCAGTCGGCATCCGTCACGAGCACCTCGCCCCAGGGCGTCTCCACGAGAAGGTCGTCGGTCGGCGGCTGCTCGTGCCAGCGGACCGCCGCCTCGACCGCGTCGACGAGGCGCCCGTCCGCCTTGAGCGCGGAGACCGCGGGATCGGTCTCGTCACGGGCCGCGGCGCCCTCTGTCACCAGATCGCGGAGCGTGCACACGCGCACCCCCTCCTCACCGAGACTCGGGAGCACGTCCTCGACGAACGAGAGGTACGGCGCGTGGGGTCCGACCACGAGCACCCCGCCCTTCCCCGGTCCCATCCGCGGGTCCGCGTACTGCAGGTAGGCGGCGCGGTGCAGGGCCACGACCGTCTTGCCGGTGCCCGGACCGCCGTCGACGACGAGCGCGCCACGGGAGTCCGCGCGGATGACGGCATCCTGATCGGCCTGGATCGTGCCGAGCACGTCGCGCATCCGCGCCGACCGGCTCGCGCCGAGGCTGGCGATGAACGCGCTCTGGTCGTCGGGCGAGAGTCCCTCGCCGTCGCCGTCGCCGTCGCCGTCGGCGAAGACCTCGTCCCAGTAGTCGACGATGCGGCCGTGCGCCCAGCGGTAGCGGCGGCGACTGCGGATGCCGTGCGGGTGGGCGAGCGTGGCGGCGAAGAACGGCTCCGCGGCGGGGGTGCGCCAGTCCACGAGCAGGCGCTCGCCGTCCGGGGCGGTCAGCCCGAACCGCCCGATGTAGAGGATGCCGCCGCCGGTGTCGACGATCCGGCCGAGGCAGGCGTCGATCCCGAACCGGTCGAGGCTCCGCTGCCGCGCCGAGAGCCGGTGGATGTCGAGGTCGCGCTCGAGTGCCGCCTCGCCGTGGGTGGCGGGCAGGCGCCGCAGCTCGTCTCGGCGTGCTGTCACGGCCGTCCGTTCGGCGTCGAGCGCCGCCGCGATCGCGGCGAACCGCACGGCGTCGGCCCCGATGCGATCGGGGCCCGACTTGGCGGCGAGGGAGGCAGGCAGGGCGAACACGTCAGACAACGAGGGGGCCTCCGATCGGGGAACGGCCGACCAGTATGCGCCCGCACGGGGTCCTTGCCGCAAGCCCCCACCCCCGCGATATCCTGGACATGGCAGGAGGCGCAGGCGGCTCCTGCTTTCGCGTTTCCGCCCGCGTCTCCGACGCCTCGGCGGGGTCAGCGCCGGTAGGCCTCCGCCACCCAGCGGGCGTAGGCGTCCCAGGGGCGGATGCCGGGGCTCAGCGTCGCGATGTGCGCGATCAGCCGCGCGTCGGCCCGGAACCACTCGCCGCCCTCGCGCAGGTCGGCGAACTCACGATGCCGCTGCTGCTCGAGGCCGCGGTCGCCCGGCTCGAACGCCAGGAGCTCCTCGTGGAGGATGGCCGCCAGGCGCTGGCGCGGCTGCCGCGAGGTGCCGATCTTGATGCGTTCCCGCCACCGCAGGTAGTAGACCACGTCGATCCGGGGCGGCGGGAGGTCGGGATCGGGGGCATCGCCCACCCGCCAGTCGCACACGGCGCAGTGCCACCGTCCCTCGCGGCGGACTCCATCCCGCGTGCCGCACAGCAGGCACGGCTGGGGGAGGAGGCGGGGCATACCCGCACCGTACCCGCGGCGTCCGACGCCCGCCCCGACGGTCGGGTGGCAGTTGTCGTCGGGTTCCGGCCGTCGAGGCGACCACGACTGTCATCCGAACCGCATCCGGGTCCGCCGGGGCGGTGGGGTGGCAGTCGTTGTCGGGCTAGGGTCCGGATCGGCCGGTGGGGTGGCAGTTGTTGTCGGGTTCCGGCCGCGGCCGATTACGACTGTCATCCGAACGGCCATCCGGGCCCGAGGGGGCGGTGGGGTGGCAGTTGTTGTCGGGTTTGGGCCGTCGAGGCGACACGACTGACATCTGAACCGCATCCGGGGCCGGACCGGCCGGCGCGAGCCGTGTAGCAGAGTCGTCGGGGCTGAGTCAACGGGTGGGCGCTGAGGTCTCGGCGGCCCTAACGTGAAGCACGCAACAACGGGTGGGGCGCGGTCGAGACCGCGGCGTTCGGGTCGTCGCAGTCTCCCGCGTCCAGCCGGAGAGGGTCCCGCCGTACGGGCTTCGGTCGGGGCCCTCTTCGCATGTCCGCCGGCGGTACCGCTCGGCTCACGTCATCGTGTCGAGGATGGCGGTGAGGTGCTCGAACGTCGTGCGCGGGTTGACGAGCGCGAACCGCGCGTTCGTGCGGCCGCGGTGGCTGCTCGGCGTCACGAAGGCGTGCTGGTCGTCGAGCAGCCGCGACGACCACGCGTCGTAGTCGGCCTTGCTCCAGCCTTCCCGCTCGAACACCACGACCGACAACTGCGGCCGGCGCACCAGGGTCAGCTCCGGGCGCCGATCGATCTCCGCCGCGATCCGCTGCGCGAGGGAGAGGGATGCCGTCACCGCCTCGCGGTAGACCCCCGCTCCGTAGGTGGCCAGCGAGAACCAGAGCGGCAGCCCCCGCGGGCGGCGCGTGAGGTGGGCGGCGTAGTCGGAGGGGCTCCAGTCGCTCTTCTCGGTCAGGGTGTCGAGGTACTCCGCGTGCTGCGTGTGGGCGCGGCGGCCGAGCTCGGGATCGCGGTAGAGCAGCGCGCACGCGTCGAACGGCGCGAAGAGCCACTTGTGGGGATCGACGACGAGCGAGTCGGCGTGCTCGACTCCGGCGAACAGCGGGCGTGCGCTCGCGGAGAGCATCGCCGCGAGACCGTAGGCGCCGTCGACGTGCAGCCAGAAGTCGTACCGCTCCTTGAGTGCGGCGATCCCGGCGATGTCGTCGACGATGCCGAAGTTCGTCGACCCCGCCGTGGCGACGACGGCGAAGACGCTGTCGCCGTACTCCTCGAGTGCCGCCTGGACCGCGTCGGCGTGCAGCACGCCGTCGTCGGTGGGCGCCACCGCGACGACGTCGATGTCCATGACCCGCGCCGCCGACGCGATCGAGGAGTGGGCCTCGGCGCTGCACACGACCCGCCAGCGGTCCGGTCGCGGCGCCCCCGGCCCCTGACCCTCCCCCGGTCCCTGAGCTTGTCGAAGGGCCCGTGCGGCCACCAGGGCCGAGAGGTTGCCGAGCGTGCCGCCCTGCACGAAGACGCCGCCGGCGCCGCGGGGGAGTCCGAACTCGTCGGCGAGCCAGCGCAGCACCTCGTTCTCGGCGTGCACAGCTCCCGCGCCCTCGAGCCATGACCCGCCGTAGAGGGCGCTGGCCGACACGACGAGGTCGAATGCGGCGGCGGCCTTCGAGGGAGCGGACGGGATGAAGGACAGGTACTGCGGATCGTCGGTGGTGATGCACGCCGGGGCGAGCACGTGCTCGAAGACCGACAGCGCCTTGCGCGCCCCGATCCCGTGCTCGTCGATGGTGCGGCCCGCCAGACGGGAGAGTTCGGCGGCCGACAGCGGCTTGTCGAGCGGGGTGTCGGCGGCGAGCAGGCGCTGGCGGGAGTAGTCGAGCACGAGGTCGACGATCGTCCGCGCCTCGTCGCTGACCTCGTGCATGCGGACGGCGTCGGTGGTCATGAGGGCTCCTGGTTCGGGCGGGGAAGAGGTGGGGTGAGAGGGGGAGGCGTGCGCCGCGGCGCCACCGCCTCGAAGGCGGCGGCCAGGCGCAGCAGCGCGCTGTCATCGTAGGCGCGGCCGGCGAAAGTGAGCCCCACCGGCATCCCGATGTCGTCGAGCAGCCCCATCGGCACGGTGACCGTCGGGATGCCGAGGTGTCGGACGGCGAGGTTGCCGTTGGCGATCCAGGTGCCGTTGCGCCAGCCGAGGTCGGCCGAGGCCGGGTTCACGTCCATGTCGGCGGGCGCCACATCGGCGACGGCGGGGAAGACGACCGCGTCGAGCCCGAGACCGTCCATCCACTCTTCGAGATCGCGGCGGCGGGTCTCCTCGAGGCCGCGCAGGCCGCCCTCGAGCTCGGGCATGTCTGCGAAGGACGCGCCGGGGTGCGCGCGCACCCAGGCGGGGTACTCGGCGATGTCGTCATCGAAGCCGGTGTAGCGGTCCGGGAGGGCACCGGGCGGGGCGGGGAAGATCTCCGCGCCGTCGACGGCGGCCAGCGACCGCAGCGCCGGGTCGCCGTTGGCGGCGAGGAAGTCCTCCCACGCCCACGCCGACAGGTCGACGATCTCGCGCCGCAGATAGGCGGGGCTGACGAGCCCGCGGGTGAGGATCGTCGGCGCGCCGGCCCGGTCGCCCTCGTACCGGGAGACGACCGGGAAGTCGACCTCGACGACCACGGCCCCGGCGTCCTCGAGGTCGCGGCGCGCCTGGCGCCAGAGCGCGAGGACGCTCGCGCGCGGCACGATCGCCTGCCCGGTGGGTCCGCCGATGCCGGTCGCGCCGACACCGGCGTCGGGGTCGGCGCCGACGTACATCCGCGGCACCCCGATGCGGGCGCCGGCGAGGCTCGCCCCGTCGGCGAGAGCGGGGTACGACGGGGGCCGCACCGCCGAGGCGGCGGGAAGCGCCACCCACGGCTGCGTGCGCCAGAAGTCGCCGCGGGTCTGCGCATCGTCGGCGACGATGACCTCGAGCACCTCCAGCAGGTCGGCGATCGTGCGGGTGTGGGGCACGACGACGTCCATCGTGGGCACGAGCGGCCAGTTGCCCCGCACGGAGATGACTCCGCGTGAGGGGGTGTAGGCGCAGAGGGCGTTGTGGGATGCCGGTCCGCGGCCGCTGGACCAGGTCTCCTCTCCCAGGCCGAAGGCGGCGAAGCTCGCCGCCGTCGCGGTGCCGGAGCCGTTGGAGGATCCCGACGCGAACGGCGCGGTGAGGTAGGCGGGGTTGTAGGGGCTCTCGGCGCGGCCGTAGAGCCCGCGCTGCATGCCGCCGTTGGCCATCGGCGGCATGTTCGTGAGGCCGAGGCAGATCGCCCCGCCGCCGCGGAGGCGCTCGATCGTGAAGGCGTCGTGCTGGGCGACGAGATCGGCGAAGGCGGGGGATCCGGCGGCGGCGGTGAGCCCTTCGACGAGGTAGCTGTCCTTCGCGGTGTAGGGGATGCCCTCCAGCGGGCCGCGCGCCTCCCCGCGGGCGCGCCGCGCGTCGCTGGCGGCGGCCTCGTCCCGGGCGGAGGGGTTCCGGACGACGACGGCGTTCAGCGCGGTGGGCGTCGCCGGGCCGTCGTACGCGTCGATGCGCGCGAGGTAGGCGTCCAGCAGCTCCACCGCGGTGGTCTCGCCCGTCTCCAGCGCGGCCCGGAGCTCCGCGATCGTGGCCTCGACGACGTCGATCATGCCGGCTCCGCTGCGGGCGCGGTCCGGGGCTGCTGCTGGGTGATGCAGTGGATGCCGCCGCCGCGGGAGAAGATCTCCCGCGCGTCGACGGTCACGACCTCGCGTCCGGGGTAGGCCTCGGCGAGGATGGCCGCGGCGTCGGCGTCGGCGCCCTCCTCGCCGAATCCGCACGCGATCACCCCGCCGTTGACGACGAGGTGGTTGACGTAGCTCCAGTCGACGACGCCCTCGTGGTCGCGGAGCGTCCGTGGTGCGGGGAGGTCGACGATCTCGAATACCCGGCCGGCGGCATCGGTCTGCGAGGCCAGCAGGGTGCGGAGCTCGGCGGACACGGCGTGGTCGGGGTGGGCGGGGTCGCGCTGGTCGTGCAGCAGGATCCGGCCGGGGGAGGGGATCGTCGCGACGATGTCGACGTGGCCGTTCGTGCCGAAGTCGTCGTAGTCGCGGGTGAGTCCGCGGGGGAGCCAGATCGCGCGGGTCGCTCCGATCGTGCGGGCCATCTCCGCCTCCACGCGCGCACGGTCGGCGTAGGGGTTGCGGCGAGGGTCGAGTTGCACCGTCTCGGTGAGCAGCACCGTCCCCTCGCCGTCGACGTGGATCCCGCCGCCCTCGTTGACGAGCACGGAGCTGACGAGTTCGGCGCCGGCGGCGGCAGCCACGAGGCGGCCGTGCTCGGCCGACAGGCGCCACTGCGCCCAGGCGGGGGCGCCCCAGCCGTTGAAGATCCAGTCGACCGCGCCGAGCGCGCCGGTCGTGTCGTCGACGACGAACGTGGGTCCGGAGTCGCGCATCCAGAACTCGTCGACGGGCGCCTCGAGGAGCTCGACCTCGGCGGGGAGCATCCGGCGTGCGCGGGCGGTCTCGCGGGGGTCGACCACCATGGTCACGGGCTCGAAGCGGGCGACGGCGGCGGCCACCGCGGTCCACGCGGCGTAGCCCGCCTCCCGCTCGGCGTCGGTCGCGCCGAGGGTCTCGCCCTCCGCGGGGAAGGTCATCCACGTGCGCGTGTGGGGCGCCGTCTCGGCGGGCATGCGCCAGGCCATGGCTTCTCCTCGCGGTTCGGTCTAGGGTATTGATCACGCGATCAACAAAGGGAGCGTATCCAGCCGATGACGACCTCGTCAACCACCTCGCCCCCGGCCCCGCTGCGTCCGCGGCGCACGCGCAAGAGCGCGGACGAGCGACGCGCGGAGGTCGCCGACGCGGCGCGTGCGATCGCGCTCGAGCACGGACTTGCGGCCGTGACGCTGCGGGCCGTGGCCGCCCGCGTCGGCGTCGCCCCGGGCCTCGTCGCCCACTACGCCCCGAGCATGGACGACCTTGTCGCCGACACCTTCGGCGACCTCGTCGCGGCGGAGCTGCACGAGGTCGCCGCTCTCGTGCAGCGCGTCGACGCGACTCCCCGGCGCCTCGGCATCCTGCTGGAGACACTGCTGGACGGCTCCCGCGCCGACATCACCCTCGTGTGGGTGCAGGCGTGGGCCATGGGCGCGGGAAACGAGCCGCTCGCCGCCCGCGTGCGTGCCGAGATGGACGACTGGCAGGCGGTGATCGCCGCGGAGCTCGCGCGCGGCATGGCCGACGGCTCGCTCGTACCCGGCGACGCCGCGGGGATCGCCTGGCACCTGCTCGCCATGATCGACGGCCTGAACGCGCACTCGCTCGTGCGCTGGAACGACCGGCCGGACCGGCTCACCCTCGCCGCGCGCGCCGTCGCCGGGCTCGTCGGTGTGGACCCCGCCGCACTGGCGCGCTGACGCACCTGCGCCGACGGCGGCGTCCCCGCCCGGAGACCGGGCGAGGACGCCAGCGCCTACCGGGCTGCCGGGACCTCGAGCTGGAACGAGATGCGCGTGCCGTACTCGACGACCGTCGGGGTGACCGTCTGGGTGCGGCCGGCATAGCGGGATCCGGAGATGTTCTGGTACGACCGGCTGCGGTTGACCACGTCCACGCGGGGGTTGTCGTCGAGCGCGGCGATGAAGCCGGCGAACGTCCGCGCGTCGGTGGGCTCGTCGTAGCGCGGCACGGGGGAGCCCACGCTGACAGCCACGATCTTCTTCACCGTCGAGGGCACGACCACCGTGAACGGGGTGTACTCGGTGGTGCGCACGGCGCCCGGCGCGGGGGACAGCACGACGCGGAACGAGTAGGTCTTGCCGCGGCTGACCTTGGTCACGCTCCCCGAGGCCACGTTCTTCCACCCGCTGGAGGTCCGCATCTGCACCGCCGAGATACGGCCGGCGCGGTATCCCTCGGCGTAGCGCGCCCGGATCCGCACCCCGAGCACCGTGACGTCCTCGTAGGGGTTCGCCTGGAGCTGCGCGATGTCCTCCGCCACGTCCCAGCCGACCAGCTCGCTGAACAGCTGCGGGTCGGAGTAGCGGTTGGCGTTGGTGAGGGTCGCCACCGCCCCGCTCTCGCGGCGGTAGGTGATCTGCCACGCGACCTTCGCCGAGCCCTCCCACTGGTTGTCGAGCAGGCGCGTCGCATCGGTGCTCAGCTGGGAGGCAGCCACCTGGGGAAGCAGGAGCTTCTCGGAGACGTGGCTGATCGCCGTGCTGGTGTGATCGCCGGCGATGCTGACCGTGGTGACCGGGATGGTGCTGCTGCCGGCGCCGAGTGTGCCGCGGATGCCGGCGAGGCGGTCCTCGACGAGCGTGCCCTTCACCTTGCCGACGGCGCTCACCATCTTGTAGGAGCTGCCGAGGTCGGGGACGATGCGTGCGGCAGAGGCGCCGTGGATGTTGGCGGTGAGGGCAGAGTTCCACTCGCCGGGGTGGCCGAAGGCCCAGACGTCGTCGCCGCAGACGGCGGTGACGGTGCCGACGCTCGCGGAGCCGACCGCGCCGTACGAGTACGAGACGGCGATGTTGCCGCCCGTGACGATGGGGTAGTCGGCGCCGTCGGCGGTGCCGCCGTCGATCGCGAGCCCGCGGGACGCGACGGGACGGTAGCCGCGCACCTCCGAGGCCAGGGCGTCCGCGACGTCGTCGAGGGTGCGCGCGGTCGTGCCGGTCGTGACGCGGACCGTCGGCAGCTGACGGATCGAGGCGTTCGCCGAGGTGGTGGCCTTCTCACCGGCCATCTGCGCCACCTGGCGCTGCGCCGACGACGTGAGGGGCCGCGACAGCGGCAGGTCGCCGATCGCCTTCATGTAGGCGGCGGGGGTGACGCCCGCGACGTTGTCGGCGAGGTTGCTGAAGCCGTACGAGACGGCGCCGATGAGGGCGCCGTCGGCGTCGTAGACGGGCGACCCCGAGGCGCCGGCCCAGACTCCGGCTGCGGGCGAGCCGGCCGTGCCGTCGACCACGTCGCCGGAGAGCTTCACCAGCAACAGGTCGCGCGGCTCGCCGTAGGCGTCGTAGCCCAGGCCGTTCTCGAGCCGTCCGATGTACTCGCCCGTGAACTCCGTCGGCGTGGTGCCCTTGACGGTGGAGAGCCACGTCACCGCCTGACCGTCGGACAGCCCCGAGATCGGCGAGATCGCCAGTTCCTGGCCGGGCAGGTCGCAGAACAGCTCGGGTGCGGGGTCCGCGAAGGCGGGCGCGGCGGTCAGTGATCCGACGAGCGCCGCCAGCACTCCGGCGGCGAGGGCTGCGCGGGGGCGCAGACCACCTCGGTTCGATGCGGTCATGACGTCGTTTCCCCTCTGTGGATCCCGTGGCGCCCGCAGGTCGTTCTGCGGCCGCGTAGCCTCCTGCCTACCACGACGGAGCGCGGCGGCTCGGCACTGACACCAGGACAATTCCGTTACCCGACGGGGTCGCCGAATCAGTGTCCGCGTCCGGAGACGATGTCGGCGACGCGCGCGATCGGCGAGGTGCGCTCACCGCCGCGGCCCTCCCACCGATCGGCCAGGTGGTAGGCGGCGTAGAGTCCCCGCACCGCGGTCCACCGCAGCGGCTCGACCTCCCACCGTCGCGAGCGGTGGCCGACCCACGGCAGCGACACGAGCGGGGTGTCGCGTCCCAGCACGAGATCGGCGAGGGTGCGTCCGGCGAGGTTCGTCGTGGCGACGCCCGTTCCGACGTAGCCGCCGGCCCAGCCGAGACCCGTCGCCGGGTCGTGGCCCACGGTCGCCGACCAGTCGCGGGGCACGCCGAGCACCCCTGACCAAGCATGCTCGACGGGCACCTGCGCGGCGCCGGGGAAGAACTCCCGGAGGAGCGCGGTCAGTGCTCGCACGGTGCGTTCCTGCGTGCGGCCGTCGGCGTCCACGCGGGAGCCGTAGCGGTAGGGCACGCCGCGACCGCCGAAGGCGATGCGGTCGTCGGCGGTGCGCTGGGCGTACATGTAGACGTGCGCGAAGTCGCCGAGCGTGGCGGCGTCCGCCCATCCGACCTCGTCCCAGAAGGCCGTCGGAAGGGGCGCCGTGACGACCATCGACGAGTTCATCGGGAGCCAGGTGCGATGCTGACCGGCGAGGGCGGGGGTGAAGCCCTCGGTCGCCCGCAGCACGTGGGCGGCTCGCACGGTGCCGCGGTCGGTGACGACGCGGCCCGGCTCGATGGCGCGGACGGTCGTGTCCTCGTGGATGGTCACGCCGAGCCGCTCGACGGCGTCGGCGAGGCCGCGGGCGAGCTTGGCGGGATGGATCCGGGCGCAGTGGGGATGCCAGAGGCCGCCGACGGCGTCCGCGACCCGCACGTGCGCCGCCGTGCGGCGGGGTCCCCACAGCTCGACGTCGGTGTGCGGCCACGACGACTCCTCGGCGTGCGCGGCGCGCAGGCGCGCGAGCTGGGCAGCGCTCCGGGCGATGTTCAGCTCACCGCCCTTGCGGATGTCGGCGTCGATGCCCTCGGCGGCGGCGACGCGGATCACCTCGTCGACCGTCTCGTTCATGGCCTGCTGCTGGCGCGCACCGCCGTCCCGGCCGTAGCGTCCGCGCCCGCCCGTGACGCTGTTGGTCAGCCAGCCGCCGTTGCGGCCGGAGGCGCCGAACCCGGCGAAGCGCTGTTCGAGCACGGTCACCCGCAGGTCGGGCTGGAGGGTCTTCAGGTAGTACGCCGCCCAGAGCCCGGTGTATCCCGCCCCGACGATCGCGACGTCCGCGTCGCGGTCGCCGGGCAGCGGCGGCCGTCCGGCGGGCAGCCCCAGCTGCTGCCACCAGAACGAGACGCCGCCGTTGCCGGTCATGCCGTGCTCGGCGCCGGTGGTGCGTCCATGGCGGCGTCTGCGACTTCGAGGGCCCGGTCGATGATGTCGAGTCCGCGTACGAGGTCGTCTTCGGAGATGACGAGCGGCGGGGCCACGTGCATCCGGTTGAAGTGCGTGAACGGCCACAGTCCCGCCTTCTTGCACGCGGCGGCGACGGCCGTCATCGGGGCGGCATCCGCGCCGCTCGCGTTGAAGGGCACGAGCGGGCGGCGGGTCTCGGGGTCGGCGACGAGCTCGATCGCCCAGAAGAGTCCCCGCCCGCGCACCTCGCCGACCGACGGGTGGCGCACCGCCATCTCCGCCAGCCGCGGACCGACGACGCGCTCGCCGAGGTCGCGGACGCGCTCCAGGATGCCGTCGCGGGCGAACACCTCGAAGGTCGCGACGCCCGGCGCGCACGCCAGCGGGTGGCCGGAGTAGGTGAGACCGCCGGGGAAGGGCACGGTGTCGAAGTGAGCCGCGATGCGATCCGAGATGACGACGCCGCCCAGGGGCACGTAGCCCGAGTTCACGCCCTTGGCGAAGGTGATGAGGTCGGGCACGACGTCGAAGGCCTGGAAGGCGAACCACTCGCCGACGCGCCCGAAGCCCACCATCACCTCGTCGGCGATGTAGACGATGCCGTACTTGTCGCAGAGCTCCCGCACCCCCGGCAGGTAGCCCGGCGGCGGGACGAGGACGCCGTTGGTGCCGACGATCGACTCGATGATGATCGCGCCGATCGTCGAGGCGCCCTCCAGCACGATCGTCTGCTCGAGGTGGGCGAGGGCGCGCTCGGTCTCCTGCTCGGGGCTGTCGGAGTGGAACGGGGAGCGGTAGGCGTACGGCCCGAAGAACTTCGCCACGGAGCCGTCGCCCGGTTCGTTCGCCCAGCGGCGGGGGTCGCCGGTGAGCGAGATCGCCGTGGTGGTGTTGCCGTGGTAGCTCCGGTACATCGAGAGCACCTTGCGCTTGCCGGTGTAGAGGCGCGCCATCCGGACGGCGTTCTCCACGGCGTCGGCGCCGCCGTTGGTGAAGAAGACCTTGCTCATGCCGTCGGGGGCGACCTCCGCGATGCGGCGGGCGAGGTCGCCGCGGACGTCGTTGGCCATCGAGGGCTGGATCGTCGCGAGCCGGCCCGCCTGACGCTGGATGGCGGCGACGAGGTCGGGGTGCTGGTGGCCGAGGTTGAGGTTGACCAGCTGCGAGGAGAAGTCGAGGTAGCGGGTGCCGAGGGCGTCCCAGAAGGTCGCGCCGTCGCCGCCGGCCACCGGGAGTGGGTCGATGAGGGCCTGCGCGCTCCACGAGTGGAAGACGTGGGCGCGGTCGTCCGCGCGCGTGCGCGCATCCGCCTCCACCCCGGTCCCGGCCCCGGTCCCCGAGCCCGCCCCGGTCCCCGAGCCCGCCCCGGTCCCCGAGCCTGTCGAGGGGTCGCCCGTCATATCGGTCGACGAAGTCATGACTCTCCTCAGTGGTTGCTCGGGAAGCCGAGGCTGATCTGGCTCTCGCTCGGGTCGGGCCACCGTGTGGTCACGACCTTGCTGCGCGTGTAGAAGTGGATCGACTCAGGTCCGTAGATGTGCGAGTCGCCGAACAGCGAGTTGCGCCAGCCGCCGAACGAGAACGCGCCGACGGGCACGGGGATCGGCACGTTGACGCCGACCATCCCCACCTCGATGTCGAATTCGAACTGCCGTGCGGTGCCGCCGTCGCGGGTGAAGACGGCGGTGCCGTTGGCGAACGGGCTGGTGTTGACGAGGCTGACGGCCTCGTCGTAATCGGCGACGCGGACGACCGACAGCACGGGGCCGAAGATCTCGTCGTCGTAGACCTTCATGCCGGGGCGCACGTGGTCCACGAGCGAGACGCCGAGGAAGAAGCCGTCGCCGTCGAAGGGCTGGGTCGTGCCGTCGACGACCACGGTGGCCCCTTCGGCGGCCGCGCCCGTCACGTAGGAGGCGACGGCGTCGCGGTGGGCGCCTGTGATGAGCGGTCCCATCTCGCTGTCGGGGTCGGTGCCGGGGCCGATCCGCAGTGCCGTCACCCGTTCGGCGACCTTGGCCACGAGGGCGTCGGCGACGTCGTCTCCGACGGCGACGAGCACGGAGACGGCCATGCAGCGCTCGCCGGCCGAGCCGTACGCGGCCGAGACGGCGGCGTCGGCGGCGGCGTCGAGATCGGCGTCGGGCATGACGACCATGTGGTTCTTCGCACCGCCGAGGGCCTGCACGCGTTTGCCGTTCTCGGCGGCGCGGGCGTAGATCGACCGGGCGATCGGCGTCGAGCCGACGAAGCTCACGGCGCGGACCTCGGGCGCGTCCAGCAGCGTGTCGACGGCGACCTTGTCGCCCTGGATCACGTTGAGGACCCCGGCGGGCAGGCCCGCCTCCTCGTAGAGGCGCGCGAGGAACAGCGACGCCGACGGGTCCTTCTCGCTGGGCTTCAGCACGACGGTGTTGCCGCAGGCGATGGCCGACGCCGTCATCCACAGCGGCACCATGACGGGGAAGTTGAACGGCGTGATGCAGGCGACCACCCCGACGGGCTGCTTGACGGAGTGGACGTCGACGCCGCGGGAGACCTGCTCGGAGCGCTCGCCCTTGAGCAGATGCACGAGCCCGGCCGCGAACTCGACGTTCTCGATCCCGCGGCTGATCTCGCCCTTCGCGTCGGAGAGCACCTTGCCGTGCTCGCTCGTGATGATCGCCGCGAGCTCGTCGGCGCGCTCGACCAGCAGGTGGCGCAGGCGGAAGAACACGTCGGCGCGCTTGATGAGGCTCGTCGCTCGCCAGGCGGGAAGGGCCGCCGCGGCGGCGGCGATGGCCTCCTGCACCTCGGCCTCCGACGCGAAGGCGACCTCGTGCTGGATGTGTCCGGTGGCCGGGTCGTAGACCGCGCCGGTGCGGGCGGCGGCACCCGTCTCGGCTCCGGCGACATGGTGGCGGATCAGGCTCATGGGGGTCCTCCCGGACAGAACGACCGGCGTCGTCTAGGCTGTGGCGAGTCCCAGTGTTGCAGAGGCAGAGGGGTCGTCACGGTGCCTGAACGTCGCGAAGAAGGAGCGATCCATACGGATCGTCCGACCGCGCATGAGAGCCTGCCCGCGGTGCGCGAGGTGCTGACGCTCGAGGCCGTCGAGGCGGGGATGCCCGACATCCTCGTGGGCGGCGCGAGCCTCGATGCCCGGGTGCGCTGGGTGCACGTGTCCGACAGTCCCGGCGTCGCGCGGCTCCTCGACGGCGGCGAACTGCTGCTGTCCACCGGGTCGTCGTGGCCGGATGACCCGGGCGAGCTCGCGGCGTTTGTCCGCGGCCTCGTCGAGGTGGGGCTGTCCGCCCTGTTCCTGGAACTCGGGACCCACTACCGCTATGCCCCCGCCGTGGTCGTCGAGACCGCCCGTGCCCTTGGGCTGGCGCTGGTCGTCCTCCGTCGCGAGGTGAAGTTCGTGACGGTGACCGAGGCCGTGCATCGCCGCATCATCGAAGAGCAGACCGCTGCGCTGCGTGCGCGCGACGACGTCCGCGCACGGTTCACGGCGCTGGCGCTGCGGGGTTCGCCGGCGGACTTCATCGTCCACCAGCTGGCGCAGACGCTCGGCGCGCCCGTGGTCCTCGAGTCCCTCGCGCACGACGTCGTCGTCGCCGAGGTCCCGCCTGCGCGGGAGGAGGAGGTGCTCGCCCGGTGGGAGGTGCGCTCGCGGCTGGCGCACCGCGATGCGCGCACCGACTGGCTCATCGTCCCCGTCGAGGCCCGCGGCATCCGGTGGGGGTACCTCGTCGCGCTGCCGGGACCGGTGCATGCGGCCGGCCGGTCCGCGGTCCTGGAGCAGGGGGCGATCGCACTGGCTCTCGGCCGCCTCACCGACGGGCAGGTCGACGAGTGGGCGCGGATCGGGCAGCGCCAGCTGGTGGACGGCCTGCTCGCGGGGCGATTCGCCAGCCACGGGGGCGCGCTGGCCCGGCTCGAAGCGGCGGGGCTGCCGGTGGACGGTGCGCGCCTGCACGGCATGGTCGCCGCCGGTGTCGACATCGACGCGGATGCGGCGGCCGCGGCCGTCGCGGTGCTCGGCGGACGCGTGCTGGTCGGGGGCAGGATCAGCGGCGCCGGGGTGACGATGCTCGTGTCGATGCCGTCCCGGACGGTTCTGGATGAAGCGGCCGCCCTGCGCCTGGCCGATGCCCTCACCCCGCTGTCCACGCGGCTCGTGCTGTCGATCGGCTCTCCCGCCACCGGGGTGGAGGGAGCGCTCTCGTCCCTCCAGGAGGCGATCGATCTCGCCCGCACGCCGACCACCCGCGCCGGGCGCGGTCCGCACGTGCGCCGCGCCGAAGATCGCCCGCTCGCCCGGCTGGTGACCGCGCTGCGCGACGACCACCGGGTGCTCGAGCACGGTGAGCGCATGCTCGCACCGCTGATCGAGTACGACCTCGCGCGCGGCGGCGACCTCCTCGACGTGCTGGCGGCGATGCTCGCGCATCCCGGCAACCGCACGGCGGCGGCCACGGCGTCCCACCTCTCGCGGTCGGTGTTCTACCAGCGGATCGCCCTCATCCAGGAGCTGCTGGCCGTCGATCTCGACGACGGCGAGGTCCAGACGGCGCTCCACCTCGCGCTCCTCGTGCGCCGCTCCACCGTCCACTGACGCGCCGGTCCGGCCGGCAACGGGGTCGCGGCCGTCTCGCGGCGAGGTCCGGCTAGGCCAGATACACCTTGCGGAGGGTCTCGCGGACGGTCCACACCGTCTGCATGCCCGACTCCAGGCGCACGATCGCGCCGGGCGACAGCTCGATCGCCGGGAGCGGCGGGTCGATGAACTCGACGGTGGCCGATCCGGCGACCACGACGAAGACCTCGTCGATCTCGATGTCGCGCATGGCGCCGGGGGTCATCTCCCACACGCCCATGCCCATGTCCTCGTCGAGGTCGATCGAGCCCGTCTCGGGGGAGCCCGCGACGACCTGACCCGCCGGGACCGGCGTGAGGTCCACCGGGACGGCGGTCGCCGTGTACACCACGCCCGGGTCGAGTTCGCCGCCGATGTCGCCGTAGGAGTCCGTCACGAGTCAAACCCTAGCCCGAGTGCGTCGAGCGTCTTCAGCAGCACGTTCCGGCGTCCCTCGTTGTGGTCCGCGCGGTCCATCGACCAGCGGGTGGCGTTGATCCCGATCGCCGCGGCCGGCTCGGGCGGGAACGGGAGCGGCCGGCGCCGCACCATCTCCAGCGCCGTCCGCTCGGTCTCCGCGCCGGCGAGCAGGTCGAGCATGACCTGCCCGGCGAACCGGGTCGAGCCGACGCCGAGGCCCGTGAAGCCCGACGCGTACGCCACCCGTCCGCCCCGGGCGGTGCCGTAGAACGCGGTGAACTGCGTGGAGCTGTCGATCGCGCCCGCCCACTGGTGGGTGAAGCGCAGTCCTTCCAGCTGCGGGAAGGTCGTGAAGAAGTGGCTCGCGAGCTTCTCCCAGACGTCCGGGCGGTCCTCGTAGCGGGGATCGACGCGGCGGCCGTAGTGGTAGAGCGCGTCGTAGCCCCCGAAGAGGATGCGTCCGTCACGTGACGGACGGTAGTAGTGGAACTGGTTCGCCATGTCGCCGATGCCCTGGCGGTCCCGCCAGCCGATCGCGTCCCACTGCTCGGGCGTGAGCGGCTCGGTCATGAGCGCGTAATCGTAGACCGGCACCGTCATGAGGCGGTTGCGCCGCAGCAGCGACGGGAAGACGTTCGTGGCGAGCACCGCGTGGTCGGCGTCGACGCGTCCGCCCTCGGTGACGATCGAGACCCCGCCGCCGCGGGGCGTCTCGACCCCCGTCACGCGGGAGCGCTCGAAGATCCGCACTCCGCGCTCCTCGGCGGCGCGCGCCAGTTCGGCGGCCAGGCGGGCGGGATGCACGAGGGCGCACGTGCGCTTCTCCCACATGGCGGCCAGATACGTCGGCGAGGCCACCGAGGCCCGCACGGCGGCCTCGTCGAGGTACTCGACATCGGGGTCGCCGGCCGCCTCCTCGCGCCATTCGTCGAGCCACGCCAGCTGATGGGGCTCGATTGCAGGGGCGAGCTGGCCGGTGCGCTCGAACTGCACGTCGAGCCCGAGGTCGGCGACGGTCTGCTCGATCTCGTCGAGGTTCTGCAGTCCCAGGCGCTCCAGGGTGTCGATCTCGTCGGGCCAGCGCCGCGCGCCGTTCTCGTGCCCGTGGGTGAGGCTCGACTCGCAGAAGCCGCCGTTGCGGCCCGATGCCGCCCAGCCGGTGCGGTTCGCCTCGACGATGACGACCCGGCGTCCGGGGTCGCGGAGGACGGCGAGGAGGGCCGTCCACAGGCCGGTGTACCCGGCCCCGACGATCACGAGATCGCTCGTCTCGACACCGCGCAGCGGCGCGCGGTCGGGCCGCAGCGCCGCGGGCAGATCGTCGATCCAGAAGGATCCGTTCTGCACCTGCGCGAGGCTGTGCGAGACGACGGATGCCGAGGGCACCTGCCGCTCGAAGACGGTCGTTCCCACGGTGGGTCCCTTCGTCATGCGTCGTCGGCGGCGTACACGCGGACGCCGTCGACGAAGGTCTGGAGCACGCGGGTCGCGCCGATCCGATCCGCGGGCCCCTCGAAGGGGTCGCGGTCGAGCAGGGCGAGGTCGGCGGCCTTGCCGACCTCGATGGTCCCGGTGCTGTCGTCGAGGTGGTTCACCCACGCCGAGCCAGCCGTGTACGCGGTCAGCGAGGTGGCGAGGTCGATGGCCTGCTCGGGGAGGAACGGCTCGTAGTCGCCCTCCTCGTACCCGGGCGCGGCCTGGCGGTTGACGGCGGTGTGGATGGCCGCCAGCGGGTTGGGCGTCGACACCGACCAGTCGCTGCCGGCGGCGAGCACGGCGCCGGCGCGCAGCAGGTCGCCGAACGGGTACTGCCAGGCGTCGCGCGGCGCGCCGAGGAACGGCAGGGTCAGATCGACCATCTGGGGCTCGAGGGTCGCCCACAGCGACTGCATGTTCGCCGCGACGCCCAGGCGGCGAAAGCGCGGGATGTCGTCGGGGTGGACGATCTGCAGGTGGGCGATGTGGTGGCGTCCGTCGGCGCGCCCGTTGCGCGCGATCGCGTGCTCCACGGCATCCAGGCATTCGCGCACGGCGCGGTCGCCGATCGCGTGGAAGTGCACCTGGAAGCCGAGGGCATCCAGCTGCGGGACCGCCTCGTTCAGGATGTCGGGGGCGACGAAGGAGATGCCCGAGTTGTCGGTGGGATGGCCGTGGCCGTCGTGATAGGGCTCGAGCATCGCGGCGGTGAAGTTCTCGGCGACGCCGTCCTGCATGATCTTGACGCTCGTCGCCTGGAACAGGCCGTGGCTGAAGCGCTCGCGGCGCTCGACGAGCGAGGGGATCTGCTCGAGTCCGGCGGTGCGGTCCCACCAGAGCGCGCCGACGACGCGGCCGGTGAGCGTGCCGTCGATCGCGGCCTGCCGGTAGGTCTCGCCCTGATCGACGAGGTCGCTGTAGTCGCCGATGATGGCGTCCTGCCAGGCGGTGATGCCGTAGGAGTGCAGGTAGCGCTGGCCGGCCAGGAGCGCCTCGCGCAGGAACGCCGGCGACGGGTCCGCCACCAGACGGTTGACCAGCGACATGGCGCCCTCGTGGAGGGTGCCGGTCGGGTGGCCGTCGGCATCCCGCTCGATCCGCCCGTCGGCCGGGTCGGGGGTGTGCTCGTCGATGCCCGCGCGGCGGAGCGCCTCGGAGTTGACCCACGCGCCGTGTCCGTCGCGGTTGGGGAGGAAGGCGGGGCGGTCCGGCAGCACGCGGTCGAGGGCGGCCGCCGTCGGCGTGCCGCCCGGGAAGGCCGACATCGCCCAGCCGCCGCCGAGCACCCACTCCGACCCGTCGTCCCGGCCGGTCGGCGGGTGGGAGGCCGCGTACGCGGCGACGACGTCCAGGTACTCGGCTTCGGTCGACGCCTCGCCGAGGTCGCAGCGGAGGAGTTCCAGCCCGCCCGACACCGGATGTACGTGCGCGTCCTGGAAGCCCGGGACGAGCATCCGGCCCCGGAGGTCGACGACCTCGGTGCGCGGTCCGATGAGGCCCCGGACCTCCTCGCCGCCGACGGCGACGATCCGCCCGCCCGACACCGCGACAGCCGTCGCCTGCGACCGGACGGTGTCGGCGGTGAAGACCGTGCCGCCCGTGAAGACCAGCTCTGCCGACATGTCAGCCGCCGCCCATCGTGCGGGCGATGTCGGTGGCGGAGTCGCCGGCGCGGCGGAGCACCACGGCGACGACGGCCAGGGCGATGAGGGTGAGGATCAGCATGATCGTCGAGACCGCGGCCACCTCGGGACGCAGGCCCGAGCGCACCGCCGAGAGCACGTACACCGGCCACGGCGTCGTTCCCGACACCTGGACGAAGGCCGCCACGATCGTGTTGTCCAGGCTCAGCGTGAACGCCAGCAGGAAGCCGGCGAGCACCGCGGGCATGGCGAGGGCCAGCGTCACCCGGCGGAACGTCGTGAACGGCAGTGCGTACAGGTCGCTCGAGGCCTCTTCGAGGTTCGCCTCCTGTCCGATCAGCCGCGCCCGCACGAGGTAGGAGACCACTGCCGTCGCGAACAGCGAGCTGCCGATCGACAGGCGCACGATGCCGTCGTCGAAGATCGGCATCCCCCAGTCCTGACCGAGCGTGACGAACCAGGGGAGGAGGGCGACGGCGTCCACGATCTCGGGGGTCACCGACACGAGCAGCAGCAGTCCCAGGAACCACCAGACCCAGCGGCCGGGGTGGCGGGCCATCGCGATGCCGGCGAGCGTCCCGAGGGTCGTCGCGATGATCGCCGAGATGAGCGCGGTGATCAGCGACACCCGCACCGCGTTCTGCACGGCGGGCTTCTCGAGGATCGTGCGGAAGGCGTCGAGCCCGAAGCCGTCGAAGGAGACCAGCAGGCGGCCGGTGTTGAACGAGTAGATGACGATGACGATGATCGGCGCGAACAGGAACAGCAGGACGAGGACGCCCCACACGTTCAGCGCGACATCGGTCCACGAGCGGTGCGTCCGCCGGCCGCTTCCCAGCATCGATCCGTCGCGCTGACGCAGGATCGTCTCGGTCTTGGTCGCGCTCACGAGGTCACCTGCTCTTCGGGTGCGGCCTGTGTGTCGGTTCCGGCCGGCGACGGGGCGGGGGCGCGCGGCGTTTCGGGAGCCGCGCCCAGCACGAGCCGGTTGCGGGAGCGGAAGGGGAGGGCCACGAGCCACAGCACGGCGGCCGCGGCGGCGATGGTCAGGGCGATGACGAGCATCAGGACGACGGCCATCGCCGATCCCAGCGCCCAGTTCTGCGCGGTCTGGAACTGGCTGGCCACCAACTGGCCCACCATGTTGCCCTTGGCGCCGCCGAGCACCGTCGCGGTGATGTAGTCGCCCATGAGCGGGATGAACACGAGCAGCACGCCCGCCACGACCCCGGGCCGCGACAGCGGCAGGGTCACCCGGACGAACGTGGAGACCTTGCCGGCGCCGAGGTCCTTGGACGCCTCGCGGACGGCGGGGCCGACGCGGTCGAACGCCACGAACAACGGCAGGATCATCAGCGGCAGGTAGTTGTAGACGACGCCGATGAGCACCGCGGTGCGCGTGTAGAGGAGATCGAGCGGCCCGTCGAGGAGCCCCAGCGACTGGAGCGCCTGCGACAGCCAGCCCTCGGGGGCGAGGATCACCTGCCACCCGATCGTGCGGATGAGGAAGTTCGTCCAGAACGGGATGAGCACGAGCGCGATGAGGATGCCCCGACGCTCCGGGCGCACCTTGAAGGCCATCCAGTACGCCACCGGCGCCCCGATGAGGAAGCACAGCGCCGTGCCGAGCACCCCGACCCACAGCGTGTTCGCGAACGTCGCGAAGAACGTCGGCGAGAGCGCTTCGAGGTAGCGGTCGAATGAGAGGACGTCGTTGGCGTGGGTGCCGAAGATGCCCGGCTTGTAGCCGAAGCTGAACCAGATCACCATCCCCACGGGGGCGACGAAGAAGACCGCCAGCCACACCCACGCGGGGACGGCGAGGAGGCCCCCGAGGGATCTCCTACGCACCCGCGGCGGCCTTCATCTCGTTCCAGATCTCCACGCGGACCGTCTGGGAGTCGTTGAGCTCCTGCTCCTTCATGGCCGCCAGCTGGGCGTCCGAGAAGAAGATGAGGTCGGTCAGCTCCATGCCCGCGTCCGTGGCGCCCGACTGCATGTCCTTGCCGCCGACGTTGTAGCCGATGTAGTCGAGGTTCAGCATGAGGTTCTCGGGCGTCATCGAGAAGTTGATGAACGCGTGGGCGGCCTCGGGGTGGGGCGCGCCGGCGGCGATGGCCCAGTTGTCCATCCAGAGCTCGGTCACCGGCCCGGGCAGCACCCACTGCCAGCGGTCGGGGTCGGACGATTCGAGCAGGCCGAGGCGCGCGTCGCCGTTCCACGCCTGCATGAGCACCTGCGTGCCCTGCGGGATGGCGTTGGTCCCCGGGTAGGAGTCGAACGCGGCGATGTGGGGCGCGATCTCCTCGACGAGGAACTTCCGGCACGCCTCGAGCTGATCGGCGTCCTGGGTGTTCCAGTCGAGGTCGTTGGCCCAGAAGTAGGCGCCGATGATGCCGGCGGGGTCGTCGGACATGCTCGTCTTGCCGCTGGCCTCGTTCTGGGCGGCGTCGAAGAAGTCGGCCCACGTCGAGAGCTCGCGCGTGATGATCGTCTTGTCGTAGACGAAGCCGGTCGTGCCCCAGGCCTTGCAGACCGAGTACTCGTTCTCGGGATCCCAGGCGCGGCCGAGTGCGGTCGGGTCCATGTTGCTGAGGTTCGGCAGCAGGTCCTTGTTGAACTTCGTCAGCAGGCCGTTCTCGATCATCTGCGGGATGAACACGCCGGTGGGGACCACGATGTCGAAGCCCGACGTGCCCTTCGCGGCGATGAGCTTGGCGATCAGCTCCTCGTTGGAGCTGTACGAGTCCAGGGTGACCTTGGGCCCGAGGTCCGCGGTGAAGGCGGAGACGACGTCGGGGGAGTCGTAGTCGCCCCACGTGTAGACCGAGAGGGCATCCTCGAGGGCGCCGCCGGAGGCCTGCGAGCTGGGGCTCGTGGTGCTGCCGCCGGGGGCGCAGGCAGCCAGCAGGGCGGTGCCGCCGGCGAGGGCCGCCAGCGACAGGAAGCGTCGCCGCGACAGTTCGGCGGCGATGCGCGGCACGGCGCTCTCGGGGGCGAGGATGCGCAGCGGGGTGCGGGACTCGTTCATCGGGGCCTCCAGCTCGGGTGAGGTCGGGATCGGATGGTCGTGCTCGGTGGGTCTGCGTGCTTGGTGGATCTATACGGTCGGCGGGGCGATGTAGCCGCCCTCTTCCGCGGCGTCGTCGGCGGGGAACAGCAGCACATCGCTCGCCGCCCAGGTGCAGACGACCGCGTCGCCGACGCGCAGGCTCGGCGCCTCCGGCGTCGGACGCCGCACGATGAGGCTCTGGTCCTCGCCCAGGCGTACGAGGTACTGCATGGTCTCGCCGAGGTGCGAGACGCCGATGAGCTCGCCGAACACCGTGTTCGCCTCCGCCCCGGTCCCCGAGCTTGTCGATCCGGTCCCCGAGCTTGTCGAGGGGGCGATCCGCACGTTCTCGGGCCTGACGGCGGCGGACGCCGTGCCGCTTCCGGACAGGGGAGCGGCCGCGGATCGCACCAGCACGTGCGGGGACGACACGGCGTCGCCGCCGGTGAGCGGGCCGTGGAAGAAGTTCTGCTGGCCGACGAACGCCGCGACGTAGGCCGACGCGGGACGGGCGTAGACCGTGTCGGCGTCGGCGAGCTGCTCGATGCGTCCCTCGCGCATGATGGCGATCCGGTCGCTCATCGACAGGGCCTCGCCCTGGTCGTGGGTGACGAAGACGAAGGTGATCCCGAGACGCGACTGCAGCAGCTTCAGCTCGAGCTGCATCTCCTCGCGCAGCTGACGGTCGAGGGCCCCCAGCGGCTCGTCGAGGAGCAGCACGGAGGGCCGGTTGACCAGCGCGCGGGCCAGCGCGATGCGCTGCTGCTGACCTCCGGAGAGCTGGGTGGGCTTGCGGTCGGCGAAGCGGCGCATCTGCACCATGTCGAGGGCGGCGGAGACCCGGTCGCGGATCTCGGACTTCGACGTCCGGCGCTGCTGCATGCCGTACGCGACGTTCTCCGCGACCGACATGTGCGGGAAGAGGGCGTAGGCCTGGAAGACGGTGTTGACATCGCGACGGAAGGGCGGGGACCCCAGCACGCTCTTGCCGGAGATGAGGATGTCGCCGCGGTCGGGATGCTCGAAGCCCGCGATCATCCGGAGCGTCGTCGTCTTGCCGCATCCGGACGGACCGAGCAGCGACAGGAACTCACCCGGCTCGATCGTCAGCGACAGGTCGTCGACCGCGAGCTGGTCGCCGTAGTGCTTCGTGATGCCTGCCAGCACCACCGCACCGGACGCGGCCTCCGCCGATCCGGGCCGGTCGATCGTCGTTTCGGGTGCCGACGTCACGCGTGCTCCGCTCCCCGCGCCAGGGTGGCGCGTGTGTGCGGCCATTCAATACGTCCGACCGGGAGCACGCAATGATCACGGGGGTGCGCCGGACGAACCCTCCCGGGTTGTCTATCGCCCTGACAGATCGTCCGGGCGGGTGTAACGGGGCGGTAACACGGCCGCCGCGCCGACGACCCCGGCGCGTGCCAGCGCGCCGGGGTCCAGGTCAGCCGTGGTCAGCCCAGGTCAGCCGTGATCGACTCAGGTCAGCCGTGGTCAGGGCGTCAGGCGTTTCTGCGCACCAGGCGCATGAGCCACGCGATGACGGCGACGATGATGATGACGAGCCCGATCCACAGGAGGATCTTCGCCGCCTCGACGAAGACGCCGACGAGCAGCAGGGCGATTCCGATGACGAGCAGAATGACAGCGAGTGTGGTCATGGTTCGATCGTCCCCGCGGGCGTGACGCCCGACAACAGGGTTGACACGCCGCCGACGCGGTGCCATGGAGGGGTGCAGCGGGGAGGGGTATCCGGGGCGCCGGGGAGTGTCAACCCCCTGTGCGCTCCCGGTCGAGCGGGCTTGACTCCCCTTATCCGCGACACGTCCATGCACAGCCGTCCCCGCGCAGAGCGCACTCCGAGGTTCCGATGAAAGACATCCTGGTCGAAGGTCACCGGCTGTTGACCACCGACGAGATCGCCGACGCCGTGATCGCCTACGCCCTGGCTCTGCATGAGCGCGGCGACACGGACATCGTCGAGTTCCCCATCGTCCACGACGGCGAGCTGTCGCAGTGCGCGCTCCTGCTGGGACCTCACGCGGCCGTCGTCGTCCTCCAGGCCGATGCCCTCCTCTCCCCGGCGCTTCCCGGAGCCGACCGGGCGTGCGCCGAGATCGAGCGGCGCACCCTGGCTCTCCGCTGAGCCCCGCCTTCGCTGAGCCCCTCCTTCGCCGGCCGTCCTCGGCCTGCGCGGATCGGCCCGTCGTGCGGCGGCCCGCGCGCGGGTGCATTAGCGTCGTCTGTGCGCGATCACATGCGCCCGACAGCGGAGGTCCGAGTGGGCAAGTTCATCTACGAGGGGTCGGTCACCGTCGACTTCGACGACCGCGTGCTCGCCCATGTCCAGGTCGTCATCGGGCAGAAGCTGCGGCGCGGCGAGGCGTTCCATTTCACGTGGCGCGAAGACCCGAGCGTCGGCGACGGTCGCACCTCGGTGTGGGTGCACCCCGCGGCGTCGCTCGTCTACAAGTACTTCGGAAGCCGGCAGCCGAGCCTCAACCGCGCGTGGCTCGAGGCGCTCAACTACACCGCCAACTCCACGAACGGGCTCCACGTGGTGCCCGAGCCTCCGGAGTCCAGCGCGTCCGACGCCACAGCCGAGTAACTCAGCCGAGGAGCTCAGCCGAGCAGCTCAGTCGCGGGCCGCGACCTCGACCGACTGGGGAGAGGTGTCGGGAATCTCCTCCTCGCCGGCGTCGATGTGCTCGGCGACGAGCATGATGCCTCCCGACGAGTTCGCCGTCTGGGCGAGCTCTTCGAGCCACTCCCGGCTGAGTTCGGGGGTCTCGGGATCGTCGAAGACGAACCGCAGCGGGATGGAGGGGTGCAGCCAGATGGTGCTGCGCCCGCGCTCCTCTTCCTCGGGGTGCTTCCACGACAGGGTGAAGCTCTCTCCACGCCGCAGTTTCGTCGCCACGACGACCTTCAGGTGCGCCAGCGCGCGGTCATCGATGTGGATCGGCGTGGCCGATCCGCCGTAGTAGATAGTGCCCACGCACGTACTTTACGCCGTACCTCCACCTGTCAAGTCCCTCGTCGCGGCAGTTCTCGACGCATACCGTGACGCGGGAGAGGAGGCGGGATGCGAAGACTTCTCGCGACCCTGCTGCTGATGCTGATGGGCGTCGGAGCTCTCAGCTCCTGCGGCCTGTCGATCCCCGCCGATCCGGACGGCACGCTCGAGCACGTGAGCGGCGGTGTCCTGCGCGCCGGCGCCTCGCCGAGCGACGGGCTGATCGACATCGACGAGCGCACTGATGCCGTCTCGGGTCCGCTCGCGGACCTCGTCGAGGGCTTCGCGCAGAGCCGTGGCGCGCGCGTGGAGTGGACCGCCGGCTCCGAGGAAGACCTCGTCGACGCCCTGGAGGAGGGCCGGGTCGATCTCGCCGTCGGCGGGATGACCGACGCGACGCCGTGGAGCGACCGCGTGTCGGTCACCCGCGGATTCCCCGGCATCCCGGGCTCCGGTGGCCGTCCGGTGGTGGTGCTGCTGCCGCTCGGTGAGAATGCGCTGCAGTTCGCGCTGGAGGCGTACCTCGACACCGAACCGTGGCACACAGGTCAGTCGTCGGAGAGCGGAGCGGCGCCGTGATCTCCCGGATGACCTCGATGGGGCGCACCGATCTGCCCCCCGCGCAGCAGAAGGCGCTCCGCAGCGCCATCCGCTGGGAGTGGTTCACGATCGGCTACACCGTCGTCACGATCGCACTCATCGCGCTCGTGGTCGGCGGGTCGCAGGCCATGAAGACCGCGTGGATCGAGGACATGCTCTCGCTCATCCCACAGATCTCCTTCCTGGTGGCGCTGCTGCTGATCCGCCGTCGCCCGACCACCGCGTTCCCGTACGGCCTGCACCGCGCGATGGGGATCGGCCACCTGGTGGCCGGTGTGGCGCTGCTGGTCATCGGCGGCAGCCTGGCCGTCGAGTCGGTCCTCGGGCTGCTGCGGGGGGAGCATCCTGCGATCGGCACGGTGGTGCTGTTCGGCCAGACGATCTGGCTCGGCTGGCTCATGGTCGCCGTGATGAGCATGATCGTCATCGGCCCCTTCTTCTACGGCCACGCCAAGGCGCGGCTGGCGCCCGTGCTGCATAACAAGGTGCTGTACGCCGACGCCGATATGGCCAAGGCGGACTGGACGACCACCGTCGCCTCCATCGTGGGTGTCCTCGGCATCGGGATCGGGTGGTGGTGGCTCGACGGCGCAGCCGCGCTGTTCATCTCCGCGGGCATCGTGTGGGACGGCTGGCGGAACGCACGGACCGCCGTCCTCGATCTCATCGACCAGCGCGCCCGCACGCACGACGACGCGGCGCCGCATCCGCTCGCCGATCGGATCGTCCAGCTGCTGCGGCAGCAGCCCTGGGTGGCCGACGCGTCGGTGCGCATGCGCGACATGGGACAGGTGTTCCACGTCGAGGCGTTCGTCGTGCCGCGGCGGGGCGGCGTGCGGCTCGCCCGGGTGGAGGCCACCCGCTCACAGATCGCCGACCTGGACTGGAAGGTCCAGGACGTCGTCGTCATCCCGGTGGAGGAGTTGCCGGCGGAGACCAGACGACCACGCGAGACCAGAGGACCTCGAGAGACCAGACGAAAGGAACGACCATGACCGATCCACGCACCGCACACCCCGAGGACGGCTTCCCCGATCAGGAGCAGGAGCAGCCCGGCCTCACCGACAGCACGAACCCTCGTCCCGACCACGGGGAGGACACCTACCGCGGCAGCGGCCGCCTGGAGGGCAAGCGCGCGCTCATCACCGGCGGCGACTCGGGCATCGGGCGGGCGGTCGCGATCGCCTTCGCCCGCGAGGGCGCCGACGTCGCGATCGCCCATCTCCCCGAGGAGCAGGCGGATGCCGATTCCACCGTCGCCCTCGTGCGCGACGCGGGACGCCGCGGGGTCTCGTTCGCCGGCGACGTCCGCGACGAGGCGTTCGCGACGTCGATCGTGGTCGATGCCGCGCGGGAGCTCGGCGGTCTTGATGTCGTCGTCCTCAACGCCGCCTACCAGAAGGACCGCGACGGGATCGGCTCGCTGGAGACGGCGGAGTTCGACCGGGTGTTCCAGACCAACCTGTACGGCATGCTCTACTCGGCCCGCGCGGCGGTGCCGCTGCTGCAGCCGGGCGCCTCGATCATCGTCACCTCATCGATCCAGGCCACGAACCCCTCGGCCGGCCTCATCGACTACGCGATGACGAAGGCCGCGCAGGTCGCGTTCGTGAAGGCCGCGGCCGAAGAGCTCGGTCCCGACGGCATCCGTGTCAACGCCGTCGCACCGGGCCCGATCTGGACGCCCCTCATCCCCGCGACCGGCTGGGACGCCGAGCGGCTCGCGACCTTCGGGCAGGACACGCCGCTCGGTCGCGCCGGTCAGCCTGCGGAGCTCGCCGGGGCCTACGTCTACCTGGCCTCGGACGACGCGTCGTTCGTCTCGGGAGCGGTCCTCCCCGTCACCGGCGGCAAAGGCCTGTAGCCCCCGCGCTGTCACGAACGGGTCGCGCCGCCCACGCTCAGGCGGCGACGGTGCGTCCCGGGCGGGGGCCGTGCAGCTCCCCATGCAATTCACGGTGCAGGCGCTCCATCCGGGCGTCGAGCTCGGCGGCGGTGAAGGCCGCGTCGCGCAGCTCGGCGAGCAGCCCGTCGGGCACGGCGCCGTCGTACTTGTAGTAGATCTTGTGCTCCAAGCTCGCCCAGAAGTCCATCGCGATGGTGCGGAACTGCACCTCGACGACCACGTCGATGCGCCCGCTGGAGAGGAAGACGGGCACCTCCACGATCGCGTGCAGGCTCTGGTAGCCGTTCTCCTTGGGGTGGGCGATGTAGTCCTTCACCTCGCGCAGGGTGATGTCGTCCTGCGCGGTCAGGAGGTCGAACAGCCGGTAGGCGTCCTTCGCGAAGCTCGTGGTCACGCGGACCCCCGCGATGTCGGTGATGTGGTCGCGGATGGCGTCGAAGGTCGGCTCGACGCCCTTGCGGACGACCTTGTCGATGAGGCTGTCCGCGCTCTTCACCCGGCTCGAGACGTGCTCGATCGGGTTGTACTCGTGGGTCAGCAGGAACTCGTCGCGGAGGATGCCGATCTTCGTCTCCACCTCGCGGAGCCCGAACTGGTACCCGAGCAGGAAGCGCTGGAACTCGTCGCGCATCGCGCGCAGCTCGTGGGGGGAGAAGGTCGCCACCCCGTCGTCGGTCGTGACGGACAGGTGCTGCGACGGCGCTTCCATGATCCGACCGTATCCAGTGACGTTCTGCGGAGGCTGTGAGTCCCGGCCCTGTCGCCCGTCGATGCCGATCAAACGTCGATGCGCGAGGTCAGACGTCGATGCGCGAGTGCTCGCCGAGACGGTGCCAGGTGCGGTTGTGGTAGACGAGCGCGTCGCCGGCTTCGCCCGGGGCGACATCGCGGACGACCTGCGCCTGCAGCGCGTGGGCGGCGATGACGGTGGAGCCGCCGGCATCCATCCGCCCGATCACGGCGCAGCGCACCCACGCGCGGACATCGTGGTAGACCGGCTCGCCGGTGACCAGCCGCGACCAGCGGTCGGTGTCGGCGAAGCGGTCGACGCCGCTCGTGGCGCCGAGCCGGGCGAGGTCGAGATCGTCGGCGTCGAGCAGGTGCACGACGATCGTCTCGGCCCGCGACAGCACGTCGGACGCCGACGACAGCGCCGAGATCGAGAAGATCAGCAGAGGCGGCTCGGCGCTGACCGACGACACCGAGGTCGCCGTCAGGGCGACCGGACCGTCGCCCGCATCGGCGGTGATGACCGCGACGCCGCCGGGGTGGCCGCGGAACACGGCCTTGAACTCGTCCGCCGACAACGAGGACGAGAACTGGTGCTCGGGCGCGTCGAGGCGGGCGGCGGGCGAAGTGGTCATCCTTCGACGCTAACCCCGATCGGTGGGGACGAGGGCGGAGTGTGTGCGTTCATGACCCCGTGTGAACGAATGTGACGCCCACGCGGCGGGGCGTGTCGCCGTGTTGCGGCGGCCCGCGACGGGCGACGCGTCGCTCGGCGACCATGAGGGCATGTCCCCCCTCGTCGACGTCGATCGGCTGCACGCCGAACTGGGCAGCGCCGCGCCCCCGCGCCTGCTCGATGTGCGCTGGCGCCTGAACGAACCCGAGGGGCGCCCCGCCTACCTCGGCGGTCACCTTCCCGGCGCCGTGTACGTGGACCTCGAACGGGAACTCGCCCGTCCGGGACGCCCGGAGGAGGGACGCTATCCGCTGCCGGGGCGATCCGACCTGGAGGCGGCCGCGCGGCGATGGGGACTGCACCGCGGCGATCGCGTCGTGGCCTACGACGACAACGACGGGGTGGCAGCGGCCCGCGCCTGGTGGCTGCTGCGCGGACACGGCATCGACGTGCGGGTGCTCGACGGCGGCTTCCGCGCCTGGCTGCACGCGGGGCACCCGCTCGCACGCGGCGACCACGCGCCCCGCGCCGGCGACGTCGTGCTCGCCGCGGCGGAGGCGGCCGTCGCGACCCTCCAGGACGCCGCCCTCGCCCCGCGCACGGGGGTGCTCATCGACGTGCGCGCGCCCCAGCACTACCGCGGACAGGTCGGCGGCCTCGATCCGGGATCCGGTCATATCCCGGGCGCGATCAACATCCCCACCGTGTCGCACATCGCCCCGGACGGCCGGCTCCACACGGCGGACCACATCCGCTCGGCGCTGGCGGCGCGGGGGATCGTGCCCGGCACCGACATCGTCCTCTACTGCAACAACGGGATCGCATCGGCCCACTCGGCGCTCGCGCTCGCCGTCGCCGGCATCCCCGCGCGCGTCTATCCGGGGTCGTGGAGCCAGTGGACCCGCTCGCCCGGCCGTCCGATCGCCACCGGCGCCACCCCCGCCGAGGTCATCACCGCCGTCTGACCGCGCTGCTCCCGCCGGCCGGCGCGCCCGCCGGTGCGTGCTCGCGAGGCGACGAGCGGATCAGAGGGGACGGGAGCCGGTGAGGGCGGGGCGCAGGCGCGACCACTCGGCGTCGGCCCAGGCGGCGACGGTCTCGTCGCGCTGATCGACCTGCGACGCGGGGAAGGCGATGCCGCGCGTGGGGACCGACGCGCCGAGCTCCACCAGCAGCGGCCGCAGCGACACCTCCACGGCCAGGGCGTGCGCCGGCGAGCCGAACGTCAGGAGCGGCACCGCGGTCACCGCGTGGAGGGCCCCGGCGTCGAACCGGTCCAGGAACGCCTTCAGCAGCCCCGTGTACGTCGCCTTGTACGTCGGACTCGCGACGATCAGGACGTCGGCGGCGAGCACCCGCTCGCGCACCGCGTCGACGGCCGCACTCGGATGACGGAACAGCTCGCCGGCGATGTCGGCGAGCTCGATGGTCTCAGCGACCCGCGCCCCTGACCGCTGCGCGAGCGCGGCGGCCACGGACTCGGCGACCCGCCGCGTGCGCGATCCCGGCTGCGGGTTGCCGACCAGGATGACGATCGAGGCCCTCCGCCCTTCCTCGCCGTCGGTCATGAGACGCCGACGAGTCCGCCCTGCGGACGGATGAGCCCCGCGCGGGTCAGGCCCAGGTAGATCTGGCAGCCGAGGCAGAAGGCGAACACGGCGTTGAGGAAAGCCGCCACGAACGCGGCGGCGCCGGCGACCGGCAGCGCCCACGGCACGCCGACCAGGTGCAGAGCGAGGCCGATGCCGACCACGACGAGTCCGACGCCCTGGGCGAAGCGCGGCGGCCGCGGGTCCTCCAGTTCGGTCGGCGCGGACAGGCGCGGCCGGATCGCCGTGCGGAACAGCACCGCCCACGGCGTCGTCCGCGGCGAGGCGACGCCCCACGCGAACAGCAGGGCGACCACGGCAAGGACGAGGAAGCCGGGATCGGCGATGCGCTCGCCGATCGTCGTGCCGGTGCGGGTCGCGGAGCCCAGCAGCGAGAGGAAGGTGCCGAGGAGGAGAAGGACGCTCGTGATGGCGGCGGTCACCCGCGGTCCGCGCGGGTCGATGCCGGCGGGGCGGGAGGCGGTCGGGTCGGTGGCCATGCCGGAACCCTAGACGCAGTCGGGGCCGGTGCACCCGGCGTCCGTCACAGAGCGACACGTGCGCGTCGCCCCGCCGGACTTGCCCCCGACGGGGGGCCGGGTTACGGTGGTCGCGTGCACCTGACCTGTCGTTGTTGTCGCTGAGCGCTCACGCGCACCTTCGACGACCGACAGAACCGCCGCGCCTCTGTGCGCGCGGCACGACCATCAGGACACCCTCATGCGCTACGCATCCCACATCGCCGATCTCGTCGGCAACACGCCTCTCGTCCGCCTCGGCAGCGTCACGGACGGCATCCGCGCCACCGTCCTCGCCAAGGTCGAGTACTTCAACCCCGGCAGCTCGGCGAAGGACCGGATCGCGTCGCGGATCATCGACGCCGCCGAACGCGACGGCCTCCTCCGCCCGGGCGGCACCATCGTCGAGCCGACGAGCGGCAACACCGGCGTAGGGCTCGCGCTCGTGGCCCTCCAGCGCGGCTACCGGATGATCTTCGTCGTGCCCGACAAGTTCGCCGGCGAGAAGGTCGCCGTGCTGAAGGCCTACGGCGCCGAGGTCGTGATGACGCCGACGAGCGTTCCGCCCGAACACCCCGACTCCTATTACTCGGTCTCGGATCGCCTCGCCCGCGAGATCCCCGGCGCGTTCAAGCCGAACCAGTTCGGGAACCTCAACGGTCCGCGCGGCCACTACGAGACGACCGGCCCCGAGATCTGGCGCGACACCGACGGACGGGTCACCCACTTCGTCGCGGGGATCGGCACCGGCGGCACCATCAGCGGCACCGGGCGCTTCCTGAAGGAGGCATCGGCCGGCGAGGTCGTCGTCGTCGGCGCCGACCCGGAGGGCTCGATCTACTCCGGCGGCCCGCTCCACGGCTACGCCGTCGAGGGCGTGGGCGAGGACTTCTGGCCGGCCACCTTCGACCCCGGCGTCGTGGACCGCTACGAGAAGGTCGGCGACGCCGAGTCGTTCGCGATGACGCGGCGGCTGGCGCGCGAGGAGGGCCTGCTCGTCGGCGGTTCGTCCGGCATGGCCGTGACCGCCGCACTGAGGGTCGCCCGAGGACTCCCCGACGATGCCGTCGTCGTCGTGGTGCTCCCCGATCACGGGCGCGGCTACCTCAGCAAGATCTTCGACGACGAGTGGATGCGGGCGCGCGGCCACGGCGCACTCCTCGATCCTGCTCCCGCCCGTTCCCTCTCCAGCCCGTCGACCACCGACACCGCTTCGACCACCGACACCGCTTCGACCACCGACCCCACCGGGAGCCTCGCATGACCGCCTCCGACGCCGCCCGCGGCTTCGCCAGCCTCGCCGTCCACGCCGGACAAGAGTTCGATCCGGTCACGGGCGCCGTGATCCCGCCCGTGCACTTCTCGACGACGTATGCCCAGGACGGCATCGGCGGCCTCCGGCAGGGGTACGAGTACGGCCGAAGCGGCAATCCCACCCGCACCGCCCTCCAGGTGCAGCTGGCCGCGATCGAGGGGGGCGCTCACGCCTTCTCGTTCGCCTCGGGCCTGGCCGCCGAGGATGCGCTCCTGCGCGCGGTGCTGCAGCCCGGTGACGAGGTGCTCCTCGGCAGCGACGTGTACGGCGGGACCCACCGGCTCATCTCCCGGATCCTCGGGCCCTGGGGTGTGCACCTGCGCGTGGTCGACCTCAGCGACCCCGAGGCCGTCCGCGCCGCGCTCGCCGAGCGTCCGCCCCGCATCCTGTGGGTCGAGACGCCCTCCAACCCGCTGCTGCGCATCACCGACATCGCGGCGCTCGTCGAGGTCGGTCACGCCGCCGGGTCCCTCGTCGTCGTCGACAACACGTTCGCGACGCCCGCGCTCCAGCAGCCGCTCGCCCTCGGCGCCGACGTCGTCGTCCACTCCACCACGAAGTACCTCGGCGGCCACTCCGACGTGGTCGGCGGTGCCCTCGTCCTGAACGATGACGCGCTCGCCGAGAAGGTCGGCTTCCTCCAGTTCGCCGTCGGCGCCGTCTCGGGACCGCTCGACGCGTGGCTCACCACGCGAGGGGTGAAGACGCTCGCCGTCCGCATGCAGCGGCACAGCGAGAACGCAGCGAGGATCGCTGCATTCCTCGACGGGCATGAACGGGTCGCGCGGGTGTACTACCCGGGTCTGGCCTCCCACCCGGGGCACGAGATCGCGGCGCGGCAGATGTCGGGGTTCGGCGGCATCGTCTCGGTCGCGCTGGAGTCCGGCGAGGCGGCACGACGCTTTGCGGAGTCCACGCGGCTGTTCCAGCTCGCGGAGTCGCTCGGCGGCGTCGAGTCGCTCGTCAACTACCCCGACGCCATGACCCACGCGTCCGTGCGGGGGACCGAGGCCGCCGTGCCGGTGGAAGTGGTGCGCCTGTCAGTGGGCATCGAGGACGCCGACGATCTGCTGGCCGACGTGGAGCAGGCCCTCCGCCACTGAGGCCCCGGCCGCTGAGGCGCCGGCAGCAGGCCGGCCCGGTCGACGGAAACGGCAGGAGCCCCTGAGGCGCGTGTGGCTCAGACGCTGCTGCGGGCCACTCCTGTCACGAGTCTTCCTGCCGTTTCCTGCGCAGTGTCCAGCGCCGACGCCGCGGCGGCTCGGGAGCCGGAGGAGGTGTGCGCGCCGCGCGCCGCGCGCGCCGCGCGCCGCGCGCGCCAGGCGTCGACCTCGGCGTCGGCGTCGCGGGTGGGCGTGACGACGGGCGGCCCGCCCTGCAGCTGGCGGCGCGCCTCCACCACACGGCGGTTGAAATCGGCGACGTACTCGCGGACGTCCGTCTCGCGGGTGAGCGCGTCGAGGCGTTCGTCGAACTCGGCGTGCTCGACCCGCAGCCGCAACGCCGGCGGTCCGAGGCCGGTGAGCTGCTCGGTCTGGATCTTGCGGCGGATCCACCAGTTCGGATCATGGTGGTCGCCGAGGCCCTCCAGCGGCTTGCCGTAGCCGGGCAGGTCGTCGAAGTCCCCGCGGCGGATGGCCTGCTGGATCGCCGTCTCGACGTACATGGCCCGCTCGTGCGCGGTGGGTGCGCCGGGATCGGAGCGCGGCTCGGCGGTGGCTGCGTCGTCCTCGTCTCCCGCGAAGCCGGCCTCGTGGGCGGCCTTGTCCACGCGATAGCGGGCGGCGTCCAGCCGCGGGTCCTCGGCCATTCCTCCAGCGTAAGCGCCTGTCGGGTGGCGGGGACGATACCCGGCATGTATATACTCGGAAATCACATACTGGGTATGCATCCCGGCGGTGGACACGAGGGAGACGCGGATGTCGGTGCGACAGAGCCTGCTGGCGATTCTGGATCAGGGCCCCTGCTACGGCTATCAGCTGCGCGCGGAGTTCGACCGCCGCACCGGGTCGACCTGGCCGCTGAACGTCGGACAGATCTACAACACCCTCGACCGCCTCGAGCGGGACGGTCTCGTCGTCAAGGGCGACGTCGACGAACAGGGACACGTGTACTGGCAGATCACCGACGCCGGTTCCGCCGAGGTGCGTGCGTGGCTCTCCTCGCCTGTCGAGCGGACTCACGGCACGCGGGGCGAACTGGCGATCAAGCTGGCCGTGGCCGCGACGCTTCCCGGCGTCGACGTCGCCGGTGTCATCCAGACCCAGCGCCTCGCGTCCCTTTCCCAGCTGCAGGAGCTCAACCGCGCCAAGTACGCCGGAGCGAACCCCGACGGCCCCGAGGAGCTGGCCTGGTCGCTCGTCGTGGACTCGATGATCTTCGCCGCCGAGGCGGAGGTGCGCTGGCTCGACCACACCGAGCAGCGCCTGGCCCTGCACCCGCGGCACGCGATGGCCCTCGAGCTGTCGACGGAGCGTCCCAAGCGCGGTCGCCCCGCGCTCCGCCCGGCGCCCGAGAGCGCGGCCCGCTCGTGACCGCGGTCCTCCAGCTCATCGGCGTCACCCAGCAGTACGGCGAGGGTGCGATCAGCGTCTCGGCGCTGTCGGGCGTCGACCTGACCGTCGCCAAGGGCGAACTGGTCGCGATCATGGGGGCGTCGGGCTCGGGCAAGTCGACGCTGCTGTCGATCGCCGGCGGCCTCCAGAAGCCGACGACCGGCGAGGTGGTCGTCGAGGGCACCTACCTGTCGACGGCGTCGACCCGCGAACTCGCGCAGCTGCGGCGGCGCTCCCTGGGGTTCGTCTTCCAGGACTTCAATCTCATCCCGACCCTCACGGCTCTCGAGAACGTGACGCTGCCGCTGGAGCTCGACGGCTTCCGAGCCCGCGCAGCACGCCGTGCGGGTCGGGATGCGCTCACCTCGGTCGGTCTCGACGCGAAGTTCGATGCGTACCCCGACGACCTCTCCGGGGGACAGCAGCAGCGTGTCGCGATCGCCCGCGCGGTCGTCGGGGGACGTCGGCTGATCCTCGCCGACGAGCCCACCGGGGCACTCGACTCGGTCACCGGCGAGGCGGTCATGAAGATGATCCGCTCGCGCGTCGACCAGGGCGCCGCCGGCATCCTCGTCACCCACGAAGCCCGGCACGCGGCCTGGGCGGACAGGATCGTGTTCCTCCGCGACGGCAGGATCATCGACCAGTCGCAGCGGGATGGCGCCGACTCGCTGCTGACGAGGGCGCGGTGACCGGCACGCTGGAGCGCGCGGAATCCGTGGGGACGGATCCGCGCGCCCGGGTGCCGGGGATGGAGTCGTCGCGCTGGGCGCGGTGGCGGGTGGCGGTGCGCCTGGCGCGGCGACAGGTGCGGCGCACGTGGGTGTCGAGCCTGCTCATCATGACGCTCGTGGCGCTGCCCATCGCGGCGATGGCGGGGGCGGCCATCTTCGTGGACAGCATGATCGGCACCCCCGAGGAGCGGGCGGACGTCGAACTCGGGCGGATGGCGGCGTGGGTGCAGCCCGCGGGGGTCCCGGATGCCGGGTTCTGGCAGGCGCCGGGTGAGCCGTTCTGGAACGGCTACCCCACGCGAGCCGACGGTTCCTCCGTCGAGCAGCCCGCAGGCGAGATCCCGACGGATCCGCTCGCCGCGCTCCCCGCCGGCGCCGAGACGGTTCCGATCGGCTCGGGCCAGGTGCGGATCGACACCGCGGCCGGGGTGGCGGCGGTGCCGGCCTGGGCGGGTGCGGCGTGGGATCCGCGGTTCGCGGGGCGGTTCGACGTGGTCGACGGGCGTGCTCCGGCCGCCGACGACGAGGTGATGGTCACGCCGGCGACGCTGGAGCGCACCGGCGTCGCGGTCGGCGGCGTGCTGCGCAGCGACGACCGCGACTACACGATCACCGGCACGATCGAGGTCGCCGACCTGCCCGACGCCGACAGCGCGGTCGTGTTCGCCGACGCGGATCGCTTCGCCGAGCGGCGCTGGTACCTGCCTGACACCGAGCTCTCGTGGGCGGACGTGCAGGAGCTGAACGAGGCCGGCATGATCGCCTACGCGCGGGGAGTGGTCCTCGACCCGCCGCCGTTCTCGGTGGACGGCGAGTGGGTGCTCGATCGGGCCACGCAGGACTTCTACAGCCGGCTCGCGCTGGCCGCCAGTCTCGGCGCGGCGGGGGTCGCCGCCGGGTACATGGTCGTCATGCTCGCCGGGGCCGCCTTCGCGGTGAGTGCGCGCCGGCAGCAGCGCGCCCTCGCGATCGCGGCGAGCGTCGGGGCCGACGCGCGCGACCTCCGCCGCACCGTCCGCCTCCAGGGCACGGTGCTGGGTCTCATCGGAGGCGTGGTCGGCGTCGCCCTGGGCATCGGCCTGGCGGCACTCACGCTGGCGCTCGTGGGCAACGGCTCGGCGACGCAGTTCTGGGGCTTCCATGTGCCGTGGCTGCTGCTGGTCGGCATCCTCGTCTTCGCGGTCCTCGTCGGGACGGCGGCGGCGCTCATGCCGGCCCGCGGTGTCGCGAAGTCGGATGCGATGAGCGCGCTGCGCGGTGCCCGCCGCCCGCAGAAGGTCACCGCCTCGCGCCCGCTGTGGGGATCGGTGATGCTCATCGGCGGCGTCGCCCTGACGATCCTGTGCGGCCTCGCCGCCGCGGCCGTCACGGCGAGCTCGTCCATCTCGTACGACTCGCCGCTGCGCTGGCTGCCGACCGTCGGCATCATCGTCGGACCGATCGTCGCGCAACTGGGGATCGTGCTGTCGGGGCGGTGGCTGCTCTGGCTCGCCTCGCTCGCTCTGTCGAAGCTGGGGATCGCCGCGCGGATCGCCTCGCGGGATGCCGTCGCCAACGGCGCCCGCACCGTGCCGGCCTTCGCGGCGATCGGCGCGACGGTGTTCGCCGGGGTGTTCGCGGTCGGCATGGGAGGGATGATCACCGGGCAGACGGCCCGTTCGTGGACGTACTCCGCCCCGGTCGGCACGGCGATCGGCTCCCTGTACTCGCGGACGCCGGAGCTTCTCACTCCGGAACAGGCCGGGGCGGCCGCCGCGGAGACCGTCGAGGTCTATCGCGAGGTCGGCGCGACGGCCACGGGCGTCGCCCAGCGGCAGCAGCCGCTCTGGGTCGAGAGCGAGGCGGACATTCCCGAGGACATGCTCCGCGCGACCACCGTGCGTCCCGATCGGAGCCTCGTCGATCCCGACAGCGTCGACGGCTGGGGATACTCGACGGAGCTCGCGAACCCGCAGAACAACATCGCGGTCATCACGCCCGACGACATCGCGACCATCACCGGCATCCGTCTGACGGAGGCCCAGCGGGCGGCCTACGAGGCCGGTGCGGCGCTCGTGACCGACGCGGGCCTCGTCACCGACGAGCGGATCGAGGTCGCGGCGTGGACCGAGCGGCAGTGGCAGTTCGGAGGTGCGCCGACCAATGTGCTGCGGCCGTGGCCGGGCGAGGAGTTCGAGGAGCCGGCGTGGTCGAAGAGCGTGGACGCGTTCGTGGTCGCCGCGCCCCATCAGGCGGTGCAGGTCGCGGTCACGCCGGCGACGGCGGAGGCCCTCGGCCTCGAGGTCGTGCCGCTCATGGTGTACGGCGACTTCGACGGTGCGCCGACGACGGAACAGGCCGACCGGCTCCGGTCGCTCGGCGAGAACCTGCAGAACGACGAGTACGCGGCGTCGGTGTGGATCGAGACCGGGCCGATCGGCGCCGAGTCCTGGCTCGTGCCGCTGCTGGTTGCCGTCGCCGTGCTGGTCGTCGGCGCGAGCGCCGTGGCCCTCGGGCTCGCCCGGTTCGAGCGGCGCCCCGACGATGCGACACTCACCGCCGTCGGCGGCACCGATGGCCTCCGCCGACGGATCGGGTTCTGGCAGGGGCTCGTGATCGTCGGGTTCGGGACCTTCGCCGGCGCCGCCGCCGGCATCCTCCCGCCGATCGGCTTCCTGCTGCAGTCGCAGGCCGACACCGGGCGGGAGCTCATGATCGCCGACATCCCCTGGTGGATGCTCGGGGCGCTCGCCGTGGCGCTGCCGCTGGTCATCGCCGTCGCCAACGCCGTGGTCCCGCCGCGCCGCCCCGACCTCACCCGTCGCACCGCGATCGCGTAGGCGCTGCGTTTCGTCTCGTCGCTGCGCTCCTCGCTCAACGTCCGGTCGTTGAGCGAGCGCAGCGAGACGAAACGTCGCTCCCACCGCGGAACGGTCGGCGTAACGTCGGAGGATGACCGATCCCCTCGTCTCCGCCGCCGAACTCGCCGCATTGCTCGACTCCGACCGCCCGCCGATCGTGCTCGACGTGCGGTGGCGCCTCGACGCTCCCGACGGGCGCGCAGCGTTCGAGAGCGGACACGTCCCGTCGGCGCAGTACGTCAGCCTCGACGACGAGCTCGCCGCCCACGGCGCTCCGACCGACGGGCGGCACCCCCTTCCCGCCCCCGACGACTTCGCCGAGACCGTGCGACGGTGGGGTGTCTCGGAGGGCGACACGGTGGTCGTCTACGACGACTGGCTGACCTACGGTGCCGCGCGGGCGTGGTGGATGCTGACCGATGCCGGCATCCCGGCGCGGGTGCTCGACGGCGGGCTCGCGGCATGGCGGTCGGCCGGCCTGCCGCTCGAGTCGGGCGCCGGCGCCGATCGCGTCCCGGGCACCGCGACCGTGTCGCCGGGACTCCTGCCCCAGCTCGGCATCGACGGCGCCGCGGCGCTTCCCGCGACCGGTGTCCTGCTCGACGTCCGCGCGCCGGAGCGGTACCGCGGCGACACCGAGCCGCTCGATCCGCGCGCCGGTCACATCCCCGGTGCGATCAACGCGCCGACGGTCGACAGCAACGGCGCCGACGGACGCTTCCTCCCGCCCGACGAGCTGCGCGCCCGCTTCCTGTCGGCGGGCGCGCGACCGGATGAGCCGGTCGGCGTGTACTGCGGCTCGGGCGTCTCGGCATCTCACGCGGCGCTCGCCCTCACGCTCGCCGGCTTCGCCCCCGCCCTCTACGTCGGCTCGTGGAGCCAGTGGTCGAACCACCCCGACCGCCCGGTCGCCGTCGGCCCCCGCCCCTGACGCCCCCACCCTTTCGCGAGCCGACACGTTCCGCCCGAACCCACACGCTGTTGCGCGCGCGGGGCGTGTCGGCTCGCGCGGAACGTGTCGGCTCGGCGGAATGTGAGAGGGGACGGGAGGGAGGGCGTCAGGTGAGGAGGGGGGCGAGTTCGGCGGCGGCGGAGACGAGGATCGCTGCGGTGTCGGCGGGTTCGGCCACCCGGCGAGGCGACCCGGCGAAGGCGAGTGCGCCCGCGAGGGTGCCGCCGTCGCCCCGGATCGGCGCGGCCAGGCAGCCCGAGGTCGCCGCCTGACGACGCACGACGCCGAACCGCTCGAGGTCGTCGCGGTCGGCGGTGTCGCGCCCGTCGTGCTCCTGTCGCAGCAGGCGTCCGACGGCGTAGCGCTCGGGCTCGCGGGTGAGGCGCACGGGGTCCGACAGCGGGAAGTCCGGGTCGGCGTCGGCCACGACGACGCGCCCGTCGACGTACATGACGAGGTGGATGCCGCCGCGCACCTGTCCGCGTACGCGGGCGAGGACCGCGTGCGCCGCGCGCGGAACGTGCACCGGCGCCGCAGCTACCGCGAGGTGGACGACCTTCGCCCCGAGGGCGAACCCGCTGAGGTCGGGGGTGCGGACGAGGAACTCGTCCTGGACGAGGAGGTTGAGGAGGCGGTACGCCGTGGCGCGCGGCATCCCGAGTGCCTCGGAGAGCTCCCGCGCCGTCGTGCCCGGGCCGAGCGCGGCGACCGCCTCAAGGACGGTGAGGGCGCTGTGCACGGCCCGCGGCTGTCGCGCCGTCAGCGACGGCGCCGCACCACCGGTCGTCCTTGGCCCACCCGGCATCCCTGGCCCGCCCGGCATCCCTGGCCCACCGGGCGCACGAGTCGCACCTGGCCGACCGGACACCCCTGGCACCCCTGGCACCCCTGGCGGGCCGGGCGCCGTGCCGGACATCATCCGTCCTTCCGTGCCACGCCGCCGAGGACCTGCGCGGCGACGGGTTCGTCGTACCCGCCGACACCGTCCAGCGCGGGCGCCGCCGGACGCATCCGCCACGCGATGAGCGCCGCGGCGGCTGCGGCCAGCACGAGCGAGATCCACACCCCCGGGTTCCCCACCTGGGCCTCCACCACGAGGTAGACCGCGAGGCACGCGATGATCGCGGCGGCCGCGACCATCGCGACGGCCGCCGCTCCCGCCGTGGTCTCGCCGATCCTGCGGAGGAACAGCGGCGCAGCGAGGCAGACGATCGCGTACGCGACGATATACCCGACCGCCGAGACGACGATGACCGACTCCATCGCATCCCACGGGCGGATGCCGCCGGCCACCAGTGCGAGCGGGATCGCCGCGATCACGGGCACCGCCACGGCGACCGCGCCGATCGGGGTGCGGTGGCGGGCGTGGGCCCGGCCGAACAGCGGCGGCACCACCCGGTCGCGTCCCAGGGCGAACAGCACGCGGGTGAGCGCGGTGGTCGACGCCAGCGCGCAGGCGAGGAAGGAGGCCGCGATGCCGACGTCGGCCGCCGCAGCCCAGCCCTGCAGTCCGAACAGCGCCGCGAGCTCGTCGATGGGCGCCTCGGACGACACGAGGTCGCGCCCCGCGGCGGCGAACCCGGCGACCTGCGCGTAGGCGGCCAGGAGGTACAGCGTCCCGGCGACGAGCACGGTCCACACGATGGCGCGGGGGATGTTCCGCAGCGGCGAACGCGCCTCGACGCCGAGGGTGGCCGCGCTCTCGAATCCCACGAACGCAGTGAGGGCGAGCACCGCCCCGGCCGCGACCGCCGACACCGACACGCCCCCGGACTCGGACGGCCACAGCGCCTCCGGCTGGAGCGGTCCGATGTGCACGAGGAGCGCGATCAGGAGGGCCACGACGAGCGCCACCGACACCGCCTCCACGACCAGGGCCACCCGCGAGGACAGCCGGATCCCGCGGACGAGCACGATCGCGAGCACCGCCGCCTCACCCGCCAGGGCGAGGGCCGACAGCAGCGGCGAGGGCGCCGCCAGCCACAGGCGCGACATCATCAGCGACAGGTAGTGGGCGCCGCCGAGGAGCGCGAACACCGAGATGAACGCGTAGCCGACGATGATAGCGGCGGCCGTGGCGAGTCCCGCCACCGGTCCGAGCCCTCGCGCCGCGTAGGTGTAGAGCGATCCGCTGGCGGCGAGCCTTCGCGCGAAGTGGTTGATCGTCCACGCCACGAGAAGCGCCAGCAGTGTCGCGACGGCGACCGCCAGCACCGTCGCGCCCCCGGCGGCGCCGGCGACGAGGAGGATGACCGTCGTCGCGGCGGCCGTCGGTGCCACAGCCGCCACCGATTGCGCCAGCACGTCGGCGAAGCCGACCGTTCGCCGCTCCAGCCCGTGCAGCGGTGAGCGTGCGGCGAAATCGTGCACCGGATCGGGTCGCGCGATCGCGCGCTCCAGAGCTGTCATGCGACCTCCCGGGGATCGCCTCGACGGTAGCCGGACGCCGTTGCCCGGTGGCTACCGCCGTGTTTCGGGTTCGTGTCACCCGAATGAGACAACGCCGCCAGGGCCGTCCCGTTCGGGAACGCGGTTTTTTCACGGCCCCGAGACGGCGGGGCAATCGCGGCCCGCGACTCTGGTCGCAGTCCACCCGTCCGCCGTCACCCGCGGCGCCACCGTCAGAAGAGGAACACCATGACCCAGCTCGAATCCCCGGGCGTCGAGGCATCCGCCAAGCGGGTGCTCTCCGGCTCCCTCGGCGCCACCGCGATCGTCTTCATGGTGGTCGCCGCCGCCTCGCCGCTGACCGTCATCGGAGGTGCCGCACCGCTCGGCATCCTGCTGGGCAACGGCGTCGGGTTCCCGGCGCTCTACGCCGTCAGCGCGGTCATCCTGCTGCTGTTCGCGGTGGGCCTGGCCGCCATGTCGCGTCACATCCCGCGCCCGGGCGCCTTCTTCACGTACGTCGGCTACGGTCTCGGCCGCTCGACGGGGCTCGCCGCCGCGTGGATCGCGATGCTCACGTACACGACCATCCAGGTGTCGGTGTACGGCTACATCGGCTTCATCCTGAGCTACACCATGGAGACGTACGCCGGCGTCGCGCTGCCGTGGTGGCTGTTCGCGCTGCTCGTCATCGGACTCGTCGGCATCCTCGGGTACCGCCACATCGACCTGTCGAGCAAGGTGCTCGGCGTGCTCCTCATCGCCGAAGTCGGGATCGTCGCGGTGCTCGTGGCCGTCGTGGTGTTCTCCGGCGGCGGCCCCGAGGGGCTGAGCCTGGCACCCTTCGAGCCGGCGAACGTCGTCAGCGGCTCGCCCGGTGTCGGTCTCATGTTCGCGATCGCCGCCTTCATCGGCTTCGAGGCGACGGCGATCTTCCGCGACGAGGCCCGCGACCCCGACCGCACCATCCCGCGCGCGACGTATATGGCCGTGATCGGCATCGGTGTCTTCTACACCGTCGCCTCGTGGGGCCTCGTGATGGCCTGGGGCCCGGGCGGCGTCGTCGACGAGGCCGCCGCCGACCCCGGCAGCCTGATCCTGCGGACGATGGCCACCTACCTCGGTACGGCGGGGGAGATCATCACGAACGTCCTGCTGATCACCTCGATGTTCGCCTGCGTGCTCTCGTTCCACAACGTCGTCACCCGCTACCAGCACTCCATGGCATCCGCCGGCGTGCTTCCGGACGGGCTCGCCTCGGTGCACGCGCGCCACCTCTCCCCGCACACCTCCTCGATCGTGCAGACGGCGACCGCCGCGGTGCTCATCGCCGTGTTCGCGCTGTTCCAGCTCGACCCGGTGCTGGCGGTGTTCACGTGGTTCGCCGGCGTCGCCACGCTCGCGATCGCGATCCTCATGGCACTGACCTCCGTGGCGGTGATCGCGTACTTCCTGAAGACCCGCAAGGACACCCGGGCCTGGAACACGATCATCGCGCCGGGACTCGGATTCCTCGGGCTCATCCTGTCGGCGGCGCTCATCGTCGCGTACTTCCCGATCATGGTCGGCGACGTGGATGCCGAGGGGGCGCCGGTGTTCGGCGGACTCAGCTGGTTCCTGCTGGCGCTCGTCGTGGTCTTCCCGGTGCTCGGCTACCTCCAGGCCGCCTGGATCAAGAAGCGCCGCCCCGCCGCCTACGCGAAGCTCACCGACGCGATCGCCGGCTGACGGCGTCCCGCCCCGTCTTCCTCCCGCACTATCCGCCCCACCGCACCAGAGAGAGCCCTTCATGACCGACACCCTGACCGCAGACCTCGCCGAGGCGACGCCCGCCGCGCCCGGCCACCCGCTCGCCTCCTTGACCGCCGCCGAGATCGACGCGGTGCGTGCGATCGTCCTCGCCCTTCCCACGACGACCGACCGCACCCGGTTCGTGTATGTCGGTCTGGAGGAGCCCGCCAAGGGCGAGATCCTCGCATGGGAGCAGGGCGGCCCGGCTCCCGAGCGCCGGGCCCGCGTGCAGCTGCTCGACATGACGACGACGCGCTCGAGCGACCTCGTCGTCTCGATCGACGGCGGGATCGTGCTCAGCGAGCACGTGCTCGACGGCACCGCCGGGCAGCTGCCGATCCTCGACGCCGAGTTCGAAGAGGTCGGACTGATCGCCAATGCCGACCCGGAGTGGGTCGCCGCGCTCGCCGCCCGCGGCCTCACGGTCGACGACGTCGTGCTCGTGCCGCTGTCGGCCGGTCACTACGGGTACGGAGATGAGGAGGGCAAGCGGATCCTCCGCACCTTCGCGTTCCAGCAGTTCCACGCGAAGGACCACCCGTGGGCGCATCCCGTCGACGGCCTGACCGCCTACATCGACGTCGCCGCGCGGAAAGTCATCCGCATCGTCGACACCCCCGGGTTCGAGATCCCGCAGACGAGCGGCAACTTCGACGACCCGGCCCTGCAGGGCGCTCCGCTGGAGGGGCTGAAGCCGATCGAGATCACGCAGCCGCAGGGGGCGAGCTTCACGGTCGACGACGAGCACGTCACCTGGGGCGACTGGGAGCTCCGCATCGGCTTCGACACCCGCGAGGGCCTCATCCTCCGCCAGCTGCAGTTCCAGGGGCGCCCGGTGATGTACCGCGGCTCGATCAGCGAGATGGTCGTGCCCTACGCCGACCCCGCTCCCAACCGGTTCTGGCAGAACTACTTCGACACCGGCGAGTACCTCTTCGGGCGCTACACCAACGAGCTCGAGCTCGGCTGCGACTGCGTCGGCGACATCACCTACGTCGACGCCGTGCTCTCCGACGAGCTCGGGTCGCCCCGCACGGTCCGCAACGCCGTCTGCATGCACGAGGAGGACTTCGGCTCGCTGTGGAAGCACACCGACCTCTTCACCGGATCGAACGAGGTGCGCCGTCAGCGGCGGCTGGTGATCTCCTTCTTCACGACGGTCGGCAACTACGACTACGGGTTCTTCTGGTACTTGTACCTCGACGGCACGATCGAGTGCGAGGCCAAGCTCACCGGCATCCTGTTCACGTCGTCGTACCCCGGCGAGGACTACGCCTACGCGTCGCAGGTCGCGCCGGGCCTGGGAGCGCCCTACCACCAGCACCTCTTCTCCGCGCGCCTGGACATGACCATCGACGGGCAGGCGAACGTCGTCAACGAGATCGACGCGGTGCGCGTGCCGATCTCGGAGAGCAACCCTGCGGGGAACGCCTTCACGAAGAAGGTCACGCCCATCGTGAGCGAGGCGGTGTCGGGACGCGTCGCGGACGGATCGGTCGGCCGCGTGTGGCAGATCGCCTCGACCGAGAAGACGACGTCGCTGGGTCAGCCGACCTCGTACGTCCTCTTCCCCGAGGCCCACCCGATCCTCCTCGCCGACGACGCGTCGTCGATCGCATCACGGGCAGCCTTCGCGACGAAGAACCTCTTCGTCACCAAGTACGACCCCGCCGAGCGCTACGCCGCAGGCGACTTCGTCAACCAGCACCCGGGCGGCGGCGGCATCCCGGAGTTCATCGCGGGCGACGAGCCCCTGGTGGGCGAGGATCTCGTCGTCTGGCACACCTTCGGCCTCACGCACTTCCCGCGCAACGAGGACTGGCCGGTCATGCCCATGGACTACGCGAAGTTCACGCTCAAGCCGTACAACTTCTCCGAGCGCAACCCCGCCCTGCACGTCCCCGCCCCCGTGTCGGACCACTGCTCGGCCGGCACCGCGGCCGCGCACGCCGGCGGGTACGGCCCGGTGGCCGGCGCGCACGGGCACGATGGTCACGGGCACGGTGAGCACGGGCACGATGGGCACGGGCATGGTGCGCATGGGCACGGTGCGCACGGGCACGGGCACGGGCACCACTGATCGCATGGGCGAGGTCCTCCACCTGTGGGCCCTCGCGCCCGCCACGGTCGGCGCGTGCTGCGTCGCCGCCGACCGTGGCCGTGCGCGGGTGCCCGAGTTCGCCGCCGCCGCGCTCATGCTGATCGCGATGGCCGACATCGGCACCGGGGCCGGCCTCATCGCGCCGGTGCTGTGGGCGCTGCTGCTGGTGGTCGGAGCCATGGCGCTGGCGGCCCTGCGCGGCGCGCGGCGGCGGCCGGTGGCGGCGGAGCGCATGCCGCATCCGTCGCGGGCGATGACGGTCATGACGGCGCTCGGCCTCGTGGTCATGGCCGTGCTGATGATCGCGATGGGTGTGCATCCGTCGTCGGCCGCCCTGGGGCTCGGCGGCGGCCACGATCACAGCGCGTTCGGAGCCTGGCGCGGCGGCGGTGAGCTCGGTCCGGTGGCCGCGCTGACGATGGCGGTCGCCGCCGCGTACGTCGCCGTGTCGGCGGTCGCCGCCGTCCGCTCCTCCCTCCGTCTGGACCGCGTCCAGTACGCCTCGATGGCCACCGCCACCGCAATGATGGCGCTGGCATCCGCCGCCTGACCCTCCCTCCCTCCCGCCCTCCCGCCCTCCCCCCCTCTTCCGCCGAGCCGACACGCTCTTGCCGAGCCGACACGCTCTGGCACGCGCGTAGGGTGTCGGCTCGGGCGGAACGTGTCGGTTCGGCGAAACGAAACGAGCGAGGCCGCGAACGCGCGAGCTAGAGCAGACTGGGAGCATGCGTGCGACCTACATGTACGGACCCGGCGACGTCCGGGTGATCGATGTCCCCGATCCCGTGATCGAGGAGCCGACGGATGCGGTGCTGCGCACGCTCGTCGCCTGCGTCTGCGGCAGCGATCTGCATCCGTACCACTCGATGGAGCAGAGCGAGACCGGGCGTTCGATGGGCCACGAGATGATCGGGGTCGTCGAGGAGGTCGGCGCCGACGTCGAGACCGTGCGCCCGGGCGACGTGGTCATCGTGCCGTTCGTCTGGTCGTGCGGCGTGTGCGACTTCTGCCGCGCCGGTCTGCAGACCTCGTGCCGGATCGGCGGTCTCGCGAGCTCCCCGCGCACCGGCGGCGCGCAGGCCCAGTACCGCCGCGCTCCGCTGGCCGACGGCACGCTCTACCGCGTCGACGTGGCCGAGGACGACGAGCGGATGCCGGGTCTGCTCACCCTCAGCGACGTCTACGGCACCGGCTGGCATGCGGCCGTCACCGGCGGCGTCGGTCCCGGCGCGTCGGTGACGGTGATCGGCGACGGCGCCGTGGGCCTTCTCGCGGTGCTGTCGGCGGCCCAGCTCGGCGCCGAGCGGATCGTCCTGATGGGGCGGCACGAGGCGCGGACCGACCTCGGCCGCCGCTTCGGAGCGACCGACGTGGTGGCGTCCCGCGGCGAGGAGGGTGTCGAAGCGGTCCGCGCGCTCACCGGCGGCGACGGCACGCACGTCGTGATCGACGCGGTCGGACATCTTCCCGCGTACGAGCAGGCGCTCGGCGTGGTCCGCGACGGCGGCGTCGTCACGCGCGTCGGCGTGCCGCAGTACTCGACGGGTCCGATCGGCCGGGAGCAGTTCGTCCGCAACGTCACGATCACCGGCGGCGTTGCCCCCGTGCGCGCGTACATCGACCGGCTGCTCCCCGACATCCTCGACGGATCGGTCGATGCGGGCGCGGTGTTCGACGTGACGCTCCCGCTCGACGACGCCGCCGAGGGCTACCGCCTGATGGACGATCGCGAGGCGCTGAAGGTCCTCCTCCGCCCCTGACGCCCGCGCCCCGCCCCCGCGCCCCGCGCGCCGCCCCGAGCTTGCCCCCGGGCCGCCGAGCTTGCCCCCTGATCCTCGAGCTTGCCCCCGGGCCGCCGAGCTTGCCGGCAAGTTCGGCGTGCTCAGGGCAAGCTCGGGGGGTACGGGGCAAGTTCGGGCACGCGGGGCAAGCTCGGTGTGCGGGCAAGCTCGACGCGCGAGGGGCAAGCTCGGGACATTGGGGCGGGTGGGGCGGGGTGCGGCGGGGGCGGGGGATGCGGGTTGTCAGGAAGCTCTCAGGAAGTCGGGGTGAACCGCGTCGTGGTGCGGATCGCGGGGGTTGCGGCGGGGCTCCGGAGAGGTGTTCGGCGGGAGGGCGACCCATCCGATCGCGCGGTGCTTCCGGATGACCGGACGTGCGGGAAATCGCACCGAACGGAAGGAAACAACCGATGCGTACGAACACGAAGCGAGTGGGGATCTTCACGGCGGCAGGACTGGGCGCCGTTGCGCTGGCCGCCGGAGCGGCCCTGCCGGCACAGGCCGACGACGTCGTCACGAACGACGAGTCCTCGACCGCGACCGAGGCCACGGGTTCGCTCGACGCGCTGCAGACCTCGATCCGTGACGCACTCGACCTGGGGCTCACGGGCGGCGACATCCTCGAGGGCGGCCTCGTCAACGTCGGAGACATCGGCTCCGGCGCGATCCTGTCCGGCAACGACACCCCGATCGGCTCCGGAAACAGCGTCGACGCTCCGATCGGCAGCGGCAACGACGTGAGCGTGGACGCCCCTGTCGGCAGCGGCAACGAGGTCGGAAACGGCAACGAGGTCGGCAATGGCAACGCCAACGGCAACGAGGTCGGCAGCGGCAACGAGGTCAGCCCCGAGGTCGGCAACGGCAGCGGAAACGGCAACGCCAGCGGCAACGACACCAGCGTCGGCGACGTGGGTGCCGAGGTCGGCGACATCGCCGGTGACATCTCGTCCGAGGTGGGCGACGTGACCGGCGACATCGGCGCCGACGTCGACGACGCGGTAGGCGACATCTCCTCCGACGTGGACGACCTGCTGGACGGCATCCTCGGCGACTGACCGACGAGGACGCGCAACGCACGAGCGGCGCCGGGGATCATCCCCGGCGCCGCTCGCTGCTGTTCCGCGCGTCGCGGCTCAGCCGACCTCGTCCCGCCAGGAGTGCACCGGACGGTAGCCCAGAACGCGCTCCGCCTTCGCGGTGGAGAACAGCGAGTCGTTGACGCCGAGCGGGCCGCGGAGCTCCACCCCCGGGAAGACCTCGGCGACGAGTTCCTCGTTCGGGCGGCTCATGACGGTGTCGGCGGCCGCGATGAGGAAGTGGTCGAACCCGGCGGGGGCGACCTCCAGGGCCCGCAGCACCGCCTGGGCGCCGTCGCGGGCGTCGATGTAGCTCCACAGGTTCCACTTCCGCTGCCGCGGATCGGCATCGAAACCGGGGAACTCGGCGTAGTCGGCCGGGACCATGACGTTGGAGAAGCGCAGCGCGGTGATCGACACCTCGGGGTGCCAGCGCACGAGCTCGACCGCCATCGTCTCCTCGAGGTGCTTGACGAGCGAGTACACCGACTCGGGCCGGGCGGGGTAGTCCTCGTCGACCGGGATGTAGGGCGGGGGCACGTCGAAGGGGAGTCCCTGCACGGTCTCGCTGGAGGCGTAGACGATCTTCGTCATGCCGAGTCGCAGCGCCGCCCAGAAGACGTGGAAGGTGCTCAGCACGTTGTTGCGGAACGTCTCCACGTCGGGCCGGATGCCGGGGGCGGGGATCGCGGCCAGGTGCACCAGGGCGTCGAAACCGTCGTGCTGGTCGCCGACGGCGGTGAGCGCGTCGATCACCTGCCCATAGTCGGTGAGGTCGACCTGGACGAAGCCCGGGCCGCGGGTGCCGGTGGCATCCAGGCCGATGACTTCATGCCCCGCGGCGGTCAGTTCACGGACGACGACGGTTCCCAGTTTTCCGGACGACCCGGTGACGGCGATGCGCATGTCCTCAGCCTGTCATGGCCGGGCGGGTGCGGGGTGGGGGCTTGTCTCGGGACCCGCTACGCCGTAGGTGCCCCGGCGGCCCGGGTCGACTCCCGCACGATCAGGTGCGTGGCGATGGGCGTGTCCTCGGTGAGCTCGTGCGGCTCCTCGACGGCGAGGAGGACCTTCTGCATGATGAGCTCGCCGAGGGCCTGGAAGTCCTGGCGCACCGTCGTCAGCGGCGGCAGCAGGAACGGCGCCTCCGGCACGTCGTCGAACCCGACCACGCTCACGTCGTCGGGCACGCGCAGGCCGCGGCTGCGCAGCGCGGAGACGAAGCCGATCGCCATGTGGTCGTTCGCCACGAAGACGGCGGCATCCGCTGCCCCACCGCCCGCCTCGAGGTCCCCGCCCGCACCGAGGTCCCCGCGCGCCCCGAGATCCAGGCCCGAGCCGATCTCGAAGCCGCTCGCGGCCGACCAGTCGCCGTGGCGAGGCTCGACGGCGACGAGTCCCTGCGCGGTCAGCTCGTCGCGCCATCCGCGCAGCCGTTCGAGGCTGTCGGGATTGCTCGGCGGCCCCGCCAGATGGAGGATGCGCCGATGGCCGAGCTCGGCGAGGTGGCGGACGGCGGCGCGGGCCCCGCGGTACTGGTCGATCGAGACGAGGTTCGGATGCCGGCGCTGGGTCGCGGCGGCGGCCACGACGGGCACGCTCAGCTCGAGGCCGCGAACCACCTCGAGCACGCCGATGTGGTTGACGATCAGCACGATCGCATCGACCCGCTGCCGGAGCAGTCCCTCGATCACGGTGCGCACGGCGCCGGGATCGGGATCGGGGGAGGTGACCGCGTCGACCGAGTACCGCTCGGCGCGCGCGGCCACGTTGAAGTGCATCGCGATCGAGGTGGGACCGAAGTCCGCGGTGCCGGGGGTGACGAGGCCGATCGTGCGCGTGCGGCGGGTGACGAGGGCGCGCGCGGCGGGCGACGGGCTGTAGCGCAGCTGTGCGATCGCCTGCTCCACGCGGGCGCGCGTGGCGGGGCGCACGTTGGGGAGGTCGTTGAGCACCCGCGAGACCGTCTGGTGCGAGACTCCCGCCAGGCGCGCGACGTCGAAGATGTTCGCGGACTTGGCGCCGCGGTCCTCGCTCACGGGGCGTCCTCCGGCTGGGCGACCAGGGCCAGGAGCGAGTCCACCGTGAGCTCGTCGGCGGGGAGGGTGTCGACGATCCGCCCGCCGCGCAGCACGGCGATGCGGTTCGAGACCCGCAGCACCTCCTCGAGTTCGGCCGAGACGAACACGACCGACAGCCCGTTGTCGGCGAGCTCGCCGACCAGGCGCTGGATCTCGACCTTCGCGCCGACGTCGATGCCGCGCGTGGGCTCGTCGAGCACCAGGACGCGCGGCGACAGCGCCAGCAGGCGCGCGAGGAGCACCTTCTGCTGGTTGCCGCCCGAGAGGGTCCCCGCCGGGCGGTCGGGGTCGGCGGGGCGGATGTCGAGCGCCTCGATCCAGCTCTGGGCCAGCTCGCGCCGCCGCGTGTTTCCGAGCCGGTGCAGTACCCCCCGCTCGGCCTGCAGGGCGAGGGTGATGTTGTCCTGCACGCTGAGGCCTTCGATGATCCCCTCGGTGCGCCGGCTCTCCGACGAGTAGACGACACCGAGCGCGATGGCCCGGCGCGGGGAGGTGAGGTCGACGGGGGCGTCGCCCACGCTGATCGTGCCGGCATCCACCCGGTCCACGCCCGTGAGCGCGCGCGCCAGCTCGGTCCGTCCCGATCCCAGCAGCCCGGCCAGTCCCACCACCTCGCCCTCGGCGAGCCGGAGGTCGGCGCCCACGATCCCCGGCCCCACGGTCACCTCGATCGCTTCGAGCACCGAGGACGACACGTCCGACGGCGTCTCCGCACGGCTCCGGACGGCCATCTCGTCGCTCGTGCGCCCGAGCATCTTCTCCACGAGCCCCACCCGCAGCAGCTCGGTAGGCACGTACTCGCCGATCAGCCGGCCGCCGCGCAGCACCGTGATGCGGTCGCAGATCTCGTACACCTGGTCGAGGAAGTGCGAGACGAAGAGGATCGCGACGCCCCGCTGGGTGAGCTCGCGCATCACGCGGAACAGCTCGGCGACCTCGTCGAGGTCGAGGCTCGAGGTCGGCTCATCGAGCACGAGCACTTTCACATCGACCGAGATGGCGCGGGCGATCGCGACCAGCTGCTGGATGGCGAGCGAATGGGTAGAGAGGATCGACTGCGGGTCGACGTCGAGGCCGAGGTCGGACAGCACCGCCTCGGCACGTGCCGACATCGCGCGCCAGTCGACGGCGCCGAAGCGCCGCGGCTCCCGGCCGAGGCAGATGTTCTCGGCCACGGTGAGGTTCGGCAGGAGGTCGATCTCCTGGTAGACCGTGCCGATGCCTGCGGCGATGGCCGCCGCAGGAGTCGCGAACTCCGCGCGCTCGCCGCCGACCCGGATCTCGCCCGCGTCGAGGCGCAGCACCCCGGTGAGGGCCTTGATCAGCGTCGACTTGCCCGCCCCGTTCTCACCCATGAGCGAGTGGACCTCGCCGGGGAAGAGGCGGAAGTCCACGCGGTCGAGCACCGTCTCGGCCCCGAAGCGCACCGTCGCGCCGGAGATCTCGACGACGGGGGCGGGGCCGCCCTCGTGCTCGCGTGGATCCATGGTGACCATCATGCCCGGGTGCACCCTCGCGCAGCGTGCACGCCGAACCGGTGTCAGCGCCGGTTCGCGCCGGTGCGGGTGACGATCAGGCGCTGCATGACCACGAAGGCGAGCAGGATCACACCGATGATGATCCGCGTCCAGGACTGCTCGGCCCCGAGGAACGAGATGACCGTCTTGATGGTGCCGTAGACGAACACGCCGATCATCGACCCCAGGACGAACCCGCTCCCGCCCGACAGGAGCGTGCCGCCGATCACCACGGCAGCGATCGTGTCGAGCTCGGTCCCCACACCGGTCAGCGGGTAGGCGGCGCCCGTGTAGGCGGTGAAGACGACGCCCGCCAGGCCCGCGCAGACACCGCTGATCACGTAGACGAGCAGCTTCGTGCGCACGACGGGCAGGCCCATGAGCCGGGCGGACTGCTCGTTGCCGCCGATGGCGTAGACGGTGCGTCCGAACCGCGTGTACTGCAGCACGAGGATGCCGATGAGCACCACGAGCAGCGCGATGATGCCGGTGGGGGTCAGGTAGAACGTGCCCGGGGCGCCCTGCAGCCGGGTGGACTGCAGCCACAGGATGGTCGGGTCTTCGACCTTGATCGACGACAGGCTCACCATGAAGGCGAGGCCCCGGGCCGCGAACATCGCCGCCAGCGAGGCGATGAACGGCTGCACGTCGAAGAACTGCACCATCACGCCGACCGCCAGGCCCATCGCCGCGCCGAGGATCACCATGACCGGCACGACGACCGCGGTGGGGAGCCCCTGCCCCAGCAGGCTCGCGCCGAGCATCCCGGTGAAGGCCATGACGGCGCCCACCGAGAGGTCGATGCCGCCGGTGAGGATCACGAAGGTCATGCCGACCGCGAGGATCAGGAGGTAGGCGTTGTCGAGCAGCAGCGCCGACAGCACGCGCGGCGTGAGGAAGTTGCCGAAGTAGGCCTGGGCGCCCACGAGCATCACGACGAAGATGACGAGCGCGGCGAAGACCGGGATCCACGCGGCGTGGCGGCTCCGGAATCGGCGGACCGTCTCGACCAGGGGCGATGCCGGCGCGGCCGGCTCAGCGGTCAGGGTGCTCACGAGGCCACCGCCTTCGACTCGGGGCGCAGTGTTCGGACGGCCCGGGCCAGGTGACCGCGCGTGCGGGGCGACTGCACCAGCACCACGATGACCACCACGATCGCGAGGAACAGCGGGCTGACCGCCGGCGGCACCCCGAGGAAGGTGATCGTCGACTTCAGCGTCTGGATGGTGAACACGCCGACCACGGTGCCGGCGAGGGAGAACGTGCCGCCCATGAGCGAGGTGCCGCCGAGCACGACGGCGAGGATCGCGTCGAGCTCGATGTACAGGCCGGCCGCGTTCGCGTCGGCGGCCATGATGTTGGAGCTGTAGAGGATGCCGGCCAGGCCCGCGAGCAGGCCGCTCGCCGCGTAGGCGCCCCAGATGATGCCGCGGGAGCGGACGCCGGCGAGGCGGCTGGCCTCGGGGTTGATGCCGACGGCCTCGGTGAGCACGCCCAGCGCGGTGCGGCGCTCCAGCAGCGCCACCACCACGATCGCGACGACCGAGACGTAGAAGGCGAACGGCAGCCCGAACACGTAGCCCTGCGCCATGAACCGGTACGGCTCGCTGTTGATCGTCGTGATGAACCCGCCGGTGATGAGCAGCGCGACGCCGCGCCCGGCGAGCATCAGGACGAGCGTCGCGATGATCGGCTGGATGCCGACGACCGCGACGAGGAATCCGTTCCAGACCCCCAGCACGAGGGCGACGCCGACGCCGAGCAGCACGGCGATGATGACCGTGGGGAGCCCGTCGGGATCGCTCGATCCGGAGATGAAGGTGAGGGCCACGGCGCCGGAGACGGCCATGATCGCGCCGACCGACAGGTCGATGCCGCGGGTCGCGATCACGAGCGTCATGCCGAGCGCGACGAGCATGAGCGGCGCGCTGTTGCGCAGGATGTCGATCAGCGGGCCGTACAGCTGACCGTTCTGCACCGTGATCGAGAGGAACGAGGGCCGCGCGATCGTGTTGATGACGATGAGGGCGAGCAGGGCGGCGACCGGCCAGAACAGGCGGTGCTTCAGGATGGCTTTCATGCCGCGTTCTCCGGCTTCTTGTGAGACGGCGTCGTCTCGGGCTTCGGGTGAGACGACGTCGTCTCGGGGGAGATGAGGGGGGACTCCTGGGCGATCACGTCGACCAGGTCGTCGACGTGGATGCCGATCGCGTCGAGTTCGCTGATCTTACGACGATCGCGCATCACGGCGATGCGCTGCGAGATGCGCACGACCTCCTCGAGCTCCGAGGAGATGAAGACCACGGCCAGGCCCTGCGCCGACAGCTCGGCGACCTTGCGCTGGATGTCCGCCTTGGCCCCCACGTCGATGCCGCGGGTCGGTTCGTCGAGGATCAGCAACTGCGGTGCCGTGGCGAGCCAGCGCGCCAGCAGCACCTTCTGCTGGTTGCCGCCCGACAGGTTCCGGAGGAGGGCGTTCGGGTTGGCGGGACGGATGCCGAGCGCCGTCATGTACTCGGCGACGATCGCCTCCTGCTCGGCCTTGCCGATCTTGCGCAGGGCGCCGCGCTGGGCCTGCACGCCCAGCACCATGTTCTCGGCGACGGTGAGGTCGCCGATGACGCCCTCGGCGCGTCGGTCCTCGGAGGAGAACGCGATGCGGCGGTCGATGGCGTGGCGCGGGTTCGTGATCCGCGCGGGCGCTCCCCGCACCTCGGTCTCGCCGGTGTCCGAACGGTCGGCGCCGTACAGCAGGCGGACCAGTTCGGTGCGTCCCGAGCCCAGCAGGCCGGCGATGCCGACCACCTCGCCGTCGTACACCTCGACGTCGACCGGTTCGAGCACGCCCTTGCGCCCGATGCCGGACGCGCGCAGCACCGGCGCGGCGGTGCGATCGATCTCGCGCTCGGCGGCTCGGGAGATGGCTTCGAGCTCGTCGAGCTCCCGTCCGATCATCTGCGAGATGAGCTCGCCGCGAGGGAGCTCGGCGGCGAGGTGCTCGCCGATGAGGCGGCCGTTGCGGAGCACCGTCAGCCGGTCGGAGATCTCGTACACCTGGTCGAGGAAGTGGGTGACGAAGAGGATGGCGACGCCGCGGCCCCGGAGGTCGCGGACGACGGCGAAGAGCTGCTCGACCTCGCCGCGGTCCAGGCTCGAGGTCGGCTCGTCGAGCACGAGCACCCGCGCGTCGGTGACCATGGCGCGGCTGATGGCGACCAGCTGCTGCACGGCGATCGAGTGGCTGCTGAGTGCGGAGTGGGTGTCGATGTCGACGCCGAGCGCGGCCAGGTGGCGGGCTGCTTCCCGGTGGGTCGCCCGCCAGTCGATGCGGCCGAGCCGGCGCACCTCGTGGCCGAGCATCACGTTCTCTCCGACGGAGAGGTTCGTGCAGAGGTTGACCTCCTGGTAGACCGTCGAGATGCCGGCGGCCTGGGCGTCGGCGGTCGAGCGGAACACGCGCTCGCGGCCTTCGACGGTGATCGTCCCGCCGCTGACCGCGTACACCCCGGTCAGGGCCTTGATCAGCGTCGACTTGCCGGCGCCGTTCTCGCCCATGAGGGTGTGCACCTCCCCGGCGCGGAGGGTGAAGTCGACGCCGTCGAGGGCTTTCACTCCGGGGAAGACCACGGAGATGTCTCGCATCTCGACGACGGCAGGGGGAGCCTCGGTCATGGTTCTGAACTTCCTGTGCTGGCGGCGGTCGTGGATCGAGTGGTGCGGGGGCCGGGCCCGCTCGGACCCGGCCCCCGCGCTCAGGATCAGTACGGACGCGAGTCCAGGACTTCCTTCGCCTGCTCCTGCGTGAACGACTGGTCGGGGACGATCGTCTTCTTCTCGACCGTGTCGCCGGCGAGGACCGCCTTGACCAGGTCGGCCGCCTTCTCGCCGAGCAGCGGGTTGCACTCGACGATGAAGTTGAACTCGCCGTTGGCGAGGGCGGTCATGCCGTCCTTGACGGCGTCGATCGTCACGATCTGGATGTCGGTGCCGGGCGTGAGGCCCGCCGCCTTGATCGCGTCGAGGGCGCCGAGGCCCATGTCGTCGTTGTGGGCGAAGAGCACGTCGATGTCGCTGCCGTACTTCTGCAGGTATCCCTCCATGACCTTCTTGCCACCGTCGCGGGTGAAGTCGCCGGTCTGCGAGTCGAGCACGTTGATGTCGGTGCCCTCGATCGCCGCGCCGAAGCCGGTGGCGCGGTCGAGTGCGGCGGACGAGCCCGTCGTGCCCTCGAGGATCACGAGGTTCGCGGCCTTGCCGTCGAAGTTCTCCTTGACCCACTCGCCGGCGGTGCGGCCCTCCTGCTCGAAGTCGAGGCCGACCCACGAGGCGTAGAGGTCCTCGCTGGCCGAGACCGTGCGGTCCTCGAGGATGACGGGGATGCCGGCGTCCTTGGCCTCGGTGAGAACGTCGTCCCAGCCGTCGACCGTGATGGGCGCGATGACGATGGCGTCGACGCCCTGGTTGATGAAGCTGCGGACGGCGGCGATCTGCGCCTCCTGCTTGTTGTCGGCGGCGTTGAAGATCAGGTCGAAGCCGTTCTCGGCCGAGAACGCGGCCTTCATCGACTCGGTGTTGGCCGAGCGCCAGCCCGACTCCGATCCGGTCTGCGCGAAGCCGACCTTGATGACGTCGCCGTCTCCGCCGTCGCCGCCGGGCGTCTCGCCCGTGGTGCCGGCGCAGCCGCTGACGGCCATGGCCAGCGCGCCCAATAGTGCGACGCCGGCCAGCATGTTCTTCTTCATCCCTGGAACCTCCTCGTTCGGGACCGACGGTGCGACGTCGGTGTCGTGGCACAGGCCTGCGGTGAGCCTGTGCTCGGAATGTTAGCCTTCACATTCCACTTTTCGGCAAGATGTGAGCGATAACAGTTCGATAACGCCGCCGTTTCACACGGCGATCAGCGTCCCGCGCGACAGTTCATATGGCACCGCTCCCGTGAGCGATCACATTCGCGCCTGACTCGGCCGTGGGCGAGAGTGCGCGAAACCTCGTGGATCGGCATCCCGCGCGACACTTCGCGCAGTCTCGGCGCGGATCGGCGCGGAGCCGGCGCTAGCCTGAGCGGATGAGCAGCCCAGTGGCGCGTGTCGGCATGCGCGAGGTCGCCGCGCACGCGGGCGTCTCGACCCAGACGGTGTCACGGGTGCTCAACGACCATCCTCACATCCGGCCCGAGACGCGCGCGAAGGTGCTGGCCTCCGCGTCGGCGCTCGGATACCGGATGAACAACGCGGCCCGCGCCCTCGGCACCGCCACGACGCGGACGATCGGCGTGGTCGCCAGCGATGCCGCCCTGTTCGGCCCTGCTGCGGGGATCGCCGCGCTGGAGGCTGCCGCGCGCGCCGCCGGGCGATGGATCACCACCGCCTACGCCGACGGCGCCGAGGTCGACGCGGTGGCGGATGCCGTCGAGCACCTGCTCGTCCAGGGTGTCGACGGCATCGCGATCGTCGCCCCGCACACGGCGTCGCTGGAGCGCTTGGAGCGGTCGGAGCCCGGCGTGCCCCTGGTGGCGCTCCACGGCGGAGCCGGCGCCGAGCGCCAGGCCGCCGGCGCCGGCCTCGCCGTCGACCATCTCGTCGCCCTCGGCCATCGCCGGATCGCGGTGCTGTCGGGTCCGGCGGCGTGGAGCGAGGCGACGGTCCGCGCGCGCGGCGTCGCACGTGCGCTGGCCCGGCACGGACTGACTGCAGCGGGGAACTGGGAGGGGGACTGGTCGGCATCGGCCGGGGCCGCCCTCGGACGCGAGGTCGCGGCCGCCGTCCGGGCGCCGGGAGGGCCCACGGCGGTGGCCGTCGCCAACGACCAGATGGCGCTGGGCCTGATCGCGGGCCTTCGCGAAGCGGGGGTCCGGGTGCCGGCCGACGTCAGCGTCACCGGCTTCGACGACAACCCCGACGCCGGCTTCTACCTCCCCGCGCTCACCACCGTCCGCCTGGATCTCGCCGGCGAGGCCCGCCGCTGCATCGACGAGCTCCTCGGCGTCGCGACCCCCGCCATCGCCCGCCCCGCCGAGCTCGTCATCCGCTCGTCATCCGCCCCTCCCCCCGCGTAACCCCCGCCCCTCGCCCTCGCCCCTTCGCCGAGCCGACACGCTCGTGCCGAGCCGACACGCTCCGTGCGCGCAATAGGGTGTCGGCTCGGCAAAACCATGTCGGCTCGGGGATGGGCGCCGTGACCTGGCGCTCACGGTGTGTTACCGGTAACATGAGCGGGACGTCGAGATCGGCGCACGAGACCAACGGAGGCACCGTGACCCCGCACGACCCCACCGGCACCGCCGCGGATTCCGCCGGAGCCGCGGACATCGCCCGGATCATCGCGTCGGGACGGACGGCGCTGGGCATCGAGCTCGGGTCGACCCGCATCAAGGCGTGCCTGGTCGACGCCGACCACCCCGCTCGGGTGCTCGCCGTGGGCAGCCACGAGTGGGAGAACGCCTTCGTCGACCGGCGCTGGACGTACGCGCTCGACGACGTGTGGTCGGGCCTGCGCGCGGCCTACGGAGCGCTGGTCGACGACGTCCGCGGGCAGACCGGCGGCACCGTCGCCGCGATCGAGACGATCGGCGCGATCGGCGTGTCGGCCATGATGCACGGCTACCTCGCGTTCGACGAGGCGGGGAAGCTGCTCGTTCCCTTCCGCACGTGGCGCAACACCAGCACCGGCCCGGCCGCGGCCGAGCTCAGCGACCTGCTCGGCACGAACATCCCGCTCCGCTGGTCGATCGCCCACCTGCGCCAGGCGGAGCTCGACGCCGAGCCGCACGTGCCGCACGTGCGGTCGCTCACGACATTGGCCGGCTACGTCCACCGCAGCCTCACCGGCCGCCACGTGCTGGGCGTCGGGGATGCGTCGGGGATGTTCCCGATCGACGCAGCAACGCACGACTACGACGCCGATCTCGTCGCCCGCTACGACGCGCTCGCCTCGACGCCGCCGCTGACGTCGCTCCTTCCCGAGGTGCTCGTCGCCGGAGCGGATGCCGGCGCCCTGACGCCCGAGGGCGCCGCGCTGCTCGACCCGGCCGGAGCGCTCCGCCCCGGCATCCCGTTCTGCCCGCCCGAGGGCGACGCCGGCACCGGCATGGTCGCCACCGGTTCGGTCGCGCCGCGCACCGGCAATGTGTCGGCGGGCACCAGTATCTTCGCGATGGTGGTGCTGGAGCGCCCGCTGGCGCAGCAGCATCACGAGCTCGATCTCGTCACGACGCCCGCGGGCGATCCGGTGGCGATGGTCCACTGCAACAACGGCGCCAGCGAGCTGGCCGCGTGGGTGGGCCTGTTCGCGCGGTTCGCCGAGGCGTCCGGATCTCCGCTGCCCGTCGACGACGTGTACGGCGCGCTGTTCGCCGAGGCCGTGACCGGAGAAGCGGATGCCGGCGGCCTGCTGTCGTACAACCACCTCGCGGGCGAGCCCATCGTCGGCACGACCGAGGGTCGTCCGCTGGTCGTGCGGACTCCCGACAGCAGCCTGACGCTCGGCAACTTCATGCGCTCCCAGCTGTACGGCGTGTTCGCGACGCTCAGCCTCGGCATGCGCGTGCTGTCGGACGAGGGCGTCGCCCTCGACCGCATGTTCGCCCACGGGGGGATGTTCCGCACCGCGGGCGTCGCCCAGCGCTTCCTGGCCGGCGCGCTCGCCGCCCCCGTCGCCGTCGGCGACACCGCCTCGGAGGGCGGCGCCTGGGGCATCGCGGTGCTCGCCGCGTACCGCATCTCCGGCGCGGACGCCCCGGTGACGCCCCTCGGCGACTACCTCGACGAGCGCGTCTTCGCCGGTGCGTCCCTGCAGGTCGCCGACCCCGATCCCGCCGACGTCGCCGGCTACGCCGCCTTCCTCGACCGCTACGCCGCGGGCCTGGCCGCCGAGCGCGCCGCCGTCGACGCCCTCTGACCTCCACCCGCACAGAACCCCGAACCCCGAACCCACCCCTCCGGCCTCCTCGAAAGGAACGCCCATGGCCCTGTCCACCTCCCTCGACGCGTACACCGTCTGGTTCGTCACCGGCAGCCAGAACCTCTACGGCGAGGAGACCCTCCGGCAGGTCGCCGAGCAGTCCCAGCAGGTCGTCGCCGGACTTGCCGGCCTCCCCGTGAAGGTGGAGTGGAAGCCGGTCCTGAAGGACTCCGACTCCATCCGGCGTCTCGCCCTCGATGCCAACGCCGACGATTCCGTCATCGGCGTCGTCGCGTGGATGCACACCTTCAGCCCCGCCAAGATGTGGATCTCGGGTCTCGACGCGCTCCAGAAGCCGCTCCTCCACCTGCACACGCAGGCCAACGTCGAGCTGCCGTGGGCCGACATCGACTTCGACTTCATGAACCTGAACCAGGCCGCCCACGGCGACCGCGAGTTCGGCTACATCCAGACCCGCCTCGGTGTTGCGCGCAAGACCGTCGTCGGGCACGTGTCGAACCCGGAGGTGCGTCGCCAGATCGAAGACTGGCAGCGTGCGGCCGCCGGCTGGCAGGCCGCCCGCACGCTCAAGCTGGCGCGCTTCGGCGACAACATGCGCTACGTCGCCGTCACCGAGGGCGACAAGACCGAGGCGGAGCTGCGTTTCGGCGTGCAGGTCAACACGTGGGGCGTGAACGAGCTCGCCGACGCGGTGGCGGCGGCCACCGATGCGGAGGTCGACGCGCTGGTGCAGGTGTACCTCGACGAATACGACGTGGCGGCCGAGCTCCTCCCGGGGGCCGAGCGCCACCAGTCGCTGCGCGACGGTGCGGCGATCGAGGTCGGGCTGCGCTCGTTCCTCGAGGCGGGCGGCTTCGGCGCGTTCACGACGTCGTTCGAGGATCTCGGTGCGTTGCGCCAGCTGCCGGGCCTCGCCGTCCAGCGGCTGATGGCCGAGGGCTACGGCTTCGGCGCCGAAGGCGACTGGAAGACGGCGATCCTGGTGCGGGTCGCCAACGTCATGGGCTCCGGGCTTCCCGGCGGCGCCAGCCTCATGGAGGACTACACCTATGACCTCGTCGCGGGCGACGAGAAGATCCTCGGCGCCCACATGCTCGAGGTCGCCCCGTCGCTGACGACGGCCCGCCCGCGTCTGGAGATCCACCCGCTCGGCATCGGCGGCAAGGACGACCCCGTGCGCCTGGTGTTCACCGCCGACCCGGGCCCGGCTCTGGTGGTCGCGATGAGCGACATGCGCGACCGCTTCCGTCTCGTCGCGAACGTCGTCGAGAACATCGAGGCGCCCGACCTGCCGCAGCTCCCCGTGGGGCGCGCGATCTGGAAGCCGGCCCCTGACTTCGCGACGAGCGCGGCGTGCTGGCTGACCGCCGGGGCCGCACACCATACAGTCATGACCACGGCCGTCGGCATCGAGGTGTTCCGCGACTTCGCGGAGATCGCCCGTACCGAGCTCGTCGTGATCGACGAGGACACCACCGTCCGCGGCTTCCAGCGGGAGCTGCGGTGGAACCAGGCCTACTACCGACTCGCGCAGGGACTCTGACACGCATGGCACGCACCCCCCTCTCCGGCACGCAGTACACCCTTCGGGCGGGTGACGACGAGGCGGTGATCGCGAGTGTCGGCGCATCCCTGCGCAGCTTCCGTCACGCGGGACGCGACCTCGTGGTGCCCTTCGGCGCCGACGAGGTGCGTCCGGCCTATCGCGGCGCCACGCTGGCGCCGTGGCCGAACCGCATCGTCGACGGGCGCTACACCTTCGCCGGGACGACGTACCAGACGGCGCTCACCGAGCCGGGTCGCGGGCAGGCGCTCCACGGCCTCGTGGCGTGGCTGGACTTCGACGCGGTGGACCGCGGGGTCGATCACGTCACCCTCGCGGCGACGATCGAGCCGCAGCTGGGCTACCCCTGGCGCGTGCGCGTGGAGACGCGGTACGAGCTGTCGGATGCCGGGCTGTCGCAGACCGTCACCGCGCACAACGAGGGCACGGCGGCCGCGCCGTTCGGCACGGGTCCGCATCCGTATCTCGTCGCCGGCCCGCATCCGCTCGACGAGTGGACGCTGTCGCTTCCGGCCGATCGGGTGCTCGAGACGACGCCGGACCGGCTCTCGCCGACCGACCTCGTCGGCGTGGAATCGGATGCGCAGCGCTTCGACTTCCGCGAGGAGCGCGTCGTCGGCGCCGTCGAGATCGACCACGCGTTCACCGGACTCGCCCGCGGCGGGGACGGCGGGGCGGCCGTGATCGTGCGCGACGTGCAGGCCGGGACGGGCGTGGCCATCGAGTGGGATGCCGTGTGCCCGTGGGTGCAGGTCCACACCGCCGATCAGCCCGAGGGAGCGGCGTCTCCGGCGCATCGCGCGGGTCTGGCCGTCGAGCCCATGACGTGCGCGCCCGACGCGTTCAACGCGGACGCCTATCCGTTCGACGCGGGGCTGCTCGTGCTCGAGCCGGGGGAGTCGGTCGCCGCCTCCTGGCGCATCCGCGCTCTGTAAGCGGTTCTCGCGGGGCGCTGGTCCGCACGAGGCCCGCCGCCAGTACTCGCGGCTCGGGGCCCGTGCCGGTCAGTGGCCGTGCGGGTCGACCAGCAGTGTGTGACTGCCGTGGTCGGGAGCGAGGCGTCCGGCTTCGGTCGACGCGAGCGCGGGGGTGACGACACCGGCCACGGCGACCGCGCCGAGCAGGAACCCGACCATGGGGGCTGCTCCGGCGAGGGGGAGAACGCCCGCGACGGCTCCGCGCGGCGACGGAGCACGCCTCGTACGGGGCCGCCGCGAGCGTCCGATCGTGACGCCGATCACCGCGTCGAGCGCGACCGCGACGGCGACCGCCGCGACACTCGTGCGCACGGGATCGGCGAGGAGTGCGGCCGTACTGACCAGGACGCCGAGCAGCGCCAGGGCCACTCCCGTCCGGTCGAAGCGACGGCCGGCGAGGTGCAGCACGCCCCAGAGGAGGGTGGCCGCACCGACGGCGACGAGGAGGATGCCGACCGCGCGCGGTGCGGCATCCGTCCCCGTGACGATTCCCGCGCCGAGCGCGACCTGCACGAGTCCGGCTCCCCAGGCCGCCAGCGGCGGCCAGGAGCGGGTCAGCTCGGCGGCGGTCATCGGGTCAGGCCGTCGCGATGCCGCGGTCGGCGCCGCGCTCGGCTCCGACACCCACGCCGAGCAGCACCAGGGCGCTCGCGAGGTGGAGGAAGTGGTCGAACGTGTTCAGCGCCAGGATGTTGGCGGCGGTGCCGACGAGGAAGAACCCGACGATGCCGAGCAGCAGGTAGGCCGCACCGACGACGGTGTTGGTGACCTTGGCCGCACGGACGTTCGCGAGTCCGGCGAACAGCAGCGCCGCACCGATGAGGAGGTGCGCCACGTTGTGCAGCGGGTTGACTTCGAAGATGCCGAGCAGCAGACCGCCGCTGGTCGAGATGAAGCCGACGCCTCCGGTGACGGCGAAGCCGAGCAGACCGACGAGCAGGTAGACCGCGCCGAAGATGGTCGCGACGAGGCGATTCGGTGAGGTGCGCATGGTGAGTACTCCGTTTCTTCCCCCGGCGGTCGCCGGGATTCGTGGGTTGTTCGGAACCATCCGGAAATCGGATGGGATCTGACGTGCGGGGGCTCGAGTGAGCCGAGGCGACGCGAAGGCCCCGGAGCGCTCCGGGGCCTTCGCAGTTCGCCGGCGGGAGGAAGGGTGCCGGCGCGGTCGTGGTGCTACTTGTGGTCGCCGCGCAGCTGCTCCTTGAGCTCGTTGCGGTTCTCGACCGACTCCTTCTCGGCTTCGGCCTTCTTCACGTTGGCGTCGGCCTTCGCCTCGTCGACCTTGTCGCCGATGCGGTCTGTCGTGTCCTCGAACGCGTCCTTGATCTTGCGTCCGGTCGTGTCGGCGACCTCTTTCGCGTCATCCAGGAATCCCATGATCTGCTCCCTTCTCGAGTGGACTTCACGGTACGGAGGCAGGTCGCCCGGGTCACGGGGGTTGCTCCGTCCGTCGGGGAGTGGTAGCTACGGGATCATGCGCTTCGAGACGGTCATGTTCCAGCAGGGCAACAACACGGGCATCCCGGTGCCGCCGGAGGTGGTGGAGGGGCTCGGCGGCGGCAAACGCGCGGCCGTCGTCGTGACCGTGAACGGCTTCTCCTACCGCTCGACGCTGGCGGTGATGGGCGGACACCATCTGATCCCGTTCAGCTCCGACAAGCGCGCCGCGTCGGGCGTCGGCGGCGGTGACGCGATCACCGTCGACCTCGAGCTGGACACCGCGCCGCGCACGGTCGAGGTTCCGGACGACCTGGCGGCGGCGCTGTTGGAGGCGGGGGCCCGAGCGGCGTTCGACGCGCTGTCGCCCAGCGCCCGCAAGGCGCACGTGACGAGCGTCGAGACGGCGAAAGCCGCCGAGACCCGGACTCGTCGCATCGCAGCGATCGTGTCCGCGCTCGGCGGCTGACAGGGAGAGGACTCTTCAGGGAGAAGGGCTGCGCTCAGGGGCGCTGTCCGCCCCCGTCGCCGCCGGGTCCGCCTCCCATGCCGCCCATCTCCGACGAGGTCTGCTCTCCGGCCACCGCCGTGGCGACCGTGGTCGAGCCGGCCGATCCGCCCTCGGCGAGTCCGCCGAGCACCTCCGCGCCGGCCGAGCCGCCGGAGACGAGCGTGTAGCTCTCGCCGTTGACGATGTCGGCGCTCGAGTACACGACGCTCTGCACCTGCTTGTCGGTCGTGAACGAGGCGACGGCGTCACCGGACTCGTCGAGGACGGTCAGCACGGTCCCCGCGGCGATCGACCCCGAGACGGTGAACTGCACGGTCGCCTGGTCGGACTCGGCCGAGGGCGCCACGGCCATGCCCGATGAGCCGGCGGCCAGGAGCACCCCGCCCGAGATCGTCATCCCGCCGTCGGCGTCGAGCGCGCCGTTGCCGTTGTTCGTCGGACCCGACACGACGACGGTCCCGCCGGTCTGGGTGATCGCGCCCTGGTTGACGTCGAGACCGTCCCCCTCCGCGTCGACGAGCAGCGTGCCGCCGCTGATCAGCATCGTCATCTCCGCCGTCCCCGTGTCGGGGGCGGTGACGTTGGTGCCGTCATCGCTCGCTGTGACGGCGGTGTCGCCGCCCGAGACGGTGATCTGTCCTCCCTCGAGGCCTTCGACCGACTGCGTGACCGTGTTCTGCCCGGCGGAGATCACCAGCTGCAGGTCGGCGTGCACGCCGTCGTCGCCGGTGGCGAGGGTGACGGCGGCTCCGGCGAGGTGGACGTATGCGCTCGAGTTCACCGCGTCGTCGGCCGCGTCGACGGTCACCTCCCCGCCCTCGAACACGGCGATGACGCCGGCGGAGACGCCCTTCGCCCCGCTGTCGGAGGCTCCGGAGCCCGCGCCGCCGCCCGCGACGATCGAGACCGTCCCGCCGGTGGTGACGACGTCGGTGAATGCGTCGATCCCGTCGTCGCCGCTGGCGATGTCGACGGTGCCGCCCGCCACCAGCACGTAGCCGCGCTCGGCGGCCTCCTCGTTGTCGGACTTCAGGCCGTCGCCGCCCGCGTCGACGGCGATCTCGCCGCCGCGGACGACGAGGTAGTCCTTGCCGCGGATGCCGTCGTCGGCGGCGGTCACCGAGATCGTCCCGGACTGGATCACGAGGCCGTCCGCCGAGGCGATGCCGTCGTTGCCGTTGCCGGTCACCGTGAGCGAGCCGGTGCCGGTGATCGTCAGGTCCGCAGCGCTGTAGAGGGCAGCATTGGCCTCGGCGTCGTCGGCGTAGCTCGACGCGTCGGCGAGCGCGTTGCTCGACCCGTCGGCGAGGATCACCACCGCCTCGTCGGCCGCCTGCACATCGATGGCGGCGCCCGCGTCGGTGTCGATGTCGACGCCGTCGAGCACGAGGCGCACCTGGCCGTCGGCGTCGCTGTTCACGATGATCTGCCCGCTGTAGTCGCCCGACAGTACGTACGTGCCCGGTTGGCTGATGACCACCGTGGCGCCGTCGACCGCCGCGCCGTCGCCGGTCACCGTCGCCGACGTTCCCGACAGGGTGACCGTCGTGGCGTCGGCGGCATCCCATTCGGCGTCGTCGGTCTTGTCGTGGGTCTCCTGGTTCGCCGCGAGCACGTCGGCGGCGGTCTGGGTGGCGTCGGTCGCGCCGGTGAGCGCCGAGGTCGTCTCGGTGGTCGATGCTGCGGAGTCGGTGGTCTCGGCGGCGGCGCTCGTCGAGGTGGTCGACGCACTGCTCGACGCATTGGTCGCCGCCGAGCAGCCCGCGAGGGTCAGGGCGAGGGCCAGGGCGGGCGCCGCCACCAGCCAGAGCCGGCGTGGCCGGGGGGAGCGGGGCGAGGGGGAAGGAGTGGAGGGGGTGGAGGTGTTCATCGGAAGGTCCTTTCGGGTGGGCCGGTCAGGCGGTGACGCCCGCGGCGAAGTGCCGGGTGAGCGCGCGACGCCACTTGTGCGAGGGAAGGGTGGGGTGGAGGGCGGCCATGCCGGTGCCGTATTTCGACAGCGAGGCGGGGCGGTGCCCGTGTCGCCAGAGCGTGCGGTCGAGGGCGCCGGCGCGCTGGCCGGACTTCGTCTCGACGATCACCGATGCGGGGAGGGTGAGGGAGCGGCCGTCGGCGCCGATCCAGGCGAGGTCCAGGTCGATGGTCGCCCGTGATGCGTCGCCGTCGGCGGTCGCCGGGAGCAGCAGCGTCGCGCGGCGGTAGCGGGTGACCAGCACCGGCTCCAGACGCGCGGCCAGGTGGGCGGCGTCCGGGATCCCGGCGCCGCTCAGCAGGTCGACCGCGTAGGCGACCGCGTCGCCGTCGAGCACGTCGCCCTCGACGGGGACGCGTTCCTTCACGGTCGCCGAGCGCCCGCCGCGGGTCTTCACCTCCAGGAACGAGCCGCCGGAGTCCACATAGGTCCGCGCCCGCACCTTGAACCGGCGGCGACGACCGCGGGCGGCGCCGAAGTAGCTGTCGAGGTCGGGGGTGTCGTAGTACTGCGAGGCGTAGCGCAGCGCCTGTTCGCCGTCGATCTCGAGCACCTCGCTGCCCGGAGGCAGCTCGGACAGCACCGCCGACAGCGCGGAGGCGGGGAGGAGGTACTTGCGGTCCACGCGGGTCTGCAGCTGCGCCGCCGCGTTCAGCTCGAAGAGGTCGACGGTGTCCAGCGCGCCCAGCCGGGTGAGCGTGTCGCGCCGGGTGGCCTCCTGCCGGGCGCTCACCGGGTCACCTCCGCGACCTGCGGGCGGGCGCCGGAGAGCGTCGCCGAGGGGTCGGTCGGGCGCGCCGACGCGGATGCGGGGCGCACGGCGTAGCGGACGTCGACGGTCGTCGTGTCCGAGACGAAGTCGAGGCTCCGGATCGTGAGACGGTGCACGGGGGCGCCGAGGAGGTCCTCGACGGCGCGGCGGGCGTCGTCCTCCGCGGGGTAGGCCCGGTCGAGCACGAGCGTCTGCTCGCGGGAGCGGCGCAGGAGCGCCGGGCTGTCGACGACGGCGAGGGCGCCGACGACGAGGAGCATGATCCCGGCGGTCGTCCAGGTGATCGTCGTCGACAGGCCGGCCACGAGGCCCAGGGCGAGCGCTGCCAGGTAGTAGGCCATCTCGCTCTGCTCGATCTCGCGCGAGCGGAGGCGGATGATCGACAGCACGCCGAACAGGCCGAGGCCGAGGCCGGCGCCGACCGTGGTGTCGGCGAGCACCATCGAGACGGCGAGCACTCCGACGTTGACGCCGACGAAGGCGACGGCGAGGTCGCGGCGGCGGTGGCGGGGGTAGTAGACGCCGAAGGCGAGCACGACGATGGCGACGAGGTCGATGGCGATGATGGCGAGCAGATTCATGAGAACTCCTGACGTGTGTCCGGAGCACCATTGAGCCGCTCGACGCTATGCACTTCCTATGCTGCGCCGAGGCGTGGCTGACGAATCGGGAAACGGCCCGATGAGCGGCCCGTCAGAGCGGCGCCGCGGCGGGGTCAGAGCGGTGTCGTGGTGTCGACCGCGTCGCGCAGCGGCCGGCGCATGACCGTCCAGTACCGGGTGGGAGCGAGGCGGGCGAGCACGTCGACCAGGCGCGCTTCGCGGCCGATCATCGTGCGCGGGCGCCGCCGCACGGTCGCCTCGACGATCCGGCGCGCGGCGTCGGCGGGCTCGGTGTGATACATCTTCGCCTGCGCTTCGGCGGCCCGCTGGGCGATGGCCGGATCGAGGGCGGCGGCGTACCGTCCGCGCAGGATGATGCCCGTCTTGACCCCGGCGGGATACACCGCGCCGACGGTCACCGTGCCGTTTTCGAGCTCGTGCCTGAGCGACTCCGTGAAGCCGCGGACGGCGAACTTGCTTATCGCGTAGGGGATCCGCCCGGCGGGGGCGGCGAGGCCGTAGATCGAGACGAGGTGGGTGATGTGCGCGGCGGGTGCGCGGCGGAGCGCCGGCAGCAGGGCCTGGGTGATGCTCACCGTGCCCCACAGATTCACGTCCATCAGCCAGCGCATCTCGGCCATCGTGAGCTGGTCGATGCTGCCGAGCATCGACGATCCCGCGCACGTGATGAGCGTCTGGACGTGCGGGTGCTGCGCTGTGATCTCCGCCGCGACCGCCGCGACGGCCGCGTCGTCGGTCAGATCCACGACGTGCGTCGAGTGGCCCTCGCCGGCGAGGCTCTGCGCAACGGTGGCGAGCCCGGCGGCGTCGCGGTCGAGGAGGGCGATCCTGGCGCCTCGGCGGGCGAGCTCGCGGGCGACTTCCGCCCCCATGCCCGCTGCGGCGCCGGTGATGACGCTCGTGGCGCCCGTGACATCCAGTTCCGGCATCGTCGCCGCTCCTTCGCGTTCGCATCCACGGTGTCGGGACCGAATAGTTCCGCCCCTGTTCTCGATTCTCTCCGACGGGGTTCCGTAGGATCGATGCAAGGAGTGTCGTGGCGGAGAAGCGCAAGCGGGTTCGCACCCGTGACGTCGTCGCCGAGGGGCTGTACATCGCCTCGGCGGCCACTCGACTGAGCCTGAAGAACCGCATGCTCGTCCACATCCTGGCCGAGGGCGAGGACTTCGACGTCGAGCGCTACGAGGCCGAGGCGCGCGAGGCGCTCCTGACGCTGGCGGAGGAAGCCGAGGCCGACGCTGCCCGCACGGAGCGGCAGCGAAAGCGCGCCCGCGGCCGGCACAGCGAGTCCGACGGCACCCACGACTACCGCAGCCGTGACGTGCGCAACCTGCGGCGGCGGCAGAAGCAGTCGCTCCACGTCGCCCGGGAACTCCGCGCGCGCGCCGAGGACCCCGAAGAGCTCCGCAAGCTCATCCTCGACGCCCGCGACGTCGCCTGGAACGAGGTGGCGAAGAACATCGACCGCACCCTGCGGATCGAAGCCGCCCGCCCCGACCTCGACCCCGACTACGCCCGCATGCGCGGCGCGCGGATGCAGGCACTGCGCCTCGTCGACCTCCCCAAGCTGACGTCGCGGCGCCGAAGCCTCGCGAAGCAGCAGGAGCTGCGCGAGCAGGGGATCGAGCCCGAGATCCTGGATCCCGCGGGGGCGGACACGTTCGACCCGGCCGAGCTCGAGTAGGCGCGGCTTCGTGCGCCCTCGATTCGGTCGATCCGGCGGCGTCATGTAAGCTGGTCGCTGGCCTTCGCGAGAGCGGAAGTCATGCGCCCGTAGCTCAATGGATAGAGCATCTGACTACGGATCAGAAGGTTAGGGGTTCGAGTCCCTTCGGGCGCACACTGTGTTGAGACAGTGATCGAAACCCCGCGGATCCCGCGGGGTTTCGTGGTTTCTGGGGCGTGTGTGCGGGGCGGCTGTGGGTCTTCGGCTGCGGAGGGGTGCGTTTGTCGAACGCCATGCGGGCAACATTGTGGGCCGGCTAAACGGGCGATGTTGTCCCGAGCGAGCAGGCGACCCGAGCGAGCGCCGTCGCGACGTCGGAAGGCGACCCTCCTCCGTTCAAGCTTGTGGATCATGGTATGGCCACCCGCGGACGATCGTGGTGACGAACGGTGGCCAACCCATTCCCGCCGCCGTTTCGATAGCCGATGCTCACCGCGGAGCAGGTCTTCCAAACCGATGGTGCGGGTTCGATTCCCGTCATCCCCGCTGGGGGAACTCGGGCTACCGCCCCGAGAGGCCTGCAACAGAACCCCCGCGAAAACCCCGGGTCGCCGGTCACGAGCTATTGCCGCCCCAGACATCCTCGATCGGCTGTGCTTGCGTCCAGTAGCCTTCGAAGAGTCGAGCGAGCTCCTCATTCTGCTGGCTCTGGTTAAGTTCAGAGTGCTGGCCTGACAAGATCGCGTTGACGTTCGGGATGTTGCGGGCCGTCGCGTCGCCAAGCACCCACCGATCGTGCGTGTCGCGAATCAGCCGACTGTCAATCGCTCTCCACTCAAGCACGACTCCGCGTGAAGCGAACTCGGTCTTGAGGTTGTCGTAGTCCCGTTTCACCTTGCGACCGGCATGCGCGTCCGTGAGATACAGCGACAGGATTCGCACACGAGAAACGTTGTTCCCGTCGACCGCCTCCCATAGCGGCTCAAACGCTGCCGAGGTGAAGTGCTTGTCCAACCATCGCAGGTCACCACGCGCCTCCTCAAGCACTCTGCGCAGCCAGACCCGATTCCCAAATGGTGTTGATGGACTGATGAAGACGCTGGGAGGCGTATCCTCCGCCCTTGCAGGGTGGACCAGGACTTGCACGGCACCGGTCGCTTTGGTGTACCGGATGATCCCCGCTCGCGCCAGGAGCGCGACGAAGAATCCGACGTCGCGATCCTTTAGCCCATTCCCGAAGCCCTGGCTTCGTAGGACCGTTTCGATAGACGCTCGGGTTCGCCCTGCAACTCCATCGAGAAGTTGAGCGACCGCGATGACCGGTGGCAGCGTCAGCAACGCATCACGGAGGTTCGCGACTGCCGCTTCCTCGTCTCCGCGAACGAATTTGGCCTGGAAGTATGTGGCGCCAAGAGCGGACAACCGCGGAGGGTCCGACTGCTCTACAAGTCCGAGCACCCGGAGGAAATGTAGTTCGTCAGTTACCGAAGCGCCACGAAGCTCCCCGATGGATTGGATGGCCGCGTCGTACGACGCCCATCCCTTACTCGGGATCAGCGGTCGCTCCCGCGGTAGCGTCGGAATCCGGCGCGGGGGTCAGCAATTCCGCCAATTTGTCCCCGGCTGCGATCACGGAACCGATGACGGCGTATGCCGAAGCCGGGAGCGTCACCGAACTTTCGATCGTGAACCTAATTGCGCCGCCCGAAATAGGCCAGCTGTGACTGACGACAGCATTCGTCGGCTCCGCCAGCATCGATCGTGAGACTCCGCCGCTGGGCGCGGGGTTCGGCTGAACAACCGACGCCGTGTCGCCACTCTTCTGCTCGTCCAACTGAGTGGGCTCGGCCGATGACCCACCCGAAGCAGATGGAATCCGAATCCGGCCCGCATCTACTTCTTCGATGAGACCGGCGAGGACCCCGCTCTTGACAAAGGACGCGGCGAAGACCTCTTTGGACTGCGGCGCCACGCCGTGGTTATGCATTGCGGTGTTCGCGAGTCCCGCAACCTCCAGGTCGTGGTCCTTCGGGAGCGCGTCCAGCACGGTAGCGAAGACCTTGCACTTCAGGAAGGCCGCCTTCAGGGACTCGTGCGGGTCCGCTTCCAATCCGGGGTGAACGATCTCCAGCGCCAACGGAGTGACCGCTAGCTCGGTGCTCCTCCCGCTCAGCAGGCCGTAGTCCTTCAGTGCTGCCAGCTTCGATCGGAAGGGGCCGCTGTTCGCCGTGCTGTGCCCCAGGAAGGATGCAACGGCAGCGTCGGTGTGCGCAGTGCCATAGCTGGCGATTTTCTTCACCAGGGCAACCGCATCGCCCAACGGCATCGAGGGGAAGCCCACCCCCGCGGCTCGACGAGTCTGCTTCACCTTCTCAGCTTCGCCGATGCTGGCTTCGGTCTGCGTATCGGTCATCTCGCGCCCCATCTACTCATCGTCCTTCTCCAACTGTATCATCAGTATACACAGTTCATCGAGGACAGCGAGTTGAAGTACCGAGTTGACTGAGTTGAATGGTTCGCCCGGGGCGGGGTGAACTACGCCCGGACGAACACCCCAAAGCGGGCGATCTGGTCGTCGTAGTCGCTCGGGTAGAGGTGGCGTGCGCCGCCCTGGGTTGACCCGGCGGCGGAGACAGATGCTGAGGGGGTCGGATCCTGCGCAGGAGCAGCAGGCGACCCCCGATGCCCCGGAGAACACTGCCGATGCTTCCGAGATTGAGCCATCGGCTCCAGCAGCGCCGCAAGAGGTCGTGATCGAGCAGGAAGAGCTCCGCGTGTTCATATCCCACGGGAAGAACACGGATGATGTCGACCAGGTGAAGACGACTCGAGATCGCGGGGATCAAGGTCGAGATCGCCGTCGAAGAAGAGTCGACAGCGATTTCAGTCCCCGACAAGGTGTTCGGCGACATGCGGCGCTGCAACGCCGGAATCATCTGTGCGAGCGCCGAGGAAGGCGCCGACCCAGAGTCGTACGTCGTCAACCAGAACGTGCTCATTGAGATCGATGCGGCATTCGTGCTCTATGACAAGCTCGTCGTACTCCTTTGGGACAAGCGAGTACCTGTTCCCTCCGATCTTCAAGGTCTCTATCGCTGCGACTACGAGGGCAACGAGCTCTCATGAACCACTGGAATGAAGCTCATGAAGGCAGTTCAGAGCATCAAGGAAGCGGTCTAGCGGAGCGCGGCTCGGTCGAGTAGCCACCAACGCGCGCCGAGCCACGTGAGAAGTGTCATGAACGCTGCAAATGACGTCACGTTGGCACGGTAACCCGCTCCCACATCGGCCTCACGGAGGCTCACATCCCAAGCGCCGACAACTCGGCGAAGGTGAGGTTCACGCAGCATCGCAACCTGCCCTAACGCGCGGACATGAGCAGCCAGCCCGTCTCCTCGCATGAGATCGCGCGAAGTCTCTCCTGAAATTGCCTCTGGCGATCGGAAGATCGTGCCAAACGTCTCGAAGCTTCGAAGTGGTCCGGCCGGGTTGCCGCGACCGGGTTGGTCCGCTGCTTGATAAGTCCAGACCTGGTGATCAGCCAGTGTGGTCGGTGACACGTGGCCAGTCTGTGAGATTATCGTCCGCGCCCAGCGCGCTGCGTCGAGCTGGGGGTTCGTATGAAAGGCGGGCGCGGCATAGCGGACTACCGCTTCGCTGCCAAGATTCAGCTCAAGCCGTTTCAGTACCCTCTGTTGGTCCGTCTCACGCCGGAACCGATAGTACGGCGCGTGCCACAACCTCCATTGCGCAGCCCGACTGCCCCTCAGATACTCAGGACGCTTGAACTGGACAACGTAGCTGATCGGAAATGTGGGCAGGTGGACCTGCTCGGGCGCGGCAAACCCCGAGCCAGCCCAACTCTCGGACGTAAGCACTAATCCCGGCGGACGGGATGCCGACAGTACACTCCAAAGCACATGGTTGGCGTCGGGGTTTGCGGCCGCATCGAATCCGAGAAGCTTCTCGAGGACCTGCGACGGCGCGAACACCGCGGGGTTGCCACCGATGCCCGACGCCAACTCAATGTCGTAAGCGGTCTCGAATGTCTTCTCAGCGAAGTCGGCGAGGGGCACGTGCCGATTCTGCCCTACATTGCCCGCCTCCGCGACGAGCGCCTCGAACAGACCAAGTGCTCTCCTCTCTCTCGGATGAGACGAGGCGTGTCATGATTGCCATGATTTCACCGCTTGCGTTCTCCTCGAAAGGTGACGAAATGGCAGCATCTGTCTCACTCCCGAAGGTGGGCGAGAAGTCGTGGTTTGCTTTACGCGCCAAGGCGGCCGCTGCTCCTTCGACTAAATTCACTCCGGCGACGGTCGCGGCTCTCCTGTCGATGGCCGGCACCAAGAGCGCCTCCGACAATGTCGTTGGTCCGCTAAGGAGGCTAGGACTTATCGAGGACGACGGCGCACTTACCGATCGCGGAAACAAGTGGCGGATCGACTCCTCGTATGCGGACGCCTGCGAAGAGATTCTGAAGTCTGTCTATCCGCCTGAGTTGCGATCTCTTACTGATGACAGCGGTCAGCCTGATCGCGTGAAGGTGGCGACTTGGCTGCAGCACCAGGGGCAAGGCGACTCGAACGCCAAACAGATGGCGGCGACATATGCGATGATCGCTTCGAAATCTCCGGCCCCCGCCTCGCCACCCGCCGGGACCAACGGTTCTAAGGCAGCCAGCGCGAAGCCCAGAGCGGCACGGGCGCCTGCCGGCGCGACGTCGTCGAGTGCGGCGCCGGACCGCAAGCCCAAGGAAGCTTCGGTGAATGCGCCGATTGGATCAGGAAGCGCCAACTCTGCGCCGACCATTCATCTAGACATACAGGTGCACATCCCGCCTGCGGCATCAGCCGATCAAATCGATCAGATCTTCGCGAGCATGGCCAAGCATCTTTACCGACAGTGAGCTGGATTGCAATAGCAAGAGATGCTGCAGAGCGAGCCGCCATGGCTCGCCAGGAGTTGACCCTGCTACTCATCGATCCAGCGAGCGCCCCGGCTGAGAGCCAGGTAGCGCCTGACTCGATTCCCGAAAGTGACCTGCACGCCACGTACGACGCGACGATTCTCGACGCCGACCTTCGGGCGGCGACTCGAAGTCGATTTGTAACCGAGCACTACGCGGACGCCGTTGAGTCCGGAGTCAAGGCTCTCAACGAGCTTGTGCGCGCACGAACAGGTCGGACTGAGGACGGCGACGAACTGATGACGTCGGTGTTCTCGCCGAACAACCCACTGCTGCGAATATCGGCTGGAAACTCCAAATCCTCTCAGAGCGCGCAGCGCGGACATATGCAACTTTGTCAAGGGGTCGTAGCGGCATGGCGCAACCCCCGTGCGCACGAGAATCTGAGCGACGACCCGGCTAGGGTGCTTGTGATGCTTGCCACCGTGCAGGAACTAATGGCGATCACGCGGCAGGCAACCCGGACTCGGAAACGACGCACAAGATAGCGGCGCGGAATTCTGCTAGGGCCCGCACCTCGACGCAGGGCTCGGCGTCGAGGTCGAACAGCGGTCGACTCTGCCGTTCTGAAGGCCCGTTGAGATGCACGCTTGACGCTACTGTCAGCGCATGGTGTTGAAGAAGCTGCCGCGAAATGCGGCGATGGACGGGGTCGACCTGTACCGCAGAATCGACGTTCCCACAGACGGCTCAGGCCTGTCCGATCCCGCCCGTATCGAGGCGTTCATGAAAGAGTTGCGCACGAACCTGACGCAGACCCTAGGCACACCTTCGACCATAGATGGATGGCGGGCCCAGGCGCTGTTCGCGTCGCTGGTGGCGGCGCTAGATGAGTGCGATCTGATGACTCTCGTCGACACCGGAGAGATCTATTACGCTGACGAGAGCGTGAAGGCACCAGACTATTTCCTGCACTTGCGCTCCGGCCGGCGGATCCTCGTCGATGTGAAGAACGTCGATTTGCGACACGATGATCCTTTCGAGATGCCGATCAAGTTCTCTTCTTCCGAAGTCGCTCGGCTGCGTGTCTTCGGGGACCGCTTCGGTGCTGAGGTGTTCCTCGCTTTGTACATCCCCGCGATGGCTACCTGGTCGCTGGTTGACCTCGCCGACCTCGCCGACGGACCGGGCGGCGGCAAACGGATCACCATTCATCAGGCCTTAATGCGCAATCAGCTCGTCCTACTCGGCGATCGGTATGTCGGGACTGCCTACCCACTCGAGTTCGTCTTGCGTCGCGACCCCTCGGAACCCACCAAGCCGGAGATCGATCAGGACGGGCACCACACCGTCCAGTTCCGAGTCGGCGCGGTCGAGCTGCTGGCTGGAGGAGTACCGATCACCGACCCCCAGGAGCGGCGCATCCTCCACTTCTTCATGCTCTACGGCCCCTGGAACGAAGAGGAGGTTCCACTCATCGTCGATGGTGAGCTCCTCGAGGTCCGGTGGCGGTTCACACCAGACGAGATACACGACGGTGGAAAAGAATTGCTAGGCACGTTGGCCTCGATGTACTCCCGAATGTTCGAGTACCAGACCACCAGCGACATCGGTCCACTTGCTCTCGACATCGACGTCGAGCCCGGTACTCTCATCACCCTTATCCCCCACGATTTTGACTTCGAGGCGTCGACGCTTCCCTTGATACTCCTCGCTGCGTCCCCAGGGGAGAGCACGGAGGGTCAGGTTGCGACGTCAGTCGCGCATTCTGGCAAGAGTCGGCGAATGTGAAGAGCGGTGCGGCCACCAGGAGATATGAGAGGGGCCGCTGCGCGAGTTGGTGTCACAGCTCTGGCTTGCTCGAAGCGGCCCGTTCAACGCGCACTGCCCGTACACGTATCGCAGAGTGGTCGGCGGCCGCGTCGCAGATCTTAAGTTCCTAGCGCTGGGAGAGGTCCGTAGCAGGCCGGGCTGCGGCCCGCTTGAGCATCGCGTAGGCGTACGCCTGTTCGCCGATCTGCATCGTCGTGACACTGCGTCGCAAGACTCGCCGCAGATCGTCCAGTGTATAGAGGGTGAAGTCCTGTTCGCGTTCGCTTCCGGGTACGTCGACGATCGAGACTGTCGCGACCTCGCCAGAGACCTGCTTCCTGACTTTGTACCGGATCGCTGTGATTACGTCAGATCTACTCGTGTGCGCACCAAAGGTCCAATGGGAGTGCACAATGGCGTTTCGCTCCCCCTTCTCCGCAGTGACCCGACCGAGGAACTGCTCGACCTTTCTCGTCCCGCTCGTCTCTGAGGACGGCAGGTGGTCCAAGCGATCGTGCAGGTACTCAATCTTTCCGTTGACCGCAAGGATGCGTCCCAACACTTCGAAGAACTCCAAAGGCGCCGGCTCACCGAAGGAGCGAAGGGGCACCCCGTATGCGTCGACCTCGGTTTCGGGGCCTCTCCCACCACGCTCCCACGAAGGACGCTTTGTGCTCGCCATGAACCGAGTCTGCACGAGTGTCGCGCACGCGCTCGCTCAAGGGACTCGACTTTCGTTGCATGGCGTCGCTCGTACGAGTTGCGCCCGCCGCTTAGCGACGCGGCCGCCGGACGCTGCCGAGTGCGAGCGCACCGCAAAGGTCCCTCAACCGGACGTCGCCCGGATAGGAATCCAGTGGGCTGTGCGTCCGTGCTTGCCGGAGCACGCTGGCGGTACGAACGGAATACAGATTGGCTATGCAAGAGTCTCCACCGCCGATCAGGACCTCACCTCGCAGCGGGACGGCTTGCTGTGACTGGGGGTTCTCGATTCGAACATCTACGTTGACCACGGACTGACGGGCACGAACCGGGGGAGACCTGGGTTGCGCTAAGCGCTCGCTGCGGTCCGCGCGGACGACACACTCGTGGTCACCAAGCTCGACCGACTTGCCCGCTCGGTGAAGGACGCACGGGACATCGCCGACGAGCTGACGACGAAGGGCGTCGCTCTCAGCTTCGGCTGCCTGGGCGGCAGAGGCGGAGTCCGGCTTCGACATCGACGCGCCCAAGCGCCGCGGGCGCGGACGACCCGGACGCGGAGCAGAGCCCGCACAGGTCGTGGCGCTCCGATTAACGGCCGATGAGCTCGCCGCGCTCGACGCCCGCGCGGCGCGGGAACACAAGTCGCGCTCCGAGCTGATCCGTGAAGCGATCGCCGCGTACGCGGCGTGAACATCCACGAAGCTGCCCTCAAACACGGCATCGCGCCCGATGACATCCGGCTAGCAGCCTCCTGGCCGCTCTGGGGCGCAGCCGCTATCGCCGGCGAGCCTGATGTGGAATCATCACGCCATGACCTCCGAATCCGCGAAGAATCGACCGCCGCTGTGGACGCGCATCCGTCACGCGATCTTCGGCAAGCCGATCACCCACGAGCAGATGCGCGCGATGACGTCATCCGAGGTCACTGCGCAGCGCGTCGACCCGGCTGCACGCGCCAGTCAGACGTCGCACACCAACTCGGGCTACCTGGGCGGGTTCTGACCCACTCTCCGTCGCGGGAGCCGCGGCGATCACGACCGCGCCGCTTCGCGCGCACGAGGCGCTGCGCCATCGCGTCGGCGCCGACGTCGAAGGCGGGTCCGATTCGGGCGGCGTCGAATCCGAACTCGACCGCGTCATGAGCGGCGTCCGAATACCTGCGTCGATCGCGGGGTGCGCGCACACGAACAGCAGCTCCAGCGCCGGTCGGGGATGCTGTCGGCGACCGGTCTAGACACCGCTCACCCCGAGGTGTTCCCTGAGAACGGACGACCGGCGTGCGCCGATCACCGCCGTCATACCCGGCGACCCGCGCAGTCTCTCTCTGCGCGGTCGGCATGCGCGAGCGCCCGCTCATCGGGGAGCGGGTCCGACAGCATGACGACGAGCCGACGGCTGAGGGAACGAGGAGCGGACATGGCTGAGAATCACTGGTCTGGCACGGGAACGGCAAGCGACCCCTGGGTGCTGAAGACGGCCCCGCTGTCGTCCGAGTACACGATGCACAGAGATGACACGAGCGATCCGGCGCTGCTGGTCTGCCAGGTCGGCACCACCCGACTCACCTATCTCGCCCGAGCGATCGAGGATCTACTCGCGGAGCTGCTGCGGCGAGGCGACTGGGTGCTGCTCGGCGCGGCGGACGAGCTGAAGGAGCCCGCGCCGGACACCGTGGAAGCGTGGGGCCGTTCGGCGACGAACCCGGTCGGCGGATGGTACGGGCAGCGCAAGGGATACCGCGGACGTTTCGGGATGTACCTGCCTCCGCTCCTCGAGGCCCTCGGGCTCGCGGAGCTCGAACACAACGCGCGCAACAACCGCATCAGGGCGATCGCGCAGGCATGACGGTCGCCGGCGGACGCTCACCTGAGGTCGATGAGTGGTTCGAGCGCTACGACAATCCGATGAAGTCGCTCGCCCAGCAGGTGCGGGAGGCGATCCTCGATTCCTTCCGGTTCGTGTCGAACTGACACCAGGATGACGATCGAGTCGCCACTCGATCGACACCCGAACTCGGTGAGCTGCGCAGCGAGTCGGTCACGGTGCGACCGGCGATGTGGATGCGTCTGTCGCAGCGCTGTTGAGCGTCGTGCCGACAGTCCACGAACCCGCAGCCTCCGCTACGGGCCCACGTACTCCTGTCGGACCGCTCCGCGTGTCGCGATCTCGATGTAGCCGAAGTCCCGGTCGGAGTTCAGGATCACAGCATCGTTCGCTACGGCGTACGCCGCTATGAGGCAATCGAACGCGGCTGCCGCGCGCACCAGGCCCGAATCCCACAGCGCCTGCTGAACGTCCAGGGTGAGGTGCTCGTCAGGGTGCTCCCACGCAGGCAGGAGCTGCTCCATGTCGGCGCGCAGGTCCTGATACTCCTGCGGCGTCCGGGCCGAGTGGCAGTACTCGAGGACTTGAGGCGGGCACGTGATGATGAGGTGAGCGGGGGAGAGCTCCCGGAGCCTCGTCGCAATGGCGTCGCTCCTCGAAGCCTTCTGCCAGATGCTGTTGTCGACCAGGTAGGTCGTCACCGGTCAGCGGCCGCCGTTGCCGGTGGAATGGTCGGAGCGTCGATCTGGTCGGGCTCGAACGAGCGCGCGATGATCCGCTCGACGGCGGCCGGCTGCCGACGGACCGCGATGAGAGTACGCAGGGCGAGGTCCACCGTTTCGCGATTCGACCGCGTGCCAGCAAGCGCCTTCGCTTGCCGCAGCTCGTCAGGGTCGATGTCGATCGAAGTGACGGTCATGATCCCCCCTCTATCTTGTATAGACCAGTATATAGAACGTCAGCTGCCGCAGGTGTCGTTGAAGCGCAGCGCCGCGTTCTGCAGGTCGCCGGCCGACGCGTCGAGCGCCTCGGTGACCGCAGCGGCGTCGCCGTTCGTTCCGGCGTCGGCGACGGCGTCGCGGACGGCCTCGATCGAGGTCTGCAGCGCCGAGAGGATCGGGGCGACGTCGGCGTTGGTGACGTCGGGAGTGAGGTCGCCGAGCGAGGAGGCGGCCGCGTCGAGGCTCTCGCCCATCGCGTCGAGGTCACCGGTCTGGAGTGCCGAGTTGGCCTCGGCGATCTCGCCCTGCACATCTTCGAGCCCCTGCGCGACGACGATGCACGCGTCGGTGCGGCTCTGTCCCGAATCGGCGCACGCGGTGAGCGTGGCGAGGGCGGCGATCATCATCGTCGCCACGACGAGGGTGCGGGAGGGTGTGAGCATGGGCGTTCCGATCAGAGGGGAGTGACCCGCAGCCACACGAAACCGTGCGCGGGGAGGGCAAGGCCCTCGTCGAGGTCGAGGTCGACATCGTGGACGAGATCGCGCGCGATTCGCGCGAAGCCCGAGAGGGTGAGCGGATCGATCGCCACCTCGGCGTCGCCGACGTTGCCGAGCACAAGCACCCGCGTGCCCCCGTCCCCATTCCGGTCCCCGGCGCCATCCCGGTCCCCGAGCGTGTCGAGGGGTCGCCCATCCCGGTCCCCGGCCCCATCCCGGTCCCCGGCGCCATTCCGGTCCCCGAGCGTGTCGAGGGGTCGCTGGTACCCGACGACCGACCGGTGCGGCGTATGGAACGGGATGAGCGCGTTACCCCCGAACTCCGGCGTCGACTGGCGCACCGAGACGAGCTTCGTCAGGCGCCGGAAGACCCGCCCGGCCACCGTGTCGGGATCGTCGCGCTCGGCGTAGCGGTCGCGCGGGCGCTGGCCGCGGTGCACCCACCGGCTGTCGCCGCGGCGCACCGGGTCGTCGAGGTAGGTGGGGTCGTTCAGCTGGGCGACCTCGTCGCCGAGGTATAGCAGTGGGATGCCGCCGGTCGACAGCGCGAGCGCGTGCGCGAGCACGACGCGGTCCTCGCCGCCCGGGTCGCCCGCCTCGATCCCCGCGAGGGACGCGGTCGTACCGGCCACGCGGGCATCGCCGGTCTTGGGGTTCTCCTGGAACGGCACGCCGCGCGCGAAGGTGCCCTCGTGGCGTCCGACGTAGAAGTCGTTCAGGAACCGGCGGTGCGCGTAGCCGTCGATGCCGAGCTCGGCGGCGTCCTCGTCGGCGAAAGTCCAGCCGATGTCGTCGTGCGAGCGCACGTAGTTCACCCAGGCGGTGCCCGGCGGCAGCTCATGACGCCGGTCGAGCGCCTGCTGCAGCAGGCGGGCGTCGCGGGTGGCGAGCGCCTCCCATGTGAGCGCCATCTGCAGCGGGTTGTACGAGAGGCGGCACTCCTCGGGCGAGAGGTAGCTGACAACTTCGTCGGGGTGGACGATCGCCTCCGACTTGAACACCAACCCGGGTGCGGCCATCGCCAGCACCGCATTGAACGCCTGCAGCAGCAGGTGCGCTTCGGGCAGCGACTCGCAGGCGGTGCCCAGGCGCTTCCAGATGAACGCGACCGCGTCCATCCGCAGCACGTCGACGCCGAGGTTGGCGAGGAAGAGCATCTCGCCCGCCATCGCCCGGAACACCCAGGGGTTGGCGTAGTTGAGGTCCCACTGGAAGTGGTAGAAGGTCGACCAGATCCAGCGGCCGTCGTCGAGCTGCACGAATGATCCGGGGTGGTCGTCGGGGAAGATCTCCCGCGTCGTCTGCTCGTACGCGTCGGGCATCTCGCGATCGGGGAAGATCAGGTAGAAATCCTCGTACCCGGGCTCGCCGGCGACGGCCTTCCGGGCCCACTCGTGCTCGTTGCTCGTGTGGTTGAAGATGAAGTCCAGCACGAGCGAGATCCCCGCCAGGCGGAGCTCGGCCGCCAGCTCGGTCAGCTGGGAGATGGAGCCGAGGCTCGGATCGACGGTGCGGTAGCTGGAGACGGCATACCCGCCGTCGTTGTCGCCCTCGGGTCCGAGGAACAGCGGCATGAGGTGCAGGTAGGTGAGGCCGAGCTCCCGGAAGTACGGGATCTGGTCGCGGATGCCGGCGAGATTGCCGCCGTAGCGATCGACGTAGCAGACGCCTCCGAGCGTCCGCTCCGACTGGAACCACTCGCCGTCGGCGGCCCGCTGCGCGTCGCGCACCTTGAGGTCCAGCGGCCTGGCGTTCCACGACCCGGCGGCCAGCGCGATGGTCTGAGCAAGCGCGTCGCGCCCGTCGGCGCGGCCGGCGTACAGCTGCGAGAACAGGGCGTGCAGGCGCGGGAACTGCGCGTCGAAGCGCTCGCGGAACGCGTCGTCGACGCGACCGGCAGCCTCCGCCACAGCCCACGCGGCGTCGCGGTCGTCGTCGAGCGCGCCGAGCGGTTCGGTCTCCGGAACGGTCATGGAGCTCCTCTCCGTTCCCCCAGCCTAGAGCGCGACGTCGCCTGCTCCGTAGCGCACGATGCCCGCTGTCGCCGTGGCGCGTTACGCTGACGTCACGTCGAACGGAGGACCGCCGGATGCGTCTCGTCCAGATCGCCCAGCACGCCGAGGATCTCGATCGCGCGGCCGACTTCTACACCGTCCTCCTCGAGACCACGCCGGCGGCGCGGTTCGACCCTCCGGGACTCCTCTTCTTCGATCTCGAAGGCGTGAGGCTGCTCCTCGACCGCGAGGCGCCCTCCGCGCTCGTCTACCTGCGCGTGGACAACGTGCACGACGCGCTCGATCGCATCGGGGGACTGGCCGACGTCGTCACCGCGCCGCACGTGATCTTCACGCACGAGGACGACACCCTCGGGCCGGGCGGCCACGAGGAGTGGCAGGCGTTCATCCGCGACAGCGAGGGCAACACCGTCGGCCTGGTCTCCTTCGTCCGCGCGTAACCGGTCGCGTCAGAACCCGAGCGCGGCCGCCGCACCCGACACGTGCTGCATCAGCCGTTCGAGCTCGGCCAGACGCGCTGCCGGATCGCCGCTGAGGTCAGCGACCCGCACGGTCTCCCCGACGACCGCGGGGTCGTCGATCAGGTCGAGGAGCACCTCGTCCATGGTGGCGCGGAGCTCCCGATCCTCGTCGTCGCCGACCGGCGGCAGATCGGGAGTCAGCGGCAGGACGACGAGGATGTCTGCCTCGTCGAGCGCGCTCGCCGTCATCGCGATCGCGCGCGATTGGAAGGCGGCGGGCAGCTGACCGCCCGCCAGCTCGGCCGCCGCGAGGAGGTAGGCGAGGAAGTCGATCGGACCGCGTTCGGCGATCACGTTCTCGCCGCCCTCGTGCTCTATCAGCCGCTCCGCCGACAGTCGAAGCTGAGCGGTGAACATCTCGACGCCGGGGAGGTCCCACGACTCGTCGATGAGCTCGAACGGATCGGGCAGCACCGTGTATTCCGGGTGGCGACGGGCGAAGTCGGCGATGAGGGTGCTCTTGCCGGTGCCATGGGTGCCCGACACGACGATGCGCATGCCGCGAGTGTACGCGGGGCCGCGCGCGTAGGCTCGGGGGTGTGAGCGCATACGTCTCGGCGTTCGAACTGTTCTCCATCGGAGTAGGACCTTCGAGCTCCCATACGGTAGGTCCGCTGCGCGCGGCCCGCGATTTCGCCGCGCGCCTGCGCCCCCGGATCGCCGAGGTGACGCGCGTGGAGTGCGTGCTCTTCGGCTCGCTCGGCGCCACCGGGCTCGGCCACGGGACGCCCGACGCGGTGGTGGCAGGGCTCCGCGGGCAGGAACCGGAGACCGTCGATCCCGCGGACGTCCGCGGCGCCTGGACGCAGTGGCAGGACGGCGAGACCCTGCTGCTCGACGGCGCACACGCGGTGACGTTCTCGCGTTCCGACGTGGAGTTCGCTCCCCGCACGCGCCTCCCCGGCCATCCGAACGCGCTCACCCTGCGCGCCCGCGACGCCGCCGGGGCGCAGGTCGCCGAGGAGACGTATTACTCGATCGGCGGCGGCTTCATCCGCCGCGACGGCGAGGAAGCGCCGGTGACGGCCGCGCCCTTCCCATTCTCCTACGACTCGGCCGACCAGCTTCTCGCGCTGTGCGACGAGCGCGGGTGGACGATCGCCGAGGTCGCGCGCGCGAACGAGGAGGCGCTGCGCTCCGAGACAGACGTCGCCGCGGGCCTCGACGGGATCTGGGACGCCATGTCGGCCTGCGTCGATGCCGGGCTGCATGCGGAGGGCGTGCTCCCGGGGCTGCTGAAGGTCAAACGGCGCGCCGGGGTCATCCGTGCACAGCTCGAGGAGGTCGAGAGCGACGGTCGCCGCGAGCTTCCGGGGGAGTGGCTGGGGGCCTTCGCCCTGGCCGTCAACGAGGAGAACGCGTCCGGCGGACGCGTGGTGACGGCGCCCACCAACGGCGCGGCCGGGATCCTTCCCGCCGTCGCGATGTACTGGTGGCGCTTCCTGGCGGATTCGGGGCTCGGCTCGGGGAACGCGGTGACCCCGTACGGCGAGCTCGTCGGCTCCGCGCTCCTGGGCATGCACGCGCCCGATCTCGCGCCCGCCGCCGACGGTGACGACGCCGTCACGGTCGAGGCGAACCGCCGCCGCGGGATCCGCCGGTTCCTGCTGACGGCCACCGCGCTCGGCTCGCTCTTCAAGGCGAACGCCTCGATCTCGGGCGCCGAGGGCGGCTGTCAGGCCGAGGTCGGTTCCGCGTGCGCGATGGCGGCCGGCGGGCTGACCGCGGTGATGGGCGGCACGAACCGTCAGATCGAGAACGCCGCGGAGATCGCGATGGAGCACCATCTGGGCCTCACCTGCGATCCGGTCGGCGGCCTCGTCCAGATCCCGTGCATCGAGCGGAACGCGATCGCCGCGTCGACGGCGGTCACCGCTGCGCGCCTGGCGCTCCGCGGCGACGGCAGCCACTACGTCTCGCTCGATGCCGTCGTCGAGACGATGCGCCAGACGGGCATCGACATGTCGCACAAATACAAGGAGACGAGCGAAGGCGGTCTCGCCGTCAACGTCATCGAGTGCTGAGGCGCCCTCCCCGCCCGCGCCGCGCGCGAATGTGACGCAAAGGCGGCCATCCTCGCCGCGGAACCCCTCCTTCGCGACACCTTCATCGATGCCGCTCGAGCGCGGCGCGAACCAGCGCGACCGCGCGGCCGTGGCGCAGGTGCGACGAGGTGACGCGCACGACCTCCCAGCCTGCGGCGGCGTAGGCGGCGTACTTGTCGAGGTCGCGGTTCCATTGAGCCCGGCTCGTACGGTGATGGTCGCCCTCGATCTCCACAACCACGCGGTGCTCGCGATACACGAACTCCGAGATGCCCAGCAGGCGTCCGGCTACGTCGCGGATCTCGACATCGAGGTCGGCCGGAGGCAGCCCGGCGTCCGCCGCATCCAGCCGGAACGTCGTCTCCAGGGGTGACATGCTTCCCTCGCGGATGAGGGGCAGCGCGGTGCGCAGGCGCGCGATGCCGCGGCGCGGCCCGGCATCCACGGCGGAGCCGAGCTGAGCGTGCGTGGCCAGGCGAGCCTCGGGATGGGGGATGCCGGAGCGCCCGCGGGGAACGCACACGATCGCGTCGCCCACGATGACGAGCTCCCGCACCGACAGCTCGCGCCCGAGCATCGCCCAGGTCGACGCCGGGCTGCTGAGGCGCAGGCCCTCGACCTCGCGGAGCCTCACGAGATGGGCCCCGACCTTCACCCCGCGGACGCCTCGCCCGCGCGGTGCGCGCGCGGGCGCAATCACCCCGACATCCAGCTCGTCGCCGGGATCGAGGGGGAGTCCGTAGAGGATCGCCGCCGTGCGTCCGGTGAAGAACGCGGAGGCCGTGAGGAGGGGCGCATAGGCGTGGGCCCGTCGCAGCTCGAGCTCCCGCGCCAGCCGTCCCCGCGCGAAGGGGTCGTCGGAATCATCCGCGGGGAGCGCCGGGACGGATCGAACCCGCACGCCGTGGAAAGGCGCCGTGAGATCGCTCGCACCGAGGCGGCTGCGGGAGACGCCCTGCGCGCGGCCGGCGCCGGTGCGGAACACCTCGCCCAGCGTGTCCGGGAGTGGGGCGGGTCGTCGCGGCATCCCTCACCCTCTCGCGCACACCCCCGCCCTCCCGCCCCCTCCCCACCCTCCGCACCACACGTCCGCCCCCACCCCACCTGGGGAGGAGCCCCCGCCCGCCCGCCGCGCCCGGGAAGATGACGTAAAGGCGGCCTTACGCGCCGCGGAACCCCTCGTTTGCGCCACTTTCACGGGCGCCCCGCGGAGGCGAGGAGCGGGGAGCGCGAGGGGGTGTTCGCCGTGCGAGAACCGTTGGCACTCGATGGGGGAGAGTGCTAATCTGAGTTTACTTGAGTCGCCTCGACTCAAGTTCCAGAACATTCATGAACACCGTCACAGAAGGAGAGAACAATGGCCACCTACGACCCGTTCCGTGACCTCGACCGTCTCGCGTCCAGCCTCTTCGACGCCCGCCGCGGACCCCGCCGCATGCCGATGGACCTGTACCGCGACGGCGACCACTACGTGCTGTCGGCCGACCTCCCGGGCATCGACCCGGGCTCGGTGGACATCGACGTCGACGGCCAGCTGCTGACCATCCGCGCCGAGCGCACCCTCGCGGCCGGCGAAGGCGTCAAGTGGATCACCCGCGAGCGCGAGGCGGCGAGCTTCCTGCGCCAGCTCAACCTCGGTCAGGGCATCGACAACGAAGGCATCGCCGCGACCTACAGCAACGGCGTGCTGACGGTCACGATCCCCGTCAGCGAGAAGGCCAAGCCCCGCAAGGTCGAGGTCGTCGCCGACGGCGCCGCGCCGACCATCCGCGCCCACGAGGGTGCCGAGGAGCCGCAGCCCATCGAGCAGTAACCCCCGTCGGCCCGGCTCGCCATCACCCGGCGCAGCCCGCACCCGACGCAGACCGCCCCCGTCGCTCCCCGACCGGGGCGGTCTGTCGTCTGCGGCGATATGATCGCCTCACCCGAACGGAACGTCAGCGAGGACGCCGATGACCGATATGCCGCGTTGGCTGCGCTGCGCAGGAGCCCTTCCCGGGGGCGTGCCTGATGGAGCGTGAACTGACCGCGCCCGTCTCGCTCACGGGTCCCGACGGACGCCTCAATCCGGATGCCGTCGGATTCGCGCGGCGCCCGCTCGTCGACACCGCCGGCGTCGACGGCCGTCGCGGCTGGGGCCGCACCAAGCGCTGGGAGTACTGGAACGTCATCACTCCCACGCACATCGTGGCGCTCACGGTGTCGTCGCTGGACTACGCGGCGGTCCACGAGGTGTGGGTGTTCGACCGCGCGACGACGCGCAGCCGGGGGCGGACGGCCACGGTCATCCCGGCGCACGACGTCGACCTGCCGCCGTCGCTCGGCGACGGAGCCGCGATCGCACGGGCGCGGGACCTGGCGGTCTCGGTCACCCCGGGCGGCGACTCGTGGCGGCTGTTCGCCGAGATCCCGGATGCCTCGTTCGACATCACCGTCGTCCGCCCTCCGGGCCACGAATCGCTCGCGGTGGTCGTGCCCTGGTCGCGCCGGCGCTTCCAGTACACCGTCAAGGACGTCGCGCTGCCCGCCACCGGCACCGTGGTCGTCGACGGCGTCGAGCACGCCGTCCCCGCCGGGTCGTGGGCGGTGCTCGATCACGGCCGAGGGCGTTGGCCATACGACGTGCGCTGGAACTGGGGCGCCGGCGGCGGCGTGAGCGGCGACCGTGTCATCGGCCTGCAGGTCGGGGGGAAGTGGACCGACGGGACCGGCGCGACCGAGAACGCGGTGTTCGTCGACGGCGTGCTCCACAAGATCTCGGAAGACCTGCGGTGGGACTACGACCTCGCACGGCCGCTGCGTCCCTGGCGGGTGCACGGCGGCGGACTCGATGCGACCCTGACGCCGTTCCACGACAAGCACTCCGCGCGCAACCTCGGCATCCTCTCGGCGCGCACCCACCAGTGCTTCGGGGTCTGGGCGGGCACCTTCGACGGGCTCGCGTTCGAGGGGATCGAGGGCTTCGCCGAGGACGTCCACAACCGCTGGTGACCTCTGCGGTGGCCGCGCGGTGACCTAGGCTGACGCCATGGCCGAGTACGCCGTCCCGCAGCCGCGCCGTCGCGGTCGCCCCCGTGGCGGGTCCGACGCTCGCGCCCGCATCCTCTCCTCCGCGACCGAGGAGTTCTCCGAGAACGGCTACGACGGCGCCACGATGCGCGCCATCGCCGCTCGGGCGGGAGTCGACTCGGCGCTGGTGCACCACTACTTCGGCACCAAGGCCGACCTGTTCACGGAGATCGTCGGGGCGCCGATCCGTCCCGACCGCGACCTCCCCGCGATCCTGGCCGGTGACCGTGACCACGTGGGCGAGGAGATCGTCCGCTACCTCCTCGTCCGCTTCGAGCAGCCGGACGTGCAGCGGCGCGGGGTGCTGCTCCTGCGGAACGCCATCGGCAACCGGCTGGCCACGCCGCTGCTGGCCGCCTTCCTCTCGCGCGAACTGCTCGGACGCATCACGGCGGAGATCGGCGGCGGCGACGCGGAGCTGCGCGCGAGCCTCGCCGCCTCGCAGGTCGCCGGCATGCTCGTGGCCCGCTACATCCTGAAGCTCCCCGGGATCGCGACGGCCTCCGTCGACGAGCTCGTCGCCTGGGTCGGCCCGACCCTCCAGCGCTACCTCACCGAATGAAGGGATCCGAATGTCGTTCCAGGCGTACCTCGACAACATCGAGGACAAGACAGGGGTGACGCCCCGCCGGTTCGTCGAGCTCGCGGCCGAGAAGGGTTTCGGCCCCGGCACAAAAGCCGGGGAGATCGTGGCCTGGCTCGCCGAGGACTACGGCCTCGGACGGGGGCATGCGATGGCGCTCGTCCATGTCATCACGAAGGGCCCGAAGATCGACGCGAAGCACGTCGGCTCCGGCGGCGTCCATAGCGATGCGTCCGACACCCTGTGGCTCGACGGGAAGGCGTCCCGGCCCGCCTGAGCCGTCCGCCTGAGCCGTCCGCCTGAGCCGTCCGCCCGGGCATCTCTTGACCGAGGGGATGGCGGAGCGCATAATTCATCGCATGGTGAATAATTCGGATGCCGTCCGCATCCGCGGCCTGCGCGTGCGGCGCGGCGGCACCGACGTCTTCGCCGGTCTCGACGTCGACGTCGCTCGCGGAGCCATCACCGGGCTGCTCGGGCCGTCCGGATGCGGCAAGACGACGCTGATGCGATCGATCGTCGGCGTCCAGCGGGTCGCCGGCGGCACCGTCTCGGTGCTCGGTCTTCCCGCCGGTGCCGCGGCGCTCCGTCGGCGGGTGGCGTACGACACGCAGGCCGCGTCGGTCTACACCGATCTGACGATCGGCCAGAACCTCCACGCGTTCCGTCGGATCATCGGTGCGCCGGCATCCGATGTCGACCGCGTGCTCGATGCGGTCGGCCTGCGCGATCGCGCCGACCAGCTCGTGTCGTCGCTGAGCGGCGGTCAGGCGAGCCGGGTGTCGCTGGCGGTCGCGATGCTCGGGGCTCCCGAGCTCATCGTGCTCGACGAGCCCACCGTCGGCCTCGATCCGGTGCTCCGCGCCGACCTGTGGCAGCTCCTGCGCGGCCTCGCCGATGCGGGCGCCACGCTGCTCGTTTCCAGCCATGTCATGGACGAGGCGCTCCGGTGCGACCGGCTGCTCCTCATGCGGGAGGGCCGGATCATCGCCGACACCACCCCGGCGGGACTGCTCGCCGATACGGGGGAGTCCGATCCCGACGCCGCGTTCCTCGCCCTCATCCGCCGGGGGGAGGCGTCATGAACGCCGTGCGACTGACATCGATCGCCGGGCGCGTGCTCCGCCAGCTCAGCCACGACCCTCGGTCGATCGCGCTGATGCTCGTCGCGCCGAGTCTGCTCGTCGGCCTCTTCGCGTGGCTCTTCAGCGACAGCGAGGGTGTCTTCGACCGCGTCGGAGGTCCGATCCTCGCCCTGTTCCCGTTCGTCGTCATGTTCCTCATCACCTCGATCACGACCCTGCGCGAACGTCGCAGCGGCACCCTCGAACGGCTGATGACGACTCCGCTCGGCAAAGGGGACTTCATCCTCGGGTACGCCCTGGCCTTCGGTCTGATGGCGACGCTCCAGGCCGTGGTCACGGTGACCTTCGCGGTCGTGGTGTGCGGGCTCGAGGTCGAGGGGGCGATCTGGCTGCTCGGCCTCGTCGCCGTCGTCGACGCCCTGCTCGGCACGGCCCTCGGCCTCCTCGCGAGCGCGTTCGCCCGCACCGAGTTCCAGGCCGTGCAGTTCATGCCGGTGCTCGTCTTCCCGCAGATCATCCTCGGCGGCCTCTTCATGCCGCGCGAGCAGATGCCCGACGTGCTCTCCGCGATCAGCGACTGGCTGCCGCTCAGCCATGCGATCGACGCGGTCGCCGCCGTCGCCGCGGGCGATGACGGCTGGGACCTCGTGCGACCGCTGCTGATCGTCGGCGCCTTCACCGTCGGCGCGCTCGCGCTGGCCGCCCTGACGCTGCGCCGACGCACGCCCTGACCCGGGCCGGGCCCCGGTCCGACGCCCGGTCAGCGCCGTTCGCGGAGCTTCGTGGTGATGGAGTGCAGCTGCGCGAGCTCGTCGTCGTCGAGGACGGACATGCGCTCGGCGATCGACTGACCGTGACGGGTCGCGATGCGCCGGAACGCGGCCAGGCCGGTGTCGGTCGCGCGGACCAGCGCGCCACGGCCGTCGTCGGGGTCGGGGCACTTCGTGATGAGCCCGCGGCTCACCATGCGGTCCACGAGCCGCGACACGCTCGGCTGGCTGATCAGCATGTTGGCGGTGACATCGCGCAGGCGCGCCGCGTTCTGCTCGCCGCGCGCGACCGTGAGCATGACGTCGTACTCGGCCTGGGTGAGGTCGTCGTCGCTGAAGTCCTCGCTGATCTCGCCGAGGACCTCGTGCTGCGCGCGGAACAGACTCTCCCATGCCGCGATGGCGAGGCGTCGGTCCGTCATGGCGTCCACTTTAGCCCGCACATAGGCTGGCGGCATGAGACGGATCTGGCGGACTCTCGCGGCGTGCGCGCTCGTCCTGACGGCCTTCGCGGGGGGTGCGGCGCCTGCCGCGGCCGACGTCGACGACTTCGTCTTCGACCGGATGACCGCCGACTACACGCTCACGCGTGCCGAGGACGGCACGAGCCGGCTCCACGTCGTCGAGGAGTTCGTGGCGCGCTTCCCCGACGCCGATCAGAACCGCGGCATCCGGCGCTCCATCCCCGACTCCTACAACGGGCAGCCGCTGCGTCCGCACGCCATCTCGGTGACCGATGAGAACGGGACGCCGCGGCCGATGGAGACGGACTCCGAGGACGGCACCTTCCAGATCGTCTCGCGCGCCGACGAGTACCTCCGCGGCGTGCAGACCTTCGTCCTCACCTACGAGCTCGAGAACGTGACGTGGGACTTCCCCGACACGGGCCTGGAGTTCTACTGGGACGTCAACGGCGTCGACTGGCTGCAGCCGTTCGGCGAGGTGGTCGCCCGCCTGCACCTCGACGCCGACCTCACCGCTGCGCTGACCGGTGACGCCGCGTGCTACCAGGGCGTGCAGGACCGCGGCGACCCGTGCGCGTCGATCGCGCAGGATCCCGAGGGCGCAGGCTCGGTCATCACCGCCCGCGCCGAGGGCCTCGGCCCGGGGGAGAACCTCACCCTGGCGGTCGGGTTCGAGGACGGCACCTTCGTGCCGTTCGACACGTCCTATCTCGCCTCGCCGTTCGGCTGGCTGCAGGGCATCGCGGGCGTCGGACTGCTCGGCGCCGTCGTGCTCGCCGCGCGGTCGCGCCGCCGCGCCCTCGCCGACGAACCCGGACGGCCGACGATCATCGCCGAGTACACCCCGCCGCCGGGGATCGACGCGCTCGAGAGTGCGGTGCTCCTCGGGCAGCCGACGAAGGCGATCCCGGCCGAGGTGCTGGAGCAGGCGGTCATCGGATCGATCCGGATCATCGAGGGTGAGAAGCGGTTGTTCGGCGGGCCGAAGCTCGTCGCCGAGCTGGTCGACCGGACGCTCGCCACCGACGCCGATGGCCGGATGCTCCTCGACGGGCTGTTCCCGGCGGGAGTGCCCGGGGAGCAGTTCGAGTTCGGACGGCAGGACACGCGGCTGTCGAAGGTCGCGCAGAAGATCCTGAAGGATGCCGAACGCGAGCTGAAGCGTCGGAGGCTCCGCCGCGAGGTGCCGGTGGGCGCGCGGGCGTGGCCGATCGTCGCGGCGGTGGTCGCGGGCGGGGCCGTGTTCTTCCTGGGGCTCGGGGCACTCTCGGCGGGCGTCCATCCGGCGATGCCGGTCGTGCTGATGATCCTGGCGGCCCTCGTGTTCACGGGCGTGATCATCGCGGTGGCGCGCTCGCCGCTGACGGCCGCCGGCGCCGAGGTCCGGGATCATCTGAAGGGCCTCAAGGAGTTCATCGCGTGGGCGGAGGCGGATCGGATCCGCATGCTGCAGTCGCCGGAAGGCGCCGAGCGGGTCGCCGTCGACGTGGGCGATCCCCGCCAGAAGCTGCAGCTGTACGAGCGGCTGCTGCCCTATGCGGTCGTCTTCGGGCAGGAGAAGGAGTGGTCCGCGCAGCTGGCCGTGCTGTACGCCGCGACGGGAGCCGTGGGGCCTTACTGGTACGCGGGCACCGGCACCTTCGACGCGTCGGGCTTCGCCTCGGGGATCGGCTCGCTCTCCGCGGCCGCGAGCTCGTCGTCATCGACATCCGGCGGGTCGGGCGGCGGTGGCAGCTCCGGCGGCGGCGGGGGCGGTGGCGGAGGCGGCGGCGTCTGATCCGTCCCGCTCCCGGGCCGTTGTCGACCGATCGAGCCAAAAGGATGACACTCGTCGTCGCCTCGACGGCCGGGAACCGACAACGACTGCCATCGATTCGGCCGGCGGCCCCTCGACAGGCTCGGGGACCGGGACGCTCGGGGACCGGGACTGGCAAGAGTAAGGGCCGGTCGGAGAGGCTTCCGACCGGCCCTTGTCCCTTGCACCAAGAGTGTCCTGCAATCACATGTCGGTAGCTGCCACAGCAAAACAACTACCGTGCGAGCACTCTATAACGACGAGATAACGGCCACAAGCGTTTCCCGTTATCTTTTTGTGATTCTTTTCTCATCCATCGGAGACGCCCAGGCAGATTGCCGCTGACGAGGGAATCCCGACCGCGTCGACCGGGTTGGGGAGGGCATGACAACCATCGGAATCATCGGCGCAGGACACATCGGCTCGCAGCTCGCGCGGGCCTTCACCCGACTCGGCGACGAGGTCGTGATCGCGAACTCCCGCGGTCCCGAGACCCTCGCGGGCCTCATCGACGAGCTCGGCCCGACCGCCCGCGCCGCCACGGCAGCCGAGGCCGCCGCCGCCGGCGAGGTCGTGGTCGTCACCGTTCCGCTCGCCGCGTACCGCGACATCCCCGCCGAGCCGCTCGCCGGCAAGATCGTGCTCGACACGAACAACTACTACTGGGAGCGCGACGGCCACATCGCGGAGCTCGACCGCGGCGAGGTGACGACGTCGGGCCTCCTCCAGCAGCACCTGCCCGGCGCGAAGGTCGTGAAGGCGTTCAACCACATCGGCGCAGCCGACATCACGACCGCCGGCACCCCGGCCGGAACCCCCGGTCGGCGTGCCCTCGGCACGGCATCCGACTTCCCCGAGGCCATCGCCTACGTCACGGACGTGTATGACCGCCTCGGCTTCGACACCGTCTCGGCGGGCACGCTCGACGAGTCGTGGCGTCTGGAGCGCGACCGGCCGGCCTACGGCGTGCGTCAGGATGCCGCGCAGCTTCGCGAGAACCTCGCGGCGGCGTTCCGGGTGCGCCCCGAAGACGCGGCCTGACACCTCGCCGCGACCCGGTACCCCGCGACAGGCGTGCGGCACCGGGTCGCGGCGGTTTCGGCTGGCCTTCTCGCAGGTTCGGCCGGGGCGCGCGCAGTAGCGTGGCCCCATGCAGCGACCCGATCCCGGTACCGACCCCGCATCCGACCGCGACGGAGACCGTCCCTGGCTGGGTGCCTACGCCGCGGGCGTGCCCCACGACATCGCACCGGTGACCGAGACACTCGTCGACCTGCTCACCGCTTCCGTCGCGCGCTACGGCAAGAAGACGGCGCTCGAGTTCTTCGGTGCGAAGACCACGTACGCGGAGCTCGGCGAGCGGGTGGAGCGTGCCGCAGCGGGCCTGCGCGCCCTCGGTGTCGCGCGCGGTGACCGTGTCGCGCTCGTGCTCCCGAACTGCCCCGACCACGTGGTGGCGTTCTACGCCATCCTGCGCCTCGGGGCGATCGTCGTCGAGCACAACCCGCTCTACACCGCCCGGGAGCTGCGGCACCAGTTCGAGGTGCACGGCGCGAAGGTCGCCGTCGTGTGGGACAAGGCGGCCGACACCATCGCGGGACTCCCCGACGACATCCGACCCGACCACGTCATCGCCGTCGATCTCACCCGCGGGATGCCGGCGCGCACCCGGCTGGCCCTGCGTGTGCCGATCCCCCGGGCGCGGACCGCGCGCGCGGCGCTCACGTCGCGTCCCACGGCGCGGGGTGTCGTGCCCTGGAGCCGCGTCGCGTCGTCCCGACGGCTGTCGCGGCGCGTGCCCCGGCCGGGCATCGACGACATCGCCCTGCTGCAGCTCACGAGCGGGACGACCGGCGTCCCCAAGGCGGCGATGCTGTCGCACCGGAACCTGCGGGCCAACGCCGCGCAGGGCCGCGCCTGGCTCCCGGGCCTGCACGACGGCGCGGAGGTCGTCTACGCCGTGCTGCCGCTCTTCCACGCCTACGGGCTGACGCTGTGCCTCACCTTCGCGATGTCGATCGGTGCCACGCTCGTCCTGTTCCCGAAGTTCGACCTCGACCTCGTGATCGCCGCCGCGCGGGCGACGCCGCCGACCTTCCTGCCGGCGGTGCCGCCGATCTACGACGCCCTGGCCCGCGCGAGCGTGCAGGGCAGGGTCGACCTCAGCGGGGTGCGCTTCGCCATCTCCGGGGCGATGAGCCTGCCGGTGTCGACCGTCACGCGCTGGGAGGAGGCGACCGGCGGACTCCTCGTCGAGGGATACGGCATGACCGAGACCTCGCCAGTGGCCCTCGGCAACCCGGCCGGACCCTCGCGTCGCCCGGGCACGGTCGGCGTGCCCTTCCCCAGCACCGAGGCGCGCGTGGTCGATCCGGACGACCCGTCGACGCTGCGGGGACCGGGCGAGGAGGGCGAGCTGCTCCTCCGCGGGCCGCAGGTCTTCCAGGGCTACTGGAACAGCCCGGACGAGACGGCGGCCGTGCTGCTGCCGGAGGGATGGCTGCGCACCGGCGACATCGTGACCATGTCGGAGGACGGGTTCGTCACGATCGTCGACCGGCTGAAGGAGCTGATCATCACCGGCGGGTTCAACGTCAGCCCGAGCGAGGTCGAGCAGGCGCTGGTGCTCCATCCCGACGTGGAGGAGGCCGCCGTGGTGGGCCTCCGCCGCGCGGGCGGCGGAGAGGACGTCACGGCGGCGGTGGTCGTGCGCGACGGCGCCGTCTTCGACGCCGGTGCGCTCCGCGACTTCGCCCGCACCCACCTCACGCCTTACAAGGTGCCCAAGCGCATCGTCGCGGTCGACGCGCTCCCGCGGAATCAGGTCGGCAAGGTGCTGCGCCGCGTGGTGCGGGACTCGCTGGACGGGAGTGCGCCCGGCGCGACGTGAGCTCCCGTCACCTCACAGCGGGGACATCCGTGACGCGCGTGCGTCGAGGCGGCAGAATCTGACCATGACGGGGATGACCGACGACGCCGGGATGCTGGCAGCCAGGGGTGCCGAGCTCGAGGTGGAGAACGCGCGGCTGAGAGAGGCCGGCGCCTCCCCGCCCGCCGCCGAGGGTGCCAGGTCCCCGAGCCGGTGGCGGTCGGCGGTGTCGGTGCTCTGCTTCGTCATCGCCACGGTGCTCGTGCCGGTCGCGATCGTGACCGCCTGGGCGCGCATCCAGCTCGTGGACGAGGATTCCTTCGTCGAGACGCTCGCCCCGCTCGCCGACGACCCCGCCGTGCAGGACCTTGTGGTCGCGGAGGCCATGTCGGCGATCCGGGACCGGGCGGACTTCGAGACCGTGACCTCCGACGCCCTCCAGGCGATCGCCGATCTGGGCGCCGGCCCGCGCGCGTCCGCGGCGCTCCGTCTGCTCGAGGGGCCGATCGCGTCCGGGCTCGACGCACTGGTGGAGCACTCACTGCAGACGGTCGTCGAATCCGATGGGTTCTCCGACGTCTGGGCCACCGCGGTGCGCGCGTCGCACCGCGCGCTGATGACCGCGTCGACGTCCGATGGTGCAGGCCTCGTCGTGCTCGACGCCGACGGTGTCGGGATCCGGCTCGGCCCGATCGTCGACGAGCTCGCCCAGCGGCTGACGGATCGCGGCATCAGGGTGGCGGAGCTGATCCCGACCATCGACGCCGTGGTGATCGTCGGGTCCGGCGAGACGCTCATGCTCCTGCGCTCCACATATGGACTGGCCACCGCGGTCGGCTGGTGGCTCCCGGTGCTCGCGCTGGCGCTGCTCGTCGCGGGCGTCCTCGCGGCCCGCCGACGCTCCGCCGGCGTCGTCGGTGCGGGCGTGGCGCTGATGATCGGCGCCGCCGCCCTGGGCATCGGACTCACCGTCGCCGGTACGGCCGTCGCGTCCGTCGCGTCCTCCGTCGACCTCTCACCCTCAGCGCTGGACGTTATCTACCGGCAGGTTGTCGGCGACATGGTGCAGACCGCGTGGGTGACGACCGTGCTGGGGATCCTCGTGGTCTGCGCCGGCTGGCTGATGGGCCGATCGGCCGCTGCCGCCGGGGTGCGCGCCACCGGTGCGGAGGCCACCGAGCCCTGAGGTGGCGAGATCGAGCCCGAACGATCGGCGCCCCCGTTTCCGGAGGCGCCGATCGTTCACGTCACGCGGGAGTCAGTACCAGCCGACGGACTGCGAGTGGTCCCATGCGCCGCACGGGGTGCCGTAGCGACCGTCGATGTAGCCGAGGCCCCAGCGGATCTGCGTCGCGGCGCTGGTCTCCCAGTCGCTTCCCGCACTGCCCATCTTGCTGCCGGGGAGCGCCTGCGGGATGCCGTAGGCGCCGCTGGACGCGTTGTACGCGCGGTAGTTCCAGCCCGACTCCTTCTGCCACAGCTTCTCGAGGCAGCTGAACTGGTCGGAGCCCCAGCCGCGGTCGGCGACCAGCGCCCGCGCGGTCGCCTTGGCGCCCGCCACCGAGTTGTCGCCCGACGATGCGGCCGACCCGCCGCTGACCGAGCCCGAGCCCGAGCTCGAGCTCGAGGACTCGGCGGCGGCAGCCTCTTCGGCGGCCTTCTTCGCAGCGGCCTCTTCGGCGGCCTTCTTGGCGGCGGCCTTCTTGGCCGCGATCTGGGCGGCCTTCTTCTTCTCGGCCTTCTCGAGACGCTGGAGCAGCGACGCCGTCGCCTTCTCCACCTGGGCGGTGTCATCGGCTGCGTCGGCGGTGCTGGCCGGCAGGAGCAGCACCGGGGTCACCGCGATGGTCTGCAGCTGGTCGACGTGCTCCTCGAGCACCGAGGTGTCGATCGTCGTGGCACCGCTGACATCGAGCTTCTTCTTCTCGACCTTCGCGGCCACCTTCTCCTCGGCGTCCTCGGCCGCGGCGATCGCGTCCTCCGCGTCATCGAGCGCCGCCTCCGCGTCGTCGACGATCGCATCGAGCGGCTCGGTGGCCAGCGTCGCAGCCTCCTCGGAGACGAACGGGGCGATGGCGGCCGCGTCGGTGTCGGCGTAGGCGGCGACGGCCACCCGGGCGGTCGGCTCATCCTGGGCCGCGTGGGCGGCGGTGGACATCCCTCCCGCGATGCCGATGCCGAGCGTGAGAGCGACGGCGGTGGACAGAGTGGAACGGCGGGAAGAGAGCAGGCGCATGCGTAACGATGTCTTTCAGGTGGCTTCTCACGACGGCGCGCTCGATGGAGCGAAGCGTCGCGACGTGCCCTCGGGACGGGCACAAGTCCCCGAGTCTGCACACGATTCCTGGACGAACCCTCCGCTGAACCTGGGTGAACCGTGGGAGCGGACCCGTCCGAATAGCTCCGGCGGGGGTCCTATCGAGCCTCCGGATGCCCGGTATAGAGTCCGAGGTGCACGAGCGCGGACACGATCCGGCGCGAACTCGCGAGAGGAGTTGCCGACATGGCATCCAGTCCTGCAGCAGACATCATCGACGCGATCGGGGGCCCCGAGAACGTCGCCGGACTCACCCACTGCGCCACCCGGCTGAGGTTCCAGCTGCGCGACGGCGACAAGGTCGACAAGGACCGGATGGAGGCGATCTCGGGCGTCATGGGCGCCGTGCCGCAGGCCGGCGACCGGTTCCAGGTCGTGATCGGCGGCGCCGTCCAGACCGTCTACAACGACATCATGGCGCTGCCCGAGATGGCCGACGTGGACGCCCCCTCGGACGCCGATGTGAAAGCCGCCCAGCGGGCGCGCGGACCGCGTGGCAAGGTCGCCTGGCTCGACTCGCTGTTCGAGTTCCTCTCCGACTCGTTCCGTCCCACGCTCGGGGCGCTCCTGGGCGCATCGCTCATCATCACGTTCATGGCGCTGATGTCGACGCTGCAGGTGATCGGCAACTGGGCCGACCCGCGCACCGAACTGCCGCCGTCCTGGCAGTTCGTGAACCTGATGTGGCAGTGCGTCTTCGTCTTCCTGCCGCTCATGGTCGCCTACAACGCGTCGAACAAGGTCGGTGCCGATCCCTGGGTCGGCTTCTCGATCATGGCGTCGGTCATGCTCCCCGGGTTCGCCGCGCTGGCCTCCCAGGAGGGCGCGCAGCAGATCGTCTTCCTCGGCTCGGAGATCACCACGATCCCGATCTTCGGCGTCCCCCTGACGATCTTCAACTACAGCTCGCAGGTGTTCCCGCCCTTGATCATGGCCGCGGTGCTCGGACCCCTCTACAAGGGCCTCAAGCGCCTCATCCCCGACAACCTGCAGCTCATCTTCGTGCCGTTCCTCGCGATGCTCGTGATGATCCCGCTCACCGCGTTCCTGCTCGGACCGATCGGCGTGTACGCCGGCGCCGCGCTCGCGCAGCTGCTGAGCTCGATCAATTCGTTCTCGCCGTTCATCTTCGCGATCATCATCCCGCTCGCCTATCCGTTCATGGTGCCCCTGGGCCTCCACTGGCCGATCAACGCGATCATGCTGCTGAACATCCAGACCCTCGGCTACGACTTCATCCAGGGCCCGATGGGCGCATGGAACTTCGCGTGCTTCGGCGCCACCGCGGGCGTGCTGCTGCTGGCCTGGCGCGAGAAGGACAAGCAGATGAAGCAGACGGCGACCGGAGCCCTGGCGGCGGGCCTCCTCGGCGGCATCTCGGAGCCTTCGCTGTACGGCATCCACCTGCGCTACAAGCGGATCTACCCGCGCATGCTGGTCGGCTGCCTCACCGGCGGTCTGATCATCGGCATCGGCAGCATGCTGCTGGGCCTCGAGAACGGCATCACCACGAAGGCGTTCGTCTTCACGTCGCTGCTGACCATCCCCGCGTTCGAGCCGATCGGCCTCTACGCGATCGCCGTGCTGTCGGCGTTCGCGGTGTCGATGTTCCTCATCGTCGTGGGCGGCTACAAGGACAAGGAGCCCGCCACTGCCGCCGAGGCCGCGTCCGGCGATGTCGCCGACACCGCCGCGACGGCCGGTTCGTCGGTCGTGGGCTCGGGTGCGCCGACCGCCGCGTCTGTCGCGGACGTCGCCGGAGGCGCGGCCCTGGCCGGTGCCGCCACGGCGACGGCGACGCTTCCCGACACCGACGACCTCGCCCTCACGCAGGTCATGTCGCCGCTCGACGGCACGGCCGTCGCGATCTCCGAGGTGCCGGACCCCGTCTTCGCGGGCGGGGTGATGGGACCGGGCGTCGCGATCGAGCCGAGCGGCGACACGGTCCGCGCGCCCGGCGCGGGCGTGGTCGTCGCCGCCCAGCCCACCGGGCACGCCTTCGGCCTCCAGCTGGACAACGGCGCCGAGATCCTCATCCACGTCGGCATCGACACCGTCAACCTCAAGGGCGACGGCTTCGACGTGAAGGTGAAGAACGGCGACCGCGTCGAGGTCGGCGATGTCCTCGTCGTCTTCGACCGCGCCGTCATCGAGAAGGCCGGCTACCCGCTCATCACGCCGGTCATCGTCCTCAACGCGGACACGTTCGACACCGTCGATCCGGTCGCCCTCGGACCCGTCTCGGCCGGCGCGCCGCTGCTCGACCTGCAGAAGAAGAAGGGCTGATTCAGGAGTCGAGCGCGACGACGGCGTCCCACAGGGCGTCGGCGACCGCGCGCTTGGTGCCGGCGGCCTCGGACACGACACCCTCCGCGGCGACGATGACCACCGCATTGTCGGAGGTCTCGAACCCGCGGTCCCAGTCGACGCGGTTGACGGCGAGCAGATCGACGCCCTTGCGCTCGCGCTTGCGGAGCCCGCGCTCCACGAGCTCGGCCGCGCTCGACGCGGTCTCGGCGGCGAACCCGACGATCCGCTGGCCGGGCGCGCGGGCGGCCACCAGGTCGGCGAGGATGTCGGGATTCTGCACGAGGGAGAGCGTCGCGGTGCCGTCACCGTCCTCCTTGCGGAGCTTCTCGTGCGACACCTCGGCGACGCGGTAGTCGGCCACCGCGGCGACCATCACGACCACGTCGGCGTCGGCGGCCGCCGCGCGCATCGCCGTACCGAGCTCCTCGGCGGTGCCCGCCTGGGCGATCTCGATCCGCGGATGCCGTGACGCCTCGGCGAGCACGCCCTCGTCGACGTGAGCCGCCACCAGCCGCACCCGCGCGCCGCGTGCTGCGGCGGCCAGGGCCACCTCGGCGCCCTGACGGCCCGAGGAGCGGTTGCCGAGGAAGCGCACCGGATCGATCGGCTCACGGGTGCCGCCCGTGGAGACGGCGACGGTGCGGCCGGCGAGATCGCCGTGGTCGCCGTGGCCGCCGTGGTCGTCGGGGTCGCCGAGGTCGCCGAGGGCGTCCTCGTCCGCCCGATCGTCGCCCTCCGCCGGGAGCAGCGCGAGCGCCGCCGCCAGGATCTCGTCGGGTTCGGACATGCGACCCGGACCGCTGTCGCCGCCGGTCAGCGGACCGTCGGCCGGGCCCACGATGTGGACGCCCCGTGCGCGCAGGGTCGCGACGTTCTGCTGCGTCGCCGCGTGCTCCCACATGGCCGTGTGCATCGCGGGCGCCACGAGCACCGGCGCGGTGGTGGCCAGCAGCGTGACGCCGAGGAGGTTGTCGGCGATCCCCGCGGCCATCCGCGCGAGCGTGTTGGCCGTTGCGGGCGCGACGACCACGAGGTCGGCGCGGGTGCCGAGCGAGACGTGGCGGACCTCGGCGACGTCGTCGTGGACGGAGGTCGTGACAGGATGGCGGCTGACCGCCTCCCAGGTGGCCGTCCCGACGAAGCGCAGCGCGTCGCCTGTGGGAACAACGTGCACCTCGTGTCCGTTGAGGACCAGTGCGCGCACGAGCTGGACCGTCTTGTACGCGGCGATGCCGCCGCTGACACCCACGACAACGAACATGCACCGATCCTCCCACGCGCCGCCCGCGCCAGACCCAGGAAAGACAGAGCCATGTGCACCGTGATCGTCCACGTCCCCGAGGATCCCGCCGCGGCCACGCGGCTGCTCGCGGTCCGCGACGAGGACCCGGCTCGCGCCTGGGATCCGCTCGGGCCGTGGTGGCCCGACGCGCACCCCGGCGTGGTGGGCGTCCGCGACAGCCGGGCCGGCGGCGCGTGGCTCGCGGCCGACCCGGCGGCCGGGCGACTGGCCGTCGTGCTCAATCGCGCCGAGCTGAGCGACATCGACCCCGCCGAGCTCGGATCGCGCGGGCACGTCGTCCTCGATGCGGTCGCGGGCGCCTCGCCGGGGGAGCGTCCGCGGGTCAACGGCTTCAACCTCGTCGAGGTCGACGCCGAGGGTGCGCGCGTGAGCATGTGGGACGGCGACGCGCTGCGGGTGCAGCACCTGGCGCCCGGCATCCACATGGTGGCCCACGACGACGTCGATGACCCGGCGACGGCTCGCATCGTCGCCTGGCGCGACGCGTTCTCGGCGCCGGAGGACGGTCCGAAGTGGTGGCTTCCCTGGCTCGACGCGCTCGAGCGCACGGCGGCGCTCGATCCCACCGACGAGCGGGCGATCGTGCGCGACAACCGCCCGTACGGCTATCCGACCCTGTCGCTGCTCGTGACCGCCGCGTCGGTGTCGCCGGATGGCGTCGAGGTGGTCTACGGCGAGTTCGACGAGCCGGGAGCGTGGAACCGGGTGGAGCTGCGCTGAGCGGGGCGGCCGCTGCCGTGTCGTCGGCGAGCGGTACTGTCGGGCCATGAGCGGATCGGACGACGCGGGACCCGAGCGCCCGGCGGTCTTCTTCGCGGATGCCGAGGAGTTCCGTGCGTGGCTCGAGGAGAACCACGAGACGGCGACGGAGCTGTGGATGGGGCTCTATCGCAAGGGGGATCCCGAGCTCGGGCTCACCTGGGACGAGGCCGTCCCCGTCGCGCTCTGCTACGGCTGGATCGACTCGGTCAGTCAGCGCATCGACGAGCGTGCGCGCCGCCAGCGGTGGACGCCGCGCAAGCCGCGCTCGGTGTGGAGTGCGGTCAACATCGCCCACGTCGAGCGCCTGATCGCCGAGGGCCTCATGCGTCCGGCCGGGCTCGCGGCGTTCGAGCGGCGCCCCGCCGGTACCGGCTACTCCTACGAGACCGCGCTCGCCGCCACTCCCGAGCAGCTCGCCGCGCTGGCGGCGAATCCGGCCGCGCAGGCCTTCTGGGACGCCGCGACCCCGTCGTATCGTCGCACCGCATCGAACTGGGTGCAGACGGCCAAACGCGAGGAAACTCGCGCCGCTCGTCTGGCGACGCTCGTCGCCGACTGCGCGGCGGGCCGTCTCGTGCCGCCGCAGCGATACGGCGACCCGCCCGGCTGGCTCACCCGCGCCGCCGCGGCGGCTGCCGCCGTCGACGCCTCTCGCGCATAACTCCTCCGACACGTGGTCGACGGGGCCCGCTCGGGCGGTCGGCGGCCCTCCTTCCGTCGCGTCCTTGCCCTCGCCCCTCCGATTCGGAGGAGTTATGCGCGGCGCAGGAGCAGCACCCCGTCGTCGAGGTGCGCCGGCGTACCGTCGGGTGCCACGACCTCGCGGGGACGCACCTCGGCGAGCTCCACGGTCCACTCCGCCGGATCGAGGGCGAGGAGGGGCAGCTCCTGCTCGGGCGTCCGCAGCTCCGGGGTGTCCGGGTGCGCGTGGGCCTGCTCGTCGCGGTTCGTCCACGGCGGTGCGGCCGCGTGCGACACGGCGAGGAGCCGTCCGCCGGGGGCGACGCGGCCGGCCGCACGCCGGAGGATGTCGACGCGTGGGAAGTCGTGCTCCCACGAGTGCAGGAAGCTCGACACCACCAGGTCGAAACTCCCCTCCGGAGGGTCGTCCGCGGCGTCGACGGCCGAGAAGCTCACCTGGTCGTCGGTCAGTCCGCGCTCGGCTGCCGCCGCGCGGGCCCGCGAGACCGCGGTGGGGGAGACGTCGATCGCCGTCACCGTCCACCCCTGCTCGGCGAGCCAGACCGCGTCGGCACCCTCGCCGCAGCCGATCTCCAACGCCGTGCCCCGGGCGGGGAGCGTCCCGACGACCGCTGCCATCGTCGCGTTTACCCGTCCCGACCAGAACCGCGCGCCCTCGGCATAGCGCTCCTCCCAGGACGCGTTGCGTGCCGCCGCGCGCGCGACGCGGTGATCTGCGACGGCTCGGACGGCATCCTCGGCGACGAGGGCGGCGTTGACGGCGGCGCCGGCCATCGAACCGGCCCCCATCGACAGCGGCACGTTGCCGAAGGGGGCGGTGACGTTGCCGGCCGCCCAGATGCGCGGGTGGCTCGTCGTCCCGAGCGCGTCGACGGCCAGCGGCGCGCCCGGCAGGTCGGCGCGGGCGAGGTCGAGGCCGGAGAGGAACTCCACGGCGACCTCGGGGGCGGGGGCGACGAACACGGCGTCGGCCGGGTGGCTCGTGCCCGCGTCGTCGACGAGTCCGGTGAGCCGGCCGTCGAGCGTCGCCACCGACCGGACGGGCCGGTCGACGAGGCGGATGCCGCGGGCCGTGAGCCGTTCGGAGACCTCCGGTGCGAGGGGGCCGAGGTCCGCGGTGAACGCGGTGACCTCGTCGCTCCACTGCCGGACGAGCTCGATCTGGTGAAGGCTCGCGGGCGAGGTGGCGATGACCGCGAGCCGGCGCGCGGCGACCTCCCAGCCGTGGCAGTACGGACAGTGCAGCACCGACGAGCCCCACCACTCCTCGAGGCCGTCGACATCGGGCAGGTGGTCGCGGACCCCCGCGGTCACGACGACCGCACGGGCGTGGTCGACAGCGCCGCTGCGGCGGGTGATCCGCAGGCCGTCTCCGCGCTCGGACACGTCGGTCACCTCGTCGGAGACCACGACGGCGCCGTACGCCTCCACCTCTCGACGCCCGCGCGCCAGCAGATCGGCGGGATCGACCCCGTCATGGCCGAGCACGCCGTGCATGTGCGCCGCGAAGCGGTTGCGGGGCGCGCCGCCGTCGATCACCAGCGTGCGTCGCCGCGCCCGGCCCAACATCTGCGCGGCGCTCAGCCCCGCCACTCCTCCGCCGATCACGACGGCATCCCATTCGTTCGTCTGCATGCCTCCACCATCCGACCGGCGATCACGGGGGTGCAAGTTGGCTTGCAGAAATGGCAAGATGGAGCCATGCGCACCGAACTCGACCAGGTGGGAGCGCGGCTGCGCGCCGCGCGGCAGTTCCGTGGCTGGACCCTCGACGACCTCGCCTCGCGCGCCGGCCTCTCCGCCAGCACCCTGTCGCGGCTCGAATCGGGCAAGCGTCAGGCCTCGCTCGAGCTCCTCGTCCCCCTCACGCGGATTCTCGGCATCCGCATCGACGATCTGCTCCCCGCCGAGACCGCCGACCCCCGCGTGCGGCGGGCGGTCGAGCGCCGCGACGGCATGGTGATCGCGCCGCTGACACTCGAGCACGCGCCGGTGAAGACGTACAAGATCACCTACGCGCCCTCGCAGGACGTGCCCGCACCGAGGGTGCACGACGGCTACGAGTGGCTGTACGTGCTGAGTGGCCGCATCCTCCTCGTGCTCGACGGCACCGAGCACCGGATCGAGCGCGGCGAGGCGGCCGAGTTCGACACGCGGCTGCCCCACAGCATCCGCGCCTCCGCCGACGGGCCCGCCGAGGTGATCAGCATCTTCAGCGCCGCCGGCGAGCGGATCCACACGCGCGTCACCGACGCCTGAGCCGCCGCGTGGCCCCCCGGCGCGTCGTCCCCGCAGCGATCAGGACGAGCGGTGCTCCCGGTAGTACGCCAGCAGCGCCCGGGTCGACGCATCCTGCGCGTCGATCGCGTCCTGGTCGCCCTCGATCGCCGGCGCGATCTGCAGGGCGAGCTGCTTGCCGAGCTCCACGCCCCACTGGTCGAAGGAGTTGATGCCCCAGATCACGCCCTGCGTGAACGTGATGTGCTCGTAGAGGGCGACGAGTTCGCCGAGCACCCGCGGGGTGAGCGCGGGCGCGAAGATCGACGTCGTCGGCCGATTGCCCGGGAAGGTGCGGGCAGCGACGAGCGGTCCGGTCGTCCCCTCGGCCTCGACCTCGGCCGCCGTCTTCCCGAAGGCAAGGGCCTTGGTCTGTGCCAGGAAGTTCGCGAGGAACAGGCCGTGCACGTCGCGCCCATCGTCCTTCAGCGGGTAGGCCGGGTTCGCGAAGGCGATGAAGTCGGCGGGGATGAGGCGGGTGCCCTGGTGGATCAGCTGGTAGAACGCGTGCTGGCCATTGGTCCCCGGCTCGCCCCAGAAGATCTCGCCGGTGTCGCTCGTGACCGGCGACCCGTCCCAGCGCACGGACTTGCCGTTGGACTCCATCGTCAGCTGCTGCAGGTACGCGGCGAAGCGGCTGAGCTGCTGGGCGTAGGGGAGCACGGCGTGGGACTGCGCGCCGAGGAAGTTCGTGTACCAGACGTTCAGGAGTCCCATCAGGACGGGGACGTTCCGCTCGAGCGGCGTGGTCGCCATGTGCTCGTCGACGGCGTGGAACCCCGCGAGCAGTTCGCGGAAGGCGTCGGGTCCGAGCGTGATGACGAGGGACAGTCCGATGGCGGAGTCCACCGAGTAGCGGCCGCCGACCCAGTCCCAGAAGCCGAAGGCGTTCGCGGTGTCGATGCCGAACGCGGCCACCTTGTCGAGCGCCGTGGAGACCGCGACGAAGTGGTGCGCGACGGCATCCGTCCGCTGCTCCTCGGAGTCGTCGATCGCACCCGCGGCTTCGAGTCCGGCCCACAGCCAATCGCGGGCCAGGCGCGCATTGGTCAGGGTCTCGAGGGTGGTGAAGGTCTTCGACGCGACGATGAACAGGGTGGTCTCGGGGTCGAGGTCAGCGGTCTTGTGGGCGAGGTCGAACGGGTCGATGTTGGACACGAACCGCGCCTGGATGCCGGCATCGGCATACGGCTCGAGCGCCTCCGAGATCATGACCGGCCCCAGGTCGGATCCGCCGATGCCGATGTTCACGACGTGGGTGACGGTCTTGCCCGTGATGCCCGTCCACTCGCCGGAGCGCACGCGCTCGGCGAAGGCCGACATCGCGGTCAGGACCTCCTGCACGTCGTGGTCGATGTCCTGCCCGTCGACGTGGAGCGCTGGGGTCGCCCCAGCCGGACGGCGCAGGGCGGTGTGCAGGACGGCGCGGTCCTCCGTGGTGTTGATGTGCGCGCCGGCGAGCATCGCGGCGTACCGCTCGGCGACGCCGGTCTGCTCGGCCAGGCGCACGAGGGAGCCGAGGATGTCGTCGTCGACGAGGTTCTTCGAGAGGTCGACGCGGAGGTCGGCGAGGTCGAAGGTCAGGCGCTCGACGCGGTCTGCGTCGGCGGCGAACCAGCCGCGCAGATCCGGGGTGAACGAGTCGCGGGCGGCGGAGAGCTCTCCCCAGGCGGCGGTGGCGGTGGCGTCGATCGGAGTGGTCACGGGGACAACGCTAGCGCTGAACCGGCGCCACCACAGGTGCGTGTGACGGACATAACGGCCGCCGCCGCCCGTCCCCCTCCGGACGCGACGATTCGTGGACAGTCGTTGTCGCCTCCCGCGGCGGGAAGCGACGACGAGTGCCCACGAATCGCGGGTAAGGCCCGCTCAGTCGGCGGTGCGAAGGGTCACGGCCCCGGCCGAGACCGTGACGGTGACGAGGTTGGCCGACGCGGGGTCGGTGCGGAGGTCGTGGGTGAAACCGCCCGCCGACACGTCGCTCGTGAGCGCGTACTCCCCGTCCGGGACGGTGAGGTCCAGGCGTCCCGCGCTGACGTCGATGGAGAGGGAGTCGGGAACGCGGGCGTCGAGTCGTCCCTCCACGGAGCCGGCGCTCACCGTGATCCGGGCGTCCGAGACGTCGGCGAGGTCGAAGCGGGCCGACCCGGCGCTGACCTCCGAGATCAGCGAGTCCGCGGTGCCCGAGACGCGGAGCGAGCCGGCGTCGAGGTGCAGGTCGAGCGCCCCGAAGTCGCCGTCGGCGCGGAGCGACCCGCTGTCGACGTCGATGTCGGCGTCGACCCCCGCGGCGGATGCCGGAAGGGTCAGCTCGACCGTGTCGGGCTCGCGGAACCATCCCCACCGGCCCCAGACGTTCCGGTCGGACGACACGACGAGCAGGTCGCCGTCGCGCTCGAACGTCCAGTCGTCCACGCCGGAGGTCCCGGTGACGCGAAGGGTCGCCTCCGACACGGCGCCGTAGGACACGGTCACGTCGGCGGCGCTGGTGTCCAGCTCGACGGTGCGGAGGCCCGCCGCCGACGCCGTCACCTCGCCGTCCCGGATCGCCGCGGAGCGCACCAGCGAGAGCACGCCGGTGAAGACCGTGCCCGCGATCAGGACCGCGCCGGCGCAGATCGCGACGGTCGCGACCACTTTCGACGAGGTGCGCCGCGGCGGGCGGGGCTCCTCCGGGGCGACGCCGGGGGACGGCGACGGGGGCGGTGTCAGCGGGGCCCCGGGGGTGGGGGTGCCGGCTGCCAGGGGGGCATCGGGGACGAGGGTCATCGGACTGCTCCGTTCCGGGGAGGGGTGTCGCCGTCGTGACCGGTGCTGGTGTGACCGAGGTGCACGAGGGCGGCGAGCACGCGGCGGTTGCCGTGCTCATCGGGTTCGAGGTCGAGCTTCTGGAAGAGCGAGGTGATGTTCTTCTCGACACTCGCCTCGCTGACGAACAGCGTCTGCGCGATCGCCTGGTTGCTCTTGCCCTCGGCGATGAGGGCCAGGACGGTCCGCTCGCGGTCGGTGAGCCGCGCCATGCGGTCGTCACGGGCACGTCGGGTCAGCAGCTGGGCGACGACCTCTGGGTCGAGGACGGTCGCGCCGGCGCCGATCCGCTCGATCGACTCCAGGAAGTCGCGGACGTCGGCGACGCGGTCCTTCAGGAGGTAGCCGAGCGCCGCGCCGTGCGAAGTGATGAGCTCGCTCGCGTACCGCTCCTCCACGTACTGGCTGAGGACGAGCACCGGCAGGTCGGGGTTCGCCGCGCGCAGGGCGAGCGCGGCGCGGATGCCCTCGTCGGTGAAGGTCGGCGGGAGCCGGACGTCGAGGATGCAGAGCTCGGGCGCCGTGTCGGCGACCACGGCGGCGAGGTCCTCGGCGTCGGGGACGGCGGCGACGATGTCGTGACCGGCGTCCTCGAGGACGCGGACGAGGCCTTCGCGCAGCAGCGCCGAGTCCTCGCAGATCAGGATGCGCACGGGACGCTCACCTCCAGGGCGGTGGGGCCGCCGTTCGGGCTGTCGAGCCGGGAGGTGCCCCCGGCCGCGACGATGCGGTTGACGATGCCGTCGAGGCCTCCGCCGGGGAGCACGCGTGCCCCGCCGACGCCGTTGTCCTCGACGCGGGCCCACAGTGTCACCTCGCCGCTGTCCGCGTCGGTGCGGCGGCGGACCGTCACGCGGCATTCGCTGCCGCGGGAGTGCTTGGCCGCGTTCGTGATCGACTCGGCGATCGCGAAGTAGACGGCCGCCTCGGCGGTGCGGCTGCAGCGTCCGTCCAGGCGCACGTCGAGCACGACGGGGACCGGCGAGCGGCCGGCGAGGGCCGAGAGCGCGGCGTCGAGACCGCGGTCGTCGAGGACCGAGGCATGGATCCCGCGCGCCAGCTGCCGCAGCTCGGTGATCGCCGCCTTCGTCGACGTGTGCGCCTCGTCGATCAGCGCTTTCGCGGCGGCGGGGTCGGAGTCGATCTTCTGCTGGGCGAGGCCGAGCGTCATGCCGACCGACACCAGCCGCGGCTGGACGCCGTCGTGGAGGTCGCGCTCCAGCCGGGTGCGCTCGACTTCGCTGGCCCGGACCGCGCCGGCCCGCTGGGCTCCCGCCGTGCGGGCCTCCTCGGCGAGCGCCGCCTCACGGGAGGGCACGAGGATCGCGCGGGTGAGGGTGGCGTGGAGCACGGCGATCCCGAACAGGAGGGCGAGGCTCGCGAGGACGCTCAGCACGCCGATGAGGACGGCCCAGCCGGGGGCGACGGACAGGTCGGTCCACGGCAGGCGCGCGGTGCCGGTCAGTGGGGCGAACAGGAGGCCGACTCCGGAGACGAGCCAGGCCACGAGCGGGAGGACGAACCAGCCGAGGACCGTTCCGATCGCGGCGCTGGAGGTCCCCCGCCACATCGGACCGTCGGTGAACTGCCGCCAGAGGGTGCGAAGCCATCCGCCGAAGCCCGGACCGGCGCTCGGGCGGAGGCGGAGGGTGGGCAGGCCGTAGCCGTAGAGTCCGTCGACCCGCTCGTACTCCACCCAGGCGGTCGCCCACAGCAGGTAGACGAACGCGACGAGGAAGAGGAGCCCGATGCCGAGGACGGGGACGAGCCCGATCCCGACGCTCAGGAAGGTCAGGAGGATCGTGAAGGCGACGGCGCCGGCGATGCCGAGGGCGGCGAGCTGCGCGATCGCCCCCACGTGGACGAGGGCGCGCGGCCGCCGGTGCGGGAGTGCTGCGGTGGTCATGTCTCCACGGTAGGACCGGGGTGCCGCGCGCGCCGCAGTGGTGGCCGGACGGTTCTCTTCGGGTTATCCCGACTCGCGCAAGAAGGTGGCGCATCTGCTGGGTATGCGGCGACTATTCCCACCAGATGCGTCACCTTCGCACGGCGAGGATGCGGCGGGCGCAGGGCGGGCGCGGGGGAGGATGGGGTGTGACCTCTCCTGACATCCGCCTCATCGCCGTTGACATGGACGGGACGCTGCTGCTTCCCGACGGGACGATACCCGCGGGGCTGTGGCCGCTTCTCGAACGCCTGCAGGAGCGCGGGATCGTGTTCGCGCCCGCCAGCGGCCGGCAGTATGCGACCCTGCGCGCGATGTTCGCGGAGACCGAGGTGGAGCTCGACTACATCGCCGAAAACGGCGCGCACGTCGTCCGCGGCGACGTCGAGGTGAGCTCCGACCGGCTCGACCCGGCGTTCACGGCAGCCGTCGTCACCCGCCTCCGGGCACTGGACGCCGAAGGGATGCGGCTCGGCGTCGTGCTGTGCGGCACCCGGTCCGCGTATATCGAGGACACCGATCCCGTCTTCGTCGCGGAGGCCGAGAAGTACTACCGCGCGCTCGAGGTCGTCCCCGACCTCCTCGCCGTCGATGACCGCATCGTCAAGATCGCCGTCTACGACTTCGGCGGCGGCGAGACCCACAGCGCGCCGCGCCTCGCCGACCTCCGGGAGACCCACCAGGTGGTCGTCTCCGGTGCGCACTGGGTCGACGTCATGAACCAGGGCATCGACAAGGGCGTCGCCCTGCGGGCGCTCCAGGCCGCCCTCGGAGTGACCCCGGCGCAGACCGTCGCCTTCGGGGACTACCTGAACGACGTGCAGATGCTGCAGGCCGCCGAGCACTCCTACGCGATGGCGGACGCCCACCCCGACGTGGCGGCCGTGGCCCGTCACCGGGCCCCGTCCCACGCCGAGGCGGGCGTCCTCACCGTCATCGAACGGCTGCTGGGCTGACCGGCCGGAGCTCAGTCGCCCTTCACGTTCACGAGCTGGCGCAGCGTGTGCCGCACCTCCACGAGGTCGGCCGCGTCGGCCATCACCCGGTCGATCGGCTTGTAGGCCGCCGGGATCTCGTCGATGAACGCGTCGGTGTCGCGGAACTCGATACCGGCCATCGCCTCCCGGAGCTGGTCGTGCGTGAACGTCCGCCGCGCCGCCGACCGGGAGTACTCCCGCCCGGCGCCGTGCGGCGACGAGTTCAGCGAGAGCGGGTTGCCGAGCCCCGACACGACGTAGGACGCCGTGCCCATCGAGCCCGGGATGAGGCCGGGCCTGCCGGCGTCGGCCTGGATCGCGCCCTTCCGGGACACCCACACCTGCTTCCCGAAGTGCTTCTCGCTCTCCGTGAAGTTGTGGTGGCAGTTGATCCGCTCCCGCTCCTCGACGTCTTCGCCCATGGTCTCCGACAGCTGCCGCGCGACCCGGTCCATCATCTCCTCCCGGTTGAGGAGGGCGAAGTGCTGGGCCCACCGGAGCTCCCGGATGTACCGGCGGAACTCCTCGGTGCCCTCGACCAGGTACGCGAGGTCGGGGTCGGGCAGCTCGATCCACCACTGCTTCGCGAGCCGCTGGGCGACGGCGATGTGGTGGGTGGCGATCTTGTTGCCGACACCCCGTGAGCCGGAGTGGAGGAACATCCACACGGCATCCGTCTCGTCGACGGACACCTCGATGAAGTGGTTGCCCGACCCGAGCGAACCGAGCTGGTTGCGCCAGTGCCCGGCGTAGCGGGCGGGGTCGAACTCGTTCTTCTCGGCGAGCTCCTCCAGCTCGGCGATCCGCGGCTCTGCCGTCGCGACGATCTTGCGGTTGTCGCGTCCCGCCGACAGCGGGATGGCGCGCTCGATCTGCTCCCGCAGCGCCGTGAGGTCGCGAGCGAGCAGCTGCGCCTTCGTGAACTGCGTACGGACGGCGATCATGCCGCAGCCGATGTCCACGCCAACGGCCGCCGGCATGATGGCGCCGAGGGTCGGGATCACCGACCCCACGGTCGCCCCCTTGCCGAGGTGCGCGTCGGGCATGAGCGCCAGGTGCGGGTGGATGAACGGCATGCGTGACGAGGTGCGGGCCTGCTCGACGGTCTTTTCGTCGATGAGGCTCGCCCACGACAGCAGCCTGTTCGTGAGCTTCTCCATGGTTCCTTTCCTTCGTGGAGAGGTCCGGGAGCCCCGTGCGGAGAGGAACGCACGAAAAATGCCCCGGACCTGTGCGGTGCGGGGCGTGTGACGGTAACGGTGTCAGACGGCGCGCGCCGGAGGGTACGACTCGTAGCGGAAGCTGGGCTGGGCCAGATTCCGCTGCGGCAGATCACGCAGATGAGCGTTCACGTCGTCCTCCGATGGATGCCGTGCCGGGCGGCACAGCCTTGCCACGCTAGTGGGGCCGGCCGCCCCGGGTCAAGTACGGGCCCGCGTGCGGCGTCGGGCGTAGCGTGGGGGGATGGTCACGATTCCCACGGTCACCCTGAACGACGGCACCGTCTTCCCCGAGCTCGGCCTCGGCACGTACAACCTGCGCGGTGCGGAGGGCGTGGAGGCGATGGTGGCGGCCATCGAGAGCGGCTACCGGCTGCTCGACTCGGCGGTCAACTACGAGAACGAGGCGGAGGTGGGGGAGGCGGTGCGCCGCTCCGGCATCCGCGACGAGCTCCTGGTCACCACGAAGGTGCCCGGCCGCGACCACGGCTTCGACGAGACGGTGCGGAGTGCCCAGGGCTCGCTGAAGAGACTCGGTCTCGACCGCATCGACCTGTATCTGATCCACTGGCCGAACCCGCGCGTCGACAAGTACGTCGAGACGTTCCGCGCGATGGTCGCGTTGCGCGACGAGGGCAAGGTCGGCTCTGTCGGCGTTTCGAACTTCACCGAGGAGATGCTGACGCGGCTCATCGACGAGACCGGGGTGGTCCCCGCGGTCAATCAGGTGGAGCTGCACCCGTACTTCCCGCAGGCGGCCCTGCGGGCCTTCCATGCCGAGCACGGCATCCGCACCGAGAGTTGGAGCCCCCTCGCCCGCCGCAGTGAGCTCCTGTCGGAGCAGGTCGTCGCCGATGTCGCCGCCGCTCACGGGGTCACCGCGACGCAGGCGGTGCTCCGCTGGCACACCCAGCTCGGCGCGACGCCCATTCCCAAGTCGGCCGACCCGGCGCGGCAGGTCGAGAACGCCGACGTGTTCGCCTTCACGCTGACCGATGCCGAGGTGTCCGCGATCAGCGGGCTCGAGCGGGGACGGCTGTGGGACGGCGACCCGGACACCCACGAGGAGATGTGACGCGCCACTGAGCGTTGCGCGCTACCCGCTGGGTCGTCGCCGGTCAAGGGGCATGGTCCCGCCGCCGGGGCGGGTTAGCGTGACCGCACGCGGCCACGGCGGCCGCGGAGAGGAGCGATCATGTCCAGTGATGCGCACGCGCACGATGCCACCGACCCGACCGACAGCGACGACACCGAGGTGACCGAGAAGCCCGGCGGGCTCGGCGAGGACGGCACGATCCCGCCCGACCCCGACGGCGTCGCCGCCGGCCACACCGGCGAGGCCTCCACGTTCGAGCCCGAAGAGGACGAGGACGCCCCCGCCTGACCCCTCGACAAGCTCGGGGACCGGCGCGGGCTCGGGGACCGGCGCGGGGACCGGCGGCGACGAGAAAGTGGCGCGAGTGATGGTCTCGGGCGCGAAATACACAACATGCGCGCCACTTTCTCGCGGGGCGGGGGGCGCGGCGCGCGTCAGAGCTTCGCGCCGTCGTCCCACGGGTCGTCGAGATCGGGGGTGCGGCCTCGCCACGACTCGTACGCCATCAGCCAGCCGATCGAGATGATCGCCGCCAGGGCGAGACCGAGCCAGACACTGCCGAGCACGAGGCCGACGATCACGCCGAGCACCAGCAGCGCCACCGTGCCGGCGATCCACCCGAGTCGGCCCTTCGGCCATCCGCGCGCACTCATGCCGTCAGCCTAGGCGCAGGTCCCGGCCTGGATCGACCCGCGCCGCGGAGGATCGGCGGTCAGCGGCTCCGGTGGTCTTCGGGACTCAGCCGGGGACCGCGGCGCGGCTCCCGCACACCGCTCAGCCCGATGAGGCGGATGACGCGCTGGCGCTGCCCGCGCCACGGCTCGAGGAGCTCGAGCATCCCGTCGTCGTCGACGCGGTGGCCGGTCAGCGCGTAACCGACCTCGTGAGCGACGTGGTAGTCGCCGACGCTCACGGCATCCGGATCGCCGTACGCGCGGATCCGCGCCTCGGCACTCGTCCACCGTCCCACGCCGCGCAGGCTCGTGAACACGCGGTCGCGGGCATCGCCGTCGGCGGCGGCATCGGCCGCACGCTCGATCGAGGCCCGTCGGGCGGCCGCGGCGACGAGCGTGCGCGCCTGCGGGGGCTCGAGCCCGGCGCGGTGCCACGCCCAGCTCGGGATGAGGTGCCAGTCGGCGGGGGGAGCGAACATCGGCTTCGGGGTCGGGCCCGGAGCGCGCTCGCCGTGACGGGTGAGGATCGCCCGCCAGGCGCCGAAGGCCTGGAGACCGGTGACCTTCTGCTCGAAGACCGCGCTGGCCAGGGCGTCGAAGACGAGATCGGTGCGGCCGAGGCGAAGCGTCGGATACCGCCGGTGCGTCTCGGCGATCAGCGGATGGGGCGAGGCGTCGAAGCCGGCGGGGTCGTCGTCGGCACCGCAGAGTCGTGGCAGCTGGTCGAGAGCCCACGCGCTTCCGGGACCCCACGCGGCGGCGCGGACGCCGTGCCGGGTGGCGCTGATCGCCAGCGTCGCGACGCCGTCGGGCGTGCGGCTGACGCGCCAGATGACGCCGCCCACGGTGGTCTGGGACGGGTCGTGGGCACCGCGCTGCTGGAAGGCGATCGCCCGCCGCGCATCGATCGGCGTCGCCGGCCGGTACTCGGTCTCGAGCGGCCGGGCGTGCTCCGCGCGCAGCGCGCTCGCCGCCCTCCCGTCCGCGACCGTCGTCATGCCGTCACTGTACGTGACGGCCACCGACATCGGCCGGGCGGGGACTCAGAACCGGTCGGGCGACGGGGTGCCGTGGCCGTAGCGGATCACGACGTCGGCGTGACGGTCGAACCGGTAGCCGATGCCGCGCACCGTGCGCACGATGTCCTCGTAGCGGCCGAGCTTGGAGCGGAGACGCCGCACGTGCACGTCGATGGTGCGCTCGCCCGGCGCGTCCTCGCCGTCGGCGTGGTTCCACAGCGAGGAGACGAGCTCGGTGCGCTCGATGGTGCGGCCCTCGCGCAGGACGAGGTACTGCAGCAGCTCGAACTCCTTGAACGTGAGCGCGGCGGCCTCGCCGTCGATGTGGACGCGGCGGCGAGAGATGTCGATCGTGACGCCTCCCGGGACGTGGTCGTCCTCCGGCTGGTCCTGCTTGGTGCGGGCGACGGCGCTCGGCTCGTGGAGGGCGAGGCGCACGACGTCGACATCGCGTCCGCCTGCCCCCGCCGGGGCGAGAGCCACCGTGGCGTAGGTCTCGGCGTGCGGGGCGAGATCGGACAGCGTGCGGCGCAGGGCCTCGACCAGCGTCGAGAGCGAGACGCCGTCGGCGGCGGCCTTGACCTCGTCGATGCCGACATAGAGAGCGAACCCACGCGGGGCGGTGCCTGCCGGAACGGGACGGGCAGCCGGAGCGGCCGGCGGGGCGATGTCCTCGACGGCGCGGAGGTGGCGGGCGGCGGGCTGGGTCAGAAGAGCGGTGTTCGACATGGGAGATGTCCTTCGAGAGGAACCCGGGCGATGTGCCTGGAACGGGTTCGGCGTGCTGCGAACGGCCTCGGCGGCCGGTGTGCGAGGCGATCGGCACCGCATTGTGGGCGGAGGGCCGATGCTCGTGGGGTGGGAATCCGCGCCCTGGATGAGGAAGGGCGGAAGCGGATGCACCCGGCGGGAGTCACCGTGTCGGTGACGGCATCGCGGTGATCAACACATTCGGCAACACATGGCAACGCGCGGCATCATGATGCCGGCAGATCCGTTCGCCTCCCGGGCGGACAGAATGCGTGCGTTGTCAGTCATGGGCTTGATTATGACGAAGCGTGTCCGGATGTGTCAAACCGCCCTGTCGTCGCCGCCGCCAGATGACGCAATGTGACAGATTGCTCAGTGATGATCCACTACACCCCCTCCCGGCTGCGCGTCGTCGGTGTGTCGGGATCGGGCAAGTCGCAGCTGGCCCGCGCTGTGGCCCGAGCCAGGGGCCTCCCGCTCCTCGAACTCGACGCCGTGTTCTGGGCGGCTGGATGGACGTACCGCGACCTCGACGAGGCGCGCGCGAGCGTCCGCGCGTTCGTCGACGCCCACCCGGAGGGGTGGGTGGTCGAGGGCAACTGGACCTCGCGCCTGGACGGCCTGCTCGACCCCGGCACACCGGACGGTGCCGACCTCGTCGTGTGGCTCGACCATCCGCGCTCGGTGGTGATGCGCCGGGTCGTCGCCCGGACGCTCCGCCGCGGCCTCCGTCGGGAGGAACTGTGGCACGGCAATCGCGAGCGGCTCTCATCGTGGCTGCGGTGGGCGCCCGAGGAGAACATCGTGCGGTGGGCGTGGACGAACCATCCGGTCGTGCGCGCGCGCATGGAGGAGCGGATCGCGGCCGGCGCTCCGATCCTGCGTCTGCGCGGGCAGCGGGAGGTCGACGCGTGGCTCGCCGACCTGTCGGCGGACGGGCGTAGCGTGGAGTCATGACCGAACTCCGCTTCGCGAACGAGACGGATGCGTCGCGCTACACCCTGCACCGCGGCGACGACCTCGTGAGCGTCATCGATTACCGGGACGACGGAACCACCCTCGCCATGACGCGGGTCTACACGGTGCCGACCTATCGAGGGAAGGGCTTCGCCGCCGAGGTCGTCGACCGCGCCGTCGCCGACCTCGAGACCCGAGGCGACCGCGTCGTCCAGCCGGTGTGCTGGTACGCGGCCGACTGGTTCGAGGCGCACCCCGACCGCACCGCCGTGCTGGCGCGACGGGGCTGACCCGCCTCCCTCCCGACTGCACCTAGCTCCCGGTCTTGGGCGCGTCAATCCCCTCGCGGCCCGGCCGGCGCGCGACGCAGCATGGGATGACCCTGCGCGGGAGCCGTGCGGGCGACATCCAGGAGGAGTCATGACCCGAGACGTACCCGACGACATCGTCGACGCCGAGCCGGCCGGCGGCTGGAGCGGCACCGCACCCGTCGATGCCGACTCGAGCGCCGACGCCCTCGCCGCCGTGCAGCAGGAGTCCCCCGACGAGGAGACCTCCACGACTCCGGCCGCCACCGCTCCCGACGGAGACGCGGGCGACGGCGCCGAGCGTGCGTCGGACCCGTACGTCGAGAGCGCGGAGATCCAGCAGGGACTCGACCCCGACCTCCTCACCGACGAGCAGGCGGATCGATGAGCGGCACGCGCGACGAGTTCGACGGGGACCCGCGAACCCAGGACGGAGCCACCCAGGACGGAGCCACCCAGGACGAACCGGCGCTCGCGCAGAACGTCGCGACCGAGATGGAACGCCTCGGCGGCGTCGTGCGGCAGGTGCGGGCCGATGTCGGCGGCGAGAGCCTGGAGATCGTGGAGAAGTCGCTCCGCAGGCGCCTGTCCGACGTCGGCATCTCGGTGGCCGACGACGAGGTCACGGCACTGGCGCGCGACATCGCCGGCAACGAGTGCCCGCGCGTCGAGCGTGGACTCAGCCGAGGAAGCGGAGGATCTCTGCCGCCGAGGGCTGCGCGTCGCGGATGAGCGTCTCGTGTCCGTGTCCGTCGATCTCGGCGGCGCGGGCACCGGGGATGCTGCGGACGACCTCGTCGCACCACTCCCGGGTGGAGACGCGATCGCGGCCGCCCCGGAGGACGAGGGTCGGCGCCGCGATCCGTGGGTAGGAGTCCTCCGGCCGGTGCGTGAGCATCGCCCGCACCTTGCGCCCCAGGTGGGGACCGGCGCGGAGATACTCCCGCGCGCCGAGCAGCAGCACTTTGGGGCTCTCGTCGAGGAGGTCGACCCCGAGGCGGACCAGTTGCGCACCCGCCGTGCGGTGATGCCGATCGACCGTCGGAGCGACCAGCACGAGATGGGACACCGTGGCGGGATGGCGGACGGCGACCTCGGTGGCCACCTGGGTGCCCATCGAGTGACCGATGAGCACGACCGGGCCGCGGTCGATCTTCCGCAGGTACGCGCCCACGAGGTCGGCGCTGCGCTCGATCGTCGGCGTGCGCGGCGGCTCGGGGGCCTCGCCGTATCCGGGCTGATCGATCGCGATGACACGGCCGTGGGGATGGAGCCGGCGCGCCAGATCGGCGAAGACCTTCCGCCCCATCCCGATCCCGTGGAGCAGCAGGAACGTGACCGGCGCGTCCTCGGCCCCGCGCGCCTCGGCGAGGAGGGTCATGCCGGCGGCCGTGAAGCGCTCGATGTCGCCGTCGTCGGTCGGCACTCCCGTGAGCTCGTCGATCGCGGTGTCGACGGCATCCGCGATGCCCTCCAGAGGATCCCCGTCACCCATCCCTCGAGCGTATCGGCGGGTACTGTCGCCCGCGATCGCGCCGTCGTACCGTGGGGACATGTGCCGCAACATCGTTCCGCTCCACAACTTCGAGCCCGCTGCGACCGACGACGAGTGCCACGACGCCGCCCTCCAGTTCGTCCGCAAGATCAGCGGGATGACCAAGCCCGCGAAGGTCAACCAGGCGGCGTTCGACCGCGCGGTCGAGGAGATCGCACACGCCACCCGGCATCTGCTGGACGATCTCGTCTCACCCACGCCCCCGAAGAACCGCGAGGAGGAGGCGGCCAAGCGCCAGGCGCGATCCGCGGACCGGTACGAGGCGCTCCGCGCGTTCCAGGAGCAGAAGAAGGCGGCCCGCGCGGCCTCCTGAGGGGGCAGTCCTCCGCACGGCGGCGGGCCTCGGCGCCGATGTCGGGGGTGGCTTCTACCGTGGGGTCATGCGCATCCTGCACACCTCCGACTGGCACATCGGGCGGACCTTCCACGGTCACTCCACGCTGGGTGCGCTGCGCGGCGTGCTCGATGCGCTGATCGGCCAGGTGCGTGAGCACGAGGTCGACGTGGTGATCGTCGCGGGCGACGTGTTCGACTCCGCCGCCCCGGCTGCCGACTGCTACACCCTGCTGTCCGACACGCTGCGGGGCATCCGCGAGACCGGAGCGCACGTCGTGGTCACGAGCGGCAACCACGACTCGGCGGCGCGTCTCGGGTTCCAGGCGGCGCTGCTGCGCGACGGCATCCACGTCCTCACCGACCCGCTCGCCGTCGGCACGCCGATCACGATCGACGACATCCACGGGCCGGTGCACATCTACGGAATCCCGTTCCTCGAGCCGGCACTGCTGCGCCACGTCTGGCCCGGCATCCGCACGCAGGAGGCGGCGCTCTCGCACGCCATGGATCTGGTCCGCGCAGACCTGGCGACCCGGCGGGCGCCTGGCACGCGATCGGTGGCCGTCGCGCACTGCTTCGCCGCCGGAGTCGAGCCCACGCCGCTGCTCGAGCGCGACATCCAGCAGGGCGGGCTCGACGTCGTCCCGATCGCCGCGTTCGAGGGAGTGGACTACGCCGCCCTCGGCCACATCCACGGGCGTCAGCAGCTCGCGCCGCACATCCGGTACGCGGGCGCGCCGCTGCACTACAGCTTCGGAGAGGGGCACAAGCCGCGCGGGTCGTGGCTCGTCGACCTCGATGCCGACGGGCTGGGCGAGGTGTCCTGGCTGCCCCTCCCGATCCCGCGCCGCGTGGTCACCCTCACCGGTCCGCTCGACGAGCTGCTCGCCGACGAGCGCTTCGCCGACGCCGAGGACGCCTGGGTCTGCGCCGAGTACACCGACGACCTGCCGCAGCGCGATCCGCTGCGCCGGCTGCAGGCCCGGTTCCCGTTCTGCGCGAAGGTCGTGCACCTCCCCGCGCGCACCGCCGAGACGAGCGCACGCACCTACGTCGAGCGGGTCCGCTCGGCGCGCAGCGACCGCGAGCTGGTGACCGCCTTCCTCGAGCATGTGCGGGAGGGCGCAGGTCCGACCGACCGCGAGCAGGAGCTCATCGACGACGTGCTGGCCGAGCGGGTGCGCGTGGAGGCATCGGCGTGAAGCTGCACCGCCTCGACGTGACGGGCTTCGGCCCGTTCCGTGAGCATCAGAGCGTCGATTTCGACGCCTTCGACGGCGACGGGGTCTTCCTCATCTCGGGGCGCACCGGCGCTGGCAAGTCGAGCATCCTCGACGGGGTGAGCTTCGCGCTCTACGGCACCGTGCCCCGATACGAAGGCGGGGAGCGCCGGCTGCGCTCCGACCACAGCTTCCTCGGCGACCCGACCGAGGTCCGCCTCGAGTTCACCGCCGGGGAGCGGCGCCTGCGCGTGACCCGCGCCCCCGAGTACGACCGCCCCGCCAAGCGCGGCGGCGGCATGACGACCGAGCCTCCGAGGGCGGAGCTCGAAGAGCTCATCGGCGACGTCTGGGTCGGGCAGGCCGCCAAGCCGCGCGAGGTCGGGCTGCTGCTCGACGAGATCCTGGGGCTCAACGCCCAGCAGTTCCAGCAAGTGATCCTGCTCGCGCAGAACCGGTTCTCACGGTTCCTGCTCGCCACCGCCGCCGAGCGACAGACGCTCCTGCGCACGCTGTTCGGCACGCGACGCTTCGAGACGTACCGCGACGAGCTCGAGCTGCGCCGGAAGGACGCCCAGAAGGCGGTCGACACCGCGGGCGAGCACGCCCGCACGCTGCTCGAGGTCGCGGAGCAGCTCATCGACCAGCACGACCTCGGCGGCGACGAGGCACGCGCGATCGACCTTCCCGGCCGCCGCGCCGAGGCCGCCACGGCACTCCAGCGCGCCGAGTACCGGCTCGACACCCGCGTGCATGACCGCGCCCGGGCGCAGGCGGCGGTGACGGCGGCCGAGGCGGCGCTGGCGGAGACCGTCGCGCAGGCGGAGCGGCTCGCCCAGCTCGCCGCCGCGCGTCAGGAACTGACAGCGCGCGAGGCCGATGCGCCCCGGATCGCCGAGGACAAGGCGCTCCTCGCGCGCGCCCGCGCCGCCGAGGCGCTCCGCGCGCCCGTGGAGGCGGCCCAGCGCACCGAAGCGGCGCGGTCGGGCGTCGCGAAGGTCGCCGACGAGACCCGGCAGGCCTGGGCCGCCGCGGGAGGCCGGGACGACGACGACCTGACCGCGGTGATCGACGGCCTCACGGGCGACCTCGCGCTGTGGGAGGCCGCCGCTTCGGCCGAGGCCGCCCTGCGCGACGGGGAGCGCGGACTCGCCGACCGGGAGCGGGCCGTCGCGGACGGAGTCGCCCAGCTGGCGGAGCTCGACGCCCAGCAGGCGCTCATCCCCGCTGAACGGGAACGGCTCGAACTCGAGCTCGAGGTCGCGCGGGCACGGGCTGCGCGACAGCCGGGACTCGTCGCCGAGCGGGACGCCGTCGCGGAACGACTCGCCGCGGCGCGGGAGGTCGCGGTCCTGACACCGCAGGCAGAGGCGGCCGAGACGGCGTACGCGCGGGCCAACGCGGCATCGGCCGCGGCGACCGCGGCGGTGACGACGCTCCTGCAGCGCCGGCTCGCCGGGCACGCGGGTGAGCTGGCCGCAGGACTCGTCGACGGTGAGCCCTGCGCCGTCTGCGGATCGACCTCCCATCCTCGGCCTGCCGACGCCGCACCGGACCCGGTGACCGACGACGACCTCGCGGCGGCGGAGCAGGTCCGCGACCGGGAGGCGGAGGCGGAGCGGCGCGCCGGTCGCGTCGCCCGCGAGGTCCGTGACGCGCTGACCGCCGCCACCACGCGCGCGGCCGGCGGCGACGCCGACGACCTCGCCGCGCAGCTGGTCGCCGCCGAGGCCGAGGTGGACGCCGCCTCAGCGGCAGCCGCGTCGGTGATCTCGCTCGAGGCCCAGCGCGCCGAACTCGACGAACTGGCCGCCGTGGCCGCGGAGGAGCGCGCGAGCCTGGCCGCCCGCGTGGCGGACGAGACCCAGCAGGCCGTCGCCGAGCGGGCGACGCTCGTCGCGCTCCGTACCCAGGTCGATGCCGCCCGGGGTGACCACGTCTCGGTCGCCGCGCGGATCGCCGCCGGACGCGCACGCCGCGACCTCGCGCGCGAACGGCTGCGGGCGCACGAGGAGCTCGCCGAGCGCGACCGGGCAGCCGCCGAGGCCGCCGCCGATCGCGACGCGCGGATCGCGGCGTCCGACTTCGCCGACCTCGCAGCCGTCACCGCCGCTCTCCTGGGGTCGGACGAGCAGGAGGCGATCGACGAGCGGGTCGTCGCCCACGGGCAGGCGCTCGGCGCGGTGCGTGCGCGGCTGCTCGAACTGGAACTCGCGACCGTCGACGCCCCCGAGGTCGACCTCGAGGGTGCGCGTGCCGCGCGCGATGCCGCGGCCTCAGCGCACGCCGCCGCCATCGCCGCCGAGACCGACGCCCGCGCCGCCACCGAGCGACTCCGCGACCTGCTCCAGCGCGTCGACGACGCCTACGCCGCCGTCACCAGCGTCGCCGACGACGCCGCGGTCATCACCCGGTTGGCCGATTCCGTCGCCGGCCGCGCCCCGAACACCCGGAAGATGGACCTCGAGACCTTCGTCCTCGCCGCGGAGCTGGAGGAGATCGTCGCCGCGGCCAACCTGCGGCTCACCGAGATGTCGTCCGGGCGCTACACCCTGCACCACTCCGACGCGAAAGCGTCGCACGGCCGCGCATCCGGGCTGGGGATCGACGTGCTCGACGCGCACACCGGGCGGATGAGGTCCCCGCAGTCGCTGTCGGGCGGCGAGACCTTCCTCGCGTCGCTCGCTCTGGCGCTCGGCCTCGCGGAGGTCGTCACCAACCGGGCCGGCGGCCTACGGCTCGACACCCTCTTCGTCGACGAGGGGTTCGGATCGCTCGACCCCGAGACCCTCGACCTGGCCATGCGCACCCTCGACGAGCTGCGGGCCGGCGGGCGCACCGTCGGGGTCATCAGCCACGTCGAGGCGATGAAGGAGCAGCTGCCCGCACAGGTCGTCGTCGAGACCACTCCCGACGGCCCGAGCACGATCCGCCAGTAGCGCCGCGCCGGCGTCAGACCAGCCGGTAGCCCGCGCCGCGCACCGTCTCGATGCGGTCAGACCCGAGCTTCTGCCGCAGGTACCCGACGTACACGTCGGCGACGTTCGAGCCGGGATCGAAGTCGTAGCCCCACACCCGGCTCAGCAGCTGCTCGCGGCTGAGCACCTGGCCGGCGTTGCGCACGAACTCCTCGGCAAGGGCGAACTCGCGCGAGGACAGCTCGACCCGCCGCCCGTCCAGCCGCGCCTCGCGGGTGCGCACGTCGAGAGTGAGGTCGCGGTGCGAGAGCGCGGCGAGGCTGCCGGTGTCATCGTCGCGGCGCATGCGCAGCCGGATGCGCGCCAGGAGCTCGTCGAAACGGAACGGCTTGCCGAGATAGTCGTCGGCGCCGCCCTCGAGGCCGGCCACCGTGTCGTGGAGCTCGACACGGGCCGTGAGGATGATCACCGGCATCCGCGACCCGCCGCCGCGCAGATGCTCGAGCACGGCGAACCCGTCCATGCCGGGAAGGTTCACATCGAGGACCATGAGGTCGAACTCGTCGGACTGGGCGAGTTCCAGGGCGAGCGGTCCGGTGGCGGCCACGCGGGTAGCGAAGCCCGCCGACCGCAGGCCCTTCTCGATGAAGCCCGAGATCCGCGCCTCGTCCTCGGCGATGAGGATGGATGCCATCAGGCACCTCCGCTCGTGGTCGTCAGCGTCGCAGGTCTCGGGTCGGGCAGCGGCGGCCGGGGCGGGATGACCAGGTCAACGGGCTGCGGGGTCTCCGTCAGGGGAAGCGAGATCACGAACAGCGCCCCGCCGCCCGGGGCATCGTCGACGCGGACCGATCCGCCGTGCGCGCGGGCGATCACCTGCACGATGTTCAGCCCGAGTCCGCTGCCCGCCTGTGCGGTGTTGCCCCGATGGAACCGATCGAAGACCACGGCCTTCTCGGCATCGGGGACGCCGGGGCCGTGGTCGCGCACCCACAGCTCGAGCGTCTCGTCCACCACCCGGCTGCCGATCTCGATCCGCCCGCGGCCATGGGTGACACCGTTCTGCGCGAGCTGCAGCATCGCCTGGGTGATCCGCCCCGGATCGACCCGCGCCACGACGTCGGCGACGGGACCGGCGGAGACGTCCGCGCCCTCGATCCCGTGCGCCTTGCGCACGATCTGCTGGACGAGCTCGCCGGCATCCACTCGAGCGGGGGTCACGGGCGAGGGGCCATGGAGTGCGGCGGCGGCGGACAGATCCTGCACCAGCCGGTCCATCCGCTCGAGCTCGTCGATCGCGAGCGCCTGCGTCTCGCGCACGTCGTCGGGATCGTCGGCGTCCATGACTTCGAGGTTGCCGCGGACGATCGTGATCGGGGTCTTGAGCTCATGGCCGACGTCGCTGAGCAGCTGGCGCTGCGAATCGAGGGCGCCGTCGAGGCGGTCGAGCATGTCGTTCATCGTGCTGGCGAGCTCCGAGACGTCGTCGCGTCCCTGCACCGGGAGGCGCTCGCTGAGCGACTGGGCCGAGACGCGCTCGGCGGTCTCGCGCATGCGTCGCAGCGGACGCAGCAGCCGGGTGGACACGATCGTGGCGACGGCGGCGATGACGAGGAGGGCGATCCCGGCGGCCACGAGGTAGGCCTGCGCCGTGCCGTTGATCTCGGCCAGCTCGGCAGAGACGTCGTAGGCCATGGTGAAGATGACCTCCTCGCCCCCGGTGGCGGCGTCGCCGCCCACGACGGCGATGGGGGCGGCGAGGTAGCGCCAGACGACCCCCTCCTCCGCATAGGTGCCGATCAGGGGGTCCGTGCCGGTCACTTCGGCGGACACGTGGGCGACGAAGCCGGGCGCGCTCGTCAGATCGAGGTCGAGGTCGACGCCCGAGCGCAGCACGGCGCGCCCGTCGACGATGCCGAGCGCGCCGGTGTTGTCATCGGGGCTCATCCGCTGCACGACCGCGCGCAGGGCCTCATCCGCTGACGGCCACGTGCCGGTGCCCTCGCCGGGCCCCTGCCGCACGATGAACCGTGCGGAGTCGAGGTTGTCCTGCAGGCGATCCTCGATCGCCTCGAGCGACACCGCGCGCTCGACGAGGTACACCGTCGCCCCCACCGAGACGAGACCGATCGCCGCGACGAGCGTGATGACGGCAACGATGCGGGTGCGCACCGACATGCGCAGGCGTCGGTCGGAGGCAGGAGGCGGTGTGCTCACGCCTCCAGTATCGCGAGCGCGCGCCGCGGCCCGCGTAACCCTAAGAGATGTCTCATCCCGTTCTTCGGACGCCCGTGCTGGAATCGAGGGATGGATGCCACGGCCACCGCTCCCGCCCCGGCGGCAGCCGACGACGACGCGACCCTGCTCGCCGAGGCGCTGGATCTTCCCGTCTCCGCCGTGCGGGCCTTCTCCCGAGAGCCCCTCGGCGCGGGGACGGTGGCGGGCTTCACCTTTACCCCCGACGCCGCCGCGGCCCAGGGCCTCCCGCCCGACAGCGTCGCTTACCTCGACACCTCGCTGCTGCCGGTGGCGCGCGAGACCGGTCTCGCGTCGGACGGCGTGGCCCGCGTCTGGCTGCATCCCGCCGATCCGCACCTCCCGGCGCTGGCACCTGCCGCGTTCGGCGATGCCGCCGCGGTGCTCCTGTCGCGGCTCGGGATCGCGGCGACCGCCACGCCCGAGCTCGTCGGTTACCGTCCGGGCCGGCGCGCGGTGCTCCGCGTGCCGACGGCGAGCGGGCACGCGTGGGTGAAAGTCGTGCGACCGAGCCGGATCGAGCGCGTCGCGCGCGCCCACGACGCCCTCCGGACCGGCGGGCTGCCCGTTCCGGCGGTGCGCGGCTGGTCCCCGGAGGGCCTGCTCGTGCTCGACGATGCTCCCGGTACGCCGGCGACGGAGGCGACGTGGGATCCCGAGCGACTCCTCGACGCGGTCGACGACCTGCGACGGCGGCTCGCGGACGTTCCCCTCGCGTGGCCGGCGCGCACGTCGCTCGCCGAGCGCCTGCCCTGGTACCTGTCGCGGCTGGAGCAGGTCCTCTCCGACGCGGAGAAGCTCCCGGGCATCGGCGGGCGCATCGCGCAGCTGCTGTCGACTGCTCCGGCATCGCCGGTGACGATCCACGGCGACCTCCACATCGGACAGCTGTTCCTCGCCGACGGTGCGGTCAGCGGGCTCATCGACGTCGACACCGCCGGCCGGGGCGAGCCCGGCGAGGACGCGGCCGCCTTCATCGGGCATGCCGTCGCCAGCGCCCTGTTGACGACACAACAGGGCGGCGAGGCGTCGGCGGTCCGCGAGCTCGCCGAGCTCGCCTTCCTGCGCTGGGGAGAGGACCCCCGCACCCGGGCGCTCACGGCGGTGCATCTGCTCGGCCATGCGCTGGGAGCGGCGTCGACCGGTGACCCCGGACGTGCCGCCCGGCTGCTCGACGGCGCCGAGCGCGCTGCCGCGCCAGAGCATAAGAGGCCTCTCATGCCCGGCTTCGAGACGGCTTAATGGCGCGCGGCACAGTGGATGTCATGCGATCAGGCGATCGCAATCCCCCGGCACCGGGTCGAGGGACACCAGAGGAGGACTCGAGATGAAGAAGAAGTGGATCGCCTACGGTGTGACCGGTGCGGTCGGACTGGGCCTCGTGGCCGGCGGCGCGACGGCGATGGCCTCGGCAATGGACCTGCGCACCACCGACGGCACCGTGCTCCCCGGCGGCGCCATCACCGGCAAGAACGGCTCGGTCCTCGACCGCGCCTCCGTCACGCTGAGCGTCAGCGACACGTCGGTGACCGTCGTCTCGGCCGCGACGCCGACTGTGGTCACCCCTGCCACCCCCGCCACGGCGCCGACCCCGGCCACCTCGCCGTCGCCGGTGACCTCGCCGTCGCCCGTGACCCCGGCCTCGCCCGTCACCCCCGCTTCGCCGGCCACGCCCGCCTCGCCGGTGACCCCGGCTTCGCCGGTGTCGGTGGCCTCGCCGGTGACGCCCGCGTCGCCCGTGACCCCGGCTTCGCCGGCCTCGGTGGCCTCGGCGCCGTCGAACTGACCCACCCCCGCACAGAACAGCACGATGCCCCCGGAGCGATCCGGGGGCATCGTGCTGTGTGCGAGAGGAGCTACTCCTGCAGGTGCTTGGTGGCCGCGTCGTAGATCGCGTCGACGAACCGGCCGGCCGTGTCGTCGTCGAAGGTGCCGCCCGTGGTGAGCGACTCGATCATCTGGTCGCGTCCGGCGTCGCCGAGCAGCAGCATGCTCTGGCCGGCGGCGATGAGCGCCTCGTCGGGGAACATCTGGTTCACGAGATCCTCCGTGACCGACGGCTCGACCTCCTGGAAGACCTCGAGCATCGCCGGCCGCGCCTCGGCGAGGAAGGCGGCCTCATCGTACTCGCCGGCGACCTCCTCACCGCCGTCGGTGCCGTCCTCGGACGGCGCTGCACTGACGCTCGGGGTCGGTGCGGGGGCACTCTCGCCGGAGGTGGTCGTGAGGAACGCGGTGAGCGCGATGCTCGCGAACAGGGCGATCGCCCAGACCCCGCCACCGAGCACCGACAGCACGAGGGCGACGACGCCGAACGGCTTGCCGCCCTGCTTGCGGCTCGCGAGAGCCACGATCGACAGCACGAACGCGACCAGCAGCAGGAGTCCGCCGATGATCACCGAGATGAGCCCGACCCAGGGCACCGGCGCGAAGCCGACGCAGGCGAGGATCGCGCCGAGCACGGCGAGTCCGAGCGAGAGCCAGGCCATCGTCTTGGGCCGCGTGTCGGGACCGGCGGGCGGCGCGGCCGCCGCGTAGGCGGGCTGTCCGTATCCGGGCTGGCCGTACGGCGCCTGCGGTGCCGGGGCGTACGCGGGCGTGACGGGCTGGCCGTCGGCCGGGGCCGGCGGCACCGGCGGCACGGCCGGCGCGGTCGGGTACGCGGTGGTCTCCGCGTCGGCAGGCGCTGCGGGGAGGTCGGGGTAGGCGGCCGTGGGCGCCTCGGGCGACGCGGGAACCTCGGGCGACGCGGGAACCTCGGGCGTGTCGGAGGCTTCGGGCGACGCGGGCACGGGCTCGCGCGTCTCGTCGGCGCCGGCGGGATCGGTGGGGGTGGACATGGCACTCCTCGTCGTCGGTAGCCCTCCGCAGTTCCGCGGCGGGCCTCCCCAGACTAGGGGAACCGCATGACGCGCCATGCGCAGGGATCGCGTGCAGGGACGATGCCAGCGGGCGCCCCCGGGCTCGCGCTCAGCCCTCGGGCGTGGGGGCTGGTGGGAAGAGATCGGTCAGCTCGGGCCGGCTGCCGCCGGCGTCGCCGAGGGCCGTGCGCGCCGCGTGCCAGCCCGCCATGCCGTTGACACTCGGTCCCGGCGGCGTCGCCGACGACGCGAGGTAGACCCCGGGCACAGGGGTCCGCCAGGGCGTCCGCGAGAGCACGGGGCGACGCAGCAGATTGCGCACGGTGAGTGCTCCCCCCAGCCCGTCGCCGCCGATCGCGGCGGGGTTCTGCACGGCGAGCCGGGCGGCGGAGGTCGAGCGGATCGCGAGGATGCGGCCCCGCACACCGGGCGCGAACCGCTCCAGCTGGGCCAGCACGGCCTCCGTCGGATCGATGTCGCTGCCGGCGGGCACGTGCACGTACGCCCACAGCACGGCGGCTCCGTCCGGTGCGCGGGTGTCGTCGATGACCGAGGGCTGGGTCAGGAGCACGTACGGCCGTGACGGCATCCGCCCGGACAACACGTCCGACTCGGCGGCGCGGATCTCGCGCGCCGAGCCTCCCACGTGCACCGTCGGCACGGCCGCCAGCGTCTCGTCGCGCCACGGGATCGGGCCGTCGAGGGCCGCGTCGATCTTCGCGATGCCCGGTCCGTAGCGATACTGGCGCACCGCGCGCAGGTAGCGTCCCGGCACTCCGGGCAGGGTCTCGATGAGTCTCGGCGATCCGGCGAGGAACAGCAGATCGCCTCGCGCGAGATCGCCCACATCGAGCGCGGACAGGTCGCCGATGCGCACGCCGCACTCGACGGTGCCGCCGTGGTCGGCGAGATCGGCCAGCAGCGCGTCGGTGATGGCCTGGGCCCCGCCGCGGGGGAGCGCCCAGCCGTGAGGGGCGTGCGCGTGGGCGGCGAGCAACGCTCCCGCTCCGGCGCCGGCGAGCGACGGCATGCGCGCGGGGGCGTGAGCGGCGGCCCCTGCCCACAGGGCACGCCCGGCCTCGGTGCGCAGCAGCGCGCCGTCGAGGGCGGTGCCGAGTCCCGCCGCGCGGGCGCCGAAGCGGGCGAGGGCCAGCGGGCGCCGAGGGACCTTCAGCAGGGTGTCGCTCGTGACGTCGACGACCTCGGCGAGATGATCCCGCAGCGGCCCGATCAGGTGCCGCCATCGCGGCCCGTCCGTGCCGAGCCCGTCGACGGTGCGCTCGATGCTCCGCCAGGCGATCGCGGCGGGCGCATCGTCGAGGGGATGGCCGAACGAGGCCTCGGGCACGATCCACTCGATGCGCTCGGCGATCCCGAACGCGCGGAACCACGGCGAGGCGAGCGTCGCCGGATGCACGGCGGAGGCGACATCGTGCCGGAACCCGGGAAGGGTCAGCTCGGCCGTCCGCGCCCCGCCTCCCGGCGCGTCGGCCGCCTCGAGCACGCGCACGGCGTAGCCGGCGCGGGCGAGGGTGACGGCCGCGACGAGTCCGTGGGGACCGCTGCCGACGACCGTCGCACGACGCTGCATGCCTTCCATCCTGCCCTGCGGGTCCGACAGGTGGCAGTCGTGGTCGCTTCGTGATCCGTATGCCGACATCTGCTGCCATCTCATCGCCGGCGCCGGCGCCGGCGGCGGGGGCGAGGCGGGGCCTGTCAGGACGCACGTTTGTCACGTCCGAGGGGATGGTCGGCCGAGGCGCCGGTGGGCCAAGATGGAGACGTCGACGCACGGCGAGGGAGAGACATGTCTCTGAACACGGTTCCGCTGGACACCCCCACGGGGATCTCGGCACGGCTCGGGTGGGACCCGGGCACGACGGTGCACGACCGTCGCCGGATCATCGCGAAGGAGCTGATCGCCGCCAAGCTCGGCTGCGAGGTGACGGACGTGAGGATCGAGCGCGAGGCGCCGCGCGGCTTCGGCTACCACACCCGCCTCATCGCCTCCCGTGACGGAGCGGAGCTGCCGATCGCGATCGTCACCGCGAGCTATCGTGCCGCCACGGCCGTCGCCATCTGCGACCCCGGCCTGCCGGTCGGGATCGACATCCGCGACCTGAACCCCGAGCGTGCGGACATCAAGCAGATGCAGAAGCACTCGCGGCTGTTCGACGAGAACAACATCCCCGATCTCCTCCAGCACTGGACCCGCGTGCAGGCCGTTCTCGAAGCGGACGGGCGCGGCGTGCGTGTCGCCCCCGAGCACGTGAGGCTGGACGCCGGGCGCCTGAAGGGGTGGATCCCCGACCGCAACATGAAGTACTCGCTCGTGGACGCGTCCCGCGACGGCTGGGTGATCACGATCGCCTCGGGCATCCTCCCCACCGGCTGAGCCGGCGGTCAGCCCTCGGGCGCGTCAGCCTTCGCGCGTGTCGGCCTTCGCGTCGGCGAGCGCGGCGTCGAGGTCGGCGAGCCAGACCGCGGCGTTGCCGTCGGACGGCGCACGCCAGTCGCCGCGGGGCGACAGCGAGCCGGCCGCGGTGACCTTCGGGCCGTTCGGGATGGCGGAGCGCTTGAACTGCGCGAACCCGAAGTACCGCGTCAGGAACACCCGCAGCCACCGTGCCACCGTGTCGAGGTCGTACGCGTAGCGATCCTCCGTCGGGAAGCCCGGAGGCCATGCCCCGGCATCGGCGTCGGCCCACGCGCGCTCGGCGAGGAACGCGATCTTAGAGGGCCGGAAACCGTAGCGGAGCACGTGGAACAGGGCGAAGTCGTGGAGGGCGTAAGGCCCGATGGTGTCCTCGGTGGACTGGACCTTGCCGTCCTGGCCCGCCGGCACGAGCTCGGGGCTGATCTCGGTGTCGAGCACCGACTGCAGCACCTCCTTGGCCGACTCGCTCAGCGAGGTCCCCGTCTCGTCGTCCGCCGAATGGGCGATCACCCAGCGGATCAGGTGCTGGATGAGCGTCTTCGGCACCCCCGCGTTGACGGCGTAGTGGCTCATGTGGTCGCCCACGCCGTAGGTCGCCCAGCCGAGGGCGAGCTCGGAGAGGTCGGAGGTGCCGACGACGAAGCCGCCGTTCTGGTTGGCGAGCCGGAACAGGAAGTCGGTGCGGGCGCCGGCCTGCACGTTCTCGAAGGTGACGTCGTAGACCGGCTGGCCGTCCCCGAACGGGTGTCCGATGCCCTTCAGGATCTCGGTGGCCATCGGTCGGATGTCGATGGTCTCGATCGACGCCCCGATCGCCTCGGCCAGCGCGATCGCGTTCGACTTCGTGTGGTCGCTCGTGGCGAAGCCGGGCATCGTGTAGGCGAGGATGTCGCTGCGGGGGCGCCCCATGCGGTCCATCGCCCGGGCGACGACCAGCAGCGCGTGGGTGGAGTCGAGTCCTCCCGAGACGCCGATGACGGGGCGCGGCGAGCCGATCGCGCGCATGCGCTGCTCGAGGCCCGAGACCTGGATGTTGAACGCCTCGTAGCAGTCGAGGTCGAGCCGCGCCGGGTCGTCGGGCACGAACGGGAAGCGGTCCAGAGGACGGCGGAGGCCGATGTCGGCCGCGGGCGGGTCGACGGTGAAGGCGATGCGCTGCCCGCTCGTCCACCGATCGACGCGGTTGTCGTCGAATGTGCCCTGGCGGAGGCGATCCTGACGGAGACGGTCGAGGTCGACGTCGGCGACCGAGCGCCGCGGCCCGTCGGGGAAGCGCTCGGTCTCCGCGAGGAGGGTGCCGCCCTCGTAGACCATCGTCTGGCCGTCCCACGACACGTCGTTGGTCGACTCGCCCTGTCCCGCCGCGGCGTAGACGTACGCGGCCAGGCAGCGCAGGGACTGCGACTGCGCGAGGATGCGGCGGTCCTCTGCACGCGCGATCGTGATCGGGCTCCCGGAGAGGTTCAGCAGCACGGTGGCGCCGGCGAGCGCCGCAGACGAGGACGGCGGGATCGGGATCCAGAAGTCCTCGCACACCTCGGCGTGCACCACGAGGCCCGGGACGTCGGTCGCCTCGAAGAGCAGGTCGGTGCCGACGGGGACCTCCGCGCCGGCGAGGGTCACCGTCTCGGGGGCCTCCGCGCCCTGTGCGTACCACCGCTGCTCGTAGAACTCGCGGTAGGTGGGCAGGTACGACTTGGGCGCCACGCCCAGCACCGAACCACGGTGGATGGCGACGGCGCAGTTGTACAGGCGCGAGCCGATCCGCAGCGGCGCGCCGATCACCAGCAGCGGGCGCAGGTCGGCAGAGGCGGCGACGATGCGTTCGACGGCGGCGAGGACGGCGTCGAGGACGGCATCCTGCATGACGAGATCGTCGATGGCGTACCCGGTGAGGCAGAGCTCGGGGAAGACGGCGACCGCCACGGCGTCGTCGTGGCACTCCCGCGCGGCGGACAGCACCGCGTCGGCGTTGGCGACGGGGTCGGCGATCGCGACGGGGATGGTGCAGGCGGCCACGCGCGCGTAGCCGTGGCGGTAGGCGCTCTCGAACGGCAGGGACTGGCTCACGGGACCAGTCTGGCACCCGCACCGCCGGTGTCGGGGACCGCCGTTAGGGTCGGAGGCGGAAGGGTGACATGCGATACATCGAAGACGAGGGCCGGATCGTCTGGAGCGCGAGCGACCTCAAGGCCGCCGCGGAGTGCGAGTTCGCGTGGCTGCGCGCGATCGACGCGAAGCTCGGGCGGGTGCCCGCCGTCGAAGACCCCGAGGATGCCACGCTCGAGCGGGCGGGCCGCCTGGGCACCCAGCATGAGCTGCGGGTGCTGGCCGACTATCACGCGGCCTTCCCCGGCCGGGTCGTCGAGATCGCCGAGACCCGGTCATCGGATGCCGAGGGCCTCGCCTCGGCGGTGGCCCGGACCGTCGAGGCGCTCGCCGACCCCGACGTGGCCGTCGTCTACCAGGCGGCCTTCGCCACCGACGAGTTCGTGGGCTTCGCCGACTTCCTCGTGCGCGACACCACGCTGCCGGGGGCGCCGTGGCTCGTGCAGGACACCAAGCTCGCCCGGCACGCCCGCGTCACCGCGCTCATGCAGCTGGCGGCCTACGTCGATCAGCTCGACCGGCTCGGCGTGCCCCGCTCGGGCCGTGTGGAACTGCTCCTGGGCGACGGATCGACCTCCACCCACGAGGTGCGCGATCTGCTCCCCGTCTTCTCGCTCCGCCGGGCGCGCCTGCGCGCGCTCATCGCCGACCGCGACCTCGCCGCGGGGGCGGCCGGGGCGCCGATCGCCTGGGGCGATGACCGCGGCGCGCTGCGGGTCGTCGCCTGCGGGCGCTGCGCCACGTGCGACCTCGACGTCGTCGCGCAGCGCGACCTGCTCCTCGTCGCGGGGATCCGTCCGGTGCAGCGCGACCGCCTGCGCGCGGTCGGCATCCGCACGATCGACGACCTCGCCGCCGCCGACGAGGCGCCGCCGCGGATGTCGGGCGACACCTTCGCCAACCTCCGCACGCAGGCGCGGCTGCAACTGACGAGTCCCGCCGGCGGCGTCGAGGCGCAGCCGGCCGCTCCGGCGTCGGCCGTTCCCCCGACACCGCTGCCGCCGGTACCGACGTTCGAGGTGGTGTTCCCGAAGGCGCTGCCGCCGGTACCGACGTTCGAGGTGGTGTTCCCGAAGGCGCTGGGCGCTCTGCCCCGCCCCGACCACGGTGACCTCTTCTTCGACTTCGAGGGCGATCCCCTGTACACCGAGACGCCTGCTCCCTCCGCGGCCTCCGCGGCGGCGCAGTGGGGGATCGACTACCTCTTCGGCTGGGTCGACACGGCCAGCCGCTACACGCCCCTGTGGGCGCACACGTTCGCCGAAGAGAAGGTCGCGCTCGAGTCGTTCCTGGCGTTCGTGGAGCTCCGGCGGCGCGCGCATCCCGGCATGCACATCTACCATTACGCGCCGTACGAGCCCACGCACCTGCTGGCGATGGCCGCGCGACACGGCGTGGGCGAGGGAGCAGTCGACCGGCTCCTGCGCGAGGGTGTCTTCGTCGACCTGTACCCCATCGTCCGGCGGGCGCTGCGCGTGGGGTCGCGCTCCTACTCGATCAAGAAGCTCGAACCGCTCTACATGGGAACCGACGTCCGCACCAGCGACGTGCAGCGCGGCGATGACTCCATCGTCCGCTACGTGGAGGCGCGTGCCTACGCCGATGCGGGCGACGACGCCGCCGCGGCGGCCGTGCTGGACGACCTGGCCGACTACAACCGCTACGACTGCGTCTCCACGCTGAAGCTGCGCGACTGGCTCGTCGACCGGGCGCGCGAGGCAGGGCTCCGCCCCTCGCTCGATGCGGAGGCCGCCGAGTTCGCCTACGAGCCGTCACCGCGCGCCGAGGCGCTCTCGCGGCTCGCCGCCGCGGTGCCCGACAGCGGGGTCTCGAGCGCGGGCGACGACGCGGCGGCCGTGGACGACGCGCTGCGGCTCGGGGCGGCCGCGATCGACTACTACCCGCGCGAGGTCAAGACGTTCTGGGCCACCCATTTCCTGCGCCTGCGCGAGCCCGTCTCGGTGTGGGAGGACACCCGCGACGTGATGGTCGTCGATGCGGAACGCTGCCGGGTGGTGACCGACTGGCACCTGCCCGAGGGCGCGCGCGTGCAGCGGCGTGTGGTCGAGCTGCGCGGCGAACTCGCCCCGGGCACGCGTCTGAGCGTCGACGGCTCGCCGTTCGCCGTCTACGAGATCCCTGCGCCGTTCCCGGTGGAGACCAATCCGCGCTGGATCCACGCCGCCCGCACCGTGAAGGTCGTCGAGGTGCTCGAAGACGGCGCGGTCGTCGAAGAGACGTCGGTGCAGGGCATGACCTGGCAGGAGCTGCCGGTCGCCCTCACGCCGGCCGCACCGCCGCAGGCGGGCAGTCAGCAGGCGGCGATCGACGAATGGGCCGACGCCGTGCTCGCAGCCGCCGCGGGCGACGTGCCCACCCTCCCGCCCGATCCGGCCGGCGACCTCCTGCTGCGCCGCGCTCCGCGCACCCGCTCCGGGTCGCTGGCGCGCGGTCGGGGCTCGGACGTCGCCGACATCACCGCGACCCTCCTCGACCTCGATCGCAGCTACCTGGCGGTCCAGGGCCTGCCCGGCACCGGCAAGACCTACGTGGGGTCGCACGTCGTGGCCGCTCTCGTGCGGGACCACGGCTTCCGCGTCGGCATCGTGGCGCAGTCGCACGCCGTGGTCGAGAACATGCTCGACCGCATCGTCGAGGCCGGAGTTGCGCGCGCCCAGGTGGCGAAGGCTCCCAAGTCCTCCACCGGCGGTGCCGGGGAGACGTCCTTCACGCCCATCGCCAAGACCGCGATGGCCGCCTACATCGGCGAGCAGCAGGGCGGCTTCGTGGTCGGCGGGACGGCCTGGGACTTCAGCCACACCGGGCGGGTCGCCCGACGCGGCCTCGACCTCCTCGTGATCGACGAGGCAGGGCAGTTCTCCCTCGCTTCCACGATCGCGGTGACCGCGGCGGCGACCCGCGTGCTGCTGCTCGGCGACCCGCAGCAGTTGCCCCAGGTGAGCCAGGGAACCCACCCCGAGCCTGTGGACACCTCCGCGCTCGGCTGGATCATGGACGGGGATCCGGTCATTGCCGCCGACCGCGGGTACTTCCTCGCGCAGTCGCGGCGCATGCGTCCCGAGGTGGCGGCGCCGGTGTCGCAGCTGTCGTATGCGGGGAAGCTGGAGGCCCACCCGGACACCACCGAGCGACGCCTTGCCGGCATCCCGGCCGGCGTGGTCACCGTGCCGCTCGGCCACACGGGCAACGCGACGCAGTCCCCGGAGGAGGCCGAGCGCGTCGTGGAGATCGTCCGCGATCTCGTCGGACGGGAGTGGGCCGGCGGGGCAGGGGTGGAGCCGCGTCCGCTGCGCGCCGACGACCTCATCGTCGTCACGCCCTACAACGCCCAGCAGCTCCTCGTCGAGGAAGCCCTGGTCGCCGCGGGGTTCGGTGAGGTTCCGGTCGGCACGGTGGACCGGTTCCAAGGGCAGGAGGCGGCGGTGGCGATCGTGTCGCTGGCCGCCTCGTCGGGGCGCGACGCGCCGCGCGGGCTGGAGTTCCTGCTGCTGCAGAACCGGCTGAACGTCGCGGTGTCGCGTGCCATGCACACCGCCTACGTCGTCTACAGCACCGGACTGCTCGACGATCTGCCGCGCACGCCCGACGGCGTCTCCCGGCTGAGCGCCTTCGCTCGTCTGGTCGGCGCTGCCTGACGGATGACGCGGTTCCGTAGACTCGGCGCATGACCGACGAGGCACCCCGGCAGTTCGAGATCGAGATGCCGCCCGAGGCGGTGGCGGGCAGCTACGCGGACTTCGCGAACGTGTGGCACACGTCCGACGTGTTCGTGATGGACTTCGTCTCGCTCGTGCGACCGCCCCATGAGGCGACCGATGCCGACGGGGCCACCGTCACCGTGGTGCCGGGCCGGGTGGTCCAGCGGGTGCGCATCCCTCCCGAGCAGGTGTTCGAGCTCGCCAAGGCGCTCACGCAGCAGCTCGAGTTCTGGGAGCGCGAGAACGGCCGCCGCACGGGCGACCCTGCCGCCTGACCCCGCCCGCGCGACGCGGCGGACAGCCCGGCGGTTCGCTCAGACGGTGCCGTACAGGCGGTCGCCGGCGTCGCCGAGTCCGGGCACGATGTAGCCCTTCTCGTTGAGGCGCTCGTCGAGCGCGCCGAGCACGAGCGTCACGTCGCGATCGCCGACCTGCTTCTCGATCGCGGCGACCCCCTCGGGGGCGCCGAGGATGCAGATCGCCGTCACGTCCTGCGCGCCGCGCGCGAAGAGGAAGTCGATCGCCGCGCCGAGCGACCCGCCGGTGGCGAGCATCGGGTCGAGCACGAAGCACTGGCGATCACTGAGGTCGGCGGGAAGGCGCTCGGCGTAGGTGACCGGCTCGAAGGTCTCCTCATCGCGTGCCATGCCCAGGAAGCCCACTTCGGCGGTCGGCAGCAGCTTCACCATGCCGTCCAGCATGCCGAGGCCGGCTCGCAGGATCGGGACGACGAGGGGACGCGGCTCGCTGATCCGCACGCCGGTCGTCGCGGTGACGGGCGTCTGGATCTGCACCTCCTCGACGCGCACGCTGCGGGTCGCCTCATAGGCGAGCAGGGTGACCAGCTCCTCCGTCAGCTGCCGGAAGACCGGCGACGGGGTGCGCTGGTCGCGCAGCACGGTCAGCTTGTGGGTGATGAGAGGGTGGTCGGCCACGTGCACACGCATGATCACAGGCTACCCGGGCGTACGCTGGGCGCGTGAGCCTGCCCGCCCGTCTGCCCCCTCGAGAGACCGACCTCGCGGCGATGGCGCGGGCCCGGGAACTCGCTGCCGAGGCCGCCACCCACGGCGACATCCCGGTGGGCGCCGTGGTGACCGACGTGTCCGGGGCGATCCTCGGCGAGGGACGGAATCTGCGCAAGGTCAGCCACGACCCCCTCGCGCACGCCGAGGTGGTGGCCCTTCGCGCGGCGGCGGAGTCGCTCGGATCGTGGAACCTCGAGCACTGCACCCTCGTGGTCACCCTCGAGCCCTGCCTCATGTGCGCCGGGGCGATCTCGCAGGCGCGCGTGGGCCGGGTCGTCTTCGGGGCATGGGACGACAAGGCGGGGGCGGCGGGATCGCTCTACGACGTGCTGCGCGACCGCCGGCTGCCGCACCGTGCCGAAGTCGTCGGGGGAGTGGACGCCGACGAGGCGGCCGCGCTGCTGCGCGCGTTCTTCCTCGCGCGCCGAGATCCCTGAATCAGCTGAGCCCCTGAATCAGCAGAGCCCCTGAATCCGCAGCCGTCAGTCGCTGGAGACCAGGACGATCGTCTCGGTCGCCGGGCGGCTGTCGCGGGCGGGGAGCCCGATCCGCGGCTCGACGGCGACGCGCTCGGCGCCGGGCACGAGCTCATGAACCCGCTGCTCGATCAGCCGGAGCACGAGGGCGACCTCGCCGAAGAGCAGGTCGGGCGGGAACGACACGCTCACGAGGACCACGGCGAGCCCGTCCGCGGTCCAGCGGGTGGTGACGTCGAGGATGCGGTGGGTCTCGGACTCTTCGCACAGCACCTCGGCGACGGCATCTCGGATAGCGGGGGCATCGAGAACAGCGACGGTCATGTCGCCGAGCGTAGGCCGCGGGCCCGCATCACGGACCGCATTCGGGCCGTGGCAAATCCCGTCCGCTCAGTCGGATGAGCTCAGGATGATGGCCTCGGTCGGCGGCGCCGGGAAGGCGGGCTGCCCGATGTAGCCGATGACGGCCAGCAGGGCCTGGCGCACCGCACCGGGACGCTCCAGGTGCGGCGCGTGGCCGACGCCCTCGAGCTCGAGCTCGGTGACTTCGCCGCCCGCCGCGCGATAGGCGTCCAGGACGTCGCGCGTCTGCGACACCATCTGCTGCGCCGGAGCGATCTCGTCGCCAGGCCAGCCGGGGATGATTCCGAGCGCGCCCAGGTGGTTGAGGTCGTAGAACGAGGCGTCCGAGACGATGGCGTCGGCCGTGCCGTGCACCCACAGGATCGGGGGCTTGACGGCCAGGTCGACGATCCCCGAGGTGTCGAAGTAGCGCGGGGCCATGGTGTTGAGCACGCCGGTGGTGCCCGCGGCGAATCCGGGCCAGTTCTCGCTCGCGACGCCGTCGCCGGGGTAGTTCCCCTCGGCGGTCGAGGTCGTGAGCATCGACTCGACCCAGAGGTCCTCGTTGACGCCGTCGTAGTCGGCCGACACGTATCCCGAACGGAAGACGCTGCGCGGCGAGGTCGGAGCCTCGTCGGTGGTGTCGTGGTCGGCGAGGCGCTGGACGAAGTCGGGGTTGGCGCCGCCGCCGCCGACACCGGCATCGTCGTCGGTGAGCCGCGACCCGTCACGGCGGGTGCCGCCGAAGCCGTACGGCGAGACCGGTGCCTGCAGGGTGAGCGAGAGCACGGGGTGGTCGAGGGCGTACTGCATGACGACACCGCCCCCCATGGACCAGCCCACCAGGTGCGCGGTGGGGATGCCGAGGGCGGTCAGGGCCGCGTGGACGTCGTCGCTGAAGTCACGGACGCCCCGCGTCGCATCGATCGGCGCGTGCTCGCTCGTCCCGAACCCGCGGAGGTCGATCGCGATGACGCGGAGGTCGGCCGGCAGGTCCTGCATGAACTCCTGCCAGAACAGGCTCGACGACACGTTGCCGTGGATCAGCACGATCGTCCGCTCGGCGGGCGTGGCCGCGTCGTCGCCTTCGCGCTCGAGGACCCCCACCGCCAGCCGGTCGGTGTCGATCACACGGGAAGTGATGCCGTCGAGGAGTGTCATGACCAGGTCCTTCGCAGTCGCGACGGGGCGCCCACGCCGCCGTCGATCTCGACTATAGCCCGCGGCCCGGGGCCGCGAACGGTGCTCTCAGCGTCCTCTCACGACGGGCTCACGACCTGCTGATCGTCCCTCCGCCGTTCACGAGAGCGCCGCCCGCGGGAGGCCGCCGGATGAGAGGATGGCGGGATGGCTGATCACACTCTCCCCGCGGTCGCGATCCTCGGTGCCGGCTCGATGGGCGGCGCCATTCTGCAGGGCCTCGTCCGCTCCGGCGCGGCGCCCTCGGTCACCGTGACCAACCGCACCGCCGCCCGCGCGGCCGGCGTGGGCGACCTTCCCGGCGTGACGAGCCTGGCACTGGAGACGACGCCGGACGCGAACACCGTCGCGGCGGCTTCGGCCGACATCGTCCTCATCGGCGTGAAGCCCCTCATGGTGCCCGACCTGCTCCGCGAGATCGCGCCCGTGCTGCGCCCCGGCACGGTGCTGGTGAGCCTCGCGGCCGGCGTCACCATCTCGACCTTCGAGTCGATCGTCGGCGAGGGCATCCCGGTCATCCGCTCGATGCCGAACACTCCCGCGGTCGTCGGGAAGGCGGTCACGGGCCTTGCCGCGGGACCGTCGGCATCGGCGGACGACCTCGCCGTCGTGCGCCGGTTGTTCGAGACCTGCGGTGCGGTCATCGAGGTCGCCGAGGACGGCATCGATGCGCTCTCGACCATCTCGGGCTCCGGACCCGCCTACGTGTTCCTGCTCATCGAGGAGCTCACCGAGGCGGCGCGCGGCAAGGGCTTCTCCGAAGCCGACGCGCGCCTCATGGCCGAGCAGACCTTCATCGGCGCCGCCGCGCTGCTGGATGCCACCGGTGAGGACCCGGCCGAGCTGCGTCGCCGGGTGACCAGTCCGAAGGGGACCACCGAGCGCGCGATCGCCGTGCTCCAGGGGGCCAACCTGTCGGGCCTGTTCGCCGAGGCGACCGACGCCGCGCTCGCGCGGGCGCACGAGCTCGCCGCCGGCTCCTGATCCGCTTCGGCGGGCGCTTTCTCAGCGGTCCAGGGCCGCGAATCGCTCGATGTCGGAGTTCGTGCCCGACACGATGATGAGGTCGTGGTTGGTGACGACCGTGTTCGCCTCCGCATAGCGGAACGGCTTGCCGGGGCTCTTCACGCCGACCACCGTGACGTTGTACTTCGTCCGCACCCCGGACTCGTTGAGTCCGACGCCGCGGATGAACTTCGGCGGGTACATCTTCGCCAGCACGAAGTCGTCGTCGAAGCGGATGAAGTCCAGCATCCGCCCGCTCACGAGGTGCGCGACGCGCTCGCCGGCTTCGCGCTCGGGGTAGATCACGTGGTTGGCGCCGACGCGGGCGAGGATCTTGCCGTGCGACTGCGACACGGCCTTGGCCCAGATCTGCGGGACCTTCAGGTCGACGAGGTTCGCGGTGATGAGCACGGAGGCCTCGATCGACGACCCGGTTGCGACGATCGCGACCTGGAAGTCCTGCGCGCCGATCTGCTTCAGCGCCTCGATGTTGCGGCCGTCGGCCTGCACGGCGTGGGTGACCCGCTCGGACCACTTCTGCACGAGCTCGAGGTTCGCGTCGATGGCGAGCACTTCGCGGTCGAGGCGGTCCAGCTCGCCCGCGCAGGCGGCGCCGAAGCGGCCGAGGCCGATGACGAGCACCGGCGCGTCATTGCGGATCTGTTCAACCAACGATCGGCCTTTCCACGGGCAGCGAGTAGTGCTGCGATCGGCTGGTCGCGGCGACGGCCGCGGCGAGGGTCACTGTACCAACGCGGCCCATGAACATGGTGGCCGCCAGCACGTAGGAGGCGGAGTCCGGGAGTTCGGAGGTCAAGCCCGTCGAGAGGCCCACCGTCGCGAACCCGGAGATGACATCGAACAGCACGAACTCCACAGGCGCCTTCGTCAGCTGGGCGATGGTGATCGTCGACACCGCGACGATGGTGGCGCCCCACGCGACGACCGACAGGGCCACCCGCTGCACGTCGCTGGGGATGCGGCGGCCGAAGGCCTCCACGCTCTGGCGTCCCTTCGCCTCCGAGAAGACGGCGAGGGCCAGGACGGCGAGGGTCGTCACCTTGATGCCGCCGGCGGTCGACGCCGACCCGCCGCCGACGAACATGAGCATCGATCCGACGACGAGCGACGAGCCGTTCAGCTCGCTGATGTCGATCACCGAGAAGCCGCCCGAGCGTGTCATCGCCGAGAGGAAGAACGCCTGGAACGTGGTGTCCCACGCGTCCATCGATCCGAAGGTCTCGGGGTTCTCGTACTCGAGCAGCAGGAAGACGCCCGCGCCGGCGAAGAACAGCACCGTCGTGGTGATGAGCGTCAGCTTGGCGTGCAGGGACCACCGACGCACGTGCCACTGATGCCGCCAGAGCGTGAAGATCACCGGGAAGCCGATCGAGCCGAGGAACACGCCCGCCATGAGCACCGTCAGCAGGAAGTAGTCCTGGGCGAACGGGGTGAGGCCCTCGGCGTTGGGGGCGAAGCCGGTGTTCGTGAACGACATGGCGGCGTAGTACGGCGCCTCCCACAGGGCCGTCAGCGGATCGACGCCGTTGATGAGCAGTGCGGGGTAGAGGAGGACGGCCAGGCCGGCCTCGATGATGAGGGTCGACAGCGCGACCGTCGAGAGCAGCTGGCCGACTTCACCGAGCCGCACCGTCTGCCCCTCGTTGACCGGCCCGCCGTGCGCGCGCATGGGGTTGGAGTCGCCGGCCGCGATCAGCTTGGCGCGCAGTCCCAGGCGCTTGGAGATGACGAGGCCGAGGATCGAGGCAAGGGTCAGCACACCCAGCGCGCCGACATTGACGCCGATATAGACGAAGACGTGTCCGAGGGGGGACCAATGGGTCCCCATGTCCACCGTCGACAGGCCGGTGACGCAGATGGTGGAGACGGCCGTGAAGAGCGCATCGGCGAGGGGTGTCGGCTGGCCGTCGGCGGCGGCAGCGGGCAGCGAGAACAGCGCGGTGAACAGCAGGATGAGCGAGCTGAACACGAGGACCGCGAAGCGCGACGGCGACGACGTGGTGAGATCGCGAATGCCCTGCCACCAGCGGCGGAGGCGGCGCCACGCGCGCGCGCCGACGGTCTCGCCCGCCATGTCGCGCCCCTCTCGCCGAAAGAACCGTTGTCATGGTACTCCGACGCGCGCGCGGGCTAACCTATGGGGATGGCGGACATCTTCGACGTGATCGCCGACGGCACCCGTCGGGACATCCTGCAGCTGCTGCGCGAGCACGGCAACGGCCGGGGGACGAGCGTGTCGCAGATCGTCGCCGAACTGGGAGTGAGCCAGCCGACGGTCTCCAAGCACCTGAAGGTGCTGCGCGAGGCCGAGCTCGTATCGGTGCGCGAAGAGGGTCAGCACCGCTACTACAGCCTGTCGCCGGCGCCGCTCGACGCCGTCGACGAGTGGCTGATGCCGTTCGTGCTGGACGACGAGCCGTCGACGGCCGCGATCACGCTCCCCGAACCCGCCGCTGCGGCTGCCGATCTGGTCGGGCGCGCCGCCGCGTCGACAAAGCACGCGTTCGAGAACGTGCTCAAGCGCATCCCCGGCCGCTAGGCGCGCGTGCGGCCGTCGCGCCGTGCGTCCCGGACGTTCGCGCGACGTTCATCACATGGGCCTCATAGGTTTACACGCGTCCCATCGACCCCCTAGGCTGGAGGGCACAGCCCGACTGGGAAAATCGGTGCTGAAAGACACAGCACTACTGGGTTGAGCTGGGGAGATGGGATGCCGGAGTTGTCTGACGTGCGCTTTCTGACGGTCGCGGAGGTGGCCGATCTCATGCGCGTCTCCAAGATGACCGTGTACCGCCTGGTGCATGCCGGCGAGCTTCCCGCCGTCCGCTTCGGTCGCAGCTACCGCGTTCCCGAGACGGCGGTCACCGCAGCCCTGCAACGTCCCATCGCCGACGTCGGCTAGACTGTCACGAGGCATTTTTCTCATTGCCTGATCCCGGACGCGAAACGATCGCGTCCAGACCCCTGACGTAGTGAGGTTTTCCGTGGGTTCTGTCATCAAGAAGCGCCGCAAGCGCATGGCGAAGAAGAAGCACCGCAAGCTGCTTCGCAAGACTCGCCACCAGCGCCGCAACAAGAAGTAAGTCGCGGCCGAAACACCGAGCGCCCCGGATCCGTGCGGATCGAGGGGCGCTTCGTGTTCCCGCGCCGGTACCGCCGGCTCAGGACGACGGCGGTGTCACCACCGGGATCGCCTGTGTGAAGGCGCGGTGGCGCTCCTCGGCGTCGGCCGATCCGCTGAACACGCCCTCCGACGGCGCGGAGGTCTGCGGGCTCCGCGACGGCTTCTCGTCGTTCTCGGCGACCAGCACCCGCTGGGCGGGGAGGGCCGACGGAGCGGTCGTCCGCAGGTACGTCACGAGCTCCTCCCGCACGAGGCATCGCAGGTCGAAGAGCGTCCCCGCGTCGGCGGCGCTGACGAGCACCCGCACCCGGATCGATCCGGCGGTGGCATCGGTGACCTGGACGACGGAGGTCCGGCCGTCCCAGAGCGGCGTCTCGGCGAGCACCTCCGCCAGCCGGGCGCGGATCCTGTCGACCGGAGCGCGCCAGTCGAGGTCGAGGTCCACCGTGCCGAGGATCTCGCTGCCGTGCCGGGTCCAGTTCTCGAAGGACTGCGTCGTGAAGTAGGTGCACGGCAGCACCAGGCGGCGCTCGTCCCACAGGTCCACCACGACGTAGCTGAGGGTGATCTCCCCGACCCGACCCCACTCGCCGTCGACCACGACGACGTCGTCGACGCGCAGCGCGTCGCTGAAGACCAGCTGCACCCCGGCGAACACGTTCGCGAGGACCGACTGGGCCGCCAGGCCCGCGACGATCGACGCGATCCCCGCCGAGGCCAGCAGGCTCGCGCCGACGGTCTGGACGGCGGGGAAGGTCAGGAGCATCGACGAGACCGCGATGATGATGATGAGCGCGATGCTCAGGCGCCGGACGATCAGCGTCTGGGTGCGGATGCGCCGGGCCTGACGGTTGTTCGGGACGTCGATGCGGAACCGGCCGAGCATCGCGTCGGTGGCGACGAGGTCGAGACTCACGAGCATCCAGGCGACGAGTCCGATCGCGACCAGCCCGATGGCATGCGCGATCACACCGGCAGCCGGCGCCGATTCCGGGTAGGCGAGGACGAACGCGATCCACATGGCCACGAGCGCCGCGAGCGCGCGGAAGGGCCGGCGCGCCCGGAGGGTCAGCGCGGTCGCCCACGCGTTCTTCGCGCCCAGCCTCCGGGTGATGACCGTCACCACCAGGACCGTCACGGCGGCGAAGACCAGGCAGATCGCCAGGGTGATGCCGAACCGCATCCACTCATCCCACATCGGGTCATCCTCTCCTCAGCCCGTGAGCACGGGGAGCCACCGTAAGCAGAGGACCCCACCCCGACGCAAACCCGCCGCTCCGCCGCCCCGCCCCCACCTATGTCCCACTTCCTGCGCGCGCCCCCGTCGCCGCGGATGCGCGAGGATGGGATCGTGACGCGCGTGACGATCATCACCAAGCCCGACTGCCATCTGTGCGACGTCGCGCGGGAGATCGTCGAGACCGTGATCGTCGACCTTCCGGAGCCGGACAGCATCGAGGTGGAGGAACTCTCCATCCTCGATGACGCCGCGCTCTATGCGCAGTGGTGGGAGAAGATCCCGGTCGTCCTGGTCGACGGTGTGTTCCACGCGCACTGGCGGGTCTCGTCCGACAGGCTGCGCGCCGCGCTCACCTGAGTTTCCGACTGCACGACCGACACCCGACTGACACCCGACTGACACCCGAGGGAGAACCCGATGACGATCCGACACGTCGTGGCCTGGCAGCTGGCCGCGGAGGACGCCGACACGCGCGCCGCACAGGCCGCGGAGGTCGCCCACCGCCTGCGCTCACTGGTGGGTGTGGTGCCCTCGATCCGCGCCCTGTCCGCCGGGCCGAACGCCGCCTACGCGCACCAGAACGTCGACGTGGCGGTCGTCATCGACTTCGACGACGTGCCGGGGCTCGACGCCTATCAGACGCACCCGGCGCACCAGGAGGTCGCCGCGTACATCCGCAGCGTGGTCGCCGGCCGCATGGCCGTCGACTTCGAGGTCTAGCGCCCCCACACGCCGAGCTTGCCCCGGCCCCGCCGAGCTTGCCCCGGCCGCGCCGAGCTTGCCGGCAAGCTCGCGACCGCGGGGGCAAGCTCGCGACCGCGGGGGCAAGCTCGACGACTAGGGTCGGGTCGACGCCGCCGGTGCGAGGGGGCGCACGACCACCGGCGCGTCGGCGAAGGCGATCCGGACGAGGTCGTCGTACTCGACCCGCTCGGACGCCGCGTGCTGCACCGTGAGGAGGGTGCCGTCCGCCGTGCGGACGAGCGTGCGCCGGTAGCCGCCGAGGAAGGTGCTCTCCTGCACCGTCGCGGGGACCCCGCCCGCGGCGACCAGCCGGACGTTCTCGGGGCGGACGAAGACCTCCACGGGACCGTCGGCGACGGCGGCGGACTGCAGCGGGAGCCGTTCCGACCAGACGTCGACGGCGCCTTCCCGGACGACGCCGGGCACGAGGCTGGAGACACCCACGAACGCCGCGACCGAGCTCGTCGCGGGGCGGAGGTACAGGTCCTCGGGCGTGCCGACCTGCTCGATGCGCCCCGCGTTCATCACCGCGATGCGGTCGGAGACGGCGAGCGCCTCCTCCTGATCGTGCGTCACGAAGACCGTGGTGATGCCGAGCCGCAGCTGGATCCGGCGGATCTCGTCGCGCAGCTGCACGCGGACCTTCGCGTCGAGCGCAGAGAGCGGCTCGTCCAGCAGCAGCACGCGCGGCTCCGTGACCAGGGCGCGGGCCAGTGCGACGCGCTGCTGCTGTCCGCCGGAGAGCTGGTGGGGGAAGCGATCGGCGAGGTGATCCAGCCCGACGAGTGCGAGCGCATCGAGCGCCCGGGTCGCGGCGACCTTCGGGGGCACCCGTCGACGGCGGAGCCCGAAGGCCACGTTGTCGACGACGCGCAGGTGCGGGAAAAGGGAGTACGACTGGAAGACCATGCCGATGTCGCGCCGGTTGGTCGGGATGCCCGAGACGTCGCGGCCCCCGAAGAGCACCGCGCCGCCCGAGGACGGCTCCAGGCCCGCGAGCACACGCAGGGCCGTCGTCTTGCCGCACCCGGACGGTCCGAGCAGCGAGACGAACTCGCCGGGCGCGATGTCGAGGCGGAAGTCGTGGAGCACGCGCGTCGGCCCGTAGTCCTTCACGACGCCGCGGAACTCGACGCGCGTGCCGTCGCGGGCGGCCCCCAGCAGGCTGTTGTCGGACGTGCGCGGCAGCGCGCGGGCGGGAGTGTCGGCGGTGGTCATGCGTGGGCCCTTCCGCTGCGCGGGCGGGCCGCGCGAGAGATGACGAGGAGCAGGAGGAAGACGAAGAGGAGCGAGAGCAGGGTGAACATCGCCGATGCGTACGGGTCGATCTTGTTCGACACCACGAGCGCCGTCTGCAGCACCTGGCGGTTCAGCAGCGACGCGATGGTGAACTCGCCGAGGACGACCGCGACCGAGATGAGCGAGGCCGCCAGGAGGCCTTGGCGCAGGTTCGGGACGAGCACGTGGATGACGACGTCGAACCAGCTCGCCCCGAGCGAGCGCGCCGCTTCCGCGAGCGTCTTCAGGTCGACGGCGTCGATCGAGGCTTTGATCGAGCGATAGGCGAAAGGGAGCACGGTGACTCCGTAGGCGAACGCGAGGGTCCAGGCGCCGGTGCCGAGCGCGCGCCCGATCTGCAGGTAGATCGGTGCGAGCCCGACGACGAGGACGATGGCCGGGATCGAGATCGGAAGCAGGACCAGGAACTCGAACGACCGTCCGAGGCGCGGGAACCGCAGGTCGATGAGGATCATCGTCGGCAGGAGCAGGAGGAGCACGATCGCCACCGTCACGAGCGCCAGGATCAGCGAGTTGCCGAGTCCCGTCCAGATCGGGCCGAGCACCTGCGTATTGGACGGGTCGAAGACGCGTGTCCAGTTCGCCGTCGACAGACCGCCCGTCGTCGTATCGCGGAACGTGTAGAGCACGGTCGAGACGAGCGGCACGGCGAACAGGAGGCCGACGGTGAGCGCGATGGCCCACCGCGTCCCGCGTGACGGGGCGAGTCCCGCGTTCGCCGGGAGGCCCTTCCGCCGTCCCCGGCTGAGAAGCGCGCTCACGACTGCCACCGCGCTGCGCGCGACTGGATGACGGAGTAGAGCCACATGACGACGCCCACGACGGCGATCATGCCGAGGGCGAGCGCACCGGCGAGGTTCTCGCGGCCGAGCACCGTCTCGCTGGTGAGCGCGGTGCGGATCTGGAGCGGCACGATCTGCGAGCCCTGGCTGGCGAGGGCCGCCGCCGTCGCGTACGACGAGAACGCGTTCGCGAACAGCAGCAGGAAGCTCGCGAGGAACGACGGGGCGAGGACGGGCAGCCCGACGCGCGCCCAGAACGAGGCGCGGGTGCCGCCGAGGACGAGGTTCGCCTCGGTCCACTGCGGCTTCAGCGCCGACAGCGCCGGCAGGAACGTGATGACCATCAGGGGCACCTGGAAGTAGATGTAGGGGAGGATCAGGCCCGGCAGCGAGTAGAGCCACGCGCCCGGCTGCAGGTCGATTCCGACCGTGTCGCGGAGCGCGACGGTGACGACCCCCTGCACGCCGATCGTGGCGATGAAGACGAACGCGAGCATGACGCCGCCGAACTGTGCCAGCACGCCCGCGCCGGCATCCAGCATGCTGCGGATGACGCCTGTCGGGGGGAGGCCCAGCGCCGCGTAGCAGACCAGGGCCCCGAGGATCGCGCCGACGGCGGCGGTGAGGACCGACAGCCAAGTCGTGTTCCAGAACGTCGTGAGGATGACGGGGTCGACGAGGGCGGTGAGGTTCGCCCAGGTGAAGGCGCCGTCGCCGTCGACGAACCCGGTCGCGACGGCGAGGATCGTGGGGAGGGCGAGGAACAGCGCGAGGTACAGCGCGAACGGCACGAGGCCGAGCCACGCCCACGAGCGCACGCGCGTCGCGCGCACGCTCGTGGGCGTCAGGACGTCGGAGGTCACTGGACCGCCGACGCCCACTTCTCGCCGAGCAGCGTGCCGGCCGCGGTGCTCTGCGCCTCGGTCGGCACGACCGTCGTCTCGGGCGCGGTGGGCAGAGCGGCGGCGAGGTCCGCGTCGATCGTTCCGGCCGCCGTCATGGCCTCCATGCGCGCGGGGCGGGCGCCGCCCTTGAGCCAGAGGTTCTGGACCTCGTCGCTGTACAGGAACTCCTGCCACAGGCGCGCGGCGGCCGGGTGGGGGGCGTCCTTGTTGATGGCCTGGTTGTAGTAGCCGGCGTAGCCGACGCCGTCGAAGACGCGGACCTTCCAGTTCGGGTTGGTCGTGGCGTGGGTGGCGTTGAGGTAGTCCCAGTCGAAGACGACCGGGGTCTCGCCGCTCGTGATGGTGCCGGTCGTCACGTCGACCTTGAGCAGGTTGCCCGCCTTCTGCAGCTCGGCGAAGAAGTCGATGCCGGGCTGGAAGTCGTCGAGCGTGCCGCCGTTCTGGACGGTCGCGAGGCCCACGGCCGCGAAGGCGGCACCGGCCTGGGTCGGGTCGCCGTTGATGGCCACCGAGCCCTTGTAGGCGGCGCCCAGGAGGTCGGCGAGATCCGTCGGCTCGTCGAAGCGGCTCGAGTCGTATCCGACCGACATGTACCCGCCGTAGTCGCCGACGAACAGGCCGGAGGGCTCCTTCAGGGCGTCGGGGATGTCATCCCAGGTCTGCACCTTGTACGGAGCGAACACGTCGGTGTTCTGGAGGGCGACCGTGAGACCGAGGTCGAAGACGTCGGGCGCGGTGTCGAGGCCCTCGTTGGTCTGCGCGGCCTGGATCTCCTCGGCGCTGGAGACGTCGGGCGACTGCTCGGTGACGGCGATCTCGGGGTAGCGCTCGGTGAACAGATCGATGATCTCGCCGTAGTTGGCCCAGTCGCGGGGGAGGGCGATGACGTTGAGCTTGCCCTCGGCTTTCGCGGCGGCCTCGAGATCTGCGAGCGTGCCGAAGTCGGCGAGGCTCGTCGCTGCGGCGGCGTCCACGGTGGCGGCGCCGTCGGTGGATCCGGCGCCGGGGGTGCCGGCGTCGGTGGCGCAGCCCGCGAGGGCGAGGGCGGCGGCGGTGGTCAGGGCCAGGGCGACGCCGAGGCGGCGCGCACGGATGTCGGGCATGTGATTCCTCTCGGGTGTCGCACGGGCGCACGCCGGAAGGCGCTGCTCGTGCGGGGACGAGAGCAAACTACGGATGCCGGGTGACGGCTGGGCGGGCTTCGGGTGAACCGGGGATGACACTCACCCGACGCGGCGGTGCCGCGCGAGTTCGCGCCTCGTGCCGAGCTTGCCTGCGCCTCGTGCCGAGCTTGCCGGTGCCGCGCCGAACTTGCCGGCAAGCTCGCGGGCGTGGGGGCAAGCTCGCGGGCGTGGGGGCAAGCTCGCGGGCTGGGGCTAGGGGGCGAGGCGCGTCGGGCCGCGGAAGAGGTACGTGACCTCGCGGATCGAGTCCTGACCGAGCAGCAGCATGAGCACGCGCGCGAGGCCCATGCCGAAGCCGCCGTGGGGCGGCGCGCCGTAGCGGAAGAAGTCGAAGTAGAACGCGAGGTGCTCGGGGTCGAGCCCCTTCTCGCGCGCCTGCACCTCCAGGACGTCGACACGGTGCTCGCGCTGGGCGCCGGTCGTGATCTCGACACCCTTGTAGAGCAGGTCGTACGACTTGGTCAGCCCGGTCTCGGGGTCGCGCATGTGATAGAACGCGCGGATCTCGGGGTGGTAGTCGGTGATGTAGACGAACTGGTGCCCGTAGGTCTCCTCGACGTGGGCGGAGATCTGGCGCTCGCCCTCCGGGTCGAGGTCGCCGTCGGTGCGGGGGATCTCGTACCCGCGCGCCTTCACGATCTCGCGCGCCTCGGCCAGCGGGATGCGGGGGAACGGCACGGCCGGCACGACGACGTCGATGTCGAACAGTTCCTTGATCTCCTCGCCGTGCTTGTCCTTGACGGCCTGGATCGCGGTCTGCAGGAGCTCCTCCTGCATCACCGCGACGTCCTCGTGCGAGTCGATCCAGCTGATCTCGGCGTCGATCGAGGTGAACTCGGTGGCGTGACGGCTGGTGAACGACGGGTCCGCGCGGTAGACGTCGCCGATCTCGAAGATCTTGCCGAAGCCGGCGGACTGGGCCATCTGCTTGAAGAACTGCGGCGACTGCGCCAGGTAGGCGGTCTTGTCCTCGAAGTACGGCACCTCGAACAGCTCGGCGTTGGACTCCGACGCCGAGGCCATGAGCTTGGGCGAGTGGATCTCGATGTAGTCGCGCTCGATCCAGTACGACCGCATCGCGTGCTCGAGGGTCGTCTGCACGCGGAAGACGAGGTTGTTGCGGCGCTGGCGGAGGTCGAGGAAGCGCCAGTCCATGCGCTTGTCGAGGCCGCTGTCGGCGGCGATGGGCGTCTCGGGGAGCGCGGCCGCGGCGATCTCGAGCGCGCCGATCTTGATCTCCACGCCGCCGAGCTTGACGCGCTCGTCGTGCTTGAGGTCACCGGTGACGGTGAGGAAGGTGCCGGTGGTCAGCTCCGAGATGAGCGCGGTCAGCGCGAGGGCGGCGGCGTCCTGCCCTTCGACAGGCTCAGGGACCCCACCCGCGGTTCCCGCGCCCGCTTCGGTTCCCGAGCTCGTCGAGGGACGGGTGGCGGGGTTGACCAGCTGCACCGCGCCGGTCTCATCGCGCAGGATGACGAACTGCACCTTCTTCTGATCGCGGACGGTCTCCACCCATCCGGACACCGTGACGGCGCCGTCTTCACGGGACTGCAGCTGGCTGACGAGAACGCGTTCACTCACAATCGGCCAGTCTACGCGGCGGGCGGGCCCGGCCCGATCGGCGGTGCTGGGCGTCCGCACAGGTTCTGGAAACCTTCCCCTCCTACCGTGGAGGCATGGCGGCGACTTCGGACGGATCCTGGCTCACGACGCTCGTCGATGCGGTCGTGTCGCTCATGGACGTCATCGGCGCCCCCGGCGCGGGCATCGCGATCGCGGCCGAGAACCTGTTCCCGCCGCTGCCGAGCGAGGTGATCCTGCCGATGGCGGGCCTGGCGGCCTCCCGCGGCTCCTTCACGCTCGTCGAGGCGCTCGCCTGGACGACGGCGGGATCGGTGGTCGGCGCGTTCCTCCTCTACGGCCTCGGCGCGTGGCTCGGGCTCGATCGGCTGCGACGGATCGCGGCGCGGGTGCCGCTGCTGCACGTCGAGGACATCGACCGCACCGTCGCGTGGTTCTCGCGCCACGGCGGGAAGGCGGTGTTCTTCGGGCGGATGATCCCGATCTTCCGGAGCCTCATCTCGATCCCCGCCGGCGTCGTGCGGATGCCGGCGTGGCGGTTCGGGCTGCTGACGCTGGCCGGTTCGGCGGTGTGGAACACGGTGTTCGTGCTCGCCGGGTTCTTCCTCGGCGAATCGTGGCACGTCGTGGAGACCTACGCCGACATCCTGCAGTACGTCGTGATCGTCGGCACGGTCGCCGGTGTCGGGTGGTTCCTCGTCACGCGGATCCGTCAGCTGCGCGGCCGCCGGGCGGACCCCGCCTGACCTGCTCCCAGCCCGCCCACAGAACGCGCCGCCGTAGACTGAGGGCGTGCCCGCCCACCGCCTCCACCTCGTGCGCCACGGCGAGGTCCACAACCCGCAGCGCGTGCTGTACGGGCGGCTCCCGAACTTCGGATTGAGCGGCGACGGCCGCCGCATGGCCCGCGCCGCTGCGGAGTATGTGCGCGACCTCGGCCGGCCGATCGCGTCGCTGACCGTCTCCCCGCTGCAGCGCGCCCGCGAGTCGGCGGAGCCGTTCGCCGAGCTGTTCGGCCTGGATCCCGTGATCGACGAGCGCATCATCGAGCCGACCAACGTGTTCGAGGGGCGGCGGATGAAGAGGGCGCTGATGAATCCCCTGAACTGGCGGCACCTGCGCGCCCCCGGGGTCCCCAGCTGGGGGGAGCCGTACCTCGAGGTCGTCGCCCGGATGGATGCCGCGATGCGCGCGGCCTGGGAGGCGGCGCCCGGCGACGTCGACTCCGACAGCGGCGCGGACGTCGTGCTGGTCTCGCATCAGCTGCCGATCTGGATCACCCACCTTGCGGTGTCCGGCGAGCCGCTCCGTCACGACCCGCGTCAGCGTCGCTGCGCGCTGTCGTCGGTGACGACGTTCGAGCGGGACGGCGACCGCTGGCGTGAGGTCGCCTACGCGAGCCCTGCGTCCACGTCCGGCGCGATCGATGTGGGGGCCGTCTGATGAACGCCTCCCGTCGCCTGCTGGCATCGGCCGCCGCCCTCGTCCTGGCCGTGACCCTCGCCGCATGCAGCAACACCGCCACCGGGATCGCCGACGGCTACAAGCAGGGCACGAACCAGGGCTATGTCAGCGGTGATGGCAGCGTGCAGGAGATCCCCGTGTCCGAGCGGGGCGAGGCGCTGACGTTCACCGGCACGGCCGTCGACGGCTCCACCGTCACCGCCGAGGACTTCGCCGGCGACGTGCTCGTGCTGAACTTCTGGTACGCGGGCTGCGGTCCGTGCCGCGTCGAGGCGCCGATCCTCGAGTCGGTCTCGGCCCAGACCGAGGACGCGGGGGCGCACTTCCTGGGCGTCAACATCTACGACGGACCGGAGCAGGCGACGGCCTTCGAGAAGGCCTACGGCGTCACCTATCCGTCGCTGCTGGCCCGTGAGGACGCGGACCTCAAGCTCGCCTTCGCGTCGTGGACGCCGCTCAGCGCGGTGCCGATCACGCTCGTCCTCGACGCGGAAGGACGTGTCGCGGCGCGCTTCATCGGCGCGGTGAAGAGCGAGTCGATCCTCCGCACGATCATCGACGACGTGCTCGCGGAGGACGCGTGAACCCCGGAGCCGTCGTCTTCGACGGAGCGCTGTGGCTCGCCCTCCCGATCGCGCTGCTCGCCGGCCTCGTCTCGTTCCTCTCGCCGTGCGTGCTGCCGCTCGTGCCGGGCTACCTCGGCTTCCTGGGCGGCGCGGCGACCGCCTCGGCCCCCCGGAGCGCCGGCCGCGGCCGGCTGCTCCTGGGCGTGCTGCTGTTCATCCTGGGATTCACGATCGTGTTCGTCGCGATGGGGGTGCTCGCCGGCACCGTCGGCCGGTTCTTCGTCGAGTACGGCGATCTGCTCACGCGCGTGCTCGGGGTCGTCGTGATCCTCATGGGCCTCGTCTTCCTCGGCGTTTTCGGCCTCGCCCAGCGCACCCTCAAGCCGCAGGTGCGCGGCGGCCTGGGCCTCGTCGGCGCTCCGCTGCTGGGCATCGCGATGGGGATCGGCTGGGCGCCGTGCATCGGACCGACCTACACCGCGATCCTGTCGATCTCGCTCACGCAGGCCGACCCGTGGCGGGCCGTCGTGCTCGCCGTCGCCTATTCGCTCGGGCTCGGCATCCCGTTCCTGCTCATCGCGCTCGGTGTCGGCTGGGCGGCGCGTTCGACCGCGTTCTTCCGCCGTCACATCCGGGTCGTCAACATCGTCGGAGGGGTCCTCCTCATCGTGCTGGGTCTGCTCATGGTCACGGGTGTGTGGACCGCCGTCATGTCGTCGCTGACGGGGGTGATCGGCAGTGTCGAGCTCCCCCTCTGACGCCACCCGCACCGAGCGCGGCGAGTCGGGTGCGTCCGACCCGCTCCGTCCGTCCGATCACGCCGATTCCGCCGTCGCGGCGTCCGACGCGGGCGACCGCGGCGTCACCTCCCCGAAGCTCGGGGTCGTCGGGTGGCTCCGGTGGGGCTGGCGTCAGCTGACGAGCATGCGGACCGCGCTGGTGCTCCTCCTCCTGCTCGCGATCGCCGCCATCCCCGGATCGATCGTGCCCCAGCGGACGGCGGATCCGAACGGCGTCACCCAGTGGCGCACGGACAACCCCGACCTCTATCCAGTGCTCGACGGACTGCAGCTGTTCGACGTGTACACGTCGGTGTGGTTCTCCGCGATCTACATCCTGCTCTTCATCTCGCTGATCGGGTGCGTCATCCCGCGCACCAAGCACCACTGGAACGCGATGAAGGCGCGCCCGCCGCGCACGCCCGTCCGGCTGTCCCGGTTGGACGACCATCAGGAGACCGTGGTGGAGCTGCCGGAAGACACGGATGCCGCAGCGGCCGCCGCCGCCGCCTCCGACGCTGTGGCGCTCGCCGAGGCGAAGCTCCGGGCCTCGGGCTACCGGGTGGAGCGCTACGACACGGGCGGCTCGGCGTCGGTCTCCGCCGAGCGCGGATACCTCCGGGAGACCGGGAACCTCGTCTTCCACGGCGCCCTCGTCGGCGTGCTGCTGTCGGTCGGGATCGGCGGGGGACTGACCTACACCGGGCAGACCGTGATCACCGAGGGCGACAGCTTCGTCAACTCCATCGGCCTGGGCTACACCTCCTTCAACCCCGGCCGCTTCGTCGACGTGGAGAACCTCGCCCCGTATGCGCTCACCCTCGACCGCTTCGACGTGACCTACACGGCACTCGGGCAGGCAGGGCAAGGTCAGGCGGGCGACTTCGCGGCGAACCTCACCGTCACCGAGCCGGGGGAGCAGCCGCACCCGGGCGTCGTGCGGGTGAATCACCCTCTCGAGCTCGCCGGCGATCGCATCTATCTGATGGGAAACGGCTACGCGCCCACCATCACGGTCCGCGACGCGGACGGCGAGGTCGTCTTCCGCGAGGACGTCGAGTTCCTGCCGCAGGACGCCAACATGACCTCGCTCGGGGTCGTGAAGGTGCCCGACGGGCTGCCCGAGCAGATGGGCCTCGTCGGCTTCTTCTATCCGAGTGCGGCGTCGCTGCACAGCGGCGCGATGACCTCGGCCTTCGGGGATCTGCTCAACCCGGTCCTCACCCTGGACGTCTACGTGGGCGACCTCGGGATCGACGACGGCACCCCCCGCTCGGTGTATGCGCTGGACACCGGCGACATGACCCAGCTCACCGGCCGCGCGATCGACGTCGACTCGCTCGAGCTCGCGCCCGGTGACACCGTCGACCTCCCGGACGGCCTCGGCACCGTGACCTTCGAGGACGCGACCGCCGACGGCGCCCCGCAGGCCGTCAAGCGCTACGTCTCGCTGTCGGTGCATCGCGACGTGGGGGCGCCGTTCGTCCTCGTCTTCGCGATCCTCGCGCTCGCCGGACTCCTGGCGGCTCTGTTTGTGCCGCGACGTCGCCTGTGGGTGAAGGCGACCCCCGAACCGGCAGCCACCGGCGGATCGGCGCTGCGGATCGAGTACGCCGGGCTGGCGCGTGGCGAGGATCCCGCGATCGCCGCCGCCGTCTCCGACCTCGCCCGCTCGCACGGCGCCGCCCTGGCGGACGTGTTCGGCGCCGACGGTTCCGCCGGCCCCGCCGGCGCCGCGCAGCGCCCCGATTCCCCGGCTCCCGACCCCGACTCGAAAGTAGACTGAACCGCATGCCCGACACCGGTCTGTCGCTCGAAGACGTCTCGTTCCTGCTCGTCTGGACGGCCGTCGCCATCTACGCCCTGGCGTTCATCGCGTACGCCGTCGATCTCGCGCGCCGCAGCGACCTCGCCGTGAAGGCGAAGGATGCGGTGTCCACGGCCGCCGGGCAGCGCGTTCTCGTGGGCGCCGGCGCGTCGGCTGCGAACGCGCGGAGCGGATCGGGGTCCACGATCGACGAGGTGCGCGCCGAGCAGGCGGCCGCCCTGGCCGACCTCGAGGCGCCGCTGGCGTCGCGCAAGCGGTACGTCTGGGCGCGGATCGGCACGTCGCTGACGGTTCTCGGCTTCCTCTTCCACCTCGGCGGCGACCTGCTGCGCGGGATCGCGGCCGGACGGGTGCCGTGGGCGAACAACTACGAGTTCGCGCTGACCGGCACGCTCCTCATCGTGGCGGTCTACCTGGTCGTGCTCCTGCGGTACGACCTGCGCTTCCTCGGATCGTTCATCACAGGCCTCGTGGCCGTGTTCCTGGGTGGCGCCGCGCTCGCCTTCCACGTCGACGTGACGCCGCTGGCGGATCCCCTGAAGAGCGTCTGGCTCGTGATCCACGTGTTCGTGGCGTCGCTGGCCACCGCCTTCCTCGCCCTCGCCTTCGCGCTGTCGGTGCTGCAGCTCCTCCAGGATCGGCGCGAGCGGCACGCCCAGGCCTCGTCGCTTGCGGCGACCGGTGCCGACGGTGCCGACGGTGCCGACCAGGTCGCTCCTACCCGCGGGCGGATGCGGTTCCTCCGCACGATTCCCAGCGCCGACGCGCTCGAGTCCCTTGCGTACCGCTTCGCGATCATCGGCTTCATCTTCTGGACGTTCACCCTCATCGCCGGCTCGATCTGGGCCAACGACGCCTGGGGCCGCTACTGGGGCTTCGACACGAAGGAAGTGTGGACCTTCGTGATCTGGGTGCTGTACGCCGGGTACATCCACGCCCGCGCCACCCGCGGCTGGCGCGGCAGCCGGTCGGCCTGGCTCTCGATCGTCGGCTTCTCGGCGGTGCTGTTCAACTTCGTCATCGTGAACATGTTCTTCAAGGGGCTGCACGCCTACAGCGGCCTGAGCTGACCCGCGTTCGCCGCTCGCCCGCGGCTCAGGCCAGGGAGATCAGGCCAGGGCGGGGGCGGACAGGAGCGCCCGGGCGGTCGTGGTCCGCCGCCGTGCGACCGCGACGATCGTGGCGAGGAACGCGAGCCCGGCCCAGATCAGCAGTCCGGCGAACCCGGCCGTCACGCCGCCGGCGGGGGTGAGAGCCGCGAGCAGTGCGGTGTAGGCGGGGCTCGTCGGCATGAGGCCGGCGATGGCCGACAGCGCGCCGGGCACGGTCGACACGACGCCCGTCGCGACGGCCAGGACCCCGACCAGCGCGGAGATCCACCGGCCCGCGCCACCGAAGACGGCGACGAGCGCCTGGTTGACCGCTGCGAAGGCGACGCCGGCGACAACGGCGAGCACGGCGAACACCGACCAGTCCGCCCAGTCGTAGCCCGCGGCGAGCTGGACGACGCCCGCGACCAGCAGACCCTGCGCCGCGCCGATCCCGGCGGCGGGTGCGAGGTTGCGGAGGGCGAGCAGGGCGGAGGGGCGCCGCGAGCTCAGCGCGTGCCTCGGCACGGCCTGCAGGGCGATGAACGATCCGAGGGCTCCGAACCAGAGGGCGAGGGTCGCCAGCAGCGGCACCGCCGAGGCGCCGAACAGGGAGGACCCGACGCCCTCGGCGGCCACCGGGTTCGCGACCACGGACGCGAGGTCGGTCGCCTCGGAGTCGGTGTACGACGGGACGGCGGTCGCCGCCTGGTCGAGACCGTCGGCCAGCGAACTCGTGCCGTCGGCGAGCTGCTCCACGCCGCCCGCGAGGTCGTCGGCACCGCCGGCCGCCTCGCCGGCACCGGAGGCCAGCTCGTCCGCGCCGGACGCGGCGCTGCCGGCACCGTCGGCGAACGCGGCCGCTCCCGAGGACAGCTGCGCGGCGCCGGTGGACAGCTGGTCGGCGCCGTCGGCGAGACCGCCAGCCCCCGACGCGAGCTGGGTGGCACCGCTGGAGAGCTGTCCCGCACCGGTGACGGACTCGTCGAGCCCGCCCGCGATCTGGCCGAGCCCGGCCCCGAGCGCGCGCACGGAGTCGGCGATCGTCGTCAGCTGGGCGGCGAGCTCCTGCGGCGCGGCGTCGGCGAGCTGACCCAGGCCGCCTTCGCTGTACTCCGCGAGGGTCTGCGTGCCGGCCGCCGCCTGCGCCGCGCCGCCGGCGGCGGCCTCGAGCTCGGTGAGCTGATCGCAGAACGCCGGGTCGGCGCCCGAGGTCGCGCACTGGTCGGCGAGCTGGCTGAGACCACCGGCGACGCCGGAGGCCGCCGTGGCCGCCGTCGTCGCGGTCGCGGTGGTCTGGGCGGCCAGGTCGGTGAGCTCATCGGGCACGATGCCCGTCTCGAGCAGCTCGTCGGCGCCGCCCTCGACGCCGTCCGCGAGGCGGGTGGCGCCGCTCTGGGCGTCCCGCGTGGCGTCGGCGAGCTGGCCGAGCCCGTCGCCCAGGGCGCCGGTCCCCTCGGCGAGACCGGAGATCCCGCCGGCGATGCGACCGGCGCCGTCGGCGATGCCGGATGCCCCCGACGCGACGCCCTGCGCGCCGTCGCCGAGCTCCGCGGCACCGTCGGAGAGATCGTGGATGCCGGAGGCCAGTTCCCCGGTGCCGTCGGCGAGCTGGCTGACCCCGTCCGCCAGCGAGACGGCGCCGTCGGCCGCGTCGCCCGCGCCGTCGGCGAGCTGCGTCGCGCCGTCGGCGGCCTCGCCCAGCTGCTCCCCGAGCGTCGTGAAGCCGATGAAGACGTTCTCCAGGTACGTGGTCGACAGCTGTTCGCCCATCACCGAGGCCGCCGTCTGGGTCACCTGCGCGGTGATGGCGTCGTCCACGATGAGGCTGTCGGGCGACGTCGCGACCGCGATGGTGGCCTGCTCGGGCGTCCCGCCGGGGGCGGTCGAGGTGGCTGCGGCGGAGAAGTTCGCCGGGATCGTGATGACGGCGTCGTAGGTGCCGTCGGCAAGGCCCTCGCGGGCATCGTCGGTGTTGGAGATCGTCCAGTCCAGGTTGCTGTCCAGGTCATCGGACCCTTCGACGAGGCCGGCGGTGAGCTGCCGTCCGAGCGGGACGTACTGATCGTCGATCGTGACCGGCTCGTCGTTGTTGACGATCGCCGCCCGCATGCTCTCCAGTCGGTCGACCGGGTTGTAGAGCGCCGCGATGAGGATGCCGCCGATGACGACGGGCAGCAGGATGACGCCGAGCAGGGTCACCCAGGTCACGGGGCGGCGCGAACGGGCGCGCTCGAGAGTCGTTCCGGGGAGAGCAGTCATGACATCACCTGTGCAGAGGAGGGCGGTTCGGGAGTGGGGAGCACAGCCGGCTCGGCGGACAGCGCGAGCGGCGTCACGGTCGGCCGGTGCGCGTCGGCGAGGAGCTCCAGCGCGGGGCCGTCGCGCCGGGCCGTGGCGACCACGGTGAGCGGGGAGCCCGCGTCGCCGCGTCGTTCGCGCACGGTGTCGGCCGCGTCTCGCAGGAGCGCCGCGGCCTGGTCGCGGTCGGCTCCGGTGAGGCTGTCGAGCCCGTCGATCACCACGAGGCGCGTACCGCCGGCCAGGGCGCGCCGCAGCTCGCGGACGGGCTCTGCCGCGCCGTCGAGCAGCGCGACGCCCACGTGGGCGCGCACCCAGGCCGCGCGTCCGGGGAGGAGATGACCGGCAACGCGCAGCCGCCCCGTGAGCCGGGTGGCTCCGGTCGATGCGATCCGGCCGCCGACCATCAGGGCGAATCCGCGCGCCGCGCGCGGGTCGGGCGAGGTGACGAGCAGCGTGCCGCCATGGGCGATCCGGAACGAGGCCCCGGAGAAGAGCGTCACTTCTCCGGCGCCGCGGAGCTCCTCGGTGCGAAGGGCGAGGTCCTCCCCGACGAGCGGCGTGGTGGCGGCGTCCTCGGGCCACTGGGCCAGGGCGAGCTCGCGTTCGACGGCCTCGCCCTCGATGTCGAAGTGCGGGAGGAGGCGGTCGAGCCAGCGCGGCATCCACCACGCGCGTTCGCCCAGCAGGGTCATGACGGCCGGGACGAGCGTCATGCGCACCAGGAAGGCGTCGACGGCGATGCCGACGGCGAGTCCGAGCGCGATCGGCTTGATCGAGGAGTCGCCTTCGGGCACGAAGGCGGCGAACACGGCGAACATGATGACCGCGGCGGCGGTCACCACGCGCGCCGAGGCCGTGAAGCCGCTGCGGACGGCGGCGATCGCCGTGGCGCGCTCGGCTCGGCCGCCACGGGCCCGGCGCGCGTGGACGAAGTCCTCTCTCATCCGCGAGACGAGGAACACCTCGTAGTCCATGGCCAGGCCGAACAGCACGCCCATGAGGATGATCGGCATGAAGCTGATGACGGGACCCGTCCGCGTCACGTGGAGGAGGTCGGCGAACCAGCCCCACTCGAACACCGCGGCGACGACGCCGAACGCGGCGGCCACCGAGAGCAGGTAGCCGGCGGCGGCCTTGACGGGCACCCAGATCGAGCGGAACACGATCATGAGAAGGATGAGGGAGAGCCCGACGACGAAGAGGCCGAAGGGGAGGAGGGCGGCGCCCAGCCGGTCGGAGATGTCGATGCCGACCGCGGTGAAGCCGGTGACCTTCAGGTCGACCCCGTATTCGTCGAGGAGGCGGTCGTGCTGGGCGCGCAGCTCGCGGACGAGGTCGGCGGTGGCGGGATCGTCGGGCGCGGTCTCGGGGACGATCTGAATGAGCCCTGTGTCGGCGGTCTCGTTCGGGGTCGCGAGGGCGACCTCCTTGACGCCGGGGACCTTCTCGATCTCCTCCTTCAGGTCCGCCATGAGTCCGAGCGGATCGGTCGAGGTGACGATCGTCCCGGTCATGATGAGCGGACCGTTGCTGCCGGGACCGAAGTGCTCGGCGGTGAGGTCGTAGGCCTGACGGGCTTCGCTGGACGGCGGCTGGACTCCCGCGTTGGGGAGGGCCAGGTGCAGGCTCGCGGCCGGGATCGCGACGACGCCGAGACCGATGACCACCGCGAGCGTGGTGATGATGGGCCGGCGGGTCACCGCGGTCACCCAGCGCTCGGCGAACCCGCGGGAGGGGGCGGCCGCCGCGGCGGCGGCACGTGCCTCCCGCTTCGCCGCGCGTGCGGAGGTGCGCCGTGTGCGGCGCGGCCAGCCGGTCACGCGTCCCTTCGCGAATCCGAGGAAGGCGGGGGTGAGGGTGAGGGCGACGACGACGGCGATCGCGACGGCCACCGCCGCGGCGATGCCCATCGTGGTCAGGAAGGGGATCCCCGCGAACCCGAGGCCGACGAGGGCGATCAGCACGGTGACGCCTGCGAACACGACCGCCGAGCCGGCGGTGCCGGTGGCGCGCGCGGCCGATTCCTCGGGGTCGACGCCGGTGCGGACCTGATCCTGGTGGCGCGCGACGATGAACAGCGCGTAGTCGATCCCGACGGCGAGCCCCAGCATGATCGCGAGCATGGGGGTGGTGGAGGAGATCGAGGCGAAGGCCGTCGACACGTAGATGAGGGCGATCGCGAGGCCCACCCCGATGAGGGCGCTCGCCAGCGGGAACCACGCGACCGCGAGCGAGCGGAAGGTGACGATGAGGACGAACAGTGCGATGAGCACGCCCACCGCCTCGATGAGGCTCAGCGCGGGGACCGAGGTGGAGAAGAGGTCGCCGCCGATGGCGACCTGCGAACCGTCCGGGAGCGCGGCACGCGTCTGGTCGGCGACGGCGGTGAGCGCGTCCTTCGTGGCGTCGGAGACGTCGGTGGCCTGACCGTCGAACTGGAGGCGCACGATGGCCGCCTGACCATCCTCGGAGACGAGGCCCTCCACCATCTCGTCGAACGGGTCGGTGACGGCCAGGACGCCGTCCAGCGCGTCGAAGTCGGCGATCGCGTCGCCGATCACTCCTTCGATCGGCTCCTCGTCGACGCGCTCCCCGTCGGGGGCGACGATGACCAGCTGCGCGCTCGTGCCACTGGCCTGCGGGAAGGTGCGATCGAGCAGCGCGATGCCCTCCTGGGCCTCGGTTCCGGGGATCGAGAAGGAGTTGTCGGTGCCCTTCACGAAGCCCGTCGCCATGCCGACTCCGACGGTGCCGCCGACGATGCCGAGAAGAAGGAGCCAGGACACGAGGACGCGCCACGGGTGACGGTACGACCAGCGGCCGAGGGAGTACAGCAGTGTGGACACGAGCGCTCCGGAGGTGATCGGATCAGGACGGATCGATACAGCGATGTATCCGATACATAGATGTATCGTAGACGTGTGCGGAGCCGCAAGGCTGAGCATGAGGTGAGAAAGTGGATGCGTCGACGACGAGGCGGGAGGAGGACGCGGATGACCGACATCGGTGAGCGTCCGGCGTCCCGTCGCCGCGAACAGACCCGCGCGCGTCTCCTGGACGCGGCGCACGAGGTGTTCGCCGAGGTCGGGATGGATGCGGCGTCCGTCGAGACGATCTGCGAGCGCGCCGGATTCACCCGGGGCGCCTTCTACTCCAACTTCGAGTCGAAGGAGGAGCTCTTCCTCGCCCTCATCACCCAGCTGGCCGAGGCGAAGCTCGAAGAGGTCGCCGGCCGCGTGCGCGACCTCGATCCGGCGGCGCTCGCCGACCCGTCCGGGCTCGTGCGGCAGGTCGTCGGCGCCTCACTCGGCGAGCGCATGGAACCCCAGCTGATCAGCGAGATCCGCACCCAGGCGCTGCGCGACGCGCGCCTCGCCTCGGCATACCTCATCTGGCAGGAAGCCATGCGCGACCGCGTCGAGGACATCATCACGTACGTCGCCGAGGGGTTCGGGCTGAGGCTGCGCCTGCCCGTGGGCGAAGCCGCACAGCTCCTGCTCGACGTGTCCGACGACACCTGCACCCGCGCCACCCTCGAGGGCCGGTCGCAGGCCGAGATCAACGAGCTGCTCAACGCCCGGCTGGAGCGTCTCGTGGCCGCCCTGGTAGACGCGCCCGTCGTTTAGGCGCCGGCCGTCTCACCAGCGATCGCGCCCGCCTCGAGGAGTGCGTGGCACCGCTCGAGTCGCGCGAGCCACCAGTCCCGCCGTGCGGGATCGGCGGCGTGGCGCACCAGCAGGCCCTCGTCCACATGCACGCGTCGCGCCGCGACCAGGCCGTCGCGGGGGAGCAGGGGATCGGCGGTGACATCGGCGGCGAGCAGGGCGGCGGTGCCGAGCCCGCAGTCGTACTCCAGATCGGGCAGCGACGCCGCCAGCAGGGCGCCCATCGACAGTCCGACGCTGGTGTCGAGTGCGCTGGAGACGACCACCGGGAGGCCGGCGGCGGCGACGATGTCGCGGGCGCGGGCGATGCCGCCGAGCGGCTGCACCTTGATGACGAGCAGGTCGGCGGCGCCGGCGCGGGCGACGTCGAGGGGATCGGTGGCCTTCCTGACGCTCTCGTCGGCGGCGATGGGGATGTCCCAGTCGGCGAGGCGGTGGCGGAGCTCGGCGAGCTCGGCGATGCTCGCGCAGGGCTGCTCCGCGTACTCCAGGTCGAAGGCGGCGAGGGCGTGGAGGGCGCGCTCCGCCTCGTCGACGTTCCATCCTCCGTTGGCATCGACACGGATGCGGCCCTCGGCGCCGAGCTCGTCGCGCACCGCGCGGACGCGGGCGACATCGTCCGAGAGGTGCTGACCGCGCTCGGCGACCTTCACCTTCGCGGTGCGGCATCCCTCGAACCGCGCGAGGATCTCGGGAACGCGCCCGGCGTCGACGGCGGGAACGGTCGCGTTCACACGGACGTCGCCGCGGAGGGGGGCGGGCTGACGCTCCCAGCCGAAGTCGATCGCTGCGCTCAGCCACGTCGCTGCCTCCGGGTCGTCGTACTCGACGAAAGGCGAGAACTCCGTCCACCCCTCGGGGCCTTCGACGAGGAGGGCCTCCCGGACGTCGACGCCGCGGAAGCGGGTGGTGAGGGGGAGGGCGACCACGTGCGCGCCGTCGCGCAGGTCTGCCAGGGAGGGGATGCTCATGGGTCCATCCTGACGCGCTTCGACCTCATGACAATGTGTCATTGACTATAGTGTGTGACACACAGTACAGTGTGAGGCATGAGCGAAGAGGACATGCCCGACATCGACGGGCAGACGATCCACCTCCAGGAGCTGCGCCGGGGGACGGTGGTGCTGGCCTGCCTGCGCCTGCTGGCCGAGCCGGGCTACGGCTACGGACTCCTGGAGTCGCTGCAGGCGCGCGGCTTCGACACCGACGCGAACACCCTCTACCCGCTGCTGCGACGGCTCGAGAAGCAGGGCCACCTCACCAGCGAGTGGAACACCGACGACGCGCGGCCCCGCAAGTTCTACCGCACGTCTCCCGAGGGTCTGCGTCTCGCGCAGGCGCTCACCGACGATTTCCGTGCGATCGCCGCCGCGGTCGACGCGCTCCCCGAGGAGGACTGACATGAACGACACCCGCACCCCACAGGCCGCGGCGACGCTGACCGAGCGGTATGTCCAGGCGGTGACCCGCTCGATCCCGGAACCGCAGCGGGGCGACGTCGCCGCTGAGCTGCGCGGCTCCATCGCCGACCAGCTGGACGCCCGGATCGAGGCGGGCGAGCCTGCGGAGGCCGCCGAACGCGCGGTGCTCACCGCGCTGGGCGACCCCGACAAGCTCGCCGCCGGGATGATCGACCGCCCGCTGCACCTCATCGGGCCGCGCTACTACCTGGACTGGTGGCGGCTGCTGAAGCTGCTCCTGTGGATCGTCCCGCCGCTCGCCGCGTTCGGGATCGCCCTCGGGCAGACCCTCGCCGGCGCCCCCGTCGGCGCCATCATCGGGTCGACCATCGGCGGGACGCTCACAGTCATCGTGCACCTGGCGTTCTGGACCGCGCTCGTCTTCGTCATCATCGAACGGTCCGAGGCGGCCGGTGCGAAGAGCGGAGGGGTGGCGAACCCGTGGACGCTCGATGACCTGCCGGAAGTGCACGCCACGCGGGCGCGGTTCGCCGACATGGTGGCGAGCCTCGTGTTCCTCGCGTTCGCGGCGGCCGTTCTGGTCTGGGATCAGCTGGTCGGGCTCGCCTATGTGGGCGAGCGCTGGATGTCTCTGCTCGACCCGCGGCTCTGGCCCTGGTGGATCGGCGGGCTCCTGATCCTCCTCGCCGTCGAAGCGGCCTTCCAGGTGGTGCTGTACCTGCGCGGGCGCTGGACGGTCGCGCTCGCCGTCGCCAACACGCTCCTCAACCTCGTCGTGGCGGTGCCGGCGATCTGGCTGCTCTCGCGGGGGATGCTCCTCAACGAGGACTTCTGGCTCGCGGTCGTGCCGGCCCCGGACGCCGAGAAGGTCTACGGCATCCTGTCCGTCCTCACCGGCTTCGGAATCGCCGCCATCGCTCTCTGGGACACCATCGACGGGTTCCTCAAGGCCCGCCGCGCGCTGTCCTGATCTCTCGGTCGACCCCGGACCCGACACACGGCGTCACCGGCCGGTCGCTCCACGCCGCGGCCCCTCGCCGCCATGGGAGAATCGGCCGGTGACCTCGACCGCCCCGCTCCGCCATCCGCTCGACATCGACGCGGTGCCGCGGACCGAGCGGGCGCAGGCCCTGCTCGACGCTCTCGCGGAGCGCGTCGTGATCGCCGACGGCGCGATGGGGACGATGCTCCAGCGGTACGAGCCGACGCTCGAGGACTACCGCCAGCTCGAGGGGTGCAACGAGATCCTCAACGTCTCGCGTCCCGACCTGATCGCACGGATCCACGACGACTACCTGGCCGTCGGGATCGACGCTGTCGAGACGAACACGTTCGGGGCGAACTGGTCGAACCTGTCGGACTACGCCATCGACGATCGCATCCACGAGCTGGCAGAGGCGGGGGCGCGCATCGCGCGGGAGCGGTGCGAGGCTGCGGAGGCGGTCGACGGACGGATGCGGTGGGTGCTCGGCTCGATGGGTCCGGGGACGAAGCTCCCCTCGCTCGGCCACACCACCTACGCGCACCTGAAGGAGACTTTCGCGCTCCAGGCCGAGGGCCTGATCGACGGCGGCGCCGACGCGTTCCTCGTGGAGACGTCCCAGGATCTCCTGCAGACCAAGGCGGCCGTCAACGGGTGCAAGCAGGCCATCGTCGCGCGCGGCGTGCGGCTGCCGATCTTCGTCGAGGTGACCGTCGAGACGACCGGGACGATGCTGATGGGCTCCGAGATCGGCGCGGCGCTCACGGCGCTCGAGCCGTTGGGCGTCGACGCGATCGGCCTCAACTGCGCGACCGGTCCCGCCGAGATGAGCGAGCACCTGCGGCACCTGTCGAAGCACTCCGCCGTCACCATCGCCTGCATGCCCAACGCCGGGCTGCCGGTGCTGACGGCCGACGGCGCGTACTACCCCCTGACGCCCGGCGAGCTGGCGACCGCCCACGAGCAGTTCGTGCGCGAGTTCGGCATCGGCCTCGTCGGCGGCTGCTGCGGCACCACGCCCGAGCATCTCGCCGCGGTCGTCGAGAGGCTGCGGCCGCTGCAGGGCGGGGCGGCACGCTCGGCCACGACGGAGCCGGGTGTCGCCTCGCTCTACCAGCACGTGCCGTTCCAGCAGGATGCGTCGTACCTGGCCATCGGCGAGCGGACGAACGCGAACGGCTCGAAGGCGTTCCGTGAGGCGATGCTCGAGGGGCGCTGGGACGACTGCGTCGAGATCGCGCGCAACCAGATCCGTGTCGGGGCGCACCTGCTGGACGTGTGCATCGACTACGTCGGCCGCGACGGCGTCGCCGACATCCGCGAGGTCGTCTCCCGTTTCGCGTCGGCGTCGACGCTGCCGCTGGTGATCGACTCCACCGAGCCCGCGGTCATCCAGGCGGGGCTCGAGCTCATCGGCGGCCGGCCGGTGGTCAACTCCGTCAACTACGAGGACGGCGACGGCGCCGATTCCCGCTTCGGCCGGATCATGCCGCTCGTGAAGGAGCACGGCACCGCCGTCATCGCGCTGACGATCGATGAGCAGGGGCAGGCCCGCACCGCCGTGGACAAGCTGCGGATCGCCTCGCGACTCGTCGACGCGCTCGTGGGCGAGTGGGGGATGAAGGTCGAGGACATCGTCGTCGACTGCCTCACCTTCCCGATCGCGACCGGCCAGGAGGAGACGCGGCGCGACGCGATCGAGACCATCGAGGCGATTCGCGGACTCGTCGCGAAGTATCCCGGCATTCACACGACCCTCGGCGTCTCGAACGTGTCGTTCGGTCTCAACCCCGCCGCCCGGTCGGTGCTGAACTCGGTGTTCCTGCACGAGGCGACGCAGGCGGGGCTGGACTCGGGGATCATCGATGCGGCCAAGATCGTGCCGCTGGCCTCCCTCCCCGACGACCGCCGCCAGGTCGCGCTCGACCTCGTCTGGGACCGGCGGGAGTACGACGCCGAGGGGAACGTGACGTACGACCCGCTCGCGGTGATGCTCGACATGTTCGCCGGTGTCGACACGGCGGCCCTGCGCGACCAGCGGGCGGCCGAGCTCGCCGCGCTGCCCGTCGGTGAGCGGCTGCAGCGGCGGATCATCGACGGCGAGCTGAAGGGACTCGAGGCGGACCTCGACCTCGCGCGGGCCGACGGGATCGCCCCGCTCCAGATCATCAACGACCACCTCCTGGAGGGGATGAAGGTCGTCGGCGAGCGATTCGGCGCCGGGCAGATGCAGCTGCCGTTCGTGCTGCAGTCGGCGGAGGTCATGAAGACCGCCGTCGCGCTCCTCGAACCGCACATGGAGAAGTCGAGCGCGTCGGGCAAGGGGCGGATCGTCCTGGGGACGGTGCGCGGCGACGTCCACGACATCGGCAAGAACCTCGTCGACATCATCCTCACCAACAACGGCTACGACGTGGTGAACCTCGGCATCAAGCAGCCGATCGCCGACATCATCGCGGCGGCCGAGGAGCACGACGCCGACGTGATCGGCATGTCGGGGCTGCTCGTGAAGTCGACGGTCGTCATGAAGGAGAACCTGCAGGAGCTCCAGGCGCGCGGGCTCGCGGGGCGGTGGCCGGTGCTCCTCGGGGGCGCGGCGCTCACCCGTGCCTATGTCGAGGACGATCTCGCCGCCCTCTTCGACGGCGAGGTGCGCTACGCGAAGGACGCGTTCGAGGGGCTCGCGCTGATGGAGCCCCTGGTGCGGGTGGCGCGCGGGGAGAGCCCGGACGCGGTCGGCCTCCCGCCGCTGAAGAAGCGCATCCACCGTGAGGGGTCGCTGCTGACTCTCACCGAGCCGGAGGCCATGCCGGCGCGATCGGACGTGGCCTCCGACAACGCCGTGCCCGCGCCGCCGTTCTGGGGGACGCGGATCGTGCGGGGGATCGCGCTGGCGGACTATGCTGCGTTCCTCGACGAGCGCGCCACCTTCATGGGGCAGTGGGGCCTGAAGCCCGGACGCGGGGAGGACGGACTGTCCTACGAGCAGCTGGTCGAGACCGAGGGCCGTCCGCGGCTGCGGTACTGGCTCGACCGGATCCTCGCGGAGGGGATGCTCGACGCGTCGGTCGCGTACGGCTACTTCCCGGTGGTGTCGGAGGGCGATGACCTCGTGGTGCTCCATCACGGCGACGACCCGGCGGGGGTGCTCGGGCCGGCGGGGCTGTTGGCTCCGGACGGCGGGTCGGCGGGTGCGCTGGGTGCCGAGCGGCTGCGTTTCTCCTTCCCGCGGCAGCGACGCGACCGGCACCTGTGCCTCGCCGATTTCGTGCGGTCCCGGGAGTCGGGCGCCGTGGATGTGCTCCCCGTGCAGCTGGTCACCGCCGGTGCCCGCATCGATCAGGTGACCGCGAAGCTGTTCGCCGAGGATCGCTACCGCGACTACTACGAGCTCAACGGTCTCGTGATGCAGCTGACCGAAGCGTTGGCCGAGTTCTGGCACGCGCGCATCCGCTCGGAACTGGGGTTCGCCGCGGAGGATCCCGCCGACACCGCCGGCCTGTTCAAGCTCGAGTACCGGGGCGCGCGCTTCTCACTCGGTTACCCTGCGTGTCCGGACATGGAGGATCGCCGGAAGGTCGTCGAGCTGCTCCGCCCGGAGCGCATGGGCGTCGAGCTCAGTGAGGAGCTGCAGCTGCACCCGGAGCAGTCGACGGACGCGTTCGTCTTCCACCACCCCGAGGCGAAGTACTTCTCGGTCTAGGCGCCCGGTCTAGCCCTCGCGGGTGCGGAGCATCCAGGCCAGCGGTCCGGAGATTTCGTCGAACCCGAACGGTCGGTAGACGTCCTGCGCGTCGGCGGTGGCCAGGAGGACGCGTCGGATGCGCAGTCCGTCGAGCTCGGCCATCACTCCGTCGATGAGTCGGGCGCCGATGCCGCGTCCTCGCAGGTCGGCGTCGACGAACACGTCGCAGAGCCAGGCGAAGAACACGCCGTCGGTGACCACGCGCGCGTAGGCGACCTGCGTGCCGGTCTCGCCGTCGTAGACGCCGTAGTTGCGGGAGGCGTCGATGGCGGCGTCGTGCTTCTCGCGCGGGCGACCCAGCGCCCAGTACGCCTCCTCGCTCAGCCACCGGTGCACTCGTGCGCGGTCGATGCGTTCGGGGTCGGCCGAGAAGACGTACGCGGGGGAGCTGGAGGCCATAGCTCGACTGTACGGCGCGCGTACGACCCCACGCGCTGCCGCCGGACCGTCAATCCCGTCAATCCCGGCGATCGGGCGGCGGGTCGACGTCGGAGACGAACCGCACGGTCGGCGCGGGCCGATCGACGTACGAGCGCCCGGCGGGACTGTGCCAGCGCAGCCGCCCGCGGCCGAGCTGCTCGACCCGCCACTGCGACCGGTGCTTGAGCACGTGGTGGCGCCGGCACAGGGTCGCGAGGTTGTCTTCGCTGGTCGCGCCGCCCTGCGCATGGTCGACCGTATGGTCCGCGTCACAGCGGTGAACCGGCTGGCGGCACCCCACGAACCGGCAGTGCTCGTCGCGGGCTCGCAGAAGGCGGCGCAGCTGCTCGGAGGGTCGGTAGCGATCGACGGCGAGCACCGATCCATCGACGGGACTCGTCATCACCCGGTCCCATCCTGGGGCGCCACCAGCGAGCTCGAGGGCCTGCGAGAGAGGGATCGGCCCGTAGCCTGCGAGCAGGCACGGTTCCCGGGACGCTCCCAGTGCCGTCAGCACCGGCACCGTCACCTGCACCTGCGCGGTGAGGTGGCTGAATCCGCGTCGACTTCCGTGGGCGCCGCGGGCACCGTGGGCACCAGCCTGCCCGGCGTCGTGCCCGGCGTCCGGCTCGGCATCGTGCCCGGTATCGTGCGCGGTCGGGGACCCGGCGAGCAGGAGGTCGGCGAACACGTCGGCGCGCAGGTGGTCCATCGTCCGCTGTCCGGCTCCGCTCGAGCGATCATCGCTGATCCCGACGGCATCGCCGATCCCTTCGATGTCGTCGCGCCCGTCGATGTCGCCCAGCCTGTCGGCGTGCGCGATCTCCGCCCTGCCGCCATCGTCGTCACCGTGGCCCTCCGCCACGCGTTCGGCCGCGTGGACCTCGCGTGCGATCGTGGTCAGCCGGTCGCGGATGCCGTAGGCGAGCACCGCCGGCAGGTCGGCCAGGATGCGTGCCATACCGTCGTCGAGGTCGCTGACGATCACGCGGCGACCGGTGCGCGCACGTTCATACCGTTCGTGGAGCGACTCGGGGTGCGCGTGCTCAGCGAGCGCTCGCGCGGCCGGTCGGAGCTGCGCAGCCGTCATGCTGACCGCCAGGGCGAGGGTCCGCGTCTCGAACCACTCGCGCGCCGCATCGTCGACCACTGCTGCGCCCGCCTCGACGATCGCCGCGACGTGCGCGCGGCCGACCTCGCCGGCGCTCCACGCGGCCAGCGTCGCAGGGAACAGTGACGTGAGCGAAGCCGCGGCGTCCATCCGACCCTGCACGGTCCGGTCGGACAGGTGCAGCGCCGCGCCGAGCTGTGCCGCCAGGTCTCGCACCTCGAGGTCACCGGTCCTCGACGAGGCCCCCGGCACTGCCTCGGCCACGCCACGCGCCCAGCGGTGCGCCTCAGCGAGCACCGTGGTCAGCGCAGCCTGAGCCCGCGCGACTGCGCGGTGCGCCTCGACCGCACGCGTGACGAACGCGTCTGCCGCGGCGGTGTGGCCCTCGAGGCCCGATCCATTGCTCGTCATGTCCTCCATTTTCATGTATGCCGGGCAGACTTTCGAAGATATTTACGAACTGTGGATAACTCGCCATCGACGGTCCGAGATGTCGGTGGCAGTCGTGACACTGTCCTCATGGAGGCTGGAGATGCGGAGAATCGTCGTCGGAGTACTGCTGGCCGGGGCGCTGGGGGCCGTCGCCGGATGCGCCGCCGTCCCGCTCCTGGGCGCCGAGGGGGTGGCGTGCGCGTCGTGGGTCGCCTTCGAGACCGACGAGCAGCGTGCGTCCGCGGCCGACCTCGTGATCGTTGCGACCGGCATCGAGCGCGACGGGACGATGGAGATCCTGGGATACGACGCGAACGCCTACACCGTGAGCGTCGCCGAGATCGAGAAGGGCGCCGTCGACGGGGGCGTCGGCGCGACCGTCCGCGTCGGATCGACGGCCGACTCCTGCAGCGCCAGGCCGTACGGCGACGAGGATCAGATGCTCCAGAGCGAGCCTTTGCGTCTCTGTCTCACGCGCACCGACGCGGGCTGGACCACGCTGACACCGTTCGACGGCGCACGGCCGATCGACGACTCCTCGCCGACGACCTCTCCGGCGCCCGGCGACTGACGCTCAGCCGACCCGCTGCCCGCACATGCCGCAGACGCCGGTCGCCGGCACCTCGACGAAGCAGTCCGGGCAGAAGACCGCCGGCCGCTCGGGGACGGTCGGGGCCGCGACCCTCGTCGGCGATGCGGCGCGGGGCGCACGGCGCTCGCGCGGGGCCTTGATCGCCGGTTCGGGCCGCGTGACGATGACCGGCCGGTGGGCCAGGCAGTAGAGACGGACGAATCCCGCCGGGTTGTTCGGATGCCGGTGCTTGACGACCCAGAGGTCCTCGCGGTCGCGGACCTCCGAGGACGGGCCGCACGTCGCACAGCGGGTGGCTTCGCCGGGAACCGCCTCCGACGCGCGCAGCGGGGTGTCGAACGGGATGGCATCGCGCCAGTCGGAGGAGTTCCTGATCTTCATGACCCCTCCAGCTTCCCACGGTGCGCCGCCCAGCCGGACCAGTCGGCGGCGTCGATCACGCAGAACCGATTGCCCTCCGGGTCCTCCATGATGATGTAGTCCGCGTCGGTGGGCCGCTTGTCCCAGTGCACCTCGCGCGCACCGAGCGCCGTCAGTCGCTCGATCTCTGCGGACTGGTCGTCGGCGTAGAGGTCGAGGTGGATCCGCGGCGGCAGCGTGCGCGGTGCGGGCACCGCGTCCAGCGAGACGCTCGGGCCCGCCCCCGGCCCCGCGGTGGGGTGGAGCAGCGCGAAGTCCTCGCCGATCGGCTCGCGGGCGACGTAGCCCAGCGCGGCCGTCCAGAAGGCGATCTCCGCCGCGAGATCATCGACGCGGATGACGATCGAACCGATCGTGAGCATGGACCCTCCCGTCGCCACGGTACCCGGCAGTCAGCGGCGGGTGAAGGCCTCCGCTGCTCTGCCCGCGTCGGCACCGACACCCGCGGGGAAGGGGACGGAGGAGGCGACCGGCTTCGCGCGACGCAGCGACGACAGCACCGCGCCGCCGACCAGCAGGAGTCCGACGACGGTGGTGACGGCGCGGAGGGTGTCCCAGGTCGCCGTCGAGGTGACGAGCGAGTACACCAGGAAGTTCCCGACGTTCTCGGTGAGGGGGCCGCCGGGCACGTACGAGATGCTCGTTCCGCCTCCGACGGCGAACGGCCAGAACCACATGTTCATCATCAAGCCGAACAGATACGACGACGCGATGCCGTAGGCGCAGAGCATGACGATCTCGCCCGCGCCGCGGACGCGCCGCGGCAGCAGCCCCGCCCCCGCCCCCACCCAGCCACAGGCGAACATCTGGAATGGGAGCCACGGTCCGATCCCGCCCCACATGACCGCCGACAGGGCGATCGCCGAGGCCCCCAGCAGCAGCCCGAATCGCGGCCCGAAGGCACGGCCGGCGAGGATCAGCAGCACGAACAGCGCCTCCACGCCGCCGACGCCCGTGCTCGCGATCCGCACGGCCGCGCCGACGGCGGCGAGCACGGCGAGCAGTGCGAGCGTGTGCGCCGAGCGCACCGACGCGTCGAGCGCACCGAGGACCAGGACGACCGCCAGCGGCGCCAGCGACAGCGCGATGTACGGCACCGCGGCCTGCGCCTGCGTCGGCACGGCAGAGGCGACGAGCGGCCAGAGGAACGCGGCCAGCGCGGTCAGCTGCGCCGCGACGAGCGCGATCGTGCGCCCGCTCGGCCGCCCAGGATGGGCGCGAGATCGCGACGCCGACGCGGAGACGGATACGGGAGCGGGCGCAGGAACAGGAGACGCGGAAGCAGAGGACGCGGAAGCAGGGGGCGCGGAGACGGGGGACAGCCGAGCCTCGATGCTGCGCTCGCCGGACGGTGCGACCAACGCCTCTCCCGCCTGCGCCAGCACCGCCACGGGGCCGAGTACGCCCCGGTCCATCGAGAGGATCCGGTCGGCGAGGCTCGCCGCGAACTCGGCGTCGTGGGTCGCGAACAGCACGGCGGCTCCGGCCGCGGACTGAGCCAGGAGCGCACGCTGCACGAGCTCCCGCGCCACCGGGTCGAGACCCCGTGTCGGCTCGTCGACGAGAAGCACCCCGGGTCGGTGCGCCGTCTGCAGCGCGATGGCGAGGCATCTCCGCTCCCCGGCGGAGAGGTCGCGCGGATGGCGTGTGCTCAGGCGCCCGGCGGTGTCGGCATCCCGGCCGATCAGCCCTGCGACCCGCGCAAGCGTCGTGCCCGGTGCCGCACCTGCCCGCCGATCGGCGCGGCGGCACTCCGCTCCGACGGTGTCGCGGACGAACAGGTCATCGGACGCGTCGGGCACGAGAGCCACCCGCCGTGCGGGGGAGGGGGCGCCCCCCGTGCCGGTGGCGAGCGCCGCGAGAAGGCTCGACTTGCCCGCGCCGTTCGCTCCGACGAGGGCGACGCGCTCGCCGCCGAGGAGCGTCACCGCTGCCGCGTCGACCGCCACCCGGTCGCCGTGACGGACGGTCACCGACTCGGCGGTCAGCACCGCCGGGCGTCCATGACTCCGGAGAGGCGACGCCCGATGCGCGGGGGACGCCCCGAGATCGCCCCTCGCGTCCTGATCTTCCGGAGTTGCGAACGACTCCGCGCGGGTCGACGGGTGCGGACCCGACGACATGTGCTCCGCGACCTCGTGCTCCGCGACCTCGGACTCCGCGACTTCGCCCCGGTCGATCCGGAGCACCCGGTCCGCGATCCCGGCGAGCGCAGCGGTGCGGTGCTCGGCGACGACGACGCAGATCCCGGCCTCGTGGGCGAGCGCACCGAGAAGGGACACGATGTGACGGCGGGCGGAGACGTCGAGGTCGGCGAGCGGCTCGTCCACCAGCAGCAGCACCGGATGCTCGACGATGGCCGCGGCGATCGCGACGAGCGTCGCCTCACCGGCCGAGAGTCCGCGCAGGCGACGTCCGAGCAGGTGGGGGATCCCCACCCGCGCGGCGACCTCCCGCACCCGTGCCGCGCGGAGGACGGGTGCCACCCCCCGCAGCTCGAGGCTCAGCCCGATCTCGTCGTCGACCCGATCGGTGACGAACGCCTCCCGCGGATGCTGGAGGACGACGCCGACCGTCCGCGCGGTGTCGCGCGGCGGGGTGGTGCGGCGATCGTGGCCGACGATGCGGACGTCTCCCGTGAGCGTGCCGCCGTCGACGTGGGAGTGGAGGCCGCTGAGGGTGCGGAGGAGCGTGGACTTCCCCGACCCGGTCGGTCCGGCCAGCACGACGACCTCGCCGTGCGCGAGCGATAGGGCGGCCACCCGGACCACGGTGCGGCCACCTCCGCCGTCGAACCCTGCCCGCGCGTCAAGGAGCTCCACGGGGTGGGCGCAGTCGCCGTCGAGAGCGCGCCCGGCGTAGCCGCGGAGCTCCAGGGCGGCAGCGACCGCCGTCGCCCGCTCGATCGTGCGCTCCAGGACCGGAGCGAGCGTCCGCAGACCCGCACGCTCGCCGCGCAGCCGCTGCGCGAAGCGGACGGCGCGGACCGCGTCGACGAGGGCGGGGAGCGTCGCCCACGCGACCGACAGCGCGCGGGCGAGTCCGCGCAACGGGCCCGTGCGCGCGCCGCGGGCGAGGAGGCGCGGCACGTCGAGGATCGCGTTCAGCATCCCGAAGGCGAGGATGACGGCGGCGATCGGCAGCGCCGATGCCACGGCCGTCCACAGGCCCCCCGTGGTCACCGGACCGAGCAGCTCGACGTGACCGAGCGGCGGCGGCAGCCGGAACGCCGGCAGGTCGAGGAGCACCGTCCCTGCGCCGTCGGCGCCGTGGAACAGCACCCGGTAGACGACCCGGACCGCGATGAACCCGACGGCCAGCGCGGCCGCCGCTCGCAGCGGTCCGGGTCGGAAGGTCACGAGGTCGGCGCGGCGGGTGCGCCGTCGAGGGTGAACAGCAGACCGATGCTCTCACCCGGCTGGGCGCGCAGGGTCGCGACGCCCTCTTCCGCATAGGCCCAGTCTCCGCCGGCGGGCTTGACCCAGAGAGCCCAGTAGCCGAAGCCGGGGGGCGTGCTGGCGCAGGTCTCGACGTAGTCGGGGTCCTCGGTCGAGCCGAGCGGCTCGTCGGCGGACGGGAGTCCGTTGACCCGGCAGATGAAGTCGGGGTACTCCTCGGTGCCCTGCAGGGTCACGGCCGCATCCTCCAGCAGGTCGGCGACGGCGATCTGCTCGTCGGCGGGGCGGCACCACTCCTGGGCTGAGCCGCCGGGGAGGGCCGAGGCGTCGACGGAGAGCGTGACGCCCGCGTCGTCCGCGCACGCGCCCTCGGTCACCGCCGATGCCGCCGTGGGCGTGGGTGTCTCGTCGGGCGCCGTCGTCGCGGTGCAGGCGGCGAGGGAGAGGGCGAGGGCGGCGGTGGAGGCCAGGGCGAGGAGGCGGGTCTGCAGGGTCACCGATCCAGGGTAGGGCGTGGCGCTGCCGCCGCGTCGCCACGTGACGCTCCGCGTAGGCTGGGGCCATGGTCGACACCGCGTCTTCGCCCGTCTCCGAGCTGTTCGATCCGGCCGAGTGGGCTCCGGCGCCGGGAAGCGATGCGTACACCGACATCACGGCGCACGTGTCGGTCGACGGTCGGGTCGCGCGCATCGCCTTCGACCGCCCGGAGGTGCGCAACGCCTTCCGCCCGCACACCGTCGACGAGCTCTACCGGGCCCTGGACATCGCCCGGCAGGATCCGCGCATCGGCGTGGTCCTGCTCACCGGAAACGGGCCGAGCCCGAAGGACGGCGGCTGGGCGTTCTGCTCGGGTGGCGACCAGCGCATCCGCGGACGCGACGGCTACAAGTACTCCGACACCGACGCCGTCACCGACCCCGCCCGGGCGGGACGGCTGCACATCCTCGAGGTCCAGCGCCTCATCCGCTTCATGCCCAAGGTCGTCATCGCCGTGATCCCCGGGTGGGCGGCCGGAGGCGGGCACTCGCTCCATGTCGTCTGCGACCTGTCGATCGCCTCGGCCGAGCACGGCCGCTTCAAGCAGACCGATGCCGATGTGGGTTCCTTCGACGCGGGGTACGGCTCGGCGTACATGGCCCGCCAGGTCGGCCAGAAGTTCGCCCGCGAGGTCTTCTTCCTCGCGGAGGAGTACTCGGCTCAGCGTGCCTACGAGATGGGAGCCGTCAACCGCGTGGTGCCGCATGCCGAGCTCGAGCGGGAGGCGCTCGCCATGGCGCGGACCATCCTCACGAAGTCGCCGACCGCCATCCGCATGCTGAAGTTCGCCTTCAACGCGGTCGACGACGGCCTCGTGGGCCAGCAGGTCTTCGCCGGTGAGGCGACGCGTCTGGCGTACGGGACGGATGAGGCCGTGGAGGGGCGCGACGCGTTCCTCGAGAAGCGCGACCCGGACTGGTCCACATTCCCGTACCACTACTGAGGCGGTCATGAGAGCGGAACCCGTCGACGGCGCCGACCCCCGCGCGGTGCTCCGCGGGCTGCGCGGCGCGGTCCTCGGCGCCGGTCCGGCGATCGCCCTCGGCGGCGGCGTGCCCGCTGGCGAGGTCCCCTCCGGCACCGCCGTCATCGTCACGACGTCGGGCTCGACCGGTCATCCGAAGTCGGTCGTGCTCAGTCGGTCGGCGCTCACCTCCAGCGCGCTGGCCACGGCCGACCGGATCGGATCGGGGGCGTGGCTCCTGGCGCTTCCGGCCGGCTACATCGCCGGCGTGCAGGTGCTCGTGCGCGCCCTCGTGGCCGGCCGTGAGCCCGCGATCCTGGCCGGCTCCTTCTCGACGCAGGCCTTCGCCGCCGCCGCGGGGGCCATGGCCTCCAGCGACGGCGGCGTCGCCGTGCCGATGTACACCTCCCTCGTGCCGGCGCAGCTGCAGACGCTGCTCGATGCGGAGGAGACCGGGATCCGGACGGGGCTGCAGCGGTTCGAGGCGGTGCTGGTGGGCGGTCAGGCGCTCGCAGCGCCGCTCGCCGACCGTGCGCGGGCAGCCGGCGTGCGGGTCGTCCGCACCTACGGGTCGAGCGAGACGAGCGGCGGGTGCGTGTACGACGGGGTGCCGCTCGGCGGCGTCGACGTGCGCATCGAGGACGACGAGGTGCAGGTGGCCGGACCCGTGCTCGCCGAGGGCTATCTCGGAGAGCCGGAGCGGACGGCGGCCGCTTTCGTGCGGGACGCCGCGGGCAGGCGGTGGTATCGCACGGGAGACCTCGGCACCTTCGACGGTGTGCTCCGGGTCACGGGCCGACGCGACAACGTGATCGTCTCCGGTGGGGTGAACGTGTCGCTGGACCGGGTCGAGCGGGTGGTGCGCTCGCTTCCCGGGCTGCACGATGCCGTCGTCGTATCCGTCGCGGACCCGCGGTGGGGCGAGGCATCGGTGGTCGCCGTCCCTGCCGCCGACCTGGCCGGCGCTGATGTCGCCGCCGTGCTGCGGGAGACGAGGGCCGCGGTCGGCGCGGCGCTGGGTGCACCGGCGCGTCCTCGCGGCATCCTTCCGGTCGACCGGATCCCGCTGCTGCCCTCCGGCAAACCGGACCGGGGGACGCTGCGCGCCGCTGCCGCCCGCGCAGCGGTCTGACCGGCCACGCACACCGGCCGCACATACCGGCCGCACATACCGCGGCGCAATAGGATGATCGATCGTGGCAGCGAGCACCCGTAAGAAGAAGTCCGGCGGCGCGAAGAAGCAGCGCCCGCGCGGCAATCCGCAGAAGGCCCAGGTCTCCGGCGACCCGCGTCACGTCGCGCCCGCGACGCTCGGCGACTGGATCGCCGCCGCGCGCCTGCGGACGCTGCCGCTGGCGATCGCCCCGGTCGTGATCGGCACGGGTGCGGCCCGCGTCATCGACAACCGCTTCCACTGGGTCATCGCACTCGCCTGCCTGGTCGTGGCCCTCGCGCTGCAGATCGGGGTGAACTTCGCCAACGACTACAGCGACGGGATCCGCGGCACCGACGACCACCGGGTCGGCCCGGCGCGGCTGACCGCGTCGCGCAAGGCGAGCCCCCGCGCTGTGCTCACCGTCGCGCTCGCCTTCTTCGGCATCGCCGCCGCGGCCGGGATCGCCATCGTCGTGCGCACCGGACACTGGTGGATGCTGATCGTGGGAGCGGTGTGCATCGTCGCCGCCTGGTTCTACACCGGCGGAAAGCGGCCCTACGGCTACTACGGGCTCGGCGAGGTGTTCGTCTTCGTGTTCTTCGGGCTCGTGGCCACACTCGGCACGACGTTCGTCCAGGCGGGGGCCGTGCCGGACGAGGCGTGGTTCGGCGCGGTCGCCGCGGGGCTGCTCGCGTGCGCGGTGCTGCTGGCCAACAACCTCCGCGACCTCGAGCAGGACCGCCTGGCGGGCAAGCGCACCCTGTCGGTGCTGATCGGCAAGCGCGCCACGCAGATCCTCTTCACGGTGCTGATCCTCGTGCCGTTCGCGATCGCGGCGGTGCTCGCGCTCGTCTACCCGATCGCCTGGCTGTCGCTGCTGGGACTGCTGCCGGCGCTGGCGGCCGTGCTCATCGTCTGGACCTACCGCGACCCGCGCGAGCTGGTCGTCGCGCTGAGTGTCACGTCGCTGACGTCGCTCGCCTACGCCGGGTTCCTGTTCTGGGCCTTCGTCGGCTGAGAGGCCGATCGGGATATCAGCGCGGGGCGTCGTCGCCGACGGCGTCCTCGACGTCCTCGTCGGTGGGCTCGCGTCGACGGGTCGCCTCCGACCGGGATGCGCGGCGTGACGCCAGATCGGCCGACAGGTCGTCGAGCGGGCGGCGCAGGAACAGCGTCGACAGGCTGAGCCCGATGAGGGCGGCGAAGATGGCCGACAGCCAGTAGAGCTCCCGCATCACCGGGATCAGCATCATGATCCCGAACGGGACGAAGAAGGCCGCGAGCCGCAGCACCGAATACACCAGAGCCGACCGCGCACGCATGCCTCCAGCTTACGCCGAGCACCCAGCGTCTTCGGAGGCCCGGCCTCCCCCCGGAGCCTAGGATGGAGACGTGGCGCGTGTGTACCTCATCCTGGCGCTGTTGGCGATCACTTTCTGGGTCTACAGCATCGTCGACTGCGCGCTCCAGCCGCCCACACGCCACCGGGGCGTGAGCAAGCCGGTCTGGCTCCTCATCGTCGTGCTGCTGCCCGTGGTGGGCGGGATCCTCTGGTTCGCGATCGGCCGCTCGCGCCGCGCGAGCGCGATCATGTTCCGCGCGCCCGACGACGACCCCGACTTCCTGGGCCGCATCGGCACGATCAGCGATCAGGACGAGCGGATCCGTCGCCTGGAGGAGGAACTGGCCGCTCTCGACTCCGAGGCCGATGATCCGGGCGACGCGGGCCACGAGGACGGGACGGATCATCCCGGGCCGGCAGCGGACGGCGATGTCGACGGCACCCCCGGTCCCCGCGGCACCCACAGCTGACATGGACGCGGATCCGACCGCCGGACGCGCTCCGGCGACCGACGCCGCGGCCGCTCTGCTCGGTCGCCTGGTCGAGCTCGGCGTGGGCCACGTGGTCCTCAGTCCCGGTTCGCGCTCTCAGGCGCTGGCGCTCGTGGCCGCCGAGCTCGAGTCGCGTGGGCTGATCCAGCTGCATGTGCGCATCGACGAGCGGGTGGCGGGCTTCACCGCGCTCGGCATCGGCCGGGAGTCGCGGATGCCGGCGGTCGTCGTGTGCACGTCGGGCACCGCGACGGCGAACCTGCTCCCGGCCGCGTTGGAGGCTCACCACGCCGGGGTGCCGTTGCTGCTGCTGACCGCCGACCGTCCGCCGGAGCTCCGCGGCGTCGGAGCCAACCAGACCACCCGTCAGCCGGGCATGTACAGCCTCAGCACGCGCTACGAGGCGGATCTGCCCGTGCCTGAGGAGACCGACGACGGGACGGGGGAGCAGTCGGCCATGCTCCGCCGGGTTGCCGACGAGGCGATGGCCGCCGCCCTCGGGGCGGGTACGCGCCAGGCCGGTCCCGTGCACCTGAACCTCCCGTACCGCGAGCCGCTCGCCGGCGCGCTGCCGCCCTGGCTCGGCGCGCCCGCCGAGGGGCGCACGGCGCCGATGCCGGCTGAGGATCGTGTGGACGCCGACCCTGTCGAGACAGATCCGTCGGGCGCTCTCTACCAGGGCGGCGGGGGGATCGGCGAGGCTGACCTGCCGACCGATCCCGACGCCGATCCGCTCGTGCTGGAGCGCGGGCCGCGCACCGTGGTGGTCGCCGGCGCGGATGCGGGTCCGGCGGCGGAGGAGCTCGCCCATCGCGGCGGATGGCCGCTGGTGGCGGAGGTCGTGAGCGGTGCGCGCTTCGGGCGGCACCTGGTGCACGGATACCGGCGACTGCTCGCCGACCCTGACCTCGGGGGCCGCGTGGAGCGCGCGATCGTGTTCGGTCACCCCACGTTGAGCCGCGAGGTCGTCGCCCTGCTGTCGCGTCCGGACGTCGAGGTGTTCGCGGTGCGCGGTCCCGGTGAGCCGCTCAACCTCAACGGCGCCACCACGCCGGCCGATGCCGTCGTCGCCGCTGTCGGCGATCCGGACCGCGAGTGGCTGGGAGCCTGGCTCCGCGCGTCGCGGGCGCAGTCCGTGGACCTCAGCCCGCCCGCGCCCGACGCCGAGGGGCTCGCCTCCGCCGTTCCGCAGGAGCGCCTGGGCGCGATCGCCGCCGAGCTGGGCGCGATCCGGGCCCCGATCGACCGCGCCGTCCTCGTCGATGCGGTGTGGCGGGCGAGCTGGCCCCACGACCGGGTGCTCTTCGCGGCGTCGCGGCTCGTGCGGGTCGCCGACGAGGTGCTGCCGGGAAAGAAGGTCCCCGTCCACGCCAACCGCGGCCTCGCCGGCATCGACGGCACCGTCGCCACCGCCATCGGCATCGCGCTGGCGAGCCAGAGCGATGGCCGTCCCGGCGTGACCCGCGTGCTCGTGGGCGACCTCGCGCTGCTCCACGACGTCGGCTCCCTCCTGCTTCCCGTCGGGGAGACGCCGCCGCGCGTGCAGGTCATCGTCGGCAACGACGGCGGCGGCACCATCTTCGACGGCCTGGAGGTCGCGGACGTCGCGGGTGAGTCCGCGCGGACCCGCGTGCTGTACACCCCGCAGGGCGTGAAGATCGACCAGCTCGCCGCCGCCTACGGCGCGCAGTACCAGCGCGTGGAGACGCGGACGGCGCTCGATCAGGCCCTCACCGGTGCGGTCTCGGGCATCCAGATCATCGAGGTCGCCCTGAGCCGTTGATCGCGGGCGGAACGGCCTGAGCGGCGTGCACGGGCGGGTGACGCGCGCGGCGCGGTCCGACATGATGTGTCCATGACTGCGAAGAGCCAGCACCATTGGACCGGCGACCCGACGACGCTCCTGCGCGTCGGCGAGGGATTCCGTCTGGCAGACGTCGATCCCGATGCCACTCCCGGCTACGAAGGGGCGAAGAAGCACGCCGAGGCCGATCTCGCGACCGGCGCCGAGCAGTTCGACGAGCTGCAGGAACGGCTGTTCGCCCAGAGCAGGGTGGCGGAGGAGTCGGAGGGGGCGACGCGGCCGGCGTCGGTCCTGCTGGTGCTGCAGGCGATGGATTCGGCGGGCAAAGGCGGCATCGTCCGTCACGTCATCGGCGCGACCGACCCGCAGGGTGTCCATCTGAAGGCGTTCAAGAAGCCCACCGAGGAGGAACTCGCGCACGACTTCCTGTGGCGCATCGAACGAGAGGTGCCCCAGGCGGGGTACATCGGGGTGTTCGACCGCTCCCACTATGAGGACGTGCTGATCGGGAGGGTGCGGGAGCTCGCCCCCGCCGATGAGATCGAACGCCGCTACGGCGCGATCGTGGACTTCGAGAAGCGGCTGACCGACGCCGGCGTCCACGTCGTGAAGGTGATGCTGCACATCTCTCCCGAGGAGCAGAAGGCGCGTCTGATGGAGCGGCTGGAGCGGCCGGACAAGCACTGGAAGTACAACCCGGGCGATGTCGACGAGCGTCAGCTGTGGCCCGCCTACATGGACGCCTATCAGCGGGTGTTCGACCGGACGTCCACCGACGAGGCGCCCTGGCACGTGGTTCCTGCGAATGCGAAGTGGTACGCGCGGCTGGCGGTGCAGGCGCTCGTGCTCGACGCGCTGGAGAAGATCGATCCGCAGTGGCCGGCGGCGACCTTCGACGTCGAGGCGGAGAAGGCGCGTCTGGCGGCGACCTGATCCTGCGCCATCACGCCGTGCCGCGCGCCGCCCACGCGACGGCGTCCACGCGGAAGGGGCCGTCGCCGAGCTCGGCGTGGCAGCGCCGCCGGACCTCCTCGATCGCGGCGGCGCCGAGGCCGTCGAGCCGGCCGGCCGTGGAGCCGACGCCGAGGAGGTGGACGTCCCACCACTGCGCGAACGAGTCGTAGGCAGCAGAGGCCGTCAGCTCGCCGCCCACGACGTCGCGGCAGCCGGCATCGGAGAGCAGCAGCTTGAGATGTCCGCGGTGCGTCCCCGGCCGGAGGTCGCGGGCCGGGGATCCGGAGACGTCGCGCGCCGCCCGCAGGAACACCGAGTGCGGGGCGCGGTCATTCTCGAAGTCCCAGACGCACGCCGCGACGGTGCCGCCGGGTCGTGTGACGCGGACCATCTCCCGTATGCCGGCGGGGGCATCCGAGAGGAAGTGGACAGCGAGCTCGCTCAGCGCCGCATCGAAGGAGTTCACCGCGAAGGGCAGGTCCTCGGCGGTGCCCACCACCGCCGTGACCAGCGGCAGGCGTTCCCGGAGGGCGTCGATGAAGTCGCCGGAGGGATCGATCGCGGTGACGCGCTGGGGGGTGTTCCGTGCCGCCAGGACGGCCGTCAGCGCACCCGGTCCGCTTCCCACGTCGAGCACGCGCGCCCATGGGTCCAGGGTGACCCAGTCGGCGAACGCGACGGCGAGAGGCGCGGAGAAGCGCCCCATGAATTCGTCGTAGGCCGTCACGCCCGGGAACGACATGGCGCGGAGTCTACGCCCGGCGATGTGCGTGCGGCAGGGGGTCCGGCGAGGGCGGCGGGCGAGGGGGTCAGGCGGGCGTCGGGCGGGGTCAGGCGAGGGCGTCGACGATGGGGCGGAACTTCACGCGCGTCTCGAGCATCTCCGCCTCCGGGTCGCTGCCTGCGACGATGCCGGCACCGGCATACGCGGTCAGCGGGATCGTCGAGGGTGCCGGTGCGAGGTCTGACTGTGCGGCGAGGTCCGACTGTGCGGCGAGGTCTGTCTGTGCGGCGAGGTGGAACTGGGCGCAGCGCAGCGCGATCGCCCACTCGCCGTCGCCGTGGGCATCGATCCAGCCGACGGGTCCGGCGTAGCGTCCGCGGTCGAAAGGCTCGAGGCGCGCGATGATGTCGATGGCCGCCGAGGTCGGGGTGCCTGCCACGGCCGCGGTGGGATGCAGTGCGGAGACGAGGTCCAGCGCGGAGGCGCGGCCGGCGAGCGCGCCTTCCACGTCGGTGGCGAGATGCCAGACGTTGGGCAGTTTCAGCATGAACGGCTGCTCTTCCGACACGAGAGCGGTCGTGTGCGGCCGGAGCGCACTCAGCACGCTCTGGACGGCGAACTGGTGCTCGTCGAGGTCCTTCGTGCTCGTTGCGAGTGCCACCGACGCGGCAGTGTCGGCGTCGGCGTCGGCTCCGCGCGCGGCGGTGCCCGCCAGCACCCGTGCGGTGACGGTGCCGCCCGAGACGGTGACGAGGGTTTCGGGGCTTGCACCGATGAGGCCGTCGATCGCGTACGTCCAGGTGTCGGGGTAGGAGGAGGCGAGCGCTCGCACCAGACGGCGGAGGTCGGCGCCGGCGGGCACCGTGCCGGCGAGGTCGCGGGCGAGCACGACCTTCGCGACGTCGCCCGTGGCGATCGCGTCGAGCCCCGCCCGCACCGCTTCCTGGTAGCCGTCCGGGGTCAGAGCGCCGGGGCCGAGGGTCGCGGACCAGTGCGGCCCGTACGGCTTCGGCTGTGGAGGCGTCGGCGCGGTGTCTGTGTCGGTGGCGGTGGCGGTATCGGTGGCGGTATCGGTCGTCGTGTCGCCGGCGTGGGCGCTGATCCGCGTGAGCCAGGTGCGGGCGCCCCGTCGGCCGACGATGAGGCGGGGAACCGTGAGGACGGCGTCGGAGGCGGAGCGCCTGTCGAACGGCAGCGCGCCGAAGGCCACCAGTCCCGTGCCGGGGAGTCTGACCGGGTCGTCGACCTCGGCGGTGTCGGCGACCTGTCGCCACCACTTCGCCGCCTCTTCCGGCGACCGCGAGCCGCGGAACGTGGCGGCGGCGCCACCCATCCCGACGAGGATGTCACCGCGGCGCGACCAGACGATCGGGTCCGCGGCGTCGGCGAGTTCGAGCACGTCGTCGATCGCGTCGATCTCGCGGGTCACCGACCGCAGCCGGGGGCTGTCGTCGGGCGTGGAACTCACATCGCCAGCCTAATCCGGCCGCGGGGCCGCGGATCCCGCGAGCGGGCATCGACCGTGCGGCTGTCGTCAGCGACAACCCGCGTGTCATCGAGACCACATGGGTGTCATCGAGACCACCTGGGTGTCATCGAGACCACCTGGGTGTCATCGAGACCACCTGGGTGTCATCGAGACCACCTGGGTGTCATCGAGACCACCTGGGTGTCATCGAGACCACCTGGGTGTCATCACTAGCCGTCGCGGTGTGTTCAGAAGGGCGCGGCGGCAGTGCGGCGGCCGTCGTCGTCGGGCGCGAACACCAGGGTGCGTGCAGGCCGGTCGGGGTAGCGGCGACCGGTGGGGCTGGTCCAGTGCAGGATCCCGTCGGGGGTCTGTCGCACGCGCCACGCCGAGTGGTGCTTCAGGGTGTGATGGCGTCGGCACAGGTGCGCGAGGTTCGTGACCTCCGTGGGCCCGTCGTGTTCGCGGGCGATGGTGTGATCGATGTCGCATCTGCGGACCGGGATCCGGCATCCGGGGAACCGGCAGTGTTCATCCCGCACCCGGAGTGTTCGTTTCAGCTGATCCGATGGCCGATACCGGTCGACCGCGAGCACGGTCCCGGTGACCGGATGGGTCAGCACGCGGTCCCAGCCCGGCGCCGTCGCCGCCAGCCGTAGCGCGGTGGCCGTGTCGATCGGGGCATGCCCGGTCAGTTCCGCCGGCGCAGTGTCGGCTCCGAGGACGGTAAGCGCGGGGATGGTGACCTGTACGTGCGCGACGATCGCCTCCGCCTCCGGCGTCGACGCGTTCGAGACGCCCGGAGTGGCGTGGCCGGTCAGCAGCAGGTCGGCGAGCACGTCCGCACGGACCTCATCGATCCCGCGGCCGTCCCGCACGGCGGGTTCGTGGAACAGCGTCCCGCCCGCCGCCGGCCCGGCCTCACCGAGCTCACCAGGCTCACCCAGCTCACCGAGGTCGCCGGCGGAATCGTCGGCCCGTTCGCTCACGGCAGCGTTGCGAGCATCGCCCGCGGCGCCACCCGTCGTGTCACCGGCGCGTCGCGCGTCGATGACGCGTCGCGCGTACTGGTCTACCCGGTCGCGGATCCCGTGGGCAAGGTGGGCGGGCAGCGTTGCGATCAGCTCCGCCATCCCGTCCTCCAGATCCCGCACCCACACCGACCGGGTCTTCGCGGCGGCCGCGTGCCGCTCCGCCAGCGGCACCGGATGCAGCCGCGCCGCGAGCACCCTCGCGGCAGGCTTGAGTCGTCCCGGCGACTCCCGCCGCGCCACCTCGAGCACGGCCACCTCGAACACCGCCCGGGCATCGTCATCCTCGATCGGCAGCCCCGCCGCCACGATCACCTTCGCGTGTACGTGGGAAATCGCCCCGTCCGCCAGCGCCGCGTGCGTCGCCGGGAACTGCCCCGTCAGGACAACGGCGTCTGACAGGTCCCGCTCCACCGTCCGATCCGGCACCCGCAACGCCGCGCCGATCTGCGCAGCCATCGACCGCAGCGGAATGTCACGCACCTCCGACGGACCCGGCACGTCGACCTGCTCCCGCGTCACCTCGACCGCACGAGCAAGCACCACCGCCCGCCGCGCGTGCAACGCCGACAGTCCCCGCTGGATCTCCACCAGCTCATCGACGACCGCATCCACGCGAGCAGTCTGCTCGTCGGCACTGATGGTCGCGGTGTTCGTCATGTGCCCTATTGTCCCCGGGGGTTCCGACATCGGACCGCACAAAGGCCCGGTCAGCGGCAATTCCTGTGGACAACTCCGGTGTCGTTGCCGGTTGGGGAGGACCCCTCGACAAGCTCGGGGACCACCCCTCGACAAGCTCGGGGACCGCCCCTCGACA